>Ga0209376_1000014_pt1 | contig 183605 bp, 167 predicted proteins | sample GraSoiAngelo_134_FD_185891 | JGI IMG/M metagenome (GOLD analysis project Ga0209376, IMG submission 185891) | Grasslands soil microbial communities from the Angelo Coastal Reserve, California, USA - 14_0929_05_30cm (SPAdes) (version 2) | ecosystem: Environmental > Terrestrial > Soil >... | reverse complement strand
CCTGCGGCGGGTTCTACTTCGGGTGCGCCGGGGTGGGCATACCGGTGCCCGTGACCGTCCCCGACATGGGCACGTCGATCGCCAGCGTGACGTGCAACGGGACGACGCTCACCCTCTCCGGCACCACACCTGCCGAGGCAGGCGGCAACCGGTGCTCGGGCGGCACGAACCATCATAACGCGTGCACGGCGAACGCCGACTGCCCGGGCGGCGCGTGCAAGTTTCTGCGCTGCACGAACCCGGGCTGCCTGTTCGGCCCGCCGCTGCCGATCCCGGCCAGCGCCCACAACGCGGCAGCCATCAGCACCTGCGTCATCAACACGGTGTCGCAGAATGCGTCGGGGACGGCCGACTGCGGCACTGGTACCACGACGAGCTACAGCATCCCGCTCAGCTCGGCGGTCTTCCTGACCTCCGATCTGATGCTGATGCGGTGCTCGGGTGGGTCGAACCCGGGCGGCGACTGCACGGGCGGGGGCGGCTGCGGCACGGTCGCGGCGGGCGCGTGTCCGGGCGGCACCTGCGCCAACGACACCGGCCGCTGCACGACCGACGGTTCGGCGTGCTGCGCCGACACGGACTGCACGGCCGGGGGAACGTGTGAGACCGGCGCGTGCGCAGGCGGGGCGAACGCCGGCAGGGGCTGCATCACCGACGCCGACTGCCCGAGCAGCAGCTGCAAGACCTTCATCCAGCCCTGCCCGATCTGCAACGCGACGACGAACGTGTGCAACGGCGGCCCAAACCGCGGCCTCACCTGCACGCCGGGCGACAGCATCCCGAACGGCGACTACCCGACCAGCCACGACTGCCCGCCGCCGCCGCCGAACTTCATCGGCGCGCCGCCGATCGCCCTCGTCCTCGACTCGGGGACGATCAGCAGGACGGCGGTCGACCTGTCCGATCAGGTGAACGTGTTCTGTGGGTTCTGCAAGAACGGGGTCGCAGGGTTCGCCCGCACCTGCAACGGCTCGCCGACAGGCGCCCTCTGCTCGTGCGCGATCGGCACGCCCTGCGCCGCGTGCAGCGGGGCGCCGTGCCTCGCCGTGTCGTGCGCCTCGAACGCCGACTGCACCCCGCTGGCGACTAGGGGATTCGGGAGCTGCGGGCAGCGGACGCCGGGCGCCTTCACGGCGAACGACCTGGCGCGCACGATCGTCGAGCAGGGCGCGGCCGCCGGTCCGCTCATGACGGGCGGGGCGGCCGCGCCGGAAACGCTGGTCAGCATCTTCTGCATCCAACCGACGTTCAACGCGCTGGTCGACGCGGGCTACGACCTGCCGGGGCCGGGCGCCGTCGCCCTCTCCGGCACCACGCAGCTGCAGTGATTCGTTCACGCGGGAGCCCGTGCGCCGGTGCGGGCTCCCGCGCCCGCACCGCCGCGCACGAGGTCCCTTCCGCCTACGTCGGCGGCTAAACCAGCCCGAGCTTCTGCTTCCCGTCCGGGCTGATCCGCGACGGATGCCAGGGCGGATCCCAGACGACGTCGACGCGCACGTTCGGCTGTCCGAGCGCCGCGACCTTCCGCCGGACGTCCTCGGGGATCGTGCGCGCCGACGGGCAACCCTGAGAGGTGAGCGTCATCTGCACGGCGATCGCCGACTCGTCGATGTCGATCGCATAGATGAGCCCGAGGTCGTAGATGTTGAGCGGGATCTCCGGGTCGAAGCAGTCGCGGATGGCGCCCACCACCTGGGCCTCGCTCACCGGCCCACCGCGGAACGAGACCGTGGTGCCGGCCGGCGCCGGCGGTGCGGGCGGCGGCGCCGATTCGTCCCGCACCCGCGGACCTGGCCACGTGTGCATGCCCCCCGAGAGGTTCAAGAGTCGGGTGTAGCCCTTTTCGCCGAGCGTCTGGCACGCCGCGGTGCTCCGTCCGCCGGCGGCGCAGGTGACCAGCATGAGCGTGTCGGGCGGCGGCAGCTCGCCGAGCCGATCGTCGAGCTCGTCGACGGGGACGAGGTGCGCGTTCGGGATGTGACCGTTCGAGAACTCGGCCGGCGTACGGACGTCGAGCACGAAGAGGCCGGACGTCCGCTCCCAGAGCGCCAGCGCGTCGGCCGGCTTGATCTCCTGGTAGGGCGAGCCGCGCAGGATGGTTGCGCGCTCGGGCGCCTCGCCCCCGGCGACCGCCGCGAGGTGCGTACGCGTCACCGCCAGGCCGCGCTCGACGCTCGCCCGGAGCTCGTCCAGCCGGCGGCCGAGCGTGCGAGCCTCCGCCACCCGCTCTTCGAGGTCGCGCAGCCGGCGCGCGAGCCGCCAGCCGCCGGCCGCGACGACGGCGACGAGCGCGACGAGAAGGGCGTCGAGCATCGCACTGGATCATACCGTTGACACCTTTGCCGCGCCATGCTGTCGGGAGGCGCGATGCGCGCCATCCTGGTTCGCGAGCCGGGCGACGAGCGCGTCCTCGTCGTGGGCGACGCCCCTCGCCCACCGCTCGGCGCCGCCGACGTCCGCATCCGGGTGCGGACCGCCGGCGTCAATCGGGCCGACCTCCTGCAGCGCCAGGGGCTCTACCCGCCGCCGCCCGGGGCGTCGCCCATCCTCGGTCTCGAGTGCGCCGGCGAGCTGATCGAAGTCGGTCCCGCGGCGCACGGGTTGGCGCCGGGGCAGCGCGTCATGGCACTGCTCGCCGGCGGCGGCTACGCGGAAGAGGCCGTCGTCCACCACGGCTCCGTGCTGCCCGTGCCCGACGGCATGACGGACGAGGAGGCGGGCGGCTTTCCCGAGGTCTTCCTGACCGCCTTCTCGAACCTCTTCATGCCGCGCCTCGGCCACCTCGCACCCGGCGAGACCGCTCTCGTGCACGGCGGCGGAGGCGGCGTCGGCACGGCGGCGATCCGCCTCCTCCGCGAGGCCGGCCACCGGGTGATCGTCACCGCCGGCAGCGAGGCCAAGTGCCGGCGCTGCCTGGAGCTCGGCGCGACGGCCGCGATCGACTACCGGACGGAAGACTTCGCGGCGCGCGCCCGCGAGCTCACGGGTGGTCGCGGCGTGGACGTGGTCCTCGACCACATCGGCGCGCGCTACCTCGCCGCCAACCTGGCGGCGCTCGCGCCGGGCGGCCGGCTGGTCGAGATCGGGCTCATGGGCGGCGCCGTGGCCGAGCTGAACCTGGCCCAGCTCCTCCTCCGCCGGCTCGCCGTGATCGGCTCGACGCTCCGCTCTCGCTCCAACGAGGACAAGGCGGCGATCGTCGAGGGCTTCCGCGCCCGCTTCGGCACGGCGCTCGCCCGGGGGGCGCTCCGCCCGGTGGTGGACCGGGTGCTTCCGCTCGAGCAGGCCGCCGAGGCGCACCGGCTCATGCAGGCGAGCGAGCACTTCGGGAAGATCGTGCTGCGCGTGGCCTAGCGCGCCACCGGAAGGAGACGACGCATGGCGGAACAGACGGACCTCCTCGCGCGCGGACGCGCCGTGACCGAGCAGCTGTGGGGCGCGCGCGCCGGCGGACGGGAGCTGCCCGCCCAGAAGCTCGCGCCCGAGTTCTTCGCGCTCGTCACCCAGTTCGTCTTCGGGATGTTCTGGGCGCGCCCGAACCTGGACCTGCGGAGCCGGAGCCTCTGCACCGTGGCGCAGCTCGCCGCGCTCGGCCGCACCGAGGAGCTGAAGGGCCACCTCGCGGGCGCGCTCCGGCTGGGCATCCGGCGCGAGGAGCTGATCGAGATCCTCATGCAGACCGCCTGCTACGCCGGCGTACCAGCGGCGGTGCAGGCGCTCAATGCCGCGGCCGAGGTGCTCGCGAGCGCATGACGGGGTCCGGGTGGCTGCGCGCGGCGATCGTCGCCGTCTTCCTCGCGTGCAGCCTCTGGGGCCTCGAGCAGGACCTGCCCTACACGCCAGAGGTCGACGAGCCCAGCTTCGTCGTGCCCGCCGGCCGCATCGCGGCCACCGGCAACCTGAACCCGCACTGGTTCGGCCACCCGGGCTCGACGGTCATCTACCCGCTCGCCGGCCTGTACCACCTCTGGCAGGCCGCAGCGCATGGCGGAACGTGGCTCCACCCGACCCGTCAGATGGCCGAGACGTTCCGCGCGAGCCCGAGCGAGTTCTTCCTCATCGGGCGCCTCTTGATGGTCGCCTTCGCGGTGTTCGGCTTCCCGCTGGTCCACCAAATCGGCCGCCAGACCCTCGGCGAGCGCGCCGGGCTGATCGCCGCCTGGCTGACCGCCATCTGCCCGCTGCTCGTCGCTCACGCCCAGCTCGTGCGAACCGACACGGCGTGCTTCTTCTTCGCCTTGCTGGCACTTGCGGCGTGTCTCCGGCTTCTCGACGACGCCTCGCCCGGCCGCCAGCTGCTCGCCGGAGCCGCCGTGGGCCTGGCCATCGCCACGAAGTACTCGCTGGCGGCGCTGCTCCCGGTGCTGCTGGTCGCGGACATGCTCACGCTGCGCTCGACTCGGCGGCGCGACGACGGCTGGCTCGGCGTCGCGCTCGGCCTCCTCGCCGTGCCCGCGGCATTCGCCCTCACCTCGCCCTACTTCTTCATCGAGCTCCCAGCGGCGCTCGCGGATGTCAGGTACGAGACGTCCAAGGGCCACCTCGGCGCCGACACGCTCTCACCGTGGCGCAACCTGTGGTGGTACGTGACCCAGGCGTTCCCCGCGAGTCTCGGGTGGCCGGTGACGCTGGCCGCCGGCGCCGGCCTCGTGCTCCTCGCCTGGCGCCGCCGTCCGAGCGAGCTGCTGCTCCTGACCTTCGTCCTGGCAGTCATGCTCGAGCTCGCCTTCTCCCGGCTGCACTGGGAGCGGTGGCTCATCCCCATTTTGCCCGTCGTGGCGCTCGCCGCGGGCGGCGCTCTTTGCGACGGTATCGCGCGTCTGCGGCTCGGCGCGCGACCGGCGCGGGCCGTCAGCGCCGCCGCCGTCCTCGTCCTCTCGCTCGCACCGGCCTACGGGACGATCCGCCTCGGGCTCCAGCACGCAAACCCGAGCACGCGGCGCGCGGCGCGCGACTGGATCGTGGCGCGTGTCCCCGGCGGGAGCCGCATCGCGCAGGAATGGTACACCGCCCCGCTCGTTGCCGACGACTTCTACGGCTACAGCCGCGACCGCTACGCTCCGGTGACCGTCGACTCGGGCAAGCGGTTCCTGGTGCTCGAGCGGCACGCGCTGGCCGACGGCCGGACGCTCGTCGACTACCGCCGAGAAGGGTTCGAGTACCTGGTGGCGAGCAACGCCATGTACGACCGCTACCTGGCCGAGGCCGATCGGTACGCCGCCGAGGCGGAGTTCTACCGGACCCTCTTCCGGGAGGGCGAGCTGCTCGAGCAGTTCTCGCCGTCGCGCGTGCGCGGCGGCCCCATCATCCGGGTCTATCGGCTGGCGGCGCTCACGGCCCGCTCGCCGTGAACCTCTGGTCGTCGTTCTGCCTGGCCGCCGTGTAGCGTGTCTCCCAGCACTGCGTCGTGGCGCCGCTCCGGATGAGCAGCTGCACCGTCACGGGCAACGTCAGGCTCGGGTCGGGTGTGGCGAGGTTCGTCCCCTTCCCGGTCACCTGCACGAGGGCGCTCCCGGTGGGGCCGGCCTTGAGCCTGGCCGCGGTGACGCCGGCCGGCGTGGCCGCGCGGTTGCGGTACGCGAACCCCGTGCTCGTCGCCTTCCAGCACGGGACACTGCCGCAGGTTCCGCCCGCCGGCATCGACGCCTCGGTCAGCGGCTGCGGGCGGCCGGAGCCGTCGAAGATGCAGAGCGCGTAGCTGGCGGAGCCGTGCACGGGGTCCGCGAAGTCGCCGACGTCCGTGGCGGCGCCGTTCCTCCAGACCCATCGGATCGTGTCCCGCGTGTCGTCGACCTGGTCGCTGACCTGGACGGTGGACCTCCCGGGCTCGGCGGTGCGGCAGCCGGCGGACGGGCTCGCCGGGCACTGCGCGCACGTGCAGTCGGGGCGGCATCCTCCCGTGGCGCAGGGGCCGGCAGCCGTGCCGTCGCACTCCTCGCCCAGCTCGACGACGTCGTTGCCGCAGACGGGCACGGGACAGGTGCAGTCGGGCCGGCAGAGACCGGTGCAGAACGGCGCCGCCGTTCCGTCGCAATCCTCGCCGACCTCGCGCACGCCGTTGCCGCAGACCGGCGCCGGCGCATCGACGCAGGTTGGGCCGGCGAAGCGGAACCGGGCGATGCGCGTCCTCCACAGACCGTTGGCCGGCACGTACTCGTTGGTGTACCAGAAGGTGCAGTCATCGACCGGGTCGAGGTTGATCGAGCTGTAGTCGCCCCACCGCTCGTTGCCCTGCGCCCCCGTGCCGCCGACGATGGTCGTCTCCGCCACCGTCATCGCCCCGGCGGGATCGGCCGCGCGTCGCCCGGTGTAGCGGATGCCCGGAAAGACGCTCGGGCTCGTGATGCTGTAGCCCATCGCCAGGTTGCCGCCGCCGTCCATGGCGATGCTGCCGAGCCAGCGGTGGTTCGTGTCCGGCGCATAGGTGCCCTCCTGGAAGAGGCCCCACGAGCCTCCTCCGCTTCGCCGCAGCTCGAACCAGCGAAGGCCGCCGTGGTCGGTGCCGTCGACGTCCGTGACGAAGTTTCCGACCAGGGTCTCGTACCCGCCGAAGTTGCGGTACTGGGCCCGCCACATCACCACCTCCCGGATGGGATCGAGCGGCGTGCCGCCCGCCGGCTGCGGGAAGCACGAGCTGGGGCTCGCCACACACAGCTCGGAGTCGAATTCGGCCACCGCGATGGTCGCCGCGAGCGTGAAGGTCGAGCTCGCGGGCGAGCCGAAGTCCGCGTGCAGCTCCCACACCTCGAGGAAGTCCCTCGTCGGATCGTTCGCGCCGGGGTCGTGCAGCTCGTCGTCGCGGTGCCGCAGGAAAAATCCGGGCGCGCCGGCGGGCGGCGACGTCGATCCGTCGAGGTCGGCCGGCGTCAATGCCTGGAAGCCGAACCCGCCGAGGCTGGGAGCCGTGAAGCGTTGATAGCCGGCCGGGAGGCCGGCTATCATCCGCTCGCGGTCCAGCGCATAGGCGGCCGGCGCGCTCTCGTTGGTCGACACGTAGTAGGCATCCGGCCAGACGGCATACTTGGGATAGTCCGGGAACTCCTCCGTGCCGAAATCGTAGCCGAACCACCCGCCGCCGAGCGGATCGTTCGTCCGCGAGACATACACGCAGAGGTGGTTCCCCCGGCTGGCGAACTCGCTCATCAGCCAGCGGCTGGCGAGCGGGTCGAACAGCACGATGCCGTCGCCGAAGCCCGCGGCGCAGCGACCGTCGCCCGTCCAGAGGGTGCTCAGCATGGCGGGACCGGCGACGACGTTGCCCGTGGACTTGTCGAGCACGAGGAAGGCGCTGCCGCCCGCCGTGTTCACGAGCTGGATGTAGTGGGTGGGGCCGACGTCGCCGACCGTGTCGGGCGGAACCGCCCCGGTGAATCCTTGGCCGTCGACGTCGAGATCCGGCGGCGTGAAGAACGGGGACGCCGCGCCCGGGGGCGCACCGGCCGTCTGCACGTCGAGCAGGGCGTCCCGCCGTCTCTGGCGAGGACGCGCCGGGCGGGCCGCGCTCTCGGGGTGGGTATGGCGACGGGGCGGCCCGGGGACGATCGCATCGCCCGCATGCCAGGCACCGGCGGGAGGAAGCATCCGCAGGTCTCCCGCGAAGACGTGGGGGATGACGGGTGGACCGGCGGCGGCGCCCGCCGGCGGCGCGCCGCGTGCGGCCGCCGCCGCAACCAGCAATCCGGCCAGGGACACGGCGGTCACCACCGCGTGCCTTCGATGCGCGGCGGCGGCGAACCGTCTCTGAGCGGGCACGTGCACCTCCGGGGACCTGCCTGGCCTATGAAGACGCCCGCGGCGGCAGCCAGAGCGTCACGCCCGCCTGCCGTTCGATCAGCTCGACCAGGTCCGTGAAGTCGCGCTCGCCGAGCCCGGCGCTCACGGCGGCGGCGAGGGCGTCGGCCACCGCGGCCCCCAGCGGCGTCGGCACGGCCGCCTCGCGTGCCAGGTCGAGCAACAGCCCCGCATCCTTGGCCGCGAGCTCGAGCGCGAACTGCGTCGGCCGGCCGCGCTCGTTGATGCCCTCGACCATCCGGTCGGTGAAGAAGTTGCCGGCACCGCCTGTGCGCACCACCTCGACCATCGTGCGCAGATCGAGGCCCGCCTTGGCGGCAACGGCGAGCCCCTCGAGCGACGCCCAGGTGGCGGCGAAGGCGAGCAGGCTGTTGACCAGCTTCGCCGTGTTTCCGGCGCCGAGCGGGCCCAGGTAGAACGTCGCCCGACCGAGCGTCTGGAGGAGCGGGAGACAGCGCTCGTAGACCGTCCGTTCGCCGCCGACCATGAAGACGAGCTGGCGGGCCCGCGCGCCGACGGCGCCTCCGGTGAGCGGCGCCTCGAGCAGGTGGCGCTCCGCGGCCGCGAAGCGATCGCCCACCCGGCGCACCGTCGCGGGTGCGTTGGTCGTGAGGTCGACGAGCACGGCGCCCCGCGGCGCCGTCTCGAGCCACCCCCGCGCCACCGTCTCCATCACGACCGGCGTGGGCAGCGACGTGAAGGTGATCTCGCTCCGCTCCGCGACCTCGGCCGGGCTCGCGGCGACGGCGGCGCCGGCGGCGACCAGCGGGCCGCAGCGCCGGGCGTCGGGGTCGTGCACCGCCACGCGGTGGCCGTCGGCGAGGAGGTTCATGGCGATGGCGCCGCCGATGTTGCCGGCGCCGATCACGCCGAGGCGTTCGCTGTTCGCCCGCAATCGATCTCCTCAGCCGGCGGCCTGGCCGGAGACGGCCGCCGCCCGCTCGAGGCCGTAGAGGCGGGCGGGATTCTCCCACAGAACCTTCCGCTTCGTCCGCTCCGAGAGCGTCCCCACCCCGACGAACTCCCGGATCGCGTGCGGGAACTTGCCGTCACCGTGCGGGTAGTCGCTGCCGAGCACGAGGAGATCGTCCCCGAACGCGTCGACCACGTATTTCGTCCCGCACTCGTCGACCTCGGTCGAGACGAAGCACTGGCGCTTGAAGTACTCGCTCGGCTTCATGCGGAGGTAGGGCGCGTCGCGCGGGCCGAAGTAGCCCTCCCAGTGCTCGTCCATGCGCTCGAGCCACCACGCGGCCCAGCCCGCGCCCGACTCGAGAAAGACGCAGCGGAGCCGCGGGTGCCGCTCGAGCACGCCGCCGACGATCAGGTCCATGCACGCGCCCATGTTCTCGACCGCGTGGCAGACCAGGTGGAGCTTCATCAGCTTGTCGTAGCGGCCGCGGCCGAACTGGGCGAGGTGCACGCCGGCGCCCTCGTGCGTCGCGAGCGGCACACCCAGCCGCTCGAGCTCGGCGTAGAGCGGCTCGAAGTCGGAGTGGTCGATGGTGCGGCCGTTCACGGGATTCGGGCGGATGAAGACCGCGCGCATCCCGAGCTGCTCGACGGCGTACACCGCCTCGGCGACGGCGACGCCCGGGTCGTGCAGCGACACGAACGCCGCGCCGACGAGCCGCTCCGGCGCGTGGGCGCAGAAGTCGGCGAGCCAGCGGTTGTACGCCCGGCAGATCGCGCCGGCGAGGCGCGGCGGAAGCCCATCCACCGAGGCGGCATAGAGGCCGCGCGACGGGTAGAGGACGGCGACGTCGATGCCCTCGATGTCGAGCGCCTCGAGCTGGCTCTCGGCGTCGAAGTTGCGCCGCGCCGCGAAGCCGTAGCGCGCCGCCGGCCCCGTCGTGTAGTCGGGCGCCTCGAGGGGCAGACCGCCCGGTACGTCGGGCAGCACGTGGCCGAGCACCTCCACGCTGAGGACGCCGACGCCGCGCGGCGCCTGGTGGCGGAACTCGGGATCGATGTAGCGCTCCCACAAATCGACGGGCTCGAGGACATGGCCGTCGGCGTCGATCACGCGGTAGTCCTGGTACATGCGGCGCTCCTCCGGACCGGCGCCTGGGGGCTAGCACAGCGCAGGCGGCGCTCACAAGACAGCCCCGACGACAGCCCCGACGTCCACCCGAGACCGGTGGCCCATTGCTGCCTGCTGGCGGATCTTGCATCGTCGCGGCATGGTGCACACGCTCCGCACCCGCCAGCTGCCCGGGGAGGCACGCGTGGGCCGTCTCATCGCGCCCGTCCCCCACTTCGACCTCGAGACCGCGCGCGCTGCCTGACGGTTCCGCACCGGCCGGACGTCGAGCGGCCGAGGCCATATGCCCTTCATCTCGGTCACCGGTCGAACGCTGGAGTACGAGTGGAGAGGCGAGTCCGCCCCCGGCAAGCCCACCCTCGTGTTTCTCCACGAAGGCCTGGGCTCGATCGAGCAGTGGCGCGATTTTCCGCTGCGCGTCGCGAGCGCCACCGGCTGCGCCGCCCTGGTGTACTCGCGCTACGGCTACGGGCAGTCCGACGTCCTGCAGGAGCCGCGCCCACCCTCGTTCATGCACGACGAGGCGCTGCGCTCGCTTCCGGAGCTGCTCTCCTCGCTGAATATCCCGGCGCCGGTGCTGCTGGGCCACAGTGACGGCGCCTCCATCGCCCTCATCCATGCGGGCGCCGGGCATGCGGTGCGCGGCTTGGTGCTGGAGGCGCCGCATGTCTTCGTCGAGGAACACGGCCTCGAGGGCATCCGCGAAGCGAGACGGGCGTTCGAGACCACCGACCTTCGCCAGCGCCTCGGCAAGTACCATCGCGACGCGGCGCGGACGTTCCGCGGCTGGAACGACGTGTGGCTTTCTCCCGCCTTTCGCCACTGGAACATCGAGAAGCTCCTTTCGGGCGTGCGCTGCCCGGTGCTCGCGATCCAGGGGGAGGACGACGAGTACGGCACCACGGCGCAGCTCGACGCGATCGCGCGGCAGGTGAGCGGGCCGTGCGAGCGCTTGACGCTGCCGGCGTGCGGGCACGCGCCGCACCGTGACCAGCCGGCGGCGACGCTGGCGGCCGTGGCGCGCTTCGTGAACGGCCTGGTCGGCGGCTAGGAGCGCGACCCAAGACATCTTGGGTCGCGAACCGGACGCGAGGGTGTTCCGTCGGGATCACGCCCGACTGTCCTGCCGCGGCTGGCGAAGCCAGCGCGGCAGACGAACACGCGCGTTTCCACGGCCGCCGCAGACCGCCCCAATCGCCAACCGGTACGCATGAGCGCCGCGAGACCTCTGGAACGGCGCGTGTCCGTTCTGCCGCGCTGGCTTCGCCAGCCGCGGCACGGCGGTCGCGCGTGACGCGAGCGCCACATGCTCGCGTCCGTGCCCGCGACCCAAGAAGTCTTGGGTCGCGCTCCTAGCGCGGCGGCATGCGCAGCGCGCCGTCGAGGCGGATCGTCTCGCCGTTCAGCATCGCGTTCTCGATGACGTGGCGCACGAGCGCCGCGAACTCGCTCGGCCGGCCGAGACGCGAGGGAAAGGGGATCTGCGCGGCGAGCGCCTGGCGCTGCGACTCGGGGAGCATCGCGAGCATCGGCGTGTCGAAGGTCCCGGGCGCGATGGTCACGACCCGGATGCCGAGCGAGGCGAGGTCGCGCGCGATGGGCAGCGTCATGCCGACGACGCCGCCTTTGGATGCGGAATAGGCCGCCTGACCGATCTGCCCGTCGAAGGCGGCGGCCGACGCGGTGTTGATCACGACGCCGCGCTCACCCTCGTCGTTGGGCGCGTTCTTCGCCATCTGCGCTGCCGCCAGACGGGTCACGTTGAAGGTGCCGATCAAGTTCACCTCGATCACCTTGGCAAAGACGGCGAGCGGCATCGGCCCGTCCTTGCCGACCGTCTTCATCGCGGCTCCGACCCCCGCGCAGTTGACCGCCACGTGGAGCGCCCCGAAGCGCTCGACCGCGCGCGCCACAGCGGTGGCCACCTCCCCTTCGCTCGTGACGTCGGCCGACGCGAACAGCGTGCGTTCGCCGAGCTCGCGCCACACGTCCTCGCCCGCCGACCCCGGCCGGTCGAGGATCACCACCTGGCCGCCGGCCTCGACCAGGGTCCGTACGGTCGCGAGCCCGAGGCCCGAGGCTCCACCGGTGACGAGGGCGACGGTTCCCGCTGTCCGCATGGGACCTCCCATAGCGGCCCCGGAGCGCCAGTGCCAGCGCGCTTGCATGGTCCGCCCGACTCGGCGAGAGAGTAGCGAGGTGCGTCTCGACGTCCACGGCCATCCGCTCCACAGCCGCGCGCTCAGCGTCACGCTCGTCCAGCGCGGCGACGGCCGGCTCGACGTCGACGGCTCCGTCCTCGATCTCCGCAAGCGCGGCTTCGTGCCCGTCGGGGGCGACCTCCAGGCGAGCGGGGTCATCCATGACATGCGGCTCCGCGCCGTCGTCGATCCGGAGACCCTGCGGCTCGAGACGGTGGCGGCCGAGCAGCCGACCGTGGCCTTCGAGCCGTCGCCGGCGACGGGCGGCGAGTGCTGCCGGGACCCGATCGAGCGCGTGGAGGCGCTCGCGGGAACGATCCTCGACGCCGGCTTCAACCGCCGGCTGACCGACGCGATCGGGGGACCTCGCGGCTGCTCGCACATCCTGACGCTCGGACGGCTGCTCGGGTCCACGGCGGTCTGGGCACTCGCGCGCGACCGCGAGATGCACGGCGCCGACCCTGGCCGGCGGCCCGGCGAGCGCATGTTCCGTCGCGACCTGGTCGTGGATGCGTACGAGAAGCCCGATGGGACGCTCGCCTTCGCCGTGCAGCAGGGCGACCTTCACCTCGCGCCGGCCTCGCCGCTGGCGCCGCCGCTCGACCGCCTGGCCGCGTACGAGGAGGTGTGCATCCTCGCAGAGGTCGATTTCCCGACGCGGACGGTCACCCGGCTCAGGATCGCCGAGCGCTGCCGGGACGCGGCCGCGACGGCCGAGCCTGCCTGGTGCGAGCACCCGGAGCTGGCCGCGTGCCTCACCGGCCTGTCGCTCGGTCCGGGAAGCTCGCCGGAGCTGCTGCACCGGCTCGACAGGTCTCGGCCCCGCACGCCCGTGCGGGACGCGTTGCTGATGCTCGCGCCGACGCTGGTGCAGTGCCTGGCGGCGCTGGCCGACCGGCTCGTGGCGGCCGGCGCGAACCGGTCGCTCGCGGGGCTCGGCGGCCTCCCGGACTCCTGCTACATGTGGCGGCGGGACGGCGCGCTCGCGCGCGCCCGCGGCGGCTGAAGCGCGTGTCCGCTGCCATCCCTTCGGCCTGCGCAGCCTGCTCGCCACGCTACGCAGAGTCTCCGGCGAGTGCGACGTGCAGCGGCCGGCCTTGCCCGGGTTTTTCGATCAAGCTCTAATAGGTTAGATGCCGCGGGAGACGCCGGAGCGCGAGTCTGGGGTCGTCACCCAGAGCCGGCCGAAGCCGAAGACCAAGCCGCCGCCCCTCTACAAGGTGCTGTTCCACAACGACGACTACACCACCATGGAGTTCGTCGTGTGGGTGCTGCAGGCCGTCTTTCACCACGACGAGACGACGGCCACCGAGATCATGCTGCACGTCCACCGCCGCGGCATCGGCGTGGCGGGTGTGTACTCGCGCGAGATCGCCGAGACGCGCGTCGCCGAGGTGGAGCAGCTCGCGCGCGCCCACGAGTTCCCGCTGCGCTGCAGCGTCGAGGAGGCCTAGGGCGGTGCGCCTCAGCCGCGCCCTGGAAGCCACGCTGGCGCTGGCCCTCCGCGAGGCCCGCCGGCGCCGGCACGAGTACCTGTCGATCGAGCACGTCTTTTACGCCCTCCTGCACGATGCCGGCGTGGCGGAGGTCCTGAGCGCCTGCGGGGTGGATGTCCCGCGCCTGGAGCGCGAGATGGCCGCCTACCTCGACCAGCAGGTGGAGCAGCTGCCGCCCGGCCTCGACCAGCCCCCGCAGCAGACGCTCGGCTTCCAGCGCATCCTGCAGCGCGCCGCCGCCCACGTGCAATCCTCGGGCAAGGACGAGGTCGACGGCCGCAACGTCCTCGTCGCGATCTTCCGCGAGCCCGATTCGCACGCCGCGCACGTGCTCGCCGAGCGCGGCGTCACCCGGCTCGACGTGATCACGTATCTCTCGCACGGCATCGCCAAGGTCCCCGACGCTCCGGCCCCCGGCAGCGGCGACGAGGACGAGGGCGACGAGGACGACGAGGGGGGCGGCGCCCGGCCGGCGCGCGACCCGCTCTCCGCGTTCACCGTGAACCTGGTCGAGCGCGCGGCGGCGGGCCGCATCGACCCGCTGATCGGCCGCGCGCGCGAGCTCGAGCGCACCATCCACGTGCTCTGCCGCCGGCGCAAGAACAACCCGATCTTCGTCGGCGATCCGGGCGTCGGGAAGACGGCCATCGTCGAGGGCTTCGCGCTCCGGGTTCACGAGGCGCGCGTGCCGGAGGCGCTGCGCGACGTCCAGGTCTACGCGCTCGACATGGGGGCACTGCTCGCGGGCACGAAGTTCCGCGGCGAGTTCGAGGCGCGGCTGAAGGCGGTCATCGGGGCGCTCAAGGCGCGCCCCGGTGCGATCCTCTTCATCGACGAGATCCACACCGTCGTCGGGGCGGGCGCGACGCACGGCGGCTCGCTCGACGCGTCGAACATCCTGAAGCCGGCGCTCGCCTCGGGCGAGCTCCGCTGCATGGGCGCAACGACCTACCAGGACTACAAGAGCCACTTCGAGCGCGACCGTGCCCTCGCCCGCCGGTTCCAGAAGATCGAGGTCGGCGAGCCGTCGGTCGAGGAGACGCACGCCATCCTGCGCGGGCTCCGCGCGCACTACGAGGGGCACCACCGGGTGACGTACACCGACGGCGCGCTGCGCGCCGCGGCCGACCTCGCCGCCAAGCACGTCCACGACCGCTTCCTCCCCGACAAGGCGATCGACGTGATCGACGAGGCGGGGGCGGCGGCCCGCAGCCAGACCGCGGGGCGCCAGAAGAAGACGGTCCGCACGCGCGACATCGAGCACATCATCGCCACCATGGCGAAGATCCCGCCGCGCCAGGTCACGACGTCCGACCGGGACCGCCTCCAGACGCTCGACCGCGACATCAAGCTGCTCGTCTTCGGTCAGGACGCGGCAGTCGACACGGTCGCGTCGGCGATCCGCCTGGTGCGCGCCGGCCTCGGCCATCCCGACAAGCCGGTCGGCTCCTTCCTCTTCTGCGGGCCGACGGGGGTGGGCAAGACCGAGGTCGCGAAGCAGCTCGCCGCGGCGCTCGGCATCGAGTTCCTGCGCTTCGACATGAGCGAGTACATGGAGAAGCACACGGTCTCGCGGCTGATCGGCGCGCCGCCGGGCTACGTCGGCTTCGACCAGGGCGGCCTCCTGACCGACGCCATCCGGCGCACGCCGCACGCCGTGCTCCTGCTCGACGAGATCGAGAAGGCCCACCCCGACCTGTTCAACATCCTCCTCCAGGTGATGGACCACGCCACACTCACCGACAACACGGGCCGCAAGGCCGACTTCCGTCACGTGATCCTGATCATGACGACGAACGCCGGCGCCCAGGAGATGGCCGCCGCGGCGATCGGCTTCGGCACGCCGTCGAACCGCGAGAAGGGCAAGAAGGCCCTCGAGCGCCTCTTCAGCCCCGAGTTCCGCAACCGCCTCGACGCGGTCGTGCAGTTCGCGCCGCTCACGCCGGAGGCCGTCGAGCGCGTGGTCGACAAGTTCGTGACCGAGCTCGACGCCCAGCTCGCCGCCCGTCGCGTCACCATCCAGCTGACGCCGGCGGCGCGCCGCTGGCTCGCCGAGCGCGGCTACGACGCCGACTTCGGGGCCCGGCCGATGGCGCGTCTCATTCAGGCCGAGATCAAGCGGGTGCTGGCCGACGAGATGCTCTTCGGGCAGCTCCGCGACGGCGGGCGGGTCGAGGTCGACGCGGGCGAGGCGGGGCTCACGTTCCGCTACGCGCCGCTCAAGGCGCCGGCACCGGTCGGGCCGGGCTGACGGCGAGTGCCTTCCGCACTCCGGGACTTCTTCCCGCCCGGCCCCGGTATCTGCCCGATGTCACGCGCGACGCGGCGCTCTTATCCCTGGGCACTAGAGGAATCCGATGACGCGTCTCGGTCGCTGGTTGGCCCTCGGTCTGGTGTCGTCCTCGCTGACCCCCGTCATTCTGACGAAGGTCGTGTCGACGCCGATGCGGCTCGGCGGCGCGACGTTGTGTCTCACGGGCGCCTTCGTCAGCATCCTGCCCTTCGTCGGCAACTCGGTGGATGAGCAGCTCGAGAAGGCGGACCGGCTGATCGACGAGGCCGCCGACACCGTGGACGACATCCCGATCTGAGGGTCTGCGTCTCAGTTGCAGCACGCGCCTCACAGCGCCTCCCGCTCCGGCCGATCCCGTCTGAGCGCCGTCCGCTCGTCGAGCCACTCGATCTCGCGCGCCACGGCCGGCCGCTCGCGGGCGAGGAACTCGGCCACCGCGGCGCGCAGCCGCGGGTCGCGGATGAAGTGCACGCTCTCGGTGGGCTGCGGGTCGAAGCCGCGGAGATGCTTGAAGTCGCCGCCCGCGCCCGGCTCGAAGCGGGTGAGCCCGCGGGCGATCGCGTACTCGATCGCCGCGTAGTAGCAGACGTTGAAGTGGAGGTGGCGGAGCGAGCGGAGCGTCCCCCAGTAGCGGCCGTAGAGCGTGTCGCCCTTCTCGACGTTGAAGGTGCCCGCGATGACCTCGCCCGCCTGCCGGGCGACGACGAAGCAGAGGCGGTGCCGCAGGCGCTCGCGCGCCAGGGTGAAGAAGCGGCGCTCGAGGTACTGTCGGCCCCAGGGCAGCTCGGCCACCGTCCGCCGGTAGAGGTCGAACATGCGGGGGAACAGCGCGTCGGGAATGTCGTCCCCGGCGTACACCGTGATGTCCACGCCCTGGGCGGCCAGCTCGCGGCGCTCGCGCCGGACCTGGTTTCGCCGCTTGCTCCTCAAGCTCGCCAGGTAGTCGTCGAAGGAGCGGAAGCCGGAGTTCGTCCAGTGGTACTGGTATCCGGCGCGGCGGAGCCAGCCGCGCCGAGCGAGCGCTGCCGCCTCGTGCGCGCTGCAGAAGTTCACGTGGACCGAGGACAGCCGCTCCCGGCGGCAGGTCTCCTCGAGCGCCTCGGCGAGGCCGTCGACAACGGCGGCACGCTCGGCCTCGTCCGCCAGGAAGCGCTCCCCCGTGACCGGCGTGAACGGCACGGCCACGAGCAGCTTCGGGTAGTATGAGATCCCCGCTCGCGCCGCACCTGCCGCCCAGCCGTGGTCGAAGACGAACTCACCGTCGCTGTGGGTCTTCACGTACACCGGGCACGCGCCGACGAGATGGTCCCCGTCCCAGAGCGTCAGGTGGTGCGGGCGCCAGCCCCGCGCCTCGACCGCGGCGCCGGAGTCCTCGAGCGTCGCGAGCCAGCTCCATTCGACGAACGGCGAGCCGGGCCCGACGAGCCGATCCCACGCGTCGCGCGAGACCTCGCCGGCGCCGCCGAGCACGCGGAGCCGGCTCACCCGAGCTGGGGCATGCATGCCATCCCTCGACGCGCGGTACGCCGCCCGGCGGGTTGGGTCAAGTGCCGGCGAGCACCCTGTTCGCCGCGGACTCGACCGTGTAACCTCGGCCCGACATGACCAGCGCGGACCCGTCCGCCGCGCGCCGCTACCACGAGCGCACCAAGCACTCGTTCCAGAGCGTGCGCGCAAGCCCGCACTTCCTCGACTGGGACATCATGCCGCGGCCGTTCAAGGTCTATCCGGACCTCGAGCCGATCTCCCTGCCGCGCGACGTCACGACCTCGACGCGGCCCGCGCTCGCCGCGATCGCCGACCCGGGCACGGCCACCGGCACGGGACCACGGCTCGACCGCGCGGCGCTCGCCCGCCTCTTCTACTTCAGTGCGGGCGTGCTCCGCCGCACGACCTATCCGGGCGGCGAGATGTTCTACCGGGCGGCCGCCTGCACGGGCGCGCTCTACCACATCGATCTCTACCTCGCGTGCGGGCCGCTTCCCGACCTCGACCCGGGCGTCTACCACTTCGGGCCGCACGACTTCGCGCTGCGCAGGCTCCGCGCCGGCGACCACCGCGAGGCCGTCATCGGCGCGACGGGACGGGAGCCGGCGGCCGCCGCCGCCCCCGCGCTCGTCCTCTTCACCAGCACGTTCTGGCGCAACAGCTGGAAGTACCAGGCGCGGGCCTACCGCCACTGCTTCTGGGACAGCGGCACGATCCTCGCCAACCTGCTCGCGCTCGCCGCCGCCGTCGACCTCCCGGCCCGGGTGGTCCTCGGCTTCGTCGACGACGAGCTGAACCGGCTCCTCGACCTCGACACCGCGCGCGAGGTGACGCTCGGCGTGGTCGCGCTCGGCCGCGGGGCACCACCCGCGCCGCCTGCTCCGGCCGCCGCGCCGCTCGGCCTGGCGACGCTGCCGCTCTCGGCGCGCGAGGTGGACTACCCGGCGATCCGTGAGGCTCACGCGGCTTCTTGCCTGGCGACGGCGGAGGAGGCGGCCGTTTGGCACGGCGCGGCGCCGCGGCCCGCACCGGCGCCCGCCGAATCGGCCGTGTCACTGGCGCCGCTCGACGCGGACGCTGTCCCCGAGCCGATCGAGACCGTGATCCGTCGCCGTGGGTCGATGCGCGACTTCAGCCCCGAGCCGCTCCGCTTCGACCAGCTCTCGGCGATCGTGCGAGCCATCACGCGCGGTGTTCCAGGCGACTTCACCGCGCCGGGCGCAGCGCTCACCGACCCCTATCTGATTGTCAACGCCGCCGAGGGACTCCCGTCGGGCACGTACGTCTTCGACCGCGAGCGAGACGCACTGGTGCCCCTGCGGGCGGGCAGCTTCCGGCGCGAGGCGGGCTTCCTCGACCTCGGGCAGAGCCTCGGCGCCGAGGCCGCGCTCGACCTGTACTGGCTCGCCGACCTCGACCGGGCGCTCGACCGCTTCGGCAACCGCGGCTACCGCGCCGCCCAGCTCGAGGCGGCGATCGAGGGCGGGAAGGCCTACCTCGCCGCCTACGCGCTTCGCCTCGGGGCGACCGGGCTCACCTTCTTCGATGACGACGTGACGGCGTTCTTCTCGCCCCACGCGGCGGGCAAGAGTGTGATGTTCCTCACCGCGCTCGGCCCCGGACGGCGACGCTAGGCACGCCGCCCGGACCGCCGTTCAGCCGGGGGTGCCGTCGACGAATGCGCCGCTCGGGGAGGCGCAGAAGATGGCTTCGTTGCTCACGTCGAGCAGTGCCTCCGTGCCGTTCGCGATATCGGTCAGCTTCACACAGGTGCAGCCGGTGGTGCTGGTCTTGGTGAACGCCGCTTTGGCCGCGTCCTCGCAGGACTGGTCGGTGTTCTGATCCGTGGTGATCTTGGTCTTGAACGCCACCTTCGCGGCCTTCACGTGGCAGGCGGTGATGGCGCCGACGAGCTTCGCGAGCTTGGTGGCCACCTTGTTCTCGCACTTCGCGGTGGCTTTGTCCGGAGGTATCTTCGCGCTGCCGTCGTCGGTGCCGAAGGCCGTCGAGCCGCTGCAGTACACCGCGCCGCTCTGGCTGTCGACGATGGTCACCAGCGTGCTGCCCTTGAGGTTGCTGAAGCACGCGGGACACGTGGCGCCGTGGACCTTCGCGTCGTAGGCGGCCGCCACGCTCGTCTCGCAGGTCTCCTCGGCGGCTTCGTCGAGCTTGCCGAGCAAGAGCGCGCGCTTGACGTGGCACGCGGCGATCTTCTTGCTGGCCTTCACGACCTGCGCCGCGGCCTTGAACTCGCACTTCGCGGTGGCCTTGTCCTTCGGGACGACGCCGAATTCGTCGAAGTGGACGGCCGCCACTCTGCCAGCCACAACCACGGCGACCCCGATCACGAGCGCGGCAATCAGACGCATGGAAGGTCTCTCCTTTCTCCCAACGACCGAGCGACGCCTTATAGCGCAGGCTCCGCGGTCATGAGAAGAGCGCCGCCGGGGCGCCGCGCCTCGAGCGACGCGTCAACCAGTCGACCATGATTCGATTCAGCTCGGCCGGCTTCTCCTGCGGGGTCCAGTGGCCGCAGCCGCGGATCATGGCCACCTCCAGGTCGGGGACGAGCCCGCGCATCGCCTCGGCCAGCTCCGGGCGGAGCACCGGGTCCCACTCCGCCGTGATCATCAGGGAGGGCACCTCGATGTGCGCGCCGTCGAGCTCGGGCGTCGTCTCCCAGTTGCGGTCGAGGTTCCGGTACCAGTTGATCCCGCCGGTGAAGCCCGTCCGCTCGAACGCGTCGACGTAGACCTGGAGCTCCGCCTCGGAAAGGAGAGGTGGGCCGGCATACGCGTCGTGCTCGATCAGCTCGACCATGTTGTGCATCCCCGGTCCCGCCTTCCGCCGGACCGTCTCCCGGAACTCGTCCTGAGGGACCCCGGCGCGCATCATCCGCGTGAAGACCCGCCGGACGTCCCGGGCAAGCGCCCGATCGGCGATGCCCGGCTGCTGGAAGTGCACCATGTAGTAGTTTTCGCCGTACATCATCCGCATGAGCGAGATGGGGGGAGCCGAGGGGCGCGGGAAGTACGGCGTGTTGACGCCGATGACGCCCGCCACGCGTTCGCGGTGCAGGAGCGACATCATCCAGGCGACGGTGCCGCCCCAGTCGTGGCCGACGAACACCGCGCGCTCGACGCCGAGGACGTCGAGGAGGCCGGCGAGGTCGCCGGTCAGGTGGTGGATGTCGTAGTCCGTCACCGCCTCGGGGCAGTCGGTGCCCCCGTAGCCGCGCTGGTCGGGCGCGATTGCCCGGAAGCCGGCGGCGGCGAGGGCGGGCAGCTGGTGACGCCACGAGTAGGCGAGCTCCGGAAAGCCGTGACAGAGCACGACGGGCGGCCCTTCGCCCTGCTCGGCGAACGCCATCCGGATGGCGTTCGTCCGGATCGTGCGGGTCGTGGCGGCGGCCAACGGGGGTTCTTGGCACGCATACGAGCACTATGGCAAGGAGCCGGCATGGCCCTCGAGCTCATCCCCTTCGCCACGGCGACCGCCACTCTGGCCCCGCCGATCATGCTGCCGAACACGCCCGCGGGCACGCGGGTGATCTTCGAGATCGTCGACTACCGCTGGGAGGGCCCGCGCTTCACCGCCCGCCAGAAGAGCGCGGCGGCCGCCGACTGGCTGCTCCTCGGGCCCGACGGCACCGGAACGCTCGACGTGCGCGTGACCCTCGAGACGCCCGACGGCGCCGTGGTGCTCGTGCACTACGGCGGCCGCGTCGATGGCTCGAAGGGCCTCGGCGGCGAGGCGCCGGTCTATGCGGCGGTGCAGTTCGAGACGGGCAACGAGCGCTACGGCTGGCTCAACCGCGTCCAGGCGGTCGCCAAGGGCGTGCTCGCGGGCAACGTCATCACCTACGAGGTCTACGAGCTGCGCTGAGCGGCGAGCAGCGCCGCGCCGATGACGCCGGCCGAATCGCCGAGCCGGTTCGGCACGATCGGCGTCCGCAGCTCATCGTTGAAGACGTAGCGCGCGACCGCGTCGCGCCCCCGCGTGTAGAGCGTCTCGAGCCTGGACACGCCGCCGCCCAGCACCACCACGTCGGGGTCGAGGATGTTGATCACGTTGGCGAGCGCCCGGCCGAAGCGATCGAGATAGCGGTCGACGACGGCCGCGGCGCGCGGCTCCCCGGCGGCCGCGCGGGCCGCGACCTCGGTCGCGCTCTCGGGCGGACCGCCCGCCGCGCGGTACGCCGCTTCGAGCGCCGGCCCCGAGATCATCGTCTCGACGCAGCCGCGCTGGCCGCAGTAGCAGGCCGGGCCGGACGGATCGATCGCGTGGTGACCCCACTCGCCGGCGATGTGCTGGGGCCCGACCCAGATGCGGCCCTCGTGCACGATGCCGCCGCCGACGCCGGTGCCGAGGATCACCCCGAAGACCATCGCACGCCCCTGCCCCGCCCCGGCTCGGGCCTCGGCGAGCGCGAAGCAGTTGGCGTCGTTCTCGAGAAGCACCCGCAGACCGAGGCGGCGTTCCAGATCGGCCTGCAGCGGCCGGCCGTTGAGGCACGTGGTGTTCGAGTTCTTGAGCGTGCCGTCGCGTGCCGAGAGCGAGCCAGGCGTCCCGATGCCGACGACGTCGCAACCCGGTGCCGAAGCCCGCAGCGCTCCCACCATCCCCGCCACCCGCTCGACGATGTGCTCGTAGCCGCGCTCGCGTTCGGTCGGCAGCCGGCGGCGCTCCAGTGGATGCAGGTCGTCGCCGAGCACCACACCCTCGATCTTCGTGCCGCCGAGGTCGATCCCGATGACCATGCGGGGCTCGGTCTACCACACGCGGCGCGTTCCCATGTATTGTCGCCGGTGGAGGAGCCGATGCCGTACGCCGAAGGCCGCGTCGTGCACGACGCCGACTCGCACGTGGTGGAGACCCCGGACTGGCTCGTGCCCTACGCCGACCCGGACCTCCGTGACCGGCTCGCGCCGCTCTTCGTCGCCGCGGTCAAGCCGGGCGAGGAGACTTACATCGACCAGCTCCGGTGCCGTCATGCCGATCCCGCCGAGCGGGCGAAGGCCGAGGACGAGATCATGCTCCGCAAGAACTGGAGCGCGATGGGGTCGTTCATCAAGGACGACCGCCCGCGCGCGCTCGACCTCCTCGGCTTCCGGAGCCAGCTCGTCTTCAACACGTTCCTGAACGACTATCTCTGCGCGGCCGAGCACAAGCCGGACCCGGCCTTCGTCTACGGCGTCGCCCGCGCCCACAACCGGGCGATGCTCGACTTCTGCTCGGTCGACCGCCGGCTCCTGCCGACTGGCTACGTGCCGCTCGCCGAGTTCGAGCAGGCCCGCGCGATGGCGGCAGAGGTGATCGCCGGCGGCGCGAAGGCGCTGCTCGTGCCGTCGGCCTGCCCGGCGACCCATTCGCCGAGCCACACCGGCCTCTTTCCCGTCTGGGCGCAGGCCGAGGAGGCGGGTCTCCCGATCCTCTTCCACGTCGGCGGCGGCGGGAAGCTGATCGACCCGACCTACTTCAAGAACGGCCTCCCGCTCGTCACCGACTTCCACGGCGGCACCGAGAACTTCCGCTCGGTCGACTTCATGGCGATCCCCTTCCCCCCGATGCTGACCGTCGCGACACTCATCATCGATGGCATCCTCGACCGCTTCCCGCGGCTCAGGTTCGGCGTCATCGAGCAGGGCGCCGTCTGGCTGCCGAGCTGGATGCGGCAGCTCGACACCGCGCACGAGGCGTTCCGCAAGGGCGAGGAACGGCTCCGCAAGCTCGAGCTCCGCCCGAGCGAGTACGTGAAGCGGCAGATCCGCGTCACGCCCTATCCCACCGAGCCCGTCGGCTGGATCGTCGAGCAGGCCGGCGAGGAGGTCTGTCTCTTCTCCTCCGACTACCCGCACGTCGAGGGCGGCCGGAACCCGATCCGCCGCTTCGAGGAGAGCATGGCAGGGCTCGGCGAGCGCGCGAAGCAGCACTTCTACTGCGACAACTTCGTCGACCTGATGGGTGCGGGCCTCCGGGTTCAGTAGCGCCTCGACTCCGTGCCGGAGGCCTGCGCCTGCACTGTCTCGGCGGGCGGAAGCTGGGACCGGAGGGCTAGCGAAATTATACGCCGGCTACCGCTCCTCGCTCGAGAGGTAGATCGAGCGCTTGGGCGAGGAGAATACACGCCGGACCATGGGCTCGAAGAACTCGAGAGGCAGCGTGTCGTAGCGGGGATCGAAGCTGTTCTGATCGTAGCTGGCGCAGAAGTCCGCGCAGGCCTGCCAGTACGGGTGGTCGCGGTAGCGGTCGCGCATGTTCCGATCGAGCCCCATGTGATGGAAGAAGTAGTAGCCCTGGAAGATGCCGTGCTGCTTGACGATCCAGTGGTTCTCCTCGGACACGAACGGCCGGACGATCACCGCCGCGAGCTCCGCGTGGTTCAGGCTGGCGAGCGTGTCTCCGATGTCGTGGACGAGCGCGCACACCACGTACTCCTCGTCACGGCCGTCGCGGTGCGCGCGCGTCGCGGTCTGCAGGGAGTGGGTGAGCCGGTCGACCGCGTACCCGCCCGTGTCACCGGCGAGCAAGGCGAGGTGGCGGAGAATCCGATCGGGCAGGCCTTGCTGGAAGCCGAGCGCGTGTCGAGCGATGATGCCGTAGTCTTCGGGCGTGGCATCCACCATTCGCGTGAAGGACGTCATGTCCGTCACATATCCCATGTCGGGTCACGCTGACGAGTCGTCGCCGCGAGAGCGAGCCGCTTCGCCGCCTCAAGCCGGCCTGAGCTCCAGGCAGGCGATCTCGCGCGGCGTGAAGAGGCGGACCTTCTGCCCCGTGAAGCCGAGGCCGCGGTTCACGTAGAGCGTCGCGTCGCCGTCGCGAAAGAGGCCGCGGTCGAAGCGGCTGATGAACTGAGCCAGGTTCCGCGCCCGGCGGCCGAGCCAGGCCGGGAGGGCGAGCTGGCCCCCGTGGGTGTGGCCGGAGAGCATGAGTGCCGCACCGAGCCGCGCCGCCTGCGCGAAGCAGTCGGGGCGGTGCGAGAGGACGATGAGCAGGTTGCCTGCGGGGACCGCGGCGGCGAGCGACGGCAGCGCGGGGTGCTCGAGCACACCGCGCGCCCAGTCCCGGCCGAGGTCGTCGATGCCGACGACCGTCAAGCGGGCGCCGTCGACATCGAGATGCACGGCGCCGTCCCGGAGCACGGTGAACGGCGTCAGCCGGCGGAGCGCCTCGGTCACCGTCTCCGCCCCGGCGTAGAAGTCGTGGTTGCCGAGCGTCACGAGCACGCCGTGGCGCGCCCGGAGCCCGGCGAGGGTCGGGAAGGCGAGGCCGCAGGTCTCGGCCCGGTCGACGAGGTCGCCGGTGACGCACACGAGGTCGGGCTCGAGCGCGTTCACCCGCCGCACGTGCCCGGCGAGCTCGGCCACGTCGAGGTGCTGGCCGACGTGCAGGTCGGAGATGTGCACGATGCGGAGCCCGACGAGCGGCTCCGGCAGGCCCCGCACCGGGATCTCGACGCGCGAAACAGCGAGCTCGCGCGGGCCGAGGACGTAGCCGTAGGCGAGGAGGCCGGCGACGGTGGCGAAGCCGGCGGCCACGAGCCAGGTGTAGGCGCGCGCGATGGGCTCGCCGAGTGTCGCGGGGAAGAGCGGGACAACGATGCAGCCTGCGAGCGCGCCGAGGCCGGCAAGGCCGAGGAAGAGCGTGCAGAAGATCGAGGTGAAGGCGAACGCGACGTAGACGCGTACGAGCGCGTCGAGCACCCGCCGCCTATCGGATCGGCGCCGCATCACGATCCGCCGGTTCAGCTGGAAGATGGCGAGCGGCGCGAGGACATGGAGCGCGCGCGGCGGGCGGAGCCCGACGCTGAGCAGGACCCAGGCGATGCACACCCACTCGGCGAGCGCGACGAAGGCGACGAGCAGGCGGAAGAAGGAGCGGAAGAACGCCCGTTTCGCCGCCTCGATCGCGCCGGCCGCGGTCCACGCCATCGCGAGAGTAGTACGCGCCGGCTCCGGGAGGGTCAACGCGGCGCCACCCGAAGGACCCTTCGCCGCGCCGGCCGTCCGGTGTAAGAACCGCTCCCGATGGGCCTCGCACGTCTGCTGATCGCCAACCGGGGTGAGATCGCCATCCGCATCGCGCGCGCGGCGGCCGACCTCGGCATCCAGACGGTGGGCGTCTTCGCCGAGGACGACGCGACGAGCCTCCACCGCCGCCACGTCGACGCGGCGCGCGCGCTCAGGGGAAGCGGCCCGCGCGCCTACCTCGACGTCGAGCAGCTCCTCGCGGCGGCACGCGACACGGGATGCGACGGCGTCCATCCCGGCTACGGCTTCCTGAGCGAGCAGGCGGTCTTCGCGCGCCGTTGCGCCGAGTCGGGGCTCGTCTTCGTCGGCCCCAGACCCGAGACGCTCGCGCTCCTCGGCGACAAGGCGGCCGCCCGGGCCCTCGCCGAGCGCTGCGGGGTGCCGGTGCCGCGCGGGACGCGAGCGGCCGTGAGCCTCGACGAGGCGCGAGCGTTCCTCGCCGCGCTCGCGCCTGGCACGGCCGTCATGGTGAAGGCCGTGGCGGGGGGCGGGGGGCGCGGCCTCCGCGTCGTCCGCCGTCACGAGGAGCTCGAGGAGGCGTGGGCGCGCTGCCGCTCGGAGGCGCAGGCGGCGTTCGGCAACGACGCGCTCTACGTCGAGGCGCTTCTGCCCCGGGTGCGCCACGTCGAGGTCCAGGTGGTGGGCGACGGGACGGGCACGGTGAGCCAGCTCGGCGAGCGCGACTGCAGCCTCCAGCGCCGGCACCAGAAGGTGATCGAGGTGGCACCGGCACCCGGTCTCGGCGACGACGTGCGGCAGCGTCTCGCGGCCGCCGCGGTGCGCATGGCGGCCGAGGTTCGCTTGGCGAGCGTCGGGACGTTCGAGTTTCTCGTCGACGCCGACCGCCCCGGTTCGTTCGCGTTCATCGAGGCGAACCCGCGGCTCCAGGTCGAGCACACGGTGACGGAGGAGCTCACCGGCGTCGACCTCGTCGCGGCACAGCTCCGGCTCGCCGGGGGATGCTCGCTCGCGGAGCTCGGTCTCCGGCAAGAAGACGTCCGGCGACCGCGCGGCTTCGCGCTGCAGGTCCGGGTCAACCTGGAGACGCTCGCCGCGGACGGCAGCGTCCGGCCGTCCACCGGCCTGCTCGCCGCCTTCGACGTGCCGACGGGGCCCGGAGTCCGGGTCGACACGGCCGGCTACGCCGGCTACCGGCCGAGCCCGAGCTTCGACTCGCTGCTCGCGAAGGTCGTCGCGCGCAGCGCTTCGGACGACTTCCCGGCCGCCGTCGCGAAGGCGTACCGCGCGCTCTGCGAATTCCGGGTGGAGGGCGTGGCCACGAACCTGAGCTTCCTCCGGAACCTCATGCGCCACCCGGCCCTCGCAGCGTACCGAGTCACGACTGGCTTCGTTGACGAGCACCTGACCGAGCTCCTCGAGGGCGCCGCGCATCCCCGCCGGCACGCCGAGACCGCCCCGGCCACGCCGCGACGCGCGGGCGCCACCGTCGACCCGCGCGACCCGCTCGCGGTGCTCGTGCACGGCAAGACGTCGATGCCCGTGGTCCCGGAGGGCGCGATCGTCGTGCGCGCCCCGATGCAGGGCACCGTGGTCGCGATCGACGTGTCCCCGGGCGACGCCGTTCCCGCCGGCGCCCAGCTCCTCGTCATGGAAGCGATGAAGATGGAGCACGTCGTGGCCGCGCCGGTGGGCGGCATCGTCCGCGCCCTCCACGCGGCGGCGGGCGACACCGTGTACGAGGGCTCGCCGCTGGTCGTGCTGGAGGAGAGCGCCGTCGAGGCGACGGCGGCGGACAACGGCGGGCAGGTGGACCTGGCGCACATCCGGCCCGACCTCGCCGAGGTCGAGCGGCGGCACGCGCAGACGCGCGACGCGGCGCGACCCGACGCCGTCGCCCGGCGCCGGCGCACCGGCCAGCGAACGGCACGCGAGAACGTCGACGACCTCTGCGACCCGGGCACGTTCGTCGAGTACGGGCCGCTCGTGATCGCGGCGCAGCGGCGGCGCCGGCCGGTCGAGGAGCTGATCGAGCGGACGCCCGCGGACGGACTGGTCGCGGGGATCGGCCGGGTGAACGGCCACCTCTTCGACGAGCCACGCTCGCGCTGCGTCGTGATGGCGTACGACTATACCGTCCTCGCCGGCACGCAGGGCATCCAGAACCACCGGAAGAAGGATCGCCTCTTCGAGCTGGCCTCGCAGCTGCGGCTGCCGGTCGTCTTCTTCACCGAGGGCGGCGGCGGCCGGCCGGGCGACACCGACGGCACGACCGTCGCCGGCCTCGACTGCTGGGCGTTCAACTACTGGGGCCGCCTCTCCGGCCTCGTGCCGCTGGTTGGCATCAACTCCGGCCGCTGCTTCGCCGGCAACGCCGCGCTCCTCGGCTGCTGCGACATCGTCATCGCGACCGCGAACTCGTCGATCGGCATGGGCGGGCCTGCGATGATCGAGGGCGGCGGGCTCGGCGTCTTCCATCCCGACGAGGTGGGCCCGATGCCCGTCCAGGTCTCGAACGGCGTCGTCGACGTGCCGGTCGCCGACGAGGCGGAGGCGGTCCGGGTGGCGAAGCAGTACCTCGGCTACTTCCAGGGACCGCTCGCGGCGTGGGAGTGCGCCGACCAGCGCCGCCTGCGGGCGATCGTCCCGGAGAACCGGCTGCGCATCTACGACGTCCGGGCCGTCATCCGGACGCTCGCCGACGCCGGCTCGGTGCTCGAGCTCCGCCGGCACTTCGGCCTCGGCATGGTGACCGCGCTCGTCCGCCTCGAAGGCCGTCCGGTCGGCGTCGTGGCGAACGATCCGAGCCACCTCGCCGGCGCGATCGACCGCGACGGTGCGGACAAGGCCGCGCGCTTCATGCAGCTCTGCGACGCCTTCGATCTGCCGCTCCTCTTCCTCTGCGACACCCCGGGGATGATGGTCGGGCCCGAGGCGGAGAAGACGGCGCTGGTCCGCCACGTGAGCCGCCTGTTCGTCGTCGGCGCCAGTCTGACCGTGCCGTTCTTCACGATCGTCCTCCGCAAGGGCTACGGCCTCGGCGCGCAGGCGATGGCGGGCGGCAGCTTCAAGGCGCCGCTGTTCACCGTGGCCTGGCCGACGGGCGAGTTCGGCGGCATGGGGCTCGAGGGCGCCGTCAAGCTCGGCTACCGCAAGGAGCTCGCCGCGGTCGAGGACCCCGCGGCCCGCCAGCAGCTCTTCGCGGAGATGGTGGCCCGCATGTACGAGCACGGGAAGGCGGTCAGCTACGCCACCTACTTCGAGATCGACGACGTGATCGATCCCGCGGAGTCGCGGACGTGGATCACGACGGCGCTGCGCTCGGCGCCGCCGCGGCCGGCGCGCAGCGGGAAGAAGCGACCCTGCGTGGATACGTGGTAGTCAAGCTCACGGTGGTACGCTCCACCGGTGCCGCTAATGTTTGGGCGCAGATCGGCCGAAATGGAGGGCGGGAGAGCGCGAACCCCCCGTGCCGATCGTCGAGAAGGACCCCTGGCGGATGCAGTACTTCGCGGGCGTGGTGTGTCCCGCGGACGTCGTCATCCCGACCGACGACGAGGAGGCCTATCGCCTCTACCCGGCGGAGCGCTGGGTCTACAACAAGCTCGCCATCTGCGAGACCCAGGGACTGGAGCACGGCCCCCACGGGATCGAGCCGCGGCGTTTTCCCGTGTTCAGCAAGCCCATCTACAACCTTCGCGGCATGGGCGCGGGGACCACGGTCATCGCATCGCGCGACGAGTACGAGCGGGTGCAGACGCCCGGACATCTCTGGATGCCGCTCCTCGACGGCGAACACGTGAGCAGCGACGTGGCGGTCGTCGACGGCACGCCGGTGTGGTGGCGGCATACGACGGGCGTCGCCCTCGGCGACGGGATGTTCGACTACTGGACCGTCGCGGCGGAGCCGCGGCCGGCCGTCGAGGCGTACTGCGGCGAATGGCTGTCGCGCCATCTCCGGGGATACACGGGACTCGTGAACCTCGAGACGATCGACGCGACGATCATCGAGTGCCACCTGCGCTTCGCCGACCAGTGGGTCGATCTCTACGGCGAGGGGTGGCTCGAGAGCGTCGTCGAGCTCTATGCCGACGGGCGCTGGCGCTTCCACGAGGCGGCCCGTCGCCCCGGCTACAGCGTCGTGCTCTTCGGATGCCACGGGGTACGGTACCGGATCGATGGCGAGCGCGTGAACGAGCTCCGCAGGGTGCCCGGCGTGTCGAGCATCCAGATCACCTTTCACGAGGACCGAGCGCTCGAGATGCACGCCATGCCGCCGGGCGGGTTCCGGCTCGCGATCGTCAACTGCTGGGATCTCGCCGTGGGTCTCCTTGTCCGCGAGCGGCTCGCGCCGGCGTTCCGAGCGCTCCAGGCGCCGGATGCCGGGCTCGTGACACAGGTGATCGGCGGCGAATGATGGCTGCCCCGCCGCGCCCGGGAGGCACGCGGTGAGGGTGGTGACCGCGTTTCCCAGCCCGGTCCGCGAGATCGAGCACTGCTGGATCCCGCTCCGCGACGGCTGCCGGCTCGCGGCCCGCATCTGGCTTCCCGCCGGGGCGGAGGTCGCGCCGGTGCCGGCGATCCTCGAGTACATCCCGTACCGCAAGCGGGACCTGACGCGCGCGCGCGATGAACCGATGCATGGCTACTTCGCCGGGCACGGCTACGCGGCCGTGCGCGTCGACGTGCGCGGCTCGGGCGACTCGGACGGTGTCCTCCTCGACGAGTACCACGAGCAGGAGCTCGAGGACGGCGAGGAGGTCATCCGGTGGATCGCGTCCCAGCCGTGGTGCACGGGCGCGGTCGGGATGATGGGCAAGTCGTGGGGCGGCTTCAACGCGCTGCAGATCGCCGCCCGCCGGCCCGAGGCGCTCCGCGCGGTCATCGCCGTCTGCGGTTCGGACGACCGCTACGCGGACGACGCCCACTACATGGGCGGCTGCCTCCTGAACGAGAATCTGACGTGGGGTTCTGTGCTGCTGACCCTGAGCGCGTTGCCCCCGGATCCGTTGATCGTCGGCGACGCCTGGCGCGCAAGCTGGCTGGCGCGGCTCACGCGCGGTGTGTTCTTCCCCGAGGTGTGGCTCCGGCATCAGGGCCGTGACGCCTACTGGCAGCACGGCTCGGTGTGCGAGGATTTCCAGCGGATCGCGTGCCCCGTCTACGCGATCGGCGGGTGGGCGGATGCCTACACGAACGCGATTCCCCGTCTCCTCGCGGGGCTGCGCTCGCCGCGGAAGGGTCTCGTCGGACCGTGGAGCCACAACTACCCGCACAACGGCGTACCCGGACCGGCGATCGGCTTCCTCCAGGAGGCGCGGCGATGGTGGGATCACTGGCTCAAGGGCATCGACACCGGGATCATGAACGAGCCGCCGTATCGGGTGTGGATGCAGGAGAGTGTGCCGCCGCGCTCGTCGTACGGCGTGCGCCCTGGGCGGTGGGTGGCGGAGCCCTCGTGGCCGTCGCCGCGGATCACCACGAGACGTTACGCGCTCAACCCTGGCGGGCTCGGTGAGACGAGCGGTCCGGAGACGCGACTCCCGTGGCGATCGGCCGCAGCGCTGGGGCTCGCGGCGGGTGAGTGGTGCAGCGACGGCGGCGAGGGTGACGCGCCGGGCGATCAGCGCGAGGACGACGCCGGCTCCCTCACCTTCGATTCCGAGCCGCTCGCCGAGCGGCTCGAGATCCTGGGCGCTCCCGTCGTCGCCCTCGAGCTCACCGTCGATCGACCCGCGGCCTTCGTCGTGGCGCGGCTGAGCGAGGTCTTTCCCGACGGGTCGTCGACCCGCGTGACGCATGGCTGTCTCAACCTCACCCATCGGTCGAGCCACGAGTACCCCGAGCCGCTCGAGCCAGGCCGCCGATATACCGTGCGACTCCCGCTTCGCGACATCGCCCACGCGTTCGCGCCGGGCCATCGGCTGCGCCTCGCTCTCTCCACGACCTACTGGCCGACCCTCTGGCCGTCCCCCGAGCCGGTCACGCTTGCCGTGTTCGCCGGGGCAGGCCATCTCGAGCTGCCCGTCCGGCCGCCCGCAGCGGAGGACGATCGGCTGAGACCCTTCGAGGATCCAGAAGGTGCGCCGCTCCCGGCCTACAGCGAGCTGCGGCCGGCGCGCTCGTCCCGGACCATCGACCGGAACACCGCGACCGGCGAGGTCACGTACACGATCGCGACCGAGGACGGGGGCTTCGGCGCCGCTGGGCCTGCTCGCCTCCACGCGATCGACCTGGAGGTCGGGCACACGATGCGCCGCTGCTACCGGAGCCGCCCCGACGACCCGCTGGCCGCGCGGTCGGAGGTCGCGGACGAGATCACGCTTCGCCGCGGCGAGTGGAGCGTGCGTGTGGCGACCGAGACCAGCCTCACCGCAACGGGCGCCACCTTCGAGCTCGCAGGGAAGCTCGAGGCCCACGCAGGGGAGGCGCTCGTACTGTCGCGGCGCTGGCACCGGCGTATCCCGCGCCACGGCGTGTAGCGCCACTGCACCCGGGTTGACCGGCGGGCTGGATGGGCGAGAATCCCATCCGAGGAGGGACGCAGTCATGGCGGTCAACGTGGGCGAGGTCGCGCCGGACTTCGAGCTGCCCAGCCACCACGGCAAGGGCAAGAAGGTCCGGCTCTCGGATTTCCGCGGGAAGAAGAACGTGCTCATCGCCTTCTACCCGCTCGCCTGGACCCCCGTCTGAACGGTCCAGATGCCCTCCTACGAGGCGGACCTCGGCCGCTTCGAGAGGGCGGATACCCACGTGCTGGGTATTTCGGTCGACTCGGTTCCCTGCAATGCCGCGTGGGCGAAGAGCCTCGGTGGCATCTCGTACGACCTCCTCTCGGACTTCGAGCCGAAGGGCGAGGTCGCGCGCCGCTACGGGGTTTACCGCCCGGAAGGCTACGCCGAGCGGGCGCTCTTCGTCGTCGATAAGCAGGGAAAGGTGATCTACAAGGACATCCACAAGATCGACGAGCAGCCCGACAACGAGGAGATCTTCAAGGCGCTGCGCAAAGCCGCCTGAGGTCGCCGTGGCCCCGATCTCCCGGCGCTGCGTGCCGTTCACCCCGTTCGAGGGCGAGCTTGCCGGCGCGACCGTGGCGCTCGTCACGGCGGGGGGCGTCCATCGCAGGGACCAGCCGCCTTTCAACATCGCCGACGAGCTCGGCGACCTGACGTTCCGCGTGATCGCGGGCGACGTCGATGCCGCCGAGCTCATGGTGACCCACCACCACTACGATCACGCCGACGCCGACCGCGACATCAACGTACAGTTCCCGATCGAGCGCCTGCGCGAGCTCGCCGCCGACAGGGTGATCGCCGCCGTCGCCAGCGAGCACGTGGGCTTCATGGGCTACACGACGCAGCTCCGGAAGATGTACGAGGAGACGGCGCCGGCGATCGCCGAGCACATCGACCGGCACGCGCGCCCCGATGTCGTCGTCTTGACCGGCGGCTGACCGCAGGTCTGCCACCGCACGGTCGTCGCGGTCCAGCGCGAGCTCGAGCTGAGGGGCATGTCGACGGTGCTCATCACGGTGAGCCCCGAGGCCTCCCGGCAGATGCGCCCGCCTCGTGCCCTCTACCCGCGCGGTTTCAAGGTCGGGAACGCGCTTGGCCGCCCGTTCATGCGCGATCTCCAGCGCCGGGTGCTCTTCGACGCGCTCGCGCTGCTCACCGGGCCGCCCCGACCGGGGGAGATCGTCGAGCGGGAGTACCCCGAGTAGCTGGCCGAGCCGGCCGCATCAGGCGCTGCCGGGCGTCGAGAGCCGTCGGGCTGAGTTCGGGGACTGAGTTCCCGGCAACGCCGCATCGCATCCTGGCTCGGCCCCGAGCCCAACGCGCCCTCGCGTAGCAGGAGACGTTGCGCGCCGCGTCGTTACACGCCGGGCGCGGCTGGGTAGAAAGGCACCCCATGCACACCACCAGCGGAGCCACGTGGCGGTTGTCCACCCTCGTGGCGGTCGCGATCCTGACGGTCGGCTGCCCGCCTGCCGCGACGCTGTCGACCGGCTACCGCGTGGACCGGACGCTGCTTCGGCCAACGCCGCACCCTGGCCGCCTCGCGGTCCGGACGCTCGCGGACGGGCGCCCCCTGCGCGTCTACACGACCAACGGCCACATGTTCCTCACGTCTGTCCCGCTGCTGCCCTACGTCACCGCCGAGTTCGAGCGCTTGGACGAGACCGTCCGGATGAATGCCGAAGCGATGGCCGCTCGCGGCCAGACCCGCAACGCCGTGGTGGCGCTCGCGCCCGCACCACCGTACGAGGAGTACACGTATCCCGCGAGCTTCGCGCGCGCGATCGCGGATGACCTCGCGGCCAGCGGAATCTTCGAGGACGTGCAGTTCGTGGGTGACCGATCGACCGAGGGGTTCGCCTACGAGCTCTCGGGCACCTTGCTCGAAACGCCCATGTACCAGACGGCGACGAGCTACGGGCTCGGGGCCCCGGGCGTGCTCCTCTGGCTCCTGCCGCTGCCGATGCAGAAGACCTCGACCGCCGTTTCCATGGAGCTGCGGCTCACGGACCTGGCGAGTGGTGCCGTCGTGTGGCGGGATCGCATCCACGGCGAGGTGAGCCGCGTGACGATGCTGTACACGTCGCAGGGGATCATCTACGGCCCGAACGTCCTCAGCTATTCGCACGTCTTGCCGCCGAAGGACGCGGGCGTCGACCGCCTGTCGGTCTTCGGATGGCATTTCGCCGCGCTCCGCGCCGCGATGGCGCCGACGAAGGCACGGATCGCGGAAGCCGTCGCATCCCGCTGACGGACGGATAGGACTCTCTATCCGCCGCACATTCGCGGTGCGAGCCCGCTGTCGGCGTCGACGAAGCTGCAGCAGTACCTGTTCAATGGATCATAATTCACGTCGAAGGCCAGCGTGTTCGGTGCCGTCGGCTTCGGGCAGGTGGTGAGGTAGTTGCAGCGCATCTCGTATGAACGTCCCGCCGACAGGACGTAACCTCGTTCTCTTTGACGCCCGACAACGTAGCATCTTGGACACAGCTGGTAGTCGATCCTGTGGCACCCTGGCGCTACGGCCGCGCGATAGATCGGTGGCTCGATCCCGTGTCCGTCCACCCAAATGACCTGACTCCCGGTTGCGTGCGCGATGCTCCACTTCCCGCCAAGCAACACGAAGGCGGCCCGTTCGGGGGGAAGCTCCGGTCCGTCGTACAGCCTGGCGGTCGAACATCCCGCTGCCAGCGACGTCAGCACGAGCAGGCGGCCGACAGCCGATATCGCCCCCGCGACCCCCCGTGCGCTTGTGCGGTCGCCGGGGTGCACATGCCTGGAGTTCATCGATACGAGTATCGGACGACCTGGCCGGCGCCTTGAGAGCGGCGCCCCACGCTTCCATGGGATACTCGATCGTCACGCGGATCGCCCCGGCGTTCTCGCCAGCAAGTGCGGCGCCCCACAGCCGCGCGAGTCGGAGCGCGAGCCGCGGGCGGCTAGTGACCGACCGCCTCCCCATCCGCGACCGGTGCGGTGTTCTGCAGGAACTGCATCAGCGGTGGTAGACCTCGACGTGGCGTGCCTCGTCGGCGACCTGGTTGGCGGCGTAGAACTTCGCCTCGGCCCACGGCACGCCCTGCACGATCTTCGCCGTCGCCAGGAGCGCCCCCTGCTCCCCGTGCAGGAACTGCGAGAGCATGAAGGCGTTCAGGTGGAGCTGCATCCGGATCACCTCGTCGTCGCCGAGGTGGACGGGCGGGCTCAGCATCGAGTTGATCATCGGCGCGAGGCCGTTGGCGACGCGCTGGCGCACGAGACGCTCGATGTCGACGTCGGTGGACCAGTCGAGGTCGTTGGCGTTCCAGGCGAGCGTCTTCCCCTTCTCGTAGAGGTTGAGCAGGTTCCGCTTGCGGAGCGCGTATTGCCAGTCGAAGACGCTGTCGATCGTCGCCTTGATCGGCTCGTACGCGCCGCCGGGCGGCACCGGGAGCGGATTCCGCTGGGCGTACTCCATGGCTACCTCCTGCGTTTGCGTGCCTTCGTCCGGCTCGATGCCGGCCGTGCGATGCCGACGTAGCGGAGAAACATCGTCGTGAGCTCCCGCCGGAGCTCGTCGTCGGACAGCGGGCGGCCGGCGGCCTCGGTCTTCTCGATCAGGACGTGATGGTTCATGAGTGCGAAGGCGGTCTGCACGGCGAGGTCGACGGCGAGCGCCGGATCGGGATGGTCCATCTCGCCGCGACGGGGGAGCAGCAGCCCCCGGATGCACTCCTCGACCCGACGGCGGAAACGCAGCCCCCCCTCGCGAATGGCGGGGTCCTGGATGGCGCTGACCAGGAAGGCCGCGATCAGCCGGCGCCGCTCGCGGGTCACCGAGACGAGCTCGGCGACCGCCGCTTCGACGACCTGCGCGGTGCTCACGTTCTCCCATCGCCGGGCGTCGGCCAGCGCCTCCAGGCGCTGCCACACCTCGATGAAGTGTCGCTCCTCGAGCGCCCGCAGCAGCTCGTTCTTGTCCCGGAAGCGGGCGTAGAAGCCGCCCACCGACGAGCGCGCGCGCCGCGCGATCTCGGGGATCGAGACCGCCGCATGGCCCTTCTCCTCGATGAGGACCTGGGCCGCGTCGAGGAGGCGCTGGAGGGTGCGCTCGCTGCGCGCCTGCTTGGGGCCGGCGACGGTCTGGAGCGGGAAGGCGATGGTCTGGGCCACGATCAGAATCAGAATCCGATTCTAGTTCTTACTTCAGGCCCGGCCCGTCGTCCAGCCCCCCTTGCCGGTGGCGTATACTACGAGGCGCCCATGGCCGAGCTCGCATTCGAGCGGATCGAAGGCCCGCGTCCCCGCAAGACGATCGCGTTCCTCCACGGCATCCTCGGCTCGGGGAGGAATCTCCGCACGATCGCGCGCCGCTTCGTCGACGCGCGTCCGAGCTGGACCGCGTGGCTGGTCGACCTCCGGGGGCACGGACGCTCGCCGAAGGGAACGCCCGACCCGTCGCTCGAGGCCGCCGCCCGTGACGTGGTCGACCTCGTCGCCCGGGCCGCGCCGCCGGTCGTCGCGATCGCCGGGCACAGCTTCGGCGGCAAGGTGGCGCTCGAGGCGCTGCGGATCGGGACCGGATCGCTCGAGGACGTGCTCACGATCGACAGCGTGCCGGGCGCGCGGGAGCCGCTGCGCGGCGGAGACAGTGCGCTCGCGGTGATCGAGACGCTCGAGTCGCTCCCTCCCGCGTTCGCGTCGACGAGCGCGTTCGTCGAGGCGATCATGGCCGCCGGGCACGGCCGCGCGCTGGCGCAGTGGCTGGCGCTCAGCCTCGAGCGCAGCGACGGCGGGGTGCGCTTCGCGCTCGACCTCCGCGAGGTCCGGGCACTGCTCCTCGACTACTTCGCGCGGGATCTCTGGCCCGTCGTCGAGCACCCGCCGGATGACGCGCGCGTGCACCTCGTGATCGCCGATCGGTCGGCGTCGTACTCGGGGGTGGATCGCGAGCGCGCCCGCGCCCTCGCCGGCGAGCGCGTGACCGTGGACCTGCTCCCCGCCGGCCACTTTGTGCACGTCAACGATCCCGGCGGGCTGGTGCGGGTGATGCTCGATCGGTTCTAGGCTCGGTGCCTCCGATGGGGGGCTCCTCGCCGCGGCGGGCGGGCGCCTACATCCACGGCCGTGGGCGGTCCTTCCACCCAGTTGATGTCCCAGGCGCGGTCGACGGTGATGAAGGTGAGCGAATGCGCGGGGAGCCAGGCCTCGTGGACCATCTTCGCGGGCATGAAGTTGTACGAGCCGGGACCGAGCTCGGCCCGCTGCCCGTCGCACGCGAGCACGGCGGTCCCGCGGACCATGACGTGGGTCTCGTTGGCCGTGTGCCAGTGCTTGCGCACATGGATCGCGGCCGGCGTGCGGATCAGCAGCTGCGTCGCCCGGGTGGTCGGGTCGACATGCAGGATCGCGATCTCGGGGGAGCTCACCCCGAGCTCGGGAACGATCCTCTCCCAGGTGAGCTCCTCATATCGGAGAAAAGCGGGTTGCTCGGAAGGCTGTCCCGGCGTCGCCGCACCCGGACGCATCCGTGCCATCATACCGCAGCCGCACGCGGCGGCTGCGAGGACGATGGCGACGACCCGATGCTGCACCATGTCTCTGCCCTCCTCTGCTCTACGCGGGCCGCCACTGAGGGACGAGGTCTCCGTCCGGCGACGGCGCGAAGTCGACCACCAGCGCCATGTCCATGCGCAGGTCCACGGGCGCGGCGCCGATCAGGCCGCCGACGGTCCTAACGCCCTCCTCGCACTCGACGAGCACGACCGGGTACGGCACGCGCTCCTTCCACGCCGGCAGGACGGGAGCATGGACGACCACCCACGACAGGAGGCGCGCACGCCCGCTCGCGCGCGCCCACTCGCTCGAGAAGGAGCGGCAGTCCGGGCACATCGGGCCGGGCGGATGGCGCCAGTGGCCGCAGTCGCTGCAGCGCTGGAAGCGGAGCTCGCGCGCCCGCGCCGCGGCCCAGTACGGGATCCAGTCCTCGCCGCCCGTGCGCCGGACGAACTCGTCCTGGGCCATGGTCAGTCACCCCGCAGCAGCAGCGCGCCCGTCGGCACCATGTTGCCGCTGGTGACGAGGGAGAGCCTGGCGCCCGGCACCTGGTTCACCGACGTGCCGCGGACCTGCCGCGCCGCCTCGATGATGAGGTTGATGCCGTGGACGTACGCCTCGGAGAGGCTCCCGCCGCTCGTGTTCGTCGGAAGGCGCCCGCCCACCTCGAGCCCGTGATCCTCGACGAAGGCGCCCGCCTCGCCCGGCCTGCAAAAGCCGTACTCCTCGAGCGAGCCGAGGACGAGGGGCGTGAAGGCGTCGTAGAGCTGCGCCACCTGCACGTCCTTCGGACCCACGCCCGCCATGCGCCAGAGGTCGCGCGCCGCGTAGGTCCCGGGCGATTCCAAGAAGGGGTCCTTGAAGAAGTTGTTCATGATCCAGTTGCGCGGTCCCATGCCCTGCGACGCCGCCATGATGTAGGCGGGCTTCTGGCGGAGGTCGCGCGCCATATCCGCCGCCGCCACGATGACGGCCGCCGCCCCGTCGGTCTCGAGGCAGCAGTCGAGGAGCCGGAGCGGCTCGGAGATCGGGCGCGAGCGTTCGTGGTCGTCGACCGTGATCGGCTCGCGCATCATGGCGACGGGGTTCCGCGCCGCGTGGCGGCGGCAGGCGACGGCGATCCAGCCGAGGTGGCGCGTCGTGTAGCCCCGCTCGTGCAGGAAGCGGCGGGCGAACATCGCCACCTGGTCGACGGGCCGCACGAAGCCGTAGGGGGAGAACAGCGCGGTCTCGTTGGTCTCCGCGGCGATGTTGTCCCGCTCGCGCGACGTGCCCGCCCACGGCCGGCCGCCCGAGCCGCGGTTCCGCGAGCGGTAGACGAGCACGCAGCGCGCGAGGCCGGCGGCGATCGCGGCCGCGGCGTGCCCGACGACGCCGCAGCCGCCGCCCCCGCCGTAGCCGACTTCCCCGAAGAAGCGCAGGTTCGGCACGCCCAGGTTGCGGGCGATCACGTTCTCGGCGGTCGGCTGGATGCTCCATTTGGTCATGCCGTCGATGTCCGACGGCCTGAGCCCCGCGTCCTCGAGCGCCAGCCTTGCCGCCTCGAGCGCCGTCACCTCCTCGGGCCGGCCGATGTTCTTGGAGAACGGGAGCTGGCCGATGCCGACGATGGCGGCCCGGTCTCTCAGCGACACGGGCCTACCGCGCCTGGCGCTTCCGTCCGGCGCGCTCGCCGGCGTGGTCCTGGATCGCCTTGCCGATCGCCTCGAGCGAGCGGCCCATGAAGGTGGGACGGTTCTCCGCCGCCCAGTCGCGGCTCGCCGCGAGGCGGGGAAGCGTCCCCTGGAACTCCGGCATGACGTGGCGCGCGAAAAGCTCGTAGGAGCGGAGCGTTGCCTCGCGGTCAGCCCACTCGTGCCCCATGAAGAGGTACGTCCCGAAGCCGCCCGACTGGTTCCACAGACGTTCGATCTGCGCCCCCGCCTCGCGCGGCGTGCCGATGACGGCGAGTCCCCCCGCGTTGAGGGCGTCGACCATCTCCGCAACATCCTCGATCTCGCCGACGAGCGGCAAGGCGGCGACGCGCTTGAAATAGTCGACCCAGGGCGCGAGCCCGAAAGCAACGTCGCGCCGCGCCTGGTCCATCGTGGGCGCGAGATGCATCGGCCCGACGAGGCGCCACTTCTCCCGGCTCACCGCCTTGCCGTGGTCGGCCGCCATCTCCTCGGCGATCGACCAGGTATGGCCGAGGGCGTCGAAGCCGCCGGCCGTGGTGGCGCCGATCGAGAGGAGCCCGAGCCCGTACTTCCCGGCCGCCCGCGGCCCGGCGGGCGACACGGTCGCGGCGACGGCCATCTCCATGTGCGGGCGCGTGTAGGGCCGCACCTGCAGGCGGGCGTGGCGGAGCGTGAACCAGTCGCGCTCGCGCGTGATCGGCTCGTCGGACGTGAAGAGCGCGAGGATCGTGTCCAGCGAGTCGTCCATCATCTCGCGCTGGCGGATCGGGTCGATGCCGAGCATGAAGGCATCCGAGGGGAGCGCCCCCGGCCCGACTCCGAACATCGCCCGCCCGAGCGTCAGGTGGTCGAGCAGCACCATCCGGTCGGCCAGCATGAAGGGATGGTGGTACGGCAGCGAGGACACGCCCGTGCCGAGCCGGATGTGGCCTGTGCGCGCGGCCGCCGCGGCGATGAAGACCTCGGGCGAGGCGATGATCTCGAACCCGGCGGAGTGATGCTCGCCGAACCATGCCTCGTCGTAGCCGAGCCGGTCGAGCCACTCGATCAGCTCGAGATCGCGGTGGAGCGCGGTGGTGGGGTTCTCGCCGACGGGGTGGAACGGCGCCAGGAAGATGCCGAAGCCCAGGCGGTCGGGGGCGTTCATCGCCGGCCTTTCTAGGCTCGCCCGCCGCCTCGACGCAAGCCGAAGTTTCTCCTTGCCGGGCGCCCGCGGCCTGGTGTCAAATGCCGCGCATGCCGAGGGCATGGCTGGCCCTGATCGTGTTCCTGCTGCCCGCCGCATGTGCTGCCGTGTGTCCCGAGCTGCCGAGCGCGCCGGACGCCGCGAACCCGTACGAGCTCCAGTTCGGCGCCACGAACGTCAACGCCGCGCTCGGCAACGGCGCGCTCACCGCGGCGTTCTCGCGCTGCGGCGAGTTGACGGTCCTCAAGTGGCCGGGCCCGAGCTACTACAACCAGCTCGCCTATCTGACCGACAACGTCGCGAACGCCCGGACGCTGCCCCATCTCGGCGCGCTCGAGGCGATGGGCGCCTTCCCAGGGCTCTTCTACGAGACCACGTCGGGCAGTGGCTTCACCTGGCTCCGCGACGGCGCCTGGACGCATGCGCAGCGGTACAGCGCCGACGACTCCGATGTGCTCGTGACCGACATGACGAACACCGCGCTCGGTCTCGGCGTCACCGCCTGGAACTTCGTCATGCCCGACCGGAACGTGCTCGTGAACCACTACGTCGTCACGCGCGACCGGGACTCGCCGGTGCGGCGGGCGACGCTCGTCTTCTACACGAACTTCTCGCCCTCGCTCGCTCGCCTCCCGTTCTTTCCGATCGCCGACTGGGGCCTCGACTTCGAGACCGATTACGCGGTCGCCTATGATGGGCACGAGCGCGCGCTGCTCCACTTCCTCCCGGCCAGCGCCGCGAGCTACCCACACGATTTCTCGCTCGTGAACCCGCTGCTCCGCAGCCCGCCCGCGCGCCGCGAGGCCCTGCGGCGTGCCGTCGACCGCCTGGTCGCGGGCCTCGGCGAGCCGGGCGTCTACCTCGCGGTCGGCGCGCGGCGCGGCGACCACGGCTATCAGTGCGGCTTCGACGACGCGCCGATCTGCCCGCACCAGAGCGCGATCGCCGACCGCACGATCACCGCCTTCGCGCTGCCGCCCACCTTCGACGGCCTGGCGCGCAGTGCCTTCGAGTGCGACCACGTGGTGACGGACCCGGGCGGACCGCTCGGCGCGTGCCGGGCGGCCAACGGCTGGGCGTACGCCGCCGAGAGCGCCTTCACCGACCCCGCCGACGGCAAGCTCGCGCGCTCGCCGATCGCCGCCTGCCAGGCGAATGCGGCGCTCGCTCGCCGGCTGGCGTTCCGCCTCGGGACCGCGACCGCCACCTTCTACGTCGCCGCCGGCGGCACGCGAAACGAGGCCTACGCGCTCCTGCGCGGGGCCCGTGCCCGCGGCACGTCGCCCGAGGCGCAGCGCGCCGCGACGGAGGCGTGGTGGGCGAGCTTCCTCGCCCCGGCGCACCTGCCCGACACCGACGACGCCGAGGTCCAGGCCTTCGCCAAGCGGAGCCTGATCGTCATGCGAACCGCCACCGACTCCGCGAGCGGCGCCGTCGTGGCGAGCATCGACAGCGAGCCGCCGTACGGCGAGGACTGGCCGCGCGACGGCTCGTTCATCAACTACGCCCTCGACCTGGCGGGCTACGCGGACCTCGTGAGCCGCCACAACCGGTTCTACGCTCGCGTGCAGCGAAAGGCGCCCGCGCCCTGGTCGATCCTCTACTCGTTCCCGCCCTGCGACCCGGGCCACCCCGTCTACCCGAACTGCGTGCCGGCCGGCACCTACGAGACGAACTACTACGCGGACCCCGCCGCCGTCGTGCCGGGCGATCCCGTGTCGTTCGAGATCGACGAGGCCGGGCTCGGGGTGTGGACGATGTGGGACCACTACCAGCACATCACGGACCTCGGTGCGGCGGCGGCCTACCTGGCGGACGTCTGCCCGTCCATCCAGCTCGGCGCCGACAACCTCGCCGCGTGCAAGGACTCGTCGAGCGACCTGCAGTGCATGGCCAACGAGGACGACAACATCCCGCTCACGCAGGGTCTCCAGGGCGCCGAGACGGTGCTGCTCGCGCTGCGGAACGCCGTCGCCGCCGCGCCGGCGTGCGGCTTCGACGCGCCCCGCGTCCTTGGCTGGGAGACGCGCGCCATGGAGCTCGAGCAGGCGATCCGCGACAACTTCTTCGTGGCGACGGCGCCGGCCCACTTCGAAGGCGGGCGCCCCGCGTGGCTGCTCTGGCCGGTCGGCTTCTTCCTTCCCGGGGACCCGGCGGCGCTTTCACATGCCGAGTTCCTGAAGGCGCGCGCCATCGACCCGATCCTGACGCGCACCGCTCCCCTCGGCGCCTACAACAGCGAGGAGCTCCTGGCGCGCGCGCAGCTCTTCCGCCAGCTCGCCGACACGGCGAGCCTCGCCGAGACCCAGGACCAGGTGCGCTTCTTCATCCACGAGCTCACCACACCCGGCACCCACCACATCAGCGAGGCCTACGCCCGGGTGAACCTGGACCTGAACGGCGACGGCATCCTCCCCGACTACCAGCCCCAGAACGACGCCCCGCACGTCTGGGAGCACGCGTACCTCTACGCGGCGGCGATGGTTGCCTTCGGCAGCCGATGATCCCGCCGTGGCTTGCTGCGAGTGCGATCGTGGCGGCGACCGTGCTCGTCTACCTGAACGCGTTCGGCAACGCGTTCCTCTGGGACGACCGCTTGCTCGTCGTCGACAACACCGCGATCAAGCACTGGGGGAACATCGCGCGGATCTTCACCCACGCGCTCTTCCCGGAGGGGATCCAGAGCCGCTACTACCGCCCCCTGCAGACCTTCACGTACCTCGTCGACTACCACCTCTGGGGCCTCCGGCCGTGGGGCTTCCACCTGACGAACACGCTGCTCCACGCCGGCACGGCCGTCCTCCTCTACCGGTTCGGCACCGTCGTCCTCGGCGACCCGCTCGCCGCGCTCGTGGCTGCGCTCCTCTTCGCGGTCCACCCGATCCACACCGAAGCGGTGACATACGTCTCGGGGCGATCCGACCCGCTCGCGGCGCTCTGCATGCTGGCGGCGGCGCTCTGGTTTCTCCGGGGAGGGGGGCGCCTCGTGCTGTCCGTGGTCGCATTCCTCCTCGCCCTGCTCGCCCGCGAGGCGGCGATGGTGCTGCCGCTGCTTCTCGTCGTGGTCGATGTCGGCGTGACGACGGCGCGCCGGCGCCGATGGTCGGTCTATCTCCCCTACGCCGGCGTGCTGGCGCTCTACCTCCTCCTCCGCACCACCGTGATCGGAGGAGGCGCGCGCGAAGCCTTGGCGGCCGCCGTTCCGCTCCGGCTCCGCCTCCTCACCATGGCGAAGGTCGTGGTCGAGTACCTGGGCCTCCTGATCGTGCCTCTCCACTTGCACATGGAGCGCCTGGTGCGGCCCGCCACGTCGTTGCTCGAGCCGTCGATTCTCGCCTCGGTCGCCGTGATCGCCGGACTGGTCGCGGCGATCCTCGCCCATCGGCGCGAGACCTGGCCGCTCGGCTTCGGCCTCGCGTGGTTCTTCGTCGCGCTGCTTCCCGTCGCAAACATCGTGCCGCTCAGCACGTTCATGGCCGAGCACTGGCTCTACGTGCCGTCGATGGGATGCTTCCTCGCCGCCGGCTGGGGAGTGGCGCGGCTGGCGGACCGTCTCCCCCGTCGCGCCGTCATGGCGATGGCGGCGATCGTCCTCGCGAGCTATGCCGGGGCGACCATCCGGCGGAACGCGGACTGGCGCGATGGGCCAACGCTCTATCAGACCATGCTGCCGCTCGCCCCGGAGAGCCCGCGCCTCTATGGCAACCTCGGCCAGACGTACCAGGAGGCCGGCGACAACGAGAAGGCGAAGACCGCGTACGAGCACGTCCTCGAGCTCACGAACAACGACCTCGAGAGGGCGATGGCGCTCAACAACCTCGGCAAGCTCTACCGGGACGAGAAGCGGTATCGCGAGTCGCTCGCCACGCTCGATCGGGCGCTCGCGCTCGATCCTCGCCTGGTCGGCGCGCACAACAATCGGGCGCTCACGCTCTTCGAGATGGGCCGGGTGAAGGAGGCCAAGGAGGCGCTCGAGGCCGCGCTCCGACTCGACGCGAGCTCTGCCCCGACGCACAACAACCTCGGCTACGTCCGCTTCCTCCGGGGCGACGTTGCCGGTGCGCGCCGCGAATACCTGGCCGCCATCCGACTCGATCCGGACTACGCCCGGGCGTACAGCAACCTCGGCACGACGTATCTCTGGACGGGGCAGCCCGACCGCGCGGCGGACGCCTACCGCGAGGCGCTGCGGATCGACCCGGGGCTCACCGAGGCGGCCCGCTATCTCGACCTCTTCACGCGCCGGGCCGAGTCGGCGCCCGAGTAGGCACCCGCTCGATCTGCTCGCCGCTCAGGCCGCCGCGGCGACCAGGCGGTCGAGCATCGCCCGGAATGCCGCCGCGTCCGGGTAGCGGGCGCCGTGGATCACGCGCGAGGCCCCGGCCTCGGCATAGCGGGCGAGCCGATCGCGCGCGGCGGCGCCGTCGTCGAGCGGCAGCGTCGTGAGGACCGCGATCGGCGGGGCGTCGAGCCCTGCCTCCTTCGCACGCGCTCGAAGCCCCGCCGCGAGCGGCGGGATCTGCTCGGGCGCGAGACCCATCGGCATCCACCCGGCCCGGTGCGCCACGGCGCGACGGAAAGCGTGCGGCGGGGCGCCGCCGATGAAGATCGGCGGCCGCGGCGGCCGCGGGCGGAAGAGGAACGGCTGGCCGTTCGCCTCGACCACGTCGTCGGCGAAGCAGCGGTCGATGAAGGTGAGCGTCTCGTCGGTGAGCGGCCCGCGGCGTCGCAGATCGACCCCGAGGGCGCGGAACTCCGCCGCCATCCAGCCGACGCCGACCCCGAGGAGGAGCCGCCCGCCGGAGAGCTCCTGGGCGGTCGCGATCGCCTTCGCGGTCGGCAGCGGTGGACGGTAGGGAAGCACGAGGACGCTCGTCCCGAGACCGACGCGGGTCGTCGCCCCGGCCAGGTACGCCAGCGTCGCGAGCGGGTCGAGGTACCGGCCCTCGGATCCCTCCGCGTCGTCGGGCGGGATGGCGATGTGGTCGGTGACCCAGAGGTCGGCGATCGCGGAGGCCGCGTCGACCGCGCGCGCACACGCGAGGACCGTCTCGCGCGTCGACTGCGGTCCCATGTTGCGGAGGACCATGCCAATCTGCATGGCGCGACCGTCGCGCTGCACGTCCCCGTTGTCAATGGTAGAAAGGAGATGGATGAGCAGACCGGCCGAGGTCCCTCTCGAATCCCGGCCGCGGCCGCGCGCGCTCCGCACCGTTCCGCCGCCGCGCCGGAGCCACGTCGGCACCATCTCGCTCCTCGTGGCCCTGACCGGCGTCGTGATCTCGCGGCTGGCGCTCGCCACGGGACCGCTGGCGGGCGCCCCCTGGCTCCGCGTCGTCGCCGCGGGCTTCGAGGCCGCCGTGGTCGGTGCCCTGGCCGACTGGTTCGCCGTGACCGCCCTCTTCCGTCACCCGCTCGGCGTCCCCATCCCGCACACCGCCATCATCCCGGCGCGGCGCGCCAAGATCACCGAGGGCATCGTCAACATGGTGCAGCACGAGTGGCTGTCCCCGGAGGTGATCGGCGCGCGGCTCGGCCGCCTGGCGCCGAGCGCGGTCGTCGCCGATTGGCTCGGCGACCCGGCGCACGTCGAGCGTCTCGGCGCGCCGCTGCGCGATCTCCTGCGTGGCATCGCGCGGGTCCTCACCGAGGAGGAGGTCGTCCACTTCGTCGACCGCGTCGCCCAGCGACAGCTCCGCGAGCTGCCGCTCGACGCCTCGACGGGGGCTTGGCTCGCGCGCGCGGTGACGAGCGAGGGCGCCGGCCCGGCGTTCGAGAGCCTCGCGCTGTCGTTCGCCAACCTCACGGCCCGGCCGCGCACGGCCGCGGAGCTGCACTGGTGGCTCGACCGCTCCGCCGGGGCGCTGCACGCCTCCGGCAAGCGTTTCTTGCCCTTCGTGCTCCGCCGCAAGGTCGTGCAGCGCGCGATCGTCGAGGCGGCCTGCGACTACGCCTCCTCCGAGCTGCGCAGCGCCGCACGCGACCCGGCGCATCCCCTCCGCCGAACCGTGCTCGCAGCGCTCCGTCGCTTCGCCGAGCGGCTCGCCGCCGGCGACGCCGCCGCCCTAGCACAGGCCGAGCGCCTGCGCCGCGCGCTCCTCGAGAGCATCCAGGCCGGTCCGGTCGTCCGCACCATGCTCGCCCGCCTGCGCGAGCAGCTCGAGCAGGACCTCGCCGACCGGCAGAGCGCGCTCTCGACGCTGATCGACCGCCAGCTGCGCACCGGCATCCTCGAGCTCCTCGCGGACGTGGGCCGCCGCAGCGCCTTCGACCGTTGGGTGCGGACGACCGCGAGCGACCTCCTCCGCCGCCACCACTCCGAGATCGGCCTCACGGTGCGCGAGAGCCTCGAGGGGCTCGGCGACGAGGAGCTCGTGCGGCAGATCGAGGACCGCGTGGGCGCGGATCTCCAGTTCATCCGGCTGAACGGCGCCGTCGTGGGCGGCCTGGTCGGCCTCGTGCTCGCCCTGATCCACCGGCTCGCGGGCTGAGGGTCTATTCGCCGTAGCTGGCCGATCCGTCGCTACGCTGCGGGCGCATACTCCTCGTACTGTGGAAGCTCGTCCTGGATCTCGTACCAGGGCGCCTTCGAGCCCACGAAGATATGAGCCTGGGGTCGCATCCCGGGGTCGTCGTCGAGCGTTCCCATCGGGACGATTGCGAAGTTACGCTCGCGGTCGAAACGCGGCACCGGCCCGCCGCAGGTGCAGCAGAAGGTCTGCGTGAAGAACTGCGCCTCGGGGACCTTGTATGACGCGACGCCCTCGACGCCCCGGGTGAAGCGGACGCCGTCGACGCTGGTGACGAGGTTCGAGGCGTGCGCCGCGCCTCGCGCCTTCCGGCATCGCGAGCAGTGACAGTTCCGGGCGCGGAGCGGCTGCCCCTCGACCACGTACGCGACGCCGCTGCAGAGACAGCTCCCGCGCGGCGCGGGCCCGGGCGGATCGGGCGGTGGCCGGTCCGGCTGCGCCGGCACGTCGATACCGGGGGGATATGCATCGAAGCGCGGGAGGGCGTCGCGGATCTCGAACCATGACGCCCGCGAGGCAACGAAGATGTGGGCCTCCGGGCGCGCACCCGGATCCTCCTCCAAGCAGCCGGCGGGCAGGAAGACGAGGCCCTGCCACGGATCGCCCGGCACGACGGAGCCGCAGCGCGTGCAGAAGTAGCGGAAGAAGCCGGGCGAAGACTCCCAGCGCCCGACCCGCTCGCGCCCGCTCGACCGGAAGCCACTCGCCGAGGCCGCGACGTAGGTGGCGAACGGGGTGCCGTGGGCCTTTCGGCAGCGCGAGCAGTGACAGTGCGACATGAACTGGAACGGTCCCTCGGCGTCCCAGGTGACGGCGCCACACAGGCAGCGGCTGCGTGTCATGCGGGCTCTCTCTCAGGTCCGTTCCCGGCGCGCAAGGCGGCCTCGATGCGCGCCTCCCCACGATCGTGCTGCGTGCCACGACAGGGCCGCGATGGCTTGCGCGACACGCCCGTGCTACTCGAGGGGCGGAGGCTCGTGTGTCTGCGATCGACATCATCAAACGTCGCCTGAAGGAGGAGCGCATCCCCGACGCGCCCTTCCCCGACGAGATCAGCGAGAAGAAGAAGCGGCCGCGCGAGGTCGCGTTCATGGACGTAAACCTCTGCTTCCCGTGCGGCAAGTGCCCCGAGTTCTGCCCGGTCCAGTGCATCGAGTACCTCGCGCCCGGCACGCTGCCAGGCCGGGGCGTGCAGCCGGTGCAGGACCGCTTCCAGGAGTGCATCGGGTGCTACATCTGCGTCGAGGTGTGTGCGCTGCTCACCGACTACGACGCCGTCCGCATGTACGACGTCGACCTCGTGGAGGAGCTTCTCGGGGTCAGCATCACCGACAAGAGGCCGGACGAATACGTCCCGGCCCAGCCCTACGAGGAGCTCTTCTCCGAGGGCGGCAGCCGCAGCGTGCGGCACCTCGGCAGGGGCTCTCGCATCTGGGAGAAGATGAACGCCGAGGAGCGCACCGTCATGCAGCGCGAGCGCGGGTGAGGAGGGTGAGCGATCCTCCGGAGAGCGAGGCGGGGGGCCGAAGCCCCCCGTCTGCCGCCCTACTGCGTAACGAGCGTTGATACCTGCGAAGCCGTCACCTTGATGTCGAACGCCGACGTGCTGCCGGAGTTGCCGTCGAGGCGCACGCAGTTCAGCGTCACCGTGATCGGGTTGGGGAATACATTCGCGATCACGAACGGAAGCGTCGTAGCGCCCGGAATACCACTACCCTGCGCGGGCACGACGGTCGCGGTCGTGCTGTCCGAATCGACGATGTTGCCACTCACGTCCTGCGCCAGCAGGCTGCACCTGACGTAGTGGGTCTTGTTGGTCTGGCCGTTCGAAAGCCACATCTTGGCATTTATGAGATACGTGCCGCTACTCAAGTTCACCGTGCTCAGCGTAACGCTGGCCCCGGTGTTGGGAATCGAAGCGGCCCCCTGGGCCAGCGCCGAGCGGTAGACCTCCAAAATGCCCGGATCACCCTTCGGGCCCTGCGTCCCCGTCAGACCCTGAGGTCCCTGCGCGCCGGTGTCGCCCTTCGAACCCTGAGCACCCTGCGCTCCCTTGCAATCTAGCACGCTGCACGTGCCGTCGTGATTCACGTCCTCGGTGCCGAGGTCACACTGGCTATTCTGGTTTAGATCCCAGCAATTCACGCCATGCGCGCCCTGCGGGCCTTGGGTGCCGGGGTCACCCTTGGGCCCCTGCCCTCCTGGCGCACCAGTATCGCCCTTCGGACCCTGGGGACCGCCATCCCCCGTGTCACCCTTCGGGCCCTGCCCCCCGTTCGCACCTCGGCAGTCCTCGATGTCGCAGGCGCCGTCCTGATTCACGTCCTCGGTGGCGAGGTCACACGCGCCGTCCTGGTTCAAATCCCAGCAATGCAGACCATGAGCGCCCTCCGGGCCTTGGTCACCCTTGGGGCCCTGCGCGCCGGTGTCGCCTTTGGGACCCTGGGCGCCGGCATCTCCCGGAGAACCCTGCGGGCCGGACGCGCCCGGGTCGCCCTTCGACCCCTGCGCGCCCGGTGCGCCGTCATCCCCCCGGTCGCCTCTCGGACCCTGCGCGCCGGTCGCACCTCGGCAGTCCTCGACGTCGCAGGCGCCGTCGTGATTCACGTCCTCGATGGCGAGGTCACACGCGCCGTCCTGGTTCAAATCCCAGCAATGCAGCCCGGGAGCGCCCTCCGGGCCTTGGTCACCCTTGGGGCCCTGCGCGCCGGTGTCGCCTTTGGGACCCTGCACGCCGGCGTCTCCCGGAGAACCCTGCGGGCCGGACGCGCCCGGGTCGCCCTTCGACCCCTGCGCGCCCGGTGCGCCGTCATCCCCCCGGTCGCCTCTCGGACCCTGCGCGCCGGTCGCACCTCGGCAGTCCTCGACGTCGCAGGCGCCGTCGTGATTCACGTCCTCGATGGCGAGGTCACACGCGCCGTCCTGGTTCAAATCCCAGCAATGCAGCCCGGGAGCGCCCTCCGGGCCTTGGTCACCCTTGGGGCCCTGCGCGCCGGTGTCGCCTTTGGGACCCTGCACGCCGGCGTCTCCCGGAGAACCCTGCGGGCCGGACGCGCCCGGGTCGCCCTTCGACCCCTGCGCGCCCGGTGCGCCGTCATCCCCCCGGTCGCCTCTCGGACCCTGCGCGCCGGTCGCACCTCGGCAGTCCTCGACGTCGCAGGCGCCGTCGTGATTCACGTCCTCGATGGCGAGGTCACACGCGCCGTCCTGGTTCAAATCCCAGCAATGCAGCCCGGGAGCGCCCGCCGGGCCTTGGTCACCCTTGAGGCCCTGCGCACCGGCGTCGCCCTTGGAGCCCTGCGCACCGGTGTCGCCTTTGGGACCCTGCGCGCCGGCATCTCCCGGAGGTCCCTGCGGACCCGGATCACCCGTCGGACCCTGAGGTCCGGCAGGACCTCGGCAATCCAGAACCGTGCACTCCCCATCTCCGTCCACATCCTCCGTCGCCAGCTGGCACCGTCCATCGGCGTTCAGATCCCAGCAATCGATTCCGTTCGCCCCGGGATTACCTCTCGGACCCTGCGGTCCCCCTCTCCCTTCAAGACCGATCGGCCCCATCGGGCCCATGGGACCCGCAGGCCCGGCTGGACCGCCCGGGCCCTGCGACCCCGTCGGCCCCATCGGTCCCACGGGACCGGCAGGCCCGGCCGGACCGCCTGGACCCAGCAGGCCCGTCGGCCCCATCGGCCCCATCGGGCCGTTGGGGCCCGCAGGACCGGTCGGACCCGGCCGCCCCATCGGCCCCATCGGGCCGGGGGGACCCGTCGGACCGGTCCCGAGCCTGACCTGAATTTCTCCCACCTTGCACTGCGATCGGAGGGTATCCCCCTTGGCGCCCCGGCAAACGACGAGGTTGCTCGTTGCCGCGCCCGCCGACCCCAGGCCAGAGCTGCAGAGCCAGACCAGTCCCAGCGCCAGTGTGTACGACAGTCTCATGCTATCTATCCTTTCGCCATCGTGTGTTCCGCTGTCCGTTACCCTTCCACCGCCGACAGGCTCACGTCATGACGCGGACGGCGGTGGGCGAACTCGACGACCCGACGGCGCGTCGGCCGCGGCTCCCCCGTCCTGCAGGGCCGTCGTCCTGCGTTCCAGCCCGCGGTTGACGTAGCGTCTGACCTTCATGGTGCAGATGACCATGCCGTTGCATGCCCTTGCCATCGCGCTCAGGAGTACCGGAGCCGCACCGATTATGTCAAGGGTAACTACATATCAGACGATCCCGGGCACTACTTTGAGTACGATATAAGCTATGTCGCAGCCTGCGCCCTTACCCACTGCCATGCGGGCATCCGTGCCCGCTCGCGTGCGCACCGCTCGGCGGTCCGCGCATTTTCATGTCGTCTGCCGTGTGTCCTGCATCGACTTCGCAGCGGGCAACGCCGCAAACCGAACACCTCGCAAGCTGCCGCGGTGCCGGCACGTCATTCCGACGTGCACGCAAGCGCTTGGGCGGCCGCCATCTCGCACTCCGTGTGCGGAGCGCCGGGAGCCACCCGACCCCGAGCGCCGGGGGTCCGGGGCGCGCGGCGGGGTCGCGCGAGCGTTCAAGCGGAGCGCGGCGCCGCCGCGCGAGGCCCGCAGAACCCCGGGATCAGTTGATCTGCTTGCGAATCGCTTCCACCGCCGCCTGGGCGAACGGATACTCGGGCTCGATCTCGAGGGCGCGCTCGAACTCCTCGAGCGCCTTGGCGAGCATGCCCTTCGCCCAGTAGACCTGCCCGAGGTTGCAGTGCGGGTAGTGACGCGGCTCGTAGCGGGGCGCCTTGATGGCCGCCTCGAGCCACGGGACCGCCTCGTCGAGGCGGCCGAGCTTGATCAGGTACGAGCCGATGTCGTTGTAGGGGTTGCCGAAGTCCGGATCGACGGCGATCGCCTCCTTGCACTCCGCGATCGCCGCGTCGAGGTTGCCCTGGAAGCTGTACGTCCAGCCGAGGAACGTGTGCGCCTCGGCCGTCGGATGGAGCGCGATCGAGCGCTGGTAGTACTCGACCGCGCCGTCGAGATCGCCGGACATCTGGCGGCGATATGCCTCGCGCAGGAAGTCGATCGCTTTCTCGAAGCGCTCGCCCGAGGGCATCCCTCGCGTATGATACGCCTCTCCGCGGGCGTTCACGAGAGCGCGGACCACGGCATCCGACACGGCACCGCGGCTTGCGCGCTCCGGAGGAACCCGGCGACACCCTCGACTCACGTGCGGGGCGGGTGCTACGCAGGCGGGACATGTCGTCCGTCCGCCCGCCGCTGCCCGCCCTCGAGCCGGAGACGCAGGCCTTCTGGAGGGCATGCCGGGCCGGCCGCCTCGAGATCGCGCGCTGCCGGGCCTGCGGCTGGTACATCCACCCGCCGCGGCCGATCTGCTCGCGCTGCCATGCGACCGACGTCGCGCCCGCGGCCGTCAGCGGACGCGGAACGGTCGCGAGTTACACGGTCAACCACAAAGCCTGGATCCCCGGCATGGACGTGCCGTACGTCGTCACACTCGTCGAGCTCGTCGAGCAAGCGGACCTCCGCCTCACCACGAATCTCGCGGGCTGCGACCCCGATGCGGTGCGGATCGGCATGCCGGTCAAGGTGACGTTCGATCCGGTGAGCGACGAGATCGCCCTCCCGCTCTTCGTACGCGACGAGGAGACGTCCCGGCCGGCGCCCGCTCCGCGCGTGCCGCAGCCCGTCGTGCCCGCCATCCGCCCGCGTGCGGAAGAGCGCCTGGAGCGGCGCGCGATCCTCTCCGGCGTCGGGCAGTCGCAGATCGGCCGGCGGCTCTTTCGCACCGGCCTCGACCTCACCTGCGAGGCCGCGCTCGCCGCCATCGCCGACGCCGGCCTGGAGCCCGCCGACATCGACGGCCTCGCGTGCTATCCGGGGCCCGTGACCGGCGACACCGGCTTCGCCGGTCCGGGCACACCCGACGTCCAGGATGCGCTCGGGCTCCAGCTCGGCTGGCACGCCTCCGGCCTCGAGGGGCCGGCGCAGGTCGCGCCAGTCATGCACGCCGCGCTGGCCGTCGCCGCCGGTCTCTGCCACCATGCCCTCGTCTACCGCACCGTCACCGAGGCGAGCGCCGCTGCCGGCACGGGCCGGCTCGGGATCGGCGCCGGCGCCCGAACCGTTGCGGGCTTCGCGCAGTGGCTCGTTCCCTTCGGCGCCATGTCGGCAGCCAACTGGGTGGCGCTCCACGCCGTGCGCCACATGCACGAGTTCGGGACGCGCCGCGAGCATCTCGGCGAGATCGCGCTCGCGGCGCGCGCGCACGCGGCGCTGAACCCGGCGGCGGTCTATCGCGAGCCGCTCACGATGGAAGACTACCTCGGCGCACGGCTGGTCACCTGGCCGTTCGGCCTCTACGACTGCGACGCCCCCGTCGACGGGTCCACCGCCGTCATCGTGTCGAGCGCCGACGTGGCCCGCGATCTCCCGTCGCCGGCGGTCCACATCCACGCCATCGGGAGCGCGATCCGCTCGCGGCCGATCTGGGACCAGTGGGAAGATCTGACGACGATGGCGGCGCGCGACGCCGCCGAGCAGCTCTGGGCGCGCGCCGACCTCCGCCCCGCCGATGTCGACACGATCCAGCTCTACGACGGCTTCAGCTGGCTCGCGCTCGCCTGGATCGAGGCCCTCGGCTTCTGCAAGCGCGGCGAGGGTGGTCCGTTCGTGGCTTCGGGCCGCATTCGGCTGGGCGGCGAGCTGCCGCTCAACACCTGGGGCGGTCAGCTCTCGGGCGGCCGCCTGCACGGCTTCGGCTTCCTCGCCGAGGCGATCCGCCAGCTCCGCGGGACCTGCGGCGCGCGGCAGGTGCCGGACTGCGAGGTGGCGCTGGTGGCGGCCGGGGGAGGCCCGATCGCCGGCTGCATCCTGCTCACGCGCTGAGCAAGCGTACTTGTGCGGGTCGAGCTCGCTGTCGTAGCCTCGGCCATCATGCGGACGTTCACGGACCGGGTCGCCGTCGTCACGGGGGCCGCGAGCGGCATCGGCCGGGCGCTCGCGAGTCGCTTCGCCGCCGAGGGTATGAAGGTCGTGCTGGCCGACCTCGACGGGGGGGCGCTCGGCACGGTCGAGCGGGAGCTCGCGGCGAGCGGCGCCCGCGCGCTCGCCGTGCCGACCGACGTCGCGCGCGCCGCCGACGTCGAGGCGCTCGCCCGCCGTGCGCTCGACGCCTTCGGCGCCGTCCACGTGCTGTGCAACAACGCGGGCGTGGCGGGCCGCCCCGCACCGATCTGGGAGCAGTCGGTTGCGGACTGGGAGTGGACCCTCGGCGTCAACCTGTGGGGCGTCATCCACGGCCTCCACGTCTTCCTGCCGCTCATGCTCGCCCAGGACAGCGAGGGGCACGTCGTCAATACGGCCTCGATGGCGGGCCTCGTCTCGCTGCCCAACCTCGCCCCATACCACGCCACCAAGCACGCCGTGGTGACGATCTCGGAGTCACTGCACCACGAGCTCGCGCTCCGCGGGAGCCGGCTGCGGGCGTCGGTCCTCTGTCCGGGCTTCGTCCGCACGCACATCATGGAGGCGGCGCGCCCCGCGTCGACCGAGGAGATGCGCCGCTGGGAAGCCGGCTACCGCCGGCTGATCGCGGCGGGCATGCCCCCCGAGGAAGTCGCCGCGCGCGTGGTCGACGCGATCCGGGAGGAGCGCTTCTGGATCCTGCCGCACCCCGAGACGAAGGTCGGCTTCGAGATCCGTGCCCGGTCGATCCTCGAGGAACAGAACCCGATGTTCCAGCCGTTCCTCGACTGACGGTGGCTCAGGCGACACCCGCTGCCGCGAGGATGCGGGGGATGACGGCGCGCGTGGCGAAGACCTCCTCGGCGAGCGCCCGGGCCGCGCGCGAGGCCGTCGGGTAGTCGGCCTCGACCGCCGCGAGCGCCTCCACCGCTTCCTCCGGCGAGCGGAAGAAGCGCAGTCCCGCTGTGCACGGCAGATGACGCTCCGCCCCGGTCGCCTGCACGACGCACGGCCGGCCGCTCGCCAGGTAGCAGACGGTGCGATCGCTGACCCAGCCGGGCCGGGCCCGGACGTAGGCCGGCTTGGCGGCGCTGAACTCCCCGCGGGAACCCTGCACGTAACGACGGAAGGCATCCGGCGTGCCGGCCACGACCTCGGGGTCGACGAGCCGCCAGCCATGGCCGGCGAGCAGCGCGCGGTCCTCGGTCTCCCCGGGATGGATGTTGGCGGCGAGCTCGAGCTCGAGAGCGGCCTGGCGGGGCACGTCGATCAGCGCGAGGAACCCCGGACGCTTGTTACAGTCGTAGGTCTCGCCGTCGAGGAACGCATACTGGTTCGTCCACCACTGGGTCACGGTGGTGTAGCGCGTCCCGGGCTCGCCGCTGCGATCGGGCCAGACGGGCAGGTGCACGGCGGGCCAGACCCGCTCCCAGGCGACCTCGCCGACGTGCACCGGCGAGTCCGGGGCACCGAGGTTCTGCCCGATCGTCAGGTAGACGTCGTGGCTCCCGACGCCCAGGTCGTACTCGCGCGCCCAGATCTGAAAAGGGCCGGGGTCGAGATCGAAGAGCGCGGTGCGCGCGAAGCCGGCACGCAGGGGCGGCGTCACGCTCGCCGCCAGGTTCAGGAGGAGCGCGTCGTGGGCGCGCGCGGTCAGCTCCGCCGCCGGCATTCCAAAGTACTCGGCCCGGCCCGGGGGATCGTTGCGCGAGCAGTCGGGGAAGAAGACGAGCACTACGCGCTCCGCCACCCCGGCCCCTTCGATGTGACGGCAGAAGACTTCGATGAACTCCCGGTCGCGCGCCGGGTCGCCGCGCGTCCAGAGGAGCTCGAGCCAGTAGGCATCGACACCAGTTGCGCGCAGCCCCAGGAGGTACTGGAGCGGAACCCAGAAGTTGCCGCCCCCGGTCGGGTACTGGGCGACGAAGGCGGAGCCGACGAAGACAGGAGCCGACATGATGGGCGCGATGCGTCACGTTGCTACCACGTCGCCCCGCGCTGCCCAACGGGCGGCGCGCTTCGGATACCCGCCAAGAATACAGCGATCTAACGTGTTCAGGTGATGACGGCGAGATCTTTTTGCGTTAGACGCATTTTTCCGCTACCCGGTGAATCCTGCCGGGGCTACCCCCGTCCTAGAGGTGAAAGTGGCAGAAGACGTTCTGGAGCCGCGGCTCCGCCGCATCGTCGCCGACCTGCTCGGGGTCAGCCCCGAGGAGCTGACGCCCCAGGTGTCGCTCACCGACGACCTCGCGGCGGACTCGCTCGACCTGATCGAGCTCGCCCTCGCCATCGAGACGCATCTCGGCATCGCGATCCCCGAGCGCGCGGTCGAGAAGATCCGCACGTATGGTGATCTCGTGCAGACGGCGCTCGCTCACGCCGAGCCAGGCGAGACGCCCCGGCAGCCGGCCCCGGCACCGGTCGTCTCCTCGCGCGTCGTGCGCGCCGGAGGCGACCCGGCGCTGCCGCTCGTCCAGCGCTCGGGCACGCTCACGCCCTACGTCGTACAGAACATCACCGACGACGCGCTGTGGGCGGGCCGCGGCGCGAGCCTCGAAGTCACCGTTCAGGCGACGGCCAACGAGGCGGCCGTCGCGCTGGTGATGGACCAGTTTGCGTGGCTCGGCGAGCGGGGCGTGAAAGTCAGCATCCGCCGCGACGCCGACAGCCCGACCCCGTCCCCGCCCGCCTGAGATCTGCGCGGCGCTTGCTCGCAGCCGCGCGCACCGCCATCATCGGGTGGCGCCATGAAGTCGACGTCCTGGCTCGCGCTGGCCGTTCTCCTGGTCCTCGGCGCGCTGATCGTGTACTCGAGCCTCGGCCAGGGGGGGATACGCTGCGAGGTGTGCCTGGAGTTCCGCGGTCGCGACGTCTGCCGGGCCGTCGACGGGACGAACGAGCACGACACACGCATGGCCGCCACGACGAATGCGTGCGCATTCGTCGCCTCGGGCGTCACGGAAAGCATGGCGTGCGAGCGCACTCCGCCGCGGAAGGCGGAGTGCCGCCCGCGCTAGGATCCCGGACCCGGTCGGCGGCACGCATCGGCGTGCAGTGAGCCGTGCTGGGATCGAACCAGCGACCCTCTGCTTAAAAGGCAGATGCTCTACCGACTGAGCTAACGGCTCGCGGGCGTTGAATTTCGCCGCTTACACGCATCGCCGGGCAGCTGCAACCCTTGGGTGGGCGAGAGGTCAGCCGTCGGGGCGTTCTGGATCGGCACCGTGAGCCGCAGCGCGGAACTACGATCGCGCGCGTCGGTGACCGAGGAAGGTTCTACGTGCGTGGGCGGCGGGCATCGCGCCGCAGTCGGCGAGGACCGGCTGCCGGCCGCTCAGTGACAGGGAGCGCCCGCCGCGCCGATCAGGCGCTCGAGCTTCTGTCGCACGATGTCGGGGTCGACGACGGGTTTCGCGAGGTAGTCGTCGCACCCGATGGAGAGCGCCTTCTGCTCGTCGCCGGCCATGGCCTGGGCGGTGAGCGCGATGATGCGGACGGACTGGCCGACGTCCATCTGCCGGATGCGACGGGTCGCCTCCCACCCGTCCATCACCGGCATCTTGAGATCCATGAAGATGAGGTCCGGCGGGTCGTGCTGCACCGCCTCGATCGCCTGCAGCCCGTTCGCCGCCTCGCGGATGTCGAACTGCCCGATCTTCCGCAACCGATAGACGAGGATACGTCTGTTGTCCTCGTTATCCTCCACCACCAGGATCTTCTTCAACATCACGTCACCTCTCTGCGCCGCTCCCAGTATGCAGGCGCACCTCGGGAGTCTCAAACTCGCGCGAAAAAAACACCTGCCGTGTCAATCCGTTGACTTGTCTCCGGCCTTCCGAGTACGTCCTGATCTCATGACCGTGCGGACGCGCTTCGCGCCGAGTCCCAGCGGCTACCTCCACATCGGCGGCGCCCGCACGGCGCTCTTCAACTACCTCTTCGCGCGACACCACGGCGGACGCTTCGTCCTTCGCATCGAGGACACCGATGCGGAGCGCTCGACCCCCGAATCGATCCAGGCGATCCTCGACGCCCTCGCCTGGCTCCATCTCGACTGGGACGAGGGACCCATCCACCAGAGCGCCCGGCTGGACCTCTACCGCGCGCGCGCCGAAACACTGCTCGCCACCGGTCGGGCCTACCGGTGCTGGTGCACGGCCGAGGAGCTCGACGCGCGCCGGCGGGCGGCCCTCGCCGCCGGCCGCCGGCCGGCCTACGACCGCACCTGCCGGGATCTCGCCGCGCCACCGGCGGGCCGGACCGCTTCGGTGCTGCGCTTCCGCACGCCCCTCGAGGGCGAGACCGTGGTCGACGACGAGGTGAAGGGCCGCGTCGTCTTCCAGAACGTCGACCTGGACGATTTCGTCATCGTCCGCTCCGACGGCGCGCCCCTCTTCATCTTCTGCGGCGTCGTGGACGACGCCGAGATGGCGATCACGCACATCATCCGCGGCGACGACCATCTGGCGAACACCCCGCGCCAGATTCTCCTCTATCGTGCGCTCGGCGCGAGTCCGCCCCGCTTCGCCCACGTTCCCCTGATCCTCGGGCTCGACCGGGCCCGGCTCTCCAAGCGTCACGGCGCCACCTCAGTCCTTGCCTATCGCGATCTCGGCTACCTGCCCGACGCCGTGGTCAACTATCTGGCCCGCCTCGGCTGGTCGCATGGCGACCAGGAGCTCTTCACGCGCGCCGAGCTGATCGAGCACTTCACCCTGGAGAACGTCGGCAAGGCGGCCGGGATCTTTAATCCCGAGAAGCTCGAGTGGGTGAACTTCCAGTACATGAAGGCGATGCCGCCGGCCGACCTGGCGGGGCTGGTGGTGCCGTTCCTCGAACGGGCCGGGCTGCCGGTGCCCGCCGACCGGGCCTGGCTCGTGCGGGTCGTCGAGACGCTCCGCGAGCGGGCCAAGACGCTCGTCGAGCTCGCCGACTTCTGCCGCTTCTACCTCGTCGACACGGTCGAGCTGGACCCGAAGGCCGCCGCCAAGCACCTCACTCCGGAGATCGGACCCGTTCTCGACGACCTCATCGGCCGTCTGGCCGCCCTGCCCCGCTGGGACGCCGGTGCGCTCGAGAGCGCCTTCCAAGCGACGCTCGCCGCGCACGGCCTGGCGCTCGGGAAGCTTGCCCAGCCCGTGCGCGTCGCGGTGACCGGCGGCACCGTCAGCCCGGGCATCTACGAAGTCCTCGACGTGCTCGGCCGTGAACGCGCGCTCGCGCGGCTGCGCGCGGCGCGCGCGCGCCTGGGTGCGTCGAACGCCGTTCCGCCTTGACGCCTCAGGGCACCTCCGCTAGCGTTCGTCGGCCATTGAGGAGTCGGCTAATTGGTAAGCCACCTGACTCTGGATCAGGCCATTGGAGGTTCGAGTCCTCCCTCCTCAGCCTTTCACGAAGGTCCCATCGTCTAGCGGCTAGGACGCCGGCCTCTCACGTCGGTAACGGGGGTTCGATTCCCCCTGGGACCACTCGCGACGCAGCGCCGTCGGTCGGCACCGTGCGGCGGCGGGCAGCGAACGCCGTCCGGGTTGCGCGGCGCGTTGTGTCGAGAAGTGCGCAGGAACGGTGCAAACTTGACACCCCCTCGCCTGGACGGTACCCTCGCCCCGAGTTGCGTGTTGGGCTGACCCGGATACAGTGGACCGACGGCCGGAGTGCGGTGGAGGGGAGGCTGGGCCACGAGATGACGGGAGGTTGCGATCCTTCAGCCCCAGCACTTTGATCCCGACACTCTTCTCTCTTCTCCGATGCCCCGGAAGCGGTGCAGCGCGCTGACCGGTACGGCCCTTGCAGCCCCGAGGGTGCGGGACATCATGTACGGGGATCTCCGAAGGGCGCTCGCCGTCGCAGCTGGTAGAATAGTCCGGGCGGGGCCGCGGGAAGACGGCTAAGCCAGAGGAGCCGCGCCAATGGACAACAGGCACTCCTTCGAGCAGATCATCAAAGAAGACCGCGCCGGGCAGGAGTCAAAGCTCTGGCGGGGCACCTTCCTCGAGTACCTCGAGCTCGTCCGCGAAGACCCGACCGTCCCCAAGCTCTCCCATGCGCGTATCTATGACACGATCATGCGCGTCGGGACGCAGGACATCCTCGATTCCGACGACCCGCGCGTGAAGCGGCTCTACAAGGACGAGTCGCTCAAGGTCTTCAACTTCTTCCGCGACGAGTTCTTCGGGATCGAGAAGACGGTCGGCCAGATCGTCCGCTACTTCCACTCCGCCTCGCTCAAGGGCGAGGAGAGCCGGCAGGTCCTCTACCTGATGGGGCCGGTCGGCTCGGGCAAGAGCTCCCTCGTCGAGAAGCTCCAGCGCGGCCTCGAGGCCTCGGACCCGGTGTACACGATCGAGAGCTGCCCGATGTTCGAGGAGCCGCTCCATCTGATCCCGCGCCACCTCCGCAAGGAGTTCGAGAAGATGCTGGGCGTGCACATCGAGGGCGATCTCTGCCCGGTGTGCCGCTTCCGGCTGAAGGAGGAGTTCAGCGGGCGCTACGAGGAGGTGCCGGTCGCCACCCGCTACTTCTCCAAGCGCAACCGCGTCGGCATCGGCGTCGTCCCCCCCGTCGACCCGAACAACCAGGACACGTCGGTCCTGATCGGCAGCGAGGACATCTCGAAGCTCGACCTCTACTCGGAGGGCGACCCGCGGGTGCTCGACCTGAACGGCGCGCTCAACGTCGGCAACCGCGGCATGTGCGAGTTCATCGAGGTCTTCAAGAACGAGACCGAGTACCTCCATGCCATGATCACGGCGACGCAGGAGAAGGTGATCCCGGCGCCCGGACGCCACGGGATGGTCTACGTCGACACGGTGATCGTCGCGCACTCCAACGAGGCCGAGTGGCAGAAGTTCAAGGCCGACCACACCAACGAGGCGATCCTCGACCGCATCGTGGTCGTGAAGGTGCCCTACAACCTCCGTCTGTCCGAGGAGGTGAAGATCTACCAGAAGATCATCCGGAACTCGGACTTCCGGGCGCACGTCGCGCCGCACACCCTCGAGATCGCCTCGATGTTCGCGATCCTCTCGCGGCTCCAGCCCACCTCCAAGTGCGACCTGATGACCAAGCTCAAGCTCTACAACGGCGAGGAGGTCGTCGAGAAGGGCAAGACGAAGAAGATCGACGTCACCGAGCTGCGCGAGGACGCGAAGCGCGAGGGCATGACGGGTATCTCCACCCGGTTCATCATGAAGGCGCTCGACAACGCGCTCTCCGACAACGTCGAGGGCAACTGCATCAACCCGATCAACGTGCGCGAGGCGCTCATCAGCATGGTGAAGGAGGCGGACCTTCCCGACGACACCCGCAAGCAGCACCTCGAGTTCCTGCAGGACGTCCTCCACAAGGAGTACCTGGAGCTCCTCGAGAAGGAGATCACCAAGGCGTTCGTCTACTCCTACCAGGAGCAGGCCGAGGCGCTCTTCCAGAACTACCTCGACCACGCCGAGGCCTTCGTCAACAAGACCAGGGTGAAGGACCGCAACACCAAGGAAGAGCTCCAGCCCGACGAGGGGTTCCTCAAGTCGATCGAGGAGCAGATCGCGATCATCGGGTCCGCCGCCGAGGGGTTCCGGCAGGAGGTCATCGCCTACCTCTGGGCGGCGAGCCGCCGGGGCGACCGCGTGTCGTACCGCTCCTACGAGCCGCTCAAGGAAGCGATCGAGAAGAAGCTCATGACGTCGGTGCGCGACATCAGCCGGGTCATCACCAAGGCGCGCACGCGCGACGAGGAGCAGACCGGCAAGTACAACGCGATGGTGAAGAACCTCCTCGATTCCGGCTACTGCGAGAGCTGCGTCGACGTCGTGCTGAAGTACGCCGCGAACAACCTCTGGAAGGACTGACCGCGTTCGGCTCGACAGCCATGAGCCGCACCGTCGAGTCCATCTTCCGGCCCTTCAACCCCTCCGACGCGGAACGGAGCGATCGCTCCGCCGGCGACCGGGCACGGCACCGCCTGAAAGTCCGCGAGTCGATCCGCGAGAACATCGCGGACATCATCGCCGAGGAGTCGATCATCGGGAAGGACCGCGACAAGGTCATCAAGGTCCCGATCCGCGGCATCCGCGAGTACAAGTTCGTCTACGGCGACAACGTGCCCGGCGTCGGCCAGGGCACCGGCGAGTCGCAGAACGGCCAGGTGGTCGGCAAGGCCAAGCAGCCGGGCAAGGCCGGGGAGGACAAGGCGGGGGACCAGCCCGGCTCCGACTACTACGAGACCGACGTCACGCTCGAGGAGCTGATCGACATCATGTTCGAGGACCTCGAGCTGCCCGACCTCGAGCGCAAGGCGCTCCGCCAGCTGGAGTCCTTCCGGATCGCGAAGCGCAAGGGCTATCGCGCGGTCGGTATCCGCGTCCGGCTCGACAAGCGGCGCACAGCGCGTGAGCGCGTCCGGCGCAAGCTCGCCACCTCCGCCTCCCGCCTGGCCCGCGAGAAGGACGCGGTCCGGGTGACGGCCGAGGTCACGCCGGGCACGGAGCGGCGCTTCCCCTTCCACGAGGACGACCTCACGTACCGCCACATGATCACCGACGTGAAGAAGGAGTCGAACGCCGTCGTCATCTGCATCATGGACACGTCCGGCTCGATGGACACGATGAAGAAGTACCTCGCCCGCAGCTTCTTCTTCCTCCTCTACCAGTTCATCTGCACCAAGTACCGCAACGTCGAGATCGTCTTCATCGCCCACCACACCGAGGCCAGCGAGGTCAGCGAGGAGGAGTTCTTCCACAAGGGCGAGTCCGGCGGGACGTTCATCTCCTCGGGCTTCAGCAAGGCCCTCGAGATCACCCAGGCGCGCTACCACCCGTCGCTCTGGAACATCTACGCGTTCCACTGCTCGGACGGCGACAACTTCGACTCCGACAACCCTGCCGCGCTGCGCGCCGCCAAGGAGCTCGCCGAGGTCTGCAACCTCTTCGGCTACGGCGAGATCAAGCCGCTCGGCTCACGCTACTACGAGAGCTCGATGCTGAACATCTTCCGCCGGCTCGAGGCCGACAACTTCCAGACGGTCCTGATCGAGCGCAAGGAAGACATCTGGCCCTCCTTCAAGGCGTTCCTCGCGCGCGACCGCGGGCGAGACCAGTAGGGCCGTGGCGGACTACGCGCTCAAGGACCTCGAGTACTGGGACGCGCGCATCCGGGAGAAGGTCGCCGAGCTCGGCCTCGACTGCTTCCCGCAGGAGTTCGAGATCTGCGACCACGGCCAGATGCTCGGCTACATGGCCTACTCGGGCATGCCGTCCCACTACCCGCACTGGTCCTACGGCAAGGCTTACGAGAAGCTGAAGACGCTCTACGACTACGGCGTGTCGGGCCTCCCCTACGAGATGGTCATCAACTCCAACCCGGCGCTCGCGTACCTGATGCGCGACAACTCCCTCTGCCTCCAGATCCTGACGATCGCGCACGTCTACGGGCACAACGACTTCTTCAAGAACAACTTCACGTTCAAGACGACCCGGCCCGAGTTCACCATCGGGGGCTTCAAGGCGCGTGCCGCCCGCGTGCGACGCTACGTCGACACGCCGAGCATCGGGCTGGAGAAGGTCGAGCCGCTTCTCGATGCGGCGCACTCCCTCGCGCTCCAGTGCCGCCGCAACCTCGCCGTCAAGAAGCTCTCGGAGGAGGAGGAGCGCGACCGTCTGGTCGCCGCCGCCACCCCGCGCGCCGATCCCTTCCAGCGCATCCATCGCCGGCAGGAGTTCGTCGAGCCGGACCTTCGCAAGGTACCGCCGACGCCCGACGAGGACATCCTCCTCTTCATCCGCGACCACAACCCATTCCTGCACGAGTGGGAGAAGGATCTCCTCACCATCGTCCACGAAGAGACGCAGTACTTCATCCCGCAGATCGAGACCAAGATCATGAACGAGGGTTGGGCCTCGTTCTTCCACAAGCGAATCCTCGATTCGCTCGAGCTGCCGCAGGAGCTCCACCTCGAGTTCCTCGTCCGCCACAACCAGGTGGTGCGGCCGATCCCGGGCGGGCTGAACCCCTACCACCTCGGGCTTCGCATGTGGGACGACCTCGAACGGCGCGGCGACCACCCGACGAAGGAGGAGCGCGAGACGCTCCCGCCGGGCAAGACCGGCCGCAGCTTGCTGTTCGAGACCCGCGAGGTCGACCGCGACGTCTCCTTCATCCGCCGCTGGCTCGACGAACGGCTCATGCGCGAGCTCGACCTCTTCCGCTACGAGCCGAAGGGCGACGACCTCGTCATCACCGACGTCTCCGACGACACCGGCTGGCAGCAGGTGAAGGAGACGCTCCTCAAGAACATCGGCATGGGGGGGATTCCCGTCATCCGGGTCGAGGACGCCGACTACAACCACAACCGCACCCTCTTCCTCGTTCACGCTCATGACGGGCGCGATCTCCAGCTCGAGTACGCCGAGAAGAGCCTCGGCTACCTCCACCGGCTGTGGGGCCGCGACGTGACCCTCGAGACCGTGGTGAATGGCAAGCGGACGTTCCTGACCTTCGGCGAACGCGGGTTCTCGGCCAAGGCGGCGAAATGATCCCGGGGGCCCGTCCGGTGCTCGGGCGCGGCTGCGCCGCGCCCTGCGCTCCTCCGATGCCCCCGGACCCCGTCGCTCGCCCGCGGCGAAGCCGCGGGCGGCTCCTGCGCGTCGCGCCCGGGGTGGTGCAGTAGTCGCCACGCGCTATAATCGCCGCGTCATGCCGATCTACGAGTACCGCTGCACCGATTGTGGCCGAAAGACCACCGTGCTGACGCTTCGAGTGAGTGAGCAGGTCGAGCCCAAGTGCGAGCGGTGCGGCAGCGGCAGGCTCACGCGCCTGATGTCCCGGTTCGCCCTAGTTCGCTCCGAAGATGACCGGCTGGACGATCTTGGCGACCCCTCGTCGCTCGGCGACCTCGACGAGAACGACCCGAAGACTATGGCGCGCTGGATGCGCAAGATGGGCAAGGAGCTCGGTGAAGACGCGGGCGACGACTTCGACGAGATGGTCGACGAGATGGAGGCCGGCGGTGGGGACGACTCCGAGGAGGGTGGCGAGAGCGGTGGGGCGGGCGGCGAGGACGACCTGTAATTGAGCGCGCGCAGCAAAGCGCGACCTGTCCCTGCCGTGCCGTCCCAGCCCGATTGGACCGACGTGCTCGCGAGCATCGAGGATGGGGTCGTCGTGATCGACCCGGCGGGCGTGGTCGCCGATTTGAACCCCGCCGCCGAGCAGCTCATCGGCGTCTCGGCGCCGCAGGCCGTGGGCAAGCCGGTCGACGTTCTGTTCGGCGGGGAGCGGGCCCGGCGCGTGCAGCGCGGAGCGCTGCATTGGGCCGGCGAGCTGGTGCGCGACACGCTGGCCCAGGGCGTGGCCCGCCGGCGGGGCGAGGGGCTCCTGCGCTCTCGGCGCGGGGACGTCGAGGTAAACGCCGCGTGCGCGCCGCTTCACGACGGCGACGGCACCGTCGCGGGCGCCGTCCTCGTGCTCCGAGACCTGACGCTCCAGCGCGCCCTCGAGGCGACGGGTCGCCGCGCGGAACGGTTGGCCGCCCTCGGCACGGTCGCGCTCGGCCTCGCGCACGAGATCAAGAACCCGCTGGGCGGCATCAAGGGGGCGGCGCAGCTGCTGCGGGGGGCGCTCGATGACCCCGAACTGGTGCGCTGCACGGACATCATCATCCGCGAGGTCGAGCGTCTCGACGGCCTCGTCGAGCACCTCCGCGAGCTCTCGATTCCGCCGCGCCTGGACCTCCAACCGGTGAACATCCACCGGGTGCTGAACGATGTGCTTGCGCTCCAGCGCCAGGCGCCGGCGTGGGGCGAGACTGCGCTGCGCGTCGAATTCGATCCGAGCCTGCCCGCCGTGCGCGGCGACCGCGCGCAGCTGACCCAGGTCTTCCTGAACCTCGTGAAGAACGCGCTCGAGGCGCTCGCGGGCCGGGGCGAGCTGCGGGTCTCGACCCGCATCGAGACACGCTACCACATCCGGCGCGGACGCGGCCGTGGACAGTTCCTGTCGGTCGTCGTCGAGGACAGCGGCCCAGGCGTGCCCCCCGAGGACGTCGCCCAGCTCTTCTCCCCCTTCTTCTCGACCAAGGCCGGCGGCAGCGGCCTCGGCCTCGCGCTCTGCCACCGCATCGTGGCCGAGCACGGGGGCACGATCGCCTACGAGGCACGTCCGGGCGGCGGCGCCTGCTTCCGGGTGACCCTGCCGGTGAGCGAGGGAGATGTCGGCAACGCCCGATAAGATGCCGGCTACTCCCGGCAATATCCTCATCGCCGACGACGAGGAGTCGATCCGGTGGGTGCTCGAGCGTGCATGCGCGAAAGACGGCCACACGGTCCATGCGGTCGCCAGCGGTCGAGAAGCGCTCGCCGCGCTCCGCGAGCGCGCCTACGACGTTGCGCTCATCGACATCAAGATGCCTGACCTCTCGGGCCTCGACGTGCTGACGCGCGCGCGCGAGGACCACGTCGACACGCTCTTCATCATCATGACCGCGCAGAACACGATGGCGAACGCCATCGAGGCGACCAAGCGCGGGGCCTACGATTACTTGACCAAGCCGTTCAACCTCGACGAGGTGGAGCTCCTCGTCGGGCGGGCCATGGAGCTGCGCCACCTGACGCGCGACCTCGAGCGGCTTCGCGGCGAGCTCGAGCAGCGCAACGAGCTGGTCATCGGCCGGACCTCCGCGATGCAGGAGGTCTACAAGGTGATCGGGCGGGTCGCCCCGACGGATGCGACGGTGCTCATCCAGGGCGAGACCGGCACCGGAAAGGAGCTCCTCGCCAAGACGATCCACCATCACTCCGAGCGGCGCGGGCCCTTCGTCGCGCTCAACTGTCCCGGCATCCCCACCGAGCTGCTCGAGAGCGAGCTCTTCGGCTACGAGCGCGGCGCCTTCACGGGGGCGGTCGAGCGACGCATCGGCAAGTTCGAGGCCGCCGCCGGCGGGACCCTGCTGCTCGACGAGATCGCCGACATGCCCCTCGCCCTTCAGGCCAAGCTCCTGCGCGTCCTCCAGGAGCGCGAGTTCACGCGGGTCGGGGGGCGCGATGCGCTGCGCGCCGACGTGCGCATCATCGCCGCCTCGAACCAGGACCTCGAGGCGGCGGTCCGGGCCGGGCGCTTCCGCGACGACCTCTTCTTCCGCCTGAACGTCGTGCGCCTCACCCTCCCGCCGTTGCGCGATCGGCGCGGCGACATCCCGGACCTCATCCAGTTCTTCATCGACAAGTTCAACCGCGACCTCGGCACCGCGATCGTCGGCGTGAGCGACGACGTCCGCGAGCTCCTCATGCGCCACACCTGGCCCGGCAACGTGCGCGAGCTCGAGAACGCCCTCCTGCGCGCCGCGGTGCTCGCCCGGGGCCGCACGCTCGTGCCCGAAGACTTCGCGCTCGCCGGCCAGCCGCGGCAGAGCTCCGCCGAGGTGCTGCCGCTCGAGGAAGCCGTGCGCCACCGCCTGGCCGAGCTCCTCGAGCGCGACGCCGGGGTACCGGTGGGTGAGCTCCACGCCACGCTCATCAGCGCCGTCGAGCGGCCGCTCATCGAGATCGTGCTCGAGCGTTCGGGCGGCAACCAGGTGAAGGCCGCCGAGATGCTCGGCATCAACCGCAACACGCTGCGCAAGAAGATCACCGAGCTCGGCATCGAGGTCCGGCGGCTCGTGTCGCGCTAGGTGCTGCGCCTCCCGCCGCTCTATGCGATCGTCGACCCCCTCGACACGGGCGCCGACCCCGTCGAGCTCGCGGCCGCGTTGCTGGCGGGCGGCGCCCGACTCCTGCAGCTCAGGCTGAAGGAGGCGACTTCCCGGGAGCTGCTCCGCGTGGCCGAGGCGATCCGGTCCCACGCTCGTGCCGCGGGCGCCGTGTTCCTGGTGAACGACCGTCCCGACATCGCTCGTGCGGTCGACGCCGACGGCGTGCACCTCGGGCAGGACGACCTCCCGGTTGCCGCCGCGCGGCGCATCCTCGGCCCGGGGCGGCTGATCGGCGTCTCGACGCACGACGTGGAGGAAGCACGGGTGGCCGAGGCGGCGGGCGCCGACTATATCGCCGTCGGGCCCATCTACGCGACGACGAGCAAGACGAGCGCCCTCGCGCCCCGCGGGCTCGAGCTCGTCCGCGCTGTGCGCGCTTGCGTGCCGCGACCGCTGGTCGCGATCGGCGGGATCAGCCCGGACACCGCTCCGCCAGTCCGCCGCGCCGGCGCGGACGCCGTCGCCATGATCGCCGCGCTCGTCCGTGCACCGGACATCGCCGCCGCGGTGCGGGGGGCGTTGGCCCGGCTCGGCGATGCGTAGCGACGCCGACCCGCCGGATCAGCGGCCGAGCTTCCCGATAGCAAAATCGGTGGTCCCGATCCGAAACCCCAGCGCGTCGTGGAGCGTCTTGTAGAGCAGGGCCAAGGTCGGGCGATCGAGCTCCTCGACGATGGCCCTCACCTTCTCTTCCGCTCGCTCGCGCGGGGTCATCGGCTTCTCATCCCTGGCCATCTACAGCTTCACTTCGAGCGCTGGCCGAACCGACGCTTGGGGTCCCGCGATTCCGCCGCTCGTAGCGAGGAGGCGGACTCCGGCGCCGAGGGAGCAGGTCCAGCGACTGCTGCCGGAAGCTTGGCCGGGGGCCCGCACAGGTTGGCGACCGCGAGCCATCCTTCGAGCGCGTTGCGCGTGGCCCGAACCCGGTATCGCGTGCCCTCGGGCCCGCGCGGCCGCCAGGCCAGAATCTCGACCTCGCTGCCGTCGCTCAGGCTCCCGAGCGCGTTCGTGCCGGTGTCGTCCGTCAATGTCACGCCGGCGGAATTGCCTCCCGCACAAGCCACGCGCACGCGGCGGCCGACGGCGAAGACGGGAACACGCACGCGCTCCGAGGAGGGCCCGCGAGAAGGGCCCTGGGCGAATCGCATCTTACCTCCTTGGTCGCGGCCTGAATGGGCGCCAACCGCGCGGAGGCCGTTGAGCGCGAGGCGGTCTCGGACCGAGAGGCCAGCGGTGGAAGATCGCCGAAGTCACCCGGAACGACGGAAGTTTCATAATACTCTTACTCCGCGGCATTGTCAAATTAACCTGGCGTGGGCAGTTAGCGGTCCACATCCACCGCACGCATTGACCCTGCGCGTTGATCCCTTTTTCACCTCGGCCTTGCAGCCTCATCACGAGCCCGATACAAGAACCCGTGAGCCCGTTTTGAGCCCCGCAGCGCGATCTGTGCGGGGGCCCGGTCCCCACCCACGCGTGCTCGGCGCGGACTCTGGAAGGAGAATCCCGCCATGGCCGTGGACGACGCCGATGACTTCGTGCCGTTCCAGGACGTCAGAGTCATCAGGTCAACGGCTCCGGCCCTGCTCTGCGGGATCAGAGACAAGCGCGTCTGGCTCTCACGCGCGCACATCAGCGGCAAACTCTGGTGCGCGGGTGATCGCGGCACACTCTTCATCCGGCGCTGGGTCGCTCGCGACCGGTGCCTGATCGATCCACCGGGCCCGGACGCCGTTCGGCTCCCGGAGCCGTCCATCTCGCAGCAACCCTTGACGGGTCGGCTGCGCGTGGTGCGCGCCGATCGGAACCCCTCTCAACGATGACGAGCGGAATGACCGCGTTCAGACAACCACCGACCGACTGCGACAACATGAACCATCGGCGCGCCAACTCGCCGGTGCCGCACTGTCCGCAGTGCGGCAAGGTCGTGAACCGAGAGATCCCACGCTGGCAGTGCAGCGACGCGCAACACGCCGTCGCACGGCGCCAGGGGTCGGCGTTCTGCGTCGGATGCGGCGCGCAGCTCGTCGTCAGGCGACCCTGACGACGACGGAAGGAGACCTCCATGGCGTTCGCACGGTTCGACCCCTGCCCGCACTGCCAGGCCCCGCTCTCGTTCCTCGAAGGGGTCGCAGGCAGTCAGATGAATCCGCAGTGCCCGTGCTGCCACCAGGTCGTGCCGGTGACGCGCGCGACGTTCCTGATGGCGGACCATTCGCGGGCCGCATCGGTACCGAAGACGGCGAGTGGCCGATAGCGGGAGCGCTGCGAGTTGCGCGGCCGATCCGATCCGTGTACGAGGGGGGCTGTTCTCTTATTTGTACGTTATCGATGAGAGCTGCACGGTGAGGCCCGTCGTGGCTGTCGCCGCAGACGCGCGGCACGTCCGGTAGGGCAGCCGATGGGATCTGTCGTCGAGTACCGGTGTCCGGCGTGCGCCTTCTCCAGCGGTCGGCTTTCGCTCGGATGGGGGAAAGCCGGCCGCGCGAGCTACTGGGGTGGCTTGGCCCTCTGCGAGGGATGCAAGGCACTGAGCGTCGTGGACCTTGCCGTCACGCAATCCGATCGCCGCGACCGGCGCTGCGAGCGCTGCCACGGGCTCCTGAAGCTCCTTGAAGGCATCGCCGAGGAACTCGGCTGCCCGCAGTGCGGCAAGACGCTCCGACACTCGACCATCGGAAGCTGGGACTGATGGTCGCCGACGTCGACATTGTGCTATATTGCCGTGATGCGAGACCGAACGAAGCCCGATGCAACCCCCGTGCTCGCCGTTTGGCTTCTGTGGGAGATGTTCGGGTGCGATGATGGGGCACGGGATCCTCGGGTGAGTGGCGGCCGAACGTCGGGGAAGCCGGAACAACCACCCTCCCCTCCCTCGCCCGCGTCTTCAAAGACCCGGTCCTGATCGGAGCGTCAGGTCGGACGCCGTCCGACCGCGACGCTACGCCGCCCCCTCCTCCGGCGCCAGCTCACGGTTCTCGAAGCGGGTGAACTCCGCCAGGAACGTCAGCTCCACGGAGTCGACCGGCCCGTTCCGCTGCTTGGCGACGATGATCTCGGCGAGGCCCTTCTTGTCCGTGTCCTCGACGTACACCTCCTCGCGATAGATGAAGGCGATCACGTCGGCGTCCTGCTCGATGGCGCCCGACTCGCGGAGGTCGGCAAGGCGTGGCTTGGGAGGGTTTCGGCTCTCGACCTGGCGGTTCAGCTGCGAGAGCGCGATCACCGGCACGTTCAGCTCCTTGGCGAGCGCCTTCAGCGACCGCGATATCTCGGAGATCTCCTGCTCCCGGCTGTCCTTGCCCTCCGTGCTGCGCATGAGCTGGAGGTAGTCGACGATGATGAGGCCGAGCTTCGTCGAGGGGTCGCGCTTCAGCCGCCGCGCCTTGGCGCGCAGCTCGAGGATGGAGAGCGCGGGCGTGTCGTCGATGAAGATGGGCGCGTCGGCGAGCCGCCCTGCCGCCATTGCGAGCTTCGGGAACTCGCGGTCGGAGAGATGGCCCGTGCGGACGCGCTTGAGGTCGACCCGCGACTCGGAGCAGAGCATGCGGAGCGCCAGCTGCTCCTTCGACATCTCGAGCGAGAAGACGGCGACGCCCACGTCGGCGCGCAGCGCAGCGTGCTCGGCGATGTTGAGACAGAGCGCGGTGTTGTGCACGCAGACGTCGTTGGCGACGAAGTTGTGTGTCTCGGGGATCGTCAGGTCGTAGACCTGGCGCTCTCCCATGGGCTCGATCGAGACGACCTCGTCCCAGTAAACGTCGCTGATGGCGATGACCTGCAGACGCTGGTCGCCCAGGTCCTCGGCCATCGCCCCGAGTCGCCGCCGTGACAGCGCGCGCCTTCCGACATGGAGATTCGAGGCATCCCCGATACCCATCCGGGTCCCCACGGACCGCCAGGAGGCTCCCTGCCTCGCGGCGTCGATCTGCTGCCACACGCCGACGGGGATGAGATCGCGGTTGGTCCGGTATTGCTTCGCCCGGAGCGCCGCCTGCACGCGCTTGAGGGCGGCTTCCTTGCCGTAGATGCCGATCTTATCGATGAACGTCCGGATGGATTCTGCGTCGGTGATGTCCACCTGGAAGGCCAAGCGGATGCCTCCCCGGTATCTGACGCGGCGTTCACGGAGCGAAGCGATCACTCCGAACCGCAGGAGAAGGTGCTGCACCTGGCGGGCCAGGCGCTCGCTCGTCGAGCAGAAGCCGAGCTGCGCCTGCCGGCTCGCCAGCACGGTGGCCCAGCCGTCGGTGGCAAAGAGACGGTTCAGGAAGCAGGCCACCTCGTCCGCCACCAACGTGAAGACGAGGTCCGGAACGAACTTCTCCCGAGCCGTCTTGCCCCAGAGGCCGAGCGACGTGAGCCAGCGCGTGAGGCCGTTGCGCGCACTCTTCCGGATCGACGACGGCCCGGCCGGCGCGATGTCCTGCGCGCGCAGATCGAGCGCGGCGCAGAGGCCGTCGAACACCGCCCGCCCGGGAACCGTTCTCCCCTGGCACCAGTGTGTGATCGAGGCCGGCGTGACGTCGAGCTCGACGGCAAGCTGCCGCGCCGACGTACCCGAGGCGGCGAGGCTCTGCTTCACGATCCGGCCGAAGGCGACCCGTCCGGCCGCGATCGCGCTTCGGTCGGCGGACACCCGCAGGCTGGGCGCTCGCCCATCGGCCACGTCCTCCCGAGCCGTGAGCCCCCCGAACCGGCCGACGGCTTCTCGGAACTCCGCCCGGAGTCGCGGGTCGGAATTCGTGAAGCGTGGGCACGCACCTGTGAGCGTGCCGTCGCCGAGCAGGTAGCCGAGGAGCTTGGCACGCTCCACGCCGATCGAGCGCTCGCCGAACACGTCGATCCGGCGCGGGACGGCGACGTGGTCGCCCGGGCGGACCTCGGCGAGGGGTCTCCAGCCCTCGATGGTGAGGAAGGGGTGCGTGACCGTCGTCCGGACCTTCCGGCCGAGACGGGTCCTCACCTCGAAGACCGGCTTCAGGCCGTCGTCCACGAAGGCGGCCGGCGAGACCATGGCGAACTTCCACCGATCGGTCAGGGTGAGGAGCCGACCGGATCGCGACCTGACGATCTCCTCGATGGTGCGAACGCTGCCGTCCGAGAGGACGATCTCGGCGTCGGCGGCCAGGCACTTTCCCATGCTCGGACGCCCCGCCACGATGACCAGGTCGGACGGCTGAAAGCCCGCCGTCAGGTTGTCGAGGTCGTGGAAGCCGCTCGGGACCCCGGTGACCGCCTGCTTCTGCTCGTAGAGCCGCTCGATCGTCTTGAGCGACTCGACGAGGAGGTCCGAGATGCGCACGAACTCCGGCTTCACCTTGCGGTCGGAGATGCCGAAGATGAGCTGCTCCGCGTGGTCGAGCAGCTCGGCGACGTCGCCGCCGCCCTCGTAGCCGTGCATCGCGATCTGAGTGGCCGCCCCGATCAGGCCCCGCAGGATCGACTTGTCGCGGACGATCCTCGCGTACTGCGCGACGTGCGCCGCGGTCGGCACGCGCTCGGCGAGCTCCGCGAGGTATGCCGAGCCGCCGACGTCGGCGAGCTCGCTGCGCGCTTTGAGCACCTCGGCCAGCGTGATCAGGTCGGCCGGCTCGTTGCGCGCCGACAGGTCGAGCATGGCCCGGAACACCTTGCGGTGCGCCTCGCGGTAGAAGTCGTCCGCCTGGACGAGCTCCGTGACCCGATCGAGAGCGGCGTTGTCGAGCAGGATGCCGCCGAGCACCGCCTCTTCGGCCTCCAGGCTCTGCGGCGGCACCCGGCGCAGGCTCTCGTCGATCGTCGCCATCCCCACCCCTCAGCCGAAGGTAGCCCGCCTACCATCCCCCCCGGAGCCGACGCAAGACCTGGAGCTCAAAAGATCCGCGACGGGGAGCTACGGACGCACGCTCCGCTGCTGCAGCACCCCGTCGAGCGCCTGGCGGTCGTGCTCCGAGAGACGCTCCGTCCCCACCTGCGCCGGCGACGGGTCCAGCATGAGCGCCCGCCAGAGCACCACCCCGGCAGCCGCACCCGTTGCGAGCAGCAGGAGCGGTTTGACGAGCGTCCTCGCGGGCGCGCTGCGGCGCCGCCCGTTCTCCTTTCCCATGCCCCCTCCTCGCCTCACCCGCCGACCGCCGGCAGCGGCTCGCCGCCCTCCAGACGCAGGCGCACGACCGGCCAGCCGCGCCGCACCGCCGCGCGGCGGAGCAGCGGGTCGGGATTGACGACGCGTGGCTCGCCCACTCGCTCGAGGACCGGCAGGTCGGTGATCGAATCCGTGTAGAAGTAGCTCCGGCGGAGATCCACGCCGTGACGCTCGGCGAAGCGCTCCGCCCAGTAGATCTTGCCCGCTCCGTAGCAAACCGGGTGGACCGCCTCGCCCGTGAAGCGGCCGTCGCGCACGACGAGCTGCGTGACCAGCACGTGGGCGATGCCGAGGTCCGCGGCCAGCGGCTCGGCCAGGTAACGCGTGGCGCTGGTCAGAATCGCGGGGACGTGCCCAGCGCGGCGGTGCGCCTCCACGGCCGCCGCCATGGCGGGGTAGATGTACGGCCGGACCGTCCGCGCGTACCACGCCTCACAGTCGCGCTGCACGAGCTCCTCGACGCGGCCCGAGATCCACGCCATCGAGGCCCCGAGCGCCCGCTCGACGTCGAGCAGCCCGAGCTTGTAGCGCGCGAGGTAGTAGAGGGTGCGCGCCATGTCGCGCCGCCGGGCCTGACCCGTGCGCCGCAGGTGCCGCATGTAGAGGGGCGCAGAGTTGCGCGCGATCAGCGTGCCGTCGATGTCGAAGAGCGCGGCAACCACGACCGGCTAGGCGCGCTCGACCACCATCGCGATCCCCTGGCCGCCGCCGATGCAGAGCGAGGCGACGCCGAGCCGGGCGTCGCGCGCGCGCATGGCATGGAGCAGGGTCACGAGGACGCGGCCGCCGCTCGCGCCGATCGGATGGCCGAGCGCGATCGCACCGCCGTTCACGTTGACGCGGTTCTTCGGGATGCGGAGCTCGCGCAGCACACCGAGCGACTGGGCCGCGAAGGCCTCGTTCAGCTCCCAGAGGTCGATCTCCTCGCGACGGAGCCCGGCGCGCTCGAGCGCCTTCTCGGAGGCCGGCCACGGCCCCATGCCCATGATGGACGGATCGACGCCGGCCGACGCGTAGGACCGGATCGTCGCCAGGGGCTCCAGGCGGAGCTCCTTCGCCTTGCGCTCGGACATGACCACGACGGCCGCGGCACCGTCGTTGATCCCCGAGGCGGTCCCCGCGGTGACCGTGCCGTCGGGCTTGAAGGCGGGCTTGAGGGCCGCGAGCCGCTGGACGGTCGTGTCGGCCCGCGGGTGCTCGTCGGTGTCGAAGGTGACCGTCTCGCCCTTCTTGGCGGGAATCTCGACGGGCACGATCTCGGCCTTGAAGGCGCCCGATTTGATCGCGGCGGCGGTCTTCGCCTGGCTCTCGGCTGCGAACTCGTCCTGCTCCTCGCGGGAGATGCCGTACTTGCTGGCGATGTTCTCCGCCGTGATGCCCATGTGGACGAAGGTGATGGGGCAGGTGAGCCCGTCCGCGATCATCGAGTCGAGGAGCTTGTCGTGCCCCATGCGGATGCCGAAGCGGGCCTTCTGGAGGAGGTACGGCGCGCCGCTCATGCTCTCCATGCCGCCGGCGACGATGGCGTCCGCCTGCCCGAGCTCGATCGCCTGCGCCGCCAGCACGACCGCCTTGAGGCCCGAGCCGCACGCCTTGTTGACGGTGAAGCTCCCGACCTCCTTCGGGATGCCCGCCTCGAGCGCCGCGACGCGCCCGGGGTTGAGCCCGAGGCCGGCGGGGAGCACGTGACCGAGGATCACCTCCTCCACCTGCCCGGGCCCGAGGGTGGCCCGCCGCACGGCATCCCGCACGGCGATCGCGCCGAGCTTCGTGGCCGGGAGCTGTGCGAGCGCGCCGCCGAGCGTGCCGATGGCGGTGCGGGTCGCGCTGACGATGACTGGACGGGCCATGGTATGTTGCTCTCCTCTCGTGCGGGGCGCCGACACGCACCGGTCGCGTTGTCGCTATAGCACACGGTCGTTCGGCTAAGCTATCGGCGGCACTGCCGGGAGAGCGAGATGGCGATCGAGGGCACGACCGCTGACCTGCCACTGACCGGGAACGGGCACCGGGTGGCGCTGGTCATGTCGGGTGGCGGCGCGCGCGGGGCCTACGAGGCGGGCGTCCTGCGCTACCTCCTCGACGATCTGCCGCACCGGCTCGGGCGACCCGTCCATTTCGACATCGTGACGGGCTCGAGCGTCGGAGCCATCCATGCCTGCTACGTCGCCGCCACGATCGGCCAGCCGGCCGCCGGGCTGCGACTGGCCGACATCTGGCGATCGCTCGAGGTGAGCGGCGTGTACGAGCTCGGCGCCGCCGACCTCGTCACCGTGCCGCTGCGTCTGCTCGGGCTTGCCGGGCCGCAGAGGTATCCCCCCGAGCCGGGCATCCCGGAGCGCCTCGCCGGCTTGCTCGACCCCCGCCCGCTCGAGCGGCTGGTCCGCGAGCGCATCCCGTGGGCCGAGCTACGGCGCCACATCGACGCCGGCGCGCTCCAAGCGGTCGCCGTCACCGCCACCGAGATCGGCTCGGGCACGTCGGTCGTCTGGGTCGACAACCGCGAGGGCGTCGTCCGCCGCTGGGCGCGCGATCCCTTCGTCATCGCCCGGCCGGCCAGGCTCGAGCCGGGCCACGCGCTCGCCTCGGCCGCGATCCCGTTCCTGTTTCCGGCGCTCAAGATCGGCGACGGCTACTACTGTGACGGCGGGCTGCGCCTGAACACCCCGCTCGCCCCGGCGCTCAGGCTCGGCGCCGACCGGCTGCTGATCGTGGGGCTGCAGCATCACCGGACGCCGGAGGAGGAGGCCCGGCTCGCTCCCCAGCGCGAGGCCAGCTACAACTCCCTCGCCTTCCTCGGCGGTAAGGTGCTGAACGCGCTGCTCCTCGACCACGTAGACTACGACGTCGACCGCCTGCGCCTCGTGAACGCGATCCTCGACACCGGTGTCCGCGTCTATGGGCCCGATTTCCTGCCGCGCATCAACGAGACCATCGAGGCGCTGCGCGGCACGCCCTACAAGGTGGTCCACAACCTTTACCTCCGGCCCTCACGCGATCCGGGCGTCATCGCCACCGAGTGTCTCGAGCATCACCGCGGGCCCGAGGGGCTCCGCGAACGAGTCTCGCACGCCGTGATCCGGTACGCCGCGCAGGGCGTCGTCGCCGAGGCGGACCTCCTGTCGTACCTGTTCTTCGACCGCTGCTACGCCGAGCACCTGATGGAGCTCGGCTGGGCCGACGCCGAGGCCCACGGCGACGAGCTGGTCGAGTTCTTCGCCGAGGGCTGAGCAGCTCAGGCCGCCGGCGGGTCGGCGGGCACCGGCGGATAGCCCTCCGGGCGGACGTAGCGCGGCGTCCGCCCGGGCGGCACGGGCACCCGCTCGCGCTGCTTCTTCGTCAGGCGCAGCAGGACCGTCATCGAGTTCTCGAACTCGTCCATCGAGCGGGTCTCGAGGAGCCCGCGCCGGACCATGTCGTCGAACAGCGCCTCGCCCTTCTCGCTGCGCAGGATGGTGATCGTCCAGTCCATGCACCCCACTCCCCCGCACGAGATGTCGGCGAGCTCGGCGCTGAAGTCGCCGCAGTGGTGGCACTCCGGGCGCGCGTACTCCTGGGCGTGGCGGAGCTTCATCTCGACGAGCGCCCCGTCCTTCTTGTAGATGAGCACCTTGCCCTTGACGTTGAACTTCTTGATCTCGGTGAGCGGGATGCCCATCTCGCGGTCGATCTTCTCGGCCATCAGCCCCTCGTAGGTGAAGACCTCGGTGCAGAGGAGCCCGACGGTGAACGAGACGATGTCGCCGAAGCCCTTCAGGAACTTCGTCTGCCGCTCGATGTGCTTCGGCTTCTTCCTCCCATTGTCCAGGAACAACGGGTCGGTGAGCTGGATCTTCCGCACCGGTGTCACCTGGCACGGCACGCCGACGAAGCAGACCTTCTTGAGCCCCATCCGATCGGCGTCGGCGAGCGCCAGGTCGTTCGGGCAGTAGGTGTACCAGGAGCTGGCGCTCGCGATGGCGTCGGCCACCGTCGTGACCACCTTCGGCTTCGGCGCCGCGGGCATCGTCTCATCGGCGGCGGACACGACTGCGCCGTCGAACAGCCCCTCGCGCAGCCCGTGGCAGAGGATCGCCGTCACCACCCCGCCGTCCTGGCAGCGGGCGAGGATCTCCGGGTCCTTGCAGCGCGCCGCAACGATCCGCCGGTAGCGGCCGAAGAGCCCTTCGTAGACGCCCTCCGCGCGCGGCAGGACCTGATCGCGCATGTCGAACTCGCGGACCCCGAGACGCGGGCAGACCTGGGCGCACACGTCGCAGCCGATCCCCTCGCTGATGCCGCAGTAGTCGAACGGCGCCGAGGCCTTCGCCACCTGCTTCGGCTTGCCGTCGATGTAGTCGATGACGTTGTGGGGACAGACCAGGACGCAGGTGCCGCACTCGCAGCAGCTGCCGTACGCCACCACCTCGTTCATCATCTCCTTGAACGTCGGGACAGGCATGCGCATCGACATTAGTCGCGTGAATTCCACGGTGTCAATTGCGAGCGCCCGTGGTAGGGTCGGCGCGTGCTGACGCGGGCCGAGCTGCGCACCCTCACCAACGTCGCCGAGGCGATCGTCCCGCACGGCGGCGACTTCGCGCTCGGTGCCGCCGACGTCGGGCTCGGGGAGCGCGCGGCGGCCTGGATCGAACGGTTGCCTCCGAGCGCGCGCCGGCAGCTGCGCGTACTCCTGCACGCCTGGGAGGCAGGTTCCCTCGCCTCCCACCATCTCCGCCCCTTCAGCCGGCTCTCGCCTCGGGCGCGCACCGCGTGGATCGAGACCTGCGCCGTGAGCCGCGCGCCCTGGCGGCGTATCCCGCTCGTGCTCCTCAAGATGCTCGTGCTCGCCGCCTTCACCGCGGACCCGCGCGTCGAGACGGCGCTCGGCTACACCTACGACTGCCTCGACCCGCACCCGCCCCGTCGCGGCGCGCGCCTGGCACCGCTCCAGTATCCGGACGTCCGGGGGACGGTCGAGGAGACGGCCGACGCCTGCGTCATCGGCTCGGGCGCCGGCGGCGCCGTGGTGGCGCACGAGCTGGCGCGCGCCGGCCTTCGCGTCGTCGTGCTCGAGGAGGGCGCCTACTTCACGCAGGCCGAGTTCCACGGGCCGCCGATGGAGCGCGTGCAGCGCCTCTACCGCAGCGGCGGCACGACCCTGGCACTCGGGCGTCCGGCCATCCCGCTGCCCCTCGGGAAGTGTGTCGGCGGCACGACCGTCGTCAACTCGGGCACCTGCTTCCGCACCCCCGACCGCGTGCTGCGCGCCTGGGAGGCCGAGGAGGGTGTCGAGGGCGCCGACCCGGCTACCATGGCGCCCTACTTCGACGAGGTCGAGCGTGCCATCTCGGTCCGCCCCGTGCCGTGGGACATCATCGGACGGAACGCCGAGCTCTTCGACCGGGGCGTCCAGGCGCTCGGCCTCCACGGCGAGCCGATCCGGCGCAACATCGACGGCTGCCACGGCTGCGGCCAGTGCGCCTTCGGCTGCCCGAGCGACGCCAAGCAGGCGATGCACCTCTCCTACCTGCCGGCGGCCGCGGCCGCCGGCGCCCGGCTCTACGCGCGCTGCCGGGCTGATCGCGTCGTCCTCGAGGGCGGCCGCGCCGCGGGTGTCGAGGCCACCCTCCTCGACCGCCACGACGACGCGATCCGCGGCCGGCTCCGCGTGCGCTCGCCGCTCGTCGTGGTCGCCGCCGGTGCGGTGCACACGCCGGGCGTGCTCCGGCGGAGCGGCCTCCGGCACCGAGCCCTCGGGCGGAACCTGCGCGTCCATCCGGCCGTCGGTGTCGCGGGCTACTTCCGCGAGGAGGTCCGTGCCTGGCGGGGCACGCTCCAGTCCTACTTCGTCGATCACCTCCAGGAGTCACACGGCGTGATGATCGAGGTGACGAATCCCGTCCCGGGCATCGGCACGGCGGCACTGCCCGGCGTGGGGACGGCGATCAAGGCCGGGCTCGCGCGTTTCCCGCACGCCGCCTCGGCCGGGCTCTTCGTCTCCGACACCGGCGCCGGCCGCGTCATCGGCCTCGGCGGCGGCCGCGAGCCGCTCCTGACGTATCGCCTCGCGTCAGCGGACGCGCGCGCGCTCCTCGCCGGCATCGCGCTGGTCGCGGAGATCTTCTTCGCGGCGGGCGCCGAGAGCGTCTACCCGGCGGTGGCGGGCCTCGGCGAGCTCCGCCATCCGCGCGAGGCCGGCGTGCTGCGCGACGGACGCTTCGGACCCGCCGCCCTCATGCCCACGGGATTCCACCCGATGGGCACGGCTCGCATGGGTCGCGACGCCCGCCGCGCCGTGGTCGACAGCTGGGGCGCGGTGCATGGCGCCCCCGGCCTCTACGTCGCCGACGCAAGCCTGTTCCCCACCTGCGTGGGCGTCAACCCGCAGGTGTCGATCATGGCATTCGCGACTCGCATCGCACGCCGGATCGCGGCGTGAACGGTCGGCGGCGAGGCCGCCCCAGCACGGGAAAACGCGCCGGCCTCGCGGCGTCGGAACCGGATGCGCCCGGCCCCCCGGGTGTGGTAGCAGTCCCGGTCGCCGCGGCGGCTCATGGCCGCGCGCCGGGGGTGTTCGATGACACGTCTCGCTGCCGGGTTCGTCACGGCCGTCGCGCTGCTGTCGCCGTGCGTCGCGCCCGTCACCGCGTCGGCGCAGGTTCCACGTCCGACGATCGAGGGCCCCATCACGGGAGGTCGTGGGACGCCTTTCGTCGCCGCCACCAGCTTCGACCTGTCCGAGGTCGGTTACGTGCAGGAGGAATATTTCATCTCCGGCACGGCGAGGGCCTTCACCAACGTCGGGCCGCTCGGCGCCGACGGGAAGTGGACGGTGACCCCCGGCGCGACCGCGCCGTACAAGACCCGCATCCTGGTGCACCGGCCGGCGAAACGGACCCGGTTCCGCGGTACCGTGATCGTCGAGTGGCTCAACGTGAGCTTCGGGCTCGACGCGGCGCCGGACTGGATCTCCGCCCACACCCAGATGATCCGCGAGGGCATCGCCTGGGTCGGCGTCTCGGCGCAGTTCATCGGCGTCGAAGGTGGGATGTCGATCCTCGGCAACCCGAGCATCCCGCTCAAGACCGTCGACCCGGTCCGCTACGGGTCGCTGGTCCATCCCGGCGACAGCTTCTCCTACGACATCTTCTCGCAGGCGGGAGAGGCCATCCGGCAGCCGTCCGGCCCGAACCCGCTCGCCGACCTGCGCCTGAAGACCGTGATCGCGACCGGGGAGTCGCAGTCCGCGTTCCGCATGGTGACCTACATCGACGCGATCCACCCGGTCGCGCGCGTCTACGACGGCTTCCTCGTCCACAGCCGAGCCTCCACCGGCGTGCCGCTCTCCGAAGCGCCCCAGCCGGTGATCCCGGTCCCTTCGCCGACCGTCATTCGCAGCGACCTCGATGTCCCGGTGCTGACCTTCCAGACGGAGACGGACCTCCTGTTCCTGCAATCGCTCGCCGCGCGCCAGGACGACACGGACCGGCTTCGCCTGTGGGAGGTGGCGGGCACCGCGCATGCCGACACGTACTTGATCGTGACCGGGATGAGCGACCTCGGCAAGTCGCCCGACGCGGCGAATCTCGTGCTGACCTCGTCGCCCCTCGGCGTGTTCATCTGCCCGCGACCCATCAACTCGGGGCCGCAGCACTTCGTCCTGAACGCAGCGATCCACTGGCTCACTCGCTGGGTCCGGCGCGGCACGCTCCCGCCCAGCGCGCCACGCCTCGACGTCGACCCCGGACCGCCGGCGCAGTTCGTCCTCGACGGGCACGGCAACGTGACGGGCGGCATCCGCACGCCCGAACTCGATGTGCCGATCGCGACCTTGTCGGGCAGCGGGCAGTCGGGCCCCCTCGCCTGCCTGCTCTTCGGCACCACCGCCCCCTTCGACGCGAGCACGCTCGCCACGCTCTACCCCACCCACGGCGCCTATACCTCGGCGTTCAACCGGGCGGCGCGGCGCGCCGTGCGGGCGGGCTTCGTGATGAAGTCGGATGCGAGGCTGATGGAGCGGGCTGCGGCGCGCTCGGCTGTGGGGAGATGAGGTCCGTCATGACGCTGGCTTGGTTCCCGATCGGCGTGCTGGCGCTGGTGCTTGCGCCCGCCATCGCTCAGGCCACCTGTACCGACACAGCGGCCGTCGCTGCCACGCGAGCGGAAGGGGACATGCAGTGTCCCTGCGCGACCTCGGCGAATCACGGGCAATACGTCCACTGCGTGGCCGGCGTGGCGAAGGCAGCGGTCGCGAGCGGCAGCCTGCCCCAGGAGTGCAAGAGCGCCGTCGTCAGGTGCGCGGCGAACTCGACCTGCGGGAAGCCGGGGTTCGTCACCTGCTGTGTCACCAGGAACAGCGTGACGCGGTGTCACCGCACCAGGAGACTCTGCGACGCGGCGAAGGGCGGCCACATCGGCGCTTGCCCGAGCTGCTGCGACGCGTGCACGGGAGGATGCCCCACGACGACCACGTCGACGCTGCCCTGCGTCTTCCAAGCCGGCTTCGGGTGCATCCCATCCGGCTGTGACCCCGGCTTCGAATGTCTCGCGTTGCAGCCGTTCTCCTGCCAGTGCGTGCCAGTCGGGAGCACGTCGACGTCGCCGCCCCCGGCTGCAGCGCCTGCGGCGCGGTGAGGACGTGCCCGCGACGGCTGGGTCGAGACGTCTTGACCCCAACGCAGAGATGCGATTGACGGGCGGCATGCTCCTCCTCATCCTCATCGCGATCCTCCTCACGGCGCCGTCCGCCCGCGGCGACGAGACCTGCATGTCTCCCTACATGCCGAAGATCACCGGCCAGGAGGACTACGTCTACGTCTGGACGCTCGGGGTCGAGGGCGTGGGCGACGGCTCCGACAAGCTGGTCACCGTCGGCGCCAACCCCAAGGCGCCGAACTACGGCAAGGTCGTGTCCACCGTCTCGGTCGGCGGCCGGCATGAAGCCCATCACGGCGACTTCACGGACGACCGCCGCTTCTTCTGGGCCGGCGGCCTCGACGACAGCGTGCTCTACGTCTTCGACGTGGCCGCCGACCCGGCGCACCCGAAGCTCGCCCGGACGATCGACTCCTTCGTCCGCGACTCGGGCGGCGTGGTCGGCCCGCACACCTTCTTCGCCCTGCCCGGCCGGGTGCTGGTCAGCGCGCTCTCGAACGACCGCGACCAGGGCGGTCGGACGGCGCTCGTCACGTACAACAACGACGGCAAGTTCGTCGAGACCGCGTGGATGCCCGACAAGGCCGAGTACGGCTACGACGTCCGCGTGCAGCCGCGCCTGAACCGCATGCTCACCTCGTCCTTCACCGGCCGGCAGAACTACATGCGGGACTTCGCCGCGCTGCTCGCCGATCCCGAGGCGATGAAGCACTTCGGGAACACCATGGTCGTGTGGGACTTCCACGCCCGCAAGCCCATCCAGACGCTCGCGGTGCCGGGCGCGCCGCTCGAGATCCGCTGGGCGCTCCAGCCGCGCCACAACTACGCCTTCACCACCACCGCCCTCACGTCGAAGATCTGGCTGATCGCGCAGCAGGACGACGGCAGCTTCCGCGCCACGCCGGTGGCGGACATCGCCGACCCCAAGCGGACGCCGCTCCCGGTCGACATCAGCCTCTCGGCCGACGATCGCTTCCTGTTCGTCGACACCTTCATGGACGGGACGTGCCGCGTCTACGACGTGTCCGACCCGCGGCGGCCGAAGGTCGTCCACGAGCAGAAGATCGGCGCCCAGCTGAACATGGTGTCGGAGACCTGGGACGGCGAGCGCGTCTACTTCACGTCCTCGCTCCTTGCCAACTGGGACAAGAAGGGCAAGGACAACGAGCAGTTCCTGAAGGCCTACCGCTGGGACGGGAAGCGCCTGTCACCGCTCTTCCACGTCGACTTCCTCGCCGAAGGGCTCGGACGGCCCCACATCATGCGCTTCGGCCAGGAGCGGTTCTACAAGAACCAGATCTTCGAAGGGTCGTGATCCGCGCGGCGCTCGCGGCGCTGGTGGCGCTCGCCGGGCCGGCGGTCGCGGCGGAGGTGGCGGCTCCCGAACGCCTGCGCGGCGTCGACCCGGCCGCGCTCGGCTACACGTACGCCGTCGGGACCTTCGCCCCGGAGTACGCCCCGCCCGCGCCCGGCTCCTACACGCTCCCGGTCATCCAGACCGTGCACGACCACCCGCTCGTCGACGCCGACGGCCGGCCGACGACGCTCTTCACGCTCAAGCGCGGCCGGGTGGCCGTCGTGGCGTTCATCTACACGACCTGCATCGACGTTGCCGGCTGCCCGCTCGGCAACGCGGTGCTCGCGCGAATCGACGGCGCGCTCGCCGCCGAGCCGATCCTCGCGCGGCGGGCACGGCTCATCACGGTGAGCTTCGACCCCGAGCGCGACACGCCCGCCCGCATGGCTCGGGTGCGCGCGCTCTACCGGCCGTCCGCGTCGTGGCGGTTCCTCACCACCCGCGGCGACAACGAGCTCCGACCCTTGCTCGAAGACTTCGGTCAGCCGGTCGCCAAGCTCCGCTTCGCCGACGGCCGGTGGAGCGGGCTCTTCCGGCACGTCCTCAAGGTCTTCCTGCTCGACCGCGAGAACCGCGTCCGCAACATCTACAGCGTGGGATTCCTCGGCCCCGCGCTCGTCCTGAACGACATCCGGACGCTGGCCGGCGAACCCGCTTCTACTGCTCCGCCGGGGGCAGCCGGCCTCGCTTCTCCGACGATGGCCGCCTCCGCGCGGCGGCATGCAGCAGCGCGCGGCCCGTCGCCACGACACCGCTGAAGGCGAGAACCCCGAAGAGGACCGGAAGCGTCACGATGCCGATGACCAGGCGTCCCGCGGCCGGCCACCAGCTCGACGGCAGATCGTGATCATCCCTGCTCACGTCCGTCCTCCGTCTCTCCGGCGGCTCAGCCTGCGCCGTCGGTCCAAGCGCGACGCCCCAGGCTACACCCGCCGTCAAGGCCATAGGTCCGGATAGGCGCCGTGCGACAAGCGTCGACGTTCCGTCGTGACCGTCGCAAATGTGGCGCTGTGGCGGCGCCGGCGACAGAGCCGGCGGCCCGGCACACGAATTGAAAGCTTGGGCCCGCGCGCCGGACTCCGCAAGGGAGTTGCTGCAGCAGGTCCACGCTGCCGGGGTCTGGTCCGACCTGCGTGGAAAACCCGGTACGACAAGAGAGCTGAGGAAGGCCCCGGTGCGCATGATACGTGTAGCCGTCACCCTGATCGCGACGCTCATTGCCGCCGCCGCAGCGAGCGCTGCGCCGGGCAGCCTCGACTCGACTTTCGGTGCGGGTGGCAAGACGACCACCTCGTTCGGGACCGGCTCGGCGGACATATACGCACTCGTCCTCCAGCCCGACGGGAAGATGGTTGCGGCGGGATGGGACGGCAGCCAGTCGGCCTTCGCCCTCGTCCGCTACAACGCCAACGGCAGCCTCGATCCGACCTTCGGCACGAGTGGAACGGCCAGCACCCCGATCGGGATCGACACCTCCGGTGCATCCGCCCTCGTCCTCCAGTCCGACGGGAAGCTGGTCGCCGCGGGCAACGCGTGGAAGGACAGCGTCGACGCCGACTTCGCGGTCGTCCGCTACAACACCAACGGCAGCCTCGATGCGACGTTCGGCGCAGGCGGCAAGGTCACCACTTCGATCGGCAGCGACGAGGACGACGCCTACGCGCTCGCCCTCCAGCCCGATGGGAAGCTCGTGGCCGCGGGGGTGACGCTCAACGGTTTCCGCTGGGACTTCGCCCTGGTTCGCTACAACACCAACGGCAGCCTCGATACGACCTTCGGCACGGGTGGAACGATCATCACCTCGATCGGGACCGACGGCACCGGGGCATCCGCGTTGGTGCTCCAGCCCGACGGGAAGCTGGTCGCGGCGGGCACGACGACGAACGACGGCTCCGCCTACGACTTCACCCTGGTGCGCTACAATGCCAACGGCAGTCTCGATGCGACCTTCGGGACGGGCGGCAAGGTCACCACCCCGATCGGGATCGGGGACAACAGCGTATCCGCACTGGTCCTCCAGGCGGACGGGAAGCTCGTGGCGGCCGGCTATGCGCTCATCGCTGGCACCTACGACTTCACCCTCGTGCGCTACAACACCAACGGCAGTCTCGATGCGACCTTCGGGACGGGCGGCAAGGTCACCACCCCGGTCGGGAGCGCCGGCGACTACGCCGACGCGCTCCTCGTCCAGCCCGACGGGAAGCTCGTGGCGGCGGGCAACGTGGAAGGCAGCGATCGCGACTTCGCCGTCGTCCGCTACAACGCCGACGGGAGCCTCGACGGCAGCTTCGGCACGGGGGGAAAGGTCATCACCCCGCTCGGGAGCAGCGATGACGTCGCGTTCTCCCTGGTCCTCCAGCCGGACGGGAAGCTCGTGGCGGGGGGCTACGCAACCAACGGCAGCAACGACGACTTTGCCCTCGTCCGCTACCTGGGGCAGGTCTGCGGCGACGCCATCGTGGCGGCACCCGAGCAGTGTGATGCGGGAGCGGCGAATGGCACGGCGAGCTCCTGCTGCACGGGATCGTGTCAGTTCGCGACCACGGGCACGACCTGCACCGGGGGCCACTGTGACGGCACGGGGGATTGCCTGCCGGCACCGACGACGACCATCACCACCACCTCGACAACGACGACCACTGCGCCACCGACCACGACCAGCACCACGACGTCGACGGCGACCAGCACCACCGCCACCTCCACGACGACGACCACGACCACCGCGGCGACCGCCACGTCCACGACCTCCACGACCAGTCAACCGACCACCACGACCGGTTCCACCGCGTCCACCACCAGCATCACCGGGACGACCACCATCACCTCGACAACGACGATGACTGAACCACCAACCGCCACCAGTTCCACGGAATCGACGACGACGAGCACTACCGCGTCCACGACGAGCACGACCGGAACGGCCAGCACCACATCCTCCACGACAACCTCGGCATCGGCGACGACGACCACGAGCTCCTCCAGCACCACGATGGCATCTACTACCACGACGAGTACGACCACCCTTCCGCACGGTTCCACGACCAGCACCACGCTGCCCTGCCCCGACAGCGATATCGACGGGGTCACTTGTGTGTTGCGAGCGGCCGCGCACGCGCCCGAGTGTGCAGGGGATGTGATTCCCGCACCGATCCAGCGCCGAGTCGACCAGGCGACGACCGTCATCAACCGCGGGGCAGCGGCGACGTCTGCCACCAAGGAGCGGAAGTTCGTCAGGCAGGCGGCGACGCTCCTGAAGAAGGCCGCTCATCTCACCGGCAGTGCTGGCAGGAGAGGTAAAGTCTCGCCGGCCTGCTCGGGGACACTCGCCGCCCTGCTGGATGACGCCGGGAACCGCGCCGCGCGATTCGCGGCGACGCTGTAGCCAGCGACGCGCCGCTCGTCAGACCGCGAACCGGAAGTGGACGATGTCGCCGTCCCGCACGACGTACTCCTTGCCCTCGAGGCGCAGCTTCCCCGCCTCGCGGCACTTCGCCTCGCTCCCGTAGCGGACGAAATCGTCGAACGCCATCACCTCGGCGCGGATGAAGCCGCGCTCGATGTCGCTGTGGATCTTGCCGGCGGCCTTGAGCGCCGTCGTGCCGCGGCGGATCGGCCAGGCGCGGCACTCGTCCTCGCCGGCGGTGAGGAAGCTCACGAGGTCGAGCAGGTGGTAGCTCGCGCGGATGAAGCGGTCGCGCGCGCTCTCGGCAAGCCCGAGGTCGTGGAGGAAGGCTCCCCGATCGGCGGGCTCGAGCTGCGCGATCTCGGCCTCGAGCCCGGCCGCGAGCACCAGCGCCTCGGCGCCTTCGGCGCCCGCCCGCGCCGCGACGTCCGCGGGCAGCGGCGCGGCCGCCTCCGCCTCGGCCACGTTGAGCACGATGAGGAGCGGCCGGAGCGAGAGGAACGCGAAGCCGGCGAGCTGCGTGCGCTCCTCGACGCCGAGGCCGAGGGTGCGGAGCGCCCTCCCCGCCTCCAGCTCGGGCGCGATGCGCTCGAGCAGCGCCTGCTCCCGCTCGTGGCCTTTCTCCTTCCGCACGCGCTCGAGCCGCTTCTCGACCACGGCCAGGTCGGCGAGCACGAGCTCGGCGGCGAAGGCGCTCACGTCCTCGGCCGGTGTGGCCGGGGCGCCGGTCAGCTCGGGAACGCCACGGACGACCTCGACCAGCGCGTCGGCGTCGCGCAGCTGGGCCACGGTCGGCGCGTCGAGCACCGCCCGGCGCTCGGCCGTGTGAGCCGGCGGGAAGTCGACGAAGGTCACCTCGGCGTACGTCGTCTTGCGCGGGTGGTAGATCTCGGCGAGCTTGTCGACGCGCGGGTCGGGAACCTTGATGACCCCCAGGTTCACGGCTCCCGGGGCCGCGGGCCGGGCCTGCAGTCCGGTGAGGGCCGTGAAGACCGTGGTCTTCCCGGCGCCCGCGAAACCCGTGAGCCCGACCTTCATGCCGCCCCCAGCGCCGCGGCGGCGAGGTGGAGCCCGGCGATCGTCTTGCCGTCGACGATCTCGCCGTCGCGGACCTTCGCGAGCGCCTCGGCGAGCGGGATACGCGCGATCTCCGCAATCGCCTCGTCGGCCTCGTGGGCGGTGCTGCCGTCGGTGAGCCCGCGGGCCAGGAAGAGGTGGATCCGCTCGTCGCAGAAGCCGGGCGAGGTGAAGATGGTGCCGAGGTGACGGAGCTCGCGCGCCACCACGCCCGTCTCCTCGGTCAGCTCGCGGGCCGCGCAGACCTCGGGCGGCTCCAGCGCAGAGGCGAGGACGCCGGCCGGCAGCTCCCAGATGTAGCCGCCCGCCGCGTGCCGATACTGGCGGATGAGCACGACGCGGCCTTGCTCGTCGGCCGCCACCACTGCCGACGCCCCGGGGTGGTGCATCAGCTCGAGGTCGACGGCGACACCGTTGGGGAGCGTCACCCGCTCGACGCGGAGGTCGACGATCCGTCCCTTGTAGATCTCTCGGACCATCCGCCCCGCATACCGGCTGGGGCGAAGGAAAAAAAGAGGCGGCTTCCCGCCGGAGGCCGCCTCGTCGCCGGACCGGAGGAGCCGGCTCAGTTGGCGCAGTAGACGGTCCCGTTGTTGTTGTCGGTCGAGGTGCGCAGGCTGTCGCCGTAGTTGGAGACGGTCGTCGGCGTCAGGCACGGCGGGCAGCCGGTGATGAGGGCGAACTTGTTGGTGTACGACGTCTTGCAGCTGTCCTCGCAGGTCTCCTCCTGCGTGGCGTCGGTCTTCTCCTTCGAGCGGCTCTCGTGACACTTCATGAGGCAGCCGACGAGCTTCGCGGCGAGACCTCCGAGCTTGCTCTCGCAGAGCGCGAAGGGAGTGGTGGACGGGACGAACCCCGGGTCATCGCCGCCGAACGGGGTGGTGCCCTCGCAGTAGATCTGGCCGTTGCCGCTGTCGACGACGCCTTTCCAGATGATCTGGATCGACATCGGGCTCATGCACGACGGCGGGCAGACAGGCGGGACGGTGGTGGTCGCCTTGCCGATCGTCTCGTCGTACTTGCCCTCGCAGATGTCCTCGCAGCCGTCCTCCGCATCCGCGGTGGCGAGCTTGCCCTTGGCGCGCTGGGCGTGGCAGGCGAAGACGCACTTCACGTACTTGCCAGCGGCCTTCCCCACCTTGGCCTCGCACTTCTGGGTCACGGTGTCGGGCGGGATGAAGCCGCTGTCGTCCCCGCCGAAGGGGTCACCCGGGGCCGCCCAGGCGACACCGACCGCGAACATGATAGCCAGCAGAGCGACGAACACCAATCTTCTTGCCATGTCTCCTCCCTCGTTGGCGCGGGACCATTTCAGCGCGGGCTAGATACTGCCGGAGCACTTGCGCCGTCAAGGTAAAATCCGCAGGGCGCCCCGAAGTTGCCTGCCGCCCCCGCCCCGTACTAAAGGCACACCCATGCATCGGCGCAATGAAATTGCCCTCACCCCCGAGGAACAACGGCGGTTCCTCCAGGAGTCGCACACGGTCATCCTCTCGACGCTCGATCGGCACGGATACCCCCACTCGGTGGCGATGTGGTACGTCGTCGATCCCGACGGCACGGTCCTCATGACGACCTTCGCCAAGTCGCAGAAGGCCGTGAACCTGCGCCGCGACCCCCGCTGCTCCCTGCTGGTGGAGAGCGGGCGGAAGTACGAGGACCTGAAGGGTCTCCTCATCCGCGGGCGCGCCACGCTCGAGCCGGGCACCGAGCGCGTCCTCGACCTCCTCGAGCGCGTCCACGAGAAGTACAACCGCGGCCCGGCCGCGGGTCTGCGCGACGCGATGCGCCACCAAGCGGCCAAGCGCGTGCTGATCCGGGTGCGTCCCGAGCGGGTCTCGAGCTGGGACCACGGGAAGCTCGGCGGCGCCTACTGATCGTTCGGTCCGAGGTGGGGCTACAAGAAGCTCGCGAGCTGGGCCAGCCGCTCCACCCACTCGTTCGGGATGAGCGTCAGCTCGCCGCCGAATTGCTTGCAGTAGAGCAGGATCTTGGCGGTCTCCTCGAGCATCATCGCCCGCGTCGCGGCGTCGCGCATCGTCTTGCCGACGGTCATGAGACCGTGACACTGAAGGATGGCGCCGCGGCTCGCCTTGAGCGCCTCGCCGACCGCCTCGGCCAGCTCGGTCGAGCCCGGCATGAACCAGGGCACGGTCTTCGTGTCCGCCAGGAAGATCGCGTCGGTGTTGATCGGCGGGAAGCCCTGGTTGGTGATGCCGAAGGCGGTCGCGACGGGCGCGTGGGTGTGGACGGCCGCGGTCGACTCGGGCCGGGCGGCGTACGACGCCCAGTGCATCTGATATTCCACCGACGGCGTGTTCGTGCCCGCGACGACGGTCCCGTCGGAGCGGATGCAGACCAGGTCGTCAGGCGTGAGCCCCCCCTTGTACAGCCGGCTCGGCGTGATCCAGACGCAGTCCGGGTCGGCGCCGCGCGCGCTGATGTTGCCCCCCGTCGGCGTGAGCAGCCCCATCGAGAAGAGCTCGTTGGTGATCTGGACGATCTCGTCCCTGGCCTCGGCATCGGTTCGCATCGTCGCTCGCCTGCTCAGCCCCCGCCGCGGAGCACCCGGCCAGGGCGCCGACCGGCTTGCACGCCGCGCTCGACCACGGGCACGCCGTTGACGAAGACCCACTCGACGCCGTCGGCGCCCTGGAGGAGGCGGCGCTGGCCGCGCGGCAGGTCGTACACCATCTCGGTCGGGCGTGTCGCCACGCGGGCGGGGTCGAAGAGGACGAGGTCGGCCGCGTAGCCCGGCGCGAGCCGCCCCCGTCCGCGGATGCCGTAGCGCTCGGCGGGAACGCTGGTGAGGAGCCGCACCGCCTCCGCGAGCCCGAGCGCCGCCAGGTCGCGCACCCAGTGGCCGAGGAGATAGGTCGTGAAGCCCTGGTCGCAGAGCGTGTCAACGTGGGCGCCCGCGTCCGAGAGCGCGAGGAGGCCGGCGGGATGGCGGAGGAGCGCGGCGACGGCCGTCTCGTCGTGGTTCATCAGGACGACGCCCCACTGCGCCCGCAGGTCGTCCTCCAGGACGAGGTCGCAGAAGGCGTCGACCGCCGCCACGCCGCGCACCGCCGCGATCTCGGCGACGCTCCGGTCCTGCCAGGGCCGCGTCCCGACGCTCTGCGGCATCCGGCACACCAGCCGGTCCCAGCTCGGCGCGAGCCCCGCGACGAACGAACGGCGCGCCAGCTCGCCGCGGAAGCCCGGGTCGGTGAAGAGCCGCCGCCGCTCGTCGCGCGGCTTCGCCATGAGCGGCCGCCAGACGGGATTGTTCTCGAGGTAGAAGGCCGGCTCGGCGAAGTCGAAACGCACCTCGAGCGGCCGGCAGCCGACCTGGGGAACGACCGTGCGGCCGGCTGCCTGGAGCGCCGCCGCCTCGGCGAGCAGCTGCGCGGCGCTCCCGGGCGCGAACGGGTTGTCGAGGAGCGGGGCCCACGAGACGAGCTTCCCGCTCGCCTCCGCCAGGCGCGCAAAGAAGCGCTGCTCCTCGAGCTTGTCGCCGGGCGGCCCGATCGTCGACCGCGGCGCCACCTCGATGACGCCGCGCTCGAGCGGGCGGAGCGCGGCGGCCAGCTCGAGCAGCTCCTCGGCGTCGGCGAGCCGGCTCGGCGCGGGCGTCCCGTCGCCGAAGAAGTGGGTCGGCGAGAGCGAGGTCGACCAGCCGATCGCCCCGGCCGCCAGCGCTTCGCGCACGAGCGCCGCCATCCGCGCGCGCTCCTCCGGCGTTGCGGCGCGCTCGACCGCGGCGCGGCCCATCACCCGCAAGCGCACTGCCGAGTGACCTACGAACGGCACGACGTTGACGCCCGGGCCGAGACGCTCGAGCGCGTCGAGGTACCCGGCGAAGTCCTCCCACGTCCAGCGGATCCCCGCGCGGAGCGTCTCCAGCGGCATGCCCTCGACGAAGAGGAGGAGCTGCATGAGCGTCTCGCGGTCCGCGGACCGGCAGGGCGCGATCGTGAACCCGCAGTTGCCGGTGACGACCGTCGTGACCCCGTGCCACGGCGACGGCGTCGCGAACGGGTCCCAGAAGAGCTGGCAGTCGTAGTGGGTGTGGAGGTCGATGAAGCCGGGGGCGAGGACGAGGCCCGTGCCGTCGACCTCCGTCGTCCCCCGCTCGGGCACGCGGCCGAGCGCGATGATGCGGTCACTCTCGACCGCGAGGTCGCCGCGCACCGCCTCCCGTCCGGTGCCGTCGCAGAGCGTGGCGCCGCGGATGACGAGATCGGCCATCGAGCGGACTTCTAGCCGTTCCGCTCCTCCCCGCCAACACTCGACTGGCACACTCATCTGTACCGTCTTGCCGGGCGTCGCGGGCCGGTGTAACCGCTGGAGGAGTCCGCGAGGAGGCGCCCGCATGAGGTTCAGCTGGTTTCATCTGATGCCTTACCGCTGGCTCCCGGCCGACTTCCGGGAGCGTTACCACGGCGTCTGGGTCGATGTGCCGAATCGCCTCTACGACCCCGAGCGCGGCCACGAGCTCTACAACGAGTACCTCGACATGCTCGAGTACGCGGGCCAGATGGGCTTCGACGGCCTCGGCGTCAACGAGCACCACCAGAACGCCTACGGCATGATGCCGTCGCCCAACCTGATGGCCGCGGCGCTCGCCCGGCGGTCGACCGAGGCGATGCTGCTCGTGCTCGGCAACTCGATCGCCCTCTACAATCCTCCCGTTCGCGTCGCCGAGGAGTTCGCGATGCTCGACGTCATGTCGGGCGGCCGGCTGATCGCCGGGTTTCCCGTCGGCACCTCGATGGACACGAACTACTGCTACGGTGTGAACCCCGCGACGCTGCGCGAGCGCTACCGCGAGGCGCACGACCTCATCATCAAGGCGTGGGCGACGCGCGAGCCCTTCCCGTGGAACGGGAAGTACACGAAGCTGCGCTACGTGAACCTGTGGCCGCGGCCGATCCAGCAGCCGCATCCGCCGATCTGGATCCCGGGCCTCGGCTCGATCGAGACGTGGGACTTCTGCGTCGAGCACGACTACAACTACAGCTACCTCTCCTTCAGCGGCTACAAGCGGGCGCAGCGCATGCTCGACGGCTACTGGGAGCGGCGCGCCGCCCTCGGCGCCGACCCCAATCCCCACAGCGCGGCTTTCTTCCAGCAGGTGTGCCTGAGCGACACGGACGGCACGTGCGAGCGCGAGTGGTGGCCGCACGTCGACTACTTCTTCAACAAGTGCCTCCACCTCTACCCCGGCATGACCGGCGCCCCGGGGTACATGAGCGAGGCCTCGATGCGGGCGGGCATCGTCGCGCAGATCGGCAACACGAGCCTGAACCTCGGGCGCGACAAGAGCTGGAAGGAGCTGTGCGACGAGCGCTACATCGTCGCCGGCTCGCCCCGGACGGTCCGCCAGCAGCTCGAGGAGCTCTGTCGCTCGCTGCGCGTCGGCCACCTCCTCCTCGGGCTCCACATCGGCTCGGCACCCATCGAGCTGGTGAACCGTGCCACCTATCTGTGTGCCAACGAGGTGCTGCCGCACCTGCGGCCCATCTGGAACGAGTGGGAGGACCGCTGGTGGCCGAAGGCGCTCCCCGCGACGCGGCGCGCCGAGCCGGGAAGCCGCAACGCCGCGGCGAGGGAGCGCGTGGAGCGCCCGGCTGCCGGCGATGAGGCGGTGCGGCCGTGAGCGCCCCGTTGACGCGGCTGATCGAGCTCGGCCCGGCGCGACCGCAGGTCGAGGTCCTGGAGTCGGGTGACGGCCCTGCCCTCCTCTTCCTCCACGGCGCGGGCGGCATCCCGGCGTGGGAAGGCGCGCTCCCACGGCTCGCCCGGGCGTTCCGCGTCTACGCGCCGCTGCTGCCCGGATTCGGCCAATCGACGGGACTCGAGTACCTCGAGGACGAGCACGATCTCTTCCTCCACGGCTTCGACGTCATGGAGGCCCTCGGCCTCGAGCGGCCGTACGTCGTCGGCGAGTCGATGGGCGGGTGGCTCGCCGCCGAGATGGCCGCCCTCCGGCCGAAGGAGATCGGCCGCCTGGCGCTCGCCGCACCGGTCGGCCTCTGGCGCGACGAGGCGCCGCTGCCCGACATGTTCGGCATGATGGTGCACGAGCTGGTGCCGTATCTCTTCCACGACCAGACGTGCCCGGCCGCGGCCCAGATGCTCGCCGTGACCCAGCTCTTCGGCGCCCGGGACGATCGCACCGACGAGCAGGTGGAGCTGCTGCTCTCGCTGGTGCGCGGCTTCCGGACGGCCGCCAAGTTCCTCTTCCCCATCCCCGAGCACGGGCTCGAGCGGCGGCTCTGGCGCATCACGGCGCCGACGCTCGTCCTCTGGGGCGCGGAGGACCGCTTCGCGAAGCCGCTCTACGGCAGGATCTTCGCGGAGAAGATCCGCGGCGCCCGCCTCGAGATCGTCCCGGAGGCGGGCCACCTGATCGGCCTCGAGCGGCCCGAGCCGTACGTCGAGGCGCTCGTGCGCTGGGGCCGGGACGGCCGGTAGCGCCGTCTCGGGTTGCCAGCCGGCCGGCGCATCCGTAGCCTTGCACGCCATGGCGACCGCCCGCCAGCCGGTCAATGGCTTCTCGGTCGACGTCGAGGACTGGTACCAGGTCGCCGACTTCGACGCGGTCGTCGCCTTCGCAGACTGGGACCGTTACGAGTCACGGGTCGAGCGCAACACCGACCGGATCCTCGCCCTCCTCGACGAGGTGGGCGTCAAGGGCACCTTCTTCGTGCTCACCTGGAACGCCGAGCGCCACCCCGAGATCGTGCGGCGCATCGCCGCGGCCGGACACGAGGTCGCCAGCCACGGCTACGCGCACCGGCTGATCTACGAGCAGACGCCCGAGACCTTTCGCGCCGACGTCTCGCGCGCCAAGGCGACGCTCGAGGCCATCACCGGGACGGCGGTTCTCGGCTACCGGGCGCCGAGCTTCTCGGTGACCGGCCGCTCGGCCTGGGCGCTCGCGGTGCTGCTCGAGTGCGGCTACGCCTACGATTCGAGCGTCTTCCCGATCCGCGACGCCCTCTACGGCCTGCCCACGGCGGAGCGCTTCCCCCACGTCATCCATCGCCGGGACGGGCGGGCGCTCTGGGAGTTCCCCATCACCACGACACGGCTCGCGGGCCGCAACCTACCGCTCGGCGGCGGGGGTTGGCTGCGCGTGTTCCCGTATCGGTACATGCGGTGGGGCATGCGGCGCGTGAACCGCGAGGGGCAACCGGCGGTCGTCTTCGTCCACCCGTGGGAGGTCGACCCCGAGCAGCCGCGCATGCGGACCGCGGGCCGCCGCGGCTTCAGCACCCACTACGTCGGGCTCCGCGGCACCGAAGCGAAGCTCCACCGCGTGCTTCGCGACTTCCGCTTCGCGCCGATCCGCGAGGTGCTCGGCCTCGGCTGACGACGTCCGCGGGGGCTCAGTCGTCGTCGTCGTGGTGGTGGTGTTTGAACCAGCCCTTGTGCTTGCCGTGGTCGTGCCGCCCGTCCCGATGGAAGGTGTCGTAGAAGGGGTAGTAGTGGTGGTCGACCCGGTAGACGTGCTCGTGCTCCACGACATAGTGATGCTCGACGTCGTAGTGCGGCCACGCTGCCCAGTGCCAGTGATACGCCGGCGGCTGGACGACGACCGCCGGAGCCGCGACCTCCACGTCTCCGGGAATCGTACCCTGCACGGCGCAGCCAGCCACCAGCCCCGCCGCCATCACCACCACCCACAACGCCTTCATCATCCACCCCCTCGAGCAGCCTCGCGCGTCTCTGTCAGGATTAGCGGCGCACGCTCCGAGCGTCAAGCAAAGCGGTGAGGCCGGGCTGCAGCGGCGCAGGTGTCGCCTTGCCGTTCTGCGCGGTCGCCGAAGCTTTTCGTGCGTGCGTGCGAGCGCCCGGATGAGATGCGCCGGAGCCTGACCACGCGCGCGCCGCCGCGCGCCGCACATTCGATGCCGCCGCGAGCCGTTGCCGAAGTAGCACAGCCTCCGCGCATTGCCCGCCCGCCGCCAGCGAATTTCCGAGCACCCCCACGGGTGCGACAACGCCCTTCCAATCCCCCCGCGCACATGTGTCCCGAGCGGCACACCGCGGCACACATCTTGGACAACCCTTCCTGCGCGCCGACGGCAAGCAGTTCAACCCACGTCGTGGTGCAGGAGGGGAAATCGAGATGGATCACAAGCTAGTTGATCGACTGCGGCGCACGGCTGCGGTCGGGTTGGTCAGCATCCTCTGTGCGGGCAGCCCGGCGTGGGCGTCCGACCAGGGCCCGGACAAGTCGCACGGCGACGCCTGCCGTCAGGGGCAGGCCGCGTGCCGGGCCGACAAGGCCAAGGACTGCCACGGCAAGAGCTGCAAGAGCCACGGCAATCCGGGCGGCAGGACCGTTTGCAGCACCGACGCCGAGTGCGCCGCCGACGAAGGCTGTCGCCACGGCAGGTGCCACAAGGACATCTGCACCACCGACGCCGACTGCGCCGCCAGCGAGGGCTGCCGCCACGGCAAGTGCCACAAGGACGTCTGCACCACCGACGCCGACTGCGCCGCCGACGAAGGTTGCCGCAACGGTAAGTGCCACAAGGAAGTCTGCAGCACCGACGCCGACTGCGATGCCGACGAGACGTGCCGCAACGGCAAGTGCCACAAGGGCGGGCCCGGCGACAACGGGAAGCCCACCGACGATGGGGGCGAGCCGACGCCGGCCGAGATCTGCGGCGACTGCATCGACAACGACGGCAACGGCCTCACCGACCTCGAGGACCCAGCCTGCTGCAACGAGTCGCAGACCTTCAGCCTGACCCTCTCGCGCGGCGTGATCGTGCCGCGCGGCGATACCAGCAAGCTCCGCCTGCGCTCGATCCTCAGCGGAGCCGGGATGACGAGCATCACACCGACGGCCCAGGACGTCCTCCTCCAGCTCCGCCCAGCGGACGGGAAGGACATCTTCTGTGCCCGGATCCCCGCAGCCGCCTTCGTGCAGCACCACAACTCGTTCAAGTTCCTCGCCCGGCGCACCCCGACGGCCACCGCCAAGGGGCTCGATGGCGTGATGGTGAACGTCCGGCACGACGGCACCGTGCGCTTCCGCACCCGCGCGAAGAATGCTCAGATCACAGGTCCCGAGCAGGGCTCCATGCAGCTCACCGTGGGCTTCGTGAACTCCGCCAACCCCGCCGCCAACCGCTGCTCCTCGACGATGAGCTCCTTCCAGACTGTCCGCCAGGTGACGCTGATCGCGCACTGACGGCTTTCCCACCCCATCCGCATGGGCGGCCACCGGGGTAACCCGGTGGCCGCCTCCCTTCTCTCCGCCAGCCCAACCTCTCGAGTGCCCCCGGCGCGAATCGAACGCGCGACCCCCTGCTTAGGAGGCAGGTGCTCTATCCACTGAGCTACGAGGGCGGGGAGCGGCGAGGCCACTTAATCCGGTTTCAGGTGGCGTGAAAAGCGCCGAGCGATCCCCAGCTTCCGCACGACCTGCGCACCGGCCGGCTTCGCCGCGATCGACGTGCGCACCGGCCCCGGGTCGGGCATGCCGCGTTGCGTCAGAAAGAAAATACATCCCTTCACCCCTTTAGGGGATTCACCTGCTCACGGATCGTGCTACAAGCCCCTCCACTCGAACACGAGTTTCAGGCCAAGCGACGATCGGCGCGCCTGGGGAGGGTGGGCATGTTTGAGTCAGCGGAGCCGCGCATTCGACGACTCGTCGCGGATTACCTCGGCGTGAGCGCCGACGAGCTGACCCCCGAGGTTTCGCTCACCGACGACCTCGCCGCCGACTCCCTCGATCTCGTGGAGCTCGCCCTCGCGCTCGAGGGCGAGTTCGGCATCGAGGTGCCCGAGCGTGCGATCGACGAAGTGCGCACCTACGGCGACCTCGTCGAGACGGCCGTCGCCCTCACGCGCGGTCAGCGCGCGCGCGAGACCTCCGGCGCCGGCGCGCCGCCGCTGGTGTGGTCGCGCGTCGTCCCGGCGGGGACGGCGGCCACCTCCGGCCTGCAGCGCGCCGATGAGCTCACGCCGTACAGCGCGGAGGAAATCGCCGACGACGCGCTTCGGGCCGGGCGCGGCGCACGGCTCGAAGTGACGGTGCATGCGGCGACCAGCGACGCAGGCGTCGCATGGGTACAAGACCAGTTCGCCTGGCTCGGCAAGCGCGGCGTCGACGTGAGTGTGCATCGGGATCACCCGGACGCCGGGGCCCAGCGTCCCCACGCGGTGGCCTGAGCCTGTACTAGGCGTCGAGCAGCGCGCGGGCGCGCGAGAACACGCGATCGAGCATCGGCTGCGTGAGCTTGCCCGTGAACGTGTTCTGCTGGCTCGGGTGATAGGAAGAGAGGAGCACCATGCCCGAGGGCAGGCGATGCTCGCCGCCATGCGCGAACGACGGGGCGGGACGCGGCACGAGCCGGCCGCGGCCGCGCTCGGCGGCGAGGAAGCTGTCGTGCGCCACCTTGCCGAGCGCGACGACGATCCGCAGCCGCGTCAGCAGCCCGAGCTCGCCGAGCAGGTAGCGCCGGCAGGTCGCGATCTCGAGCGGCGTCGGACGGTTGGCGGGTGGCGCACAGCGGGCCACCGCAGAGACGAAGGCGTCGCGCAGGCGAAGCCCGTCATCCCGGTGCAGGGAGGACGCCTGGTTGGCGAAGCCGGCGCGGTAGAGCGCCGCGTAGAGCCAGTTGCCGCTCTCGTCGCCGGTGAAGATGCGGCCGGTGCGATTGCCGCCGTGCGCGGCCGGCGCCAGCCCGACGATCAGCAGACGGGCGCGCGGATCACCGAAGCCGGGAACGGGCCGGCCCCAGTACGTCCAGTCGCGGAAGCGGGCCACCTTCTCGCGCGCCACCCGCTCGCGATGCTCGACCAGCCGCGGGCAGAGCCGGCAGCGAGTGAGCCGCTCCTCGAGGCGGGCGAGCGCCTCACTCCCCGCACAGGACCCCGGCGGTGACGAAGAGCGCGTGCGTCTCATGCACGGTGCCGGTGAAGACCTGCCCCTCCCCCGCCGGCTCCACCGCGCGCACGGCGATCCACGGCCCGGCGGCCTCCGGACCAGCCCCTGCCGGCGCGTAGCCCGCCGGGTAGTGAGCGGCCGTCTCGAGCGCGTCTCCGGGCGCCAGCTCGGTGGCCGGCACCGGGCGCATGCCGGCCCGGTAGAAGGGATGGCCGCGCGCGGCGAGGACGGCGTGCCCGGTGGTCAGTATCACCCGCACGAGCGGCACCGGTCCCGCGGCGTTCACCTTGATCAGCTGCCGGAAGCCGAGCCGGCCGGAGGGCAGCCGCGTGAGGACGGGAAAGCCCTTGCCCGGCGTCTCGGCGATCGGCACCGGTCCCTCGGCGGTCTCGACCATGCAGCCCGCGGCGAGGCCGCGCGCGTCCTCCATCGCGGCCGGGGACGATAGACCGCCGTCCGGGCGCTGCGCAAGGCTGCCGGCGCACCATCTACGGGCGTGCGGCGCGGCGGCGACGCGCGAGCCGGCCCGCGGCCTGCTCGACCAGCGCGTCCGCACGCGCCAACAACGATTCGTTCCGTGTGTGGCGCTCGATCATGTACGACAGGTCGCCGAGGTCGTGGATCAGCAGCTGGATCGCCCGCCGCCGCCACTCCGGGTCCTTCACCACGCTCAGCATGTCGATCACCACGTCCTCGAGCTCCGAGGCCTCGAGGTCGATCGCCATCTCGAACGCCCGCTCCAGGCTGACTCCCGTCCGGGCTTCGCGGACGTAGGCGCCCAGCAACGACCGCAAGCGGGTCACGGTGGTCGGGTCGAACCACACCCGCGTCCGGGCCGCCGCGCGGGGATCAGAGTCGATCACCGTCTCGACGAGCGCCAGCGCGCCGCAGTGGCCCGCCTCGTGGCGCGCCATGCCGAACCAGAAGTTGCGGACCTCCTCGGGTCGAGCGAATGCCTGCACGAAGGCCACGTAGAGGCCCATCGTCTTTTTCTCGAGCTCGATGGCGGTGTCGAGGATCTCCCGGATCGTCGTGCGCCGGGCGCGCTGCCGGGCCGCGGGCATCCGAGCCTCTCTCTTAGCAAAGCGATCGTCCGGTTGTAAAAAGGCGCTCGTGGACGAAGCCCTCGTCGGCGAGCTCGAAGCCGCCATCGCCGACATCGGCGCGCTGCTGGTGCGCGTGCGCAAGTACCGGCGCGGGCAGACGGGAGACGGTGCGACGCTCCTCGACGAAGCGCTCGCGCTCGGCGACCGTGCGCGCCGGCTCCACCGGCACGACGCGCTCGACCGGGCCGCCGCGCGCGGGCTCCTCACCGAGGCCGCGGCCCTTGCGGCGCGCGTGCAGGGACTGCTGTCCGCGGTGCGCGCCGCCGCGGAGTACCGGGCGGCCGTGGCGGCATACGCCACCGGCGACGTGGCCGCGCTCGTTGCCGCACTTCCCGCGATCTTCGCAGGCCTCGAGCCCGTCCCGAGAGCGCCCGATCTCTTCTACCCGCTCGCCTGGCGGCGCCGTGGCGAGCCCCGTCCCGTCGCGGAGATCGTCGCGGAGGTGAAACGCTGCCGGGACGAGGGCGTCGTGGCCGAAGGCGACGACCTCGCGCCGGGCGCCGACCCGGAGCTGCCCGCCGTTCTCCTGCTCGGCGCGGCGCCACCGGACGAGCCGGTCATGCTCCGATTCCCGAGCGGCGCCTGCGGCGAGCCGGTCTACCGTCTCGCCGACACCGGCGAGTTCCTGGTGTATGCGCCGCGGCTTCGCGCGCCGTTCACCGTCCTGCTCCGCCCCACGTTCGAGACGGAGGACGACGAGGACACGGGAGCGTATCCGGCGTGGCGCGCCGCGCTCGCTGTCGCCCTGGGCGCAGCGAACGTGCCGGTAGAGGAAGCCTGAGGCCGGCGCTCACGCCCGCAACCGCGTCTCGAGCGCGGCCACCGCCTCCCGGAGCGTGACGTCCTCGCGCAACCGTCGCTCGATCGCGCCGAGGGCATGGGCGACCGTCGAATGGTCCCGTCCTCCCAGACCGGCGCCGATCGTGCCGAGCGGCACGTCGGTATGATGACGGCAGAGGTACATCGCCACCTGTCGCGGCAGCGCCACCCGCGCCGTGCGCCGCGGCGACGTGATTTCTTCGCGCGTCAGCTGAAAGTGCCGGCAGACCTCGCCCACAATGCGGGCGACGGTCGGACGCTGGTCGCTCCCGTTGCCGTGCGCCGCCAGCGCCTCCTCGGCGAGCGCCAGGGCCACCGGCCGCCCCGTCAGGCTGGCGAACGCGTAGAGCCGCGTGAGGGCGCCCTCGAGGATGCGGACGTTCGTGCACCAGCGGTCGGCGAAGTACGCGATCAGGTCGGGGGCGAGCGTGAGGCCGAGCGCGCAGGCCTTGCGGTCGACCAGCGCCCGACGGAGCACCGGGTCCGGCGGCTGCACGTCGGCCAGGAGCCCGGAGGCGAACCGGTTCCGGAGCGTCTCCTCGATCCCCGGCATGTCGTGCGGCGGCCGGTCGGACGCGACCACGATCTGCTTGCAGGCGTCGTGGAGCGTGTTGAAGGTGTGGAAGAACTCTTCCTGCGAGCGCCGCTTACCGATCAGGAACTGGACGTCGTCGACCACCAGCGTCTCGATGCGCCGGAAGCGGCCGCGGAACTGGCTCATCCGCTCCGACTTGATCGCCGCGATCATCTCGTTGACGAAGTTCTCCGCGGACAGGAAGACCACCGCGGCCGACCGCCGCTCCCCGTTCATCGCATGCGCCACGGCGCTCAGCAGGTGCGTCTTCCCGAGACCGCAGCCGCCGTGGATGAAGAGCGGGTTGAAGTGTGCCCCCGGCCGCCCGACCACGGCCCGCGCCGCCGCGAACGCCACCTGGTTGCTCGCCCCGACGACGAACGTCTCGAACGTGTAGCGGGCGGGCGGCGCCGCCGGGGCGCTCCGCGGCCGAACCGCAGGCGCGCCGGTCCGGACGGCGCGCAGGCGCGGCGCCGGGACGTCGAGCGCCCGGTTGACGTGCAGCAGCACACTCGCCTGCCGGCCGCTCGACCGCGCCACCGCCCGCTCCAGGCGCCCGAGGAAGTGCCGCCTCAGCCAGTCGCGGAAGAACGCGCTCGGCACCTCGAGCGTGAGCACCCCATCGGACCAGCCCGTCGCCCGCAGCGGCTCCACCCACGCCTCAAAATCCTTCGCGGACAGCTCGGCGCCGAGCAGGCGCCGCGCCTCGCGCCAGATGGTGTCGACCATCCACCGCCCCCTCTTCGTCCCGACCGCCCGTCGGGTGCCCGAAGATCCCCCCGCGCGACGCTGTCCACAGCTCTGGAGAACTTCCTCAACATGCCGGTCTCACGCGCCGACGCGGCTGCGGCCACCAAGCCCACACCACCACCCCTCCGCCACCTCCCCGCTGCGGAAAGGCAGCCGCTTCCGACCTTCTACCAAGTCCTAGAAAGTTTACTGCGAGAGGGAACCCGTGTACTCCCGGTCGCCGTCGAATGCAAGCGAAAAACGCATCGGCCTCCAACTTTTTTCATAATCGCGCGAGATCCCACGCGGTTCATCGATGCGTGTCAGCGCGCGGCGGTGGTGGCGTGCACGGACAGCGGCTCGACGGGCGCGCGTGAAGCAGCCTCGTAGTACGGCACCGCTTCGGGAAGCCAGGCGCGGAGCTGCTGCTCGCGCGTGCCGTGGCTCGGATGCGTGGCAAGGAACTGCGGCGGGCCCTCCGCACCGGCTTGCTGCTGCATGCGCTGCCAGAAGACGAGCGCCCCGTGCGGGTCGTAGCCCGCTCGCGCCATGAGCAGCAGTCCGATGTGATCGGCCTCCGACTCCTGCGCCCGGCTGTAGGGCAGCAGCACGCCGAGCTCGGCCCCCAGCCCGTAAGCGGCGAGGATGGTCTCGGTGCCCGGCCCGCCGCCGAACAAGGCGCCGAGGACCGACTGTCCCGCCTGCGCGGCCATCGTCTGGCTCATTCGCTCGGCGCCGTGTCGCGCGATCGCGTGCGCGATCTCGTGGCCGAGGACCACGGCCAAGCCGTTGGTGTCGACGGCGACGGGAAGGATGCCCGTGTACACGGCCACCTTCCCGCCCGGGAGCGCGAAGGCGTTCTGCTGCTTCGGATCGTCGATGACCGCGAAGCGCCACTGGTAGCGCGGCTGGTCCGCCGCCGCGGCCAGCCGTCGGCCGACGGCTTCCACGGGCGCGACGACCGCCGGGCGCGAATCCAGCCGGCTCTTGGCGAGCACCTGCTGATACGCCTGCGCCCCGAGCTGCGTTTCCTCCTCGGGCGAGACGAGGATCAGCTGGCTGCGGTGGGTGTAGGGAGCCCTCGCACAGCCGGCCACGATCGCCAGCGTCGCGAGGCCGGCACCGCCGCGCATGGGGCCCCGATACCAGGGGCCCCATGGAGCGGCAATGCCGGACGGACGCCGGCTGAACCTACCCCTTCGTCTTGAGGGCCTCGTCGATCATCTGCTTGAAGCCCTCCAGGGAACGGTTCGAGACCCGCTTGCCGTTGACGAAGAAGGTGGGCGTGCCCTGCACGTCCGCGGCCCGCCCGTCCGCCATGTCCTTCTCGATCTGCTGCTGGACCTCGGGAGCGTTGAAGTCCTTCTCCCAGCGAGCGACGTCGAGGCCGATCTGCCCCGCGTACTCCTTCAGCTTATCGTAGCCGAGCTCCCGGTTGTTCTTGAAGACGATGTCGTGCATCTCCCAGAACTTGCCCTGCTTGCCCGCCGCCTGCACGGCCTTGGCGGCCGGCATCGCGTTGGGGTGCATGGTGGCCGGGAGGGGGAACTGCTTGTAGACGAAGTTCACGTCGCTCGGGTACGCCTGCAGCACCTGGTCGACCAGACCGGTCGACTGCGCGCAGTACGGTCATTGGAAGTCGGAGAACTCGACGACCGTGACCTTGGCCGTCTTCGGCCCGCGGACCGCCGAATCCGCGATCGGGATGCTGTAGACCTTGTTCGCGTCCGGCATCTGGGGCCGCGCCGCCGCCGGGGCCGCGGCCTTCACCTGCTGGACGGCCTTGTCGAGGCCGTCGAGCTTGGCGAGGATGTCTTTCTGCCCCTTCTTGAGCTCCTCGATGTCGCTTCCGCCCTGGCACGCCGCCAGCGCGGCCAATCCCACCACCGAAACCACGGGTTTCAACCGCATCGGTACCTCCGTGGGAGGCGATTAAAGGCACCTCGCCGGCGACTGTCAAGGGCGTGGAAAGACGGCGAAATGCGCCTGGCGATGGGTGATTGACACCCGCCTTGGTGGCGCGTTACTCGACCCGTGTTTGCGAGCCAGCTTGGTTTCATACGCGCGGGAGGGGGTTCGCATGCCCAAGCCGAGGGGCGGCGGCCATCCCGTCCCGTTGACTAGCTTGCAGCTTTCCGTTACGCGCAGCCAGTCTGTTTTCACGGAGCCGGGAGGAAAGCGATGCGCGAGCTCAAGATCGTGGCAGGCGCCGTGGCGATCGTGTTTTCCCTCACGGGCTGCGCCGTCCGGCAGCGAAGCTGGAGCACCTGTGCCGTCGCCGGCGCCGTCATCGGCGCCACCGTCGGGGGTGTCACCGGCGGGGCCGCCGTCAACAACGGCAAGCACCATCCGTCGAGCGAGGAGCGCGGCGCCGGCATCGGCGGAGGAATTGCGGCCGGCGCGCTCATCGGAGGTCTGCTCGGCCACGTGATCTGCGACCCGGTGAAGCCGGCGCCTGTGCCGCCGCCGGTCGCCCAGGCGCCGCCGCCCCCGCCGCCGCCGGCGCCCGCCAAGGGCACGACGCTCGCCACGCTGGGTGGCGCAAACTTCGACTTCAACAAGGCCGACGTGAGGCCCGAGGGCCGGGACATCCTCGATCGCGCCGTCAAGACGCTCAAGGAACACCCCGACGTCAAGGTGGTGGTCGAGGGGCACACCGATTCGGTCGGCAGCGACGCGTACAACAAGAAGCTGTCCGAGCGTCGAGCCGAGGCGGTGAAGCGCTACCTCGTGCGGCAGGGCGTCGATCCGAGCCGCGTGCGCACCGAGGGCTACGGGAAATCGCGCCCGGTCGCGGACAACAACACGGCCGAGGGACGGGCGAAGAACCGGCGGGCGGAGGTCGTCGTCGAGTAGCGCGTCTGGACTTGCTGCCCCGGGTCGGCTCGTCTAGGAGGCCCTTCGGGTGCCGGACGTGGCCGACTTCAGCGCCTGCTTCCTCCTCGTCTTCGGCCAGCTCGCCGTCGGGGGGCTGGCGGCGCTCGCGATTCCGCCCTTCTCCGTTCTCGAACGCGGCTTCTACAAGTCGAGCGCGAGCGTCTTTCTCGGCTGTGCACTCCTCTTTGTCGCGGGAAATGCGGCGCTCGTGGCGCGCGCCGGGGGCGTGACGCCGGCGCGCGGGCTCGAGCTCGCGCTGTGGGGCCTCTTCGCCGCGGCGGCGGCGGTCTATCTCGCGTCGCTCTGGCGCGACGAGCCGCGGCTTCGCGCCCGCGCGTATGCCGCGGCGTTGCTCCTCGGCGTCGCCGCCCTCTTCACGAGCGCCAGCGCGCACCGGCTGGGGCCCCTGCTCTCACCCGCCGCCGTCCTCTACCCCCTCGCCTTCCTGACCGGCGCGCTGGCGCTCGGCGCGGTCGCGACCGGCATGCTGCTCGGCCACTGGTACCTGATCGACCTCGGCCTCTCCATCGAGCCGCTCCGGCGGCTCTTCCGCTACTTCGTGGCGGTGCTCCTCCTGCATCTCGCCGTGCTCGCCGCCACCCTTGTGGTCATGAGCCTCGCCCCTGGTCCCGGGACGGCCGCCGTGGCGACGCTCTGGCACGAGCATCGCTCCCTGCTCGCGGCGCGCTTCGTGCTCGGCCCGCTCGCCGCCCTCGGCCTCGGCTACCTCATCGACCGCACGCTGCGTATCCCGCAGACGATGGCGGCCACGGGTCTCTTCTACATCGCGATCCTGGCCGTGATGGTGGGCGAGCTGCTCGGCCGCCTGATCCTCTTCCGGACGTCGCTGCCGCTCTGAGTGCGGCCGCGTTCACACACGCTTTAGTCGTAGACCCGGATGAGCGTGACGCGGATCCCCTTCGACGTCCAGCCGAGGTCGAAGCCGACGCGCATGCCCTCGCGCAGCCCGTCGATTCTCGGGATGGGACCGATGATCTCCACGAAGGGGAACTTGAAGCGGTACTCGCGGCCCGTGGCCTCGCTGCGCAGCGTGCCACTCTCGCTGCCGTAGTAGACGCGGTTGATGACGCCTCGGTAATAGCGATCGAGACCGGCGGCCGGCGCGGGCGACTCGTCCCGTTCCGGCTGGTCGCCGCTCACGCCGGCGGTGCCCCTCCGGCGCCGAGCCCGGCGTTAGCCACGGCCTGCAGACGCGGGGTACCCACCCGGTCGACGAACGCGGCGAAGCTCTCGCCGTCCTGTCGCTCCCGCTCGTAGAAGCGCGCGAGAGCGGCGATCACCGCGGGCGCGTCCTCCTCCGTGAAGCGACCGAGCCGCTTGCCGATGCGCGCCCGGCCCTCGCCGACCGCGCCTCCGGCCAGGATGGAGTAGAACGGCCGCTCGCTGCCGTCGTCCGTCTTGACCGAATGTCCGGTGAGCCCGATGTCGCCGACGTGGTGCTGGCCGCACGAGTTCGGACAGCCGCTGATCTTGACCGCGAAGGGCCCGAGCCGCTCGACGAACCCGTTGGTGGTGCCGGGCGCGACGTGGAGGTGCGCCCGCAGGCGCTCCGCCATGCCCATCGAGCGGGTGATCGCGAGCGAGCAGTAGTCCATGCCCGGACACGAGACGACGTCGTCGATCGACGCGACGTCGGGGCTCCCGAGCTCGATCTCCGTGAGCCCGGCGTGCAGGCCGGCGAGCGCCGCCTCGGGCACCCAGGGGAGCACGAGGTTCTGATCGTTCGTGGTGCGCAGCGTCCCGTTCCCGTGCTCGCGCGCCAGCCGGGCCACGGCCCGCATCTCGTCGGCCGTGATGTCGCCGAGCGGCAGCTTGATGACCGCGGCGCGGTAGCCGGGCTGGCGCTGGGCACGGGTGTTCGTCCGGAACCAGTGTGCGAACTCCGGCAGCGGGGGCGCCGCGACACGCTGCGCGTCCGGCGCCGGCGGCTGCCGGTAGGCGGCAAGCGTCTCGTCGACCTGGGCGCGGAGCTCCGCGCCGCGCTCGTGATCCACGCGCTCCGCCTCGGCCTCGATCGCCGCCCGGAACCGCTCGAGGCCCATCTTCTGGACGAGATACTTCATGCGCGCCTTGTTCCGATTCTTGCGCTCGCCGAAGCGATGCTGGATGCGCACGATCGCCTCACACCAGACGAGAAGGTCCCGGTCGGGGATGAAGTCGCGGATCGGCTTGGCGAGGAACGGCTGCGCGCCGAGGCCGCCGCCGGCGTGGACGGCGAAACCCCGGCCGCCGTCGCGCGTCTTGGCATAGAGGCCGATGTCGTTCACCGGCGCCTGGGCGCAGTCGTTCGCGCAACCCTCGACGGCGATCTTGAACTTGCGCGGCAGGGTCAGGTTCAGCGGGTTGAAGAGAAAGTACTCGTGGATCGCGATGCAGTACGGCGCGACGTCGAACGGCTCCGTCGGCGCCGTGCCGGCGTACGGGCAGGCGGTCACGTTGCGCACGCTGTCCGCACACGCCCCCCGCGTCGTGATGCCCACGGCGAGCAGGCGCTCGTAGAGGTCGATGATGCCGTCGACGGGCACCCAGTGGATCTGGATGTCCTGGCGCGTCGTGACGTGTGCGATCCCGCGCCCATAGCGGTCCGCCACGTCGGCGAGGCTGTCGAGCTGGTCGGCGGAGAGCATGCCGCCCGGGATCTTGATGCGTTGCATGTGGCTCGTGTGGTCGAGCTGGTAGTAGAGGCCGTAGGAGAGGCGGACCGGGCGCCACTGGTCGCCCGTGAGCTCGCCACGGACGAAGCGGTCGGTCCGGCTCTTGTGGCCCGCCAGGGCGCTCAGGTGTTGCTCTCGGGTGGGGCGCATCGGAGTGGAATCGCTGCTCAATCGAAGCATTATGACGACCCCCCCGCGAGTAAGTCAACGTGGGAAACCCGCGGTAGGCTCGTCTCAGGTCCCGGCCCGTGCTGCGGATTGCCCCTCCGATCCGAGTGGGCCGTAGCCAAGGCCCCCGAAGGGGGCGCACTCCTCCGCCAGCGCCGCGAACGTCGCCTCCGCGCTCTCGTAGGGCCGGCCGCCGGTGAGCCGCGACACGAGCTCGCCGAGCACGAACCATCCCGGACGCGCCTCGCCCGGCGGCTGCACGGCCGCGTGGAAGCGCTGCACGCGCCCGGCGTGGTTCGTGAACGTGCCGTCACATTCGGCGTACGTCGCGATCGGCAGGACGACGTCGGCATACTCCGAGGCCTCGCGCCGATCGGTGTCGAGCACGACGAGGCACGGCACGCGCTCGAGCGCCGGCCGCACGGCCGCGGCGTCGCGCCACGTCGTCGGGTCCGTGCGGTGCAGGACGAGCGCCTGGAGCCGACCCGCGCTCGCCGCCCCGAGGAGATCGTCGAGGGCGCCGTCGGGCGCGAGCCCCTGAAGGCGCAGCCCCGCGGTGTTCGGGTTCTTGTCGGCCTTCACGAGAAAGTCGTCGTGAAACGCCCCGGGCGGTGACCAGGAGACGGCGGCGACGCGCGCGCCGAGCGCGGCCGCGAGGCGTCGGAGGAGGAAGACCTCCTCGTTCGGCGCGTGCGCCGACACGACGATGCCGACCGCGCCCGGCCCGTGCTCGCGCGCGAGGTCGCCGAGTCGTCCCGCCACCTGACCGATCGCGCTCGCCCAGGTGGAGGGCACGAACTCGTCCTCGCCCCGCACCAGCGGGTGCGTGAGTCGGCCCGCGCCCTGGAGGTCGCGGTAGGAAAGCCGGCCCGCATCGCACATCCAGTACTGGTTGACCGCGACGTTCTGGCGCGGCTGGAAGCGGAAGATGCGCCCCTCGCGATGGTAGATCTCGATGTTGCAGCCGTTGGCGCAGGCGCCGCACACCGACTCGGCGCGCTCGAGGTACCAGACGCGGGCGCGGAAGCGGAAGTCGCGGCTGGTGAGCGCGCCCACCGGGCAGATGTCGACGACGTTCCCCGAGTAAGGGTTGTCGAGCACCTTGCCGGGGGCGAGCTCGATCTCGCAGTGATCGCCACGCTCGTAGATGGCGAGCTCGCTCGTGTGCGTCACCTCGTCGAGGAAGCGCGTGCAGCGGGCGCAGAGGATGCAGCGCTCCTGGTCGAGCATGACGAGCGGGCCGATCGGGATGGCCTTCTTCTTCCGTACCTTCGCCGGCAGCGGGAAGCGGCTCCGCTGCCGGTCGTAGTCCATGTAGTACTCCTGGAGCTTGCACTCGCCGGCCTGGTCGCAGACCGGGCAGTCGATCGGATGGTTGATGAGCAGGAATTCGAGCACCGCCCGCTGCGCGGCCTTCGTCTTCTCGCTCGTCGTGTGCACGACCATGCCGTCGGCCACGCGCGTGTTGCAGGCGATCTGCAGCTTCGGGTTCTTCTCGATCTCGACCAGGCACATGCGGCAGTTGCCCGCGATCGAGAGGCCGGGGTGCCAGCAGTAGTGCGGGATCTCGATGCCGAGCCGCTCGGCCGCCTGGATGACGGTCAGGCCGTCGGGAACCTCGATCCGCTGGCCGTCGATCTCAAGCGTGGGCATGGCGGCGCGGCGGCTCCGCGACGGGCCGGAGCGGGCACCGGCCGAGGACGGCGTGCTGCTCGAACTCGGCGCGGAACTTGGTGACGAAGGCGCGGGCCGGCATGGCGGCCGCATCGGCGAGCGCGCAGATGGTGGTGCCCGTCATGTTGGCGGCGATGTTGAGCAGCAGGGCGACGTCGGCAGCCGTCGCCGTCCCCTCGCCGTACTCGAGGCGGCGGAGCACCTTCTCGAGCCAGCCCGTCCCCTCGCGGCACGGCGTGCACTGGCCGCAGGACTCGTGATGGAAGAAGCGCTCGATGACGAGGCAGGTCCAGACCATGCACACCGTCTCGTCCATCACCATGATGCCGGCCGACCCGAGGAACGAACCGGCCTTCTGCACGGAGTCCATGTCCATGGGCACATCGATCTCGTCGGCCGTGAAGACGGGCATCGAGGCCCCGCCCGGGATGACGGCCTTCAGCTTCCGGTCGCCCGGAATGCCTCCCGCGTGGGTGTAGATGATCTCTCGCAGCGGCGTCCCCATCGGCAGCTCGTAGGTCCCCGGCCGCACGACGTGGCCGGAGACGCAGAAGAGCTTCGGGCCGGGACTCTTCTCGGGGCCGATCGAGCGGAACCAGTCGGCGCCCCTGAGCACGATGTGCGGCACGCAGGCGAGGGTCTCGACGTTGTTGACGATGGTGGGACAGCCGAACAGGCCGTGCGTGGCGGGAAAGGGCGGCTTGATGCGCGGGTAGCCGCGCTTGCCCTCGAGCGACTCGATGAGCCCGGTCTCCTCGCCGCAGATGTAGGCGCCCGCGCCGCGGTGCACCCACACGTCGAGGTCGAACCCCGTGCCGAGGATGTTGCGGCCGAGGAGGCCCCCGCCGCGCGCCTCGGCGATCGCGGCCTCGAGACGCTCGGCGCCGAGGGCGAACTCGCCGCGGATGTAGACATACGCGGTGTGGCACCGGATGGCGTAGGCCGAGATGATGATGCCCTCGAGCAGCTGGTGCGGGTCCTGCTCGATGATCACGCGATCCTTGAACGTACCGGGCTCGCTCTCGTCGGCGTTGACCGCCAGGTAGACGGGCTTCGCCGTCTGCTTCGGGAGAAAGCTCCACTTGAGGCCGGTCGGGAACCCGGCGCCGCCGCGGCCGCGCAGGTTCGAGGCCTTCACCATGTCGACCAACTGCTCGGGCGAGCAGGTCGTCAGCGCCTTGCGCGTCGCCTCGTAGCCGCCGTGCGCGAGGTAGACGTCCAGCCGGCGGAGGTCGGGGATGTCCCGGCAGCGGAGCAGCAGTCGCTCGGCCATCGCGCGCCCGTCCCCGGGGTTCAGCGGTCCGTCGCCTCGCCGGGCTCTGGCCGGCGCCCGAGGCGCTGCTTCTCCCGCTGGATCTTCCGCTGCAGGGCCATGAGACCGTCCAGCACCACCTCGGGACGCGGCGGGCACCCGGGGACGTAGACGTCGACCGGGATGACGAGGTCGATGCCGGGCAACGTCGTGTAGTTGTCGTAGAAGCCGCCCGTGGAGGCGCACGCGCCGAAGGCCATCACCCACTTGGGCTCGGCCATCTGCTCGTACACGCGCTTCAGGATGGGCGCCTGGCGCATCGTCACCGTGCCGATGACCATGAGGAGGTCCGCCTGGCGCGGCGTGAAGCGCGGCAGCAGCGCCCCGAAACGATCGATGTCGTAGGGCGACATCGAGAGCGACATGTACTCCATCGCGCAGCACGCGGTCGCGAAGGGATAGGGGAAGATGGAGTACTTCCGCGCCCAGCCGATCGCGCGATCGAGGCGGGTCACGACGACGGAATCGGCGATCAGCGCCTCGTCGCCCGTGGTGGCCAGGCGCGGACGCGGAGGCGGAAGCGGCTTCGCCATGCAATCATTTTCTAGTATCCGCTGCTCCCCGCCCTGTCAAAGCAGCGTACATTTCAGGCGAGACGGGCCGCGGCCTCCGAGAGGCATCTCTCGGTCGTCTTCCAGTCGAGGCAGGCGTCCGTCACGGAGACGCCGTACCGAAGCCGTTCGCGTCCCCCGCTGATGGGCTGATTGCCGGCCTCGAGGTTGCTTTCCAGCATGAAGCCCATGATCGAGCGATTGCCGCCGGATATCTGGTGAACAATTTCAGCCAGCACCTCCGGCTGCCGGCTGTAGTCTTTTCCGGTCTGCGCGTGGCTGCAGTCGACGAGGATGCGGACCGGCAGCCCGGCCTTCGCGAGCAGCTCCTCGCACGCCGCGATGCTCGCGCCGTCGTAGTTGGGCGTCCGCCCGCCTCGCAAGATGATGTGGCAGTCGGGATTCCCCTGCGTGTGGACGATCGACGTCACGCCGTCCTGATTGATGCCGACGAAGGCGTGGGGATGGCGGGCGGACTGCATCGCGTTGATGGCCACCTGCTGGTTTCCGTCGGTATTGTTCTTGAAGCCCACCGGCATCGAGAGCCCGCTCGCCATCTCGCGGTGGGTCTGGCTCTCGATCGTCCGCGCCCCGATCGCAGCCCACGAGACCAGGTCGGCGAGGTACTGCGGCGTGACCGGGTCCAGCAGCTCGGTCGCCGCGCCCAGCCCGAGCGCGTTGATGTCGATCAGGAGCTTGCGCGCCAGGCGCAATCCGAGCGCCACGTCATGGCTGCCGTCGAGATGCGGGTCGTTGATGAGCCCCTTCCAGCCGATCGTGCTCCGCGGCTTCTCGAAGTACACGCGCATGAGGACGAAGAGCTTCGGCGCCAGGCGCTCGGCGAGACCGCTCAGGCGCCGCGCGTAGTCCACGGCCGCCTCCGGGTCGTGAATCGAACAAGGACCCACGACCGCGAGCAGCCGCCGCTCGCGGCCCGCGATGATGTCGCGCACCGTCGCCCGCGCCCGCACGACCACCTGGTAGATGGCGTCGGACGCCTGCAGCGCTTGCTTGAGGTCGACCGGCGGCACGAGCGGCTCGGTCTTGACGATGCGCAGGTCGTGCGTGCGGAGCATTGCGCGCCAGCTTAGTGCGCACCGCCCCGACGTCAAGGGGCGAGCCCGCCACGATCGGCCGTTTGCAATCAAGCGGACCGCGCGCTACGGCCCGCGCGGCATGGCGGCGTTCACGCGCTGGATCCACCTCCTGGGCCTCGCCACCTACTTCGGGACGACCCTCGGCCTCGCGCTGCAGCTGCTCCCCGCGGCCGAGGCGGTGGACGACCCGGCGCTCCAGCGCCGGCTCCTGGCGCGAGGCCTCCGCCCCTACAACGTCCTCTCGATCGGGGCGCTCGGCGTGCTCGTGCTCTCGGGCGCCTCCTCGCTCACGGAATGGAAGGCGCTCCTCGGTCGCGACTTCGCCCGGCTCCTCTGGCGGCTGGTCGCCAAGCTCTCGCTGACCTTCGCCCTCATCCTCGTCGCCACCTACGTGTCCTTCGGGCTCGCGCACCGCCTCGTGCGGGCGGAGCTCGGGCAGCTCCCGGTGGATGCGGCCGCGCAGACGGGCATGATCCGGCGCATGCGCACGGGCGCCTGGCTCGGCCTCGCGCTCGCGGCGTGGACCGCCTGGGTCGGCGTCGGCCTCACGCCCTGAGCACGCGCCACCACGCAGCGACCGGGCGGCGCGCGAGACGCCGCCGGACGCCTGCCGCCGTGAGCGACGCCTCCTCGGTGACGACGCGGGTCACGAGCGCGAGCGGTGTCTGGTCGAAGAGACGGTTCTCCAGGCCGACGCCGCGCGGCGGCGCCGCCAGCACGTCTTCCGGCTCGGCATCCGGCACGCGCAGCCGACGCGCCAGCGCCGCGGGGACGAGACGGTCCGAGGGGGTGACCACGAGGAACGGCCGGCGTGCCGCCCGCGCCCCCAGGGCCAGGCCGAGCGTCCCGCATTTGTTCCACACCGCCCGCGGCGTGACCGCGTCGGCGCCGACGACGACCACGTCCACGGTTGCCGCCCGCGCGGGAGCCAGCGCGTCGACGATGACCAGCGCCTGGACGCCCGCCGCGGCCATGCGCGCGGCCAGCCCGAGTCCCTCGCAGCCGGGCCGGCTCTCGGCGACGACCAGCCGTCCGAGGCGACCCTGCCGGTGGGCAAGCAGGAACGCGCGGCTCGCCACCGCCGACGACGAGAGCGTGAGGCAGGTGGCGCGCGGCGGGAGGAGTCGCACGAGGCGTGCCGCGGCCGCGCCGACGGATGCCCCTTGCCTCGCCAGGTAGCCGTCGAGCGCGGCGCGCACCGCCACAGCACCCGCGGCCGGGCTGGTGGCACGCTCGGCCGCGCGAAACGCCAGATCCACGACGGTCAGCAGCGAGGCCATGGCCGGCTGCGCGCCGGCCATCGCGGCACCCGCCGCGCGCACGCGCTGTTGCCATCGCGCGAGCCTCTTGCCATCATCGCGGGCGGCCGCACGGAGCAACCGGGCCGCACGGCAGGCGAGCGCCGTGGCGCCCGCCGTCCGATCCCTCGCCAGTGCGTCCGCCCAGCGCCGTATGTCGTCCGAGTCGGGCACGCTCACCGCGATCGTCGCCGTCGGCCGGGAGCTGTTGACCGGGCGCACGGTCGATAGCAACTCGGCCTCGATCGCGGCAAGGCTGGTCGCGCTCGGCGCCTGGGTCGAGCGCATCGTCGCGGTGGACGACGACCTGGCGGCGGTGGCACGCGAGGTCGGCGGCGCGCGGCAGCGTGGGGCCTCGCTCGTCGTCACGAGCGGCGGTCTCGGCCCCACCTTCGATGACCGCACGCTGGCCGGCGTGGCCGCCGCGCTCGGACGCCCGCTGGTCGAGCATCCGGCGGCGCTCGCCTTCGTCGCCCGGCGCTACACGGAGCTCGCGGCCGCGGGGGCGGTCGAGCACAGCGCGCTGACGCCGCCGCGCCGGAAGATGGCCGCGCTGCCGGCCGGGGCGCAGCCGATCGACAATCCCGTCGGCACCGCACCCGGCGTGCTCCTCGTCGACGGCGGCTTCACGGTGCTGGCCCTGCCCGGGGTCCCCAGCGAGATGCGGGCGGTCCTCGAGGCCGCGTTGCCACTGCTTCAGCCCGGTCTCGCCGGGCCGCTGCACGTCGTCGAGCAGGAGGTCACCACCGGTTGCGGCGACGAGTCGGTGATCACGCTCGCCGCCGCGCGCGCGATGGAGGTCGTGCCGGGGGTGTACCTGAAGTCGCTGCCGACGCAGTTCGCGCCGGGATGCGATCTCCGCGTGCGCATCAGCGCCCGCGGCCCCGACCGCACGGAGGTCGAGGCCCGCGTGGCGCATGCGGCCGCGGTGCTCGCCGCCGAGCTCGGGCGGCACGGGAGGATCCGATGAACGCCGTGCGACACGTCCCCTCGCTCCTCGCCTATTCGGCGGAGAAGATGCGGAAGGTCGGGCTCGTCGACACGCCGAACCTCTTCTGCGACGCCTACTGCCTCGAGCCGGGTCAGGAGCAGGCCGCCCACCGCCATGCCGTGGGCGACAAGCTCTACTACGTGCTCGCCGGCACGGGCCGCATCCGCGTCGGAGCCGACGAGCACGCGGTGACCCCCGGCGACCTCGTCTGCGCGCCGGCGGGGGAGGACCACGCCGTCCGCAATCCCGGTCCCGAGCGGCTCGCGCTCCTGGTCGTCATGGCGCCCAAGCCGTCGTGAGCGGACGATCGCCCGCCGCGGCTCCGTCCGCGCCCTCCGATCGTCCGTCGCGTTGCGACTTGGTCAGACGGGTGGTACCTTGGAAGTTCATGAGGATTCCTCTTCGATGTTGATCCCCGCCACGCAGCTCCGCGTGGGCATGACCGTCGAGCACCAGAACGACCTCTGGCGCGTGATGAACGTCGTCCACGTCACGCCCGGCAACTGGCGGGGCATGGTCCAGACCAAGCTGCGCAACCTGCGCAGCGGCACGCAGACCGAGAACCGGTTCCGCTCCGAGGACAAGGTCGAGCGCGTGACGCTCGAGCAGCACGAGATGGAGTTCCTCTACGAGAGCGACGGCCAGTATCACTTCATGAACACCGAGACCTACGACCAGATCGCGCTCGACACCGAGCTCCTGGGCAACGCCGTCAGCTACCTCAGGCCGAACGCGCGCATCCAGGTGGAGCTCCACGACGGGACGCCGATGGGCGTGAGCCTCCCGAAGACCGTTGACCTGAAGGTGGTGGAGACGGCGCCCGGCCTGAAGAGCGCCACCGTCACCAACGTGCTGAAGCCCGCCAAGACCGAGACCGGGCTCGTCGTCCAGGTGCCGAACTTCATCGGCGAAGGCGACGTGATCCGCGTCGACACCGAGTCGGGCGGCTACCTCTCGCGCGCCAAGGGCGAGTAGCCCGCCGGCCGCCACCCTTTTTTCTCGTTGACAGTGCTGCTGGGCGCTGCGTTTTCCCCCGTTAGCGTTTTCCTCTGTTAGCGTTTCCCTCTTGACGGCTCCCCCCCGGCTCGTGAGACGCTCCGTGGTCCGACGTCATGAAGACGACACGCCGCCGACTCTTGGCCTTGGCGTTCTCACTGAGCGCGACGCCCGGGTTCTCGTGGCCCGGCGACCTCGACCCAACCTTCGGGAACCGCGGCAAGGTCGTGAGCGATCTCGGCGCGCTGGAGGAGGCGAATGCGGCCGTCCTCCAAGCCGACGGCCGCATCGTGCTTGCGGGGCGAAGTGGCAGCTCCCTACCAGACGCGAAGCTGGCGCTCGCCCGCTACGAGCCCGACGGTGCCCTCGATCCGCTGTTCGGGACCGGGGGAAAGGTGCTCACCACGATCGGCAGCAACGCCGGCGCCGAGGCGCTCGCTCTGCAGACCGATGGAAAGCTCGTCGCCGCCGGCTTCGCGGACGAGGGTGGATCACTGCGCTTCGCCGTCGCACGCTACGACCCAGGCGGGATTCTCGACCCGAGCTTCGGCAGCGGCGGCACGGTGACGACCGCGGTCGGCGACTCGGCCGTCGCCCACGCGATCGCCGTCCAGCCGGACGGCAACATCGTCACCGTCGGCTACAGCATGACGGCAGGAAACTTCGACTTCACTCTCGTGCGGTACGACGCGAGCGGCAACCTCGATCCGACGTTCGGCACAGGCGGTATGGTCGTCACGGACCTCGGTGGCGACGACTTGGCGCAGGGCGTGGCCCTTCAGCCGGACGGGCGGATCGTCGTCGGCGGGTTCTCCTCGTCGTCACCTACATCGACGGCGGACGACCGCTTCGCGCTCGCGCGCTACGAGGCGGACGGTACTCTCGACCCGACCTTCGGAAGCGCGGGCACCGTAGTGACCGGGTTCCCGGGTCGCATCGCCGCCCTTGCGCTCCTTCCCGGCGGGAAAATCCTCGCGGCGGGCGAGGCGTCTCCGGCGGGATTCGGCCTCGCGCGCTACAGCTCGGACGGAAGCCCCGACGCGACGTTCGGGATGGGCGGCACGGTGACGTCGCGTTTCGGCAACGGCACGGTTGGTGCCTTCAGCGACGCCGCGTTCGCGCTCGCGATCCAACCCGACGGCCGGATCCTCGTCGCCGGCAGGGCCCAGCCGGGGTACGCCGCGCCCTTCTTCGGTCTCATCCGCTACGAAGCCGACGGCTCGCTCGACCGCACCTTCGCGCCGTGCGCCGTCGTCATGACACCCTTCCCTCCCGTCGGATCGATCGGATCTCACGCCACCGCTCTCCTCGTCCAGCCCGACGGGAAGCTCGTCGCCGTCGGGGACGCGCTGGACGACTTCGCGCTCACCCGTTATGTCGGCACCGGCGGAGCCTCGGCGTGCGAGCCGGCCGCGGTCGGAAAGGCCACCCTCCGGCTGCGCAGTGACGTCAATACGCGCCACCCACATCTGGCCTGGCGCTGGATCGGCGCCAGCGCGGTGGTCAGGAGCGATTTCGGCGATCCGACCGACGCGACCGATCTCACGCTGTGCGTCCTGGACGGCTCCGGCGCGCTCAAGCTCGCCGCGACCACCCCGGCGAACCCGTGCGCGCCGAACGAACTGTGTTGGCACGCGACCTCGGATGCGTACGCTTATTCAGGAGTCGGGCACGTCAGCGGCTGCCTGGATGGCCTCACGCGCATCGGGCTGAGGCCCGGCGCTGCGGGAAAGGCGAGGATCCGGACGCAAGGAGGGGTCTGTGGTCTCGGCGTGCCGTCCCCTCCACTGACCTCCCCCGTGGTCGTTCGCCTACAGCGCGGCGACGGTCCGAACTGCTGGGAGGCGACCTTCTCGAACCCGTCCGTGAACGACGAGAAACGATTCACCGCCAGATCCGACTGAGCGCCGCACGGGACCACGCTTCACCTCCCCTTCCAGACCGGCTTCCGCTTCTCGGCGAAGGCCCGCGGTCCCTCCACCACGTCCTCGCTCGTGAAGAGGCGCTGCACGAGCGGGTAATGCGCCGCCATCGCCTCGGCCAGCGGCCGGCCGAGCCCCTGGAGCGCCGCCTGCTTGGAGGCCCGTACGGCGAGCGGCGAGCACTCGAGGATCTCGCGCGCCCAGCGCTCCGCGGCGGCCATCAGCTCGGGCTGCGGCACGACCTCGTTGACCAGGCCGATGCGGGCGGCCTCGCCGGCGGGGATCTGCCGCCCCGTCAGCATCATGCCCATCGCGATCCGGAAGGGAATCGCGCGCGGCAGCCGATGCACGCCGCCTGCGGCCGCCATGAGCCCGACCCGCGGCTCGGGAAGGCCGAGCCGCGCGTGGTCCGCAGCCACGATGATGTCGCAGGCGAGTGCGATCTCGAGGCCGCCGCCGAGCGCCACACCGTTCACGGCGGCGATCAACGGCTTCCAGAGGTCGTCGCGCCCGACGAGGCCGCCGAAGCCCCCCTTCGGCATGCGCGGGACGCCGTGCAGCGCCGTCCACTTGAGGTCGTTCCCGGCCGAGAAGGCGCGGTCGCCGGCGCCCGTGAGGATCGCCACCCACACCTCCGGATCGGCCCCCACGTCGTCCCACACGCGCGACAGCTCCTCGTTGGCCGGCGGGTGCAGCGCGTTCATCACCTCCGGGCGGTTGATGGTGACGTAGGCGACGCGATCCCGTTTCTCGTAGCGGACGAACTCGAGCTGCATGGTGGGCCCTCCCGGTCGGCTCCCCGCTCCTCGTATGGAACGGGGCGTCAAGTCAAACGAGGCGTTCGTGGTTTGACAGGCGCCGTATCTGCTCGGTATGCCGGGCGGGGATGGCGGTCGAGCACCGCTTCGTCGAGACCAACGGCATCCGGCTCCACTGCGCCGTCGACGGCGACGGTCCGCTCGTGCTCTTCCTGCACGGGTTCCCGGAGTGCTGGTACTCGTGGCGCCACCAGATCGCGGCCCTCGCCCCGCGCTTCCGCGTCGTCGCCCCCGACCTGCGCGGCTACAACGAGAGCGACAAGCCCAAGGGCGTCGCGGCCTACGCGCTCCCGGAGCTGGTCGCCGACGTGCGCGGGCTGATCGAGGCGTTCGGGGAGCGGCAGGCGGTCATCGTCGGGCACGACTGGGGCGGCGGCATCGCCTGGACGTTCGCAATGGAACACCCCGACGCCACCCGACGGCTCGTCGTGCTGAACTGCCCGCATCCCGCCATCTTCGTGCACCACCTGCGTACGAACGGCCGCCAGCTCGCGCGCAGCTGGTACATGCTCTTCTTCCAGATACCCTGGCTTCCCGAGACGCTCCTCCGGCTCGGACACGGCTGGGCGGTCGGGAGCGCCATCCGCCGCTCGGCGGTGCGCCAGGATCCGATCACCACGCAGGACCTCGACTGCCTGCGTGACGCGGCGAGCCGCCCCGATGCCATGCGCAGCGCGATCAACTACTACCGGGCAGCGTTCCGCAGCCCAGACGCGCGGGGCGTCTGGCCCCACTGGCTCGCTCGCTTCCTCTACGGCGACCGCCCGCCGCCCGAGGCGACGCGAACGCTCGACGACTGGCCGAAGATCGCGGCTCCCACGCTCCTCGTCTGGGCCGAGGCCGACGTGGCGCTCGGCAAGGAGCTGACGTTGGGCATGGAGCCGCTCTTCCGCGGGCCCCTCGAGATCAAGTACGTGCCGCTGTCCGGCCACTGGGTGCAGCAGGAGCAGCCGGAGCTCGTGAACGGCTACCTGCTCGACTTCCTCGGCGATCTCGCCCCTGGGCACGCGGGCGCGCCGCTCTTCCCCGCGTAGCGCTGCAGCCCGGCGCCCTACGCGCGGTCCGGCTCCGGCTGCGCGGCGTACGCCGCGACCCGGCCGACGTAGGCCCGGGTGATCGGGGGCAGGAAGCGGCGCACGTCGGCGAAGTGCGTCGGGTCGCCGCCGGTCGCGCGGGCGCGCGCTTGCGCCGCGGCCACGCGGCCCTCCCCGGCGTTGAATGCGGCCACCGCGAAGAGCCGCCGCTCGCCGGCGTCGGGCACGGGCACCGTGGCGACCCCGTGCGCCAGGTGCGCCTGGCGGCCGAAGAGGTCGTGCAGGTAGCGGAGGTAGCCGACCCCGAGCGCCACGTCGTCCGTCCCCGTCGGCCGCGTCACCACGTGCGCGGCGATCTTCCGGCGCATCTCCGCGGCGGTCGCGTGCGTCACCTGGAAGGTGCCGACGCTGAGCCCGTCGCTGCTGCGCGCGCGCGGGTCGAAGTTCGACTCTGCCCGGGCGACGCCGAGCGATACCGCGGGGTCGACGCCGACACTCGCCGAGGCGCGGCGGATGGCGGCCCGGATATCGGCCTTGGCGTGGGGCACATGCGCCGGCCGGCGCGGGTGGACGCTCGGCGCCGCCGCTGGCTGCTGGGGCTGCGGCGCGGCGGGCGACACGCGGGTCGCAGCCTCTCCGCGAGCCCGACCGAGCGCGTCCCGCAGGACATGCCCGAACTCGGGCGCGTGCGGCGCGGGGCGTGGAGTCACCCCCGAGACGCCGGGCGTCGGCGCGCCGATCACGTCGTGCAGAGTCGAGACCACAGGAGCACGTTCTGCAACTCGGGTGCCGGACGCGGCGGCACGCGCGGCATCGCCGGCGCGCGGTTCCGACGGGCAGATCCTGCCCCGCTGCCGGCAATCGCTGCCGCGCGCCGGCTGGCGGCATCCCCGGCGACGCGCTAAGCATCGAGCCATGCGGAACGTGGAGCTGGCGCGCTGCTTCCGCGACCTCGCCGCCTACCTCGAGATGGAGGACGTGCCGTTCAAGCCTCGCGCCTACGAGAAGGCGTCGCTCGCCATCGAGTCGTACGACCAGCCCCTCGAGGAGGTGTATCGCCGGGGAGGCGTCAAGGCGCTGCGCGCGATCCCCGGCATTGGCGCTTCGATGGCCGACAAGCTCGAGGAGCTCATCAAGACCGGGAAGTGCGCGCTGCGCGAGGAGTACCGCGCGCGCATGCCGGTCGACATCGCGACCCTCACCGCGATCGAGGGCGTGGGGCCGAAGGCGGTCAAGGTCCTCTACGAGCAGCTCGCCGTGCGGACGGTGGAGGACCTGGAGGCTGCGGCACGTGCCGGCAAGGTCCGCAGCCTCCCTCACTTCGGCGAGCGCAGCGAGCAGAAGATCCTGAAGGCCCTCGCCTTCGTCCAGACGAGCGGCGCCCGCCAGCCGCTCGCCGTCACCCGGCCCCTCATCGAGGAGATCGCGCGCACCCTCGCCCGGGTGCGAGGCGTCGAGCAGGTGGCGATCGCCGGCTCCGTCCGGCGGCGGAAGGAGACGATTGGCGACGCCGACCTGCTCGCCGTGGCGCGCAAGCCCGGCGCGGTCATGCAGGCGTTCGTTGGGCTGCCGCAGGTCGCACGCGTCCTCGGGCAGGGCGACACCAAGTCGAGCGTGAAGCTCGCCGCTGGCCTCCAGGTGGACCTCCGCGTGGTGCCCACCGAGAGCTTCGGCGCGGCTCTCTGCTACTTCACCGGCAGCAAGGCGCACAACGTGGCGCTCCGCCAGCTCGCCATCAAGCGGGGCTACAAGCTGAACGAGTACGGCCTCTTCCGCGGCGAGCGGCGGATCGCGGGACGGACGGAGGAGGAGATCTACGCGCGGCTCGGCCTCGCCTACATCCCTCCCGAGCTGCGCGAGGACCAGGGCGAGATCGACGCGGCGCGGGCCGGCACGCTGCCGCAGCTGATCGAGTCGGACGCGCTGCGCGGCGACCTGCAGACCCAGACGGACTGGACGGACGGCGCGGACTCCATCGAGGAGATGGCACGGGCGGCGAAGGCACTCGGCCTCGAGTACGTCGCGATCACCGACCACACCCGCAGCCTGGCGATGACTCGCGGATCGGACGAGGCGAAGCTCCGCAAGCAGATGGCCGAGATCGATCGCCTGAACGTCAGGCTCGAGGGCATCCGGGTCCTCAAGGGCGCGGAGGTGAACATCAACAAGGACGGCACGCTCGACATCGACGACGAGACGCTCGCTGCGCTCGACGTCGTCGGGGTGGCGGTGCACTCCTACTTCAACCTGTCGCGCGCCGAGATGACCGCGCGCATCATCCGCGCCATGCGGAATCCCCATGCCGACATCCTCTTCCACCCGACCGGACGCGTCATCCAGAAGCGCGAGCCCTACGACGTCGACATGGACGCGATCATCGCCGCCGCCAGGGAGACCGGGACCGTCCTCGAGCTCGACGCCTATCCGGAGCGTCTCGACCTGAAGGACGAGCACGTGCGCAAGGCCGTGCAGGCCGGCGTGCCCATCGTCATCGACTCCGACGCCCACAGCGTGAAGCACCTGCCGTTCCCCCGCCAGTACGGCGTCGACCAGGCGCGTCGAGGCTGGGCGTCGGCGGCCGACGTCCTCAACAGCCGGCCCCTCGACGCATTCCTCGCCGCCCTCAAGTCGGGCGCGCGCCAGGCGGCCACGGGGTCACGCAACGGCCGTACCCGCAGCCGGGCGCGGTCGCGGCGGAGTTAGGCCACCTTCGTCACCTCCCGATAGTCTGCCATCGACCGCCGATGGCTTCGTCTTTTGCCATTGACCCCTTCGCGAAGAACGGTCTACGGCTGCCGGTCATGAAGACGGCTCGCTCATCCTTCCTGCCCGCGCTCGCCTTCGTACTCGCCGTCGCCCCGGTCGCCGTGCGGGCCGCGAACCGGTGCGGCCATGGCACCTCGGCCGCGCAGGACACGGCCGACATCCGTGGTGTCCGCGCCGCGATCGAGCTCGCCTGCCCCTGCGCCGCGTTCGACGGCTCGAGCGGGAGCAAGAACAAGGCGGCCTTCGTGCGCTGCGTGCGCGCTGTCGCGCGCGATGCGGGCGACGGCACGCCGATCGACGGGCGCTTCCAGCTGCGCCCCCAGTGCAAGGGGACGGTCCTGCGCATCGCGCGCCAGTCCGACTGCGGGTTCGCTCCCGCGGCGGATCGCCATCCCTGCTGCCAGCACGTGGCGCATGCGGGGCGCAACGTCGGCACGGTCACGCCGTCGGCCCGCTGCCGGAGTGCGGCGGGGGCCGTCCGAAGCTCGTGTCCGAGCTTCCACTTCGTCACGGACGCCTGCAGCGGGAACGCGGTCAACACCTGCAACACGGTCGCGACAACCACGAGCGTCCCGAGCGCGGCCCAGCCCGCGAACACCCCCGGCACCCCGGGCGTCTCGGTGACCAATCCGAACCTCCTCATGCAGTTCGGTGACGCGAGCTTCAGCCTGAACCACGCGACCTACACCCGCTTCCGCCGTGACGGCGCGGGCCTGCCCGATGCGATTCTCGTCCTCGTTCCCGGCTTCGAGGGCGGCGCCAACGACTTCAAGATCCTTGCCGAGAGCGTGATCCCGCGCGCCTTCGTCGAGCAGGGCCTGGTGCTCGAGATCTGGGCCTACGACCGCCGCACGAACCAGCTCGAGGATCGCGTCGGCCTCGACATCTCCGAGGCGCGGCTCGACCCCTACGTCGGCCTCGACTGGCTCTTCGGGACCGAGCTCGGCCTCACGCTCGACCCGGTGCTCGCCGCCGGCCCGAACCGCCGCGCCGTCTTCTACGACTCCACCGACGTCCCCTTCATCGCGAACTGGACGCCGCTCGTCTTCGCGCGCGACATCGACGCGGTGGTCGACGCCGCGGATGCGGCCGTCCGGAATCACAACGTCTTCCTGGGCGGCCACTCGATGGGGACGACGTTCACCGCCCGCTACGCCTCCACCGACTTCGACCTGAGCGGCGCCGGCCCCGCCCGGCCCGGCTACGCAAAGCTGCGCGGCCTGGTCCTCCTCGAGGGCGGCGGCGGGACGACGGCCGGCGCGCCGCTCACCGACGACACGCTCGATCGGATGATCGCCAAGTTCGACGGGGGTCTCTACGGGGCGGTGAAGGATCCGAGCAGTCCGGGGCGCTGCGTCGACGGCACGACGGCCTGCGCGATCGACACCGAAGCCACCGACTGCGCCGGGCAGGTCCCGCCCAAGTGCACGCTCACCGCGGCCGCCTACTCGGTCACCAAGATCGGCAGCATCAACATCCTGAACCCGCGCATCGTCGCGGCCTCGGAGCCGTCGGCGATCCAGGGGGCGTACGATCCGGACGGCGGCGAGAACATCATCCAGGCGGATCAGGGGGCGCCAGGCAACAACGCCATCGCCAGGGTGTCCGACCTGAACGGCCTCGCGCTGCTCGGTGGCCCGTCGACGGTCGAGGGTGGGATCGGGAGCTTCGTCGACGACGACGGCGCCGTGTCGAGCCTCGCCTTCTTCGTCGCCACCTCGGTCGGGGCGCCCGGCCCGATGGTGAACGGGCTTCTCACCTGGCAGGACATCACCGAAGGGCCGCTCCCGGCGTCGGTGCTGCCGAACAACGGCCCGCCGCCGACGGCCCTCCCCGCCCCGGTGTGGGGACAGGAGAAGGAGGTGACGAAATTCACCCGGCTGCTCGACGCCTTCTTTGCGGGCGACACCAACTTCACCGACTGGTACTACCCGAGCTCGGGTCTCTCGGTAACGAGCATCGCGGGTCAGTGCTCGAACGCGTCGGGTGGCACCTGCACGGTGGGGAACGTGGGCGCGCCCTGCGGCGGGTCGGGCCAGACCCAGGCGACGGCGGACGCCCAGTGCTCCCAGGCGATCAGCCTCGACTCGACCGCCCTCTCCGTCGGCCGCGGCCGGCGCGACATCGAGAACCTGACCCAGGCGGCGAACGTCGACATCCCGGTCATCTCGTTCGTGGGGAGCAACGGGCTCGCGCGCGTCCCCGGCGCGATGGTCCCGTTCGGGACGAGCATCCACCGCTGCACGGCGCCCAGCTGCGACGGGGTCACGGACCGGGTCGTCGATGCGAGCACGCCGAACCCGGCGTTCCCGACGCTGGGCGGCGTCGCGGGCGGCTTCGAGGTCTACGTCTCCGAGGGCTTCGCCCACGTCGACGTGGTGACCGCCGAGGACGGTCCCGACAACAACGTGATCGGGCCGCTCGCGGCCTTCCTCGAGCGGAACGCGCAGTAGGGGCTGCGGACCGTCAGTACGCGATCACGCCGCGCGCGACCTCGCCCTTGTCCATCGCCTCCATGGCGTTGTTGATCTCCGCGAGCTTGAACTTCCGCGTGACCAGCTGATCGAGCTTCAGCCGCCCCGCCATGTAGAGGTCGATCAGGCGGGGCATGTCGTGGTGGAACTGCGCCGACCCGTAGAACGAGCCGATCAACCACTTCTCCTCCATGGAAAACGGGAAGGCGGGGACCGTCAGCTCCGAGCCGAAGGGCGGCGCGCCGACCACGACGCACTTCCCGGCTCGCTTGAGGCACGCGTACGCCTGCGCGATCACCTTGGGATTGCCGATGACCTCGAAGGCGTAGTCCACGCCACGGCCGTCGGTCAGCTCGCGGATGCCGGCTTCGGGATCGCCCTTGGCGGCGCTCACGGTGTGCGTCGCGCCGAACTCCTTCGCCATCTTGAGCTTGTTGTCGAGCAGATCGACGGCGATGATCCTCTCCGCGCCCGCCAGCACCGCGCCCTGGATGACGTTGAGTCCCACGCCGCCGGCGCCGAAGACCGCGACCGACGCGCCGGGCTCCACCTTGGCCGTGTTGATCACGGCGCCGACCCCGGTCATGACGCCGCAGCCGACGAGACACGCCTTGTCGAGCGGCGCGTCGCTGCGGATCTTCACGCAGCCCGTCTCGGGGACCACGGTCTCCTCCGCGAAGGACCCGACCCAGTGGGGCATGTCCATGCCCTTCACCTTGAAGCGGGGCTCGCCGTCGTACGTGCCGCCCATGACCATCGTCTGCAACGCCACCTCGCAGTGCACCTGCCGGCCGCGGCCGCACTCGCGGCAATGGCCGCACGGGTTCATCCAGCAGAGGATCACGTGATCGCCGGGCCCCACCGACGTGACGCCAGGCCCCACCTCGGTGACGACGCCCGCCCCCTCGTGCCCGATGATGCGCGGCGGCGGCATCGGCAGGATGCCGCGCTGGATGCTGAGGTCGCTGTGACAGACGCCGCTGGCCGCCAGCTTGACGCGCACCTCTCCCTGGCGCGGCGGTGCGAGCTCCACGTCCTCGACCGCGAACGGCTCGTTGAAGCTGTACAGGATGGCAGCGCGCATGGCCGACCTCCTCGGGGTTTGCGTTTCGGCGGCGGATATACAACCGTTGCTCGCGCGAGCGCAACGCGTGTCCGGCCCCTCGCCCCCGTTCGATCTCCCGTTCGATCTATGGTTCGCGGTCTTCGGGAATCACCGCCCGGTCGAGCTCGAGATCGGGCCCGGGCGCGGCGAGGTGCTGCTCGCCTGGGCGGCAGCCGCGCCGGCGACCAACTTCTTCGCGATCGAACGATCGAGCCGTGCGGCCGAGGCGCTCCGAGCCGCGGCCGCGCGGCGCCGGCTCTCGAACGCGCGCGTCGTCGCGGGCGACGCCCAGTGTGTCCTCGCTCACTGCGTCCCCGACGAATCGGTGAATGCCCACCACGTCTACTTCCCGGACCCATGGCCCAAGACGGGACACCGCCACCGGCGTCTCTTGGGCGGCGGCTTCGCCCGCCACCTGCTCCGCACGCTCGTGCCGGGTGGCGCCGTGCACCTCGCCTCCGATCTTCCAGCCCTCATCGCTGACATCGCAACGCAGTGCGTCGCCGCAGGCCTGGTCATCGAATCCGGCGCCGAGCCGCTCCCTCGGCCGACGACGGCCTTCGAGCGGAGGTACGCGGGCGCGGGGACCTTCTACACGCGGCTGGTCCGACCGGTGAACGAAGCGTCGGGGTTCCGGCGCCCGATTTTGACGGGGCTAATCTGACGTGACCTTGAGGACCGACTGTGTATCGAGGTGGGACGGAGGACGTGTGGCGCCGGAACCCCGAATGGTCACATAGCGCAGCAAGGGCAATGCCAGGGCGGCCGCTCAGGCGACGCCCATGGAGAAGGCGCATGCATGCCACACCCCGCAGGCGTGCATGCCGGCTCCCCGACGGCTCAGGCTGCCGACGACGTCGCCGCCGACGCCACCGCCGGCGCCTCGGCAGCCGAGTCGCCGCCGAGGCCGCAGAACATCTCGTAGTCGATCAGCTCGCGGATCGTCGGGTGGTCGCCGCACACCGCGCAGTTCGGGTCGCGCCGGAGCCGCAGGATCCGCACCTCGCCCGCCAGCGTGTCGAAGTGCATCATGCGCCCGAGCAGCGTCCGGCCCGTGCCGAGGATCAACTTGATCGCCTCGAGCGCCTGCACGCAACCGACGATTCCGGGCAGGACCCCGAGCACCCCCGCCTCGGCACACGACGGGGTCGACCCGGGCGGCGGCGGCTCGGGGAAGAGGCAGCGGTAGCAGGGCCCTTCCGGTGGATGGAAGACGGTCGCCTGACCCTCGAACTGCCAGATCGCGCCATCGACGAGCGGCTTGTGGAGCATGACGGACGCGTCGTTGGCGAGGTAGCGCGTCGGGAAGTTGTCGCAGCCGTTCACGATGACGTCGAACGGCTCGAAGATGCGGAACGCGTTCTCGGACGACAGCCGCTCGCGGAACTCGATCACCTTGACGTCGGGGTTGAGCGCCTGGAGCGTCAGGCGAGCGGACTCGGTCTTCGGCATCCCGATGCGGTCGTTGGTGTGCAGAATCTGGCGCTGCAGGTTCGAGAGATCGACCACGTCCATGTCGGCGATGCCGATCGTCCCCACACCCGCCGCCGCGAGGTAGAAGGCCGCGGGAGAGCCGAGACCGCCGGCGCCGATGCAGAGCACCTTGGCGTCGAGGAGCTTCGCCTGGCCCGCCTCGCCCACCTCGGGAAGCAGGAAGTGGCGGCTGTAGCGGATCTGCTGCTCGGCGGTGAACTGCCGGTCCGCGGCCACAGGCAGACCCTGGTTCTTCCAGGCCGTGAACCCGCCGCGCATCGACGCCACGTTGGTGTAGCCGAGCTCCCTGAGGATGCGGCCGGCGAGCAGCGAACGCGTGCCGCCGGCGCAGTAGGCGATGATCGGGGTGCTCTTGTCCGGCACCGTCTCCTCGACCCGCATCTCGAGGAATCCCCGCGGCAGCGAGAGGGCGCCCGGCACGTAGCCCTGGCGGACCTCCTCCTTCTCGCGCACGTCGAGCAGCACCGGACGGGCGCCACCGTCGAGCTTGCCCTTCACCTCGTCGGGAGAGACCTCCGGGACGACCTTGCGGGCCTCCTCCATGATCTGCTTGTAGGTCTTCGCCATCGCTCAGCCTTCGACCCCGTCGAACAGGTTCATACGGTACTCGAGCCAGCGCGCCACCGCTCCCGCATGGGCCGGGGAGACGAGCAGCCGCCCGATATCCAGTATGCGCCACATGGGATACCGACGCGAGAGGGCGAGGGGATCGCGATGCCGGCCGAGGAAGTGGCGCAGCTTCTCCCTGTCGACGCGCCGCAAGAGGCCACGCCGCCAGAGCGCCAGGAGGATCACGCCTTCGCCTCCGCCTGGCGATAGGCCGCGAGCAGGTCCGTCATGAGCGCGTCGCGGCCCCGTTCCTGGAGCACGCGCGAGCGCTCCATGAGCACCTGCTTGGTCTCGACGAAGTCCTCGCGCCGGTAGCCCCAGATGCGGGGGTGGACGAAGGTGTCCATGCGGATCGCGTCACAGGGGCACGCCTCCACGCACATCCCGCAATAGATGCACTGCAGCGTGTCGATCTCGTAGCGCACGGGATACTTCTCGGTGTCGACGTCGGGGTGCTCGCCCGCCTCGATGTGGATGCACTTGGCCGGACACGCCGTCGCGCAGAGGAAGCAGGCCGTGCAGCGTACCGAGCCGTCGGGCTTGAGGGTCAGGCGGTGCGCCCCGCGGTAGCCCTCGGGGTACACCTTGCGCTCCTCCGGATACTGCACGGTCACGGCCGCCCGGCGGTTCCGGGCAAGGCCGAAGAGGTGGAGGGTGTGCAGCAGCAGGTTGCGGGCGAAGTGCCGCGTCGTGACGGCGATGCCGCCCAGCACCTGCGGCAGGTAGAGCCGCTCGGCGAGCGTCAGCTTGGGCGGGGTTTGCTGCATCGAGGACGACCGTAGCACCCCACTTCGCCGCCCGCCACCGACTCAATGCGTCCGGCGCGCGGCGGCCCCCGGCGGCATGCGCAGCTCCTCGAGCCGGAACTCGAGCACGTCGCGCAGCCGCGCGGCGCGCTCGGCGAGCGTCGGCGCCTCGAGGAGCGCCTGCTTCTCGACCGGCGACACGTCGAGGTGATGGGCGAAGAAGTTGACGAACGTCTCGTCGTCGGCCGCGGCGCCCAGCGGTCCCTCGTCGCCCGCTTCCTGTCCGAGCCGCTCGATGTAGAGGCGCACGAGGGACGTGATCCCCTTGCGCAGCCCGGGGGGGAGCGGACCCGCCAGCGGCGCGTGCCAGGCGACCACCGCCTCGCGGTACGGGCGGCGCCGGAGCTCGCGCTGGACGACGAACTCCCGCAGCCCGCGGAGCACGATGTTGAACCGGCCGTCGGGCAGCTCCTCCATGCGTACCATCTCGCCCACAGTGCCGGTCGTGAAGATGGGCGGCCCCCCGTGGTAGTCCGGCTGCCAGCCCTCGCGCAGGAGCGCCATGCCGATCAGGCGGGGGCCGCGCGCCGCATCGCGGACCATCTCCCGATAGCGCGGCTCGAAGATGTGGAGCGGGAGCACGATCTGCGGGAACAGGACGACGTTCGGCAGCGGGAAGACGGGGATGATGTCGGGCAGCGTCATGTCGGGCTCGTCCCGCACGCCCGGCACAACCCGTAGAGCACGAGCGCATGCCCCGTCACCTGGTGTCCCGCCTGCCGGGCGGCGTTCGCCTCCAGGTCGAGCGATGTCGCGGGCAGGTCCTCGATGTGTCCACACTGCTCGCACACGAAGTGATCGTGACCCCCGGGCATCGGGTCGAAGCGAGCGAGGCGATCCCCGAGGTGGACGATCCCGATGTGGCCCTCGGCCGCCAGCCGGTGGAGGTTCCGGTAGACGGTCCCGAGGCTGATCGTCGGCAGGACGGCCCGCACGCGCGCGAAGATCCGGTCGGCACTCGGGTGCTCGGTGCCCGAGGCCCGGACGGCGTCGAGCACGAGGGCGAGCTGGCGCGTCGTTCGCCGCCGCGCCTCAGCTCCCATCGCGGACCTCCCGGAGCGCCCGGTCGGCGACGGCAGGATCGCCCAGATCCGCCGCGAGGCTCGCGCGGACCGGCTCGGGCAACGGCACCCGGCCGCGATAGTTCGGGTGGTCGACGACCAGCGTCAGGGGCGCGCCGGTCGCGACCCGGGCGAGGAGCGTCGGATCGAGCGGGAAGCGGACGTACTGCACGGTCGAGAGCTTCTCGTCGGTGTGCCGTCCCCCCTCGAACACGCCCGCGATGCGCGCGGCGGAGCCCACCTCGAGCCTGACATGCCGGTCGATGCCCATCAGCCGCTGGAGCTCGTCGCGCACCCGGCGCGCGTCGTCGATCGCGATGAGAAGCGTGCTCGACAGCTCCGCGGGACCGGGGAGAAGCTCGTTGTAGACCGCCAGCTCTTCCCGCATCCTCTCGAGGTCTGTGATCCGCTCCACCCAGAGCATCTCCTGCACCTGATACCAGACCGTCGCGCGATCCTCGAAGAGGAACGTCATGCGGTCACCCACCGCTACCCGCCGCGCCTGCTTGTGGGCGATGACGCGGCGACGAATCGCGTCGCGACGGCTCGCATAGCGCTCGCCGCCGAGGATATCCTCGAGCGCGATCGGCCGCATCATGCCGTCGAGTCGAGCGTCCGGCCCTCGTACGCGGCGAGCAGGGCCTCGACGGGATGGTAGACGCGGGCGCCGCGCGCCTGCTCGATCTGCAGCGCGGCCAGCGGACAGTCCGAGACGACCACGTCGGGCCGGACCGCCTCGAGGTCGCGGAGCAGCGGCCGCGCCACCGCCAGCGATGCGTCGTAGAACTCGCGCTTGAAGCCCCAGGTGCCGTCCATCCCCGTGCACCGTTCAAGCACGTCGACCGTCGTGCCGGGCACCAGGAGCAGCACGTCGCGGGCCTTGAAGCCGATCTCCTGCACGCGGAGATGGCATGGAGCGTGATAGGCGACCCTGCCGAGCGGCGCGGCGAATGTCCGATCGAGCCTCCCCTCGGCATGGAGCTTGACGAGATACTGGCCGAGATCATGGACCCGTGCGACGACCCGCTCGGTCGCGGGACCCGGAACCAGCCCGGGGTACTCCTGCTTCAGCATGCGGCTGCAGCTCGGCCCTGGCACGACGACGTCGTAGCCGGCGGCCACGGCGCGCCCGAGGCTCTCGAGATTGCGCCGCGCGCGGCGCGTCGCTCCGACGATGTCGCCCCCATCGAGCGCCGGCATCCCGCAGCAGACCTGCTCAGGGCAGCTCACCTCGATTCGGTTCCGCCAGAGCACCTGCACCGCAGCCACGCCGATGTCGGGCGCGTTGAACTCGACCGGGGTCGTGTAGAAGAGCGCGACTCGCCCCGACCCACCAAGTCCGGAGGGTGGCCTCTGGCGCCGGAACCACCGGCTGAAGCGGCGCGCATAGCGTGGCAGGCGTCGCCGCCGGTCGATGCCCAGGGCCCTCTCCATCCCCCAGCGGAGCACGCGATTGCGGTTCGCCCAATTGGCGAGGCGAGGCAACGCCGAGCCCACCCGCCCGAGGAGCTCCGGGTTCCCGAGAACCCGGTCCCGCAGCGGGATGCCTTCACGGTCGGCGCGGATCACCCTCGCGCGCTGCATCAGCTGTGGGAAATCGACGCCCCATCGGTGGGGAGGTGTGTAAGGGCAGTGCGGGTAGCAGAGCTTGCACCCGAAGCACAGGTCGATCGCCCGGCGGTCCTCCTCGGGCGTGAGCGCCCGGACCTCTCCGTCGTGATCGTCGATCGTGTCGAGGAGATGGGTGAACGACGGGCAGAGGTTGTAGCAGCGCCGGCACCCGGCGCAGATGTCGTAGACACGTGCGGCCTCGGCGGCGAGGGCCGCCGGATCGCGAAACCCGGCCGACCCCCCTGGCAGCCCGATGTCCGTCGAGTCCGTCACCTCATCCGAGGCTCAGCGTCTGGAGTCCCTTCGTGAACCGCCCTGCGTGTGACTTCTCGGCCTTGGCGAGCGTCTCGAACCACTCGGCGATCTCCTCGAAGCCTTCGCCGCGGGCCGCCTTGGCGAAGCCCGGGTACATCTCCGTGAACTCGTAGGTCTCTCCCTCGATCGCGGACTTGAGGTTCTGCTCGGTGGAGCCGATCGGCACCCCCGTCACCGGGTCGCCCGCCTCTTTCAGGAAGTCCAGGTGCCCGAAGGCGTGCCCCGTCTCGGCCTCGGAGGTGTCACGGAACAGGCCGCCGACGTCCGGATATCCCTCGATGTCGGCGCGTCGTGCAAAGTAGAGGTAGCGCCGGTTCGCCTGCGATTCGCCCGCGAACGCGTTCTTCAGGTTCTCGTGTGTCCGTGTGCCCTTCAGAGCCTTGGCCATCGCGTCCTCCCTCCTTAGTAGGAGCCGCTCCTACTAATCGCCGACGCACACCCGTGTCAACGGGTGGCGAACTCGAGGCTCGAAGGTGAGAGGGCTCGGAGCGGTTCAGAGACCGAGGCCGCGCACGCTGGGCCGCGAGCGGAGCCGATCGATCCACGCCTGCACCGGGGCCAGCGCCGGTTCGAGCTCGAAGCCGAGCCGCCCGAGGACCATGATGCGAGGCGCGAAGGCCGCGTCGGCGAGCGAGAACTCGCGCCCGACGAGGAACTCCTGGCCGTTCAGCTTGTCACGAAGGTAGTAGAGCGCCCGACGGAGCTCGTCGCGTGCCTGCTCGACGCGCTGACCATCGCGCTCGGCGTCGGTCTTGCGAATCTGTGCCAGGAGCGTCGTGGTCGGCGGGATGAACGAGTTGTCGCAGTAGTCCTCGAGCATGCGCGCGCGGGCGCGCGCCTGCGAATCCTCGGGAAGCAGATGCGGGAGGGGGTATTCGTCTTCCAGATACTCGTTGATGATCGTGGAGTCGAAGATGACTTCGTCCTCGTCCACCAGAACGGGGACCTTGCCGTACGGATTGAGGCGAAGGAACTCGGGCGTCTTCTGCTCCTGACGTCGCAGGTCCACGAAGATCTTCTCGAATTCGAGGTCCTTCTCCGCCAGGACTACCCGCACCTTTTGGCAGAACGGGCAGTCAGGGTAATCATACAGCTTCAGCATCTCCGTACCTCCGTTCCTCCACTCACCTCACCACCCCCCCAGAACGAAGGCACCGTAGTCGAAATAATGAGGCCGTGCAATAATTTCACCACCCCAAAAGCCGCGAATTTTACAGATTATTCTGAGGGACATGCGACCAGGCATGATATGAGCTACGGACCAGCGGCCCGGCCTCAACGTGGCGGAACCCGAGTGCGCGAGCGCGCTCGCCCAGGGCGGCGAACTCGTCGGGAGGCACGTACCGCTCGACCGGCAGGTTTCCGGCTGCCGGACGGAGATACTGACCGAGGGTCAGCACCTCGCAACCGGCATCACGTAAGTTACTGAAAACACTGAGAAGCTCGGCCTCCGTCTCCCCGAGGCCCAGCATCAGCCCCGCCTTGGTGAGGATGTCGGCTCGCGCCCGATGCGCCGCCTCGAGCACGCCCAGAGAACGCTTGTACACGGCGCCCGGCCGTACACGTTTGTACAGGCGAGGGACCGTCTCGATATTATGGTTGAAGACATCGATCGGTGCCGCCGTCACGGCCGCGACCGCGTCGAGGCGCCCCCTGAAATCCGGCACGAGGACTTCCACCCGGCACTCGGGCAGCCGCGCCTTGATAGCCCGCGCGGTGGCGGCGAAGTGCATGGCGCCGCCGTCGCCTAGGTCGTCGCGGTTGACCGAGGTCACCACCACATGGCGGAGGCCGAGCCGCGCGACCGCGACGGCAACCCGGTCCGGCTCGTCAGGGTCGACCGCGAGGGGGCGTCCGTGCGCCACGGCGCAGAAGCCGCAATTTCTCGTGCAGGTGTCGCCAAGGAGCATGAACGTGGCCGTCTTGTGCCCCCAGCACTCACCGATGTTCGGACAATGTGCCTCCTCGCACACCGTGTGAAGGCCAAGCTCCTTCACGGTGGCGCGGGTCTCCGAGAAGTTCGGACCACCTGGCGCCCGGACCTTCAGCCAGGGTGGGTGGCGGCCGATGGCTGGCGAGCTCACGGTGCCGCCCGACGGTCGGCCTGGGCCTCGGGGGTCACGAGATCCCAGGCGTCGTAGCCGAAGAGCGCAACGAAGCGCCCCAGGACGACAGGGATCACCTGCGCCACATCGTCAGGTCCGCCTTCGTGCGCGATCGACGTCATCTCGACCCCGCAGATGCCGCACGGCGTGATCGACGCAAAGCCGCCGAGGTCGCGTCCCACGTTGAGTGAAAATCCGTGCCAGGCGACCCAGCGCCGGACCGCGATCCCGATCGAGGCGACCTTTCGCCCGCGCACCCAGACCCCGGTGAAGCCGGGAATCCGTTCCCCCGCGATCCCGAAGGCCGCGAGGGTCGCGATCACCACCTCCTCGAGAGAGCGCAGGTAACGATGGACGTCACGCCCCTGCGCGGCGAGCGCCACGATGGGGTAGCCGATCAGCTGTCCGGGGCCGTGATACGTCACCTGACCGCCGCGTGCGACCCTGCGGATAGGCACGTCGCCCGCCGCGGCGATCCGAAGATGTCGTGCGTCTGCGCTCCGGCCGAGCGTGTAGACGGGCGGATGCTCGACGAGCAGGAGGGAGTCGGGTCCACCGGCGAGCCGGCGCGTGACGAGACGCTCCTGCCAGGCGAGCGCCTCGTCATAGTCGACGCGTCCCGGGATCCCGACTTCGAGGAGCTTGGTCGCGACCTCGGACGCCATCAGACGACGAGCGCCAGCGGACGCTCGAGCAGGCCGCGCAGCTCAGCCAGAAAGCGGCCCGCGATGACGCCGTCGATGATGCGGTGATCGCAGGAGAGGGTCACGGTCATCACGCGGCCCGGCACGACCCGATCGCCATCGACCACCGGCACCGCGCGGATCGCTCCGACGGCGAGGATCGCGGCCTGCGGCGGGTTGATCACCGCCGCGAACTGCGAGACCGGGTACATGCCGAGGTTGGAGATCGTGAACGTCCCACCCGACAGGTCGTCGGCTGCGAAGCGGCCCGCCCGGGCCCGCTCGACCACGGCGCGCGCCCGCTGCACGATCGCGCCGAGGGGCTCGCGGTCGCAGTCATGGATGACCGGCACGATCAGACCCTGCTCCACGGCCGTCGCCACGCCGACGTGGACGGTGTCGTGCAGCACCATCGCGTCGCCGTCGTAAGAGGCGTTCACCTCGGGCACCCGGGTCAGCGCCACGCCCGCGGCCTTCAGGACGAGGTGCGTGAAGGTGATCCCCTCGAATTCGCCTCCCAGACCGGCCAGCGCCTCCTTCAGGCGGACCGCCTCGTCCATCCGGATGTCGGCCGAGGCGTAGAAGTGCGGCACCTCTCGCTTCGACTCGCCCATGCGCTTGGCCGTGGTGCGGCGCACGCGCGAGAGCTCCAGGCGCCGATCGCCGCGGCGTGACGCCTCGGGTGCGGGGGCCGGCTCCCTTTTCGGCGCCGCGCCTCGGGCCGCGATCGCCGCCTCGATGTCCTTCTCGACGACCCGTCCGCCCGGCCCCGTACCGGTGAGCGAGGCCAGATCGATCTGGTGCTCGCGCGCGAGGCGACGCGCGCGGGGTGAGGCCTTCACGTGCTCCGCCCCCTCGGCCTCGGCCGCCGCCTCCGGGCGCCGGACGACGGTCGGGCGCCACGACTCGCGAGCGGCCTCCGGCCGTCCCTCGCCGCGCGCGGCCCCCGAAGGGACTTCGGCCGGCCGAGGCGCCGGCTTGGCGGGCTCGGGCTTTTTCTGACTCTCGGCGGGCGCGGCGGGCCGAGAGGTCCCCTTCCGCTGCTCGGCCGACGCGAGCACGGCGATGACCGCGCCCACCGGTGCGCTCTCGCCCTCCTTCACGCGCACCTCCGAGAGGACGCCCTCGTCGAAGGCCTCGAGCTCCATGTTCGCCTTGTCGGTCTCGACCTCGGCCAGCACGTCGCCGATCGCGACCCTGTCGCCGGGCTGCTTCAGCCAGCGGAGGATCTTCCCCTCCTCCATCGTGTCGGAGAGCTTCGGCATGGTGACGTCGGGCATCGATGCCTCCGGCCGGGACGGAAGTCGGTCCTACGGCGTGCTAGCGCGTGCCCCCGGCCGCCGCCGGACGAACCGGCGCCTCCTCGAGCCCGAGGAGCCGGCGCACGGCAGCGACGACGCGATCCGGCGACGGGATCACGAGGGTCTCCAGGTTGGTCGCGTATGGCATCGGCACGTCGACGCTCGTCAGACGGTCGGGCGGCGCGTCGAGCTCGTCGAACGCCTCGCGCACGACGAGCGTGATCACCTCCGCGGCCACACCGGCAAACGGCCAGCCTTCCTGGACGACGAGGCAGCGACCCGTGCGTCGCACGGAGTCGACGATCGCCTCGCCGTCGAGCGGCCGAATGGTGCGGAGGTCGAGCACTTCCACCTCGATGCCGTCGCGGGCGAGCTCCTCGGCGGCCTTGAGGGAGGCGTGCAGCATCTTGGCCCACGTGACGACGGTCACGTCGCGCCCGGGCCGCTTCACGTCGGCCAGCCCGAGCGGTACGACGTGCTCGCCGGCCGGCACCTCGCCCTTGAGCGCGTACATCACCTCGCTCTCGACGAAGACGACCGGGTTGTCGTCCCGGATGGCGGCCTTCAGCAGTCCCTTGGCGTCCGCCGGGGTGGCGGGCACGACCACCTTCAGGCCCGGCACGTGGGCGTAGAGCGATTCGAGGGCCTGCGAGTGCTGGGCCGCGAGCGCGTGCGCCGCGCCGCCGGGCCCGCGGAAGACGATCGGCAGCGTGAACTGGCCGTTCGACATGTAGCGCAGCTTGGCGGCGTTGTTCACGAGCTGGTCGTAGGCGGTGAGCGAGAAGTTCCAGGTCATGAACTCGATGATCGGCCGGAGCCCGATCATCGCCGCCCCGATGCCCACGCCGGCGAAGCCCGTCTCCGCGATCGGCGTGTCGATCACGCGCTTCTCGCCGAAGCGCGCGAGCATGCCCTCGGAGACCTTGTACGCGCCCTGGTAGTGCCCGACCTCCTCGCCCATGAGGAAGATCGAGGGGTCGCGCTCCATCTCCTCCACCATGGCTTCGCGGAGGGCCTCGCGGAAGGTCACGACGCGCGGCTCAGGCATACACGTGCTCGGTCACCGTCTCCGGCGCCGGGAGCGGCGACTGCTCGGCGAACTCGACGGCGTCCTCGACCTGCGCCTTGACGTCGTCGTCGAGCGCCCGGAGCTGCTCGGCGCTGGCGATGCCGAGCGTCTGCATGCGCTGCCCGAGGACGTTGATCGGATCGCGCTCCATCCACTTCTGCACCTCCTCCTTGCTGCGATACTTGGCAGGGTCGGCCATCGAGTGGCCGCGGAAGCGGTAGGTCTTGGCCTCGATGAAGAAGGGCAGACTGTCCTTGCGTGCGCGCTCGACCGCCCGCCGCACGGCGTCGCGCATCTCGAGCACGTCGTCGCCGTTGACGATCTCGGACTCCATCGGATAGCCGCGGGCGCGGACCGCGACGTCCGGAACCGACATCGTGCGGTAGAGCGGCGTCCCCATGGCGTACTGGTTGTTCTCGCAGATGAAGACGACCGGGAGCTTCCACAGACCGGCGAGCGCGAGCCCCTCGTGAAAGGCACCCATGTTCGCCGTGCCGTCGCCGAAGAAGCAGAGCGTCACGTCCTTCTCGTCGCGGTACTTGCTGGCGAACGCCACGCCGGCGGCGATCGGCACGTGGCCGCCGACGATCGCCCAGCCGCCGAGAAATCGCTTGCCGGCGTCGAAGAGGTGCATCGACCCGCCGCGTCCGCCGCTCGCGCCCGTCGCCCGCCCGTAGAGCTCGGCCATCGCCGCGCGGGCATCACCGGTGCGGGCCAGGTAATGGGCGTGCTCCCGGTAGGTGGCGACGATGTAGTCGGTCGGCTCGGCCGCCGAGATGGCCCCGACCGCCACCGCCTCCTGGCCGATGTAAAGGTGCAGGAAGCCGCGGATCTTGCCCTGCGTATAGGCTTTCGCGGCGGCCTCCTCGAAGCGGCGGCAGAGCGCCATGCTCCGGTAGAGGTCAAGAAGCAGGGTGGCGTCCATATCGACGAACCTCTCGATTATAGGCCATTCAGCCGCAGGGAAAAGCGCGGCGAAGGGTCGCTTCAGTCGCTCGTGGCGAGCGTCGGCAGCGCGATCTGGCGATCCAGCTCGCCTCGCGCCGCCGCCCGCACGGGTGCGAACGAGCGGCGGTGCACGGGCGAGGGCCCGTGCTCGCGGATGGCGGCGAAGTGGCGCCGGGTCGCGTACCCCATGTGATGGGCGAAGCCGTAGCCCGGATAGCGCGCGTCGAGCTCGCACATGATGGCGTCCCGCTCCACCTTGGCGACGATCGACGCGGCGGCGATCGAGCACACGAACGAGTCGCCCTTCGGGTAGGCGCTCTGCGGCATCGGCAGGTCGGGGATCTCCCGGCCATCGACCAGGACGTAGCCCGGGACGAGCGGGCGAAGGGCGTCGAGCGCGCGGCGGCACGCGGCGAGACCTGCCCGATAGATGTTCAGGCGGTCGATCTCCTCGGGCTCGACGATCCCCAGGCCGACCGCCAGGGCGCGGCGCCGGATCTCCACCGCGAGCCGCTCGCGCACCGGCGCCTGGAGCACCTTCGAGTCCGCCACGCCGTCGAGACACGTTCCGGGCGGCAGCACCACGGCGGCGGCGATGACCGGGCCGGCGAGCGGGCCCATCCCCACCTCGTCCACGCCCGCCACGAGCCGGATGCCGACGCGCCAGAGGAGCGTCTCGAGGTGTGGCGCCGCCGTCGCCAGCTTGCGGCGGCGCCGCCGACCCCGCCCTGCGGACGCCATTGGGCTCCCGGGTAGCAAACGGCCGGGCGGGCTGTCAAAAGCGTTTGAACAGCGCCGCGAGGGCCGCGAACGCATTGCGGCGGTCCCAGCCGTCGACGCCGTTGTACCAGGCGAGGCCGATCGCCTGCGCGCGCGGGCTCAGCGCAGCGAGCCGGAACCAGAGTCGACCCCGAGGTCCGTAAAAGAGCCGCGTCGCGAGGCCGAGGCGGTGGAGCTTCCGTCCGAGCGGTCCGCGCTCGACGGCGCGCGCGTAGCCGCGGAACGACCAGTCGCCTGTCCCGTGGGCCGCGCAGATCGCCTCGGCCGCCAGGAGACCGTACTCGAGCGCGAAGGAGATGCCCTCGCCCATGAGCGGGTCGGCGCCCGCGGCATCGCCGACGAGCAGCGCGTGCGGGGCGGTGAGGCGCGGCGCCCCCACGTAGGCGTGAATCGGAAACGCCTTCCAGGCCACCGCCGTCGTACCGAGGCGGGCGAGCTCCGTTGCGAGCTCGGTGCGGAGCCGCGTCCCGCAGGCGGGCGGCAGCGCGTAGACCCCCACGTTGGCATGGGGGACTCCGTCGATGAGGCACGGGAACGCCCAGCGGTAGCCGCGCAGGCCTGTCCGGCACGCGCTGAAGTCGAAGTCGTAGCGGCGTCCGGCGAAGCCCGTCCAGGACGTCGCGGCGACCGGGACGTCACACATGACCGCCCGCGCGGTGACACCGCCTCCCCCGACGAGCGCGCGGCGGACGAGGCTGCCGCTGCCGTCGGCGCCGACGACCACCGGCGTCCAGTAGGTCCGCCGCGAGGTCTCGACGCGCACGCCGGCGCCGTCCCGCGCCACGTGCGTCACGCGCTCCTCCTCGCGGAACTCGACGCCCCGGTCGCGCGCCGTCCAGGCGAGCTGCGCGTCGAGCTCCCGGCGGCGGACGACCCGGCAGAGATCCTCGCCGTCGACCGCCAGCTCGCGTCCGCCGGGGAGCGCCACGCCGGCGTGGTCCACCCGCGCCTGCGGCACCGTCAGCGGCACGTCGAGGCTTTCGAGCAGGCGGACGGCCTTCGGGATCACCCCGCCGGCGCACGTCTTGTCGCGCGGATGCCGGGCTTTCTCGAGCAGCACCGACCGCGCGGCCAGCGCCGGCGCGCGGGCGGCGAGACCGAGCGCCGTCGCCGCGCCGGCCGGGCCGGAGCCAACGATGACGACGTCGCGGCGTTCCATCGCCGCCTTCTCTACCGCGGCCTCGCCGACCCCGCCATCGTGCGGCCCGGATTGCCACGCCGGCCGGGTGTCAGGGCTCCAGGCGCGCTCAGAGCGCGCTCAGCTCGACCCAGCCGAGTGCATGACCGAGCGCGCGCTTGATCTCGATCTCGCGGGTGGACCTCAACGAGCCCGCGCGCTTGGTGAGCTGACGCTTGGCGACCGTGTGCAGATTGTCGAGATTGACGAACGAAGCGGACGGCAAGCCTTCCGGCCGCCCCACCGTCACCTCCTGCGGGATTCCGCGGACCGTGGTGGTGACTTCAGCGACGAGCACCTTGTTCAGGTAGGGGTAGGCCGGGTTTCGCGACAGCAGGAGAACCGGCCGGCGCCCCACTGGAAGTGGCAGGCTCGCCCACCAGATCTCGTATTGCTTCACCGTCGCCTCCGGCCACGATACGCGGGCGGCTTCCGCTCCCAGACACGGGGATCGAACCAGGCGTCATCGGGGCTGTCGGGGACCCTGCGGTACGCTTCGGCGGTGGCACGCTCCAGATCCTCGAGGATCGCCTTCTGGATGGCCGCGCGAATGAAAGCCGAACGTCGTCGCGATCGAGCCGGAGCAATCTGCTCGAGTTTCTTGAACGTGTCTTCATCGACCTCGACCAGTAACTGCTTCATGGGTTCCACTATAGGGAAGAACTCGGAGCCCGACAACATCGAGCCGCGCTTTAGCCCTCGCGGCCCCCGCCATCGCGCGGCCCGGATTGCCACGCCTGCTCCTGCCCCTTGCGCAGATCTGCGTTGGAGTGGGAGCTTCATGCGGCAACATCCCCGCGCCTCCCTGACGTGCGGCGTCAGCGCTGTCCTCGACGCAGGAATCTGGATTCCCCCGGGTCTCTCCAAGCCGAGAATTTCTCTTGACGGTCGCTTTGTCCGCCTCCTAATATGCGGCTCCGGAGCGACGTCGGTATCCGGGAAGGGAGCGGCGTGGTGGTTCCTATGCCCCTTGAACGGCCCCCCGCCCTGGAGGCGAGGCAGACGACAGCGCTCGCACTCGGCATGGCAGTGGCGCTGCTCGCGGCGCCGGCGGCCGCGATCGTCGACCCGCGCGTCTTCAAGTGCGAGGACGCGGCCGCCGGCGCGATCGGCAAATGGGCCAGCCAGCGGGCGGCCTGCATCGTCCAGTGCGAGGTGGTCCGAACGGGCGGCGACGCGACCCGCGTCTGCTCGGATCCGCCCGGGTTCGATCCGGTGACGCTGGCGTGTATGGGCCCTCCCGACGCCCAATACGAGGCGACGGTGATGCAGGTTTGCCCGCCGGAGAACTTCCCGCGCTGTGCGCCTTATGAGGGTGAGACGCCCCAGTCCTTCGCCGCCGGCGAGGAAGCGGCACAAGCTGCGTTGATCGACCCGGTCGTGGCACCAGAGCTGCTCTGCGATCCGGCGCGCCTCTCGTGCGAGGCCGCGGTCGTAAAGGCACTCGGCGCGCTCGCGACGAACCTCGGGCGGTGCCTCCGCAAGTGCTACCGGGTGCTGCAAGGCCGCGACGACCGGAGGACCTGCACCCCCGACACGGCGGACGATCCGTTCGATGGGCTCGAGCCAAGGGCGAGAGAGTGCACGGCCGGCGCCCTCGCCAGGGCCGGAACCAAGATCACCGCCGCCTGCCCGACCCTGCCCGACTGTGGCTCCTATTCCTCCGGCACGCCCGGCCTGCTCTCCCTCGTCACCGGCCCGTTCGCAGCCGCCTATGCAGATCCCGCGAGCAATCCCTACTGTGCCGACACGGTGAGGCTGATCAGCATCGCAGCGGACGGCATCCGCGGCGGCGACGGCGACAGCGCCCCTTCCGGAATCTCGGACGACGGCCACGTGGTGGCATTCACGAGCGCTGCCACGAATCTCGTCACCGACGATACGAACGGCGTGGTCGACGCCTTCGTCCATGACTGGACGACGGGCACCACCGAGCGGGTGAGCGTCGCGTCGGACGGCAGCGAGGGGAACCGTGACAGCTTCGCGCTCGGACTCTCGCCCGACGGCCGCTTCGTCGTGTTCGACAGCGACGCCACCAACCTCGTTGCGGGCGATGCCAACGGCAGCCCTGACGTCTTCGTGCACGATCGGGTGATGGGAACGACCGAGCGGGTGAGCGTCGCCTCGGACGGCACGGGGGGGAACGGCTACTCTGCCGGCGGGGGGCTGTCGGCCGACGGACGATTCGTCGCCTTCCTCAGCTGGGCCGACAACCTCGTGGCGGGCGACACGAACGCCAACAGCGACATCTTCGTCCACGACCGGACGACGGGCGCCACGGAGCGGGTGAGCGTCGCTTCCGACGGCACCCAGGGCAACCTCTACAGCAACGGGCCGATCGACATCTCGGCCGACGGGCGGTTCGTCGTCTTCGTGAGCTTCGCCAGCAACCTGGTCCCGGGCGATACCAATGGCAACAATTCCTACCAGGGCGAGGACGTCTTCCTGCACGACCGGATGACCGGCGCAACCGAGCGCGTGAGCCTCGCGACCAACGGATCCGAGCTCGCCGCCGGCGGCTTCGGCGGCCGCATCTCGGCCGACGGCCGGATCGTCGTCTACAATGAGCATAGCGTCGACTACTCGGGTCCTCGGGTCTACGCATACGATCGCACGACCGGCGCACGCGATGTGCCGCCGTTTTCCCAGCCCGTCTACTTTCCCGCGATCTCCGCGGAGGGGCGCTTCGTCGGGGGCGGCAACGAGGTCTACGACCGGCAGACCGGGTCCATCGAGACGGTGACCCTGACTGCCCGGCGTGTATTTAGCCCGAGCCCGTCGGGCGACGGCTTTCCGCTGCCCTCGGGCGACGGCCGCTTCATCGCCTTCGAAAGCGCCTCCCCGAACCTCGTGGCGTACGATCACAACAACAAGCTGGACGTCTTCCTGCACGATCGCGCCACCCCGCCGCCCCCCTGACCTGCTTCGGGCTTGCCACCCGCGGCAACCGGGGAGCGCTCTACAGCCACTCGGCGACGGCGCGTCCGCCGGACCATGCACGACTACTAGCGATTGCGGGGCGTGTGCCCCGTCCGCATGCGCGTCGTGCGTCTCCGGCTCGGCGAAGAGCACCTCGAGGTGACGGACTACCGCGCACCAAGGGGGAGCCCTGCCCCTGCTCTAGGCAACTAAGCTAGGCAAGCCCCGCCCCCCTCGGGGACGGCAGCTGACGGCGGCGCCAGATGGCGTAGATCGCGGGGTAGACGAGGAGCTCCATCAAGAACGACGTGAAGATGCCGCCGATCATGGGCGCCGCGATCCGCTTCATCACGTCGGCCCCCGTGCCATGCGACCACATGATGGGGAGCAGCCCCATGAACATCACCGCGACCGTCATCACCTTGGGCCGCAGGCGCTTGACGGCGCCCTCGATGATCGCCTCCTCGAGATCCCGCCACGACCGCATGCGGCCGCGGCGCCGATGCTCGGCGAAGGCGAGGTCGAGGTAGAGGAGCATGAAGACACCGGTCTCCGCGTCGACGCCGAGGAGGGCGATCAGGCCCACCCACACCGCGATGCTCATGTTGTAGCCGAGGAGCCACAGCAGCCAGATCGCCCCGACGGCCGAGAACGGCACGGCGAGCAGGATGATGAGGGTCTTCGTGACCGAAGTCGTGTTCACGTAGAGCAGCACGAAGATGATGAGCAGGGTGAACGGCACCACGAGCTTGAGGCGCGCGCTCGCCCGTTGCAGGTACTCGAACTGACCCGCCCAGCCGAGGTGGTAGCCGGGCGGGAGCTGGACCCGCTCGGCGACGACGCGCTTCGCCTCCTCGACGTAGCTGCCAAGGTCCCGGCCCGCCACGTCGACGAACACGTAGCCGACGAGCTGGCCGTCCTCGTCGCGGATCGACGGCGGTGAGGTGGAGAATCCGATGTCGGCGAGCTGCGCGAGGGGAATCTGCGCGCCGTCCGGGCTCGTCACGAGCACCCGTTTCAGGCTCTCCGGGTCGCTGCGCTCGTCGCGGAAGTAGCGGACGTTGATGCTGTACCGCTCGCGACCCTCCACGGTCTGGGAGATGCTCGTCCCGCCGATGGCCGACTCGACGACGTCCTGCACGTCGCCGACCGTCAGGCCGTAGCGCGCGACGGCGTCGCGCCGCACGGTGACGTCGAGGTAGTAGCCGCTCGTCGTGCGCTCGGCGAAGGCGCTGCGCGTCCCGGGAAGCGTGGCGACCGCGCCCTCGATCTCGCGCGCGATGCGCCCGATCTCCGTGAGATCGGGGCCGTACACCTTGACGCCGAGGACGCTGCGGATGCCGGTGGCGAGCATCTCGGTGCGCGTCTGGATCGGCATCCACCAGATGTTCGGCATGCCCGGGAAGCGGATCGTGCGATCCATCTCGGCGAGGAGCTTGTCCCACGTCATGCCCGCGGGCCACTCCTCCTCGGGCTTCAGCGTCACCACCGTCTCGAACATGCTGAGCGGCGCGGGATCCGTCGGTGTCTCGGCGCGTCCGGCCTTGCCGAAGACGTGGTCCACCTCGGGGAACTGCTTGATCATCCGGTCCTGCGTCTGGATGGCGGCGCGGGCCTGGGTGATCGACATGCCGGGGAGCGCGGTCGGCATGTAGAGGATCGTGCCCTCGTTCAGCGGCGGCATGAACTCGGACCCGAGCCAGAAGTAGATGGGGACCGTGAGGGCGACGATCACGACCGCCGCGGCAACGGTCAGCCAGCGGAAGCGGAGGACGAGCTTCACGACCGGGTGGTAGAGGCGCATGAGCGGCCGGCTGATCGGGTGCCGCTCCTCGCTGTGGATCGTGCCCACGAGCACGGCGTTGGCCACGCGGCGGAGCCAGCCCGGCCGGAACGTGAACGGCTCGAGCCGGGTGAACAGGAGCCGCATCGCGGGGTCGAGCGTGATCGCCAGGACGGCCGCGATCGCCATCGAGAAGTTCTTCGTGAAGGCGAGCGGCTTGAAGAGCCGCCCTTCCTGCGCCTCGAGCGCGAAGATGGGAATGAAGGAGACGGCGATCACCAGCAGCGAGAAGAAGCTCGGCCCGCCGACCTCCTTGACGGCGCCCACGACGACGTTGCGGAAATCGCCCGGCCGCCCCTCGGCCTGCCAGTGCTCGAGCTTCTTGTGGGTCTGCTCGACGACGACGATCGCCGCGTCCACCATCGCGCCGATCGCCACCGCGATCCCGCCGAGCGACATGATGTTGGCGGTAATGTCCATCGCCCGCATGGGGATGAACGCCAGCAGGACGGCGATCGGGATCGTGAAGATCGGGATGAGCGCGCTCGGGATGTGCCAGAGGAAGATCAGGATGACGAGGCTCACGATCGCGAGCTCCTCGACCAGCGTGTGCCGGAGGGTGTCGATCGCCCGGTGGATGAGATCCGAGCGATCGTAGGTGCTGACGATCTCCACCCCGGGCGGGAGGGACGCCTTCACCTCCTCGAGCTTGCGCTTGACACCCTCGATGACCTGGAGCGCGTTCTGTCCGTGCCGCATCACGACGACGCCGCCGACGGTCTCGCCGTCGCCGTCCAGCTCGACGAGCCCGCGCCGGAGGTCGGGACCGAGATGCACCCGACCGACGTCGCGGACCAGGACCGGCGTCCCGCTGCCGTTCGTCCCGACGGCGATCTGCTCGATGTCTTCGACCGAGCGCACGTAGCCCCGGCCGCGGACCAGGTATTCGGTCCCGTTGAACTCGACCAGGCGGCCGCCGACCTCGTTGTTCGACCGCCGGATCGCCTCGATGACGTCGCGGAGCGGCAGGCGGTAGCCGAGGAGCGTCGCCGGGTCGACCTCGACCTGGTACTGCTTCACGAAGCCGCCGACCGAGGCGACCTCGGCCACGCCGTCGACGCTCGCCAGCCAGTAGCGCAGGTACCAGTCCTGGAACGAGCGCAGGTCCGCGAGCGTGTGCTTCCCGCTCCGGTCGACGAGGGCGTACTCGTAGACCCACCCCACACCCGTCGCGTCGGGCCCGAGGCGGGGGCTCACGCCCTCGGGAAGCCGGCCCGTGATGCCCTGCATGTACTCGAGGACGCGGCTCCGCGCCCAGTAGAGGTCCGTGCCGTCCTCGAACACGACGTTGACGAAGGAGTAGCCGAACATCGACTCGCCGCGGACATATTTCACGCGCGGCGCGGCGATCATCGTCGTGATGATCGGGTAGGTGATCTGGTCCTCCACGATGTCCGGGCTGCGCCCGGGCCAGTCGGCGAAGACGATCACCTGCACGTCCGAGAGGTCGGGGATGGCGTCGAGCGGACTCGTGCGCAGCGACCAGACCCCGGCCGCGGTCGCGAAGAAGACGAGCAGCAGGACGAGGAAGCGGTTGCGCGCGCTGTATTCGATGATCCGGTCGATCATGGCGTCCGCCAGCTAGCCGCTCACCCGCAGCGTGAACTTCTCGCGGGCGGGCGGCTTGCCCGGCCGCTCGATCTCGACGACGAGCCCCCACGGTCCCGCCATCGTGAAGCGCGCGCTCCCCTCGTACATCCCGTCGCCCCGCTCCTGCGCGCGGGCCTGCTCGATGCTCATGCCCGGCATGTCCATCGTGTACGAGAAGCTCACGGCGGCGCCTTTGACGGGCGCACCGCTCGCGTCGCGGACGTGCACGCGGATGGCGTTCTCTCCGACCTTGGCCGGCCCGGCCGCCACGGAGACCGCGACCATGACATCGCCGACACGCCTTTCCTCCTGCCCGGGACCCGCCTGACCGCCCATCTCCATCGGCCGGGCGCTCTCCATCTTCCAGTCGCCCATGCCGATGGCGCCCATCATCCCCATCATGCTCTCGGCCGCCTGGAGCTTGCTCTCGGAGTCGACGAGGAAGTTGGCGCTGGTCACGACGCGTTCCCCGGGGGAGAGGCCTTCCAGCACCTCGACGTAGTCGTCGAAGCGGCTGCCGAGCTTCACGTCGCGCGGCACGAGCTGTCCGTCGGTCGACGCGACGAAGACCACTTGCCGGCGGCCGGAGTCGAGCACGGCGGTCTCGGGGACCGCCACGCGTTCGCCCGCCGGGACGTGGAGCTCGACGTTGCCGTACATCTCGGGCAGGAGCTGATGCTTGCCGGAGTTCGGGAGCTCGAACCGCACCTTCGCGGTGCGGGTCTTCGGGTCGATGGAGGGGTAGACGTAGGTGAGGCGTGCGGTCCACTCTTCCGCCGGATAGTACGCCAAGGTGATGCGGGCCTCCTGCCCGACTTGGACGAACGGCAGCTCGTACTCGTAGATGTCCGCGTACACCCAGACCGTGGAGAGATCGGCGATCTTGTAGAGGGGCATTCCCGGCTCGGTCCGGTGGCCCTTGAAGGCCATCTTCTCGATCACGACCCCCGAGATCGGCGAGTAGATCGTCTGGTAGAGCTCGGGCTTCCTGCTCTCCTCGAGCGCCCGGACCTGCTGGTCGGCGAGATCCCAGAGCCGGAGGCGCTCGCGGCTCGCGCGGACGAGAGACCGCGCACTGTCGAGCGCGCTCGGGACGTTGCTGCCGCCGAGGCGGCCGAGCGTCTCGTGGGCGAGCAGGTACTCCTCCTGCGCCGTCACCAGCTCGGGGCTGTAGATCGTGAACAGCGGATCGCCCTTGCGGACCGGCTTGCCCGTGTAGTCGACGAAGAGGTCGCCGATGTACCCCTCCACTTTGAGCGTCACCTCGGCCAGCTTGCGCTCGTCGTAGTCTAAGCGGCCCACGGTCCGGATCACCTGCTCCAGGGGACGGCGCTCGACCGTGCCGTACGTGAGCCCGATCGCCTGCTGTTGAATGCCGTCGAGGCGGATCGGAGCGCGGGCGAAGCCCTCCTCGGGTCGGACGCCTTCCGCCGCTGGCGCCGCCCGCTCCGCGGTTGGCGCTCCGGCCGCCTGCGCGTCGTCGTCTGCAACGAACGGCGTGGGAGCGAGCAGAGCGACACCGATCACGAGGAACGGAACGAAACGTCTTGCCATTTCGGAATGCCTCACTGCTCGCTGCCGACCGCACGCTCCAGGTCGGCATAGGCCTTCTCGAAGTCCGCCTCGGCCTGGAAGTGCTCGAGGTGGACGGATTCGATGGCGCGCACGCTGTCGATGAGGGAAAGGAAGTCGACCCTGCCCGTCTCGTAACCGACCTGCGACGCGCGCAGCGCCTGCTCGGCCTGCGGGATGTGCGTCGACAGGAAGAGGTCCCGCTGCGCGAGCGCTGTCTTGGCGCGCAGGTACGCCTGCCGCACCTCGCGCCGGATCCGGTCCTGCAGACGACGGAGGTCGGCCTGCGCCGTCGTGATCCGGGCGTTCGCCTCGCCGACGGCCGCGTCGTACTTGTACTTGTAGGCGAGCGGGATCGAGATCGAGACCATCGCGCCCAGCCCGTCGCGGCGGTCGAAGTTGTAGAAGCGTTCCGCCATGAACTCGAAATCGGGGAAGTAGCCCAGGCGTGCGAACCGGCGGTTCGCCTCGAACCGCGCAATGGAGGCCTGCTGTGCCGCGAGCTCGGGGCGCTGGCGAAGGGCAACTTCCGTCAGCGACCCGATATCCTGCTCGAGCCGCACCCTCTCCGGCTCCTCCGGGATCCCGATCGATCCCGGATCCTCCCGGCTGAGCAGCGCGGCGAGCTCCGCACGCGCCGCGTCGACGCCGAGCGTCTGCGTGGTCACGCGGTTGATGAGACGCGTGAGCTCGACCTGGGCGCGCAGCACGTCGGGCTGGGAGACCTGGCCGACGGCGTACTTCTGCTCGGCGATGCGCGCGAGGCGCTCCACCAGGTCCTTGTCGCGAGAGTAGACGAGGAGGTTCTCGTGCACCAGCCAGAGGTCCCAGTAGGCGCGCTTCACGGCCGCGATCACCTCGAGCTGCACCATGTCCGCCTCGCGGCGGGCGACGTCGGCGTCGCGCTCGGCGGCGGTGCCCGCGAGCGTGCGCTTCCCCGGGAAGGGCACCTTCTGGGAGAGCCTCAGGATGTTGTTGTCGGCCCGCGTGACGTCGAAGGACTCGGGCGCGTTCCAGGTCTCGTAGCTGAATACCGGGTCGTCGTAGGCGGAGGCCTGCGCGGGCACGTAGGACGCGGCCTGAGCGCGTGCCCGCGCCGCCTTGATCTCGGGGTTCTGCACCCGTGCTTCCTCGATCACCTCGGCCAGGCGAATGGCCGGAGGTTCGTCTCCGCGTCCGGGCGCCGCCGCCACCAGCAGCACGGCGGCCACGAATACGCCTCTCGTCGTCTGCGACATACTCCCTCCCCGATTGCCTCGTCGGCGAGCAGTGATGCCAAATGGGCGGGCAATCACGACCGGGGCAGAACCATCACCCGTGCATTCCGTGATGCGTACCAGGACACCTCGTGGCATCCGCCTTGCTCCGACCCGGGTACAATGGCTGGGCGACTCGCTCCCCTTGTTCTCGCTCTCGTGCTCGTCGGTGGGCCGATCTCGAGCGCGAGCGACCCATGTCCCGGCTACGTCGAGCATCTGCGGCTGGCCCGTGCGTACCTCGACCGCGGCGAGCGCCCGAGTGCGCTGGCCGAACTGCGCCGCGCCCGCGAGGAACTCAAGGCGTGCCTGCGGGGCGACGAAGGCGTAGTGGCCTTGGCGGCGCTTGCGGTCGGGCCGCGTCGAGGCGACGCGAGCGTGGCCTTACGGGGTCCCCTGCTCGGCGCGCTGTAGGGCCCTATCGATTGCATCGGGCGCGACAGGCTTCCCGCGCTCGAGGTCCTCGATGAGGCCGTTGACGCGTTGCTGCTCGAGGAGCAGGACCTGGCGTGCGCCGCCCTTTGTCTGATCGGCTCGCCGAGCCAGATTCGCCTCGGCCGCCTTCAGGCGGGCGACGGCCTGCCTCTGTTGGCCCGCCTTCAGCTCGCTGATCGCGTGTGACTCCCCCGCGGCCACCTGGGCCGTGGCGGAGATGGCGAAGATTGTCAGCAGCAGAGTCTTCGTGGTCTTCATGATTCTCTCCCTTGCTCGCGCGACGAAACGTCGCGCACCCTGCCCGCGGCGCATCAGCCCCGACGGGCCGTCGCTGGTTGGGAGAGAAGTCTAGAGGCGGAGCGAACGGATCAGGAGAAAGACGGGGCTCGCGCGCGCGACGGGATCGGAAGGACCCGACGTCTGGACGTAGGTCCCATCCACGCTGCCGCCCGAGACCGGACACGAGAGACCGACCAGGAACGTGGGGTGCAGCTTGGCGGACGGTGCGAGCGTGGCCTGCTCGGCTGAGGCCTGCTCAACGCTGCAGCAGCGCGCTGCCTTTGCGATGCCGCGGTTCTGGTGCTGACACCGCGTTGCGCAGCAGCGGGCGGCGCGCAGCTCGCGCATCGTCCGGGACGGGACCGCGTAGGCAACCTGGACCGCTACCGTGATCGATAGGGCAGACGCGACCGCGATGAGAGACCGGATACGCACCGAGCCTGAAGCTACTCTCGGTGGCCTGGTTGTGCAACGGTCCCCATGTGCCGGCTGACGTCGTCCCGCCGATCGTGAGCGGGCCCCTCCTTGCCGGGACCTTCCTCGTGCTCGTGTGGCTCGAGCAGCGCTACCCCCTCAGGCGGTCCGTCGAGCCCAAGCTGCGACGCACGGCCCGCAACCTCGCCGTCGCGACCTTCAGCGCGGGTGCGGTCCATTTCGTGGAGCTGCCGGCGATATTGCCGCTGGCGCGGTGGGTCGAGGCGGGGAGATGGGGCCTCCTCGGCTGGGCACCCCTGCCCACCTGGCTCCATCTCCTGCTCGCCGTCGTGTTCATGGACTACACGCTCTACGGCTGGCACGTGCTCACGCACCGCGTGCCGTTCCTCTGGCGGTTTCACGTCGTGCACCACGTGGACCTCGACCTCGACGCCTCGACGGCGCTGCGCTTCCACTTCGCCGAGATCGTGATCTCGATCGGGTGGCGCATCGCGCAGGTGGTGCTGATCGGCGTGCCGCCGCTCGCCCTCTCGGCCTGGCAGACCGCGACGCTCGTCTCGATCATGTTCCACCATGCGAACGTGCGCCTGCCGATCGCGGCCGAGCGGCGCCTCAACCGGTTCATCGTGACGCCGCGCATGCACGGCATCCACCACTCGACCGTGCGCGAGGAGACGGACTCGAACTGGTCGAGCGGTCTCACCCTCTGGGATTGGCTGCACGGCACCCTCCGGCTCGACGTGCCACAGGAGGAGGTCACGATCGGCGTCCCCGCCTACCGCCACCCGCGGGAGGTGACGCTCGGCAGGCTCCTCGCGATGCCCTTCGGACGCACGCGGCCGAGCTGGGAGCTCCCGGGAGGCGGCCGGCCCGCCCGCGCCGCCGCACCCGGTCCGAGCCTGCTCGGCTGAGAAACTCCAAACGCTGCCTCAGCGCCAGGCGATCTCGGCGACCCGAACCGTCAGCGGGAGGCCCTCCTCGCGGACGGGGTGCTCGACGGCGCGCCAGGCGAGGCCGGCGGTGTCGAGCGCCGAGTAGAAGCCGAGCGTGTCGATGCGCCGCGCGTCGGCCACCAGCGCCCGGCCCCCGGGCGCCAGGAGGCGAGCGATCGTGTGGACGACCGCGTCGAATGCCGTGCGGTCGTACAGCACTTCGGCTGCCAGCACGAGGTCGAACCGTCCGGCGACGGCCGGCGTGGTGATGTCGGCGACCACGCACTGAACGTCCACGAGCCTGTTCGCCGCCGCACTCGCGCGCACGAAGGCGAGCGGCGCCACCACCCGGTCGACGAACGTCACGCGCGCGCCGCGGCGCGCGGCGACGAGGCCCGGGAGCCCGAGGCCGCAGCCGAGCTCGACCGCCGAGCGCGCGCCGCGCGGCACGGCCTCGGCCAGCACCGCCGCGCCCGTCCAGCGATGGGCCCAGTAGGGCGGCTCGGGCGGATCGTCGCCGGCGAGCAGCGCCGTGCGGTCGACGTGACGCTCGAGATCCGCGACCTCCCACAGTGCGATCGCCTCGGCACCGACGTCGATCCGGGAAAGCGTCGCGGGGAATCCCGCAATGACCGCCCGCTCTGTTGTCACTCGGGCGGACGCGGTGCTATGCACCGCGTCCATGGAAGACATGGTGCGCCAGACCGATCAGATCATCAACTTCACCAACGAGATCAACCGCCGCATCGCCGAGTCCGGCATCACCGGTGTCGAAGGCCTCGTCGGCCTCTACGATCAGCTCCGCAGCGCGCTCGGGAAGGTGAGCCAGCAGGAGCTCGAGTGGGCCCAGGGCGAGGTGAGCCGCGTGCTCGAGCGCCTGCGACGGCTCTCCGAGGAATTGTCGCACCTCGCCGCCTTGAAGGCGGCGCTCGAAACGGGGCACTGAGCCAGCGGACGCAGGCCGCCGGCGCGCCGCCGCTACTTCACCGCCTCGACGACGATCCCCTGCAGACCGCCCTGGGCAACCTTGTTGCCATCGATCGTGATCTTCTCACCGGCCTTGTCCTTCGCCTGCCCGTAGGGCTTCGCGTTCTCGTGGTCCTCCAGGAGGAGGAACACCTGCTTGTCGTCCGTGAGCAGGCCGAGCGGGATCCCCTTCTTGGCGCACGTCTCGGCGCACTTCTTGTGGCTGGGACCCCGGCTGGTCTCCGGGTGCGCCATGTAGCACGCCAGGTCCACGACCTCGCCGGTGAGCGTGTCGGCCCGCACCGCGGGGGTCAAGAGGAGCCCGGCGACCACGGCGGCGAGCACTGAGAGCAATCGCATTCGCATACCATCCCCTCCCAACGATCGGAATCGTTCCTATTGTCCCTACCCGGCGTGGGCCTGTCAGTCAAACTCGCCGGCCGGCACGGCGTCGGGCGCATCCAGCGGCGGCGTGAAGACGGCGAGGGTGACGGCCCGCCCTCGACCCTCGTTCACGAACCCGTGCGGGGTCCCGCGCGGGATGAGCACGGCGTCGCCGGCCCGGAGCCGAATGTGCGTGTGGCCGAGAGTGAGCGTGCCCCGCCCGCGCAGCACGAACACCGTGAGGTCGTGGGCGGCGTGGCGGTGCGGCGCCTCCCGATCCCGCACCTGGACGACGTGGTAGCTCGCGGTCTCGGTGCGGGCGACCCGATCGGCGCGGATGTTCTCGTCCGCCGGCACGTGGGCGGCGAGGAACGCGTCGAGCCCATCGGCCAGCGGCCCGATCGCGACCTCGGGGACGCGTGCCGCGCACCCCACGAGGAGCGCGGCGAGGAGTAGACTGCTACGCGTCGCCCTCGCCCCCGCGTCCACCCGACGTGCCGCGCGCGAGACACTCGTCGACGCAGCTCTCGATCAGCTGGCCGAGCGGCCCCGCGGCTCCGCCCCGCTCGTAGGCGCGAATCTCGGCCACGCGCGCGGCCAGCTCGTCGACCGCCCGGGCGACTTTCCGCGCGAGCTCGAGCCCGCGGCCTCCCTCCTGCGCGAGGCTGCGCTCGAGCAGGCTCGTGTAGAGCTTCAGCCCGCCGAGAGGGTTGTTGAGCTCGTGCGCGATCTGGATGGCGAGGCGACCGAGGGACGCGCCCACGGCGCCACGGAGGCGGGAGCCGCTGCGCTCCTCCGCCATGACGAGCGCCGCACGCGCCGCGAGGAGCGTGAGCGGGCCGGCGTCGGCGGGCGGCCCGGGCAGCTCGACCGCCAGCGCACCCGACGTCGCGCCCTGGATCAACACGGGGACGGAAAGCGCCGTGCGCCCTTCACCCGTGCGCACCGCCGGTGCGCCCTTCGCGACGGCCTCCTCCGCGACGGCCGCCAGCGGCTCCGGCGCGTCGTCGCCGGCGACCCGCGCCAGCCGTCCGTCCTCGAAGGCGAAGACGGCGGCCACGTCTGCTCCCATCGCCGCTCGAGCCGCATCCGCCACGCGGGCGAGGACGGTGGCGGCCGGGCCCGACACCAGGAGAGCGGTGCGGAGCGCCTCGAGCAGCGCGCGGTCCCGTGCTGCACGGCCTGCCGCCAGCGCCGCCGAGACGCGCACCCCGACCTCCTCCGGAACGATCGGCGTTCCGACGCAGTCAGCCGCGCCTTCCCGAATCGCCCGAGCCACGCGATCGCGCGCCCCCTCCGGGACCAGAAAGAGCACCGGGAGCCCGGGGGACCGAGCCTGCAGCGCGCGCATGAGAGCGAGGCCATCCGTCGAGCCGAGATCGAGAGCGAGCAGCGCCACGTCGAACCGACGCCGTGCGAGCAGCGCGACGGCCGCGTCCGGGCGATGCTCGACGGTCATTGACACGCCGAGCGCCTCGAGCGCCGGCCTCAGCGTTTCCTGAACCCGCGAATCACCCTCGACGACGAGCGCCGCGGGCGGTGTGAACCCCTGTGACACGGCCCAAGCTCGGCTGCTAGCTCCCTGTCCCTTTTACCTCTTCTGCGGGCTCGTGGCAGCCCGAAGTCGCACGGCGCCTCCTACCCGCCCGCGGCTCTGCATTGGCGTGCAGCCCTGCACGATGCCCGGTCCGGACCCATGCGGTCTGCGCAGGCATGCGCCTAGCATGCCCCGGATCTCCCGCCTCGAACCCGGGTCGAGGCCGCGACCACCATCCATGAGGCGAACCGCCACACTCATCAGCTTTCTGGCTGCCGCTGCGCCAGCGGCCGCGCATCACACGGGGACGCCACCCGTCGTCCGAATCACCTGGTCGGGCGACAACAGCTTGCCGCGCTTTCCCTCCTTCACCGACACCCTCGCCCTCGTCGGTCCGGGCCCGAGCCCGTCCATCTACAGCCTTCGTCTCTTCGACCGCCCCGACATCGTGACGCCGGTCAGTGCCGGCGGCAACAACGCCAACCCCGCGGCGTCCCCGCGCGCGATCGCCTTCGACTCCGATGGCGATCCCCTGGCGAGCGGCGACCCGGGGCGGCAGGTCTTCGTGCGGGCCGGCGGGGCGCTCCTGCAGATGACCCACGACCCGACCGGCACGAGCGCAAATCCGGCGTTGAACTACTTCGGCAACCTCCTGGCCTTCGAGTCGGCCGGCGACCTCGCCGGGAGGGGGAGCCTCGGGACCGTTCAGGTGTACTTGCGCGACGCCGACGGAGGCCCCGTAGTCCAGCTGAGCCGCGGCCAGGGGACCAGCCGCAATCCGTCGCTCAGCCGGGGCGGCACCACCATCGCGTTCGATTCGACGAGCGATCCGGCCACGGGAATCGACACCGGGATCTCGCAGATCTGGCTCTCGTCGACGGACCCCGCCACCAGCCACCCGATCACCGCCGGCAACGGTCCGAGCCGCAATCCGTTGGTCAGCAACCGGGGGCGCATCCTGGTGTTCGAGAGCGAAGCCGACCTCGCGAGCGGCGGCGCCAACACGGGCATCCCCCAGATCTTCGCCTACGACCTCATGAGCGGAAACTTCGCCCAGGTCACGCAGGACCCGAGCGGCTGCACCGGCGCGTCGGCGCTCAAGCGCGCCGGCGACTGGCGTATCGCCTTCACCTGCGCCGGGCAGGGCTTCTACCATGATCTGCGCGCCGACCGCCGCTACCGGCTGCCGATCGACGGGGGCGACACGAATCACGTGGTGGCGGGGGCGGGCTTCTACTTCCTGACGGTCTGCACGACCGCCAACCTCCTCGGGACGGGGACCACCGCGGGCCACGAAATTTACCTCTTCAACCTGTACAAGCGGCCGGCGGAGCCGGTGAGCGGCAGCGCCGTATGGTTCCCGGCGCGCGGCTTGCGACCGCTGCGCTGAGAGCTCGACCGGCGGATCACGCTGCGCTCGCAGCGTGATCTTGCGAGCCGCGGAGGCTCCTTGGGAGAATGCCGCGATGGCACCCCGCCTTCTCGGGAGGCTCGCGCGCTCGCTCGAGAGTCGGTGGTGGCTCGTCGCGATCGTGGCGCTCGCGACGACGCTGCGCGCCGCGCACGTGCTCTCGCTGCGTGCGACACCGTGGTTCGACCACCTGGTCGTCGATCCCGAGTACTACGACGAGTGGGCCCGTCGGCTCGCCGCCGGCGGCTGGCTGGGCGAGCGGCCCTTCTACATGGATCCGCTCTATCCCTACTTCCTGGGGGTCATCTATCGACTCTGCGGTCGCGACCTCCTCCTGGTCCGGCTCGTGCAGGTCGCCCTCGGCGCCGGCTCGTGCGCGCTCGTGGCGGTGATTGGCAGGCGCGTCGGTGGCGCCGCGATCGGCGCGCTCGCCGCCCTCGGCTTCGCCCTCTACAAGCCGGACATCTTCTACGTCGCCGAGGTCGACAAGACCTGCCTGTCCGTGTTCCTGACCGCGGCCGCCCTGGCGCTCGCCCTCGGACCGTCGCTCCCGGCACGCTTCGCCGGGGGGTTCACTCTCGGCCTGGCCGCGCTGACGCGCGCGAACTTCCTCCTGTTCGCGCCGCTGGGCATCCTGGTCTTCCTGATGGAACGCGGCGTGCCGGACGCGCGCGCCTTCGGGCTGCCCCGGCCGGTCGTGGCCGCCACGCTCTTCGCGGCGGGCGTTGGGCTCTCGCTCCTGCCGGTGGCGTTGAGGAACCACCATCTCTCGGGCGAGTGGATCCTGACCACCTCGCAGGCCGGCCAGAACTTCTACATCGGCAACAATCCGACCAACCCCTGGGGCGCCTACGGCGCGCTGCCCTTCGTGCGCGGCAACCCGCACTTCGAGGAGGCCGACTTCCGCGCCGCCGCCGAGGCGCAGGCGGGCCGCTCACTGGCTCCGCGAGAGGTGTCGAGGTTCTGGTTCGCGCAGGCGTTCCGGCACATGCGCGAGCACCCCGCGTTTGCGGCCCGGGCGATGTTCTGCAAGCTCGTGCTCTTCTGGAACGACTTCGAGATCTCCGACAATCAGGACCAGTACCTGCTCGAGCGCGACTCCTGGGTGCTGCGCCTGCCGCTCCTCGGCTTCGGCGGGGTCGCGCCGCTGGCGCTGCTCGGGGTGATCGCCACCGTGCGGACGAGACGCGCCGTACGGCTGCTCGGCGGCTTCGTGATCCTCTACTGCGCCTCGGTGGTCGCGTTCTTCATCTTCTCGCGCTATCGGATCCAGGTCGTCCCTGCCCTGCTGCCGCTCGCGGCGGTCGGCGCGGCCGAGCTGGTCGCCCGGATCCGCGACCGGAGCTGGACGCGCGTCGCCGCCGCGGCCGCGGTCGTCGCCGGCGCGGGGCTCCTCTGCTTCCACCGCTTCGGCATCTTCTCGCGCGACAACGAGCTCGTGGTCGAGATGCGGCTTCGCCACCTCGGCGAGGTGTACGAGACGGCCGGCATGCCCGACCGGGCCATCGACGTCTTCCAGGAGGCCGTCCGCGGCTGTCCCACCCGCTGCCCGCAGGCGCTCGAGAAGCTCTTCGCCGCCTACGTCAAGACGGGCCGGCTCGCGGACGGCGAGGCCTACTTCCGCGCCTTCACGCGCGCCCATCCGGGGCAGCCCGACGGCGAGCGCGACCTCCAGCGCCTCATGGAGATCGAAGCCGCCGGGCCCGGCCGGCGCTAGGAGCGGATCAGGCCGCCGAGCCGACGGACGATGCGCTCGACGTCCTCTGCGAGCTCGCGGATGACGTCGACCGCCGGCTTGATCCCGCCGACCAGCCCGACGCTCTGCCCCGCGAGCAGGCTCATCGAGCCGACGTCGCCGCTCGCGTCGGCGGTGGGTGGCGCCGCCCAGAAGCGCGGGACAGGCACGCGTTGTCCGCCCAAGGATGCCTCGCCGATCACCGCCTCGTCCGCTCGCTGCTCTTGCCCGCGCGCTTCCTTCCCGAGCCACTGCTCCACGAACGGCGTCCGGAGCGCGCGATGCGGGGCGTTCGGCCAGCCGCCGCCGAACAGCATGGTGAGGACGGTATCCTCTTCCGTCGCGGCGACCACCTTCTCCTTGTACAACGAATGGGCGGCGGCTTCCGGCGTAGCGAGGAATCGCGTGCCGAGGACGACGCCATCGGCACCCAGCGCCAGCGCCGCGACCACGCCGCGCGCATCCGCGATACCGCCGGCGGCGACGACCGGCGTCGGGGCGACGGCATCAACCACGCGCGGCACCAGGACCATCGTGGCCACCTGGCCGGCGACGTGGCCTCCCGCTTCCACGCCCTGCGCGACGATGACGTCGACACCGGCGCGCGCGGCCTGCCGCGCCGCCGCCACCGACCCGACCTGATGCAGGACCTTGATGCCGGCCGCGTGCGCCGGCTCGACGTAGGGCGCCGGATCACCCCAGAACGTCGAGAGTACGGGCGCGCGCTCCTCGATGCAGGCCGCAACCTGCTCCGGCGCGGCGAGCGGCAGGATGAAGTTGACGCCGAAGGGCCGGTCGGTCAGCTCCCGCACACGACGGATGAGCCGGCGAACGAGCGGCGGAGGGTTGGCGCCGAACGATACGATCCCGAGACCGCCCGCGTTGCCGACCGCCGCCACCAGCTCCGGGCTCGTGATGGACGGCCCCATCGGCGCCGCGATGATCGGCAGCTCGATGCCCAGCAGGTCACACAGGCGGGTGCGGAGCATGCCCCCTCGGGGGTCGCGGTCAGCAGTGGTGGGCGACCGTCTCGAGCAGACGGTCGAACTCGATCGGCTTCACCATGGCGTCCACCGCGCCGAGCGCCGCCGCCTTCTGCGAGGTCCCGGCGTCCGCCGAAATGACGACGACCGGGATCGCCGCCAGGCTCGGATCGCGCAGCTGCTCGTCACGAAACGCCCACCCGTTCATCACGGGCATGAACAGGTCGAGGAGGATCAGGCAGAAGTCGGTGGAAGACCGGAGGCAGCGAAGGGCTTCTTTCCCATGCTCCGCCTCGACGACGCTGTACCCTTCGCCTTCGAGGAAGACCGCAAGAGATTCGCGCACGTCGCTATCGTCCTCGACGATCAGGATGGTCTTGCCTGGACTCATCGCGAAGCCCTCAGCGGCCTGCGAGCGACGCGAGCAGCGTCACCAGGCCGTCGGGCTCGACCGGCTTGCGGAAGCACGCATGGAACCCCGCCGCAGCGACGCGATCTCCCTCTTGATGGTAACCCGTGATGGCCACGGCCGGGACCGCACGCAGGCGGCCCGTCGCCCGCAGCTCGCGTACCAGCGCGTACCCATCTTCCCCGGGCATCCTGATGTCGCTTACCAGCACATCCGGCTCCCAGTTGTCCAGCGCGGCCCGGGCGTCGGGTACCGACGCGACCATCGTGACCTTCGCGCCGCGCTCCTCGAGGAGCACCCCCAGCGGCTCGCACGCCTCCAGCTCGTCGTCCACGATCAACACGCGCAGCCCGTCGAGCCGTGGGACAGGCAGCGCCGGCAAGCCGTCCTCCCGGTCCGCCGGTTCGATGATCGTTGCATCCATGAGCGGCAGGGTAATGGTGAACGTCGAGCCGGTGCCCTCGCCCGCACTCTCCGGCTTCACCGTACCCCCGTGTTGCTGGACCAGGCTCCGCACGATGGCGAGGCCGAGTCCCAGCCCGCCCGTCTTCCTCGTCTTCACGTCGTCGCCCTGGCGGAACGGCTCGAAGATCTGCGGCAGGAGCTCGGGCGTGATCCCGCGCCCCGTGTCCCGGACGACGATGCGCGCCTCGCGGTCGGTTCGCTCGACGCGCAGCTCGACGCATCCGCCCGCGGGGGTGAACTTCACGGCGTTGCTCAAGAGGTTCGAAACGATCTGTTGCAACCGGATCGCGTCGCCGAGGACGGTGCCGCCCGCCTCCAGGCTCGCTTCGAGCCGCACGTCATTTCCGACCGCGTCGGGTCGAATCGCATCGAGCGCGGCCTGGGCCACGGCCCGTAGGTCGACGGGAGCGAGGTTGAGCCTCAGGCGGCCCGTGACGATCCGCGACACGTCGAGCAGGTCGTCGATCAGCTCCGCCTGTATCCTGCCGCTGCGCTCGATGCTCTGCAGGGCCCGTGCCGCGCGCTCCGGCGAGACCTTCCCCTGGCGCAGGACGCGCACCCAGCCGAGCATCGAGGCGAGCGGCGTGCGAAGCTCGTGCGACACGATCGAGAGCAGCTGGTCCTTGGCGCGGCTCGCGGCTTCCGCCTCGGCGCGGGCCTGCTTGGCTTCCGCGAGGAGCCGCTCGCGCTCCTCCTCCGCACGTTTCCGGTCCGTCACGTCGCGTGCGATCTTCGACGCGCCGATCACGTCGCCCGTCGCGTCCCTGATCGGCGAGATGGAGAGCGACACCTGAATACGCTGCCCGTCCTTTCGCACTCGCTCCGTGTCGAAGTGCTCCACCCGCTCGCCGCGCCGGATCGCCGCGAGAATCGATGGGACCTCGTCCGGGCGATCGGGCGGAACCAGGCGAGAGAGAGGGCTCCCAACCATTTCCTCGGCCGTGTATCCGAAGATGCGTTCCGCGCCCTGGTTCCAGCTCGTCACGATGCCGTCGAGCGACTTGCCGATGATGGCGTCGTCGGAGCCCTCGACGATGGCGGCAAGGCGCGCCTGCGCCTCCTCGGGCCGCTCGCGCCGCGTGATGTCCACCGCCGTGCCGATCGCGCGCAGCGGGCGGCCGCTTACGTCCCGGACGATCACGACGCTCGACGCCAGCCGGCGGACCTGGCCGTCGTCGCCGAGACTGCGGTACTCGACGCCGTACTCTCCCGCTCCCGCGAGCGCCGACTCGAAGGCGGCTCTGACTCGCTCCCGGTCGTCCGGGTGAACGCGGGCCCGCAACTCATCACGATGGCGGAGGGTCACGCCGGGCGGCACACCGAGCATCGCCGCGAACCGGTCGGTGACGCGCACCTCACCGGTCATCAGGTCGGCTTCCCAGACGCCGAGCTCCGCCGCGTCGAAGGGAAGCCGGGGCGTGTCGCCCGCCGGTACGCGGTTCACACGCTCGGGGGCGAGTCTCCGCACAGGGTGCGGATTGTCGCTTCGCCGAGACGGATGGTCAAGCTCGAGGAACGCCGTGCGGAGGCCGGATACCGATCCTCTCGTGCAGCGCGAAGCGCTGAACCTTCCCGGTGGCGGTGCGCGGGATCGACTCGAGAAAGGCGAGCCGCTTCGGCCGTTTGAAGCGCGGCAGGCCGTCGGCGCAGGCGCGCTCGATGCGCTCACGCAGCGCGTCGGCCTCGCCCGACACGCCCACCACGCAGGCGACGAGCTCCGTCAGGCCGCCCTCGCCCGCCGCGCCGATCACGGCGCACTCGCGGACGCCGTCGACCGACGCCACCACGCTCTCGACCTCCGGCGGCGAGACCCACTGCCCGGAGACCTTCAGCATGTCGTCCGTGCGGCCGAGGACCCGAAAGGAGCCGTCGGGGTTCTCGACCGCCTGGTCGCCGGTCGCGAGCCATTCGCCTCGAAAGGCGCGACACGTGGCCTCCGCGCGCTGCCAGTAGCCGGCCGCGATGCTTTCCCCGCGGACGAGAAGCCGTCCGGCGCTTCCCGCCGCGACGGGCACGTCACCCTCGTCGACCACCCGCACCTCGTAGCCGGGGACGGGCCGGCCGAGCGATCCCGGCCTGCATTCGCCGGGCCGGTTCGAGAGGAAGATGTGCAGCGTCTCGGTGGAGCCGAGGCCGTCGATGATGTCCTGGCCGAAGCGCTCCTTCCACGCATGGAAGAGCGCTTCCGGCAGGGCCTCGCCCGCCGAGACGAGGCGGCGCAGTCCCGAAATCGCCTCCTGCGCGCCCGGCGGCGCCTGCTCGAGGAGCGCGCGATAGACCGACGGCACGGCGAAGAAGAGGCTCGGCCGCTCCTCGGAGAGGATCGTCCAGGTCCGCGCCGGCGAGAAGGGCTCCGGCGAGAGCACGGCAGACGCACCGGCGGCGAGCGGAAAGTACAGGCTCGCGCCCAGGCCGTAGGCGAAGAAGAGCTTCGAGGTCGCATAGGCGACGTCGCCGGCGTGCACGCCGAGGATATGGCGTCCGTAGCTCTCCACCGCATGCAGGATGTCGCGGTGGCGGTGAACGACGCCCTTCGGACGGCCGGTGGTTCCCGAGCTGTAAAGCCAGAACGCCGGATCGTCGCGGTGCGTCGGAAAGGGCCCCGGGGAGGCGGGCGCGTCCTCGATCGCCTGCCACAGCGTGCCGGACCGACCGCCGCCCACCGTGAGCACCATCGGGAGCGGGCGCGTCTCGGCCTCGAGCACGTCGGCGACGGCCGCCGTGGTGATCACGGCCCGCGCCCGCGTCTCGCGCACGAAGGGAAGGGAGTCGCCGGGCCGGAGAAACGTGCTCACCAGGACCGGCACCGCCCCGGCCCAGATCGCGCCGAGAAAGGCGTAGACGTACTCGGGACAGTCGGGAAGGATGACGAGGACGCGCTGCTCCTCCTGGATGCCCAGCCGCTCGAACGCCGCGGCCATCTGGCGCACGCGCTGCCTGAGCTCGGCGTAGCCGACGTCGATGCGCTCCCCGTCCGAACGAAAGCGCAGCGCGACGCCAGCATCGTCGCCGCGGCACAGGATCTCGGCAGCGATGTTGAGGCTCACGGCGGCGAGCTACTCCTCGTTGTAGCGCACGTACTGGAAGTCGATCGGCTGGTGATTGATGCCGCGCGCGGGCGGGGCGATCCAGCTCGCGAAGTGGCCCGGCTCGAGCACGGGGTGAGCCATGAGGCTCCGGACGTAGGCGCGGTCCGCCTCCGAGGGAAGCCACTGGTCGCGGTAGCGCTCGAACGCCTCGCCCGTGATCTCGCCACCCGCGGGGTCGAAGAAGTGGCCGGCGAACGTCCCCCGATGGCGGTGGAAGCGGCGCGACGGGAGGACGAGCCGCACGCCGGTTCCCTCGAGCCGCCGGTTCCAGCGGTCGAGCGCCTTCTGGCAGTCCTCCACGTAGGCATCCCGCAGGACCTCGTTCATCGCCGAGCGCAGCGGGATCGCCCGGCGCACGAGCCTCCCCTCCTCGTAGACGTCCATCTCGTAGCCGCCCTCGAGCGCGAGGTGGTCGTCGTAGCGCTCGTCCTCCCTCGGCCGCCCCTTGAGGCCGGCCCCGAAGAAGTGCGCGGCGTTGGTCGACACCTCGCTGCCGAACAGGTCGAGCGAGAGCGAGTACCAGAAGTTCAGGTACCGCTGCATGATGCCGAGGTCGAGCGCGCCGGCGGCGCGGGGGTCCGTGCCCGCGCGCAGGCACTCGGCGGTCCGCTCCACGATGCGGCCGACGCCGCTCTCGCCGACGAACATGTGGTGCGCCTCCTCCGTCAGCATGAAGCGGCAGGTCCGCGACAGCGGATCGAAGCCCGATTCGGCGAGCGCGAGCAGCTGATACTTACCGTCGCGATCGGTGAAGGTGGTGAACATGAAGAACGACAGCCAGTCGTCGATCGGCTCGTTGAAGGCGGCCAGGATGCGCGGCTTGTCGGGGTTCCCCGACCGGCGCTCGAGGAGGTCGCGCGCCTCCTCCCGGCCGTCGCGGCCGAAGTAGGTATGGAGGAGATAGGCCATCGCCCAGAGGTGCCGGCCCTCCTCGACGTTGACCTGGAAGAGGTTGCGGAGGTCGTAGAGCGACGGACAGCTCGCCCCGAGACGGCGCTGTTGCTCGACGGAGGCAGGCTCGGTGTCGCCCTGGGTGACGATCAGGCGGCGGAGCGTGTTGCGGTGCTCGCCCGGCACTTCCCGCCACACCGGCTTCCCGTGGTCGTCGCCGAAGCCGATGCGGCGGTCGGCCACGGGTTCGGCGAGGAAGATGCCCCAGCGGTACTCGGGCATGCGCACGTAGTCGAAGTGCGCCCAGCCGCTCGCGTCGACCGACACCGCGGTGCGGAGATAGACGGCGTCGTCCCGGAAGCGATCCGGGCCCATCTCGCGCCACCAGGCGAGGAAGTGGGGCTGCCACTCCTCGAGCGCGCGTCTGAGGCGCTTGTCGGAGGACAGCCCCACGTTGTTGGGGATCGTCTCGTGCAGCTCCACCGCACCCATCGCGCTCAGGTCCTTCGCCGGTCGAGCTCGGGCCGTTGCCCCGCCTTGCCGTAGAGCGTGAGCGTCCCCTTCTCGCCGGTGGCGTTCGGTCGCGTGAAGATCCAGTTCTGCCAGGCCGAGAGCCGGCCGAAGATCTTCGTCTCGAGCGTCTCGGGCCCGGGGAAGCGGAGGTTCGCCTCCATGCCGGTCAGCGCGTCGGGACTCATTGCAGCCCGCTCCTCCACTGCCAAGCGTACCTCGTCCTCCCAGTCGATGTCATCGGGGGCAAAGGTCACGAGGCCGGTATCGCAGGCAGCCTCCGCGTCGAACGGCCCGCCGTGCGAAAGCACCTCGCCGAGGCGGGCCGGCTCGCCGAGGAAGCGCGCCTCGAGCCGCGAGAGACCGGAGCTCGTCGGCAGCGCTCCGCGATTCAGCGGCGAGAGCTCGACCGTGGCAGGCGCATCCCCGCCAGCCAGCATGTAGGCGCGGTCGGCCGCGAGCGCCAACTCGAGCAGCGAGCCCGCGAACGCCGAGCCCGGGTCGACGAGCGCGAAGAAGGTGCGCGCGGTCAGCTCGAGGCGCTTCAGCACGCGCTTCTGCAGGAGGAGGATCTCGCGCACCAGCCAGTGGCTCCGGTGACGGTCGACGGTGCGGTCGACGGCGAGCACGGCCTTCGCATCACCTTCGGTCCGGAGGAGCACGACGCCGATCTCGGACTCGTTGAAGCGCAGGTGGAGGAGCGCGTCGTCGAGCTCGCGCCAGGCGGCGATCGCCCAGGCACGCGAGCCGGCCTCGAGGAGAGCCGACGGGCTCTCCGGCTCACCCCGGTCCGGCGCCCGGACGGTGAGCGTGGCGACGCGCTTCTCGCGCCCGATCTCGAGCCGCACCCAGCGGTACTCCATCCCGTGCGCCGAAGGCGCGGCCGAGATGGGCTCCAGCTCGACGCCGGGGCCGGACTTCGGACGGTCGCTCGCCCCGGCAAGCGCCGCGGCCCGCTCGCGCACGCGCGTAGCGAACTGCGAGCTCGGCACCGCCTCGTCGACCAGGCGCCACGCGGCCGCGCGCCTTCCCTTGACGCCCTCGGCCGCCGTCGAGAAGAAGTCGGCGCGGTCGCGCCGGACCTTCCGCTTGTCGACGAGGCGCGTGAGCCCGCCGGTGCCGGGAAGCACGCCGAGGAGCGGCACCTCGGGGAGCGAGACCGCGGCCGAGCCGTCGTCGATGAGCAGGATCTCGTCGCAGGCGAGCGCCAGCTCGTAGCCGCCGCCCGACGCCGTCCCGTTGAGTGCGGCGAGCGCACGGATACCCGACTCCGCGCTCATCTCCTCGAGGTAGAGGCGGGTCTCGTTGGTGAACTTGCAGAAGTTGACCTTGAACGGATGCGAGCTCGAGGCGAGCATGAAGATGTTGGCGCCCGCGCAGAACATGCGCTCGCGGAGCGAGGTCACCACGAGCGCGTGCACCTCGGGATGGGAGAAGCGCAGGCGCTGGACGGCGTCGGCGAGCTCGATGTCGACGCCCAGGTCGTAGGAGTTGAGCTTCAGCGCATAGCCGGGCACGAGCCCGGCGCCCTCGTCGACGGCCATCCCCAGCACCGCGACGTCGTCGCGCAGCTCGAGCTTCCAGTGGCGGTAGCGCGACGGATCGGTGGCGAACGAGATCGGGTGCATGGACGCTAGAGGATCCGCGGCAGCACCTCGTCCGTGAAGAGGACGAACGACTCGTGGCTGAGCGGCGCGCACAGGAGGTAGGTGAGGAACATCTCCTCGCGCAGGCGCGCGATCTCGTCGACCACCGCGTCGGGCGTCCCGTACACGATGACGCCGTCGAGGTAGCGCGCGACCGGGTCCACGGGCTGGGCGGACTCGCCGACCGCCACCCCGAAGCCGATCACGCCCGTCAGCGACTGGTGCTGCGGGCCGGTGTAGGAATCCACCAGCCAGCGCGCACCCCGGCGCGCGGTCTCCTCCGCCTCGCGTCGCGTGCGCGCGATCGCGAGCAGGCGTGCCATGGGAATCTCCCGGCCCTCGATCGACAGGCCGCGCGCCTCGAGCTGCTCCCGGTAGAGCTCCCGTTTGTTCGCGATCTCGCGGTGGGAGGAGTGCGGGTCCATCATGATCGTGAAGCCGGCCGCCGCGGCGCGACGGATCGCGTCCGGCGAGGAGGCCGCGAGCCACACGGGCGGGTGCGGCTTCTGCCGCGGCTTCGGCAGCACCTCGATCCCATCGAAACGGAAGTAGCGTCCCGCGTATGTCAGCCGGTCCTCCGTCCACGCGCGGAGGACGATGTCCACGGCCTCGTGGAACCGGGGCGCGCTCTCCTCCGGCGGCACGCCGAAGGCCACGAACTCCGTGCGGTCGAAGCCGCGCCCGGCTCCCCAGTTCACACGGCCGCCGGAGAGGACGTCGAGCAGCGCCACCTCCTCGGCGAGGCGAAGCGGATGGTAGAGGGCCGCCAGCGAGACGGCCGTGCCGATGCGCAGCCGCCGCGTGCGAGCGGCGACATGCGTGCCCATCAGGTGCACGGAAGGACAGACGCTGAAGGAATGGAAGTGGTGCTCGGCGAGCCACACCGCGTCGTATCCGGTGCGGTCCATGATCTCGATCCGCTGGAGCGCGCGCTCGTAGACCGTTTCGATGGCCACGCGCCGCTCGGGCCAGCTGAAGAACTGGAGGACGCCGACTTTCATCGTGTCCCGACGGGTGGCGCCTCCCTCAGTGGACGAGTGCAGCGATCACGGCATCCGAGAGCCGCGACACGCGCTCGAGGTGGAAGCTGTCCTCCATGATGCCGGTCGAGAGGAAACAGAACCCGAGGTCGCGAGCCGGGTCGATCCAGAAGGCGGTCGATCCCGCGCCGATCCCGCCGAACGTCCTGGGGCTCGAGAGGTTGCCGAAGGGCCCGGGGATGATGCCCTCGCCGCGGACGAAGAAGCCGAGACCGATCGAGGCTGGGAACGGCACCCAGCCGCGCATCTGCACGGCGTAGTCGAGGAGCGCGTTCGGCTTGTCGCCGGTCCAGTTCCGGGTGGCGAACTCGAGCATCGCGGGCGACAGGATGCGGGCGCCGTCCAGCTCCCCTCCACGCCCGAGCATCTCGACGAACCTGGCAAGGTCGCTGAGGGTGGTGAGAAAGCCACCTGCCGGAATCTCTGCGCCAGGAATCGAGAGGAGCGCCCCGATGCCTTCGATCTCGAAGGGGGCAAAGAGTCCCGGCTCGGTGAAGCGCGCGACCACCGGACAAAGGCGCCGGACGAGGTCGGCTCGAGGTCCCAGGCTCGTCTCGTTCATCCCGAGCGGCCGGAAGAGGTCCTCCTCGAGGATCTGCCCGAAGGAGCGCGTGGCGCCCTCCGCCCGTCGCACCATCTCGGCCATGACCGCGTGCGCGACGGCGATCGAATAGTTCACGCGCTCGCCGGGGAGCGACTCCGGCGTCGTGGTGCACGCCCACGCGACGAGCCGCTCGATGCTCACCAGGTCCTCGGGCGGGAGGGCCGGCACGCGGGACGCGATACCGCTCGTGTGCGTGAGGAGATGAAAGAGCGTCATCCGCTCCTTGCCGCGGTTCCCGAACTCCGGGATGAGCTCCGAGACGGGCATCATGAGCCGCAGGTCGCCTCGCTCGATGCGATTCAGCACGATCGTGTTCGTGAACTGCTTGCCGACCGACATCGTCGCGAACACCGCGTCCGACTCGAGTCGCCTGGCGCTCGTCCGCTCGGCAAAGCCGCGGGTGGCGGACAAGGCGACGTTGCCGCCGCGCGTCACGCGGATTGCCGCACCGTCGTAACGCTTGGCGTCGATGTCGGCGTCGATCAGGTGCTCGACGCGGGCCAGGCGCTCGAGGTCGAAGCCGAGATCCTTGGGGTCTGCCTGCGTCATGGTCTGCTCCTCTGACAGCTCCCTAGCAGCGAGAGCCGTCGGCCGAAACCCCGGCCGGAGCGCCGGGATCGGGGAAAACCCCCAGGGGGCTGCGCGGAATCCCCCAACTCTGGCCCTCGCAGCGCGAAATGCCTGGTTGGACGTCGGCAAGCGGACCGGCACCGATGTTGCTCTCTCTCCCACCAGCGGAAAAGTCGATGAGACTGAGACTGCTCGACCCCTTTGCCGTCTTCGTCGTTACGGGACTCTCGATCGGGGTCGTCGCGGGGGTCGTCGTGGGCTGGGGGACCGTCTGCCTGCTCGGCTCATTCCGCCACTCGCATTTGAGCTGGCTGCGCTGGCCAAGGGCAGCACCCTCGTCAGGACCCACACGATCGGGGAAACGGCTTGTCCGCTGCATCCGCTGCAAGCGAAGCGTCTGCATCTGCGACGACGACTAGGCCTCGACGAGCCTCACCATCCCCTCGACGCGCGGCGGCAGCCGCGGGCCATTCGCCGCCCTCAACGACCGTGCCGCAGCCAGTATTCACGGAACGCGCGCAGGCAGGGCAGCGACTCCGAGCGCGCCCGCCCCGACTCGAACGGGGGACCTGCAGGTTCGAAGCCTGACGCTCTATCCAGCTGAGCTACGGGCGCGTGCCGCGAGCGACGCGTACTTATCGCGACGGCTGGCGCGAGTCGAGAGGCCCCGGTGTGCAATGAAGGCGCTCACGCGCTGCGCCGACACACGTGCTACCTCGGGCGGATCGTCGACGCGAGCAGCGCGAAGCTCTCGCCCTTGGTCTTCCCCTTCACGACGCCGACGCCCGCCGCGTACCTCTTCGTCTCCGGCGGCGAATCGGGCAGACGCGAAGTCTCGCGCACCTGGATCGCGTTGTCGAAGCGCCCTGCCGGAAGACGGACCTCCACCCCGATCTTCTTCACCGTCACCGTCTCATCCACGATGGGGAACAGGTCCTCCGGCTTGAAGCTGTCGCCCACCTTGGGGTTGGCGGGCATGAACACGGCCGGCATCTGCGCGTTCCCGGCGTCCGGAGGATCGCTCGGCATCGTCGGCCCGCCGACGAGCCAGCTGCCTTCGTGGCTCGTCACCATGCCGTTGTCGTACTTGTCGACCAGCTCACCGAAGTAGAAGACCGTCCCGTCATCGGCCTGTGCGAAGAAGTTCTGCGAGATCTCCCCCACGTCGCCGCCCTCGAACTCGGTCTCCTGGAGGATGCGGGCCGGCACATCAGCGGCGCCGACGTGGAACGTCCGCGTGCCGTCGAGGTAGAGGTCCACGATGACGCTCGCCGTCGCGCCCTTCTGGCCCCGGAAGACTTTCACGCCGCCCGGTTGGAATGGGTGGTAGGGGTTCGTGATGCTGAGCGGGTTCGCGAACGTGGGCGCCGCCGCGAGGGCGAGGCGCCCCTCGAGAACCATGACCAGTACACCGAGCATGACGCGCATAGGTTGGTTCATTCGGACCGACCTCCTCCGCGGGGTGGCTACAATTGCAGGCGACCCGGGCGCAATCCCGCGAGCGAGTGCCGGGCAGCCCGCGAACCGAGGGTGTTGGTCCTTTCCGAGCGGGGCGGGGCCAGAGTACAAGGCCGATTGCCACACTCACTCGGAACCCCGACGTCCGAGCGACGACGACCGCATGACGGTCCTTGATCCCGAGTTCCCGAACGCCGCGACCGCGTCCTTCATGTTCCGCGGGCAGGGCGTGCATGCGCTCTTCCTGGCCATCCTGCTGCCGGTCGCGTGGGGCCTGGCGGAGCCGGCGCTCGGAGACGGCCGCTGGCTCGGCCTGTCGGACACCGTCTGGTTCGTCCTCGCCGTGGGCGAAGCCGTGCTCCATCAGCTCTACGTCTGGATCGCCTGGCGCGCCCAGCTCGGCCGGAAGCTGTTCACCCGCCTGTTCGGCCGCGGCGACTTCGCGGTCTACAGCGCCATCTTTTACGTCCTGCTGCTCCTCCGCCCGGTCGTGATCGCCGCCGTCTCCGTCGCGGATGCGGGAACCGTGCTGTTGCCGAGCTGGCTTGCGCTCGCCCTCGGCATCGTGCTCCTGGTGCCGTCGCTGTACACCGCCTGGTCCGTGCAGCGATACTTCGGATTCGCCCGCGCCGCCGGCGCCGACCACTTCCGGCGGCGCTACCGCGAGATGCCGCTGGTGACGCGAGGCGCCTTCGCGTGGACGCCGAACGCCATGTACACGTTCGGGTTCCTCGGGCTGTGGGCCGTCGCGCTGTTCGGCCGGTCGCATGCGGGCCTGGTGGCCGCGCTGTTCCAGCACGCCTACATCTGGGTCCACTACGCGTGCACCGAGCAGCCGGACATGGAGCTGCTCTACGGGAACCCGGGCACGTCACGCGGCTGACCGCAGCGATGGCGCAGGCGGCTCCTCCGCACGCGCCGACCGGGACGCGCGTCGCCGCACGTCCCGGTAGCGCTACGCGCGGACGGCGCGCGCGCCGGGGATCGGCAGCCGCACGCAGAGGTGCGCGCCGCTGCCGGAGGTGATGCTTGCGCTGCCCCCGAGCGCCCGCACCCGCTCGCGAATGCCGATCAAGCCCGTCCCCAGCTCACCGTTCTTGCGCTTGGGCGCCAGGCCGACGCCGTCGTCCTCCACCTCGAGGCGGAGCTCGCCGTCCATCGCCGTGAGCGCCACCCGCACGTGACGGGCACCCGCGTGCCGGACGACGTTGGTGAGCGCCTCCTGCGTGATCCGGTAGACCGCGGTCTCGATGTCCGCGGGCAGCCGCTCCGGCACACCATCGGCGGTGAAGGTCGCCACGATCCCGTGGCGCTCGGTGAACTCCTTCACCTGCGAATCGAGCGACGGGAGGAGCCCGTAGTCGTCGAGCGCGGAAGGCCGCAGGCCCTGCGACAGCTCGCGCATCTCGGCGATCGTCTTGGCGACGAGCCGGCGGGCATCGGCCGCACGACTCTGCAGCGTCCTCAGGTCCTCGGGACGCTGGCGGTCGAAGAGCCAGAGGTACGAGAGGATGGCCGTCAGCGAGGAGCCGAGCTCCTCGTGCAGCTCGCGCGACACCCGGCGCCGCTCCTCCTCGTGCACCGTCATGAGGCGCGTCGAGAGGGCCGCGAGCTCGTCCTGCCGCTGCGCCAGGCTCGTCCGGAAGCGCTCGATCACTCGGGCGCTCGCCGCGGCCGTCACCACGCCGGCGACGAGCGATCCGATGGCGAGCCCGAAGGGCGCCCCCGGCAAGCCGCGCGAGGACAGGATCGCGCTGACCAGCGCGAAGCCCACGCACATCATCGCCCCGACGAGGACCGTGCGTCGCGTACGCCACGAGTAGAGCGCCGCGCTCCCCATGAGGAGGCAGGTCAGCAGGTTGGCCACGATCGCAGGATAGGTTGGCGTGGCGTACGGCTTGACGTACAGGTAGACGAGCAGGTCGGACGTGAGCCCGAGAACGAAGAGCAGGCTCAGCCGCTCGGCGTAGCGCGTGCCGAGCGAGGTGTAGGTGGCGAGCAGCACGGCGGCCCCGAGGGCGACCGCGAGGCCATAGAACGGCAAGACCTTGAGCAGCGCCCGCGGCTCCAGGTAGTGCACCAGGAGCGGCACGAACAACAGAGTAGAGAGCGCCAGCAGGGCGGCGAGCCGGAGCTGCGGCCGCGGCGTGAGATCGGCGCCGTGGCGTTCGTCCGCCATGTGGGCCGCCTTTATGGCCCTCCGGGCACGGACGCAAGTACCGTCCTATTCCCCAAAAGCCGTGATGCCGTTGCCCCCAGGCACCGTTGGTGCTATCCGGAAGCGGCGGTTGGGTAGGAGAATGGGGCCGTCGCCCGCGCTCGCACGTCGGGTCCTCATCGTCGAAGACAACCCGGATAACCGGTTGGCGCTCCGGACCCTCCTCGAGCTCTGGGGCTACGTCGTGGAGGAGGCGCAGGACGGTGCGGGGGCGATTCAGGTGTTCCTGGAACGTCGCCCCGAGATCGCCCTCGTCGACATCGGGCTCCCGGGCCTCAACGGCTACGAGGTGGCGAAGCAAATGCGGTCGACGCCGGGCGGCAAACCGTTCCTGGTCGCCCTGACGGGCTACGGGCGGACCGACGACCGCCGCAAGGCCCTCGACGCCGGCTTCGACGCGCACCTGGTCAAGCCGGTCGACCCCGACGAGCTCGAGCGCCTGCTCGCCGCCGCCCCTGCGTGATCGCGATACGGGGTTCGTGAGCCTGGTCCTGACCGAAGCGCGGGTGTCGCGCGTGCTCACGCGGACCTCGGGCTTCCTGCGGACCGTCAGCTCGCACTCGCTCCAGCCCTACCGCGGCTGCACGTTCGGCGGGACGCTCTGCGGCGTCGGCTGCTACGTGCAGCACAACCGCTGGGTCACCCGCGGCGCGCCGTGGGGCGGCTTCCTCGAGGTCCGGACGAACGCCGCGGACGCCTATCGCGAGCAGTACGACGCCGAGCGAGCCTGGGCCCGGCGTTCGCGGGATGGCTTCACGATCTTCCTCTCGAGCTCCACCGAACCCTTTCTCCCGCAGGAGGACCGCTTCGGCGTCACGCGGCGAGTCCTCGAGGCGATGTGCGAGCGGGCGCCCGACGGGCTCATCATCCAGACTCACACGGACCGCGTGACGCGCTACCTCGATCTCTACCCACCGCTTGCCGCCGCGACCAGTCTCCGCTTCCACATCTCCATCGAGAGCGACCGTGACCGCCTGCCCGGCCTGCCGCCGCCTGCGAGCTCCGTCGCGCACCGGCTGGAGGCCGCGGCAGCGCTGCGCGCCGCCGGCCTCCGCGTGGTGATCACCGTGTCCCCGCTCCTGCCGATCGCCGAGCCCCGCCGCTTCTTCGAGCGCCTGGCCGAGGTCGCCGATGCCGTCGTCGTCGACCACTTCATCGAAGGCGACGGCACGCCCGGCGGCGCGCGGACGCTTGCCACGCCGCTGCCGGAGGCCATGGCGCGGGTGGAGCCGGCATCGGTGCGGCTCGACTACCGGGATCGGATGGTTGCCGTCGCGGAGGAGGTGATGCCGGGGCGGGTCAGCGTGTCCGTCGACGGCTTTGCCGGGCGTTTCCGTCCGGCGCGCTGACGCCGACTCAGCGGGTGGTCTTGGCAGGGTCCGGCTGTGCAAGTATAGTAGAGTAAAGTATGAGGAAAACCAAGGACGAGTGGTCCCACATCCGACAGCGATATCTCCAGGGTCTCGAATCCACGGGTCTCCGGCTGACGCTTCGCGACCGGACATGGGCGTGCACCGAGAGCGGGCATTGGGTCGCGCTTCCGGGAGGGACCGCCACGAAAGATCCCGACCACTGGTGGCTCTGCTACGACCGCGAAGCGTTCCAGCGGCGTAACGCGCTGGGAGCGATCCTCCTCTGCATGAGCCCCGACGGCTCTTGGCTCGACTTCGGCCTTGCGGCCGCCGTCCTGCGAGAGATCGAATCCCGCCTGCCCGTGGGCCGCGCTCGCCCGCAGCTCAACCTCAACGTGTTCCGGCGCGGGAGCCGCTTCGAGCTGCAGCTGACGGGTGGCCATGCCCCGCTCGACATCACGAGCCGACGCGGCGATCTGTCGTGGCTCGCCGGTCGGGAGCACGCCGGGATGGTGGCCGAGCGTCCTGCCCCGGTCTCCGAGCCCGCACCGGCCAACCCGGAGTCTCGCTTCTTCGCAAAGGTCACGAAGGGGACGCTGAGACCGCTCGATCCGGTCGATCTCGCGGCGGACGGCGTCTACGTGGTGCACGCCCGGAAGGTGGGTGCGGCGCCGGCGAGCGCATCGCTCCGTCGCATCCTCGCACGCGGGGGGCCCGCCGACCTGCCGCCCGACTTCGCCGAGCAGCACGACCACTACGCCCACGGAGCGCCCAAGCGGTGAGCCGTGCCGCGTTCCTCGACACGCTGCACATCCTCGCGCTGGTGAACCCGCGGGACGCATGGCACGCAAAGGCCGTCGAGCTCTCGCATCGCTGGCGTGGTCGGCTCGTCACGACCGAGGCCGTGCTCACGGAGGTCGCGGACGCCCTTTCCCGGCGGCCCTACCGGGCCTGGGCGGTAGAGGCGATCGAGGACCTCCGAGCGGATCCGAACGTCGCGTGCATCACGGTCGACCCTCGCCTGTTCTCGCGGGGATTCGATCTCTACCGCGAACGAGCGGACAAGGACTGGAGCCTGACGGACTGCATCTCCTTCGTCGTCATGCGAGACCGCAAGCTCGGCGACGCTCTCACTGCCGATGTTCACTTCGTGCAAGCGGGGTTCCGCGCGCTCCTGAGAGAGTAGGCGGCCTCCCGAAGCTTGCACGTGACGGGTGGCCCCACTACAGAGGACTCCCATGAGCAACCCGACCGGCCAGGCCGCGATCGACTCCGTGCTGAAGGAGCACCGTGTCTTCCCGCCCCCGGAGCACTTCAGCCGCCGCGCCAGCGTGCCGAGCCGTGCCCGCTACGACGAGCTCTACCGGCGCTCGGTCGAGGACCCCGAGGGCTTCTGGGGCGAGATGGCCGGCCGCCTCCGCTGGACGACGCGCTGGGAGCGCGTGCTCGACTGGCAGCCGCCCTTCGCCAAGTGGTTCGTCGGCGGCCGGCTCAACATCGCCGACAACTGCCTCGACCGCCACCTCGCGGGCCCGCGCCGGAACAAGGCGGCCATCGTCTGGGAGGGCGAGCCCGGCGATCGCCGGGTGCTCACCTATCATGCGCTCCATCGCGAGGTGTGCCGCTTCGCCAACGTGCTGAAGGCGCTCGGCGTCCGGGCGGGCGACCGGGTCGGCATCTACCTCCCGATGGTCCCGGAAGCGGCCATCGCGATGCTCGCCTGCGCCCGCATCGGGGCCATCCACGGCGTCGTCTTCGGCGGCTTCTCGGCCGAGGCGCTGCGCGACCGGATGAACGACGCGGAGGCGACCGTGCTGGTCACCGCCGACGGCGGCTACCGCCGGGGCGCCGTCGTGCCGCTCAAGGCGAACGTCGACGAGGCGCTCGCGGGTGTGCCGACCGTCCGGAACGTCGTCGTCGTGCGGCGGACCGGCGAGGCCGTGCCGATGGCGGCCGGCCGCGATCACTGGTGGCACGAGCTCGTCGAAGGCGCCTCGCCCGAGTGCGTGGCCGAGCCGCTCGACAGCGAGCACCCGCTCTTCGTCCTCTACACGAGCGGCACCACGGGCAAGCCGAAGGGCATCGTCCACACCACGGGCGGCTACCTGCTGCACGCGGCGCTCAGCGCCGAGTGGGTCTTCGACCTGAAGGAGGAGGACACCTACTGGTGCACGGCGGACATCGGCTGGGTCACGGGCCACAGCTACGTCGTCTACGGCATCCTCGCCAACGGCGCGACGTCGGTCATGTACGAGGGCGCGCCGAACCACCCGGCACCCGACCGCTTCTGGCGGCTGGTCGAGGACCTCGGGGTGACGGTCTTCTACACCGCACCGACGGCGATCCGCGCCTTCGTCAAGTGGGGCGAGGAGTGGCCGCGACGCCACGACCTGTCCTCGCTCCGGCTGCTCGGCACCGTCGGCGAGCCGATCAATCCCGAGGCCTGGATGTGGTACCACCGGGTCATCGGCAGAGAGCGCTGCCCGATCGTCGACACGTGGTGGCAGACCGAGACGGGCGGCATCATGATCACCCCGCTGCCCGGCGCGATCCCGACCAAGCCGGGCTCGGCGACGCTGCCGCTCCCCGGAGTGGTCGCCGAGGTCCGGAGCCGCGACGGCACGCCCCTGGCGGCGAATCAGGGCGGCTACCTCGTCATCACGCGACCCTGGCCCGGCATGCTCCGCACCGTCTACCGCGACCCCGAGCGCTACCGGCAGCAGTACTGGAGCCAGATACCCGGCGCGTACTTCACCGGCGACGGCGCCCGCCGCGACGCCGACGGCTATTTCTGGGTCATGGGCCGCATCGACGACGTGGTCAACGTCGCCGGGCACCGGCTCGGCACGATGGAGGTGGAGAGCGCGCTCGTGAGCCACGCCGCGGTCGCCGAGGCGGCGGTCGTCGGCCGCCCCGACGAGCTGAAGGGTCAGGCGATCGCCGCCTTCGTCACGCTCGAGGCCGGCCACCAGCCGTCCGAGGAGCTGCGCGCCGCGCTCAAGCAGCACGTCGCCAAGGAGATCGGCGCCTTCGCGCGGCCGGACGACATCCGCTTCACCGACGCCCTCCCGAAGACCCGCAGCGGCAAGATCATGCGCCGGCTCCTGCGCGACATCGCGGCGGGCAAGGAGACGGTGGGCGACACGACCACGCTCGAGGACTACGCCGTGCTCGCCCGCCTGCGCGAGGAGGAAGAGTAGCCCGCCGTGGAGATCGTCTTCACGAACACGCTCTCCGGGCGCAAGGAGCCGCTCGTGCCGCGCGAGCCGGGTCGCGTGCGGCTCTACTGGTGCGGCGTCACGGTCTACTCGCGCTCGCACGTCGGCCACGCGCGCGCGCTGGTCACCGCGGACGTCCTCTGCCGCTACCTCCGCGCCCGCGGGCTCGAGGTCACCTTCGTCCGCAACTTCACCGACGTCGACGACAAGATCATCCGGCGCGCGAACGAGGAAGGCATCACGGCGGCCGCGCTGGCCGAGCGCGAGGTCCGCGCCTTCCAGGAGGACGTCGCGTGGCTCGGCTGCCTCCCGCCCACCCACGAGCCGCGCGCCACGGAGCACATCCCCGCGATGCTGGCGCTGGTCGAGCAGCTCGTCGCCGCGGGGTTCGCGTACGCCGTGCCCGACGGCAGCGTCTACTTCCGGGTCCGCCGCTTCCCGGCCTACGGGAAGCTCTCCCACCGCCGGCTCGACGACATGGAGGCCGGCGAGGAGATCGACCCCGCCAAGGAGGACCCGCACGACTTCGCGCTCTGGAAGGGCGCCAAGCCGGGCGAGCCCTGGTGGCCGAGCCCCTGGGGCCGCGGCCGGCCCGGCTGGCACATCGAGTGCTCGGCGATGGCCACCCGCTACCTCGGGCAGCCGTTCGAGATCCACGGCGGCGGCTCGGATCTCGTCTTTCCGCACCACGAGAACGAGATCGCGCAGTCGGAGGCCGCAGCCGGCGTCCCGTTCGCCGATCTCTGGGTGCACAACGGCATGATCACCACCGGTGCCGAGAAGATGTCGAAGTCGCTCGGCAACATCCTGTCGATCCCCGAGGTGGCCGAGCGCGCTCCGGCGGAGGCGCTGCGCCTTCTCTTCCTCGGCACGCACTACCGCACGCCGCTCGACTTCTCCCCGGCACGGCTCGAGGAGTCCGGACGCGCCCTCGGGCGGCTCTACGAGGCGCTGGCGCGCGCGGACGAGATCGCCGGCGGACCGCCACCCGCCGTCCCCGTCGACGGCGCGCTCGCCAGGCCGCCCTCGCCGTTCCTCGCCGAGTTCTCGGCCGCCATGGACGACGACCTCAACGCGGCCCGCGCCCTCGGTCTCGTGTTCGACCGGGTGCGCGAGCTGAACCGGCTGCTCGATGCCGGTGATCGGGCGGCGGGGGCCGCCATCCGCCGCGAGCTCGCCGCCGTCGCCGCCGCCACGGGGCTCTTCGCCGAGGCGCCGGCCGCGTTCCTCGAGAGCGCACGGCGTCGCGGCCAGGAGCGCGCCGGGCTCAGCGTGGCGGAGATCGAGGCAGCGATCGCCGCGCGCAACGACGCGCGCCAACGCAAGGACTTCCGCGAGGCGGATGCGATCCGCGAGCGCCTGCGCGAGCAGGGCATCTTGCTCGAGGACACCCCGTCCGGCACGATGTGGAAGGCGGGCTAGCTCGCCCGCGTCCCAGACGTAGGACTGGAGGTGGGAGATGAGGGTGGTGGGATGGATGGCGCTCGGCCTCGTGCTGCTCGCGGGAAGCGCGTCGGCGGACGAGATCTACCGCTCGACCGACGCCGCAGGCCGGCCGGTCTTCTCGAACGGCCGCGGGGGGAGCGGCGACGCGCGGCAGGACGTCGCACCGGCGGCGGCTCCCGCGACCGAAGACGCGGAGAACTTCTCCACCGCCGCCTCGCTCCGCCGCCAGGCCCTCGAGCGCGACCTCCGCGCGTCGGAGCGCCGTCTCCGTGATCTCGACACGCAGCTCGCCGCCCTCGCGCGCGCCCGCACGCGAAACGCCGGCGGCAGCGAGGCGACGGGCGGCGTGCGCGCCGTCGCCGCCGACGTCCGCTCCGAGGAGGAGCAACGCCTCGCCGCCGAGCGCGAGCAGGTGGCGCAGCACGTCGCGGACGCCCGCGCCGCCTACGCGAAGCTGCGCGAGGAGGTGGCGGCGCGGCTCGGCGGCACGCCGAGCTGGTGGATCGAGCTGCGGTAGCTCAGCGCAGCAGCGTCGCCATCAGCGCCAGCTCGTCGCCCAGCTGGCGGGTGATCAGGAAGTTCTGCCGGACGTGCTCGCGCCCGGCGGCACCGAGCCGCGTGCGGAGCTCGGGGTCGGCGAGCAGCTGGCGCGCCCGGAAGGCCGCCCCCTCGACCGAGTTCACGGTGAAGCCGGTGACGTCGTAGATCACCTGCGCGGCGATCCCGCCCGCGAAGCCGCCGATCACCGGCTTCGACTTCCACATCGCCTCGGCGACGCCCAGGCCGAAGCCCTCGCGCGTGGACTTCTGGAAGACGATGGTCGCGGCGTGCTGGAGCGCGTTCACCTCGCGGCGCGCCTGCGGCGGCAGCTCGAGCACGTGCAGGTCGGGATCGTGGCTGGCCGCCTCCCGGACGTCCGCCGAGAGCTCCACCCCCGCGGGGTCGTCGCTCTCGGCGCCACCCACGAGCACGAGCCGGCACTCGTGCTGCCGCTTGACCAGCCGGTAGGCGTCGATGACGCCGAGCGGGTCCTTGAACCGGTCGAAACGCGCCACCTGGAGCAGGATCGGCTTGTCGCGCGGCACGCCGAGACCCGACAGGATGGCGTCGATCTCGGCCGCAGGGAGCTCGCGGTTCTTGTCGCTCAGCGGGTCGATCGACGGATAGATCAGGAACTGCGGGATCGGCAGACGCTGCGCGAAGCTCGGCAAGGAGAACACGGCGGCGTCGAACTTCACGACGAACTGGCGGAGGAACGTCCAGGCGCGGCGCTGCGGCCGTGACACGTCGAGGTGGCACCGCCAGACCCAGGCACCCTCCGGAGGGCGGGCGTCGACCAGGCCGGCGGGCAGGACGTCGTGGGTCACGACGATGTCGGCCCCGAGCTCGAGCGCACTGGCGTGGCCGCGGGTGAAGGCGCGGAACTCGTCGAACGTCTCGGGCGGCAGCCGCTCCTCGTCGCCCTGGAGGGCCGCGTGGAGGCGCGCGCCGACCTGTGGCGCCTCCTCGCCGTCGAGGCTCTCCCAGGCGGCGTCGACTCCGGCTTCCTCGAGCAGCGGCACGAGGCGGCGAAGGATCTCGGCCACTCCGCCGACCTCCCGGCTCGTGCTGACGTGCAGCACCCGCCGCCCGCGCACGCGCTCCGAGAGGCGGCGGAGGAGCTCGACGGTCCCCGCGGGGGCGACGTGCCGGTAGTCCTCGAGGGTCGGCACGGCTTCGGTCATGCGCCGGCGAGGACCTCGTCGGCCAGCGCGACCAGCCGGTTGCGCAGCTCTTCGAGGCTCTGCTGGTACGGGTTCAGGCGGCCCATGCGCGCCGCCAGCTCGGGCAGCTTCAGCTGCTCGTCCACCCAGGCGGCGAAATCGCCGCGCCGCCGGCCCTTGCGGCCGCGCGCCTCGACGAGGTGCAGGTAGACGGCGCCCGTGTCGAGCGTCGCGAGGGCGTCGCGGAACTCCCGGAGCGTGCGCACCTTCACACCCGTCGGGATCTCGAGCACGCGCGACTGCATGAAGTAGAACGGCTCGCCGAAGCCGAACATGATGCGCGGCACGGAGCGCAGCTGCGCGAGGTGGTCGTCGATCAGGCTCACGACCTCGGCGCGCAGGCTTTCGAGGTCCGGGAAGTCCTGCGGGTCGATGATGCCGAGCTTCTCGCCGAGGACGCGGTCGCGCACCTGGATCGCGGCCCAGGTGGCGAAGTCGTTCGGGTACGCGCCGGGGAGGCCGCGTTGGCGGAGGCTGAAGCTGTGGGTGTGGAAATAGATGCTGTCCACCGGCACCTCCTCCAGGTGCTCGAGGAGCTCGCGCTCGTCGAAGGCGCGACGGCCGAGCATCTCGCGGAGCTCCCAGCAGCTGTGGAAGTGAAAGGGCGTCCGCGCCGTCCGCTCGTTCATCGCGCCGCCGCTCCGGGCGCCTCGGGGGCGATCCGCAGGCGCTCGCACAGGCGGGTCACGGGCAGCGCCGAGCGGACCGCCGGCGGCGCCTCCCGCCACCACGCGAGCGCCCGCACCTGGGCGCGGCCGAGATCGAGCACGACGGCGGCCGCCTCGGCCAGGTCGAGCAGGCCGAGCGCCTCCTGGGCTCCCTCGGGCAGCCCGACGATCCGCTCCTCGAGGGCCTGGGCGAGGCGTCGGGCCAGCCAGCGAGCCGGAAATACGACCCCGCGGGCCCGCAGGGACGCCGCCCGCGACTGCAGCGGCCCGAGTGCTGGCGGTGTCGCCGCGACCCCCGCCGCGATCTCCTCGGCGGCCTCGTACCCGAGCAGCATCGCGAGCTCCAGCGGCAATGGCGTGTCGGCGGCGAGCAGCGGCTCGAGGATGGTCCGCAGCCGGGCCAACGCGCCGTGGCGGCTGGCACGCGCGACGCTGGCGCCCTCCCGCGCCACCGCCTCGACGAGATGTTCGCGCTGCACGCCGAAGAGGCTCGCGAGCGTGAAGCGCGAGTCGCCCACCTGGCACGACGGCGTGCCATCCGCGGCGCGCACCGCCACCACGCGCAGCGCCGACAGGGCGCCCGTCGCGAGCTCGGCGACCCGCACCTCGGCCTCGAGCTCGCCGCCCGCGGGGGCGGCGGAAAAGCCGAGCTCGTAGCCCGGGACGCGCGGCGGCTGACCGAGGACGGCCAGCAACGCACCGCTCGCCGCCACGCGCGCGGGCGTCGCCGCCCGCCCACGCGCCGCGCGCCGGTAGAGGTCGGCGCCGCCCTCTCCATTCGCGTTGCTGCGCGCCGGGGCCAGCCGGTCGACGAACCCGTCCTCCAGCCGCCGGCCGAGGGCCTCGGCGAGCTCGATCGTCCGGGCCGCGTAGCGCATCACCTGCACCGGCTCCAAGCCCGCGAGGTCGTCGAAGAACCAGCCGCAGCTCGTCTGCATGAGGAGCGCATGGCGAGCGAGCTCGAGCGCGCGTCGCGTCAGCACGGTGGCCGCCGGGGAAAGCCGCCCGTTCGCCTCGTCGGCGAGGAAGCCCGCGGTGCGGCTGGGATCGAGCACGCACTCGACGTAGCGGTCGCGCGCGCCACACGGGTCGTGCAGGACCTCGCCGGCACGGGTCTCGTAGAGGATCGCCGTCTCGTTGCGCAGCCAGTCGATCGCCTGCCGGAGCGGCGCCCGCCAGGCCTGGCTCCCGCCGGCCGGGCCCGCGACCCGGCAGCCGCAGTCCGCTCGCCAGCGCTCCACCCCGTGCGGGCAGCTCCACGACGTCCCCTCGATGATCTCCACCTCGTGCGCCGGCGGATGCGCGTCGCGGAAGGCCGCCGGGCCGACCAGCTCGACCTCGCGATCTCTGCGCAGCACCCGCAGCGCGGCCGCGAGCGCCATCTCGCCGAAACGGTGATGATGGCCGTAGGTCTCGCCGTCGACCGCGATGGCGACGATGCTCCCATCATCGTCCAGCGCCGCACGCAGCCGCTTGGCGAGCTCGACGCCGTCGCCCAGGAGCGCACCGAATGCGACGCCGTGCGACAGCGCCGCGTGACGGAAGACCACGTCGACGAAGCCGCCGCCGGGCAGGAGGCAGCGGTAGAGGCGGCTGACGTCGAGCGACTCCGGCGTGACCGGCGTCCAGGCCGCGTCGTCCGCGCCCAGCGGCCGGATGCGACGGGCCTGGTGAGGCGCGAGCAAGGTGAGCGTGATGCCGGCCTCCGCCAGCGCCGCGAGGGCCGTGCGGTCGACCGCCATCTCGGGCAGCCACATCCCCTCCGGCGCGCGCCCGAAGCGGTGCTCGAAGTCTCGCCGCCCCCACCGGACCTGCGTGCGCACGTCGCGCGGCGTCGAGAGCGGCAGGATCGGGTGCCCGTAGGCCGACGCCCACGCATTGCCGTGACCGGTGCGCGCCTGGCTCGCCACGTCGGCCCGCCTGAGGGCGGCGAACACCTCGGGCGCATGCGGCTCGAGCCAGGAGAGCAGCGTCGGACCGAAGTCGAAGCTCGTCCACTCGTAGCAGTTGACGAGGTCACAGAGCCGCCCCGCGCCGTCGAGCACCCGCGCCTCGGCGTTCGGCGCGTAGCACTCGCGCGTGATGCGCGTGTTCCAGTCGCGGTCCGGCGCCGCCGACGCCTCGGGGCCGACCACGCCCAGCCACGGGTGCTCGCGGGGCGGCTGGTAGAAGTGACCGTGCAGGCAGAGTGCGCGCACGGGTGGGTATTTAGGCGGCATTCCGGCGGGATGGTCAAGCGTCGCACGAACCCGCCAGGCTCGAATGCGTGTTGAACGCTGGTAGACAAGCCGCTAAGAAGGGCCGCCGCACTGCGTGTGCGACGCGGGGAGAGGACATGCGACACACCGGCCGTCAGCTCTCGCTCGCCTTCGCCGTCCTGGCCCTCGGCCTCATGGGGATGGGCGGGCTCGGTGGCGGTCGTGAGACGGGATTGCCGCAGCGAGAGTTTCGCGCCACGTTCACCGACGTCGACGGTACGCGCGTCGAGGCGACGCGCGTGACCGCGGGCGGCGACACGAACCTGGAGGGCGAGATCGGCCGGGGGCGGCTGCGCGTCCCGTTCGACAACATCGGCCGCATCCGGCTCGAGCCGCCGGGCGAGGATCGCGACCGCATCAAGGCGGAGGTCGTCCTCCGGGAGGGCGAGCCGGTGACGCTGCTCGTGCGCAGCTCGACCACCTTCTATGGCCAGACGCCGAGCGGGGCGTACCAGATCCGGGCGCGCGACCTGAAGTCCATTGACTTCACCCGCTAGGAGCGCGACCCAAGACTTCTTGGGTCGCGGGCACGGACGCGAGCATGTGGCGCTCGCGGCACGTGCGACCGCCGTGCCGCGGCTGGCGAAGCCAGCGCGGCAGAACGGACACGCGCCGTTCCAGAGGTCTCGCGGTGCTCATGCGTACCGGTTGGCGATTGGGCCGGTCTGCGGCGGCCGTGGAAACGCGCGTGTTCGTCTGCCGCGCTGGCTTCGCCAGCCGCGGCAGGACAGTCGGGCGTGATCCCGACGGAACACCCTCGCGTCCGGTTCGCGACCCAAGATGTCTTGGGTCGCGCTCCTAGACGCGCGGCCCTCCTCGTCGCGTGTCTCCTGACGCTCGCGCGTCCCGCGAGCGCCCTCGACGTGAAGCTCTGGCCGCTCTTTCGCTACGCGCACGACGAGGCAAACGACGTCGTCCGCTGGAGCGCGTTCGGCCCGATCCTGGAGTTCACCCGCACGCCCGAGGCGCGTGACCTCCGCATCCGCCCGCTGCTCTGGCTCCGCCAGCAGCGCGGCGGGGAGCGCGACGACCAGGCCGACATCCTCTTCCCGCTCATCTCGACCCGCTGGCAGAACGGCTACCAGACCTTCCGCTTCCTCCTCTTCACGTACAGCAACCGCCCGGCGCCCAAGCCGGAGACCCGCGCGCCCACGTGGGCGACCCGCTTCGAGCTCTTCCCCTTCGTCTTCTACCGCTCCAGCCCCGCGCTCGGGACCTACTTCGGCGTCCTGCCCTTCTACCTCGACATGCCCGACTTTTACGGCTTCGAGCGCGTCCGCGTGGTCCTGTTCCCCGCGTACCTCCGGCTCACCGAGCCGCGGCTCGAGCGCCGCTTCTTCCCTTTCCCGTTCGTCTCGACCGTCGGCGGACCTGCCGGGCGCGGCTTCCGGCTCTGGCCCGTTTACGGGCGCAAGGAGACGCTCGGCACCGAGCGGACGAGCTACATCCTGTGGCCGTTTCACATCCGGCGCGAGCGGCTCGTGCCGGGCTACGGCTGGGAGCGCACGCGGGTCGACTTCCCGTTCGTCGCCGCCATCGACGGCGCCGGCCGCCGGAGCCGCTTCTATGGCATCTTCCTCTACACGCACACCGTGGACGAGCGGCAGGCGTACGAGGGGATCGGCAGCCCGTTCCCGTTCGTCTATCGCGAGCGCGCCCTCGGCGAGACCGCATATCGCATCTGGCGTTTCGCCCCGTTCTATGGACGTGCCGACCGCCCGCCCGTCTCGTCGCGCTTCTACGCGTGGCCGGCCTACCGCGTCCGCCGCCAGGACGTGGAGGACTTCCACTACGAGCGCGACGACGCCATGCTGGTCCTGTGGCGGCGGCAGCGGCAGT
>Ga0209376_1000013_pt1 | contig 183879 bp, 186 predicted proteins | sample GraSoiAngelo_134_FD_185891 | JGI IMG/M metagenome (GOLD analysis project Ga0209376, IMG submission 185891) | Grasslands soil microbial communities from the Angelo Coastal Reserve, California, USA - 14_0929_05_30cm (SPAdes) (version 2) | ecosystem: Environmental > Terrestrial > Soil >... | reverse complement strand
GGCACCTCGATGTCGGCTTGTCACATCCTGGGGCTGGAGAAGGTCCCAAGGGTCCGGCTGTTCGCCGGTTAAAGTGGCACATGAGCTGGGTTCAGAACGTCGTGAGACAGTTCGGTCTGTATCCGGTGCGGGCGGTGGAGTGTTGAGGGAAGTCGTCCGTAGTACGAGAGGACCCGGACGAAGCGACCTCTCGTGTCCCGGCTGTCCCGCCAGGGGCAACGCCGGTTAGCGATGTCGCGCGGGGATAACCGCTGAATGCATCTAAGTGGGAAACCCTCCCCAAGATGAACACTCCCGGGTCGCAAGACCCCTGAAGGGCCCTGGGAGACTACCAGGTTGATAGGCGGCAGGTCCAAGGCGCGCGAGCGCTTCAGCCGAGCCGTACTAATTGCCCGTGAGGCTTGATCTCTTCTCGGTCTCGAGGTGAGCCTCGGCAGCACCACACACTCGTCGGTTGTCGTTGGTTGTTTGCTGGCGACTAGCGCGACAGGGCCACACCCGTTCCCATCCCGAACACGGTCGTTAAGCCTGTCAGCGCCGATGGTACTGCGATCGCGAGGTCGTGGGAGAGTAGGCCGCCGCCAGCTTTCACTACAGAACGACGTCGAGCAAAGACGTCGCGCAGGAACGTAACACACAGGCGTCACGCGAAACCGTACCACGGTTCTGCGTGACGCCTTTGTGTTACGTCTGTGCTTGACGTATCCGCGAGACGTCTTTCCTTTCGTTCATGACCCGTTGTGGAACCGTGGTGCTTGCGGGGCGTCCCAATGTCGGGAAGTCCTCGCTCCTAAACGCCTTGATTGGCGAGCACCTGGCGATCGTCTCGCCAAAGCCGCAGTCCACCCGCCTGCCCGTGGTCGGTCTGCTCACGCAGGGCGACACGCAGTTCATGTTCACCGACTCGCCCGGCTTGCTCGAACCCGAATACCGCCTGCACGAGGCGATGCGCGCCGCCGCGTTGCGGGCCATCGAGGGGGCGGAGGTCATCGCGTACCTGCATCCGTTAGCGGAGTACCCCGCGCCGCCGCTCGACCTGGTGGCGCAGCTCGACCGGCCGCCCCGGGCCCCGATCGTCACCGTGTATACCAAGGGCGACCTCGCGCCGACCTCCACCGTCCGGCACCAACCTCCACCGCCTTCCACCGTCGTCGTTTCCGCGCTCACCCGCGAGGGTCTGGATGCGCTGCTCGACACGTTGCGGATCCATCTCCCGGACGGGCCGTTCCATTACGACCCCGAGGAGATCGCCACGCAGCCCATGCGCTTCTTCGCGGCGGAGTTCGTGCGCGAGGCGGCGTTCGAGCTGCTGCACGAGGAGCTGCCCTACTCGGTCGCGGTCGCAATCGACGAGTTCCGGGAGGGCTCGGAGCCGGTATATATTCGGGCGGTGGTGTACGTCGAGCGGGACAGTCAGAAGGGCATCGTCATTGGGGAAGGGGGGCGCACGATCAAGGCGCTCGGCCAAGCGGCCCGCGCCAAGATCGCAGCGCTGCTCGACGGCCCTGTTTACCTCGAGCTGCACGTGAAAGTGCTTCCACGGTGGCGGCGCCATGCACCGTCGCTCAAGCGCCTGGGGTACGCCGGATGAGTCTCGCGCCCGATTTGCTGGAGATCCTCGTCTGCCCTAAATGCAAGGGGCCGCTGCAATACCGCACCGCGCCGCAGGAAGAGCTCGTGTGCCAGGCCTGCCGTCTGATCTACGCCGTCGAAGACGACATCCCCATCATGCTGATCGATGAGGCGAAGCACTTCTAGATCATCTCAGGCGGATAGGCGGACAGGCGGACAGACGCTCTGGTTCGCTCTTCTCGTGCTGTCCGCCTCTCCGCCTATCCGGCTATCCGCGCAAGAGCTCGCCAACAACGCCGGCGCCCTGTTCCTCCTCTTTCCCGTCGGCGCGCAGGCGGTCGCCATGGGGCAGACCGCCGCCACGCTGGACGGGCGCGGCGAGGCGGCGTTCTGGAATCCCGCCGGCCTCGCCACCATCGAGCGCGGCGAGCTCGCGCTCAACTCCGCTTCGCTGGCGGCGGGGGCCACGCACGCGCTCACGGTCTACTACCCCTCGCACCGCTTCGGCGTGCTGGGTGGCGCGGTGTATCTGGTCGACTACGGCGACCTGGACCGCACCGACTCCGCCAGCAACACCATCGCCCGCATCGCCCCCCGGAACATCGAGTTCCTCGCGTCTTACGCCACCGCGCTGGCGGGCTCCGTCACACTGGGCATCAACTACAAGCTCATCGAGTTCGTCGTCGACTGTTCCGGTGACTGCAGCAACTTCCCCAACGGGCACGGCGTGACGCACGCGCTCGATGTGGGCGGCCAGTTCACCGTCGGCCCCGCCGGCGCGCTGCGCGTCGGTGTCGCGGTGCGGAACGTCGGGTTCAAGCTCCAGGTGAACAACCGTGACCAGGCCGATGCCCTGCCGGCGCGCCTCGTGGTGGGCGCGGCGTATCGCATCTTGCTCCCGGGGGCGCCCGGGCTCGCGCGGGCCGAGCGACTCGACGTCAAGTTGGCCGCGGATGTGGACAGCCCATGGGGGAGTTACGGCGAGTCCGAGATGCGCCTGGGCATCGACGTCGGCTACCAGCGGTTGCTGCGGCTGCGCGGCGGGTACGCGTTCGTGCGGGACGGACTCTCCGGGCCGAGCGTCGGCATGGGCGTGACGAGCGGGTCGATCGGCGTGGACCTGGCGCGCGCCTTCCTCACGGGCTCCGATTTGGTCGCCCAGAACCCGACCTTCTTCTCCTTCCGCGTGGTGTTCTGAGGTGCGCGGCGTGACCCGCGCCCTGCTGCTCGCGGCCGCGCTGCTGCCGTGGTGGTGCCGGGCCGTGGGCCAGGTGCCCGATTCGAGTGCGCTTTCCCCCCCGCTCCCCCCGCCCCCCCCACCCCCCTCACCCCCCCCGGCCCCCGCGCCGCGCGGTGCCCCGGTGTGGCTGCGGCCCGCAGCGTCGCTCATCCTGCCCGGCGCGGGGCAGCTGCTCGCGCATCAGGACCGCGGGGCGGTGTACCTCGCGGTCGAGCTGTACTCGGTGGCGCGCATCATCCAGCTCACGCACGAGGGCGAGCGGCAGGCCAACCGATTTCGCGACTTGGCGTTCGAGGTGGCGCGCCGGGGCTTCGCCCCGGCCCAGCGCGATACCGTGTTCGAGTACTTCGAGACGATGGAGCGCTTCACCGAAAGCGGCCAGTTCGACCGCGGTCCGGGCACCGCGTTCGTCCCGGAGGCCGATACCGCGACCTACAACGGCTCTGTATGGCTGCTGGCGCGACGTACGTTCTGGACCGATCCAGGCGTACCGCCGGATCCGATGTCGCCCGAATACCTGCGCGCGGTTCAGTTCTACCAGCAGCACGCCGTCGGACCCGCTTTCGTGTGGTCGTGGCGCAGCAAGCCGCTCGAGCAGGGCGTCTTCCGGGAGACGATCCGCCGGAGCGACGACGCCTTCCGCACCGCCCAGAACGTCGTCGGCCTGCTGCTCGCGAACCATGTGGTGAGCGCGGTGGACGCGCTCATCTCCAGCCGCCTGTCGGCGGCGGCGGGCCGTCGCACGGCGGTCCATACGATGCTCGGCCCCGTCACGGCCGTCCGGCTGTCCGTGGCGTTCTGAATGCGGTGGGCGCGCTGGCTCCTCGCCGCCATCCCCGTGTCCTGGGCGCTCGCCTGGCTCGACGCGCCCTCGCTCGCCGTGTTCATCGCCGCCGGACTCGCCGTCGTCCCGCTCGCGGCCGAGATGGGCGCCGCGACGGAATCACTCGCCGCGCGGTGTGGTCCCGCCACGGGGGGCTTGCTCAACGCCACCTGCGGCAATGCCGCGGAGCTGATCGTCGCGATCGTGGCACTGCGAGCCGGTCTCGTCGATCTGGTGAAGGCGTCGCTCACCGGGTCGATACTCGGCAACCTGCTGCTCATTCTCGGGCTCGTGCTGGTGGCGAGCGGCCGGCGCCAGGCCATCGTCACCTTCAATCGCGCGGCCGCCGGCACGGCCGGGGCGATGCTGCTGCTCGCCGTCGTCGGGCTCGTGGTGCCCGCGCTGTTCGCAGAGGCGCACCCGGCCGCCGCGCCCGAGACCGCCCTCCATCTGTCGGAGGGGGTGGCGGTGGTGCTCGGGATCACGTACGTCTTGAGCCTGATGTTCTCGCTCGTCACCCACCGCCAGCTGTTCGGCGCCGCGTCGCAAAGTCACGGGCTGGCGCCGCGCTACCGGACCGGCGTCGCCATCGGGATTCTGTGTGGCGCCACCGCGCTCGTGGCAATCGAGAGCGAGATTCTTGTGCACGCGACCCAGCCCGTCGTAGCGCGCTTCGGGTTGTCGGAGCTGTTTCTCGGCCTCATCGTGATCCCCCTGATCGGCAACGCCGCCGAGCACGCGACCGCGGTCGTCGTGGCCGGCCGGGGGCAGAGCGAGCTCGCGCTCCACATCGCGCTGGGCTCGAGCACGCAGGTGGCGCTGTTTGTCGCGCCCGTGGTGGTTGCTGCGGGGGCGGTCCTCGGACGGCCCATGAACCTGGTGTTCACACCTTTCGAGGTCGTCGCCCTCGGACTGGCGTCGCTCATCGTCACCATTATCGGCCTCGATGGCGAGTCACACTGGTTCGAGGGAGCCCAGCTCCTGGCCGTGTACGCCCTCATTGCGATTGCGGTGTGGTTTATTTGACACGCGAGGACACGCGGTCTAAGTTTAGGCCCGCTCGACCCTTACGCGAGGACCCAGGTGCGCGATCCGCGCCCGACGATTCTCTTCTTTTCGCCGAACGGTCGTTCGGTCCCTGACTTTCTGACGCGCTGGGTCGACGGGAGAGCCCTCACGGTCGTGCCACTCACCGATCCAGGCGAGGTCGAGCAGCTGGTACTGCGCTCGCTGCCCCGGCTGGTCGTGATCGACGCCGAGGGGGGACCCCAGGGGCTGGAGTTGTGTACCCGCCTCAAGGCCGATTCCTACTCGGCCATCGTGCCGCTGGCGGTGCTCGCCAGTCGCCATGCCACGGAGCGGGTGGAGCAGTGGTTCGCCGCCGGCGCGGATGAGGTCATCACGCCACTGTTCGAGCCGGCGGAGCAGGCTATACGGCTCGACGGGCTCATGGCGCGCACGGCCCGCGACGTCGCCGTGAATCCGTCCACGCGCCTGCCCGGCACCACCGAGATCGAGCGCGAGATACGACGACGCATGGAGAATGGTGAGCTGTTCGCTGTGTGCTACGCGGATCTGGATCATTTCAAGGAGTACAACGATCGCTACAGCTACAATGACGGCGATCGCGTCATCTATATCCTGTCCCGCATCCTGCACGACGTGGTGAAAGGGATGCTCGGCAACCGTGGATTCGTGGGGCATATCGGCGGGGATGACTTCATCTTCGTCATCCCGTTCGACGCCATCACGGACGTATGCGGGGAGGTGCTGGAGGTGTTCGACACCCTGATCCCGCACCAGTACAACGAGCAGGACCGGCGGGCGGGGTACTATTTCGGCAAGGACCGGCGCGGTCAACTGCACCGCGTGCCGCTGATGACGCTGTCGATCGGCATCGTCACCAACCAGCACCGCCGCTTCGCCCATCCGGCACAGGTGAGCGAGCTGGCGACCGAGATGAAGAGTTACGCCAAGACCCAGCCGGGGTCGGTGTTCGTTGTCGACCGCCGCCACGACCCCGAGCTCGACGAAGCCGGACTGCGGTAGCGGAGCGGAGCGTGAACGTCACCTGTCCGTCGTGTGAAACCGTGTATCGCGTGGACCCCGCCAAGGTCCCGCCGGGTGGTGTGCGCGCGCGCTGCGCGGTGTGCAGCAACGTGTTCCCCGTGAGCCCGCACGCGGCGCCGGCGGCGCCGGCGACGCCCCGCCCTGCTGGGCCGGCCGTGGCCGCGACGCGGCCTGCGTCAGCCGCCGCGCCTCGACCCCCAGCGCCCCCAGCGCCCCCTGCGCCGCCTGCGCCCCCGCTGCCCCCTGTGACTCCGGCGCCTCCCCAGCCGTCGGCGCCCGCTCCCTTGGCCGCCCCGCCGGCGGCACCCCGGCCCCAGGCAGCTCCGGCTGCGCGACCGGTCGCGCCGCCGGCGGGACCGCCCCGCGCGGCGGCGCCGCCCCTGAAGCCGCTGTCGCCGGCACCTGCGGCGCCGGTGATGCGCCCGGCCGCGCCTCGCACGGTCGCACCGGCGGCGCCGGACACCCCGGCGGCTGGTGCTCCCGCCCTGGCGGGCGCGGCTCGCCCACCGGTCACGCCACCCGCGCAGCCGCCGGCGCCGCCCGCCGCCGGCTCCACTCCGGCGCAGCGCATGACCGGCCCGCTGCGGCCCGTGAATCCGTTCATGGTCCAGGACCCGAAGCAGAAAGCGCGGCGGCTGGCGCGCGCCCTGGTGTCGGATCTGGTGGTGTACCATCCCGAGAAGCGCCAGCAGGGATTGCGAGACGGCACGCTGCCGCAGCTCTTCAAGGACGAAATCGAGAAGAGCTGGCAGGAGTACGTCGAGCAGGTCGGGCAGGAAGTAGCCAAGAGCACGCCGTTCTGGGCCGAGGCCTTGAACGAGATCCTGGCGGGGGGCAACAAGGTGTTTTGAGGCTGGTGCGGGAGCGTCTAACTGCTTAGGTTTCCTGATAGTTAGAGCCGCTCTCGGAGCTCCCGCGGGCGGCTCGTCTCATACCTAGCGGAGCGAGTGAACGACCGTGGCGCTATCAGAACGCTTCAACGACCTGCAACGCCGTCTCGTCGAGCTGCGGAGCTTCCTTTGACGTAGAAGGAAAGACGAAGCGGCTGGGCGAGCTCGAGCACGCCATGGCGGAAGGCGCCGTGTGGTCGGACCAGGCGCGGGCGCGGCAGGTGGTGGAGGAAGTCAAGACGCTCAAGCGCTGGCTGGAACCCTACCATGAACTGCGCAAGCGCGTGGAGGAGGCCCGCGAGCTCAACGAGCTGCTCGAGTCGGAGTCGGGATTGGATCTCGCCATGCAGCGCCAGCTCGAGCAGGAAGCGGACGCCGTTACCACACAGCTCGAGACGCTCGAGTTGCAGAACATGCTCCAGGGTCCGGACGACGTCCGCGACGCGCTGCTCACGATCCATCCCGGAGCGGGCGGGACCGAGTCGCAGGACTGGGCCGAGATGCTGATGCGGATGTACACGCGCTGGGCCGAGCGCCACGGCTTCAAGGTCGAGATGCTCGATCTGCTGGAAGGGGAGGAGGCCGGGGTCAAGTCGGCCGAGCTCCAGATCAGCGGGCCGTACGCCTACGGTCTCCTCAAGGCCGAAAAGGGGGTGCACCGGCTGGTGCGGATCTCGCCGTTCGACGCGCAGTCGCGCCGCCACACGTCCTTCGCGTCCGTCTTCGTCTATCCCGTCGTGGACGAGGACATCGAGATCGAGATCAAGGACGACGACCTGCGGATCGACGTGTTCCGGGCCTCGGGGAAGGGCGGGCAGCACGTCAACAAGACCTCGTCGGCCGTGCGGATCACGCACCTGCCGACGAACATCGTCGTCTCCTGCCAACAGGAGCGCAGCCAGTTCAAGAACAAAGCGACGGCGCTCAAGATGTTGAAGGCGCGGCTCTATGAGCGCGCGGTCCTGGAGCGGGAGGCGAAGAAGGCCGAGGTCGACAAGCAGAAGACCGACATCTCGTGGGGCAATCAAATTCGGTCCTATGTGTTCCAGCCGTACACCATGGTGAACGACCATCGCACCGAGCTGAAGGTGACCGACGTGCAGAAGGTGATGGACGGCGACCTCGATCCCTTCATCGAGGCGTACTTGAAGCAGTTCGGGAGCAAGGCGGCGTGACGAGCTTCGTCGCGGCGGCGCGGCGCGAAAAGCTCGCCGAGCTCGTGCGCCGTGGCGTGGCGGGCTTCGCGTACCGGTTCGAGCGCACGGGGGCGGCGCGCGCGGCCCTCGAGGGATTCCGTGAGGGCGACGCGACGGTGCACCGGCTCGCGGGCCGGCTCGTGCTGCTCCGGCCGATGGGGAAGACGACCTTCGGGCATCTGGAAGACGCGAGCGGCAGGATCCAGGTCTATTGCAAGATCGACGACCTCGGCGCCGACCCGTACGAGGTGGTGAAGCTGCTCGACCTCGGGGACGTGGTCGGGGTCGAGGGGCCACTGTTTCGCACGAAGACCGGGGAGGTCACCGTGCGGGTCGAGCGGCTGACGCTCCTGGCGAAGTCGCTGCGGCCGCTGCCGCTCGGCAAGGAGGACGCGAGCGGGGTCCGCCACGGGGAGTTGTCGGATCCCGAGCTCCGTGCCCGCCAGCGCTACGCCGACCTCGCGGTACACCCCGAGGTACGGGAGATCTTCCGGCTGCGCGCGCGAGTGGTGAGCTACGTACGTCGGTTCCTCGATGCCCGCGGCTACCTCGAAGTCGAAACACCCGTGCTGCAGCCGCAGTATGGCGGGGCGACCGCGCGGCCGTTCAAGACGCACTACGAAGCGCTCGACGCGGACTATTATCTCCGGATCGCCGATGAGCTGTACCTGAAGCGCTGCATCGTGGGCGGGCTCGAGAAGGTCTACGAGATCGGCCACGACTTCCGGAACGAGGGGCTCTCACGGTTTCACAATCCCGAGTTCACGATGGCTGAATGGTACGAGGCGTACGCCGACTACGACGCGATGCTCCAGCTCACCCAGGACCTGCTCGCCGGGATGGTGCGGGAGCTCTACGGCACCACGACGCTGGAGCGCCACGGCGCGACCGTCTCGTTCGAGCCGCCGTTGGCACGCCGCGACTACTACACCCTGGTGCGCGAGACGGCGGGGATCGACCTCGCCCGCGCCACGGAAGCGGAGCTGCGCGCCGCGCTCAGGCGCAAGGAGGTGGACGCGGACGCGCTCACGGGCGCGAAGCTGGTCGACGAGGTGTTCAAGAACTACGTCGAGCCGACGCTGGTGCAGCCCACGTTCGTGCTGGACTACCCGGTCGCGCTGTCGCCGCTCGCCAAACTGAAGCGGGGCGATCCGAGCAAGGTCGAGCGCTGGGAACTCTTCATCCAGAAGCGGGAGATTGCGAACGCCTTCAGCGAGCTCAACGATCCCGAGGAGCAGCGCCGCCGGTTCGAGCAGCAGGCGCGTCTCCGCGCTGCCGGCGATTCGGAGGCGCAGCAACTCGACGAGGACTTCCTGCGCGCGCTCGAGTACGGCATGCCCCCCACCGGCGGCGTCGGCATGGGGATCGACCGGCTGCTCATGATCCTCGCGGACCAGACGAACATCCGCGACGTGATTCTGTTCCCGATGCTGCGGCCCGAGTGATGCGAGCGCTGCCGCTCCAGCACGTCCTGCTGGCCGCCGCCGCGGTCGCGATCGCGCTGTACCTGTGGCACTACCGGCCGTCGTCCCTCGAAGCCCGGATCGCCCTGCGCTACATCCGCAGCCGGCGCTCGTCGCGGCTGCTCTCGCTCATCACGGTCATCGCGGTCGGGGGCGTGACCGTCGGCGTGATGGCTCTGGTGGTCGTGCTGGGTGTGATGAACGGCCTCCAGGAGGACCTGCGCGACAAGATTCTGGTCGCGAACCCGCACCTGCGCGTGCTCACCTACGGCGAGGGGCTGCGGCTCGATGACTGGCGCCGGGTGCTGGAGCGGGTGCGTCGCACGGCGGGAGTCGAAGCCGCAGCGCCGTTCGTCCTCACGCAGGCAGGGATCAGCGCGGGTCACGACTACGCCGAGGGCGTGGTCGTGCTGGGGGTCGAGGCCGACACCGGCCGCCGCGCCGTGACGAGCTTCGCGCAGCACTTCACCAAGGGCGACCTCCGCTTCCGCACCACGCGCCCCGACGTGGAGGGCGGCATCGCCCTCGGCGCCCGGCTCGCGTCCAAGCTGTCGACGAACCCGGGAGACGTGGTGCACCTTGTGGCGTTCACCGGAACCAAGTTCAACCCGAGCGTGGGCGCCTACGTCCCGCAGTTCCACCGCTACGAAGTCACCGGCATCTTCGACACCGGGATGTACGAGTACGACAACAGCTACGTCGCGCTCGACCGCCGCGTGGCTCAGCGGTTTGCGGGGCTCGACAGCGCCGTCACGGGAGTCGAGGTCCGCCTGGCGGATCCCTGGAAGGCCCGCGAGTTCGCGGTGCGCCTCGAGGAGGATCTGCTCTACCCGTACCGCGCGCTCGACTGGCAGACCCAGAACCAGTCGCTGTTTTCGGCCCTGAAGCTCGAGAAACTCGCGATGGCCTTCGTGGTGTTCCTCATTTGCGTCGTCGCGGCGTTCAACGTGGTCGGCACGCTGACGATGGTGGTGCGCGACAAAACGCGCGAGATCGGCATCCTCCTGGCGATGGGGTTGAAGCAACGCTCGATCCGACGGATTTTCCTCGCCCAGGGAATCCTGGTGGGCCTGACGGGGACCTCCCTCGGCGTCGCGCTCGGGCTCGTGGTGGGCGGCATGGTGAACCGGGGGCACTGGATCCCGATCGACCCGTCGATCTACTTCATCGACCACCTCCCGGTGCGCATGCAGCCGCTCGACGCGCTCTCGGTGATCGCTGCGAGTCTCCTCGTCGCCATGCTCGCGCCGCTGCATCCGTCGGTCCAGGCGTCGCGCCTCGATCCCGTGACCGCGATCCGCTACGAGTGAGCGCACTGCTGGAGGGCCGGGGGATCCGGAAGGTGTTCGCGGGCGGCGACGGCCAACCGCTGGAGGTGTTGCGCGGAATGGAGCTGGAGGTCCACCGCGGGGAATTCGTGGCGATCGTAGGGGCGTCCGGCGCGGGCAAGAGCACCTTGCTGCATCTCCTCGGGGCGCTCGACCGCCCGACGAGCGGGGACGTCTGGCTCGACGGCTCCCGCTACGCTGACCTGGATGGGAACGAGCTCGCCGAGCTCCGAAACCGCAAGTTGGGGTTCGTCTTTCAGTTCCATCATCTCTTGCGGGAATTCTCGGCTTTGGAGAACGTGATGATGCCGTTGCTGATCGGAGGGATGGAGTCGCGACCGGCCACGTCGCGCGCCGAGGAAGTGCTCTCGCTCGTCGGGCTCGCCGGCCGCATGTCGCATCGCCCGATGGAGTTGTCGGGCGGCGAGCAGCAGCGCTGCGCCGTGGCACGCGCCCTGGTGCACGACCCGAGTCTCGTGCTCGCCGATGAGCCGTCGGGGAACTTGGACCATGCCAACGCGGATCGCCTGCACGACGTCTTCTTCCGGCTGGCACGCGAATACGAGACGGCGGTCGTGGTGGTGACGCATAACCGGCAGCTCGCCGGACGCGCGGACCGAATCTTGCTGCTGGAGGACGGCAAACTTGCCGCCGTGAGCTCGGTGGACGCGATACCGTGATGCTGTGCGACAACTGCAAGGAGCGCGAGGTGGAGATTCACCTCACCAAGGTGGAGAACGACACGAAAGTGACCCTGCACCTCTGCAAGCAGTGCGCCCAGCAGAAAGGCTTCGAGACCGGCGATTCCATCCTCAAGTCGCCGCTCGGCGGCTTCATCCAGGCGATGGGCAAGGGGGGGGCGAGCCTGCTCCCCACGCCGGCGGACGGCCTGCGCTGCGCCGCCTGCGGCAGCACCCTCAAGGACTTCCGGGAGTCCGGTCGCCTGGGCTGCGCCCAGTGCTACGAGTCGTTCCAGACCCACCTGCGCGACTTGCTGCGCCGCCTCCACGGGTCGAGTCAGCACGTCGGGGAGCGCTACGCGCCTCCGGGCGCCGACGCCGCGGCCGACCCGCGGATCCAGCTGCTCGATCTGCGGGAGCAGCTGCGCCGCGCCGTGGAGAGCGAGAACTTCGAGCTCGCCGCGGAGCTCCGCGACCGCATCCGGGTGCTCGAATGATCGATCTGTCGCTTCTCCCCGACGGCGGGATCGGCTGGCTCGACGCTTCGGGCCCGAAGGCGAGCATCGTGCTGTCGACGCGCATCCGCCTCGCCCGCAACCTGGAAGGCCACGTGTTTGGGCAACGGGCCGGCGACGCCGATCGTACCGCCGTGCTCACGCGCGTGAGCGAGGCGGGGGCGGCGAGCGACCGGTTGGGCGGAGCGGTGACGTTCCAGCTCGACCAGCTCGAGCGAGCCGAGCGGCAGTTGCTGCACGAGCGGCACCTGGTCAGCAAGGAGCTGGCGGGGCTGGACCGCGAGTCGCGGCCGCGGCCCGGTGCGGCCCTGTTGCTGCAGGGGGGGGTGGGGGTCATGGTCAACGAGGAGGACCACCTGCGATTGCTCGGAATGCGCTCGGGATTCGCGCTCGAGGAGGCGTATGCCGAAGTGGAGGCGGTAGATGCCGATTTGGGGCGTCTCTTACCCTTCGCGTTTCATCCGGAATTTGGCTATCTTACCTCCTGTCCGACGAACGCCGGAACGGGGCTCCGCGCGAGCGTACTCATCCACTTGCCGGGCCTCGTTTTGACCAAGGAGATCGGGAAGGTACTGCAAGGGCTGGCCCAGGTGGGGCTGACCTTCCGCGGCTTGTACGGCGAAGGCAGCGAAGTCGTCGGGAACTTCTTTCAGTTATCTAACCAGACGACGCTGGGCAAGTCCGAAGACGAGTTGCTGGACCACCTCGGGAAGATCGTGCGCCAAGTGATCGAGTATGAAGAGCAGGCGCGCGAGATTCTGCTCCAGAAGGCGCCCACGGAGGTGGCGGATAAGACTTGGCGTGCCTACGGGTTACTGAAGTACGCCCGCAGCTTGTCGTTTGAAGAGACGATGAATCTCCTGAGCGGGGTGCGGTTGGGGGTGGGGCTGAATCTGATCACGGGGTTGAGTGTATACACACTCAACAAGCTGCTGATATTCACCCAGCCCGCGCACCTTGCGGCGCTCGAAGGTCGTCACAGCGGCGATCCTGAGTTGCCGACGGTGCGCGCGACGTCTGTGCGCCGCGTGCTCGAGACCGAAGCAGTCTGAGGTGGGGGAGCGATGAACGGGTACAACTTCACGGATCGGGTGCGCAAGGTCCTCCAAATGGCGCGGGAGGAAGCTGCGCGGCTGCACCACGAGTACGTGGGGACCGAGCACATCCTGCTGGGGCTGATCCGTGAGGGCGAAGGCGTCGCGGCCGCCGTGCTGACCAATCTCAACGTCGACCTCGAGGAGATCCAGCAGAAGATCGAGGAGACGGTGAAGAAGGGCAAAGCGGCCGCCGCCGCCGGGCCCGATCTGCCGTACACCTCCCGGGCCAAGAAGGTGCTCGAGCTCGCCATGAGCGAGGCGCGCGAGCTGAACCACTCCTACGTCGGCACCGAGCATCTGCTGCTCGGTCTACTGCGGGAGGAGAAGGGGATCGCCGCGCAGGTCCTGACCGATGCGGGCGTCAACCTGGAGCAGGCGCGCGCCGAAACGCTGCGATTGCTCGGCAGCGAGATGCCGTCGGGACCCGCGCCTGCCGGCTCCGGCGCGCAACCCGCCAGCCCCAAGAGCGAGAAGAAGTCGAAGACCCCGGCGCTCGATCACTTCTGCCGCGACCTGACTCAGCTCGCAGCCGAAGGTCAGCTCGATCCCACGATCGGCCGGCAGAAGGAGATCGAGCGGGTGATGGAGATTCTGTCGCGCCGCAAGAAGAACAACCCGGTGCTGATCGGCGAGCCAGGTGTCGGGAAGACGGCGATCGTCGAGGGGCTGGCCCAGCTGATCGCGAGTGGCCAGTGCCCCGACGCGCTCAAGGATCACCGGGTGCTGTCGCTCGACATGGCGGCGGTGATTGCCGGCACCAAGTACCGCGGCCAGTTCGAGGAGCGGCTCAAGGCCATCATCAATGAGATCGCCCAGAACCGCAACATCATCCTGTTCATCGATGAGCTGCACACGCTGGTGGGTGCGGGAGCCGCGGAAGGGGCGGTCGACGCATCGAACATGCTCAAGCCGGCGCTCGCCCGGGGTGAGCTGCAGTGCGTCGGCGCCTCCACGCTCAACGAGTACCGCAAGTATATCGAGAAGGACGGGGCGCTCGAGCGGCGGTTCCAGACTGTGATCGTCGATCCGCCCACGGTGGACGAGACCATCGAGATCCTCAAGGGGCTGCGGAAACGCTACGAGGAGCACCACCGGGTGATCATCCCGGACGAGTCGCTCGACGCGGCCGCCAAGCTGTCCGAGCGCTACATCACCGACCGCTTCCTGCCCGACAAGGCGATCGACGTGATCGACGAAGCGGGGGCACGGGCCCGGCTCGCGGCCCAGGTGCCGCCGCCCGAGGTCGCCGCGCTCAAGAACAAGCTCGAGCAGATCAACGGCGAGAAGGAGGGCGCGGTCCGCGACCAGAACTTCGAACGGGCGGCCAGCTTGCGCGATCAGGAGCGGGAGCTCCAGTCCGACATTCGCCGCAAGCAGGAGGCGTGGGAGAAGGAGCGCGCCACCCACCGGCCCACCATCAACGAAGAAGGCGTGGCGTTCATCGTGTCGCGCTGGACGGGGATTCCGGTGACCCGGCTGCAGGAAGCCGAGACGGCGCGGCTGCTCCGGATGGAGGAAGAGCTGCACCAGACCGTGGTCGGCCAGGACGAGGCGATCACCGTGATCTCGCGGGCCATCCGGCGGAGCCGGGCCGGGCTGAAGGACCCCAAGCGGCCGATCGGCTCGTTCATCTTCTCCGGTCCCACCGGCGTCGGGAAGACCGAGCTGGCCCGCGCGCTCGCCCGGTTCCTGTTCGCCGACGCCAACGCGCTCATCCGGGTGGACATGTCGGAATACATGGAGAAGTTCTCCGTCAGCCGCTTGATCGGCGCCCCGCCCGGATACGTCGGCTACGAAGATTCGGGGACCCTCACCAAGGCAGTGCGGCGCAAGCCGTACTCCGTGGTGCTGCTCGACGAGATCGAGAAGGCGCACCCGGACGTCTTCAATATCCTGCTGCAGGTGCTGGACGAAGGCCACCTGACGGACAACTACGGGCGCGTCATCGATTTCAAGAACACGGTCGTCATCATGACGTCGAACGTCGGGGCGCGTGACATGGTCAAGGGCAAAGCCCTGGGGTTCGCGCAGCCCGACACCCGCGCCACCTTCGAGAAGCTGGCGGAGAAGGTCAAGGAAGAGATCAACAAGACCTTCAACCCGGAGTTTCTGAACCGGCTCGACGACGTCATCGTATTCCATCCGCTCACCCGCGAGCACATCACCCTGATCGTGGCGATCCTCTTGCGGGAGGTGCAGAAGCGGTTGGGCGAGGAGGAGCTGACGCTGCGGCTGACGCCGGCGGGCACGGACTTCCTGGTGGACCGCGGCTACGATGAGCACTTCGGCGCGCGGCCGCTGAAGCGCGCGATCCAGAAGTACGTCGAGGATCCGCTCTCCGAGAAGATCCTGGTCGGCGAGTTCGCGCGGGGCGACGAGATCGAGGTCGACGTGGCCCCGGACAAGGAACGGCTGGGGTTCCGCGCGCTCTCCGGCTCGAAGGCGTGATCCGCCAGCTCTCTTTCGTCATTGCTGTGGGTTCGGTCATCCTCGCCCCGTGCGTCGTGCACGCGCAGGGCGAGGGTGAGGCGTCGGCTCCGCAGACCGTCGCCCCCGATTCGATCGTCGTCCTGGGCCTCCGTCGCGTGGAGCGCCGCCAGGTGCTGGAGCAGAGCGGCCTCGCTCCCGGCCGCACGGTGGGGTATCGCGACATCCAGCGCGCCACCCAGGCGCTCTACGCCACCGGCCAGTACGACGACGTGCGGGTCGAGCAGGCCGAGCAGGGGGGGCGGCAGCTCCTCATCGTGCGCGTGCGCGAGCGCCCCATCCTGATCAAGTGGGCGCTGCGCGGAGTGAGCCGGGTCGGCGAGCACAGCGTGCGCGACAAGGTGCAGCTGCTCGAAGGCCGGCCCATCGATCCCGCCGCGGTGACCCGCGCCCGCGGCCGTATCGACTCGCTGTACCGCGCCGACGGGTACTACCTCGCCCAGGTGAAGGTCGTGACCGTCTACGAGGCCGACTCGTCCCGGGTGCGGGTGATCTTCGACGTGGACGAGGGCCGGCGCGTGGCGATCGCGCAGCTCACGGTCGAGGGCAATACCCACTTCTCGGACGCGGATCTCGTCGGCCAGATGAAGACGGGCCCCGAGGGCTTCTGGTGGTTCCGCTCGGGCGACTATGACGACGACAAGTTGCGCGCCGACCTGCAGGAGCACCTGCCCAAGTTTTACGGTGACCGGGGCTACGTCGATTTCCAGGTGCTCGGCGACACGTTGGTCGTCGACGACACGACCGGGAAGGCGACCCTCGTGGTGCGCGTGAGCGAGGGGGATCCGTATCGGGTCGGGACGTTCGAGATCGTGGGCAACCGCCGCTTCTCCACCGAAGACCTGGAGCAGCTGTTCCCCTTCAAGGGCGAGGCGCGCACCGGCCTGTTGGGGTTGGGGGGAGTGCAGCACGGCCCGGCGTACTTCAATCAGCAGAAGTGGGAGGACGCCACTCAGCAGTTGCGCACGTTGTACTACAACAACGGCTACATCTACATGCAGCCGCGCGCCGACGTGATCCGCCGCACCGGCGCGGACGGCAAACCGGTCGTGGATCTGCGCTGGGTGATCACCGAGGGCCAACCCGCCATCGTCAACAAGGTGGAGATCGCCGGCAACGACGTCACCCACGAACGCGTGATCCGGGAGGCGATCATCCTGCTCCCGGGCGACGTGTTCCGCCAGGACGCCCTGATTCGCTCCTACCAGAACATCTCCAATTTGGGGTTCTTCCAGCAGCCGGTGCCGTTCCCGGACACGCGCCCGGCGAACGACCAGGGAGATGTAGATGTCATCTTCCGGGTCACGGAGAAACGCACGGGGAACATCAACTTCGGTGCGTCGGTGGGGCAGGGCACGGGTCTGGGGGGCTTCCTCGGCCTGGACGAGCCGAACCTGTTTGGGCAGGGCAAGCGTGGCCGTTTCCAGTGGCAGTTCGGCAAGAACATCAACGACTTCGACCTGTCCTATACCGACCCCGCGTTCCGCGACTCCCGTGTGTCGATGACGGTCGGCGTGCACAACACGCGGCTGCGCTACACGATCTCCGACCTGGGCCAGCTACGCCGCCGTGGCGGCAATCTCCAGTTCGGCTTCCCGTTGTTCAACGACCGCTACACCCGATTGTTCGTGTCGTACGCGATCGACGATCAGACGTTTACGGGGGCGACCACTGGCCTCGCGTCGCTGAGCTGCAACAACTGCATCCGCTCCACCATCGGCTTTTCGGTGATGCGCGACACCCGAATCGACCTGCCGTTCCCGACTGCGGGGACGATGCACTCGATCGGCATCTCGCAGAGCGGCGGACCGCTCGGGGGTACGGGAAACTTCCAGCGCGTGGACCTCGAGGGTCGGTGGTACGCGCCGCTCTCGAGCGGCGGCCCCACGGGTGGCGGAATCAAGTTCGTCATGGGGCTTTCGACCCGCTCCGGGTTCGTGTTCGGCCGCTCGCCCTTCATCGACCAGCTCTTCACGATGGGCGGCACGCAGTACGGCATCCCGCTCCGCGGCTACGACGAGTTCTCGATCACGCCGCACGGGTTCGACCCGACCGCCAGCGGCGGGCAGGCGAGCGCCAGCGCGTTCGGGAAGACCTATCTCGCCATGACCGGCGAGGTGGGGGCCCGGCTGTCGCAGATGTTCTACGTCGCGGCGTTCTACGACGCCGGCAACGTGTGGGCGCGCGCCGGCCAGTTCAACCCGACCCGCCTGCTGCGCGGCGCGGGTATCGGACTCAGCATCATCTCGCCCCTCGGCCCCATCGGCATCGACTGGGCGTACGGCTTCGACCGCACCAACGTCTTGGGGCAGCCGGCCCCCGGCTGGAAGTTGCACTTCAAGCTCGGCAACTTCTTCTAAGCTCGAGCCCCCCGGCGCGCGCCGCGGGATCACCCTTACGGCAATTACTCTTCGGGAGATGTGTTATGAGGCGAGCAGTGACGCTGTGGGCGTGGGTCGGCCTTTTCGCCGCCGCGGCGGTGCCCGGGGGGGCGCAAGCGCGCTCGTCGCAGCCCTCGCTCAAGATTGGGTTCATCAGCTCGCGGCAGATCCTGCAGCAGACACCCGGGTACGCGGCGGCCGAGTCGACCTTCAACAAGGAGGTCCAGGGCTTCCGTGACGAGGTCCAGAAGCTGCAGCAGCAGCTCGATTCGGCGGTGCGGGTGTTCGACCAGCAGGTGATCGCCCTCTCGCCCGCAGCCAAACAGCAGAAACAGAAGGATCTGCAGCAGCTGCAGCAGAAGTTCGAGCAACGCTCGAACGATCTGCAGGGCCGCGCCCAGCAGCGCGAGCAGGAGCTGCTGCAGCCGATCCAGGCTCGCGTCAACGCCGTGATTCAGGGACTCCGGGCCGAGGGGAATTACGCGTTAATCTTCGACGCCGACGCCCCCGGCTCGAATATCGTCGCCGCCGATCCCGCCCTCGACATCACCAGCAAGGTGCTCGAGCGGCTGAAGCAATCCCAGTAGCTCCCGCTCCCGTGAACGCCCGCCTCTCGGCCGCCGAGATCGCAGCGCTCACACAAGGACAACTCGTCGGTGCGACCGACGTCATGGTCACGGGCGTCGCTCCGATCGACCGGGCGGGCCCGGAAGACCTGTCTTTTCTTGCCAGCAGGCGCTATCTCCCGTATTTTCAACAGTCTAGGGCCGCCGTCGTGCTTTGCAAACCGGACCTGGCCCAGGAGTCCGGCGGGCCGTCGTGCCGGGTGCTGGTGCGAGATCCCCACGTCGCCCTGCTGTCGGTCATTCCGGTCCTCTACCCGGAGCCGAGCTGGACTGCCGGCGTGCACCCCACGGCCGTGATCGGGCGGGGGGCCGTGTGGAACGAGCCGGTGGCGATCGGACCCTACGCCGTGCTGGGGGAGGGGGTGCGGCTCGGCAAGGGCGTCCGGGTGGGCGCGGCGTGTGTGTTGGGAGATGGGGTGCAGGTGGGGGACGACGTGCGACTCCATCCGCAGGTGGTCTGCTACAGCGGCACGATCATCGGCCACCGCGTGATCCTGCACGCCGGCGCCCGGCTCGGGTCTGACGGGTTCGGCTACATCCCCGGCCGGGGGGGCGAGTTGCCGCGCAAGGTGCCGCAGATCGGCCGCTGCATCATCGGGGACGACGTGGAGATTGGTGCGAACACCACGATCGACCGTGGCAGCGTCGACGACACGGTCATCGGTGCGGGAACGAAGATCGACAACCTCGTCCAGATCGGGCACAACTGTCGGATCGGGGCGCGCTGCCTGATCGCGGGGCAGGCCGGGATTGCCGGGAGCACGCACGTGGAGGACGACGTGTTTCTCGCGGGCCAGGCGGGCCTCGCCGACCACGTGACGATCGGGCGGGGCGCGCGAGTGACGGTGCAGGGGGGCGTGATCGGCGATATCGCCCCCGGTGCGACGGTGTCGGGGTACCCGGCCCGCAGCCACCGCGAGTTCCTGCGCGCCCAGGGGGCGCTGTACCGGCTGGCACAGATCGTGGACGACCTCGAAGCGCTGGTTCGGCGCAAGGAGGAGCCCCATCAGTAGACGGTCCGTACGGCAGCGGACAGCGGTGTCGGGGCGGGGACTGCACACCGGCGCCGAGACCGAGGCGTCCTTCCTGCCGGCGCCGGCGGGTCAGGGGATCCTGTTCCGGCGGACCGACTTGAGCGGCGCCCCCGTCGTGGCGGCGCGACTCACCGAAGTCGAGGCGGTCGAGCGCCGCACCGCGATCGGCAAGGGCCGGGCGACGATCCATACCGTGGAGCACCTTCTGGCCGCGGTGGCGGCCCACGAGATCGACGACCTGACCGTCGAGCTGACGGGCCCGGAGCCGCCGATCGGGGACGGCAGTTTCCTGCCGTACTTCGACGCGCTCGCGCAGGCCGAGCCGGTGGACGTGGCTGGGGAGCCGGTGGTGCTCACCGTGCAGGCGCCGTTCACGGTGACCGAGGGGGACTCGAGCTACGTGGTGGCGCCGGCGAAGGAGTTCCGCCTCACGGTGACGATCGAGTGGTCGCACCCGTTGATCGGGCGGCAATCGGGGAGTTACACCGTGACGCCCGAGAGCTTTGCACGGGAGCTCGCGCCCGCGCGGACGTTCGGCTTTGCGAGCGAGATCGAGGGGCTCAAGGCGAAGGGCCTCATCAAGGGCGCGTCCGCGACGAGCGCCATCGTGCTGGACGATCGTACCTTGATGAACGGCGGTACGCTCCGCTGGCCGGACGAATTCGTGCGACACAAGGCGGCGGACATCGTCGGCGATCTCGCGCTGACGGGAGCGCGGATTCGCGCCCACATCGTGGCTACGCGGCCGAGCCACAGCGGGAACGTCGCGCTCGCCCGCACGTTGTCCCGGGCCGCCCAGCGCACGGGGGCTCCGACGATGGACATCGGGCGCATCATGGACGTGCTGCCGCATCGCTATCCCTTCCTGCTGGTCGATCGGATCATCGAGGTCGAGGGACAGCAGCGGATCGTCGGCATCAAGAACGTCACGATCAACGAGCCCTTCTTCCAGGGTCACTTTCCGGGCCACCCCATCATGCCCGGGGTGCTGATCATCGAAGCCATGGCCCAGGTCGGTGGGATGCTGCTGATGAGCCATTTCGAGGGACAGGATGTCTCGGACAAAGTCGTCTATTTCATGTCGCTCGACAACGTGAAGTTCCGCCGGCCGGTCGTGCCGGGGGACCAGATCCGTTTCGAGCTCGAAATGATCCAGTTCCGCGGCAAGACCTGCAAGATGAAGGGCGTCGGCTATGTGGACGGACAGGTCGTGGCGGAGGCGGACATGATGGCAATGGTGACCGAGAAGTGATCCACCGCACCGCGCTGGTGGATCCCACGGCGCAGCTCGCCCACGACGTGACCGTGGGTCCCTATGCCATCATCGGACCGCACGTGACCCTCGGCGAGCGCTGTCACGTGGCCGCGCATGCCGTGCTCGAGCGCAACGTGCGCCTCGGCTCGGCCGTGAAGGTCGGCTATGGCAGCATCATCGGCAACGATCCGCAGGACTTGAAGTACAAGGGCGAGGACACCTGGGTCGAGGTCGGCGACGGGACCGTGATCCGCGAGTACTGCACCATCAACCGCGGGACGCCGGCCACCGGCCGGACGGCCGTGGGGCAGCGCTGCTTCCTCATGTCCTACGTGCACATCGCGCACGACTGCGCGGTCGGGAACGACGTGATCATCGCCAACGCCGTGCAGATGGCGGGCCACGTGACGGTCGAGGACCGGGCGATCATCAGCGGGCTCGTGCCGATCCACCAGTTCGTGCGTATCGGCACGTTCGCCTTCGTAGGCGGCGGTTCGCGCGTGAACCAGGACGTGCCGCCCTACACCAAGGCGGTCGGCAACCCCGTCCACCTGTACGGGTTGAATTCGGTGGGGCTGCAGCGCGCCGCCTTCTCGCCCGACGTGAAGCTGGCGCTCAAGCGTGCCTACCGGCTGCTGTTCAACTCCGACATGACGGTGAGTCAGGGCATCGCGAAGGCGCGCGCCGAGCTGCCGCAGTCGCCGGAAGTGGAGAACTTCCTCAAGTTCATCGAAGGCTCGCAGCGGGGGGTCTTGGTGTGAGCCTGCGGGTGGGGGTCGTGGGCACCGGGGCGCTCGGCTTCCACCACGCGCGGTTGTTGCGTTCGATGCCCGCCGTCGAATTCGCCGGCATCTACGACAAGAACCCCGCCCGCGCCGCCGACGTGGCGCGGCGGCTCGAGACCGTCGACCATCCGTCGCTCGCCGCCCTGCTGGAGCGCGTGGATGCGGTGACCGTGGCGGTGCCGACCCCCGCCCATGCGGCGGTGGGGATGGCGGTGCTGGAGCGCGGTATCGCGCTGCTGATGGAGAAGCCGCTCGCGGATACCGTGCCGGCGGCCGACGAGCTGGTGCGCCGGGCGGGGGACCGGGGCGTCGTGCTCCAGGTGGGGCACGTCGAGCGATTCAATCGCGCGGTGCGCGCCGCCGCCCCCTACCTGGAGGAACCGCGCTTCCTGCAGATCGATCGCCTCGCGCCGTTCCAGCCGCGCGGGACCGACGTGGCCGTGATCCTCGATCTCATGATCCACGACCTCGATCTGGTGCTCGAGTTGGTGCGCTCGGAGGTGGTCGATGTCCGGGCCACCGGAGTGCCCCTGTTGACCACGCACGTGGACATTGCCAACGCCCGCATCGAGTTCGCCAACGGCGCGATCGCCAATGTGACCGCGAGCCGGGTGTCGCGCGAGCGCACGCGCAAGCTGCGGATCTTCCAGCCGACCGGGTACTTCTCCCTCGACCTCGCGCAAGGGACGGGGGATTTCTTTCGCCTCAAGGCCGGCTGGCAGAGTCTCGGCGCGACACGCCTCGAGCAAATCGTCGAGCACGTGCGACTCGAGGCGCCCGAAGCCGAGCCCTTGAAGCTCGAGCTCGAGAGCTTCATCCGCGCGGTGTGCGGGGAAGAAGACGTACTGGTGTCGGGCACCGCCGGCGCCCAGGCGCTGGCCCTCGCCTTCCGGGTCGCCGACGCCGTCCAAGCCTCGCCCCTCGCAACCACGCGTCCGTGAGCCCCGTGGGGGGGCCGCGCATCTACGTTTCGGCGGGCGAGCCGTCGGGGGACGCACACGCCGCCGCGGTCGTGACGGCGCTGCGACGCCGCCTTCCAGGCGCTCGGTTCGAGGCGTTCGGCGGCCCCGCCCTCGAGGGCGCCGGGGCCACCGTGCTGGACCGCATGGAGCGGATGTCGGTGGTGGGGTTCGTCGAAGCACTGTGGAAGGTCCCGGCCCACTACCGGCTGCTGGCCCGGGTGCGCCACGCGCTCCGGGCCCAGCGTTATGATCTCGTCATTCTCGTGGACTACCCCGGCTACCACCTGCGCGCCGCGGCGGCGGCGCGCGCGGCCGGCGTCCCGGTACTCTACTACATCGCGCCGCAAATGTGGGCGTGGGGCGTGGGGCGGGTCCGCAAGCTCACGGCGGTCCGGCGCCTGGCCGTGATTCTCCCGTTCGAGGAGCCGTTCTTCCGGGAGCGCGGCGTCCCGGCAACCTTCGTTGGCCACCCCCTGCGAGATCGCGCGCCTGCGCCGCCCCGCGCGGAGGCGCGGCGGGGGCTCGGGCTCGATCCCGGTCGTCCCGTGCTCGGCCTGTTTCCCGGCAGCCGCCCACAGGAGGTCGTTCGGCTGTGGCCCGTCTTCCGGGACACGGCCGCGGCGGTACTGGCGTCGCACCCGGCGACGCAGGTGGTGGTAGCGGGCACGCCGCGGGGACGGTACGATGGGCCCGGCGCCATCCGCATCCACATGGGCGATCCGCTCTCCGTATTCGCCGCGGCGGACGCCGGGCTCTGCAAGTCGGGCACGACCACGCTCGAAGCCGCGCTCGTCGACCTGCCGATGGTCATCGCGTATCGCTTGAACCCCGTATCGTTCGCCATCGCGATCCGGTTGCTGCGCGTCCCGCACGTCGGATTGGTCAACCTGATCGCGGGGCGCCAGGTGGCACCCGAATTCCTCCAGCGGGCCGCGACGCCGCAGGCACTGGCCGCCGCCGTACTGCCGTTGCTCGACCGCGAGAGCGGCGCGGCGCGGCGCCAGCGTGAGGGACTCGCGCTGGTGCGTGAACGGCTCGGACCTCCCGGTGCCGCCGACCGGGTGGCAGCGCTCGCGGTGGAGCTGTTGGGGTGAAGCTGCGCTGGGCCGAACCCCTGGTCGGGAGACTCGGCGCGGCGCTGGTTGGCCTCCTCGCCGCGACGTGGCGCTACCGCGTACGCGGGTGGGAGCACGTGGCGAAGGCTCACCGCCTGCAACGGCCGATCGTCTATGTGCTGTGGCACAGCCGCATCCTGCCGCTGCTCTATTCGCGTCGTCGCGAGGGCCTGGCGCTGCTCATCAGCCGCCACGCGGACGGCGGCCATCTCGCCCGCCTTTCGGAGCGATGGGGATACCGCGTCGTCCGCGGGTCGTCGCAGCGCGGCGGGGAGGTGGGGCTGCTCGGCCTGGTGCGGCACCTGCGGGACGGCGCGACAGTCGCCCTCACGCCGGACGGGCCGCGCGGGCCGGCCGAGCGGGTGAAGCCCGGCGCGCTCGCGGCCGCCCAGCACGCCGCCGCCCTCGTCATCGCGGTCGGCGCGCGCGCGTCGTCCGCGTGGTGGCTCCGCTCCTGGGACCGCTTCTGCCTCCCCAAGCCGTTCGCGACCATCGAGGTCGCCTATAGTGCTCCGTTCACCGTGGCAGCCGGGAAGGACGGGTTGCGCCGCGGTATCGCCGACGCGGAACGCGCGCTGGCGGAGGTCACCTATGGAGGGAAGGGGGAAGGGTGAAGGGCGCGCGTTTCGTACACTGGTTGTGGCAGGCCGGCCCCGCAGCGGCGTTGACACGGCTCCCCCTCGTCCCGTTCGCGTTGCTCTACCAGGCGGCGATGCGCCTGCGAGTGGCGGCGTACCGCCGCGGCCTCCTGACGACACACCGTCTGCCGCTCCCGACCGTGGCGGTAGGGAATCTCTCGGTAGGCGGTACCGGAAAGACCCCGCTCGCAGCCTGGATCGCGCGCCACTATGCTGGGCGCGGCCATAGACCCGGCATTCTGTTGCGCGGCTACGGGGCGGACGAGCCGCTGGTGCACCGCCGCCTGGTTCCCGAGGGTGTGGTCGTGGCGGATCGGGACCGGGCGGCGGGTGCAGCGCAGGCCCGCGCAGCCGGCGCGGAGGTGCTGGTGCTCGACGACGCGTTCCAACTGCTCGCCGTGGCGCGCGACCTGAACATCGCGGTCGTGAGTGCCGAGAGCGCCGTGGCCTCGCCGTGGCTGCTACCGGCCGGGCCCTGGCGTGAGGGATGGGATGCGCTGGGGCGAGCGGACGTCCTCGTGGTGACGCGGAAACACGCGGCGCCGGACGCGGCAGCGGCGCTGGCGCGCCGGCTGGAACAGCGCTGGGTGGACGGGAAGCGAGGACCCACGCTGGTGTGCGTCGCCTCGCTGGCCGTGAGTCACCTGGAGGGGATGCGATCCGCCGCGCACGTGGCCCTGCGGGTGCTCGGCGGGCGGCGCGTCCTCGCCGCCGCCGGTATCGCCGATCCCGAGAGCTTCGCGGTCCAGCTGCGCGGCCTCGGCGCGATGGTGCAACTCCAAGCGTATCAAGATCATCACGCCTATGACCGGGCCGACATCGCGCGGCTCGTGCGGGGCTCCGCCGAGGCGGATTATGTTGTAGTCACCGAGAAAGACGCCGTAAAGCTCCGCGGCCGGTGGCCGGACGATGCCCCCGAGCCGCTGGTCGCCGGCCTTGCCCTGCAGTGGGAGCGCAATGGAGAGGCGATGGAGGAGGCGCTGGATGAGCTGTTCGACACATTCCCAGGCTGACGCAGCACGATGAGCGATCCTGCAATCAAGACCGAGCGCCAGCTCATCCGGCCGGATAAGGACACCTTCCTGGCCGAGGAGAACCCCTTCGAAGCGATGATGGAGCGCTTCGACCATGCCGCACAGCTGCTCAAGCTCGATCCCGGTCTCTACAAGGTGCTGCGCAATCCCGAGAAGCAGATCATCACGTCGGTCCCGATCGTGCGCGACAACGGGGAAGTGGAGGTCTATACCGGCTACCGGGTGCTGTACAACACCTCACGCGGGCCGGCCAAGGGGGGGATCCGCTTCGACTTGAACGTGACGCTCGAGGAAGTGAAGGCACTCGCCGCGTGGATGACGTGGAAGTGCGCCCTCGTCAACATCCCGTTCGGAGGGTCCAAGGGGGGCGTGGTGTGCGATCCCGCGACCATGTCCATGGCCGAGCTCGAGCGGGTGACGCGGCGCTACACGTCGAGCATCATCGAGACGTTGGGGCCCGATTCGGACGTGCCGGCTCCCGACGTGAACACCAACGAGCGCGTGATGGCGTGGATCATGGACACCTACTCCATGCACAAGCGTCACACCGTGACCGCCGTGGTGACCGGCAAGCCGGTGGAGATGGGCGGCTCGTTGGGCCGCCGCGAGGCGACGGGGAGGGGGTGCATGTTCGTGACGCGCGAGGCGCTGGCCCGGCTCGGGCTGTCCCTCAAGGGAGCGCGGGTCGCGGTCCAGGGGTTCGGGAATGTGGGCTCGGTGACGGCGGACCAGTTGGCGCGGGAAGGGGCGGTGATCGTCGCGGTGTCCGACAAATCGGGTGGCCTGCATCGCCCGCAAGGCCTCGACATCGGCGACGTATTGAAGTGGGTGCGCGAGCGCCGCCAACTCGCGGGGTACCCGCAGGCCGACGCGATACCGAACGATCAGGTGCTCACCCTGGACTGCGATGTCGTGGTCCCCGCCGCAACCGAGAATGTCATCACCCGCAAAAACGCCCCTCACATCAAGGCCAAGATCATCTGCGAAGGCGCGAACGGCCCCACGACCGCCGCCGCCGACGAGATTCTCGAGAAAAAGGGGATCTTCGTCATTCCGGACATCCTGGCGAACGCGGGCGGGGTGACCGTCAGCTATTTCGAGTGGGTGCAGGATCGGGGCGGCTACTTCTGGGACGAGGAGACGGTCAACCGCCGGCTGGAGAGCATCATGGTGCGCTCGTTCTCCGAGGTGGTGACCTGGGCGGAGCGCCATAAGGTGAACACGCGAATCGCGTCGTACATGATCGCGATCGACCGCGTGGCGGCGATGCACCGGCTGCGTGGGATGTATGCCTGATGCGCTATCGCGTCGTCGCGGTCGGCCGCATGCGGGACGCGGCGCTGCGGGCGGTGTGTGACAGCTACCTCCAGCGGCTGCGGCGTTACACGAAGGTGGATGAGCGGGAAGTGAAGGCCGAGGCGCGAATCCTCGAGGCCGTTGCCGAGGGCTCGTGCCTCGTCGCGCTGGCGGAGCAGGGGGACCAGTGGACGTCCGCCCAATTGGCGGACTGGACGGCCCGCTGGGAGCTGGAAGGACGCGACGTGACCTTTGCGCTGGGCGGCGCCGACGCCCTGCCGGCGCCGGTGCTGCGCGGGGCCGAGCGGATCTGGAGCCTGTCACGCCTCACGTTGCCACACGAGCTGGCGCGCGTCGTGCTGTACGAGCAGCTGTATCGCGCGTACACGATCCGTCGCGGGGAGCCGTATCATCGCGGACCCTGAGTTGACGGCGGCCGACCGGGCGGCGCTGCTGGGCCTGGCGCGCGCGACCCTCGTCGCGCACCTCGCGGGTCGGCCGCTGCCGCCCGTCCCCGAGTTCCCCGGGGCCGCCCTCAGGCGGGGCGCGTTCGTCACCATCACCGAGGCGGACGGAGCGCTGCGCGGGTGCGTCGGCCACGTCGCGGACGAGCGGCCGCTCGGCGAGGTGGTGCGCGAGATGACGGTGGCCGCGGCGCGCGAGGACCCCCGCTTCCCCCCGGTCGAGCCGGAGGAGCTGCCGCGTCTCGCCCTCGAGATCTCAGTCTTGACAGCGGCGGCGCCGCGTCCGCTCGACCCGGTGGATCCCGCGCGCATCGTGATCGGCCGCGATGGTCTGATCGTGCGGCGCGGGCGCCACGTCGGCCTGCTGCTGCCGCAGGTGGCGGCCGAGTATCATTGGGGACCCGAAACGTTCCTGGCAGCGGGGTGTCGGAAGGCGGGCCTCGCCCCGGACGCGTGGCGGGAAGCGGGCACCGAGGTCGTGACGTTCCAAGCGGACGTGTTCGGAGAAACCGGAGCGGCAGGAAGGGGGAGAGGGGAAGCGTGATCCCGCGCATCGTGCCGACGCCCATCGCGCGGCTCGAGCCGCCCACCGCGCGAGCGACGCCGCGGCGCGTCGCGCCCGAGGTCGTGGCGTCCACCCTCCCGGGCCCCGGGCGCGACCGGCTCGCCGGCGACGCGGTGCTCGCGGTGACGACCGGCCAGCAGCCTGGCTTGTTCACGGGCCCGCTCTATACGATCTACAAGGCGTTGTCCGCGATCGCGCTGGCGCGCCGGCTCGAGCGGGAGCGGGGCGTGCCCGTCGTGCCCGTCTTCTGGGTGGCCGGCGACGACCACGACTTCGCCGAAGCCAATCACGCCTCGTTTCTGGACGCGGCCGGCGATCTCGCGCACATCGTCCTGCGCGAGCGTCCGGCGGACGCACCGCTCGCGCCCCTGGCGCGTGAGCGGTGTGGCGACGAAATCCGCGCGGCGCTGGAACAGCTCACGTCCGGGACGCCGGCTACTGAGTTCAAGGCGGACGTGCTGCGCTGGCTCGAAGCGGCGTACCGGCCCGACGCTACGCTCGCGGACGCGTGTGCGGAGGCCTTGAACGCGCTGCTCGGGCCGCGCGGACTGGCGGTGCTCCGCGCCCACGACCGTGGCGCCAAGCAGGCCGCCGCGCCCTGGGTGCTGCGGGGGCTCGAGCAGACGCTGGGCGACGGCTACACGCCGGTGTTCGTCGAGGCCGCGCAGGGACGGGACCGGCTGGCAGCGAACGGCGACGCCTACGTCACGCGGCGCAGTCGGGAGCGGTTCACCCGTAAGGATCTGGAGCGGCTCGCCCGGGAGGCGCCGGAGCGACTCTCGCCCAACGTGCTGCTGCGCCCGGTGGTGGAAGCGGCGCTGCTGCCTACCCTCGCGTATGCGGCCGGGCCCGCCGAGCTCAAGTACCTGCCCGATGCGGCCCCGTTGTACGCCGCGCTCGGTGTGGCGCGCCAGATGCCGGTGCCGCGCTGGTCGGGCGTGATCGTGGAGAGTCGCGTGGACAAGCTGCTGCAACGGCACGGGCTGGGGCTCGAGGCGTTGGACGGGAAGCCAGGGGAGCTCGAAGCGCGTTTGGTACGGGAAGCGCTTCCCCCCGAAGCGGCGCAGTCGTTCGGCACGTTGCGCCAGGAGATCGAAGCGCGCTACGCGGGGCTGGCGCGGGTCGTCGCGGCCGTGGATCCGACGCTCGAGCGCACCGTCCAATCGGCGCGCAACGCGGCATTGGCCGGGACGCAGGAGATCGAAAAGAAGCTGATCGCGAGCCTGAAGCGCGAGAGCGAAACGCTGCTGCGGCAGATCAGCCGCGCTCGGGACGCGGTATATCCTCGGGGCGAGCCGCAGGAGCGCGTGCTCACGCTCGCATCGTTTCTCATCCGCTACGGCCCTGGGTTGCTCGATGCACTCGGCGATGAGGTGGCGCGGTGGGCGGACGCTCCGTAGAATCCTGTTCATGTGGATCATCGTCATCGTGCTCGTCATCGCCCTGATGATTCCCGTCACGGCGATCCTGCTCGACTCGCCGCTCGGCCGGTCGATGGCGCGGCGCCTGGAAGGGCCGAGTGACGGCGCGGGGAACGTGCGGGAGCTGGAGCGCCGCGTCGAGGCGCTCGAGACCGATATCGCGGATCTGACCCGGTCCGTGACCGGGATGCGGGAGGAGATCCAGTTCGTCCAGCGGTTGTTGGAAGACCCCAAGAAGAACCGCACTTGACGGCGCCGGAGCCGACCGGCGGCGGACGCCAGGCGGCCCAGGTGGCGGCCGGCATCATGCTGTCGCGCGTGCTCGGCTATGTGCGCCAGCGCGCGATCGCCTACTACATCGGCAACGGCTGGGCCGCGGACGCCCTGAGCGTCGCGCAACGCGTTCCCAACATCATCCGCAGCCTGCTTGCCGAAGGGACGCTCTCGGCCTCGTTCATTCCGGTCTACGCCGCGCTCAACGCGCGGCCGGACAAGGGCGCCGCCCGCGCGCTCGCCGGTGCGATCCTGGGCCTGCTGTTGCTCGCCACGGGCGTGCTCGCCCTCATCGGGATTGCCTTCGCGCCGGCGCTCACGGCCGTGTTCGGTGCAGGGCTGACGGGCGACGCACGCGCCCTCGCCGTCAGCTTGATGCGCCTCTTGTTCCCGATGTCCGGGCTGATGGTGGTGTCGGCGTGGTGCCTCGGCGTCCTCAACACGCACCGGCGCTTCTTCCTGCCGTACGCGGCGCCGGCGGTGTGGAACATCGCCGGGATCGTGGCCCTCGTGGCGGCGGGCACCTGGCTGGTGGCGCCGTCGCTTCCGACCACAATCCTACTCACGCGGCTCAGCCTGGCCCTGGCGTGGGGCACGGTCGCTGGGAGCGTGCTCCAGGTGGCCATCCAGCTGCCCGCCTGCTGGCGGGTGCTGCACGGGATACCGGTGCGGTGGAGTCGCTCCACCGAAGGCGTGCGCGACGTGCTCGTGGCGTGGCTTCCCGTCGTGCTCGGCGCCGGCGTCGCCCAGATTTCCGGGCTGATCGATACGCTGCTCGGCACGCTCGCGGGGGAGGGCGGCGCATCGAGCCTGCAGTACGCGCAGCTGCTGCAGGTGCTGCCGATCAGTCTGTTCGGGACGTCGGTGGCCGCGGTGTCGCTGCCCGACCTGTCGCGTGATGCGCAGGGGAGCACGCCGAACGAGCAGCTGCGCGCGCGCATCGCGGTGGGCTTCCGGCGCATCGTGTTTTTCATCCTCCCCTCGTCCCTTGGCTTCGTCGCGCTCGCCCCGGTGATCGTGCGCCCGCTGTTTCAGACGGGCCGCTTCGGCGCCGCCGACACCGATCTGGTGGGGGGTGTGGTCGCGGCGTACGGCGTCGGGTTGCTGGGGCAGGCGTGCGTCAAGCTGTTCCAGTCGGGGTTCTACGCGCTGCGGGACACCAAGACGCCCGTGAAGATCGCCTCGGCGTCGCTCGTCTTGTCGAGCGCGCTCGCGTATCTGCTGATGCGCCGGTTCGGCCCCGCGGGGATCGCGCTCGGCTCCTCCCTCGGCGCGACCGTGAACGTGGTGTTCCATTTGCGCGACCTCGATGCGCGGGTGGGGGCGATCCTGGGCGGCACCGAGTGGCGGGCGTTCGCTGTGAGCCTGCTCGTGAGCGGTGCGGCCGCCGCCGCTGGTCTCGAGACCGCCCGGATCGCCGCGGGCTGGGGCGCCTTCGCTGCCGCGCTGTTCGCACTGGTTATCTTTGGTGCAGTGTATTTCGGCGGTACCATCGCCCTGCGCCACCCCGACGCCCGTCGCCTGTGGACGTTCCTGCGCTGATCGCTCGACAACTGAAGGCGCTTCCCGACAAGCCCGGCGTGTACCTCTGGAAGAACGCGGCGGGCGAGATCGTGTACGTCGGCAAGGCGAAGAGCCTGCGCGCGCGGGTGCCGAGCTACTTCGGCCCCGAGGGCGACTCCACGCCGGAGCGGGCCGCACTGGTGCGTCAAATCGCCGAGCTCGAGACGATCATCGCGCCGAACGAGGCCCAGGCGCTGCTGCTCGAGAACAACCTCATCAAGGAGCACAAGCCGCGCTTCAACATCCGGCTGACCGACGACAAGAGCTACCCGCGCGTCGCGGTGACCGTCACGGAGCCGTTCCCCCGCGTGCTGGTGGTCCGGCGCGTGAACATTCCCGGTGCGCGCTACTTCGGGCCTTATACCGACGTGGCCACGTTGCGGCAGACGTTGAAGATCATTCGTCGGATCTTCACGGTGCGGTCGTGCCACTGGGACCTGCCGCACGACGCGCCGAACCGGCCATGCCTGGATTACCACATCGAGCGGTGCCGGGCCCCGTGCGTCGGCTACCAGAGCGAAGCGGACTACCGCCGGATGATCGACGACGTCCTGCTGTTTCTCGAGGGCAAGACCGTCGATGTGCGCACGCGGTTGCGCGAGCGCATGCACGAAGCGTCCCAGCGACTCGACTACGAGCGCGCGGCCCAGCTGCGCGACGCGCTCAAGTGGCTGGACCAGCTGGAGCAGCCGCAAACGGTGGAGCTGGTGGGCGGCGGCGACGCCGACGCCATCGGGTTGGCGCGCGACGGGGACGATGCCTGCGGCGTCGTGCTGCGCGTGCGGGATGGCCGGTTGATCGCCCGCGACCACCGCTTCCTGGAGAACGTGGAGCACGCAGCCGAGGGAGCGGTGCTGGCGGCGTTTCTGGTGCGGTGCTACCTGCCACTCGAAGCACGCGCGCGGCACGCGCTGCTGCCGTTCGCCCCGGAGGACCTCGACACGCTGCAACAGGTGGCGCCGGACATCGACTGGCACGTCCCGCAACGAGGCACCTTCGCCAAGCTCGCCCAGCTCGCCGACCAGAACGCCCGTCATCTGCTCGACAGCCTGAAGATCGAGAGCTTCGACATCGACGAGCGGTCCGCCGATCCGGTGTTCGCGCTGGGGCGCGACCTGGGCCTCGCGGCCGTGCCGCGCTCGTTCGTGTGCATCGATATCTCGACCAACCAGGGCCGGGATACCGTCGGGTCGCTGGTCTGGTTCGAGGCGGGACGGCCCAAGAAGGCCGAGTACCGTCGCTTCCGGATCCGGGGGGCGCCCCAGGACGACTTCGCGGCGGTGCACGAAGTCGTCACGCGCTACCTCGGCCGCCGGATCAGTGAAGCGAAGGGGCTGCCCGATCTGGTGGTGATCGACGGCGGGAAGGGCCAGCTCGGCGCCGCGCTCGACGCCGCGCGGGCGCTGGGGCAGGACAAGCTGCCGATCGTGAGCCTGGCGAAGCAGCAAGAGGAGGTGTTTCTGGCCGGTCACTCCGATCCGCTGCGCCTGTCCCGGCGCAGCCCCTCGCTCAAGCTGCTGCAGCGCGCCCGCGACGAGGCACATCGCTTCGCCGTGAGCTACAGTCGCAAGCGGCGCGCTCAACGCACGATCACCTCCGCGCTGCTGGCCATCCCAGGGGTGGGCCCGAACCGCCGCCGCGCGTTGCTCGAGCGCTTCGGCTCGCTCGCCGGGGTGAAGACTGCGACGCCGGCGGAGATCGCCGCGCTTCCGGGCTTCTCGACGACGCTCGCCGAGCGGATTCTCGACCGGTTGCAAGCGCGGCCGTGACGCGCTCCTGGTCCCTCGAATGCTCGTCCTGCGGCAAGACCCGCAGCGCCGATGGATTGCCGGGGGTGTGCGACTGCGGCCAGCCCTACCTGGTGCGCTACTCCTGCGCGCCGCCGCCGGCCGCCAAGTCCCTACTCGTCGAGCGACCCTGGACGCTGTGGCGCTACCGGGAATGGCTGCCGCTCGGCGAGCGCGAGGCGCCCGTGACGCTGGGCGAGGGCGGAACGCCGCTGCTCGCGGCGCTGCGCCTCGGCGCGCGGCACGGCTTCGCGGATCTGTGGGTCAAGGAAGAAGGCGCCAACCCCACGGGCTCCTTCAAGGCACGTGGGCTGGCGGCGGCAGTGACCCGCGCGACGCTCGCGGGGGCGCGGCGCTTCGTCGTCCCGACGGCGGGCAACGCCGGCGTGGCGCTCGCAGCCTACGCCGCCCGCGCGGGCGTGGCGGCACGCGTGTATGCGCCCGCGAGCACACCGCCCACGATCCTCCGCCAGATCCGGAGCTTCGGCGCCGATCTGGTCCTGCTGGACGGGCACATCGGTGATTGCGGCACGGCCGCGCGTGCCTACGCCCTGGAAAGCGGTGCCGTGGACGTGTCCACGCTGCGGGAGCCGTACCGTATCGAAGGCAAGAAGAGCCTCGCCCTCGAGCTGGCGGAGCAGCTCGGCTGGACCCTGCCGCACGCGATCGTGTACCCCACGGGTGGCGGCACGGGGCTGATCGGCATGTGGAAGGGGTTCGGCGAGCTAATGCGGGCGGGGTGGGTGAGCGGGTCGCTCCCGCGGATGTACAGCGTGCAGGCCGCAGGCTGCGCGCCGGTCGTGCAGGCGTTCCGCGCCGGCGCCGCGGGCTGCACGCCATGGTCCGACCCGCGGACGATCGCGGCCGGGCTGCGGGTGCCGAGCCCGTTGGGGGACCGCCTCATGCTGGCGGTGCTGCGACAGAGCGGAGGTGAGGCGGTCGCGGTGGCGGACGCGCAGCTCGCCGCCGCGGCGCAAGAGCTCCAGATGCTCGAGGGGATCGACGCCTCGCCGGAAGGCGGGGCGACGCTCGCTGCCGCGCTGGAGCTCAAGGCTCGCGGCGTGGTCAAACCGGATGAGCGCGTGGTGCTCTTCAACACGGGCGCCGGGTGGCTGTACCGCGGGTAAGCCGCTAATATTCCGCCGCTTCGATCGCATGCGCATCGCCATCCTCGACCCGGCCGCCGGCATCTCGGGCGACATGACCCTGGGGGCGCTCCTGTCCGCGGGCGCCCCGGCGGCGTGGCTGGAAGAGCTGCCACGTCGCCTCGACCTCAGGGATGTGCGGGTCACGGTGCGCGAGGTGACGCGATCCGGGGTGGCGTGCACGCAGGTCGAATTCGCGATCCCCGAACAGCCGCATGGGCGGCACGTCGGCGAGCTCGTGCGGCTGGTCGAGCGCGCGCCGCTGTCGGATTGGGTGAAGCAGCGGGCGGTGCGGGCCTTTCGGCTGATCGGCGAGGCCGAGGGTCGGGTGCACGGGGTCGCGCCGGAGCGGGTGCACCTCCATGAAGTCGGTGCGGTGGACGCCCTGCTCGACATCGTGGGTGGGATCGAGGGGTTCGCCCAGCTCGGGGTCGAAGCGGTCTACAATCTGCCCGTGGCGGTGGGGAGCGGTTGGGTCGAGGCGGCGCACGGCAGGCTGCCCGTGCCGGCTCCCGCCACCGCGATTCTGCTCGAGGGGGTGGAGGTCGCGGGTGATCCGGGCCCGGTCGAAGGGGAGGCGACCACCCCCACGGGTGCGGCGTTGGTGCGTGTGCTCTCCTCGGGCGCGCCGCCGGCGCGCTGGCGCATGGTGCGGAGCGGCTGGGGCGCCGGACAGCGGAACCCGCCCCAGTATCCCAACGCGCTCCGCATCCTCGTCGCGGAGCAGGCGGCGGAGGCGGGGCGCGTGGTGCTGCTCGCCACGGACGTGGATGACATGAGCCCGGAGTACGTCGAGCCGTTGCGGCAGGCGCTGGTGAGCGCCGGGGCGCTCGACGTGCAGACGTGGCCCGTGCAGATGAAGAAGGGCCGCTCGGGCTTTCGCGTGGAAGTGATCGCGCCCGAAGAGCTGGCGGAGGGAGTGACCGCCGCGCTGTTCCGTCACAGCACGACGGCCGGCGTGCGCCGCTGGGTGGCGGAGCGCGCGACCTTGCCGCGTCGCCAGGTGACCGTGCAGCTCGCTCCTGAGGTGGCCGTGCGGGTGAAGGTGCTGGAGCAGCCGGACGCCGGCGGCGTTCGGGTCAAGCCGGAATACGACGATGTGCTGGCCGCCGCGCGGGCGCTGGGGCGCCCGCCGCTCGAAATCGCGCGCGCGGTCGAGCGCGATGCGGAAGCGCTCGTCGCCAAATCCAAGGAGTGAGTGCGCATGATCGTGAAGCCAACCGTGGCCGTCATCGGTGCGTTGCTGGTCGCGGGCGTCGCCACGCCCGCCGCGGGACAGCAGTGGCAGGTGGCCAAGTGCGACCTCAGCACCAAGCACTATCTCGTCAACAGCGGGGTCCTGTACCTGCGCAGCGCGACCGAGACCAAGTTCGCGGACAAGCGGACGAAAGATCTGAAGGATGCGGACAAGGTGTTGCACGAGGCGCTGACCACCGGAGGCCAGGAGAAGAATCCCGCCGCGTGGTATTACCTGGCGCGCTACTACGCCCTGCAGAACGATCTCGCGGGCGCCGACACGGCGTTCGCGAGGGCGCAGGCACTCGCACCAGGGTGCAAGGAGGACATCAGCACGTGGCGCCGCGTGTTCTGGGTCCCGGTCTTCAATGACGGCGTCAAGGCCTGGCAGGCGGGCAACACCGACTCCGCCATCGCGAGCTTCCGGCGCGCCAACGCGATCTATGGTGGCGAGCCCTCGGGCTTCATCTACCTGGGGACGCTGTTCGCCAACGCGAACCAGCCCGACTCCTCGGCGAAGTACTTCAAGTTGGCGGTGCCGGCGGCGAGTGATCCGAAGTTCTCCAAGGAGAAGCGCGACGCCCTGTTCAACGTGGCGCGGGTGTACCATGCGGCGCAGCGTTGGGACGACGCCGTGCCCGGCTACAAGGAGTATCTCGCCGCCTACCCCAGCGACGTGCAGGCGATGGCGGGGCTCGCGGCGGTGTACTCCCAGCAGGGAAAGCGCGATGAAGCCGGGGCGCTGTACAACCAGATCCTCGACCACGCCGATTCGGCCGAGGCCACGGACCTGTTCGCCGCGGCGCAGGCGGTCATCAATGCGATCCCCAACGACCCCGACACGGTGCCGGTCGGGAGCAAGTGCCGCAGCGACACGCGGGCGAGGAACAAGACCCTGACTGTGCGGCAGATTGCGACACGCTGCGCGGCGGTGACCGACGACACGATCAAGGCGTTCCGGGCGTCTATCGCCCCGCGCTACCGGCTGGCGGCGCGCGCCTACGAGGCGGGCCTCGCGAAGGACCCCTATTACCGCGAGGCGCTCTACAACCTGACGGGAGTCTATTATCTGCTTGGGGACACCGTGAAGGTGCTGCCGCTGGCCCAGCGCCTCGTCGCCGTGGATCCGCTGAACCGGACGAGCCTCGCCAAGCTGGCCGGTGCCTGGCAGGTGCGGGGCAACAAGGATTCGACGCTGCACTATCTCACGATCGCGGACTCGCTGTCGCTCGAAGTGAGCGTCGGGACGTTTACGCCCAGGGATTCCGGCGTCGCGCCCAGCGGGCTGTTCACGAATCCCAAGGCCAAGCAGAGCCCTCCTGCGGCGGTGACCTTCGAGTTCCTGAACGGGAAGGGCGACGTGGTGGCGGCCGACACCACGAGGGTGCCGGCCATCGACGCCAGCGGCAATCACGCTTTCGAGATCAAGAAGAGCGGGGCGGGGATCGTGGCCTGGAGGTATCGGAAGCAGTCGCCGTGACCCGCGTCCTGCTTTGGCTCGCCGTCGCCGCGTGTTCGACCCTCGCCGCCCCCGCGGCCGGGCCCCCCGTGTGGCAGCTCGTCTGGCACGACGAGTTCGACGGGACCTCCCTCGATGCCACGAAGTGGGTCCGGGAGACCGGGGGCGGGGGCTGGGGCAACGCCGAACTGGAGTTCTACACCGACCGCCCCGAGAACGCGCATATCGACGCTGGCTACCTCGTCATCGCGGCCCGCCGCGAGACGTTCGGGAACCGGGACTACACATCGGCCCGGCTCAAGACCCAGGGGTTCGGCGCGTGGCAGTACGGTCGCATCGAGGCCCGGATTCAGATCCCGCGCGGGCAGGGGCTGTGGCCCGCGTTCTGGCTGCTGGGCGACAACATCCCCTCCGCCGGCTGGCCCACGTGCGGCGAGATCGACATCATGGAGAACATCGGCAAGGAACCCGGCCGCATACACGGTACGGTGCACGGCCCCGGGTACTCCGGTGCGGGCGGCATCAGCAGCGCGTATGACCTGCCCGCGGGCGCGTTCGCCGACACCTTCCACGTGTACGCCATCGAGTGGGAGCCGGCCGCGATTCGCTGGTACGTCGACGACGCGCTGTACAAGACCGTCACTCCGAGGGACCTGCCGGGGCGGTGGGTGTACGACCACCCGTTTTTCGTCATTCTCAATGTAGCCGTGGGTGGGTACTGGCCGGGCAGTCCGGATGCGACGACCGTCTTCCCGCAGACGATGCGGGTGGATTATGTGCGGGTGTACGAGAAGCGGGGCGGGTGAGCACGCCGGCGGCGTTGCTGTTGCTCGCGGTCGGGCAGGCGGCGCCGGCGCAGGACAGGGTTGACGTCTGGACCACGCACCCGCTCGAGAACGTCTTTCGCAACGCGACGAAACCGCAGCGCGCCACCACGACCAGCCGTGTCGAATCGACATCAGGCAGCGACGGGCTCGAGAGCGTGGCCTTCCGGAACGCGGACGATGGCTCGAAAGCGCTGATCGTCGTCACCCTAGCGTGGAAGTAGGCTTCCCAACCGCGGTTTAAAGCAGTTACGGGCATTTACGGGGCCAATCTCATAAGTACAATACGGGCTTATACTTACGTGCCGCGTGATGTGCGGCACAGCTTGCCGGGTCGCATAACGCGATCTTGACTCGCCCGCTGAGGCCGCAGCGCCCCTCCTCAGCCCAAAACTGAGCTCGGAGAGACACTGTGAAGCGAGTATTCATAGGACTTGTGGCCTTGGTCGCTACGCCGTTCGTGGCGGGCGTTTCCCAGGTGCGCACCAACCCGGGGCTGGGTCATGACGTCGTGCATTGCGCGATGCGTGCTTCCTTGCACCCGGGCACAGACGTAAACAAATGCGATCCGCCGCCGCCGGTGGTTCAGCCCCCGGTGGTTCAGCCGCCGGTGGTTCAGCTCCCGGTGGTTCAGCCGCCCGTGGTGGCTCCGCCGCCCCCGCCACCTCCGCCACCGGCACCGACGCCTACGTGCTCCGTCACGGCGCCGTCGACCAGCGGAGCGCTGACGATCGACGGAAGGGTGCAGCTTGGCGCAGATCCGTGGCCCGGCCTCGCGAACTGGTGCATCGAGCTCACCGGGACGGTCACGGCGACCATGCTCACCGACGGGTCGGGGAACTACACGTTCACCGGGCTGCCGGATGGCACATACACGGTGTGTGAGGTGGTGCAGAGCGGCTGGCAGCAGACGTTCCCTGGCAGCGGCGACACTTGCCCGACTGGCTATGGCTGGACGTTCACGCTGGTTGGGTACAGCGGATCCTTCGTGAATTTCAAGAACGTCGCCACGCCGTAAGGGGTGAGCGACCGATTTCGGCAGGGGCCCCGGGGCTGTCTCCCGGGGCCTTTGCATTCGCCCCCGGTTCGCGGATAAATTGGGGTGTTGCTGCATGAGCCTCGCGGGCGTAATTCAGGGGTAGAATGCCAGCTTCCCAAGCTGGACGTCGCCGGTTCGAATCCGGTCGCCCGCTCTCTTACAGGACATGAAGGCCGCTCTCACGGCCCTGTGCACCGGTTTCACCGCGCCCCTCCTCGCGCAGGGGTGGGTCCCGCCACAACCACCCTGCGAGATCAGCGCAGCCCACTTCAAGGTCAACGGCGGGGTGCTGCACCTCAAGACCGCCGCCGAAAAACCCGACCAGCGCAATGGCCAGCTCGCGGAGGCGCACCGGGTCCTCGTAGAAGCCATCCTCCAGGACAAGCAGGAGAAGAATCCCGGCGCCTGGTACTATCTGGGCCGCTACTATTTCGAGATCGGCGACGCCGCCGGCGCGGACAGCGCCCTCGCGCGCGCGCTGGCCCTGGCGCCGCCGTGCAGGCAGGACATCGACGGTTACCGCCGGCGGCTCTGGGCGAACACGCTCAACGCCGGCCTCGCCGCCTGGCAGGGCGGCAAGGAAGACTCCGCGGTGGCGCTGTTCGGTCTCGCCGCCCGTCTCGCGCCTGGGAATCCGAAGGCATTCGTGGCGCTGGCGGGGCTGTACGCCGGCAAGGACAACTACGACTCCGCGCTCGTTTACTACCGTCGCACAGTGGAGGCCGCAGGAAACGATACGGCGTTCGCGAAGGACAAGAGAGACGCACTGAGCAATGTCGCCCGGCTCCTGGTCGGCCGCGCCCAGAACGATGCGGCGGCACAGGACTACGCCCGGCTGCGGGCGAGCGTCGATTCGATCGACCGCGGCCTCGAGAGTGATTCCACGATCCTGGCCCGCCTGACCGCTTCGTCGCAGTCTCGCAAGGCCCGTGGGCGCAGGCTCGCGCCGTCGGATCAGCAGACCTTCGCGCGGGACTCGAGCGGGCGCGCACAGGCGGTGGCCCAGGCTCGGGTCGCTCGCGCGGCGCTGTTGCAGCAGATGGCGGCCGATAGCGGCAAGCTGCAGGTGGCATTCGCACCGGCAGTCGTGGCCCTGCAGGACTATCTCGCGGCATACCCCGGAGCAATGGACGCGGCGACATCGCTCGCCACGCTGTACGCGGAGAGCGGCCGCGCCGCTGCGGCATCCGCGGTGTTCGACTCCGTCGCCGCCCACGCCCAGAACTTCGATCCGGAAGACCTGTTCACAGCGGGTCAGCGCCTCATGAGCCAGCGGTGGTATCGGGCTGGCGCTCGGGCCCTGGCGCTCGCCCTCACGAAGAATCCCTACCGCCGAGACGCGCTCTACTCGCTCGGGGTCGGCTACTACCAGCTGCGTGACTCAACGAACCTGCTCGCGGTGGCGCAGCGTCTCGTGCAGCTCGACCCGCTGAATCGGAGCTCGATCAGACTGCTCGCGGCGGCCTGGGACCTGCGCGGCAGACGGGACTCGACCCTCAAGTACCTGGTCCAGGTCGATTCGCTGCTCGCCGTCGAGGTCACCGTATCGAGCTTTGTGCCCGACTCGGGCGGCGCGGCGGCGACGCTCCTGGCGACGAACCTGAGGCCTGCCCCCTCCAAGCCGTTCCGGCTCACGGTGGAGTTCCTCGACCCGCAAGGGAGGCCCGTGGCAAGCGAGACGCGGGACGTCCCTACCATCCCGCCCCAGGAGAACCAGCAGATCGACCTGAAGGTGAGCGGCAAGGGGATCGCCGGCTGGCGCTACCGCCCTTCCTGAGCGATATTAGGAACATCGACGGAAGTTCCAGCCTGCGTTGAGGTTGCGACGCTAGGCTTCACAAAGTCCTTGAAGTCCAGGTAGGGCGCGGTGGTTCGTGTCCAGTCGGTGGCGCCGGGCTCGCTCGGCGCAGCACTCGGGCTCGTCCCGGGAACAGAGCTCCAGGCGGTCAATGGTCGCGCGCTCGAGGACTTCCTGGATTGGGAGTTCTTGACCGCGGACGAGCAGTTCGTCCTGTCTGCTACGTTGCCCGGCGGCGACGCCGTCGAGTACGACGTCGAGCGTCCCGAGGGCCTTCCGATGGGGGTCACGCTCGAGGCGCCGCGCATTCGCCGCTGCGCCAATCATTGCGACTTCTGCTTCGTGGACGGCAATCCCGCGGGGATGCGGGCGCCGCTGTACATCCGGGACGACGATTACCGCTTGTCGTTCCGATACGGCAACTTCGCGACGCTGACCAACCTCAAGCCCTGGGACGTGGCGCGGATCGTGGAATACCGGCTCTCGCCCTTGTACGTGTCCGTGCACGCCACCGATCCCACGGTGCGCCGCTGGCTACTCCGCAACCCCGAGGCGCCGGAGATCGTGCCGCAGCTGCGCGCCTTGGCGGGGCAGGGGATCGCGTTTCACACGCAAGTCGTGCTCGTCCCGGGCGCGAACGACGGGGCGGAGCTGGTGCGCACGCTCAGCGATCTGCTCGACCTGGGGGAGCCGATCCGCTCCGTGTCGGTCGTCCCGGTCGCGCTCACCGAGTACTCGAAGCGGGATCTGGTCCGGGAGCTCACGCGCGCGGAGTGCCGCGCGGCGCTCGCGACGGTCGACCGGTTCGCGACGCGCGTCCTGGCCGAGCGCGGGTTTCCCTGGTGTTACGGCGCGGATGATCTGTACCTGCAGGCGGGGGAGCCGCTGCCGCCGGCGGAGTGGTACGGCGACTTCGAACAACGCGAGAACGGAGTCGGCGCGGTCCGGTATCTCCAGACGCAGATTGCGGCGGCGCGCGACCGGCTGCCCGATCTCGCTGGTAAGCGCATCGGCGTTGTGACGGGGGCGGCGATGGGGCGGTTGATGCCGCAGGTACTGGCGGAGGTGGCTGCGGTCACCGGCGCGCGGTTCGAGCTCGTGGTGGTCGAGAACCCGCTGTTCGGGCCGTCCGTGACGACGGCCGGGCTGCTCCCCGCGGCGGCGATCGAGGCAGCGCTACGGGGCCGGGCCGACCTCGACCTGGCCCTGTTACCGGCCGAGGCCGTGAACGACGATCTGATCTTCATGGACGAGGTGGGCGCCGACGAGCTGGCGGAGCGGCTACCGATGCCGGTGCGCCTCTCCTACGACTTCGCGGATGTGCTCACGGAGAAAGGAGTGCCCGTATGAGCGGCGCTCCCACCGTGGCCATCATCGGCCGGCCCAACGTCGGCAAATCGACGCTGTTCAACCGCTTCATCGGGCGCCGGGAGGCGATCGTGGACGACCGCCCGGGCGTGACGCGCGACCGGAACTTCGGCGTGGTGGACTGGAACGGGCGGCAGTTCTGGCTGGTGGATACGGGCGGTCTCATCCTGCAGGCAGAGGATTCTTTGAATCGGGCGGTCCGGCACCAGGTCGAGCAGGCGGTCACGGAGAGCGACGTGGTGCTGTTCCTCGTCGACGTGGAGCAGGGCGTCCACCCGGCCGATCTCGAGATCGCGCAGTATCTGCGCAAGTCCCAGCGTCCCGTGATCCTCGTGGCCAACAAGGCCGACCAGCTCCCCGTGGACAGTCGGCACGTCGCGTTTTACGAGCTCGGCCTGGGCGACCCGTTCCCCGTGTCTGCGGCGGTGGGCAAGAGCTCGGGCGATCTGCTCGATCGCGTGGTCGCGCTGCTGCCGCCTGCGGGTGCGGTGACCGCGGAGGCGGCCATCGACGTGGCCGTGGTGGGGCGTCCCAACGTGGGTAAATCGAGCCTGGTGAACCGGCTGCTCGGCAGCGAGCGGCTGGTCGTGGCCGCCGAGCCGGGCACCACGCGTGACGCGATCGACACGCCGCTGCTTTACGGGGACCGCACGCTCGTGTTCATCGACACGGCCGGACTGCGCAAGCGCAGCAAGGTGGACGACGACATCGAGTTCTACTCGACGCTCCGTACGGCGCGCGCGATTGAGCGCGCCGACGTGTGCGTCCTCGTCGTCGACGCGCAGGACGGGATGCACGTACAGGACCTGAAGATCGCCAACGACGCCTGGGAGCGGGGCGCCGCACTGATCGTCGCCGTCAACAAGTGGGACTTGATCGAGGAGAAGGACACGAATACCGCCGTCCGGGGTGAGCGGGAGATCAAGGGGCGCGCGCCGTTCCTCGAGTTCATCCCGTTCATCTACGTGTCGGCCAAGACGGGCCAGCGCACGACCAAGCTGCTCGAGCTGATCCTCGCCGTCGCCACGGAGCGCGACAAGCGAATCCCGACGCACGAGGTGAACGAGGTGCTGGGAGCCCTGGTGGACCGCCAGCAGCCGCCGCAGCCCGTGGGCGAGTCGGTGCGACTGCTGTACGCCTCCCAGATCGGCACGGCGCCGCCGCGGTTCGCGATCGTCTCCAACCGGCCGGAAGCGATCCCGGAGTCCTACACCCGTTACCTGCTGAATGGCTTCCGCGAGGCGTGGCGCTTCACGGGATCCCCCGTCGGCATCAAGTTCCGCCGCAAGCGGGAGCAGGCGGCCCACCGGTGAGCGCGGTCGGGCTCGTGGGCCTGCTCGTGCTGGCGTACCTGATCGGCGCGACGCCGACGAGCTATCTCGCCGGCCGCCTGGGCCGGGGGATTGATCTGCGCCAGCACGGCTCCAAGAACCTCGGCGCGACGAACGTGTACCGCGTCCTGGGCTGGGGGTACGCGATTCCCGTCGGCCTCTTCGACCTCGGCAAGGGGGCGCTCCCGGTCGTACTGCTCTCGCCCCGCGCGAACGGCCCGGGGTGGCTCACCGTCGCGCTCGGGATCGCGGCCGTGCTGGGGCACGTGTACTCGCCCTACGTCCGCTTCAAGGGGGGGAAGGGGGTGGCGACTGCGGCCGGGATGTTCCTCGCGCTCGCCCCGCTGGCGCTGGCGATCTCGTTGCCCATCTGGGGCGCGACGCTGTGGCTCTCCGGGTACGTCTCCGCCGCGTCGCTTGCCGCCGCGACGCTGTTTCCGCTGTGGGTGCGGCTCACCGAGCCCGATGCGCCGTACACGTTCTGGGCGAGCGTGGTGCTCGCTCTGCTGATTGCGTACTCGCATCGGGGGAACATTCGACGGCTTATCGACGGGACGGAGAATCGGTTCAGGACCAGAAAAGGGGTCGTCGCATGACGCGGTGTCCCCAGGCTGAAGCACCCTTCAGGGTGGGAATCCCGTGACCCGAATTGCCGTAGTCGGCGGCGGCGCCTGGGGAACGGCGCTGGCGGACCTGCTGGCGCGCAAGGGCGCGTTCGAGTCGGTCACGCTCTGGGCGCGGGAGCCGGAGGTGGTCGACGGCATCAACCGCGAGCACCTGAACCCGGTGTTTCTGCCGGGCGCGGCCCTGGATCAACGCTTGCGCGCGAGCGGGGATCTGGGGGAGACCGTACGCGGAGCCGACGTGGTCGTGTCGTCCGCGCCGTCGCATGTCGTGCGTGAGGTGATGGGCCGGGTCGGCGCGGCCCTGAGCCGCGGCACGCTGGTGGTGAGCGTGTCTAAGGGGCTCGAGCCCGAGCGCCTCACCACGCTCTCGTGCGTGCTGGGGGAGGTTCTGCCGCGGGGCGTCCCGATCGCCGTGCTCTCGGGGCCGTCGTTCGCGCAGGAAGTGTTTCAGCAGCAGCCTACGGCCGTCGTGGCGGCGGCGCAGGACCACGGCGTGGCCCGGCAGGTGCAGCAGGTGTTCTCGACGAACTACTTCCGGGTGTACTCGCACACCGACGTGCTCGGCGTGGAGCTCGGCGGGGCGCTCAAGAACGTTGTCGCCCTCGCCGCCGGCATCCTCGAGGGGCTGGGGTTGGGACACAACACGCGGGCCGCGCTGCTCACCCGGGGACTCGCTGAGATCACCCGGCTGGGCGTGGCGCTCGGCGCCGAGCCGGCCACGTTCGCCGGCCTCGCCGGAATGGGCGATCTCATTCTCACCGCGACCGGGCCCTTGTCCCGCAACCGGTCGCTCGGGGTCGAGCTGGCGCACGGGACTGCGCTCGCCGACGCGCTGGCGGGACGGGCCTCGGTGGCCGAGGGTGTGAACACGGCGCGCGCCGCCGTCACGCTCGGCGCGCGGCACGGGGTGGAGCTCCCGATCGCCGGGCAGGTGGCCGACGTGCTGTTCGGCGGCAAGCCGCCGCGTCAGGCGGTGGCCGACTTGATGGAGCGCGAGCTGAAAGCGGAGCAGTGGAGCGGGGCGGGGAGCGGTCGATGAGCGTCCCGCACCCCGTCCAGGAATTCTTCTCGATCGGCGAGGTATGCCAGCTCACCGATCTGAAGCCGCACGTGCTCCGCTACTGGGAGAGCCAGTTCCGCTTCTTGAACCCCGCGAAAAACCGCTCGGGAAACCGGGTGTACCAGCGACGCGAGATCGAGCTGATCATGCTGGTGAAGCACCTGTTGTACACCGAGAAATACACGATCGAGGGCGCGCGTCAGAAGATCGAGCAGTACCGCCGCTCGGGTGAGCTCAAGCCCGAGGCACGGCGCGCACTCGCCACGCAGACGGTGAAGGATTTGCGCAGCGAGCTCAAGTCGATTCTCGCAATCCTCGAGGGAACGGCCCCGCCCAATGCCGGGGCGCGCTGACGGCGCGGTCGCCGTCGTCATCCCGGCCTATCAGGCTGCCGCGACGCTCGGGGCGGTCGTGACGGGAGCCCGACAGGTGCTTCCCGACGCGACGATCTACGTGGTCGATGACGGGTCGGGGGATGAAACCGGGGCAGGGGGAAGGGGGAAGGGGGCCACCGTGCTCGCGCACCCGCGGAACCTCGGAAAAGGCGCCGCACTGCGCACGGGGATCGATCGCGCGCTGGCCGACGGCGCGGCGATCGTCGTGACCCTCGACGCCGATGGGCAGCATCCGCCGGAAGACATCCCGCGGCTCGTGGCCCCGATCGCCCGCGGGGAGGCGGACGTGGTGCTCGGCGCCCGGGCCCGTACGGGCGCGATGCCGCTCGCGCGACGCTACACCAACTGGCTCTCGGCCGCCCTCGCCTCCCGCATCGGCGACTGCGTGGTGCCGGACGCGCAGACCGGGTTTCGGGCGCTGGCGCGCCGGGCCGCCGAGCTCGTGCGCCCGCGCGAGACGCGCTACGACTTCGAGGCCGCGTTCCTGCTCGAGGCCCTGACGCGGGGCTTGCGGGTGCGCTCGGTGCCGATCGCCACGGTATACGCGGGACGCCCCAGTCACTTCCGGCATTGGGAGGACACCTGGCGGCTGGCGCGCGTGTTCACGCGCTACGGCCGCCGGATCATCTTCGGAGCGCGATGAACATCCTGATCTCGAATGACGACGGCATCCTCGCCCGCGGCCTGGCGGTGCTGGGCGAGGTGTGCGCGTCGCTCGGCCAGGTGACGGTGGTCGCGCCCGACCGCGAGCAGAGCGGCACGTCGCACTCGCTCACGCTGCACCGCCCGCTCCACGCCACACGCCGCCCCGACGGCACCTTCCAGGTGGATGGCACGCCCACCGACTGCGTGCTGCTGGCGATCGGGATGCTGATGCCACAGAAGCCCGACTTCGTGCTGTCGGGGATCAATCACGGCCAGAACATGGGCGAAGACGTGTTCTACTCGGGCACGGTCGCGGCGGCGATGGAGGGGCTCGTGGCGGGCATCCCCAGCATCGCCGTGTCATACGCGGGCTCGGATCTGGACCTGCTCGCCACCCACCGGGACGGCCTGCACGCGCTGCTGCGCCGGATCGTCGACGTGAAGGATTTTCCCACGGAGACACTTCTCAACATCAACCTCCCCGCGATCCCGGGAGACCAGGTCAAAGGGGTCAAGGTCACCCACCTCGGCAGCCGGGTGTTCAGCGAAGAGATCGCGCTGATGAAGGACCCCTGGGGGAAGGACATCTATTGGATCGGCGGAGGCCGTATCACCTGGACGGGCGACGCCGACTCCGATTTCCGGGCGACGAGCGACGGCTACATCTCGGTGACGCCGCTGCACATGGACATGACGAATTACGACCTGCTCGAGGTAGTGCACAAATGGTTCCGCGGAGACTGAGCCCCGGGGCGAGCGGGGGCGGCGACACCTATGGCGGGTACCGTGCCCGGTTGGTCGAAACGCTCCGGGTACAAGGCATCCGCGATCTCGCGGTGCTCAAGGCATTCGCCGAGATTCCGCGGCATCTGTTCGTTCCCGAAGCGGTGCGCCACCGGGCGTACGAGGATGTCGCGCTCCCCATCGGCAACGGCCAGACCATTTCACAGCCGTTCACGCAGGCGCGGTATCTCGCGGCACTGCGACTGACCGGGAGGGAGAAAGTGCTCGAGATCGGCACAGGATCGGGGTACCAGACCGCGCTGCTGGGCGCGCTCGCCGCCACGGTCTTCTCGGTGGAACGGGTCGAGACGCTGGCGCGCGCCGCCCAGCAGGCGCTGCGCCTGGCGGGTGCGACGAACGTGTCGGTGCTGCACGGCGACGGGACGCTGGGGTGGAGCGCCTACGCGCCCTACGACGCCATCCTGGTCGCGGCGGGAGGTCCCGAGGTCCCGCGGCCGCTCGTCGAGCAGCTCGCGCCCAGGGGTCGCCTGTTGATCCCGGTGGGGGCACGCGGCGCTCAGACGCTCACCCTCGTCGAGCGGGACGACGCCGGCATACGGCAGATTCCGCTGGGCGAGGCCCGCTTCGTTCCCCTCGTCGGAGAACACGGCTTCGATGCTTGAGAGCTTCATCCATTGGCTGCTGGAGCGGTTTCGCGACCTCGGTTATCCGGGGATCGTGATCCTCATGGCCATCGAATCGTCGTTTCTGCCGCTGCCGAGCGAGCTGGTGATGCCGCCGGCGGGATATCTCGCAGCGAAGGGCGAGCTGAGCTTCGTGCTGGCGATCGCCTGCGGCGTGGTGGGAAGCATTTTGGGAGCGCTCGCCAACTACGGTCTCGCCCACTGGCTGGGGCGCGCCGTGGTGCGCCGCATCGGGAAGTACGTATGGATCTCGGAAAAGAGCCTCGAGCGCTCGGAGCGGTACTTTGCCGAGCACGGCGAGATCAGCACCTTCATGGGACGCATGCTCCCGGTGATCCGGCACCTCATCTCGATCCCCGCAGGTGTCGCCCGTATGGACCTGGCGAAGTTCGTCACGTTCACCGGTCTGGGGGCGCTTGTGTGGTGCACGGTGCTCACCTGGATCGGATGGTTCATCGGGCGCAAGGAGGACGTCATCATCTCCGTCTTGAACGAGCAGGCCCAGACGTACGCCGGGCGGGCGGTGCTCATCATCCTGCCGACGCTGGCCCTCATCGGGGCCGTGTACATCTGGTGGCACCGCCGGCGGGTGCGGATGGCGCAGCGGAGCGCGGAGTAGGTCGTGGCAGCGGTGCGGTTCGTGGCGCACGGCCTGGTGCAAGGGGTGGGGTACCGCTGGTTCGTGTGGCGGGAGGCCGAACGGCTCGGCCTGCGGGGCATGGTGCGCAACCTCCCAGATGGGTCGGTTGAAGTGCTTGCTGAGGGGGTCACGGAGGCGCTCGACCGGCTGGAGCGGGCCTTGAGCCGCGGGCCCTCGGTGGCACGCGTCGAGCGTGTGGAAAAAACCGATGTTCCACATGATGTGCAGTTGCCAAAGACTTTCGAGATCAACTAGTTGCGGAGCTCGCCCTTGGCCCGGACCGTCACTGTTCAGGACATCGCCCGCCACATCCGCGACGTGCCCGACTTCCCCAAACCGGGGATCGTGTTCAAGGACATCACCCCGCTGTTGCTCGATCCGACCGCGTTCCGTCGCGCGGTCGAGCTCATGACGGCGCCGTTTCGCGACGCGCGCATCTCGCGCGTGGTGTCAATCGAGTCGCGCGGCTTCCTGCTGGGCGCGCCGATCGCGCTGGGGCTCAAAGCCGGGCTCGTTCCGATGCGGAAACCCGGGAAGCTCCCCGCCGAGCGGGGACGGGTCGAGTACGCGCTCGAGTACGGCACCGACGCGCTCGAGATGCACACCGATGCCGTGACGGGGGAAGACCGCGTGCTGATTGTGGATGACGTGTTGGCAACGGGTGGCACGGCCGCCGCCGCGGCCCGGCTGGTGCGAACGCGTGGCGGGGAAGTCGTGGGCTTCACGTTCCTGATCGAGCTGGACTTCTTGAAGGGCCGCGCCCGGCTGCAAGGCGAGCGCATCGAGGCCTTGCTGCACTACACGTAAGCCCCCTACATTGCAGGGCTTAGCCCCTGTAGCTCAGGTGGATAGAGCAGCGGTTTCCTAAACCGTTGGCCGGGTGTTCGAGTCACCCCAGGGGCGTAAAGACGAAAAACAGCGTAGCACAAAGGCGTCACGCAGAGGCGTCACGCAAGGACGTCAGAGACGGGGTGACATGGCGACATCGGTGACCGCTGCGGGACGTCCCGCGGCCCCAGCAGACGCGAACCTCGCGACGCGCCTGGTCCAGTGGGCACGGGGGCACAGGCAGGCGACGGCCTATCTCGGAATCGTCGTCGCCGTAGGCGCCGTGTTGTTCGTTTGGAATCTCTGGACAACCCGCACCGCGGAGCGCGCGGCCGGCGCGCGGCTCGAGCAGGCCCGGCTGGCTGTGGACTCCAAGAACTTCCGCTTGGCGGCGAGCGAGCTGTCGCAGCTGGTGGCGAACTACTCGGGCACGCATGCCGCGCAGCAGGCTACGATCCTGCTGGCGCAGGTTCAGCTGGGCCAGGGACAGAACCAGCTCGCCGTCGACATGTTGAAACGGTTCGCGCCCGATGCCGACCGGGTCTACCGGGCGCAGGCGTACGGGCTGTTGGGCGCGGCGTACGAAAACGTCGCGCACCCCAAGGAGGCCGCAGAGGCGTACGAGCGGGCAGCGGAGGCGGCGCGATTTCCGTTCTTGCGCGCGCAGTTTCTGTCCGACGCCGGCCGGGCCTGGGTGGCAGCCGGGGATACGACACGAGCGCTGGCCGCGTATCGCGCGATCGTGGCGGCGGGTGATTCGACCGGAGCCGCGATGGAGGCCAAGGTGCGCATCGGAGAGCTGACGCGGGGGGCCGAACTGCCGTAGCTTTCTGGCCACAGCTACTTCGTATAATAGATGTTATGTTAAGTTGGGCGGTGTTGGAATGTGGAGAATCCCCTCAGTTAATCACACCCCTCAGCACGAGTCGAGCCTCCCCCGAAAGCCAGACCTCGTCGTAACTGCCGTCAGCAAGGCGTTTGGCGTCGATCTCAAGGCGCCTGCCGCTCCGGGTCCAGATAGTCACCGGCAGCCGGGCCAGGCCCCATTCCATGACGGCGCACGCTGCGGCGACGGCCCCGGTGCCGCACGCCAGCGTCTCCGCCTCCACCCCCCGCTCGTACGTTCGCAGCGACCATTCGGACGGCGAGCTGCGCGGCGAGACGAAGTTCACGTTGGCGCCGTCGGGTCCGAGGGCTGGATCGGAGCGCAGCGCGCGGCCGCGGGGCGCCAGATCGACGGAGCTGACGTCGTCCACCAGCACCACGAGGTGTGGCACCCCGACCAGTCCGAGGGCGACGCGACGTTCGCCGTCGGTGCCGGCCAGGCCCGGCACCGGTGTGGGCGCTGGCACGGCGGCGAGACGCAGCTCGGCCCGCTCGCCGGGGCCGGCGCTGCGGCTCTCGTAGCTGCCGGCGTCTGTCTCGAGCACCATCCCCTGGGTCCGCGCAATACCCAACCGCGCCGCCAGGCGCGTGCTGCATAGTGCGGCGTTGCCGCACATCGCAGCGCGGGATCCGTCCGAGTTGAAGTAGACCATGCGCACGACATTCGGAGCCGAGCCGGGACCGACGAACACTAGGCCATCGGCGCCGACGCCCGTGCCGCGGGCGCATACCGCACGGATATCTGCCTCCGACCACTCGCCCGGCGAGGTATGCCGGCCGTCCACCATGACGAAGTCGTTCCCCGACCCCGTCATCTTGTAAATCGGCAGGCCCGCTAGATGCGGCCGGACCACGCCATCAGCCTGAGCCGTGGCACCATCCACACCGCTTCGCGCACGATGGCCCCGTTCATCTTGCTGGACCCCTCGGTCCGGTCCACGAACACGATGGGGATTTCCTTCAGGACGAACCCTTTGCGCCATGCCCTCACACTCATTTCGATTTGAAACGCGTACCCGTTGGACCGTACTTGAGTCAGGTCAATCGCCTCGAGCACCTCCCTGCGAAAACACTTGAAGCCGCCTGTCAGGTCCCACACTCGCAAGCCGGTCAGCCAACGGGCGTAAATATTGGCACTGTAGGATAACATAAGTCGTGCCATCGGCCAGTTAACCACCGCCACCCTGCCCCCCAGGTAGCGCGACCCGAGCACCAAGTCCGCGCCTGCAATGGCCCTGAGAAAGTCCTTTAAGTGCGCCGGGTCGTGGGAGAAGTCGGCGTCCATTTCGAATACGAACGCATAGTCCCGCTCCAACGCCCACCGGAACCCGGCGATGTACGCCGTGCCGAGTCCGAGCTTCCCCTCCCGATGGATGACGCTCAGCCGGGGCTCCTTCTGTCGCAGAGCCTCGGCGAGCTGCCCGGTGCCGTCCGGGGAGTTGTCATCCACGATGAGGATGTCGAGCCTGGGATCCTGGCCGAGGACCTGGGGCACGAGGTTGGTGAGATTCGCCGCCTCGTTGTACGTGGGGATGACGACCAGCCCCCGCCCTCCCTCACGCATCCGGCCGCCGCTTCCACGCTAGGGGCGCCAGCGCGATCGTGGCGAGCAGGAGCAGCGACGCGAGCGAGATTATCTTGCCGGTCTGGTACGCGGGCGAGCGGAAGGTCAGCTCGACCCGCTTTGCGCCCGCGGGCACGGGGACCGTGATCAGCGCATAGTCGCCGCGTATGACCCGTGCGGACGCCCCGTCCACCGTAGCGCGCCAGTCCGGATACCAGTTCTCGGCGACCAGCACGTAGCTCGGCTGGGGCGGCGCGGGATCGAGGGCAATGGTCATCCGCCCGGGCTCCCACGCCGTGACAGTGGCTCGGGCCGGACTGGGCGGCGGCATCTCGCGGATGGGGGCCGGCGTCACCGGCTGGTCGGGTGTGAACAACACCACGCGGCTGTAATCGATGCGGGGGTCCACGAGCGTCGGGACGACTACGGCCGAGTCCGGGGCCTTGTACGCACCCGGGACGACGCGGGCGTACGGCTGCGGCTGGGTGCGCTCGAACAGAGTCACCCTCGTTCCTGCCGACGTGACCGCCGAATCGAGCACGCGCTTGTAGCCCGGGATGCTGTCCACATTCCGCCCCCCCGCCGGAGCCAGCGCGTAGCGTACCGCGAGCAGGTCCCAGAGGCGGAGATACCGCAGGTTCCCCCAGTTGTCGTCGCGCCCCAGCAGGTCGTCGTAGTAGCGGATCTCATTGCCGTGGTAGCCGAGTACCTGGGGGATGTCGAAGGCCATGAGCACGTCGCCGGGGTATAGGCCGCCGGGGATGACGAGATCGAGCACCCGGTATGGCAGGGGCGTCGTCTTGATCCGCTCCGTCACCGGATCCGGACGGTATAGGTCGGCCTCCGGCTTCGGCGCGTAGATCCAGAAGTGCTGCGCATTCAGCCACAGATCGCCGCTGACCACGAGCGCCAGTGTCAGGGCGAACAAGCGTGGTGTGAGCCGGTCGCGCAGCGCGGCGAGCGCCACGATTCCAGTGACCCCAAGCGCCAGCCCGCTGCCGAAGGCTCCCCACATGATCGCGGAAGCGTTAGCGCGCGCGGCCGCCACTTTTTGCAGTCCGCTCGCTACCTCGACGGCGGCGGCCAGGGACTGGGCCATCGCGCCGAACACACCCGTCACGGCGAGTAGTGCCACGACGCCCGCCACCACTAGCCACGGGACGACCGCCTTCCCACCCTCCTTGCGCTCGAGCCGCTCAGCGCCCAACCCGGCGAACAGCGCCACGACGAACGCGACGACAAAGAACGCCATTCCCGGCGCGCGCGTCTTCTTGACCATCGGCATGAGCGCCCACCAGAGCTTGTAGAACGGCGTGCCGGCTCCCAGACTTACCAGGAGGAAGAGCAGGCCGATGCCGCCGACCCACAGCGCGAGCCGGCGCCGGTCCTTCGCCACCGCGCCAAGCACCGCGAGTGCGACGACTGGAAGTCCGAGGTACTCCGAGTGAAACTTGAGACCGTTCTCTCCCCAATAGGTAGCGGACCCGGTATCGCCGACAAAATTCTTCACGAAGAACTCAAGGACATGGCTCCACGGGATCGCGTAGGAGGTCGAGCCGGCAAAGCCGTGGTAGCCCTGTGCGCGGGGCGAGAACGGGATGTACTGGATGAACGGCAGCAGCTGGATCGCCGCGAGGCCGAAGCCGAGCAGCACCGCCCCGAGCGCCAGCGCGAGCCGTGCGACCCGTCGCGCCGGGTCATCCTTACTCTCTTCCAGGGTCAGGTACAGGGCGAACAGCCCCGCGGCGATCAGCAGGTAGTAGGCGATCTGGAAGTGGCCGAGCAGACCCATGGCCACCGCGATCGCTAGTAGCGCGTACCCTTCCCAGCGCTTGTCGCGCAGCGCCATGACGAGCGCCAGGCACGCGAGGGGGAGCGCCGCCGACGCGAAGAGCTTGCCGTCGTGCCCCGGTGACGGGTAAGACCCGATGAGGCCCGACAACTGGTAAGCCAGCCCAGCGATGACTGACCCGGTCCACGACACGTGCAGGCGTCGCAGCAGCAAATAGGTGAACACCCCTGCCAGGATGAAGTGCAGGACGAAGCCAAAGTTGATCACCATCTCGACGGGGAGGACGAGACGGAGGAACGACGTCGCGTAGAAAATGTCGCCGTGTCCGGCTCCGACGAACGGCAGTCCCCCGAACAGTTCGGGATTCCACAGCGGCACATGGCCGAGGCGATGCCACCATTCGGCGCCCCAGTAGCGGGCGGCATAGCCGGCGGAGTACTGGTCGCCCCAAGGGGAAGCGAGCCATTTCCCCTGCAGCATCGGCCGCGACAGCAGGGCGATCCAGAGCGTGCACAAGCCAGTGGCGGCGAGGGTCGGCCGCTTAGGTGCGTACACTCACGTCCTCCTTGACATCTCGCGTGACGAGCAGTGCGCAGAGCGGCGCGACGACCTCGGTCACCGTCAGCAGGATGCGGGAGGCCACGCTCAGCGCCACCGCCCCGCCCCCGCCCAGCGCCGGGGTGAGCAGACCGATGAGGACCACTTCACGCACCCCCACGCCGCCCGGGGCGAAGAGCGCCAGCAAGCCCAAAATGTACCCCAAGGCGAACACCCCTGCGGCTCGCGCTACAGGGAGGGCGCCGGGCAGGCCCAGGCCGCGCGCCAGCAGCCAGAACGCCACGCCGTAGGTGACCCAGCTGAGGAGCGAAAGTCCAGCGCTCTCGGCCACGGCGGCGAGCGGCAGCGGCCGGAACTGGGCGACGCTTCCCACCAGGCGGGCTACCGTGCGGGCGGCCCGATCCCAGGCCAGGAACCCGATAGTCGCGATGGAGACCAGCGCCGCCGCTGCCAGCCGCAGGGGCGATGCGGCGCCCGGTGTCGCCGCGGCCACCAAGGCCGCCGCCGTCCCGATGCCCAGGGCCTGCATCGCGAGGGCCGATGCCCCGGCCGCCCAAGTCTCGACTCCCGCCCGTTGGGCCAGGACCACGAGCCCCGCTACGCTCCAGACCTTGCCGGGGATGTAGCGACCCAGGTTGACGACGAGCCAGATGCGGGCCGCTCGGCCGTAGGAGAGATGCTGGGCCCACCCGGCGAGCACCCGACGCCACGACTCGACCTGGATCGCGTACGTGAGGAACACAACGAGCGCCGACAGGGCGATCCACCCGGGGCGCGGGGCGAGCGACACGTGCAGCGAGCGGAATTCGCCCCAGTTCTTGACGATCGCGCCCCAGACCATCCGGGCCACGACGCTCGCGACGGCGAGTTGCAGGGCCCACCAGAGCCATTTACGCACAGTCGGCACGGCGGTGCTGCGCCGCGACCTCGCTGTACAGGGCCTCGAAGCGCTGCGCGACGACGGCGGGGTCGAAGCGCCGTCGCAGGGCGACCCCGGCCACCGCCGCCAGTCGCCGCGACTCGGGGTCCAAGGCGAGTTCTTCAATGGCCCGGGCGATCTCGCGCGCATCGGGCGACACGAGGCGGCCGGCCCCCGTCTCCGGGACGATGTCGGTCACGCCGCCGCCGTCCCGCGTGGCGACCACGGGCACGCCCAAGAGCAGCGCCTCCGCGGCCACGAGGCCCAGTCCCTCCCCCACCGCGGGAAACACGAACACGTCGGCGTCACCGACGGCGTCGGGAATACGCTCGGGCGGAACCTCGCCGAGGAAGCGGACCTGGCCCGCGATCCGGAGCTCGGCGACGCGGCGCTCGAGCCCCGGCCGTGCGGGGCCGTTGCCCACGATCGTGAGCGCCGGCGTTCGGCCACGGGTGCGGAGCTCGGCCAGGGCGTCGAGCAGCAGGTCAATCCGCTTCTGCGACGTGAGCCGGCCGACGGTGACGATCCCCCCGCCACCTCGGCTGGTCCGCGAAAACCCCTGGGTGTCGATCGGCATCGGCTGGACCAGGATCCGGCCCGGCTGGAGCTGCACCGCCCGCGCCGCGCGCACGGCGAGATACGACGACACGGCGGTCACTGCGGCGGCGCCGTGCAGCACGCGCCGCCCGACGAGCCGCGCCGCCCGCGAACGCTCGAGCAGGGCGACATCGGTGCCGTGCAGCGTCACCACGTACGGGCGGCCGGCGAGCCAGGCGCTGACGCCGGCCGGGATCCACCAATGCGCGTGGACGACGTCGAGCCGCTCGTCGCGCCACAGCCGGGCGAGGACTCGCGCCTGCCGCTGCACCAGCGAGGCGGCCCAGAGCAAGCCCGCGGGCGATCGCGCGGCCGCGACCATGGTGCCCCGGTATGCGAGCGTCTCCCAGCGCGCGGGGGCGTAGCGGACTCGGGTGACGGGCGTTTGGTGGCGCAGCTCCTCGCCCCCAACCCCTGCGTCGGCCGGTGCCACGACGTGCACGCCGTGGCCGCGCGCCTGGAGCGCGAGCACCAGCCGCTCGATGAACGCGCCCGCCACGTCGCCATCCCAGCGGGGATAGGCGTGGGTCAGGCAGGCGACGTTCAAGTCCTGACGAACCGGTACACGATCGACCGCGCCAGCATGGCGACCATCCGGATCGGCGGATGCAGATAGGTGCCGCCGGTCCGCTCCAGCCGGAAGCCGTTCAGCTCGCCGAGGCGCGTCATCGTCTGCCGCGTCCAGGCGTAGAGGTGCCCCTGGCGGTCCGGAATCCGGAACAGGTTCCAGATGATCTCTTTGAAATGATAGGGATTGGGGACGGAGACGATCAGCACGCCGCCCGGCTTGAGGACGCGATGGATCTCCGAGAGCGTCCCGCACGGATTGGGCACATGCTCGAGCACTTCCAGACAGAAGACGAAGTCATAGGAGCCGGGGGGGAACGGGATCCCCTGTGAGATGTCGTGGACGAGGACATCGGGCCGGGCGAACGCGGGGTCGATCTCGATCCCCTGGTAGCGCACGCCATCCGGGAGGACGCGGCGCAAGCCGCGATCGCGCGCGCCGATGTCGAGCACGGCCGCGCCCGCGGGCACGCGCGCGAGCGCTGCCGCCCGGCGGAACCGCATCTGCTCCTCCGCCGGGGCGTGCCAGTCGGTGCGGGCGATGTAGAATTGGGCGAGGTCGCGGGAGTCCGCCGCCGGCTTGTCGGTCACGGCAGAAATCTACGTGGGACGGGAGGTCTTACAATGGCGAAGGTCTACTACGTCGGCGATTGGGCCGTGGGCTGCGGCCCGCTCTTCGCGGAGACGCCGTTCAATTACGCGTGGAAGGGCCTCGACCTCTACTACTACGGGAAATGGCTGAAGCAGGCCCTCGAGTCCGGCGGTCGCCACCAGGTGGCCGACGTGCCGACCTGGGAGTTCTACAACCTCCCCCCCGGCGCCTACGAGGAGATCCTCCGGACGCACGACGTCCTGATCTTCAGCGACGTCGAGGCCAAGAACTTCCAGCTGCATCCGCAGTTCTTCGATCGGAGCAAGCTGGGCACGCGGATCCTCACGTTCCCGGATCGCATTCGCCTGACGATCGAGGCCGTGACGGCCGGCATACGGGTGATGTTCCTGGGCGGCTGGCTGTCGTTCACGGGGGAAATGGGCAAGGGCGGCTGGAACCGCACCCGGCTGAACGAGATTCTCCCGGTGCGGTGCCTCGACCAGGATGACTTGATCGAAAGCACCGAGGGCTTCACTGCGGCGTTGACGCGGAGCTCCGCGGCGACCTTCGACGGCGTCGATCTCGCCAGCTTTCCCCCGATTCTCGGCTATAACAAGGTCCTGCCCCGGGAGGGGTGCGATGTTTTGCTCACAGTGAAGGAGACCGGCGACCCCCTCGTCGCGGTTGGGACCTTCGGGAAGGGCAAGGCGCTCGCCTACATGTCCGATCCCGCGCCTCACTGGGGTTGCAACTTCGTCTGCTGGCGGGACTACAGTGCGTTTTGGCTCACGTGCCTGGACGCGATCTTGTAGCGACGCGGTATGGCTCAGTCCGACCAGAGTGCCGCGATGTGACGCGCCTGGACGAATTGCACGGGGGTGCGGGCCTCGTCACAGGCGCGCAGCAGCGCCGCGAGATTCGTCCGAACGCCCCGGATGTCGTACAGGCGGCTGCGGTTGGGGAGCAGTTCATCGGCGTGGAACTGGGTCGAGAACACGAGCGGCCCGCGGGCGGGGCGCCGGAGCGCGGTGCGGAGCTGGGTCACGAGCGGGGCGAAAAACACGGGGCGGGCCGTGACGTTGATGCTGTACGTGGGCCGGCGAATCGCGTTCCAGAGTTGCCGGACGCTCCTCGTCTTGCGTGCGAGCTGGAGGCCGCTGACCAGCGCCCAGGGGATGGACTCGGACACGAAACTCGGGACCTCCAGCAACCGGTAGGCGGTCTCGCCTCCCCGGACCGCCCGCCGGTAATCCGCCCGCGACGGCCGGAACGGCGCCCGCGGGGAAGAATACCAATCGAACAGATTCTCGCTGCGCGTCGGCGGCTTGGGCGTGAGCGTTCGATAGCCGGGGAGCGGCGACAAATCGACCGCCACCCCCAGCTCGTCCAGCGCGGCACAGGTGCGGTTGTTGTGATAGGCCCAACCCATGCGCACGCTCTTCACCGTCCCGGGGAAGCAGGTCGTGAGGTCACGATGCGCCTGGCGCAGCATCTCGACCTGCCAGTCCAGATCCTCGAGCTCCTGGAACCAACGGCCCTTGGAGCTGTCGCGTCGCCAGAAGTGGGGATGCCAACCCAGCTCGTCGCCACTCTGTTGCAGCGAGCGCAGCAGGGCTGAGTGGGCTCGCACGACCCACCCATATTCGCCCTGCAGGTCACGGACTTGCTCGTCGGCCCGTAGCAGCCAGGTGAACGTCGGCTCACGTCCCGTACTGTCCGTCAGGCCATGCAGCAGGTCCTTGACGGTGGGAATCCCCTCGGTCATGCCCCTCCACGCGAGCCTGTCCTGCGGCACGCCGTCGAGGAATCCTGCGCGGTCAGGATCGCTGTCGCAGCTGATGACGATGTAAACTATGCGCAAGGGAATTCACCAGAGATTATCGAGGTCGGAGTCGAAGAAGTCCACGCGGACGTCTCCCTCGACGCCGGCCGCCAGGACCACCGGGTAGGGACGAGCCACGTACATCCCGGTGGCTCGGAACTCCGGTGCGTCGCAGGTCGAGCTCAGGCCGACGATGCCATACGTGCCGGCGGCGTCGTCCACGGCGTATCGCATCGCCTCGGCGAACATGTCGCGTTTGGCGGTGGGCGATCCGACGAAATCACAGATCTTCACGAGATCCATGTCCCTCGCGAGATGCTTGGCGCGGCGATAGACGATGTAGCCGTCGATCGCCCCCGCGGGATCGCGGTGCAGGAAGGCAAAGTATTTCCGGTTCGGCTGGGCCAGCTTGTAACTGAGGAATGCGGCGTCTCGTGTTCCGTACAGCTCGTACTGCTGCTTCAGGAGGTCGTTCCAGACGGCATCCCATTCCGGACGGAAGCGGGTGATCGCCTCGAGGGTGCCGAACCGGACCCGCGTCCGCGGTCTGAGAACGGCGTTTGCGAGGGTGACGAGGGGGGCGAGTGCCGCCGGTTTCTTCCAGTAGGCCAGGGCCTTTCCGGGCCGGAAGAATCTCGCGTAGTACTTGTTGGCGCTCCGTATGATTTGGTGGCCGCGACGGCGATACGCCGGCTCGATCGCCGGTACGACGCCGACCGCGGCATACTTGAGGCCGGGGGCGTCCTCGCACGCCTTGAGCAACTGGCGGCCGGCCGCCTTGCGCGTGGCATCGTCCGACATGTCGAGCACGAGGGTGATCCCCCATCCCAGCTTCACCGGTGAGCGACCATTGGCGTAGCGGAACTCGTGCTCGATCTGCCCGATGTGCCCCACCACTTTCCCCCCCGCCAGGGCCAGATAGCGACTGCAGCGCTGCCAGTCGTACAGCGATCGTTCGCCGAGCTCCGGATGGTGGGGGCTCCACCTGCGCATCATGGCCAGGGTTTCAGCGAGGTACTTCTCGTCGAAGGGGATAATCGCTACGTCCATTGCCGCCTCATCCGCGCCGGACCTCCCCGCGCATCTGCTCCACCTCCCGCTGGAGCCCCCGCACCTCCTCCCGCATCCCCGCCACCATCTCTCCCAGAAAGCCGAGCATGAACAGCGCGAGGCCAGCGATGACGAGCAGGATGACCAGGTAGAGGAACGCGCGATTGCCGCGCAGGAAGACGAAGCGCTCGACGAGCGCGTAGATGCCCACGCCGACGCCGAGCAGGATGGTCACGGCCCCCGGCACTCCGAAGAACAGCATCGGCTTGCGGCCGAAGCGCAACTGAAACCAGACGGAGAGGAGATCGAGCACGCCCACTGGAATCCGCCCGATCCCGAACTTCGACTTGCCAGAGTGGCGCGGGAACAGCGGTACGGGCCGCTCAGCGATCCGGAATCCCTCGGCGGCCGCGAGCACGACCATGTAGCGGTGCCAATCGGGGCGGCTCGGCAAGTACTCCATCACTTCGCGCCGATATGCCTTCACGGAGTTCAGGTCCGTCACGCGGATCCCGAACAGCCAGCGGCACAGCGTGTTGTACACCCACGAGACAAAGCGCTTCTCGTAATGCCCCTGCTTGGTGCCGGTCACGAAGTCGGCCTCGTCCGCGATGATCGGCTGCACCAGCGCGGGAATGTCCGCCGGCCGATATTGCAGATCCGCGGGATAGAACACGAGGATGCGGCCGCGGGCCGCGTCGGTGCCGGACTTGAGCGCGTCGGCGATGCCCCGCCCGCTGCGGTGGGTGACGACGCGGACGAAAGGGTGCTTGGCGGCGAGCTCGTGCAGCACGTCGGCGCTGCCGTCGCGGCTGCCGTCGTCGATCACGACGATCTCGCTGGCGTAGGGGAGCGGCAGCAGCGCTTCGCGGGCCTGGCGCACGAACTCGGCGAGATTCCCGGCTTCATCCTTCGCCGGGACCAGCACGCTCACCTCGGGCGCGACGGCCGGCGTGGCGAGGCTCACAACCGCTTGCGCATGCGTGCCGGCAGGATGCCCAGCTGATCGCGGTATTTGGCGACGGTGCGGCGCGCGATCTTCACGCCGCGCTGCGCGAACATCTCGACGATCTGCTGGTCGGTGAGCGGGTTCTTGGTGTCTTCGTCGTCGACCATCTTCTGGATCTGCGCCTTGATCGAGCGGGCGCTGGCGTCCTCGCCGGTCGTGGTCGACAAGCCGCTCGAGAAGAAGAACTTGAGCGGCAACAGGCCGCGCGGCGTCTGCACGTACTTTTCGTTGGTCACGCGGCTGACGGTGCTCTCGTGCATGTTGATGACGTCGGCGACCTCGCGCAGCGTGAGCGGCTTCAGATACTCGACGCCCTTTTCGAAGAACTCGCGCTGCCGGTCGACGATGAAGTTCATCACCTTGAGCATGGTCTGGCGGCGCTGCTCGATCGCCTGGATCATCCAGTGGGCGCTGTTCAGGCGTTGGTTGATGAAGTCTTTGTTCTCCCCCTGGAATTTCTTCTTGTCGCGCGCGATCTCCTGGTAGGTCTTGGAGATGCGCAGCCGCGGCAGCCCGCCGTCGTTCAAGAACACGTGGTACTTGCCGTCGATCTTCTCCACGACCAGGTCGGGGATGATGTACGCGTCGCTGGCGGCGGAGTACTGCAAGCCGGGCTTGGGGTCGAGCCGCGCCAGCTCGTCGGCCACGCGCTGCACCTCGGCGGCGTCGAGGCCGAACCGCTTGCCGAGATCGCTCCAGCGGTGCGCCTTGAGATCCTCGAACGCCTCCTTGACGAGGCGGTAGGCCAGCGTGCCGGTCTCGTTACGGGCCTCGAGCTGCAGCAGCAGGCACTCCCGCAAGTCGCGGGCGCCGACGCCGGGGGGGTCGAGCTTCTGGATGATCCGCAGCATCTCCTCCGCTTCGGCGAGCGTGAAGAGCTGCGGCTTCTCGTCCCCCTCGGCTTCGACCGCGTGCTCCTCGAGCAGCTGGTTGGCGCCGCGCACGATCTCCTCGGGCGAGGCGCCGAGATAACCGTCCTCGGCGATGTTGCCGATGAACTCTTCGGCGAGCAGCTGCTGGCGCGGGGTCAGCTCGAGCAGCCGCATCTGATCGCGCAGGTGGTGCGACAGATCCTTGCTCTCAACCGGCACCGGCTCGACGTACTCCCGGGCCTCGCTCATGTCGCGAGGCGGCGTGCCCTGATCGGAGCCGTCGTCCAGCAGGATGTCCTCCCAGTTCGGCTCGTCGTTGTTCTCGGTCTCCTTCTTCTCTTCGACGCCGTCCTGGGTGAGGGGCAGCTCGGTCTCCTCTTCCGGCTCGATCAGCTCGAGGAACGGGTTGCCGAGCAGCTCCTGCTTGAGATGCTGTTGCAGGTCGAGCAACGGCATGTACAGCAGATCCATCGCCTGATACAGGCGGGGATTGATGCGCAGGTCCTGACGCAGCCCGATGTGCTGGTGCAGGCCGGTCTTCATGCGGCGGGCGTCAGCCGCGCCCGCAGGCGCGCGGTGAGGGTGGGACCCAAGTACAGGTTGGCGACGCGGTCGTCGAACACCAGCTCGCGCACGGTACCCGAGACCTGCACCTTGCCCTCGAACATGATGTAGGCGCGATCCACGATGTCCAGCGTTTGCTCCACGTTGTGATCCGTGATCAGGACGCCGATGCCGCGGTGACGCAGCCCCGCCACGATCGTCTGAATATCGTGCACGGCGATGGGGTCCACCCCGGCGAACGGCTCGTCCAGCAACATGAATTTAGGCTCTGTGACGAGGGCGCGCGTGATCTCGAGGCGCCGCCGCTCCCCCCCCGACAGCTGGAAGCCCTTCTGGCGCCGCAGGTGCCGGATGGCGAGCTCGTCGAGCAGGCGCTCGAGCCGCGCCGCCTGCGCCGCGTCGTCGAGCGGCAGAGTCTCGAGGATCGCCCGGATGTTCTCCTCGACTGTCAATTTCCGGAACACCGACGGCTCCTGCGCCAGGTAGCCGATCCCCGCCCGGGCCCGCTGGTACATCGGCTCCGCGGTCACGTCGCGCCCGTCCAGGGCGATGCGGCCGCGGTCGGGGCGGATCAGCCCGGTGATCATGTAGAAGGTGGTGGTCTTCCCCGCCCCGTTCGGGCCCAAGAGACCCACGATCTCGCCTTGCTCGAGCCGCACGCTCACGTCGTTTACGACACGGCGCCCCTTGTAGCTCTTCACCAGCCCCTGCGCCTCGAGCAGGCTGGCGTCGGCGACCCGCTGGTAGGCGCCACTCGACGACTCCGCCCGCGCGATGGCGCTTTGGGCGGCATCGAGCAGCCGGTCGGCGGCGGCGCCCCGCCCGGCGGTCTCCTGCAGCAACTCGGCCCACGCCTCGGGCGTGAAGGCCACCGGGGCGTCGTCGAACAAGGGGCCGACGGGATAGGTGACCACCTTCATGACGCCGAGCCGAGGCAGCACCGACGAGCGCAGGGTGTTGCGGAAATCCTCGAGCGACAAGCCGCCGAGCTCGGGCAGGCTCGCCCCCCGCATGTGGGCGCGCAGCTGCAAGAACTCCTCGCGGTACGCCGCGGCCAGATCGCCGAACGTGGTGCGGCCCCGCTCGTCCGCGATGCGGGCCAGCGCTGCGGCGGCGAGCGGGAGCGAGGAGTCCCGCTGTGCCAGCAGGTCGGGGAGACGGGCGGGGATACCGGGTCCGGTCATGGTTTGGGCGGCTTCTTGGCCGTGGAATCCGCGGGCGCGGGTTTGGGCTTCTTGGCCGTGGAATCCGCGGCGGCGGGTTTGGGCGGCGCGGGCTCGAGGTGTACCCCGTCGGCGCGGCCGCTCACGACGATGCGGTCGACCTTGTCCGCCTTGAGGGCGATGTCGATCACCTTCCCGCGCGAATAATCGATGGCCGGGCCCGTCCCGGCGGAGTCCTTGGCGCCGGCGATGTGGCTGAGCGAGCGCGCCGCGCCGCGGGCTACGATCTGGTGCAGCTGGCTCTTCGGCGCGGCGCCCGAGTCCGCCACCTGCGTCCAGTGGGCGGTGAGCGTGTCGCCGGCGATCCAGTCCACGTCCGCTGTCTTGGACGAGTCCTTCTTGGAGGTCGAGAAGGCGTGCCGGAACGCCCGAGCTTCGGTCAGCACCTCGTCGGGCGTGTCGAGCGCGAGCGAATCGGCGTCGATCGTGTTGAGGGTCGAGACCGCCCGGGCGTGGCTGGTGGAGTCGCCGCGGCTCCAGGCGAAGGCGTGCTGCAGCTTGCGGCGCTCGAGGGTCAGGTGAATCGTGTCGGCCGTGAGGCGCCAGTCGGTCCCCGTGGCGACGCCCTGCCCCAGCGCCTTCACGAAGCGGATTTCGCGCGCTTGGAGACCCAGCTCGATGCGCGTGCCGACCAGGGTATAGGGGTGCGCGCCCTTGCCTTCCACGTGCGGCTTCCCCACGAGCACGCCGAGCCCGGCGGCCTGATCGAGCTGCATCGAGTCGCCGCGCGCCGCGACGTCGCTCCGGTCGATCGTCACCTTGCCCCCGCCCCACATGCGGTCATTGCCCTTGAAGCGCACCCGATCCGCCACGATGACGTACGGCTCGGCGGAGTCGGGGGGGGCGCTCGAGCGGTAGTCGATCGTGGGGCGCGCCGAGGCGTACATCTCCATCGTGTCGCGGATGCCCTTCACGATCCGGTAGTAAGTGAGGTTCGGCCCGCGCAGCACCGATCCGGTCGAGCGGTTCACCGCCACCACGTTCTTGTGCGCCTCGAGCCGCTCCTGGCGCAGGAAGTACGCGGCGGTCGTGGCGTCGAGGGTGAGCGCGCTGTCTCGAATGTGTACCAGGTGTCGCTGCCCGATCATGTCGAAGCGACCGGTCCCGGCAAACCAGGCCACGCTGTCGGCGGAGAGCGTGCTCGCCGTCCCGCGGCAATGAGCCAGCACGCCGCCGCCCGCGAAGACGTTGGTCTCTCCCTTACGCACCTCTACCTGCTGGGTGCGGCCTCCCACCGAGTCGATGACCACGACGCAGGGGCGTCCCTCGGCCGTGTCCCCCACCTGGGGAGGCGCGGGCTGCTGGACCAGTGCGAGGAGCACCAGCGGGACGATCATTGGTTCGGCAGCGTGAACTGGCCCGCCGTGCCCTTGATGCGGGTGGCCGTCACGACCTTGAAGTCGGGATCCGAGGTGAAGCCCTCACCCTCGATGCGGCGATTCGGCTCGTCGAACACGAAGGGCTTGTCGGAGCTCACCTGATTCTTCGCCTGGCTGAAGCGCAACACCTCGGTGCGCAGCGTGGCCCCGTCGGTGCGCACCACGAGCACGTTGCCGCGGGCCTCCATGTCGCCGGGGCGCCAGTGATACGTGCCCTCGCGTGCGGTCAGGGTCGAGGTTTCGGCGCCACGGGGGTCGTAGAACGTGATGTGCACGGCGCGCAGCTCGGCGGTCTGCATGGGCGAGTAGAAATATGCCGTGTCAGCCCGCACGTGGGCGCGCTGGATTCCCGCGGTGGTCACGTAGTGTGACATGTTGACGAGCACCTGATCGGCGGTATCGGCGGCGGTGATGGTCGCTGTGGGCTTAATGCCTGCATCGCAGGCCCCCGCCACAACCCCACCCAAGACGGCGTGGCACAGAACTACGTACCACGAAGGCGACGTCTTTCGCATTACGCCGCTCCTGCTTTCATCAGGTCGTGGAGATGCACGATGCCGACGACTTTCCGACCGCCGTCCAGCACGGGCAGCGCCATGATGCCGTGCTTCTCCATGACTCGCACCGCGGCGCCCGCCAGCTCGTCGGGGGTGGTGGCTTTGGGAGTCTGAGTCATCACCGACCTGACGGGGAGATCGAGGAAGCGATCGGTCCGCTCCATCAGGCGGGTGAGGTCCCCGGCGGTCACCACACCGACGAGACCGCCCGCGGCATCGACGATCGCGACGGTGCCGCGCTTTTCCGCGAGCAACACGACGCACTCGCGCATCGGGCGGTCGGGGAGCAGGGTCGGCACGTCTCTCGTGAGCATCACGTCGGCGACCCGCAGGAGCAGCTTGCGAGGCAGCAGGCCATCTGGGTGGAACGCGGCGAAGTCCTCGCGCCGGAAGCCCTTGACCTCGAGCAGCGTGACGCCGAGCGCGTCGCCCAGCGCCAGCGCGGCTGTGGTGCTCGCGGTGGGCGCGAGCGTCTCGGCGCACGCCTCCTCGCTCACGCTGGCGTCGAGCACAACCTGCGCCTGCCGCGCGAGCAAGGAGTCGGCGTCCCCCACGATCGTGATGATTGGAACGTCAAGGCGCTTCAGCTGCATCACGAGACCGAACAGCTCGTCCGACCCGCCGCTCTTCGACAACAGGATCGCGACGTCGTCGGGGCCGACGATGCCGAGGTCGCCGTGCAGGGAGTCCACGGGATGCAGGAACGACGCAGGCGTGCCGGTCGACGTGAGCGTCGCGGCGATCTTGCGAGCGATCAGCCCGGACTTACCGACGCCCGACACGATGACGCGCCCCCGCGCGGCCGCGAGCAGCCGCACGGCCGCGGCGAACGGCGGCCCCAGCCGCTCAGCGACCCCCCGGATCGCCGCCGCTTCGAGGGCCAGCACCCGGCGCCCGCGCTCAACGAGATCGGTGGGCTCGGTACGCGACATCGCCACGCTCGACGAAATACTGTGACAGCAAACCCTGCCACTCGCCCCGGGCCTGGAGGATCAGCTCCGCCACCTCGCGCACCGCGCCCTGGCCGCCCGGGACGGAGGTCACCGCGTGCGCCGCCGCCTTCACCTCGGGGACCGCGTTCGCGACCGCGATGGGGAGCCCCACGCGCGCCAGGAGCGGCAAGTCCGCGAGGTCGTCCCCCACGAAGGCGCACTCTTCCCAGGTCAGTCCACGCCGCTCGCGCAGCGCTTCGAACACCGGCAGCTTGCGTGCGCTCGGGTCCTGGATCAGCTCGTCCACGGCGAGCTCGCGCGCCCGGAGCGCGGTCGCCGCGGATTCCCGGCCGCTGACCCACACGACGGCGAGGCCGGCGGTCCTGAGCAGCCGGATGCCCAGCCCGTCCTGGATGTGGAAACGCTTGAACTCGACGGGGTGGTCGCCGACCATGCCCAGGTACACGCCGTTGTCGGTGAGCACGCCGTCGACGTCCAAGCCGACGAGCTTGAGGCGGCGGGCGAGCGAGGCCTCGATCATCGGCGCGCTCGAGCGTTCACGAGCCTAAGCACGGACGGCCTCCCGCGCCCGCTGCCAGACCTCGATCGCGACGCTTACGACGCCCGCGAGTTGGTCGAGCGGCAGCATGTTCGGCCCGTCGGACGGCGCCCGGTCGGGATCGGGGTGCGTCTCGAGGAAGAACCCGTCCGCGCCTGCGGCGGCAGCCGCATACAGGAGCGGCGGGATGAACTCGCGCAGGCCGCCGCTCGCACCCCCCTCTCCCCTGCCCGGCTGCTGCACCGCGTGCGTGGCGTCGTATACGGCCGGGACGCCGCACACGGCCCGCAGGCGGGCGAAGTTTCGCATGTCCACCACCAGGTCGCCGTAGCCGAAAAACGTGCCGCGCTCGGTGACCGCGAGCTCCGGCGCCCCGCCAGCGCGCACCTTCTCGATGGCGCCCTGCATTGCGTCGGGGGACAGCCACTGCCCCTTCTTCACGTTGACGGCCCGCCCGGCCCGGCCCGCCGCGACGAGCAGATCGGTCTGGCGACACAGGAACGCGGGGATCTGCAGCACGTCGGCTACCTGGGCCGCTGCGGGCACCTGGCCCGCCTCGTGGACGTCGGTGAGGATGGGGAGGCCGGTCTCCGAGCGGACCGTGGCGAGCGCCTCGAGCCCGCGCTCCAGGCCGGGCCCACGCGCCCCCTTCAGGCGCGAGCGGTTCGCCTTGTCGTAGGAGGCCTTATAGATGACGTGCACCCCGAGCTTGGCGCCGAGCTCGGCGAGGGCTTCACCGATCCGCAGGTTCAAGTCGTCCGCTTCGACGACGCAGGGCCCCGCGATCAGGAACGGGGTGGCTCCGAAGTGCTGGCCCATCGCTCAGTCGGCGAAGCGTGCCAGCTCCGACGGGGCGTCCGCCCGTGCGGCCGCCCCGGGTCGCGCCCGGTGCTGGGCGAGCGCCGCCCCCACGAAGCCGGCGAACAGTGGATGGGGACGCATGGGGCGGGACTTGAGCTCGGGGTGGAACTGGCAACCGATGAACCACGGGTGATCCGGCAGCTCGATCATCTCGACCAGCGAGCCGTCGGGTGAGAGACCGGAACAGCGCATCCCGTACTCGGCGAGCACGTCGCGGTAGGCGTTGGAGACTTCGTAGCGGTGCCGGTGGCGCTCGCTCACCTCCTGGCTGCCGTACGCCTGCGCCGCCCGGGAGCCGGGGCGCAGCTTGCAGGGATACGCGCCCAGCCGCATCGTGCCGCCCATCTCGTGGATGCCTTCCTGCGAGCGCAGCAACGCGATCACCGGGTTCTCGCACTCGGGCTCGAACTCGCTGGAGTTGGTATTGGGCAGCCTGGCGACGTTGCGCGCGAACTCGATGATCGCCGTCTGCAGGCCGAGGCAAATGCCGAAGAAGGGGAGCTTGTGCTCGCGCGCCCACCGGATCGCTTCGAGCATGCCTTCCACGCCACGCACGCCGAAGCCTCCGGGGACGAGCAGCCCGTCGTACGACCCGAGCAGCTCGCCCGCCGCCTCCTGATCGGTGAAGCGGTCGGAGGCGATCCAGTCGATCTGCACGCCGCAGTCATGCGCGATGCCGCCGTGCACCAGCGCTTCGTGGATACTCTTGTAGCTGTCTGCAAGCTCCGTGTACTTCCCCACCACCGCGATGCGCACCCGCGCGGGCGGCGCCAGGATCTTCTCCACCATCTGCGCCCAGGCGCGGAGATCGGGCTCCTTGGTCTCGAGGTGGAGCCGGTGGCAGACCTCCTTGTCGAGCCCCTGCTCGTGGAGCTTCAGCGGGATTTCATAGATCGAGCGCACGTCCGGGCTCTCGGCCACACAACCGAAATCCACGTTGCAAAACAGGGCGATCTTGCGCTTGATCTCCTCCGACAGCGGCCGCTCGGTGCGGCACACCAGGATGTCGGGCTGGATCCCGATCTGCATGAGCTCCCGCACGGAGTGCTGGGTCGGCTTGGTCTTGAGCTCGGCGGTGGCGGCGATGTAGGGAACGAGGGTGAGGTGAATGAACAGCGTGTTGTCGCGCCCGACCTCCTGACGGAACTGACGGATCGCCTCGAGGAACGGCAGCGATTCGATATCGCCCACGGTGCCGCCGATCTCGGTGATCACGACGTCGTGGTCGGGGGCGAGCCGGCGGATCGCCGCCTTGATCTCGTCGGTGATATGCGGGATCACCTGCACCGTCGAGCCGAGGTATTCCCCGCGTCGCTCCTTCGTGATCACCGCCTGGTAAATCCGGCCCGTCGTGACGTTGTTGACCTGGGACAGCGAGCGGTCGATGAAGCGCTCGTAGTGGCCCAGATCGAGATCGGTCTCGGCGCCGTCGTCGGTGACGTACACCTCGCCGTGCTGGAACGGCGACATCGTGCCGGGGTCGACGTTGATGTAGGGGTCGAACTTTTGAATCGTCACGCGCAGCCCGCGCTCGACCAGCAGGCGGCCGAGCGACGCGGCCGCGATGCCCTTTCCGAGGGAGCTCACCACGCCGCCGGTCACGAAGATGTACTTCGTCGAGCTCACGAGCTCACCTCCCGCAGTTGGCCGGTCAACGCCGCTTCCGCGTAGTGGAGATCCTCGATCGTATCCACGCCTGGAGCCGCGGGCGCCGCACACAGCGCCACGCCGATCGAGACGCCGTGCAGCAACGGGCGCAACTGCTCAAGCCGCTCCCAACGCTCCGCCGGGACGGGTGCCAGCCGCACCCAGCGCGCCAGCGCGTCCGGTGTATAGGCGTACACGCCGACATGCTGGTGATAGACTACGGCGCCGGTGCCATCCCGGTCGAACGGCACGGCCGCGCGCGAGAAGTACACCGCTCGTCCGCGCGCATCCACCACGACCTTAACGCGATTCGGATCGGCCGCGAGCGCGGGGTCGAGACTGCCCGCCGCGGTGCCGATCGGATCGCCCCCCTGCACGCGCGCCACGGCGCCGCGCAGCGCCTCGGGGGCGACGAGCGGCTCATCGCCCTGCACGTTGAGAATTAGGTCGAAGTTCTTAAATCGTTTGTTTGCAACGACTTCCGACACTCGCTCGGTACCTGACTGGTGGTCGGAGGAGGTGAGGACGGCTTCATGTCCGGCTCGTTCAGCCACGCTGGCGATCTCACGCGCGTCGGTTGCGACGACCAGTCGGTCACACACGCCGGCATCGGCGACGCGGCGGATCACCCAAAGGATGAGCGGTTCACCCGCCAGCGGCAGGAGGGGCTTGCGAGGAAGGCGGCTGGAGCCCAGCCGCGCCGGGATCACGCCGAGGACGGGCACGGAGGAACATACAAGATGCGTGCCGCGACGTCTAGGGCATGGTGCGTGCCACGCCTAAGAAATTCTCCAGCAATCGCTTACCGTGCTCGGTCCCGATGGACTCGGGATGGAATTGGACGCCGTAGATCGGGTGGTTGCGGTGCTTCATGGCCATGATCTCGGCGTCCTTGGGGCGGTCGGCGCTCCATGCGGTGATGACCAGATCTTTGGGCAGGGACGCCGGCTCGACGACGAGCGAGTGGTAGCGCATGCCGGTGACCGGGCTGGGGATGCCTTCGAACAGCTCGTCGTTCTCATGGATCACCTGGCACGTCTTGCCGTGCATCAGGCGGTCGGCGCGCACCACCCGGCCGCCGAACGCCTCCCCGATCGCCTGGTGGCCGAGGCAGACACCGAGGACCGGGATCTTCCCCGCCAGGGCCTGCACCAGGGGCACGAGGATCCCCGCGTCGCGCGGCGTGCACGGACCCGGGGAGAGCACGGCGGCGCGCGGCTTCAGCGCCAGAACCTCTGCGACCGTGAGCGCGTCGTTGCGGTACACGACGGGCTCCTGGCCCAGCTCTCCGAACAGCTGGACGAGGTTGTAGGTGAACGAGTCGTAATTGTCGAGTATGAAGAGCATGGGCGATGGGCCGATCAGCTCAGGAACCGCTCGGCGAGCTGCTGCATCCGCTCGTCGCCGGCCGCGCGGGCCCGATCGAGAAGGCGGCGGACATGCTCGCGCAGCCGGGGCTCGCCCCAATAGTATCCGGTGGCCTGCTCGGCGCTGGCCGTCTCGCCGGCGCGGGCGGCCTCGAGCAGCGCGTCGGCGGCGGCCCGGTCGAAGTCCCGATGGCCCTTCGGTGGCAGCCCGTAGTTACGCCTGGGCGCCTCGTTGCCTGCATCCTCTTTGGTGAACGCGCGCGACATGGTGCACCCCCCCCTCCTCACGCCCGGGGATGATACTGCCGATGCACGCTGCGCAGGTAGTCCCGGTCCACGTGGGTGTAGAGCTGCGTCGTTGCGAGGTCGGCGTGCCCCAGCATCTCCTGGACCGCCCGCAGGTCCGCGCCGCCCTCGAGCAGATGAGTGGCGAAGCTGTGGCGCAGCGTGTGGGGGGTGACCCGCTTCGTGAGCCCCGCCACTTTCGCGGCGCGCTTGATGATCGACCACGCGCCCACGCGCGACAGCGGCGTACCGCGCGCATTGAGGAACAGGATGTTCCGTCCTTGCCCCTTGTCGAAGCGGGGCCGAATCTCGCGGACGTAGAGCGCCACCGCGCCCAGCGCGCGGCGCCCCACCGGCACGATGCGCTCCTTCGACCCCTTCCCGAAGATCCGCACCAGCCCGTCCTCGTACAACAAATCTTGAGGCTTCACACCCACCACCTCGGACACGCGCGCCCCGGTCGCATAGGCGAACTCGAGCAGGGCCCGGTCCCGCATCGCGAGCGGCTCGTCGGTGTTCGGCGCCGCGAGCAGTCTGCCGACCTCGGGGACCGTCAGTACCGTGGGCAGGGTGCGCCACTGCTTCGGCGATTCGAGGCGCTCGCTCGGGTCGCGCGTCGCGTGTCCTTCGCCGACCAGGAAGCGGTAGTACGTGCGGATCGCCGAGATCTGGCGACGGATGGTGGCCGGGGCGAGGCCCAAGTCCTTGAGATCGTACACGAACTCGCGCAGCTGCGCCGCGGTAATGGCATCGGGGCGGTCGGCGCCCTTGGTCTTCGCATGGGCGATGAGCCGCCCGACGTCGCGCAGGTAATTGGCCACGGTATTCGCGCTGTTTCCGGCCTCGAGAGCGAGGTAATCGCGGAACGGCCCCACGTGAAATGCGTGATCGTCCGCGGTCACAACCACCGCCGTACCCGCGTCGTGTACGCCCGATAGGCGTCACCGAACTTGCGCTCGAGGTACGCCTCCTCGCGCGCGATGACCGCCCACCGGATCACGCCGAGCACCACCGGCAGCAGCAGGAGTGGCCACAGCGAGTTGATGAGCAGCGTGACGCCGGCGTAGAGGGCCGTGAGCCCGACGTACATCGGGTTGCGGGTGAAGCGATAGGGGCCCCGCACCACGAGCGCCGTGGTGGGTTGAATGGGAACCGGGCTCGTGCCGGCTCGGCGAAACAGGACGATGGCGCTCGCCGCAAGCGCAACGCCCGCGCCGGCGAAGACCCAGCCGAGCAGTATCCGAGCCCCGCCCACCGCTACGGGTGCGGGCTTGAATCGATCCAGCGCGTACCCGATGCCGAACCCCAGCGCGTACACGATGGGCGGCGGCACCACCACGCCTGCGCTATCCGCCGAAGCATCCGCCATGTGGCTTCCTGTGGGCACTCAGGCGATTCTAACGCCTCAGGCGGCGCCAAATCCATAGCCGGTGGTTTCCAAGATGAAGGAGTACATTCTCTGGCGCTCATGCATCCGTTACTGATCCTGCTGGTCGGCATGGCCACGATCCTCGTGGGGATCGTGGTGCTGCGCCTGAACGCGTTCCTGGCGCTGATCACCGCCGCGATCGTGGTGAGCTTGCTTGCCCCCGGTGAGCCCGGGGTGAAGATCGCTCGCGTGGCGGAAGGCTTCGGCCGCACCGCAGGGACCATCGGGATCGTCATCGCGCTGGCGGGGATCGCCGGTAAAGCGATGATGGACAGTGGTGCGGCGGACCGGATCGTCAGGGCGTTCCTCGCCCTGCTGGGCGAGAAGCGAGGCGCGACAGCCCTGTGCGCCACCGGCTACGTACTGTCGATCCCCGTGTTTTTCGATACGGTCTTCTATTTGCTGGTCCCCCTGGCCCGCTCGATGCACGTCCGCACCGGCCGCAACTATCTCAAGTACCTCCTGGCGATTGCGGCGGGCGCAGGGGCGACACACACGCTCGTCCCGCCCACCCCCGGACCTCTGGCGGTCGCGGGCACCTTGGGCGTAGACCTCGGCACCATGGTTCTGGTCGGCGCCGTCGTGGCGCTGCCGGCGGCCGCAGTCGGGCTGCTCGTCGCGGGGTGGGTGGACCGCCGCATGCCCGTTGTGCCGCGAGCTCCGGCCGGCATCGCCGCCCCAGCCTTGCGCGCGAGTGCCACAGAGGCGCCGGCCCCGCAGGCACTTCCCGGTCTCGTTCCCTCACTCCTGCCCATCGTCCTACCAGTGCTACTCATTTCGTCGCACACGGTGGTCCAGTCGATGACGGCACGACCCGGCCTGCACCTGGCGATCTGGTCGGCGCTGGCCCGCTACACCGCGATCATCGGGAACCCCAACCTGGCGCTGCTCGTCGCTGCCGCGGTCGCCATGGTGGTGTACGCGCAGCAGCGCAGGGTGAGCCGGGCCGACCTCACGGAGATGGTGGACACGTCCCTGATGAGCGCCGGGTTCCTCATCTTGATCATTGCGGCGAGCGGGGCGTTCGGGGTCGCGCTGCAGGCCGCGCAGATCGGGCCCGTGATCGAGCGGGCGTTCGTCGGGCAGACGGCCGCGTCGGGCACGGGCTCCGGCCTGATCTTTCTGTTCCTCGGGTTCGGGGTCGCAAGTCTGATCAAAATTGCCCAAGGTTCGAGTACCGTCGCGATGATCACGACCGCGGCGATGCTGGCCGCTATGCTGCCAGGGAACGGCGGCGGTCTTCCCTTTCACACCGTATATGTCGCGACCGCGATTGCCAGCGGGTCGCTCGTCGGGTCGTGGATGAACGACAGCGGGTTCTGGATGTTTTCGAAGATGGGAGGAGTGACGGAGCTGGAGACCCTCAAGTCGTGGACTCCCGTGCTCGCCATCGTCGGTGTCACAGCCATGGTGACGACGCTCGTGCTCGCGCTCCTGGTGCCGCTGCGGTAGCGAGTGCTGAAAACCACCTGAGAGTCGTGCGCGTCATTTGATTGGACGCCCTGAAGGGCGCCCTCGGCTGTCTTCATCATGCGGCGTCAGCACGGAACGGCCCGATCGGTCGGCCGCGATCGTGAAGTGCGCCACGCGCCGCCCGAGCAGTTGCCCGGCCTCGATGTCAAACCGGTAATGGATGCCGCCGTACATGCGCGATAGCCCCGCCTCGATGACCATCGCGTCCAATTGCTTGCGCTGTGCCGGGAAGAAGGTCCTCAGCACCTCCGCGGCCGATGATGAGAGGCAGCTGTGCCCCGAGGGATAGGACGGGTGGTTGGGCTTCCCGACCGCGGCAACGACCGTGATCGCGTGGTCCGCCTGCCAGGGCCGGATGAGCCAGTACGTCTCCTTCGCGTCCCAGCAACCGATCTGGGCGTCGAACATCGTCGCGCTGAGCAACGCGTAGAGATGCGTCGCCCGGCGCTCGGAGAAGGGCTGTTGATTGATGCCGTCCGTCGCCTGCTGGATCCAGAACCCCGACGTGGTGGGGGTGCCCGCGGCCAGCGCCCAGAACGTGGCGATGTCCAGCTGCGCCTGCGTGCGCGTATCGGAGATCGCGCGGATTTCCCTCAGCCCTGCAAGGAACGCCGTGGACCCGAACGCCGGCGGGGGAGCCGACCGAAACTGGCTCGCGGAGGTCAGGAACCAGGGGCGCACCACGGGCAACGACCCGCCCGCGACCGACGCGGGCGTCGCTTCGCTGAACCACAGCCCGGCCCCCACCGGAATGGTGCCCGCGAACGGCGCGGTGAAGCCATCGGCCCTGGCGCGCGTCACGATGGCGGCGCCCACCCCGCGGCCGATCGTTTCGCCGCGCACAAACGCGTCGTGCGACGCGGCGGAAGCTGTGTTTCTCTGCGTCGTCACCATGTCTTCAAGGGCCTGAGCCTGAGTGGGAAACAGGTAGGTCAGTACCACCGCCGATGCGCCGGCGACAGCGCCGCGATCGGATTCAGGACCGCTCCGCCCGCCGCCCCCGGTCTCGTCGTCGCCATCATCGTCGCCGTGCCTGGCGTGCGTGACGCCTTCGGCCTGCTGCACCGCCAGATACTGTGCTACGCCGACGAGGGAGTAGGCGCGAGTCGCGACCGTGGGAGACAGGTTCGCTTGCATGACGAGGTGGGCCGCGGTCCCCTGCCATCCCGGACTTGCCAAACCCTCCGTAGAGGAGACGCCGTTGCGCGACGCGGCGAGGGACCCGCTGGGTCCCACAGGGTTCGCGTCGGGCTGACAGGCCAAAAGGGGCGCGACGACGGCCGCAACTGCCAATAAGCCGTGGTGTGTTGAATGAAGTCGCATGTGTCGCCTCCGCACGGTGGAAAGGCGCCGATGGTCCGGCGATCTCGACGTCGGGTGGCGTCGCGTGGCGACGCCAGAACGAAGGCGAGAGGGCCAACGCGAATGCGAGGCCATCGAAGAGGCGTCAATATATGAAACGTTACCGGCGAGCGCTAGAATGAGTGTGACTCGGCTTGGGAGGAGTTAGCGTTGTGAACATGCACGACAAGCTCGTTGCGCCGCCGCTCGATGCAGTGCTCGGCTCGGCGAGCGCTGTGGCCGCCGGCCGGCTCGCGGGTGCAGGACCGGCGGGCCGGCTCCCCCTCACGCCCGACATGCTGCGCGAGGAGCCGAGCGGCAACGTCTTCGGCCTGACGCAGAACGTCGGGATGGGCTGGAGCCCGGCATCCCTCGACGGCCCGCAGTACGTCATCGTAAGCACCCATGGCGGCCTGCGGAGCGAGGACGGTAGCCCCGTGGCGCTGGGATACCACACCGGGCACTGGGAGATCGGGTTGCTGGTCCGGGCAGCGGCCGAAACGCTCCGCGCGGCGGGAGCGATCCCCTTTGCGGCGTACTGCAGCGACCCGTGCGACGGCCGCACGCAGGGGACCACGGGGATGTTCGACAGCCTGCCCTATCGCAACGACGCGGCGGTCGTGATGCGCCGCCTGATCCGCTCCCTTCCCACCGGGTCGGGCGTCATGGGTGTCGCCACCTGCGACAAGGGTCTGCCCGCGACGATGCTCGCGCTCGCCGGATGCGGGGAGCTGCCCGGCGTCATCGTTCCCGGTGGCGTGACCCTGCCGGCGGTCGGGGGCGAGGACGCGGGCCAGGTGCAGAGCCTGGGCGCCCGCTTCGCGCGGGACCTGGTGAGCCTGGACTACGCGGCCACGATGGGGTGCCGCGCCTGCGGCTCCGCGGGCGGCGGATGTCAGTTCCTGGGGACCGCGGCGACGTCGCAGGTCGTGGCAGAGGCGCTCGGGTTGGCCCTGCCGCACAGCGCGCTCGCGCCGTCCGGTGAGCCGGTATGGCTCGAGCTGGGCACCCGCTCGGGCCTAGCCCTGCTGCGGCTTCACGCGCTCGCGATTCCGATCAAGCGGATCCTGAGTCAACACGCGCTCGAGAACGCCATGCTGGTGCACGCGGCGTTCGGTGGGTCGACCAACCTGGTGCTGCACATTCCGGCGATTGCGCACGCGGCGGGGCTCCGACCGCCCACGGTGGACGACTGGAGCCGCGTCAATCGCGCCACGCCGCGCCTGGTCGATGCTCTGCCGAACGGCCCGCGCGGCCATCCTACCGTGCAGGTCTTCATGGCCGGGGGTGTGCCCGAAGTGATGCTGCACTTGCGCCGGATGGGCCTGCTGCACGGCGACGTGCTCACGGCGACGGGCGACACGCTCGACGCGACGCTCGACTGGTGGGCGGCGAGCGACCGGCGTCGAGTGGCGCGGGCGCGGCTCGCCGCGGCGGCGGCGGTCGCTCCCGACGACGTCATCATGGGTCCGGACGCCGCGCGCCGCGCCGGGCTGACCAGCACCGTCGTCTTCCCGGTCGGAAACCTGGCACCCGAGGGGGCGGTGATCAAAGCCACCGCGCTCGACCCCTCCGTTGTGGGCGACAATCAGCTATACCGCCACCGTGGCCCCGCGCGCGTGTTCGTCGACGAGCGAGACGCGATCCGTGCCGTGAAAGGCGCGACCGAGCGGCCGATTCAACCGGGCGACGTGATCGTGCTGATCGGCACGGGGCCGTCGGGCACGGGGATGCAGGAGACTGCGCAGATCACCACGGCGCTCAGGTACCTCCCCTGGGGGAAGCACGTCGCGCTCCTCACCGACGGCCGTTTTTCCGGGTTCTCGAGCGGCGCGTGTGTAGGCCACATCGGACCGGAGGCGCTGCACGGCGGCCCGATCGGGCGGGTGCGCGACGATGACTTGATCGAGATCGTGATCGACCGCGCCACGCTCACGGGTTCGGTCGACCTCGTGGGAGCCGCCGGCCAGCCGCTCGACACGGCCGCGTGCGCCGCGCTGCTCGAGCAACGGAGCCCGCACCCCGGGCTCGCGCCCCACCCCGCCCTGCCGGCGGACACCCGCCTGTGGGCGGCGCTGCAGCGGGCGAGCGGCGGAACGTGGGCCGGCTGCGTGTACGACGTCGATCGGATCGTGGCGGCGCTCGAGGCAGGTCTCAACCTCACCAAGGAGGTGAAGTGATCTCGCTGCTACTGGTGCTCGCACAGGCAGCCGGCGCGGTTCAAGGCGATCCTTCGATCGTCGCGCCGGGCGCCAAGCTGGAGCGGCTGTTCGGCGACGGGTTCTTCACCGAGGGTCCCGCGCAGGCGCCCGACGGCTCGGTCTATTTCTCGGACATCACCTTCGTCAAGGCATCCGGGTATCAGGCGGGCCACATCTGGCGCTGGGATCCGCGGACCGGGACCGCCACCGTATTCCGCTCGCCGAGCGGGATGTCCAACGGGATCGTGTTCGACGAGCAAGACCGCCTGGTCGTCGCGGAGGGAGCGGGGTTCGGCGGTCGCCGCATCACCCGGACCGACATGAAAACCGGCAAGAGCTGGATCATCGCCGGGCTCTACAACGGCCGACCGTTCAATTCTCCGAATGATCTGGTGATCGATGCGCGCGGGCGTATCTACTTCACCGACCCGCGCTACTCGGGGCACGAGCCGGTCGAGCAGCCGGTGCAAGGGGTGTACCGTATCGATCCGGACGGACGGGTCTCGCTGGTGGCGGCCAACGCCGGCAAGCCGAACGGTATCGCCGTGTCTCCCGATCAGGCCACGCTGTACGTCGCCTCAATCGATAACGGATCGTTCGACGAGAATCTGTCGCCGGAGACGCCGACCCTGCCCGGACGCATGGCGCTGCTCGCGTACGACCTGGCGCCGGACGGCTCGGCGAAATTCCGCCGCACCGTGGTGGATTTTTCGCCGGGCGTCGGGCCCGACGGGATCGGCGTCGACCGGGACGGCAACATCTATTGCGCGATTCCGGGTCGCGACCGACCGGGCATCCACGTCTACTCTCCGGCTGGGACGGAGCTGGCCTATATCCCGACGCCGGAGACGCCGACGAATGTAAGGTTCGGCCGCGGGGCGGATAAACAGACGTTGTTCATTACGGCGGGGAAGAGTCTGTACCGGATTAACGTGGAGCGCAGCGGGTACCACCCGGGCTTCTAACGCTGCAGGCGGCGCCAAATCCACAGCCCGAGGCCCAACACCGCCGCGAGCGCGACGACGGCCAGGGCGCCGTTGACGCGCGCGACCATTCGCAGGACCGCGTCCAGGTTCGTACCCAGCGCGGTCACCAGGTACGTGAGGAGCCCGTACCACAGTGCCGACGCGAGCGCCAGCGGGAGGAGTGCCCGCACCGGCGGGACGCCGGCGATCCCCGCGAACGGCATCACGACGCCGCGCCACACCGGAAGCAGCCGGCTCAGGAAGATCCCGTAGGTTCCGTGGCGACGATACTCTCGTTCGATATGCCCCATGGCGTGCTCGGAGAGCAGGCGCCGTCCGAGCTTCCCCTGGAAAAATGGCCGGCCGAACCGGTGGGAGGCGAAATAGACGACCGCCCCGGAGCCGACGTTGGCGGTCCACGTGAGCCCAAAGACGGCCCACGGATCGAGCGTCCCCCGCCCCGCCAGGAACGCGCCGAGCGCGACGGCGGTGTCGGCGGGAACGGGCGGGAAAATATTCTCGAGGGCGGCGAAGGTGGCGACCAGCGCGTACAGCGGGCCCGGTGGGAGGGCTTCGAGCCAGTGGACGAGATCGCTCACTCCAACACCGCCACGGCGATGACCGCGATCCCCTCGGCGCGCCCGATCCACCCCATCCCCTCGTTGGTCTTTCCCTTTACGGCGATGGCGCCCGGCGCCACGGACAGCGCTCCCGCCAGCCGCTCGCGCATCCGCGTCACGTGCGGCCCGATCTTCGGCTGCTCGGCGATGACGGTGATGTCGGCCTGCACGAGCCTATGGCCCGCGGCCACGACGGCACGGGAGGCCCGTTGCAAGAGCTCGAGTGAGTCGGCGCCCTGCCAGCGAGGATCCGAATCGGGAAACATGGCGCCGATGTCCCCGAGGCCGGCGGCGCCCAGCATGGCGTCGATGAGCGCATGGGCGACGGCGTCGGCGTCGGAGTGACCGGCGAGACCGAGAGGATGTGCGATCTCGACCCCGCCGAGGACCAGCTTGCGGCCGGCGGCGAAGCGGTGCGAGTCGTAGCCCAGGCCGACACGCATGACGCGACGACTTCAGACCTTGAGGATGCGGATCGCGAGCAGGGCCGCGTTCTTCACGTTGTCGATTCCGACCGTGGCCACCGGCACGCCGCCCGGCACCTGCGCCGTGGCGAGCAGGGCATCGAGCCCGTTCAGCGGGCCCACGGCGAAGGGGACGCCGATGACGGGCAGGTCCGTGAGCGACGCGGCGAACCCCGGCAGTGCCGCCGACAGCCCGGCGCCCGCGATGATCACCCTGAATCCCTGACCCCTGGCACCCGACACCAGCTTGGCGGTCTGCTCGGGCTGGCGATGGGCGGAGGACACGTGGAATTCGTATGACACGCCCGCCTTGCTCAGCACTTCGAAGGCGGGCTCGATTCTCGGTTTGTCGCTGTCGGACCCCACGAGAATCAGCACGTCGGGCATCAGGCGGCTTCGTCGATGACGCTGTAGTCCTGGCGGCGCTTCCGCGGCACATAGCCCGCGTCGGCGATCAGCCGCTGCATCTCCGGCAGCGTCATGCGCCACGTCGTGCCCGCCGCCGAGACGACGTTCTCTTCCATCATGAGCGAGCCGAAATCGTTCGCGCCGAAACGCAGGGCGACCTGCCCGATCTTCGGGCCCATCGTCACCCAGGAGGCCTGGATGTTCGGCACGTTGTCGAGCACGATGCGCGCGATCGCCTGCGTGCGCAGGTAGGTGACCGCGTCGGTCTTGGGGAGGTGCTCGAGCTCGGTGTGCTCGGGCTGCAGCGGCCAGCAGATGAACGCCGTGAAGCCGCCGGTGCGCGCCTGGACCTCGCGCACGCGGAACAGGTGCTCGATGCGGTCGGCCGCGGTCTCCCCCAGCCCGTACATCATGGTGACCGACGTCTTCAGTCCCAGCCGGTGTGCCGTCTCCATCACCTCGAGCCAGCGGTCGGCCCCGGCCTTTTTCTTCGCCACGCGGTCGCGGACCTCCTGCACCAGGATCTCGCCGCCGCCGCCGGGAACCGAGTCGAGGCCAGCCGCGACCAGCTCGCGGATCACCGCTTCGAGCGTCATCCCGAACCGCCCGGCGAAGAAGTCGATCTCGGAAGGCGAGAAACCGTGAATGTGGATCGGGTGGTGCCGCTTGATGTAGCGCAACAGATCCAGGTACCACGCGAACGGGATGTAGGGGTTGTGGCCGCCCTGGATCAGAATCTGCACACCGCCCAGCGCGCGCAGCTCGTCGATCTTCCTGCCGATCTGCTCGAAGGAGAGCACGTAGCCCTCGGCGTGCTTGGGGCGGCGGTAGAACGCGCAGAACTTGCAGTCGGCGACGCAGACGTTGGTGTAGTTGATGTTGCGGTCGATGATGTAGGTGACGGCGTTCTCGGGGTGGAGGCGCCACCGTGCCTGATCGGCGAGCGCCCCCAACTCGAGCAGCGTGGCCCGCTCGTATAGCTCCAGCGCGGAGCGGAATTCGGAGGAGGTGCGGTCGACCACGCTCAGGCCACCTGCAGGAACCGAAGCGACCCGTCGGGGACGAGCCCGCGGGCGGCGAGCCGTCGGAAGAAATCCGTCAAGCCCGCGAGATGCTTGTAGCTCAAGGCATAGTCGAGGCCGGCCAAATACTGGAGGCACGTTGCACGTCGCACGTTGCACGTAAGCGCAGCGGCATCGGCGAGCTGATCGAGATGACTGAGTCCCCACGCGCGCGAGGCGAGCAAGGCCTTGTGGATGCGGCGCACCCGAGCGGGATCGCTCGAGCGGCGCGCGGCCCACACCGCGAACACGAAGGGCATGCCGGTCCAGCGCTTCCACTCCTCGCCCAAGTCGTAACGGTGCGGGTAGGCGTGGCGCGCCGCGAGCAGCAGGGCTGCATCGCCGATCACGAGTACCGCGTCGTGCGGCAGACCCTCGAGTGCGTCGAGGTCGCCTGCTTCGGCTCGCGCCTCCGCAAAGTGGGGGCGAACCTTCCACACGTCACCGCACAACAGTTCCAGGAGCGCGACCGACGTGCGGGAGGAGGCAGAGAGCAGCACAGTCCGACCGTCCAGCTGTCCGACGGTCCGACGACTGAAAAGCGCGACGCTGCGCACCGGCCCGTCGCACGAGATCGCCAGGTCCGGCAGCAGGACGTAATCGCGCGCGTTGCGGGCGTATTCGACCGCGCTCACGACGCTCACATCGAGCTCAGCGGCGGCGAGCAGCTCGTTGAGCTCGGACGGCGTGCCAGTCACGAGATCGGCCGGGAGCGGGATGACGCCCCGGTCGATGCCGCCGTACACCGGGTAGCAGTTGATGTAGCCGATGCGCCCGACTCTCATTCGACCCCATCAACTGCAGAGAGCACCGGCAGCCCGCGCTGCCCCCGGGCGCGAGCCCGGAGACGATGGGAGATCTGGAACGTCGGCCCTTCGGGGCCCTGCGGTCTGCCCACTAGCTCAGCAGGCACCCAATCCTCGAAGGTGCGCACCGTGCGGTACAGCGAGTCGCGCTCGGCCGGCTCCTTCCCTGCGCCGCGGATCAACGAGACGACCTGATCGTAGCCGAGCCACATGGGCGTGCCCGCGCCGGCCTCGTGGTACACCCGCTCGAACACGACCGTGCCCTCGAGGTCGTCACACCCGAACGTGAGCGCCACCTGCGAGATGAACGGCGTCACCATGGGCCAATGGGTCTTAACGTGGGGGATGTTGTCGAGCACGAGCCGCCCCACAGCGATGTTCTTCAAGTCGTCGAAGCCGGTCGTCGCCGTGCCGGTCCGCCCCAGCGCCTCGCCCAGCTCGTTATGGTCCGGATGATACGCGAGCGGGATATAGGTGAGGAACCCGGCGGTCTCGTCCTGGAGGGCCCGCAGCGCCAGCAGGTGGTCGACGCGGTCGGCCATCGTCTCGACGTGGCCGTAGAGCATGGTGCAGTTGGACGGAATGCCCAACCGGTGCGCCTCGCGGTGGACGGCGAGCCATTCCTCCCCCGAAAGCTTCTTGTCGGCGATGGTGGCGCGCGCCGCGGGACTGAACACCTCGGCGCCCCCTCCGGGGAGGCTCGTGACGCCGGCGTCGCGCATCGCGAGCAGCACGTCGCGCACGCTCAGCCGCTCGAGGCGGGCGAGGTGCGCGACCTCGACGGCCGTGAGCGCCTTAATGTGGACGCCGGGGTGGCGCTCTCTCAGGCCGCGGAACATCTCCAAGTAATACGCCAGCCGCAGCTTCGGGTGCAGCCCGCCCACGATGTGGAATTCGCGAGTCGGGTTGTCGCGCGCCGCATCCGCCTCGGCAAACACCTCGTCGAGGCTCCGCGTGTACGCCCCCGATTCCTGCGGCATGCGCGCGAACGAGCAGAAGACGCAGGTGTTGCGCAGCACACAGACGTTGGTGGGGTTCAGGTGCTGGTTCGCCGCGAAGTACACCCGGTCGCCGTTCAGCCGGCAGTTGGCGAGGTCTGCGAGCCGGCCGACGGTGAGCAGATCCGCCGAGTTGAACAGGTCAAGCGCGTCGTCGCGGTCAAGACGCTCGCCGCGCTCGACCTTCTCGGCGATGGGCTGGAGGGCGGGATCGCCCTTCACGCGGCCCGCTTGATCGCGAGCGTCACGTTGTGTCCCCCGAACCCGAAGGAGTTCGAGAGCGCGACGTCTACGTGCCGTTTCACGGCCCGGTTCGGCGCCGAGTCGAGGTCGCAGGCCGGGTCGGGGGTGAACTGGTTGATGGTGGGCGGGATGGTCCCGGTCTGCACTACGAGCGCGCACACCGCCGCCTCGAGCGCGCCCGCCGCGCCCAGCAGGTGGCCGGTCATCGACTTGGTCGAGCCGAACACGAGTTTGTGGGCCTGGGGACCGAACACGCTCTTCACCGCCGCCGTTTCCGCTGCGTCGCCGTGGGGCGTCGAGGTCCCGTGTGCGTTGATGTAGCCGATCTGGTCGGGCTGCAGGCCCCCATCCTGCATCGCCAGCTGCATGGCGTCCCGTGCGCCAGCGCCGTCCGGCGCGGGGGCGGTGATGTGGTGCGCGTCCGCGGTCATGCCGTAGCCCACGACCTCGGCGTACACCTTCGCGCCGCGCCGCTGGGCGTGCTCCCACTCCTCGAGGATCAGCACGGCGGCGCCGTCGCCCATGACGAACCCGTCGCGATCCTTGTCGAACGGGCGGCTCGCGGTCTGCGGGTCGTCGTTGCGCTCCGACAGCGCCTTCATGTTGGCGAAGCTCGCGACGGCGAGCGGCGTGATCGCCGCCTCCGCGCCGCCCGCGATCATGAGGTCGGCTTTGTCGTTGCGGATCAGATCGAGTGCGTCGCCCACGCTGTGGGCGGACGACGCGCACGCCGACACGGTGCAGTAGTTGGGCCCCTTCGCTCCGTAGCGCATCGAGATGAGCGCCGCAGCGACGTTCGGCATGTACATCGGCACGAAGAACGGCGACACCCGACTCGGCCCCTTCTCGAACAGGGCGCGACAGTTCTCCTCGAAGGTCTGGAGGCCGCCCGTGCCGGTGCCGATGAGCACGCCGGCGCGCCGCAAGTCCAGCTTATCCCAATTGTTCACGAGGCACGCGTCGGCCACCGCCTGCTCCGCTGCGCCGATCGCGAACTGCGCGAACAGGTCGTAGCGGCGGACTTCTTTCTTGTCCAGGAACTTTGCCGGTTCGAAACCCTTGACCTCGCAGGCGAACTTCACGGGGCTCTGGGCCGGGTCGAAGCGCGTGATCGGGCCCGCGCCCGATCGGCCGGCGACGAGGCCCTCCCAGGTGCTCTGGACGCTCGTCCCCAGCGGGGTCACGACCCCCAGACCCGTGATCGCTACCCGACGTCGCATTCCGCTATTTCCCCATCTTCTCGTGCAGGTACTGCAGCGCCTGCCCCACCGTGCGCAGCTTCTCGGCCTCCTCGTCGGGGATGTCGATGTCGAACTCCTTCTCGAAGGCCATGACCAGCTCGACGGTATCGAGGCTGTCCGCGCCCAGGTCCTCCATGAAGCTCGCGTCGGACGTGAGCTTGTCGCGCTCGACCCCCAGCTCTTCGACGATGATATCTTTGACCTTCTCTTCGAGCTGCTTCATTTCCATTGCCATGGGTGTCCTCAATCGAGGTGTGGGAAATGGGTCACAGCACCATCCCGCCGTCGACGACCAGCAGCTGCCCCGTAATGTAGCTGGCGAAGTCGGAGGCGAGAAAGAGCACGGCGGCGGCGACATCCTGCCCTTGCCCTAGCCGACCCAGCGGGATGGCCTTGATCAAGGCATCCCGCGCCTCCGGGCTGATCCCGCGGGTCAGCTCGGTGTCGATAAACCCCGGCGCCACGGCGTTCACCAGCACGTTGCGGGAGGCGAGCTCCTTGGAGACTGACTTGGTGAACCCGATCAGGCCCGCCTTGGACGCGGTGTAGTTCGCCTGGCCCTTGTTCCCGGAGATCCCGACGACGCTCGTGATGTTGATGATCCGACCCCAGCGCCGCTTGATCATGCCCCGGGCGGCGTGCTTGGTCGTCAGGAACGCGCCCTTGAGGTTGGTGTCGAGCACCGTGTTCCAGTCGTCCTCAGTGATGCGGAACAACAGGTTGTCGCGCGTGGTGCCCGCGTTGTTGACGAGGACGTCGATCCGGTCGAGCTCTTCCTCGACGCTCGCCACGGCCCGCTCGACCTGCGCGGCCTGGGTCACGTCACAGGCGTAGCCGCGCCCGCGCCCGTCGCCCAACGCCTGCGCCGCCTCCCGCGCCTTCGCCCCGTCGCGGCCCAGCACCGCCACCTTGGCTCCCGCGCCCGCCAGGGCCTGCGCGATGGAGAAGCCGATGCCGCGACTGCCCCCGGTGACGAGGGCGACCTTGCCCGTGAGGTCGATGTGCATGCCCCGAGTCCGCTACGCTGCCTCGAGGAAGCGCGTGACCTCATCCGCGGTGCCCAGCGACAGGGCGTTCGCTCCCGGCACCGTCCGTTTCACGAGCCCCGCCAGCACGGTGCCCGGTCCGATTTCGATGAAGCGCGCGTCGCCACCGGCCAGCTCGCCGGCGCGCTGCATGCACCCGACCCAGCGCACGGCGGTGGTCAGCTGGTCGCCCAGCAGGCGGCGCGCGCGGCCGGCATCCCGCACCGGCTCGGCGGTGGCGTTGGCGATCACGGGAAACCCCGGGTCGCGAAACGGCGCCCGCTCGAGCGCGACGCGCAGCTGATTGGCCGCCGGGCCCATGAGGGGGGAATGAAACGCGCCGCTCACCTTGAGGGCGATCACCCGCTTGGCGCCGCGCGCCTTGCACGCATCGCCAGCACGGGCCACCGCGGCCGGATCGCCCGAGATCACCGTCTGGTCCGGAGCGTTCAGGTTCGCGGCGACGACGACCTCGCCCCCGGTGGACGAGTCGCGGCAGGCGGCCTCGACGTCCGCGGTGGCGAGGCCCAGGACCGCCGCCATGGTTCCCGGTCGCTCGGTGCCGGCTTGATGCATCAACTCCCCGCGGCGCCGCACCAGCGTCGCCGCCTCGGTGGGCGCCAGCGCCCCGGCCGTCACGTATGCGGAGTATTCGCCCAGGGAGTGGCCTGCCGCGGCCGCGCCGGCGCCGGCCCGCGGGCCGACGACCGCGAACACGGCCGCGCTGTGGGCGAGGATGGCCGGCTGGGCGTTGTGAGTCGCCGTGAGCTCCTCTTCCGGTCCCTCGAACATCAGCCGGCTCAAGCCGAAGCCGAGCGCCTGGTCGATTGCCTGGAACGTCTCGCGGGCCGCCGGGAACCGCTCGGCCAGGTCCTTCCCCATCCCGACTTTTTGAGCGCCCTGCCCCGGGCAGAGCCACACGGTGGCTGCTACCACTGCACGACCATGCTCGCCCATGTGAATCCCGCGCCGAACGCGCAGAACATCACCTTCATCCCGGGTTGGACGCGACCGCACCGCACCGCCTCGTCGAGCGCGATCGCCACGGACGCGGCCGAGGTGTTGCCGAAGCGGTCCACGTTTACGTAGACCTTATCCATCGGCACGCCCGCGTGCTTCGCGGTGGCCTCGATGATCCGGATGTTCGCCTGGTGGGGGATCAGCAGATCGATGTCGGCCGCGGTGAGGCCGGCGCGGGTCAGCGCCGTGTCGCACGCGTCCGCCATCGAGAGCACGGCGGCCTTGAACACCTCGCGTCCCGCCATCTTGATGTAGTACGAGTGGTCCTTGAGCAGCGCCTCGTCCGGCGGGTGCGCGGCGCCCCCGCCCGGCCGGTACAGCAGCTCGGCGAGGGTGCCGTCGGACTTCATGAAGCTCGAGAGGATCCCGCGGCCGGTGGCGCTCTTGCGGACGATGGTGGCTCCCGCCCCGTCGCCGAACAACACCGCCGTCGTCCGGTCGCTCCAGTCCATGATGCTCGTGAGCTTCTCCGACGCTACGACCAGCACGTGTCGCGCCTGCTCGGCGGCGACGAGTCCTTCGGCGACGTTCAGGGCGTACAGAAAGCCCGTGCACGCCGCGCCGACGTCGAACGCCGCCGCGTTCTTGGCGCCCAGGATCGCCTGCAGGTCGCACGCCTGGGAGGGGAGCAGCCGGTCGGGGGAGCAGGTGGCGACCACCACGGCGTCGAGGTCCGCCGCCGTCAGCGCGGTCTCCTCGAGGACGCGCTCGGCGGCGGCCTTGGCCATGCAGGCGTTCGACTCGGCGGGCCCGGCGACGCGCCGCTCGCGGATTCCCGTTCGCTCGCGGATCCATTGGTCGGACGTGTCCAGGATCTTCGAGAACTCGTCGTTCGTCAGCACGCGCTTGGGCGTGTAGCTCCCGGTGCCCCAGAGCTCCGCGATCGGCCGCTTCACCGGACGGCGCCTCCTTCCGCGAATTCCGCGCCGATGTCCTGATCGAGATGACTGGTGACCATCTGGGCGGCCACGCGCACCGCGTTCATGATCGCGCGGGCCAGGGAGGCCCCGTGGCAGATGATGGCGACGCCCTTCACACCCAGCAGGGGGGCGCCGCCGTACTCCGAGTAGTCGAGGAACTTGAAGAGCTGCTTCACCTCGGGGCGACCCAGCACGTCGGGGACGGCCTGCTGGAGCATGCCGGCGAACATGCGGCCGGCGGACTCGTAGAACTTGAGGATGGCGTTGCCCACGAACCCGTCGCACACCACGACGTCGATCTCGCCGCCCTTGCCGCGGCCCGCGAGGATGTCGCGCCCTTCCACGTTGCCGACGTAGCGGATCCCGGGGGTCTGCTTCAGCAGCTGGTGTGCTTCCTTGACGACCGCGTTGCCCTTCTCGTCCTCTTCCCCGACGTTCAACAGCCCGACGCCGGGGCTCGGGCGCCCCATCACGTCACGTGCGTACACCGAGCCGAGGTGGGCGAACCCCACAAGCTCGCGCGCGTCGCAGTCTACGTTGGCGCCGCCGTCGATGACGAGCACCGGCCGGCCGGCCGTCGGAAACTGCGTGCCGATGGCGGCGCGCGCCACGCCCTCGTGCACGCGCAGCAGCAGCGTCGCGGCCGCCATGACGGCGCCGGTGTTGCCCGCCGAGATGAACGCGTCGGACTGGCCCTTCTTCTGCAGGCCGAGACCGATCGCGATGGACGAGCGGGGCTTGCTCTTGATGGCGGCGAGCGGCTTTTCCCCCATGCCCACGACTTCGGGGGCCTCGACGATGTCGAGCCGCTTGCGGTCGACGTCGCCCTGAGCCTGGAGCGCGGCTTCGACGTCGGCAGTCCGCCCCACGAGCTGAATGCGGAACGTGGGCGGCAGCTCCCGCAGTGCCTGCACCGCTCCCTCGACTTCCACGCGCGGGGCGTTGTCGCCGCCCATCGCATCCAGCGCGATGCTGATCACGTCAGTCTTCGACCGCCACCCGCTGCTCGCCGCGGTAGTAGCCGCAGGTCGGGCACACGTGGTGCGGCCGCTTCAGATCACCGCAGCGCGGGCACGGCTGGAGCGTGATGTGCGCCGCCTTGTAGTGGGTGCGGCGGGCGCGTTTCTTCCGTTTGGAGGTCCTTCGCTTGGGTACGGCCATGGGATTGTCCTCTGTTCAGTCGCGGGACTTGCCTTTGAAGGCGGCGAGGGCCTGCCAGCGGGGATCGCCGGCCGGCGGACAGCCGCAGGGGCCCGCATTCAAGTCCTTGCCGCAGCGCGGGCACAGCCCGCGGCAGTCCTCCCGGCATACGACCCACTGCGGCGCCGCCAGCAGCAGCTCCTCTCGCACCGCGGGCCGCAGGTCGATCTGCGTGGCGTCGCGCGCCAGGGGGTAGCAGTCCGGGTCCTCCAGGGCGTCGGGATCCTGCGTAAACAGGGCGCGAATGTCCGCCACGACCGCCACGGGGACCGGCGTCAGACAGCGACGACACTCCCCCGCGACCTGCGCCCTCAGGGAAGCCTGCCAGTAGAATCGTCCCTCTCCCGCCGCGTGCAATCGCCCGGTGACCCGCACCGGCCCGGCCAGGACCAGCCCGAGTCCCTCGAACAGCGGGTCTGCCGCCCCGAGCTCGGCGTGCGTGGTTGCGGCACCGCCGGACAGCTCCCGCAGGTCGACTTGCAACATAGACGAGCGAAGCTAAACCCTTGTGGGACTTGAGTCAACCAAGCTCGCGCAGCTCTCGCTCCGAGAAGAAGAACGCCACTTCACGCGCCGCGTTCTCGGGCGAATCGGAGGCGTGAATCGCGTTTCGCTCCTTCGACTCAGCGTACAGTTTTCGCACGGTTCCGGGCTTCGCCTCTGCGGGATCGGTCGCGCCGATGACCTCCCGCAGCCGCGCCACGGCGTCCTCGCGCTCCAGCGCCAGCGCCAGAGCGGGCCCGGACGTCATGAACGCCACGAGCGGGCGATAGAACGGCCGCTCGCGGTGCACCGCGTAGAACGCTTCGGCCTGGGCGGTCGTGAGCTTCACGAGGCGCGCGGCGCGGATCTGGAAGCCGGCGCCCTCCAGCTGGGCGAGGATCTTGCCGGTCTTGCCCGCGTGCACGGCGTCCGGCTTGATGATGGCGAGGGTGAGCATGTCAGGGCGCGATGAGGCGGCGGATCACGTCCGCCCGCGTGAGAAATCCCACTACGACCCCCTCCCGGACGACCGGGAAGCGGTCCACGTCCTTCGAGCTCATCAAGTTCGCGACGTCGCTCAGCGTCTGGTCTTCGGACAGGCACAGCACCGAGCGCGCCATCGCGTCCTTCACCGCGATGAGCCGCGGGTCCGCGGTGCCGCGCTGCAGCTGACTGTGCGTCGGGGCGCGGAACTCGCCGGACTTGGTGCGCTGGAGGAAATCCGGAATCAGGTAGCGCAACAGCTCGCGATGGGTCACCATGCCGATGAGCGACCCAGCGTCATCCACGACCGGCATGGCCCGGATGTCGCGCTCCACCATGGTGTGCGCGACCTCGCCAAGAGTCTGCTGCGGCCGCACGGTGAGGACATCGGGCGTCATGATGTCTCGCACGGTCAGCTGGCTCGGCAGCTCCACGGCGTCGAGCGCCGCGAGCCGGACCACCTGCTCGGCCGTCTTCGCGGCCAGGAGGGCGAGCACGGTATCCGGGGCGGAGAGCGCGCGCGCGAACGCCCCCACGACCTGGAGGTACAGCGCGGCCTCGCGCAGCGGGGCGACGATGAAGATCACGATGCGGGCCGCGCGGTTGGGGTCCTTCTCCCACCGGATCGGCGTGGGCGAGATACCGACCGCGCTGACCAGGCCCCGTACGGCTTCGGTGCGGAAGTGCGGCAGGAACGCATGTTCCCCGACCGACACCATGTCCTCGGGCCAGGTGTGGCGGATCACGGCGTTCAAGCGCTGCGGCTCGGCGACGGCGCCGGCCTGAATCAGTCGTTCGACCAGGCGCTCGGTGGCTTCCTTGACGGTGCCGGCACGCAGCGGCACGATGACGTGCTCGGGCTTCAGGACGTCCTTGAGCTTCACAACCGCTCCCGCAAGAGCGGCACGACGTCGGCGGGGCGCTTCATCACCGAGATGCCGGCCTGTGCGAACGCCGCCATTTTTTCCGCCGCCGTGCCGGCCGAGCCCGAAATAATCGCCCCGGCGTGGCCCATGCGACGTCCCGGCGGGGCGGTCTGGCCCGCAATGAAGCCGATCACGGGCTTGGTCATCCCCTGCTGTACGAACTCCGCGGCCTGCTGTTCGTCGGTGCCGCCGATCTCGCCGATCACGACCACGGCATCGGTCGCCGGGTCGGCCTGGAAGGCCGACAGGCAGTGGATGAAGTTCGTCCCGATCAGGGGATCGCCGCCGATGCCGATGCAGGTGGATTGGCCGAATCCGTTGCTGGAAAGCTGGTGCACGATCTCGTAGGTGAGGGTGCCGCTGCGCGACACGACCCCGACCCGCCCCGGCTTGCAGATGTTGCCCGGGATGATCCCGACCTTGCTTTGCGTCGGTGAGATCAGGCCGGGGCAGTTCGGGCCGATGAGCCGGGCGCCCCGCTCGTGCACGTACGGGAGCACCTTCGTCATGTCGAGCACGGGGATGCCCTCGGTGATGCACACGATCAATCCCATCCCGGCGTCGGCCGCTTCGTACATCGCCGACGCGGCGAGCGCGGCGGGGACGTAAATGACCGTCGCGTTCGCCCGGGTCTCCCGCACGGCATCCGCGACGGTATCGAACACGGGGACGACGCCGTCGAACGGCTGCCCGCCCTTCCCGGGTGTCACGCCGGCCACGACCTTCGTGCCGTACGCGATCATCTGTCGCGTGTGGAACGAGCCGTCCCGCCCCGTGATCCCCTGCACCAGCAGCCGGGTCTCGAGGTCGACGAAGACGCTCACGTCGCGGCCCGCGCGACGGCCTGGCGTACGGCCTCATCCATGTCCGTGAGGGCCGAGAAGCCGGCCTGCGTGAGGATCTTGACGGCTTCGGCCTCGTTCGTGCCGGTGAGGCGAATCACGAGCGGCACGGCCAGCGGGAATTGCCGTGTGGCTTGTACGATGCCGTTGGCGACGTCGTCGCCGCGCGTGATGCCGCCGAAGATGTTGAAGAGGATCGCCTTCACGTGCGGGTCGGCGGTGATGATCCGCAGCGCGTCGACGACCTTTTGCGGGTTGGAGCTGCCGCCGATGTCGAGGAAGTTGGCGGGTGCGCCGCCGTAGTACTTCACCAGGTCCATCGTCGCCATCGCGAGCCCGGCACCGTTGACGCAGCAGCCGACCGAGCCGTCGAGCTTGACGAAGGTCAGCCCCGCCTCGCGCGCTTGCACTTCGGACGGCGCCTCGGCCGAGGTGTCTCGCAGAGCGGCGATCTCGGGATGGCGCCCGAGCTCGTTGTCGTCGATCACGATCTTGGCGTCGAGCGCGAGCACGCGCCCGTCGGGCGTGACGACGAGCGGGTTGATCTCCGCGAGCGAAGCCCCGACGGCGTAAAAGGCCGCATACAGGTTCGCCATAATCGCCGCCGCGCTGCGCGCCTGCGCGAGGTCGCGGTACAGCCGCAGCGCGAGCCCCAACCCCTGGTGCGGTAACAGCCCGTAGCGCGGGTCGATCGCGAGGCGGTAGATCCGCTCGGGCGTCGCGCGCGCCACCTCCTCGATGTCGATGCCGCCTGCATCGCTCACCATGAGCACGGGGCGCTGGGAGCCGCGGTCCACGATGATCCCGACGTAGCTCTCAGAGGCGATGTCCGTCGCGGGCGCCACCAGCACCTTCTGGACCGTCAGGCCTTTGATCGTCATTCCGAGGATGCGGGAGGCGTGTGCGGCGGCCTCGTCGGGCTGGGCCGCGAGCTTGACGCCGCCCGCCTTGCCCCGCCCGCCCGCGTGCACCTGCGCCTTCACCACGACCTTCCCACCGAGACGCTGCGCAATGGTCTGCGCCTCGGCGGGCGTCTGCGCGACGTCGCCGTCCGGTACCGGGATGCCGTGACGCTTGAGGATGTCGCGAGCCTGGTATTCGTGCAGGTTCACGCGTGCTCCGGCGTGATGGTGGTGCCGGCCTCACCCCGCAACGCCGGGAGACCCTGGGCCAAGGCGGCGATGATGGCGCGCCGGCCGCCCGCCCGCACGAAGTCGGCCGCCGCCTCGACCTTGGGGCGCATGCTGCCGGTGCCCAGCTCTTTCCCAGCCAGCAGGTGATCGGCGCTCGCCAGGTCGAGGTGCCGAACGGCGCGCTGATGCTTCGTGCCGTAGCCGTGGTACACGGCGTCCACGTTGGTCAGGATCAGCAGCACGTCGGCGGCGATCTCACGTCCCAGCACGGCCGCCACGCGGTCCTTGTCGGCCACCGCGTCGATCCCTTCGAGTCCCAGGCCGGGGTCCGGATACACCGGCGGCCCGCCGCCCCCACAGGCCACGACGATGTGGCCTCGGGCGACCAAGTCGCGGATCATGTCCCGTTCGACCACGGCGACCGGCCGCGGGCTCGGCGCCAGCCGGCGCCAGCGGCCGGGCAGCTCCTCCCGCACCGGGACGCCCCGGGCCTCGAGCCGCGCCACTCGCGCCGCATCGAGGGCATGGCCGATCGGCTTGCTCGGCTGGCGCAGGTTCGGATCGTTGGCGTCGCACAGTGTTTGCGTGACGAGCGTGACGACCTGCCGCTGGACGGCGGCGCGCGCGAGGGCGTTCTGGAGCGACTGCTGGATCATGTACCCCATCCATCCGGCCGTCGCGGCGACCAGGACGCCCAACGGCAGCGGCTCGACCTGATCGGCAGCGAGCTCGTTGCGCGCCAGCTCGTCGCCCACCTGCGGGCCGTTGCCGTGCACGAGGGCGATCGCCCATCCCTCGCGCGCGAGGTCCACGATCGGCGCCAGGCTCTCGCGGGTGTGGCGGAACTGGTTCCCGATGGTGGGCCGCTCGCCCGGCGGCGCGACCGCGTTCCCGCCCAGCGCCACGACGATCGTCCCCGGAATCACGGCGGCGCAACCTAGCGCGGGGCCGGGGCGGGAGCAAGCGCGCGCCGGCCCTGATCGAGCAGCTGCCTGAGCTGTCGGTAGTAGCGTCCGAAGGCCTCGAGATCCCCGGCGGCGAGGGCGGCGTCGGCTTGTGCCGCGAGGCGGCGCGCCTCCTCCCAGCGCCCGGCGAGCGAGGTGTCCGCCGCGAACCGGTCGCCGCGTGCGGCGGCCAAGAGGTCGCGCAAGGCGGCCCACGGCGTCGCGCCCTGGCCGCGCCGGTCGCTCCACGTGAGGAATACAGTGTCGATGCCGGCCGGCGGGCCGCCGGGCGTGGGTTCGTTGAACAGCGCCTGCTCCGAGAACAGGCCCCCGCCCACGTTCCACAGCCGCAGCACACCGGGCGCCGTCGGCGGCTGGGGTGACCCCACGAGCAGACTCGGCAGGCGCACCGCCGGGCTCAGGCGCCAGGCGAACAGTTCCGGCCCGCGCGGTCCGATCGTCGCGGCCACGAGCGCCGCGAACTCGCGCTGCGTCCCGGTCTCGAAGCCCTGAGCGGTCCAGGCGCGCGGGTCGCGACCGCCGTCGGTCCCGGGTGCGACGAGCTCGAACGGCTCCCGCGGGCGGGGCAGCCACGCGGCCGAGTCGGGTCGCGGCGGCGCCACCAGGGCCGCTGCGATCCGGAAGGTCTGGCGCGGATACGGCAGTTGCGAGCGCAGCGCCGCCGGCAGGCTGTCGGTCGGCCGAACCAGCGGATCGAGAATGCGGGCCCACGCAGCGGCGAGCGAGTCGGCGCCGGGCGCCAGATAGAGCAGCGTCGCGCCGCTCGCCGCGCTGACGGTGCCGAGCAGCCCCGCGCGCACGTAGCGCACGGGCCGCCCTTGCCACTCCACGCGCCGCACCAGCGGGAACGCCTCCGACTCGAGGTAGCCGTAGGTGACCCACCAGAGCGTGCCCTCCGCCAGCAGGGGCACCGGGGCGTCGAACGCGGCGAAGGGCGCGAGCCGCTGGAGCCGCTCCACGACGTCGCGACGCCACAGGAGCAGCAACCCATCGGTCTCACTGCGGGTCAGCTCCGGGCTCTGCAACGCCCAGGCAAGCGCGGTGCGCCGCCACGAGCCGGCGAGCGGGATGCCCGACGTTTGGAGCGACGGCCAGCTGTCGGGAGCCGCCACGGCGAACTCGCGAAAGCCCGGCCCGAACCAGGTGGTCGAGTCGTGCGTCGCGACGGGGGCGAACCGCAGGCCGCTGTCTGCCTCTACGGCGACGAGCGGCGGGCCGGCGCGGGCCCAGGCGCCGCGGTGAATTTCGGGCCACCCGGGCGCGGGCTGGGTGCGCGCGAGCGCGTCGAGGTCCGGCATCGCAGCCACCAGCCAGCTGGCGCGGCCGCCGCTGGGTCCGTGCGCGGACACCGCAATCCCCGCGACCTCGCTGCGCGGGCCCAGCAGCTCCGACGCCCGACGGGCAGTCGCCGCGCCGACACGCCCGGGGTCCCACAGCGGCAACGCCGTGACCGCCGCCTCCGCGGTCGGCCACGCCGGCGGCGCCCGGTCCACGAGAGAGTCGGCGCCGAAGGCCAGTCGCTCCAGTCGCGTCTGCTCCACGGCGAGCGCCGCCGTCTGCGGGCCGGCGCCACGCCACACGCCGGGGACCACCACGTAGACGATGCCCACCGCGCCGAGCAGGACGCTCCAGCTCGCGAACAGCAGCGCGGGCCCGTCGCGCAGCGCCCACACGAGACTCGCGAGCGTCGCCACGAGGGCGAATGCCGTCACCAAGGGGGCGGCCGGGAGGCGCACCTCGAGCGCGGCGCGGTCGAGCGCGCCGTGCAACCCCGCCACGGTTTCCGCCGGATCGAGTACCGCGCCCCACGCCAGCGCCAGCGCCGTGGCGGCGAGCAGCAAGCCGAGGTGGCCCCGCGCGTGTGCGCTCGCCTGAGGGAGCCAGCGACGGAACCGCAGCGAGCCCATGCCGAGATACAGCAGGGCGACCAGGAGCGTGCCCGTCACACCCGCCAGGAGCAGCAGTCCGTGCATGCGCTCGAGCCAGGGGAGCCGACCGACATAAAAGCCCAAGTCCCGATGGAGCAGCGGGTCGACGACGCCGAAGCGCGGGGGGCGCGCCGCGAGGCGCGCCGCCATCCACCAGTCGCCCGTGCCGAGGGCCAGCAGGAAGCCGAAGGCGAGACCGCTCGCGAGCGTACCACCGAGCAGCACGCGCTGGGGCACCGCTTCCACGATCTCGAGATCACCCAGCCGCCGCGGCAGCTGGACGGAGCCGATGGCGCGGTAGACGAAGAACACGTTGCCGGTGCCCCAGGCGACGGCGAGCAGCAGGATCAGCCCGCTCACCAGCCGGGCGACGTCATGCCCCACCACGTACACCTGACCGCCCGGGACGCTCGCTGCCCACGCCCGCTCGGCGGTCTCGAGGGCCAGCCAGCGACCCCCCACCAGCACGACGACCAGCGCGGCGGCGCCGGCGACCAGCCACGACCGCCGGGCCGGGCGCGTCACGGTCGGACGCCCTGCGCGGCGAGCCAATCCTCCACTTCGGCCCGGTACGCGGCGAGCGCGGACTCGCTGCCCGCCTCGAACCGCAGCACCAGGACCGGTTGAGTGTTCGACGCGCGCACCAGCCCCCAGCCGTCGGGGAACGTGATGCGGACGCCGTCCAGCGTGGACACGGGGTAGCGAGCGGCGAAGTGCTGCGCGGCGCGCTCGACGATGGCGAACTTGTGCTCGTCGGCACAGTCGACCCGTACTTCCGGAGTGGACACGGTGGCCGGGAGATCGGCGAGCAGGCGCGAGAGCGGGCCGCCGAGCTCCGCCACGTACTGCAGCAGGCGTGCGGCGGCGAACAAGGCGTCGTCGAACCCGTACCAATCACCGCCGAAGAACATGTGGCCGCTCATCTCGCCGGCGAGCGGGGCCCCGAGTTCCTTCATCTTTTGCTTGATCAGCGAGTGACCGGTCTTCCACATCGTCGGTCGCAACCCGGACCGCGTGAGCTCCTGCGCGAGCACCTGCGAGCACTTCACGTCGAAGATCACCGGGTGTCCGGGGCCCATCCGGCGCGCCAGGTCGCGGCCCAGCAGCACCAGCAGCTGATCGCCGAACAGGACGCGCCCCTGCTCGTCCACCGCGCCGATCCGGTCGCCATCCCCGTCGAACGCGATGCCGAGCTCCGCGTGCTCGCGACGCACCGCGGCCTGCAGGTCGCGCAGGTTCTCGACCACGGTGGGATCGGGATGGTGATTCGGGAACGTCCCGTCCGACTCGCAGAACAGCGGTACGACGTCCGCGCCGACCTGCCGCAGCGTGTCGACCGCGACGACGCTGGAGACGCCGTTCCCGCAATCGACGACGACCTTGACGCGCCGGGCGAGCGGGCTGTTGCGCTGCGCGATCGCATCGCGGTAGCGCGGCAGCACGGCGTCGTCGCGCTGGCGGGTGCCCCCCGGACGGCCGGCGGCGTCGCCATCTTCGATCAGCCGGCGCAGGCGCTGGATCTCCGGACCGGCCACCGCCTCGCCCGACAGTACGACCTTGAACCCGTTGAACTGCGGCGGATTGTGCGAGCCCGTGACCTGCACGCCGCCGTCGACCTCGAGCACGTGAGTGGCGAAGTACAGCGCCGGAGTGGGCAGGATGCCGACGTCGATCGCGTGCCCGCCGGCGGCGGCGATTCCGGCTTGCAGCCCCTCGGCGAGCCCGCCGCCCGAGGGCCGATTGTCACGGCCCACGGCGATCCGCGGCGCCCGCCCCAACCGCTCCCAGCCGAGGGTAGCGACCCCCTGTCCGATCGCCTGCGCCCCGTCGGCCGTGAGCTGGTCGCCCACGATGCCGCGGATGTCGTACTCGCGAAAAATGGTGGCGGGGAGCGGCATGGGACCTGCCCGCCTCAGCGGCCCGTCGGCTCTCGGAGGGGAGCGGGCGGCACGTCCGACGAGACTGCGGGCGCCGCCCGGACCGAGGCGCCGCTCACCCGGGCGATGTCGAGCAGCCGGTTCGGTCGGACGCCCAAGAACAGCAGGCCGGCGACGGCCGCCGCCACGACGGCGCTGCCGAGCCGGCCGAGCCGCATGCCGGCATGCGCGTCGGCGGAGGGCTCGGGCTGCATGTACATCGCCATGATCACGGGAAGATAGTAGCCTGCCGAGATCACGCTGGCGAGCACCAGGACCGCCGCGAGGAGCACCTGTCCCGACGAAGTGGCCGCGACCAGGATGTACCATTTGCCGATGAAGCCCGCGGTGACCGGGAAGCCGAGGAGGGAGAGCATGCACACCGCCAGGGCGAGTGCGAGCCAGGGCCGCCGTTGGGCGAGCCCCGCGAGATCGTCGATCCGGACGTCACGCTCCCCGTTCGTTCCCTTGGCGGCGAGCAGGGCGAACGCCGCGAGCGTCATCAGCGTGTACGCGACCAGATAGAAGAGGAATGCGGCCGCGCCGGCTCCGGTCCCGGTCGCCACAGCGACGAGCAGGTAGCCGGCGTGCGCGATCGACGAGTACGCGAGCATCCGCTTGAGGGTGCGCTGGGCCAGCGCGATCAGGTTGCCCACCACCATGGTGGCGACGGCCAGCCACCACACGATCGCGTGCCAGGCGGGGACGGCGGCGAACGCCTCGCCCAGCACCCGGAACAGCGCCGCGAAGGCGGCCGCCTTCACGGCCGTCGCCATGTACCCGGCGATGGGCGTCGGCGAGCCGTCATAGACGTCGGGCGCCCACATGTGGAACGGCACCGCGGCGACCTTGAAGCCGAACCCGACGAGCAGCAGTCCGAGCCCGATCAGCAACATCGCGCTGTGCTGCAGGCCGAGCGTCGCGATCTGCACGCCGATCAGGGTGAGGTTCGTGGTGGCGGTCGCGCCGTACACGAGCGCGATGCCGTACAGCAGGAAGCCGGAGGCGAACGCGCCCAACAGGAAATATTTGAGCGCCGCCTCCGCTCCCGCGGCGCTGCGCCGGCTGCTGCCCGCGAGCACGTACAGCGCGATCGACATGAGCTCGAGGCCGAGGAACAGCACCATCAGATCCTGGGCGCCGGCCATCAGCATCATCCCCAGGCTGGCGAAGAGCAGCAGCGCGAAGTACTCGGGCACCCACAGCTCCTCGCGCTCGAGGTAGTCGAACGAGACGAGCACCGTGAGCGCGGTCGTGCCGAGGAACAGCCAGTCGGCCACGAACCGGAAGTCGTCCACCGCGATCATGGCCGGGATGCCCGCCGCCCGGGCGGCTTGCCACCACAGGAACCAGGCGGCGAAGCCGGCGGCGCCGAGCCCGGCTAGCGTCAGCCAGCCGGCGAGGCGCAGATCCTCGGGAGTGCGGTGCCGCCAGGCGACCACGAGGAGCACCAGCAGCGCGGCGAGCGTAAGCACGAGCTCCGGCGCGAGCGCGACGAGGAGGTCGCCGGTGCGGGACAGGTCGAGCGCCTGAAAGTCGAGGTTCATCGCGCCGCCGCCGCGGGGCCGGGCGCGGGCCGGACCGACTCGATGAAGCGCTGCGCGCTCGGCTCCATGCGACGCAGCAGCGGCGCCGGATACACGCCGATCCACACGATGCAGGCGACGAGCGGGAGCAGCACCGCGAGCTCGCGCGCCGACAGATCCGTCAGCCCCGCGTTCTCCGGCTTGTCGAGCGGGTTGTAGATCACGCGCTGCAGCGCGGGGAGCAGGTACATGGCCGCCACGATCACGCCCACCGCGGCGATGCCGGCGGCCGCGGGATACGTCCGGAACGCGCCGAGCAGCACGAGGAACTCGCCCACGAAGCCGTTCGTGGCCGGAAGGCCGATCGACGAGAGCGACACGATGGTCAGCACGGCGGCGAAGAGCGGCACGACCTTGGCGATCCCGCCGAACGCCTCGATCAGCCGGGTGTGTCGCCGCTCGTACAGCATGCCGACGAGAAAGAACAGCGCGCCCGTCGAAATGCCGTGATTGATCATGACCATGAGCGCTCCCTGGACGCTCTGCAGTGTCAGGGCCCAGATCCCGAGCATCACGAATCCCAGGTGCGCCACCGACGAATAGGCGATCAGCTTCTTGAAGTCGGGCTGCACCATGGCGACGAGCCCGCCGTAGATGATCCCGACCAACGACAACGTGACGATCGCCGTCTGCACCGCCGGGTGGAGCGCCACCCGGGGGAACAGCGGCAGCGCGAATCGCAAAAAGCCGTACGTCCCCATCTTGAGCAGCACCGCGGCGAGGATCACCGAGCCCGCGGTCGGCGCCTCCACGTGGGCGTCGGGGAGCCAGGTGTGGAACGGGAAGATCGGGACCTTGATTGCGAACGCGAGGAAGAAGGCGCCGAACAGCCAGAACGCCACCGTTCCCAGCTCACCGACGTTGCCCATCAGGTGGAAGTAGGAGAACGAGTAGACGCCGGTGCGCTCCGCGACGAGGTAGACCAGCGCCAGGATTGCGACCAGCATCAGCAGCGATCCGAGGAACGTGTAGACGAAGAACTTGAGCGCGGCGTACAGGCGATTTTGTCCGCCCCACACCCCGATGATGAAATACATCGGGATGAGCATCACGTCCCACATGATGTAGAACAGGAACAGATCGAGCGCCACGAATACGCCGATCATTCCGGACGTGAGCACCAGCAGGAGCGCGTAGAATGCCCGCTCGCGCGTCGTGATGTAGCTGTAGCTCCCCAGAATCGAGAGCGGCATCAGGAAGGTCGTGAGCAGGATCAGAAAGAGCGAGATCCCGTCCACGCCTACGGCGTAGTGAATCCCCCAGCTCGGGATCCACGGCACGTCGACCTGCAGCTGCATCCCGCCAGCGGGCTGGAACACCCACCACAGCGGCACGGAGATCGCGAGCTCGAGCAGGCTCCCGGCGAGCGCGATGTGCTTCGCCCAACGCGCCGGCGCCGTGAGTACGCCGACGGCCGCGATCGCGGGCCAGGCGATGAGAGCCGTGAGGACGGTTTGGGCGTACATCGCTCAGCGCATCGCCCCGCCGACCACGAGCAATACCCCGATGACGAACAGCGCCACGTAGAACCCGACCTCACCCGTCTGCAGTCTGCTCCCGAGCCAACCGAGCGCCCGGGAGGCGGTGGCGCTGCCGTTGACCAGCAGGCCGTCCACCAGCCGGACGTCGATCGTCTGCCACAAGACCTCCCGCGCCAGCCATTGCACCGGGCGTACGATGACGGCGTCGTAGATCTCGTCCACGTACCACTTCTTCCACAGCAGGCGCCCGAGGCCGGTCTCGGACGGCGCGAGCCGGGCTGGCACCAGCGTCTCCGGGTGGAGCTGCCGCACCGCCCCGACGATGCCGAGCGCCGCCACGACCACGGCGCCGCCCACGAGCATCCACTCGACGGCCTTGGAGAGCTCGACGACCGGGCGCATCCGGCCCGCGAGCGCGCTCACGGGCGCGAGCCAATGCTGCAGCGACGCCTTCCCATCCACGAGCTCGGGAAGGTTGAACGCGCCCCCGACGACGCTGAGCACGCCCAGCACGACCAGCGGCGCCGTCATCACCCATGGGGCTTCGTGCAGGTGCGTTCGCGCCTGGTCGCCCGTACGGTTCGGGCCGTGGAAGGTGTAGAGCATGAGTCGCGTCATGTAGAACGCCGTGAGCAAGGCCGCCGCGATACCCATCGCCCAGTACAGGAGCCAGACCGGCTCGGCCGTCCCGAGCGCAAACGCCGCGCCGAGGATCTCGTCCTTCGAGAAGAATCCGGAGAGCGGCGGGATGCCGGCGATCGCCAGGGTCGCGATCCACATGAGGGTGGCGGTCCAGGGGAGATAGCGTCTCAGCCCGCCCATATTCCGCATGTCCTGCGCGTCGTCGTGGGCGTGGGTGGCGTCGTACGCGTGGTGCATGGCGTGGATCACGCTGCCGGAGCCCAGGAACAGCAGCGCCTTGAAGAACGCGTGCGTCACCAGATGGAAGATCCCGGCGGCGTACGCGCCCGTCCCGACGCCCAGGAACATGTAGCCGAGCTGGGAGATCGTGGAATACGCCAGCACGCGCTTGATGTCCCACTGCTTCAGGGCGATGGTGGCGGCGAACAGCGCGGTGAGGGCGCCGACGCCGGCGACCGTGGCGCTGCCGAGCGGCGACAACGCGAACAGCACGTTGCAGCGCGCCACGAGATAGACGCCCGCCGTCACCATCGTCGCCGCGTGGATCAGGGCCGACACCGGCGTCGGGCCCTGCATCGCGTCCGGCAACCACGTGAAGAGGGGGATCTGCGCCGACTTTCCCGTGCAGCCGAGGAACAGAAACAGCGTGATGGCGGTGACGGTGGCGCCCCCCGGTGTGAACGCCGCTGCGGCCCGCCCGAACACCGGTCCGAAATCGAGCGAGCCGGTCGCCCGAAAGATCAGGAACATCGCGATCAGGAAGCCGACGTCGCCGATCCGGTTCACGATGAACGCCTTCTTGCCGGCATCGGCGTTGATCTGCTCGTTGAACCAGAAGCCGATGAGGAGGTAGGAGCACAGCCCCACCCCTTCCCACCCCACGAACATCACGGGGAAGCTCGCGCCGAGCACGAGCATCAGCATGAAGAACACGAACAAATTGAGGTACGCGAAGTAGCGCGCGTAGCCGGCGTCCTCGTGCATGTAGCCGACGCTGAAGACATGGATCAACGCGCCGACCCCGGTCACGACCAGCACCATCACGGCGGAGAGCTGGTCGAACTGCAGGGCAAAGTCGATCCGCAGGTCGCCGACCGGCATCCACTCCCAGTAACGGAACACGAGGGGCGCGGCCGGATGCAGGCCGGCGAATCCGGCCACCGCGGCCACCGCCGCGGCGCACGCCAGCACGAGCACGCCTACGCCGATTGCGGAGACGGCGGTCTTGGCGTGCGGGCGCCACAGTGCCAGGGCGCCGTTCAGGAGGAAGCCCAGCAGCGGCAGCGCGGGAACCACCCAGAGGGCACCCAGCAGGGAGCTCGGCATCACCCCTTGAGCAGGTTGATGTTCTGGAGGTCCACCGTTCCCCGGTGACGGAAGATCGCCAGGATGATCGCGAGACCCACCGCCGCCTCAGCGGCGGCGACCGCCATCACGAAGAAGACGAAGATCTGGCCGGCGACCCCGATGCTCTGGGCCAGGGCGACGAATGTGAGATTCACGGCGTTCAGCATCAGCTCGACGCACATGAAGATCACGATGGCGTTGCGGCGCAGCAGCACGCCGAAGACGCCGAGGGTGAAGAGCGCGGCGGACACGCCGAGGGCCGGTCCGAGCAGCATTCAGAGCCTCCGCTTGGCCAGGACCACCGCGCCGACGAGCGCGGCGAGGAGGAGGAGGCTGGTGATTTCGAACGGGATGAGGTACGTGTCGAACAACGGCCGGGCGACCGCGCCCACGAGTCCTTGCTCCTGCTGGAGGCGCGCCACGCTGCCGGGGGGGAGCTGGATCGACGCCGGGGGAGCGGCCTGGCGCAGGATCCACAGCTGGAACAGGAGCACACCGCCGAGCAGGAACGCGGTCCCGACGCCGACCGGGCCCTTCACGTCCATCGGACCGGGGTGGCCCAGGTTCAAGAGCATGATCACGAACAGAAACAGCACCATGATGGCGCCGGCGTAGACCAGGAGCTGCAGCACGGCGATGAACTGGGCGTCGAGCAGCACGAACAGGGCGGCCAGCGCGAACAGCGTCACCACGAGCCACAAGGCGCTCGCCACCGGGCTGCGCCGGGTGATGCAGCCGAGCGCGCTCGCCAGCGCGAGTCCGGCGAATGCCCAGAACAGGACCAGCGTTCCGGCCATGCGCTACTCGCCTTTGGGGTCTGAGGGGTCCCACAGCGTCGACACGGGATGCGTTTGAGCGCACAGCCGCTCCAGATCGTAGACGAACCGGTCGCGCGAGTACTCCGCGTTCTCGTAATGCACCCCAACATGGATCGCCTCCTCGGGGCACACCTCCTGGCAGTAGCCGCAGAACACGCAGCGAAACTCGTCGATCTCGTAGATCAGCGGGTAGCGGTTGCCGTGCTCGTCCTCTCCCGGGACGAGCTTGATGCAGTTCGCCGGACAGATCTGGGGACATAGGCCGCAGGCGACGCATTTGGCGCGCCCCTGCTCGTCGGTGAGCATGCGATGCGTCCCACGCCAGCGCGGTGAAAGCGTCCAGTCCTTGCTGCTCTTTTCCTCCGGGTATTGCATCGTCACCTTCGGCCGCCACAGGTGGCTGAAGGTGAGCGCCATGCCCTTGAGCGTGGCGCGCAGGTAGGAGGCCTGGCCCCCGGGGCGCTTCATCACCTTGATGCCGATCGCCATCAGGCCCGTTCCTCGGCCACCGAGCCGGCGACGATGCGGCCGCGATCGAGCACGAAGAACAGCGGGATCGCGAGCAGCACGTTCAGTCCGAACAGCGCGAGCGCGAACCGTGTGCCGTACGTCCAGCCCAGCTGCTCGTGCAGGATCCAGATCGCGGTGGCGATCACCGTGACGTACGCGAGGGCCAGCGGCAGCATCACCTTCCACCCCAGCGCCATCAGCTGGTCATAGCGGAAGCGCGGCAGGGTCCACCGCACCCAGATGTACACAAAGAGGAAGCCGATGACCTTGAGAGAGAACATCCCCAGTGTCAGGACGGTCTTGAGTGGCGACCACGGGGGCGTGTTGTCCCAATGCGTGAAAGGGATATCCCACCCGCCGAAGAAGAGGGTGGTCATGAGCGCCGACGCGGTCACCATGTTCGAGTACTCCGCGATGTAGAACATCGAGAACTTCATGGCGCTGTACTCGGTGTGATACCCGGCGATCAGCTCGCCCTCGGCTTCGGGGAGGTCGAACGGCAGCCGGTTCGTCTCGGCGAACGCCGCGACGATAAAGAGGAAGTATGCGAGCGACAGCGGGAACACGAACCAGATGGACTGCGCCTGACGCGCCACCACCTCGGACAGCGTGACGTTGCCCGCGAGCAGCAGCACCGCCACGGTGCTCATGCCCATGGCGATCTCGTAGGAGATCATCTGGGCCGAGGCGCGCAGGCCCCCGAGCAGCGAGTACTTGTTGTTCGACGCCCAACCCGCCAGCACGATGCCATACACTCCGAGCGAGCCGAACGCGAGGATGTAGAGGAAGCCGACCGGCAGGTTCGCCACCACCATCTCTACGTCGCCCCAGGGCGTCGGCAGCGGCGTCGCGAACGGGATCACGGCGAACGTGAGGAGCGCCGGCACGAAGGACATGGCCGGCGCGAGCAGGAACAAGACCTTGTCGGCCTGCGCCGGCAGCGTCTCTTCCTTGAGCAGGTTCTTGAGCCCGTCCGCGGCCGGCTGCAGCAGTCCCTGAGGCCCCACGCGGTTCGGTCCCAGGCGATCCTGCATCCAGGCACAGATGCGTCGCTCCGCGAGCGTCAGCAGGGCCACGCCGACCATGATCACCGTGAACACGACGATGATCTTGATGACCGAGGACACCAGGAAGAACGTCACGCCGTTGCTCCGGCCCCGACGCCGGCGTTGATCGGCTTGCCGAGCGCGCCGAGGCTCGCATAGCTCAGCCCGGCGAACGGGCCCACCGAGCGAGCGAGCCGGTCGAACGCCGCGTCGGGCCCTGCCAGGGACTCGCCCCGGCCCAGGGCCGCCAGCAGCTCGGCGAGCACCCACCACGCCGGCCGGGCCATCCCAGGCGCGGGCTTCGCCTGGAAATAGCGCTGCACCCGCCCATCCCGGTTCACGAAGGTGCCCTCCTCCTCCGCCACGTTCGCGATCGGCAGCACCACCTCGGCGTCACGTGCGCCCTCCGGGAGGGCCGTGCCGAGATAGATGAGCGCGCCCGCGGTCCGGATCGTGACCTCCGGCTCGTCGAGCACGAGCACGACGGCGGCCGATTCCGCCGCCTTGAGGGCCGCCGCGTAGTCACGGCCGTAGCCGAGCAGCTCGGCTGCCGTCCCGTTCGGGGCCCGCTCCGGCCGCAGCGCCAGGTTCGGGACGCCCGCCAGCGGCGCCGCTTCGCCCATCACAATCTGCACGGCGCCCGTCCAATCGAGTCCCGCGCACAGCTCGCGTGTCAGGAACAGCGCCTCGGTCGACATCTTGGGGGACGCGAGCACCACCGCCCTGCCCCCCGCGCCCCGCAGCACCCTGGCCGTCCGCTGCAGCGCTTCGTCCCAGTCCACGGCCTGGAGCTCTCCGGCTCCCCGCTTCACCAGCGGCGCCTCGACGCGGTCGCCTCGGTTCATCCAGCGGTAGCTCATGCGGCCGTGGTCGCAGATGAAATAGCGGTTGACTAGGAGGTTGGGGCGCGGGCGCACCCGCACGACGACGTTGTCGCGCGTGTCGAGGGTGATGTTGCACCCCTGCGAGCATCCCGTACAGACGGAGGCGGTCTTGTCGAGCTCCCAGGCGCGTGCCTTGTGCAGGAAATCCTTGGAGAGGAGCGAGCCGACCGGGCACAGATCGACGACGTTGCCGGCCCACGGATGGTCGAGCCGCGCCTCGGAATGGATCCCGATGTAGGCCCGGTCGCCCCGCTCGGAGACATTGAGCACGGGCTCCTGGGCCACGTCTTCCATGAAGCGCACGCAGCGGGTACACAGAATGCAGCGGTTCGGTACGTACAGCACGTCGGGGCCGAAGTCCTCGACCGGATTGAAGCGCTTGGCATAGTCCGGGCTGTAGCGCGTCGCCGAGCGGCCTTCCTGAAAGGTGAAATCCTGTAATTCGCATTCGCCCGCTTGATCGCAGATCGGGCAATCGAGTGGGTGGTTGATCAGCAGCAGCTCGAGCACGCCCATCCGTGCGCTCTTCGCCTGCTCGGACTGGGTGTGCACCACCATGCCCTCGGCGACCTGCGTGGCACAGGCGATCTGCAGCTTCGGGGCCTTCTCGACCTCCACGAGACACATGCGGCACAGGCCGGCGACCGGGAGCCCCGGATGGTAGCAGTAGTGCGGAACGAGCACCCCCCCCTGCTTCGCGGCCTCGATGAGGAGCGTCCCGGGAGGCACGCTCACCGGCATGCCGTCGATGATCAGATTGACTGCGCCGTCAGCCATCGGCCGTCAGCCCTTCACGCTACCATCACGGGGCGCCGCCGGCCCGCGATGTAGTCTTCGAACTCGCTCCGGAACTTCTTGATTCCGGAGACGACGGGAGCGGCGCACGAGTCCGACAGCACGCAGATGGTCTTGCCCGTCATGTTCTCCGCGAGGTCGAGCAACAGGTCCAGGTCCGTCGTCTTCCCCTGGCCCGCGAGGATCCGCTCGAGGATCTTGGTGGTCCAGGCGGTGCCTTCGCGGCATTGGGTGCACTGGGCGCACGACTCGTGGGCGTAGAAGCGGGCGAGCCGCATGATCTGGTAGACCATGTCGGCCGAATCATCGAACACGATCACGCCTCCCGACCCCAGCATGGTGCCCCGCTCGACGGCCCCCTCGTAGTCGAGCAGGCAGGCCTCGGTCTCTTCGCGATTCAGAATCGGCACCGACGATCCACCGGGGATGCAGGCTTTGAGGGTGCGGCCGGGCCGCATCCCGCCGCACAGCTGGTACACCAGGTCCTGGAGCGGGAACCCCATCGTCAGCTCGTAGTTGCCCGGCTGCTGGATGTGCCCGCACACCGAGAACAGCTTGGTCCCCGTGCTCTTCGGGTTGGAGAGGGACATCTTCTTGTACCACGCCGGGCCGTTCGTGACGATGGGAGGCACGGCGGCGAGCGTCTCGACGTTGTTGATCGTCGTCGGCATCCCGAACACGCCGAACGCCGCGGGAAACGGGGGCTTGATGCGCGGGTTCCCGCGCTTGCCCTCGATCGAGTTCATCAGCGCCGTCTCTTCGCCGCAGATGTAGGCGCCGGCGCCGCGGTGCAGGTGGATTTTCACGTCGCCGAAGGCGCCGGCGGCGGTCGCGTCGGCGAGCGCCTGCTCCATGATGGCGTACGGCTCGGTGAATTCACCCCGGATGTAGACGTACGCGACCTCCGCCTGGATCGCCCGCATCGCGATCGCGGTGCCCTCGAGCAGGGCGTGCGGCGTCCACCGCATGATCTCGCGGTCTTTGAACGTCCCCGGCTCGGACTCGTCGGCGTTGACGCACAGGTAGTGCGGTTTCTTCTTTTCCTTGGGCATGAAGGACCACTTGAGTCCCGTCGGGAACCCCGCCCCGCCGCGCCCGCGCAGCCCCGACTCCTTCACCAAGTCGGTGATCGCGGCGGGTGTCATCGTCTGCGCCTGCCGCCACGCTTCGTAACCGCCGCGCTTGACCCATCCTTTGTAGGTCCGCGCCTCGGGGTCGCCAAAGTACTTGGAGAGGAGCACCGTTTCGCGAGCGTGCGGCTTGTGGGGGTAGCCCATCACGATTCCCCGATTGCGGATTGCGGATTGCGGATTTGGCGTGCAGGGCTTCGAGGGGCCAAACGAGCCAATCCGCAATCCGCAATCGCAAATCCGCAATTCCTGCTCATTGATACTTCCTCACCAGCTCCGCCACTCTCTCTGGCGTCACGCTCTCGATGAAGTCGTCGTCGATCAGCACCGGGGTCGCAAACCCGCACGCCCCTAGGCACTCCACTTCGATTACCGTCCACTTGCCGTCGGGGCTCGTGGCGCCGAGCTCCTTCGCGCCAGTGGCCTGGAGCAGCGCGTGCACCACATCTTCGGCTCCACAGATGTTGCAGGGCGAGGTCGTGCACACCTGCACGAAGTGCTGTCCCACCGGGTGCTGGTGGTACATGGTGTAGAACGTCACCACGCCCTTGACGTAGGCGGGCGTGAGTCCCAGCACGGCCGCTACTTCGGTCATGTTGCGGTCCGAAATCCAGCCGCGCTGCTGCTGCACCAGCCACAGGGCTGGGAGCAGCGCTCCCTGTTTGGTGGGATAGCGCTCGAGCAGCACCTGCAGCTTCTCGAGGACCTTCCCGGTGAATACCGTCTGATACTGTTCGGTCTCGGCGTCGTGGGTCGGGCGCGCGCTCACGCTCATCGGTCGACCTCGCCCATCACGATGTCCACGGATGCATTGATGGCGATCAGATCGGAGAGCAGGTGCCCTTCCGCCATCTTTGGCAGCGCCGCCAGGTTGATGAACGACGGCGGCCGGATCCGCCAGCGCACCGGCTTCGCGGTGCCGTCGGAGACGAGGTAGGTGCCCAGCTCCCCTTTCGGGTTCTCGATCCCAACGTACGCCTCGCCCACCGGGGCCTTCACGCCTTCCATGACCTGCTTGAAGTGGTAGATCATCGCTTCCATGTCGCTCATGGCGCGCGACTTGGGGGGCAGAATCATGCGGGGGTCCGCCACATTCACCGGGCCGTCGGCGAGCCGCTCGAGCGCCTGCCGCAGGATGCGGTTCGACTGGTGGCACTCCTCCAGCCGCACCAGGTAGCGGTCGTAGACGTCGCCGTGCTCGCCCACGGGCACATCGAACTCGTAGCTGTCGTAGTCGAGGTACGGCTGGTCGCGGCGCACGTCGTACGGGACGCCGCTGGCGCGCAACATCGGCCCGGACAGGGAGTAGTTGATCGCTTCCTGCGCCGTCATCACGCCGACCCCCTGGGTGCGGCCGACCCAGACGGCGTTGCGCGTGAGCACGCGGTCGATCTCGTACAGCGTCTTGGGATAGGTGTCGATGAACTGCCGCAACCCCGCGACGAAATCATCGGTGATATCGGCCATCATGCCCCCGACCCGCGTGACGCTCGTCGTGAGTCGGGCCCCGGTCCACATCTCCTGCAGGTTGTAGATGCGCTCCCGCTCCTGGAAGGCCCACAAGAACGGCGTGAACGCGCCCAGGTCGATCGACGTCGTGCCGAGCCACACCATGTGCGAGATGATGCGGCTCATCTCGCACGCGATCACCCGCAGCACGGTGCAGCGCGGCGTGATCTCGATCCCCATCAGCTTCTCGGCCGCGAGCGCGAACCCGACGTTGTTCGCCATGGGTGAGAGGTAGTCGGTGCGGTCGGTGAGCGGGATGATCTGGTTGTAGTGGCGGTACTCGCCGAGCTTTTCGAATCCGGAGTGCAGGTAGCCGACGTGGGGGATGACCCGGACCACGGTCTCGCCATCGAGCTCGACCACGAGGCGCAGCACGCCGTGCGTCGCCGGGTGTTGCGGCCCGATGTTGATCAGCATGTGCTCGCCGGCGTCGGGCTCCCCGTACTGCTCCAGCGGGCCCACTCCCGCCGCGAGCGGGATGCGCGCCGGGCGGCCCTGCGGGTCCAGCCCCGGGGTCGCGAGCTCGACGGCGATGGTCCGCTTGCTCATTCGGAGTACGGGATCTTGTCGCGCTCGCCGCGACGCAATCGCTCCCGCATGTCGGGCGGGAGCTCGTCGTGCGCCTCCGCGATCGACAGCTCCTCCATCGAGTAGTGCGCCTCGGGGTTGGCGTTGAGCGCCTGGCGCACCTGCTCCGCCCGGCTGAAGCGACCGCGCAGCGGGAAATCCTTCCGCAGCGGGTAGCCCTCGGCGTACGTCTCCCACATCAGGATGCGCCGCAGGTCCGGGTGGCCACGGAACGTGACGCCGAACATGTCGTAGACTTCGCGCTCTAGCCAGTCGGCGCCCCGCCACAGCGGCACGACCGAGTCGATCGCCAGGTCGCCGCGCAGGTCGAGTTCGACCTTCACCCGCAGGTCCGTGCGGCGTGCGAGCGAGCGCAGGTTGTACACGACCTCGAGCGGTCGCTCCCGGTCGCGGTACTCTACGGCGGTGACGTCGACCAGATAGTCGTACTGCTGCCCGGGCGTGTCGCGCAGCCAAGCCATCACGGCGAGCAGCGCCGCGCGGTCCACATACACGATCGTGTCCCCGCACGACTCCGCCGCGCGGGCGATCGCGCCGCCGAAGGTCGCGCGCAGGGCGTCTGCGGAGGGGTTCACCCCGAGCGAAACTGGTGGATGGAGTTCCCGAACGGCTCGGAGATCTCGTCGATCTGCTCGGGCGGGAGTCGCAGGCCACGCTCGTCGAGCGGCTGCTCGTCGCGCCGTGGGGCACGGTCGAACAGCGATTCTCCCTTGATTTTCTTGTGCAACAACAGGATGCCGTACAGCAGCCCCTCGGGGCGCGGCGGACACCCCGGCACGTAGACATCCACCGGGACGATGGTGTCGATCCCCTGCACCATCGCGTAGTTGTCGAAGATGCCGCCCGTCGACGCGCACGCGCCCATTGAGATCACCCACTTGGGCTGCGGCATCTGGTCGTAGATCCGCCGGATCACGGGAGCGAGCTTGAACGGCAGGCGCCCCGCGCAGATGAGGACGTCTGCCTGGCGCGGGCTGAAGGCTTGACGCTCCATGCCGAAGCGGGCGAAGTCGTAGCGCGACGCCGCCGTCGCCATGAACTCGATGGCGCAGCACGCCGTGCCGAACGGCATCGGCCACAACGAGTTCGCCCGGGACGAGTTCACCGCCCAGTCGATCAGATCCTGCGCCTTCGCGAGCAGGTAGTTCGGGCTTTGGCCGGAAACTGCTTTCGTCTCGAGAACGCGCTTCATCTACGCCTCAATCCCACTGTAACGCCCCCCGCTTCCACACATAGACGTAGCCCACCGCGAGGATGAGCATGAACACCAGCATCTCCACGAGCAGAAACCCCATCCCCGGGCCCCCCGCGCCGAAGTAAATCGCGCCCCACGGGATCAGGAACACCGTCTCGAGGTCGAAGATGATGAACAGCATCGCGACGAGGTAGAACTTCACCGAGAAGCGCTCGTGGGCGCTGCCGAGCGGCGGCATGCCGCTCTCGTAAGGCGCGTCTTTGACGACGGTGGGCTTGCGCGGGGCGACGAGATGCGATAACCCGATCAGCAACGCCGCGTTGAAAGCGACGAACGCGAGGAGGAGAAGGAAGGCGAGGTAGGGCTGGGTCATGAGTTCGTGAAAAAATTCACTTGATCGGCCGAAACGTATTCTCGCGCGCCGACGTTGTCAACCGAATCGAGTGGCGTAAGTGTCGACGGCGCCGATATATTGGCCCGCCATGTCCATTAAGTCCGACCGCTGGATCCGGCGCATGGCGCGCGAGCGAGGCATGATCGATCCCTTCGCCGAGAACCAGGCCCGCGCCGGCGTGATCTCCTACGGCGTGTCGTCCTACGGCTACGACATGCGGGTCGCGCCCGAGTTCAAGATCTTCACCAACGCCCTGTCCGCCGTGGTCGATCCCAAGAGCTTCGATCCGAAATCGTTCGTCGAGTTCACGGGCGACGTGTGCATCGTGCCGCCCAACTCGTTCGCCCTGGCGCGCTCGGTCGAATACTTCCGCATCCCCCGGAACGTGCTGACGATCTGCGTGGGAAAGAGCACGTACGCGCGTTGCGGCATCATCACCAACGTCACCCCGTTCGAACCAGAGTGGGAAGGATTCGTCACGCTCGAGATCTCGAACACGACCCCCCTCCCCGCTAAGATCTACGCCAACGAGGGCATCGCGCAGGTGCTGTTCTTCACGGCGGATGAGGGCGACGAGTGCGAGGTGAGCTATGCAGACAAGAAAGGCAAGTATCAGGCGCAACAGGGGATCACGCTGCCGAAACTGTGACACCCCCTCACGCTGGGCGCGGTCCCTCGCGAGGCACCACGCCCAGCAGCGTGACCGCGGCGGTGGCGGCGGCCAGGATGACGATGTCCGGCTTCCACCCCAACTCGGTAGCGGGGACGGCCATCTGCACCAGGTACATCGCGAAGTCGAACACCCCCACGAGCAGACCCAACAGGACCGTGCGCTGCAGCGAGCGGCCGAACTGGGCCAGTACGCTCCCCGTCACCAGCGCCACCGCTCCCTGCCCCGCCGCGATCGCCAAGGCCGTGACGGCGTCGCCGACGAGGGTGAAGATCAGTCCCGACCGCGTGGGGATATAGCTGAACAACCAGGTGTGCAGCCCGGCGATCACGAGTCCGGCCACGGCGGCGCACATGGTCGCCCAGATGGCGTAGTAGATCACGACTTTCATCCGGTCTCCGGTATCGGTTGCCATGGTGCGAGCCTCTCGAGGTGCCCCCAATCTGCGCCCGGCCGGGACGAGGCGCCAGCGCGGCGCCGGGTGACGTGCGACCGGTGCGTGAATCGGCGACGGGTTATGTTATTGCCTGACTCTCGCCGGGGCGCTCCCGTGCGATACAGACCGAGAATGGCCGGTTGCGCGCAACCGGTACGCAGGTCGTGAAGCGCGTCGTGAGCCTCCGCGCGACTCTGCTGCTGATGACGCTCGCGGCGGGGGTCTATGCAGGGGTCCTGCCCCTCTACCTCTTCGTGCGCGCACGCGCCGCGGCGTTGGCGCTCGGCAAGGGAACGGCCGCCCTCGTGGTCCTGCAGGACGACCTGGCGCGCCGCAACAGCGGGCTGCGCCATGCGGCGGCGCTCGTGCGACAGCTCGTCCCATCGCGCACCCGTCCGGCTCCAGGCTCCCTCGACAGCATTCGTCTCTTCATCGCGGCCGCGAGCGCCCCGGCGTCCGGGCAGTCGTACGGGACGGTTCCTGCGGCGCTGCGCGCGCCGCTGGGGCGGGCCGAAGAGGCGTTGTCCCGGGTGGCGAGCGCGCTCGCCGCAGAGCTCGCGTTGCTGGAGCGAGGCGGTGACCGGTCAGGGGACGCCCGGCGGATCCGCACGCTCGACAGCCTCACACAGATCGCCGACGAGCGAATGCTCGTCGCGGGTCAGCAGGCGCGTCGCGACCTGCTGGATCGACAACAGGCGCTCCAGCTGGCGGCGGGCGAGGTGCTGCGCGACGCGATCCTCTGGCTCGCCCTCGGCGCAGTAGGCGTGGTTCCCGCAGTCTACCTCGTGCGCCGACGCGTGTGGCGGCCGCTCGCGGAGCTCGAGGCCGGGCTCGCCCGCGTCGCCGAAGGCGACCTGACGACGGGCGTGCCGGTTCGCGGCAGCGACGAGCTGGCCAGGCTGGCGCAGCACTTCAACGAAATGACGCGGGTGCTGCGGGATCGCGCGGAGGAGCAGGGCCGCTTCGCCGCCGCCGGGGAGCTGCTCGCCGGCGTGGCCCACGAGGTCAACAACCCGCTCATGGCCATCGCGGCGCACGCGGAGAACAGCATCGCCGATCCCGCCCTTGCCGAGCCGCAACGCGCCGAGATGCTCCAGATCCTCCGTCAGGCGCGTCGCGCCGCCAAGCTGCTGCGTGGCTTGCTGCGGTTCGTGCGGGTCACGGACCAGGAGGTCACGCGCGTCAACCTGAACGACGCGGTGCGAGGCGCGATGGACCTCGTGTCCTACCGGTTCGTGCTCGACGAGATCACGGTGGGCGGGCGCTTGGATCCGGGGCTGGTCGCCGTCGAAGGCGACGCGATCAAGTTGGAGCAGGTGGTCGTGAATCTCCTGTCCAACGCGATCGATGCCCTGCGTGCGATCAGCCCCCCCCGCGAGCTCACCGTGGATACGTGGTGCGAGGGGGCCCGCGTGTCGGTCGCCGTCGAGGACAACGCGCGCGGCGTCGCCGCGGAGATGGTGCCGCGGCTGTTCCGGCCGTTCGCGACGACCAAGGCGCGCCGCGGCACGGGGCTCGGACTCTACATTTCGCGTCAGATCGCCCGAGCGGCGGGCGGCGACTTGGCGCTCGAGTCCCGTCCGGGAAAGGGGGCGCGCTTCGTGCTCTCGCTCCCCGCAGCCGCCGCTCTCCCGGTCGCCTCCCCTGCCCCCCCTGCACCCCCCGCTCCGAGCGCTGTCCGGCCGGGTGCCGTGCCGCATCCCGTCGCGTCGCTGGCGGGCCTGCACGTGCTCATCGTGGACGACGAGGAGGCCGTGCGCCGCCCGATGGCCAGGTTCCTGAGCCGCCGGGGCGCGCGGGTGGACGAGGCGCAGGACGGGGCCGAGGCGTTGGAGCGGTTGAACGGCGCGGGGGGGGAGGCCGACGTGATCGTCGCCGACCTCCGGATGCCGCGGATGGGTGGAGTGGAGCTATTCGCCACACTGGAAGACACCCGGCCGGCGCTCGCCTCGCGCGTCTTGTTTCTGTCGGGCGACATCTCGCAGCTCGCCGAGCCGGGAAACACGCCGGTGCCGCGGGAACGGGTGCTCGTGAAGCCGGTCGAGCTGGCGGAGCTGGAGCGGCGTATCCTGGAGTTCATCCGGGCGCGGGAGAGCGAGGGGGCCGGGTGAGCGTGACCGGTGCTGTAGCTGCCCGCCGGGCCGCGCGCTAAGATTTGGCATGCTGATCGTCGTCGTCTTGCTGGCAACGGTGGCGATGCGGGTCGCGATCGTCACGGTGGTGGTGTACCTGCTGCTGCCGCAAGGCAGGTTCTGCCCGCACTGCGGCGGTGAAATGACGGCGATCCGAAACCGGTTCTTCGACCGGGTCGTCTCCGCGCTGGAGCGCCGCTGGTGCGTGGAGTGTGGGTGGGACGGCATCGTGCGCCGCGTCCGCGCGGCGTCACGGCGCCGCGCCGCGCGGCGGCCCCTCATTCCTTCGTGATCAGTCGCGCGGCCCGCTCGTAGAAGAAGTAGTCCCACGCCCAGTTCATCAGCACGAACAGCTTGTTCCGGAACCCGATGAGCTGGATGATGTGCACGATCAACCAGACGACCCAGGCCGCGAATCCCTTGAACGCGACTCCGCCGAGGTAGGCGACCGCGGCGTTGCGGCCGATCGTGGCGAGCGAGCCGGGATCCTTGTAGCGGAACGCGAGCGGCGCCTCGTCGCGCAAGCGGCGCGCGATGTTCGCGACCGCCGTGTCGGCCATCTGAATAGCGACGGGTGCCATCATCGGCAGCGGGGTCCCGTCGTGCTCGAGATACGCGGCGTCCCCGATGACGTACACCTCCGGATGGCCGGGCGCCTGCAGCTCCGGCGTCACCGTCACTCTCCCCTGCCGTGCCGTCGTCAGCCCGAGCGTCGCCGTGAGCGAAACGGCCTTCGCGCCCGCGGCCCAGATGAGCGTGCGCGCGGGAATCACTTCTCCGCCCTTCAAGGTGACCCGCGCGCCGTCGAAGTCTAGGACGGCGGCGCCGAACCGGACTTCCACGTGTTTCTTGCGCCACAAGGTCTCGGCCGCGGCTTCACTCAAGCGATCCGGCATCGCGGCGAGCAGCCGGTCGGAGGCCTCGAGCAGCAGCACGCGCACGTCCTTGATGTTCAGGCGCGGGTAGTCCTTGACGAGCACCAGCCGGATCAGCTCGGACAGCGCCCCCGCCATCTCCACGCCCGTCGGGCCGCCGCCCACCACCACGAAGGTGAGCAGCGCGCGCCGGCGCTCCGCGTCGGGCTCGAGCATGGCCTGCTCGAAGCACCGCAGCACGTGGTTGCGGATCGCCACCGCGTCGACCACGCCTTTCAGGCCAAAGCCGTGGCGCACGATGCTCTCCAGGCCGAAGTAGTTCGTTTCGCCGCCCAGGGCGAGGATCAGGAAGTCGTACGGGACCGGGCCGCGGTCGGTCGCGACCTGCCGGGTCGCGAAGTCGACGCCCGTGACTTCGACCATCCGGAACTCGAAGTTCGGCTGGCGGCGCAGGATGGCGCGCACCGGCTTGGCGATCTGCTCGGGCTCGAGGCCGGCCGTGGCGACCTGATAGAGGAGCGGCTGGAAGAGGTGGTAATTGTGCCGGTCGAGCAGCACCACGTCGACCGGGGCCTTGCGGAGCGCGCGGGCGGCCCGCAGGCCGCCGAAGCCCGCGCCGACGATGACGATGGTGGGTCGCACCCGGTCGCCGCGCTACTCGAGCACCACGGCGGTGCCGTAGCAGAGCACCTCGGTCGCCGAGGCGCGCGCCGCTACCTCCGAGGCGTCGAAGCTCATCCCGATCACTGCGTTGGCGCCCAACTGCTGGGCGTGCTCGATCATCAGGTCGTACGCCGTCTGCCGCGCCTGCTCGCACATTTCCGTGTAGGCGCCGATTTGGCCGCCGATGATGCTCTTCAGGCCGCCGAGGATGCCCTGGGTGATGGTCGGCGCCCGCACGGTAAGGCCCCGCACGACGCCCTTGTACTCGCGGATGCGGCGGCCCTGCACGTCGAACGTGGTCGAGACGACAATCGGCGATCGCATGGCCATGGGGCGCTCCTGGTGGTTGGTTGACAGCTGGAGTTTACGCCGCGCCCGCACGTCGCCGCGACACCGAGTCTCGCGCGTTCACCGAGGCTACCCAGTGAGTTTCCGCCACAGCGCCGCTAGCGGATCGTAGTTCGCGTCCACCACCCGCTCCTTGAGCGGGATGATCGCGTTGTCCGTGATTGTGATCGACTCGGGACAGACCTCGGTGCAGCACTTGGTGATGTTGCAGTAGCCGATTCCCCCCGATTCGCGGAGATAGGACCGGCGGTCCTCCTCGTCGAGCGGGTGCATCTCGTACACCGCGGCGCGCACCAGAAAGGCGGGGCCCATGAACTCGGCGTGCTTTTCGTGCGCGCGCAGCACGTGACACACGTCCTGGCACAGGAAGCACTCGATGCACTTGCGGAATTCCTGGGGCCGCTCGACCTCGTACTGGTACATCCGCCAGGTGCCGTCCGGTGCGTCGGGCGCGCGCGGCTGGAAGGCGGGGATCCGCTTGTTGACCTCGTAGTTCCACGACACGTCGGTCACGAGGTCCTTGATCACGGGGAATGCTTTCATCGGCGTGACCGTGATCGTCTCGCCGGCCTCATAGTCCGACATCCGCGTCATGCACATCAGCCGCGGCTTGCCGTTGATCTCGGCGGAGCATGACCCGCATTTCCCCGCCTTGCAGTTCCAGCGGACGGCGAGGTCGGGCGCCTGCTCGGCTTGAATGGCGTGTACCGCATCCAGCACTACCATTCCCTCCGCCGCGGCGACCTGATACTCCTTCAGCTCGCCATGCTCCCGCGTGCCGCGGAACAGCCGCAAGCGGCGCTGCTCAGCCACGGTCAGCTCCCTTCTTTAATGAGCTTCATCAAGTCCGCCGGGAGCGGCGGCTGCGCCTCGCGTCGTACGATCATGCGGTCCCCTTCCTTCTTAATGACGATCTGCTCGCGTACCTGACGCTCGTCGGAGTCCGGATAATCGCTCCGGGTGTGCGCACCCCGGCTCTCGGTCCGCTCCAACGCGGCGCGCGCGGTCGCTTCCGATACAATCAGGAGGGAGCGCAGGTCGATCGCCGTGTGCCAGCCGGGATTGTACTCGCGGCTCCCGGTGATCCCCGATTTCCGAGCGCGTCCTTTCAAGTTCTCGAGCTCGGCCAGCGCGGTCTCGAGGCCGCTCTTGTCGCGGATGATCCCGGCGTTGCGCTGCATGACGGTCTGGAGCGCGGACTGCACGGCAAACGGATTCTCCCCGTTCGCGTTCTCGAAGGGCGCGAGCGCGGCGCGCATCGTCGCCTCGATCTCGGCGTCCGGAATGCCGGGGGCGCCACCGCGCTTCCCGGCGGCGTACAGCCCTGCCCGCCGTCCAAACACGAGCAGATCGCTCAGGGAATTGCCGCCGAGCCGGTTGGCGCCGTGCATCCCGCCTCCCACTTCTCCAACCGCAAAGAGCCCGGAGATTGTGGCCTCTTGTGTTTCCGCATCCACCTTGACCCCTCCCATCATGTAATGGGTCGTCGGCCCGATCTCCATGGGTTCTTTGGTAATGTCGACCTGGGCGAGCTCCTTGAACTGGTGGTACATGCTCGGGAGCTTTTGCTTGATGTAGTCGGGAGCCTGCTTCGAGGCGATGTCGAGAAAGACGCCGCCGTGGGGACTGCCTCGCCCTTCGGCGATCTCCCGGGTGATCGCCTTCGCTACCACGTCGCGCGTCAACAGCTCAGGGGGGCGGCGGTTCTTCTTCCGTTCGCCTTTCACCCAAGCGTCGGCCTCCGCCTCCGTCTCGGCGAAATCGCCCTTGAACATGTCGGGCATGTAGCGGAACATGAACCGCTCGCCGGCCGCGTTCTTGAGGACGCCGCCTTCGCCGCGCACGCCTTCGGTCACCAGAATCCCGCGCACGCTGGGCGGCCAGACCATCCCGGTGGGATGGAACTGCACGAATTCCATATCGATCAGCTCGGCGCCGGCCTCGTAGGCGAGGGCGTGCCCGTCGCCCGTGTACTCCCACGAATTGCTCGTGATCTGCCACGCTTTCCCGATGCCGCCCGTGGCCACCACAATCGCGCCGCTCTTGAACAGGACAAAACGGCCCGTTTCGCGGAAGTATCCGAGCGCCCCGGCGATCCGTCCGCCTACCGCGAACAGCCGCACAATGGTGCATTCCATGTGGACGTCGATTCCGGAGTGCACGGCTTTGTCCTGGAGGACGCGAATCATCTCCAGGCCGGTGCGGTCGCCGACGTGGGCCAAACGGCTGTAGGTATGACCTCCGAAGGGGCGCTGATTGATGCGGCCATCGGGCGTGCGATCGAACAGCGCACCCCACGCCTCGAGCTCGTTGATGCGGTCGGGGGCTTCCTGAGCGTGGATCTGGGCCATGCGCCAGTTGTTGTGCATCTTGCCGCCCCGCATCGTGTCGCGGAAATGCACGCGCCAGTTGTCTTCCCCCATCACGTTGCCGAGCGCCGCCGCGGCGCCCCCCTCGGCCATCACGGTGTGGGCTTTGCCGAGCAGCGATTTGCAGACCAGGGCGACTTTGGCTTTCTGCGCGCTCGCTTCGATGGCGGCACGCAGGCCGGCGCCGCCGGCGCCGATCACGACGACGTCGTAGTCGTGGGTCCGGATGTCGGTCACTACAGAATCCTGAGGTCGGTGATGATGCCGCTCGAGCAGAGCCGGATGTACACGTCCGTCAGGGCCACGGAGAAGAGCGAGCACCACGCCCACAGCATGTGATTCCGGTTGAGCACACTCACCGCGCGCCACAGCCGGTAACGCGCCGGCCCGCCGCGCGCGCACGAGAAGCAGTCTACGCTACCGCCCACCAGGTGCCGCAGCGAATGACAGCCGAAGGTATAGCTCGCGAGCAGGATCACGTTCACCGCCATCACCAGCGTCCCGATGCCGATGCCGAACTCGCGCGGGCCGGGCGGCATCGCGCCGTTCGCCGGCACGCCGTTCACAGGCCAACGGGTGGCGAGGAGCACGTCGTACGAGAGAATGAAGATGAACACGACCGCGGCGTACATGAAGAACCGGTGCACGTTCTGCAGGATGAAGGGGAACCTCGTCTCGCCCCGGTAACCGTGCCGCGGCTCGCCTACGGCGCACGCCACCGGGTCAAGGAAGAAGGCCCGGTAGTAGGCCTTGCGGTAGTAGTAGCACGTCAGCCGGAAGCCGAGCGGGAAGACCAGAATCAAGAACGCCGGCGACAGCGGCCACCAGGACGGTCGCAGCAACGGCGAATAGAAAGGCGAAAGGTACGGCCCCCACTCGTAGTGCGCCCCGGTCCACGCCGCCCAGGTGGCGTAGATGCCGAAGCTGCCGAGCACGAGCGCCGTGAGCGCCGGCGCTACCCACCAGGCATCGCGGCGCAGCGTCACGCCGAGGCCCTGCTCCTGGAGGTCTCGCACGGAAGGTGTCATGGGCATTCCCATTAGATTTTCACCGCCGCCATGGTCTCCTTCACTGCCTCCGCCGACTTCCGCAGGGCGGCCGCTTCTTCTGGAGTCAGCTTCACTTCGAGGATCTGCTCCAGCCCCCTCGCACCCAATTTACACGGCACGCCGCAGTACATCCCCGACAGCCCGTACTCACCCTGGAGCCACGCCGCGCACGGCAGCAGGCGTTTCTTGTCCCGCACGATGGCTTCGACCATCTGCGTGACCGCCGCCGACGGGGCGTAGTAGGCCGACCCGGTTTTCAAGAACGCCACGATCTCCGCCCCGCCGTTGCGGGTGCGGTCGACGATCTTGTCGAGCGTCGCCTTGTCCAGGAGCTGACTGACCGGGATGCCCGAGACGGTGGTATAGGAGACGAGCGGCACCATCGTGTCGCCGTGGCCGCCCAGCACCATCGCCTGGATATCCTCGACGGAGACGTCCAGCGCCTCGGCGAGGAAGGCGCGGTAGCGCGCCGTGTCGAGCACACCGGCCATGCCGATCACCCGCTCGCGCGCGAACCCTGTGACCTGCTTCGTCACCCAGCACATCACGTCGAGCGGGTTCGACACCACGACGACGATCGCCTGTGGGCAGTGCTGCTTGATCTGCTGCGAGACCTGCTTCACGATGTCGGCGTTAGTGCGGACCAGGTCGTCGCGGCTCATGCCGGGCTTGCGCGCGATCCCCGCCGTAACGACCACGAGCTCGCTCCCCGCCGCCGGGGCGTAGTCGTTGGCGCCGATCACGCGCGTGTCGAATCCTTCGATCGACGCCGACTCCCATTGGTCGAGGGCTTTGCCCTGGGGCACACCCTCGATCACGTCGACGAGGACGACGCGCCTGGCGAGCTCCTTTTCGGCCAGGCGTTGGGCGGTGGTGGCGCCGACGTTGCCGGCGCCGACGACCGTGATCTTCTCGAGCATGCGGGGATCCTGAGTTGACGAGACGGTGGTCAGCCGCCCCGGGTGTGCATCTCGCGATGTGGGTCGGCGCGCAGGGCCGCGATCGGGTACAGCGCACCGCGTGCCCGTACCGCCAGCCGCTCCTCGGCGCCACGGTCGGCGCGCTGCTGCCACGTGTCGCGCAGTAGCGCCGCGAGCTGGTCGTCGCTGGCGCCGGAGCGCAGTCGCTCCCGCAGATCCACGCCGTGCGCTGCATAGAGACACAAGAACCACGTGCCGTCGGCCGTGAGGCGGCTGCGATCGCACGCCCGACAGAACGGCGCGGTGGTCGACGCGATGATGCCGAACGTGGTCCCGTCCGCCAGGCGGAATCGCTCCGCGGGCGCGGGGGATCCCTGGTCGCCCTCAATCGGCTCGATCCGACCGTAGCGACCCGTCAACCGCTCGAGCATCTCCCGCTGCGATACGACCTGGTCCATCGACCAGCGGGTCGCGCCACCCACGTCCATGTACTCGATGAACCGGACCTCGGCACGATTCGCTCGGCCGAACTCGAGCAGGTCGGCAAGCTCGTCGTCGTTGAAGCCACGGATGACGACGCTGTTGAGCTTGAGGCGGTCGTAGCCCGCCGCGCGTGCCGCCGCGATCCCGGCCAGGACATCCCCGTGGCGCTCGCTCTTCGCGAACGTGAGCATGCGCGCGGCGCGCAACGTATCGAGGCTGACCGTGAGGCGCTTGAGTCCCGCTCGGTGCAGCGCCGCGGCGTGTTTCGCGAGCAGCAGCCCGTTCGTCGTCATCGCGAGGTCCGTGATGCGTGCGTCGCGCGCGATCAGGTCGACCAGCGTCGGCAGGTCGTGCCGCAGCAGCGGCTCCCCGCCGGTGAGCCGGATCTTGTGCACGCCCAGCCCGCCGAACACACCGACCAGGCGCGCGATCTCCTCGAACGTGAGGATCGATTCCCGCGGCAGCCAGACGTACTCGTCCTCCGGCATGCAGTAGCGGCACCGCATGTTGCAGCGGTCGGTAACCGAGATCCGCAGACTGCCGAGCGGGCGGCCGAACGTGTCGCGCAGGACGGGATCAGACATGCGTCGGAAGGTCGGACGGGCGGACTGTGGGACGGCCGGACGGATCCACCCACGTCTCGCTCCCATCGGCCCGCAGTTCCTTCTTCCACACGGCCACGCGCCGCTTCACCTCTTCGATCACGTAGCGACACGCCTCGAACGCGTGCGCCCGGTGCGGCGCCGCAGCGACGATCGCGATGCTCGCCTCGCCCACTGGGATCAGCCCCAGCCGGTGCCGCACCGCGACCCGGGCTCCCGACCAGCGCTCCCCGACCTCCGTGACGATACGACCCAGCTCTCCCTCGACCATCTCCTCGTAGGCGGAGTACTCGATCGCGGTCACGCCGTGCTCATCCGGGCCGTCGCGCACGGTCCCGAGAAACACGCACGTGCCGCCGCACTCGGGCGACGAGACGGTGGCAAGCAGCTCGTCGAGAATGATGGGGGCGCGGGTGAGGTAGCTCACGGCTCGTTTACCCGCCTGCAATCGGCGGCAGCAGCGCTACTTCATCTCCATCTGCCACGCTGGCATCGAGCTTGGCGTGATGCAAGTTGACCGCCGCGAGCGGGCGCTCGGGGATGGCGCGGGCGCCTGGAAGCTGCTCCCGGACGCGCCGCACCACGTCGCCGACTGTGGCGGGGAGCGACACGGCCACCGCGGCTTCGGCCCGCCCCACCAGCTCCGCATAGCGCGCGAAGAACCGCACCCGAATCGTACCGGACAGCGCTGGACGCTCCATGTCGCCTGAGAAGATAGCCGTCCTCACCCGCCCGTGGAACCGGTTGTGATCCCGCGCCACAGCTTCGTCTGTTTCGGCGTGGCGGCGGCCGCCGGCGTCAGGGTGAACGCCGTGCTACTGCGCTCGCGCACCTGGGTGGTGAGCGTCACGGTCTGACCGCCGCGTTGCGCGGTGATCGTGAGCGGCGCGCCCCCCTGGCCGCGGTACTGCTGTCGAAATTTCGACGCCCAGTCGCTGTCGGGCCGAGTCTCGACCTCCCCCACTCTCACGAGCTCGTCCCCAGCCGCGAGCCCTGCGGCCTCCGCGGCGCTCCCGGGGACGATGTCCCGCACCACCAGCTTCCCGTGTTCGTTCGGCTGAGCGTTGACGCCGAGGAACGGAACCGCCGTGGTCTTCCGCACGACAGCGATCGCGGCCTTCGGCAAGACGCTCTCATACGGCAGCGGCTCCCGGCCGTTGATGTAGCGCTGGTAGAAGCCGTCCGCGTCGGGCATGCCGAACTCCCGCAACAGCCCGAGCAGATCGGCGGTGCCGAAGCCCTTGTGCTTCTGGTAGAACCGGCTATACAACGCCCGCATCACGTCGTCCAGGCTGTTCTTGTTGTCCGTCGCATCACGGATCGAGACGTCGAGCAGCATCCCGGTGAGGGACCCCTTGGGATAGTAGAGCTGGGAGCTGTTGACGAAGACTTCGTTGATCCAGGTCGCCACGCTGCCGTCTTCCTCGCTCCACGGCTCCGCGGCCGACTCGACCTGCTGCATGTCCGACGCGGCGTTGCCCAAGAACTGCGCCGACGTCCACAGTCCGGAGCGGACATTGGTGAGGTCGGCGTAGTAGTCGGTCACCCCCTCCGACCACCACAACAACGGCGTGTATTGCTCGCCGTGATAGTCGTACGGCCACATCTCGGCGGGGCGGATCCGCTTGACGTTCCACAGGTGGAAATACTCGTGCGACATGAGCGGCACCATGAAGTCCCCGAAGCTGCCGGCCGCGTCCGCGAACGCGTTTTGCGGCATGATGTCGAACTGCGCCGCACTGTGCTCCAGGCCGCCGCCGAAGTTGATCGGCTCCCGGATGACGTTGAAGAACACCGTGTAGTGGTCGTACGGCGGTCCGCCCATCAGCCCGTTCTCGGTCTTCGCGATCCGCTCGACGTCGCCGCGCATGTTCCGGGCGACCGCGGCGCTGTAGGCGTCGGCCGGCCAGACGGCGAGCCGGATCCACCTTCCGTCGACCTGCACCGAGTCGAGGCTGTACTTGCCCACGAATGTTTCCGCGTCCACCAGTTCGTGATAGTCGGATGCGCTGTACGGGCCCGCGCCCGTTCCCGCCAGCGCGGTCGTCACCTGCCAGCCGGCGGGCAGGTTGAACTTGAGCTGCGCGGGCCGTTGCAGCTGCCCTTCTTCGTACAGAAACAGATTCGTGCCGAGGAACTGGCCGAACTCACCGCTGATGCGAGCGAGCGACAAGTCGACGGTATCGGCGAGGTAGTCGAATTCGACCGTCACGCGATCGCTCCGGCCGGTGGTGACGCGCCACGTGTCTTTGTCGAAGCGGTCCCAGAACAGCGCCTGGCCCGTGGGATTCTTCGCGCCGAAGTGCCGCACGTAGCGCGCGTAGTTCTGGATCTCGTACGCGCCGGGACTCCACGCCGGCAGCGACAGGTACAGCGTGTCGCGACCACGGGCGGGAAACTCGGCCTTCACGTGGAACAGCTTGGCGGCCGGGGACGGGACAGACACTTCGTAGTTGACGGTTTGCGCGGACAAGGGGACGGCGATGAGCAGGGCAACGAGCTGACGCACGTGGATGAGCTCCGCGAGTGGTGTGAGGGATCAGTACCCCGTGCAAAACAAAGCGGCCCAGACGGTTAGTCCGGGCCGCCGACTGCGGGTGAACCCTCGCGTCAGGGCGTCACCTTCTCGCTCGCCTCCGCGACCATCGCGCGCAACTCCTTGCTGGGCTTGAACACCGGGACGGGGCGCGCCGCGACTTCCACGGGGTCGCCGGTGCGCGGATTGCGGGCCATGCGGGTCTTGCGCTGCCGGATCTTGAACGTCCCAAACCCGCGTACCTCAATGTTATGCTGCTCCGCAAGCGCAGCTTTCACGGCGTCGAGAAATGAATCAACGACGCGCGCGCAGTCCTTCTTGGAAATCAGGGGACCAGCGGTGCGTGCGATCTGCGCGGTGACCTTCTCGACCAGATCGGCCTTCGTCATCCGTCCCCCTTGCAGGGCCCAAGGGCAGTCAAGACGAGGGGCCAACATACGGGCTTACCTATTGTGTGTCAAGAGCTTGGAGGAACTGCTGGAAGTGCCCCTGGGCGTCGTGCGGGCCGGGTGAGGCCTCCGGATGGTACTGCACCGCGAAGATGGGATACTCACGGTGCTTCACTCCTTCGACCGTACCGTCATTGAGGTTGAGATGGGTCACTTCAAGTGGCTTCGCGCCCGGGACGCCCCCGGTGTCGCCGCGCACCGCGAACCCGTGGTTCTGCGACGTTATAAGCACTTGTCCTGTCGCGAGATCGCGCACTGGATGGTTGCCCCCCCGATGCCCGTACGGCAGCTTCACCGTCCCACCGCCCAACGCGAGGCCGAGCAGTTGGTGGCCGAGACAGATCCCGAAGATCGGCAGCGTGCCGTCGGCTAGCTCGCGCAGCGTCGCGATCGCATAGGTGACCGCGGCCGGATCGCCGGGGCCGTTCGAGAGAAACAGACCGTCGGGCTCGAGCTCGCGCACTTGCGCCGCCGATGTGGCCGCCGGCACGACCGTCACGCGGCACCCATGCTGCAGGAACAGCCGCACGATGTTGCGCTTCATCCCGTAATCGTACGCGACGATGTGGCGGCGGGCGTCGGCCGGTCCTTCGCAGTATCGCTGCGCGATGGTCGCGTGCGTGGCGAGGTCGAGCCCGTCCATCGAGGGACTCGCGGCGAGCGCGGCGCGCACGTCGTCGCTCGGTTGCTCGCCCAGCGCGACCGCGCCGCGCATCGCGCCCTTGGAGCGAATGTGACGCGTGAGCTGGCGCGTGTCGACGTCCGCGATGATCGGCACCCGCGCCTCCGCCAACCAGTCGGCGAGCGCGCCCGTCGATCGCCAGTTGGACGGCTTGAGCGACAGCTCGCGCACCACCACACCGGCCACGCGCGGCCGGTCGGATTCGATGTCCTCGGGATTGATGCCGTAGTTGCCGATCATCGGGGCCGTCATCACCACGATCTGCCCGAGATACGACGGGTCGGTGAAGACCTCCTGGTAGCCCGACAGGTTCGTGGTGAAGACGACTTCGGCGTACGTCCGCTCGAACGGGATGGGCGCCGTTCCGGGGAACCAGGCGCCGTCTTCGAGCAGCACGTAGGCTGGGGAGGGCTCAGCGATCAGGAGGTCTCCGGCCGGACGACGGATTGGACGGCGGCGGGGCCGGTGGCGGCGCCTGCGGCGTGGATTGCAGCGGCAGCGGCGTGGGCAGCACCGGAGCCGGCGGCGGGGCGGTCGTGTCGATCACCGAGCGCGGGGCGCTGGTCTGCGCGGACATGATCGCGAGCACGAGCGACAGGAACAGAAAGGTCCCCGCCGACCACCAGGTGAGTTTGGTGAGCAGGGTCGTCGCCTGCCGCCCGCCCATGAACTGCTCGGTGCCGGCGCCGCCGCCGAGCGATGCGAGCCCGCCCCCCTGCCCCGCCTGCAGCAGGATGGCCGTCGTCAGCACCAGCGAGTCGAGGATGAGAACGCTGACCAGGAAGCCGTACATGCGCGCGGGCGGATAATAGCTACGCCGCGCCGGTTTGCACAAGCTCGGCCCAGCTCGCGGGATCGAGCGACGCACCGCCGACGAGCACGCCGTCGAGCTCCGGTTCCGCGAGCAACTCGGCGATGTTCTTGAGATTCACGCTGCCGCCGTACAGGACGCGGGCCTGCGCCACGCCGCGGGCGGCGAGCCAGCCGCGAATCTCGCGGTGCACTTGGGCGGCGTCCCGGGGCGTGGCATTCTTGCCGGTGCCGATCGCCCACACCGGCTCGTATGCCGTCGTGATTTGGCCGAGCTTGCTCGCATCCAGCCCGCCGAGCGCGCCCACGAGCTGCCGGGTCACGACGGCGAGCGTGTGCCCCGCCTCGCGCTCCGCGAGCGTTTCGCCGACGCACAATACGGGGGCGAGGCCCACCGCCAGGGCCGCGGCGACCTTCTTGCGCGTGTCTTCGTCGGTCTCGCCGAAGACGTGACGGCGCTCCGAGTGGCCCACGAGGGTCGCCCGGGCGCCGGCTTGGGCGACGAGCGGGCCGGAAACGGCGCCGGTGAAGGCCCCCTTGGGCTCCCAGTGGATGTCCTGCGCGCCCACGAGCAGGTCGGCGCGCTCGCGCGCCGCCTGCGCCGCCGCCTCCAGCGACACGGCGGGTGGGAAGAACCATACCTCGCACTGCTCGCGCGGGTGGTAGCGCGTGCGGAACGTCTTGAAGTAGGCACGCGCCTCGTCGGGCCCGATGTGCATCTTCCAGTTGGCGGCGAACCGGAGGGGGCGGCTCACGCGTCCTCGAGCGCCGCCACGCCGGGAAGCGGCTTGCCCTCCAAGAACTCGAGGGACGCGCCGCCGCCGGTCGAAACGTGGGTGAACGCGTCCTCCAGGCCGGCGACGGCGGCCGCCGAATCGCCGCCACCCACCACGGTGACGGCACCGCGTTTCCCCGCCTCGACCATGGCGTCCGCAACGCTGCGCGTGCCGGCGTCGAACGGCGGCGTCTCGAACACCCCCATGGGCCCGTTCCAGAAGATCGTCCGGGCTCCGACGATGCGGGCGCGGTAGTCGAGCCGGGTGGTCTCGTCGATGTCGAAGATGGCGAACCCGGCCGGGACGCGGTCGCTCGGGACCTCACGCCGCTCGGCGGCGCGCTCGAGGCTGGGCGCGACGACCGCGCCGCGCGGCAGGATCAGCTTCGCGCCCGCCTTGGCCAGGATGGCCTTGGCGAGGTCCTCCTTGTCGCGCTCCACCAGCGAGCCGCCCACGCCGAATCCGATGGCGAGGAAGAACGTGCTCGCCATCGCCCCGCCGATGAGGATCTGGTCCACCCGCGGCAACAGCGCTTCGATCACATCGATCTTGCCGGAGATCTTGGCGCCGCCCAGCACGGCGAGGAACGGTCGCCGCGGCTGGTCGAGCGCGTCGCCCAGGTAGCGCAGCTCCCGCTCCATCAGGAAGCCCGCGACGGCGGGTTTGAGCAGGTGCGCGACGGCTTCTGTGGAGGCGTGCGCGCGATGCGCCGAGCCGAACGCGTCGTTCACGTAGAGGTCGCCCAGCGCTGCGAACGTCGCCGCGAGCGTGGGATCGTTGGCTTCCTCGCCCGGCCAGAACCGCGTGTTTTCGATCAGGGCGACGCCGCCCCGCGGGAGCCGACGCGTGGCGGCGGCGCCCGTGTGCGGGTCGGGGATGAACTCGACGGGGGTGCCGAGCAGCCGCTCCAGGTCCCGCGTGATCAGCTGGAGTGACAGCTTGGGGTCGGGACCCTTGGGGCGACCGAGGTGCGACAGCAGCACGACCCGGGCGCCCTTGTCGCGCAGGTACTCGATCGTCGGCAGCGCGGCTTTGAGGCGGGTCTCGTCCGCGACGCGGCCGTCCTTGAGCGGCACGTTGAAGTCGACGCGCACGAGGGCGCGCCTGCCATCGAGGGCCTCGGGTGGGAGGTCTCGCAGACGGCGCTTCCTCACTTGCCGGCGATGTAGGCGAGTAGGTCGACGCAGCGCGCCGAATAGCCCATCTCGTTGTCGTACCAGGACGACACGTGGACGAGCGTTCCGTCGATCACGTTGGTGGACAGGGCATCCACCACGCTCGAATACAGGCTCCCCATGTAGTCGCTCGAGACGAGCGGCTCGTCGCTCACGTCGAGAATTCCCTTGAGACTGGAGCCGGCGGCTTCGCGGAACGCGGCGTTCACCTGCTCGACGGTGGCGGCCTTCTCCACTTCGGCCGTCAGGTCCACGAAGGAGACGTCGGGCGTCGGCACCCGCAGGGACGTGCCGTCGATCTTCCCCTTCACCTCCGGGATCACGAGGCCGGTGGCCTTGGCCGCGCCGGTGGTGGTGGGAATGATGTTCAGCGCCGCCGCGCGGGCGCGCCGCAGATCCTTGTGGGGCAGGTCCAGGATCTGTTGGTCGTTGGTGTAGCTGTGCACCGTCACCATGTAGCCGTGGCGAAAGCCCCAGTGGTCCATGACGACCTTCACCACGGGAACGAGACAGTTCGTCGTGCAGGAAGCGTTCGAGATGACGTGATGCTTCGCGGGGTCGTAGTTCCGGTGGTTCACCCCCATCACAACCGTGATGTCCTCGCCCTTGGCGGGCGCGGAGATCACCACCTTCTTGGCGCCGGCGGTGAGATGCTTGGCGGCGGCGTCGCGGTCGGTGAAGCGGCCCGTGCTCTCCAGTACGAGCTCGACGCCCAAGTCTTTCCACGGCAGCTTCTCGGGCTCCTTGATGGCCGACACCTTGATCGGCTTGCCGTTCACCACGATCGCGTCGCCCTTCGCTTCCACGCTGCCCCCGAACCGGCCGTGCACCGAGTCGTACTTGAGCAGGTGGGCGAGCGTCTTCGTGTCGGTGATGTCGTTCACCGCGACGAACTCGAGCGCCGACTGCTTCATCAGGACCGCGGCCCGCAGCACGTTGCGCCCGATCCGGCCGAACCCGTTGATGCCCACGCGAACCGCCATCGCCGCTCCTCAGGTGAAATCCGGTAGGATCGCTCGGCCGAACGTCACGCCCAACACGGTGCGGGCGCCGGCCTGCTCCAGGGCCCGCGCCGCCTCGGCGAGCGTGGCGCCGGTCGTAAAGACGTCGTCGACCAGAACCAGTGGGGAGTGCGGAATGCGGAGTGCGGAGTTTGCTGGCGCGCGTTCACTCCGCACTCCGCACTCCCCATTCCGCACGTGAAATGCCCCCGCCACATTCGCCAGCCGCGCTTCCGGTGTCAACGCCGTCTGGGTCGCCGTTTCCCGCACCCGCGTCAGCAGATCCAGCACCGGACGCCGCCAGCGCCGCGCCAGGGCGCGCGCCAGTCGCTCGCTCTGGTTATAGCCGCGCTCGCGCAGGCGTTGCCGGCCGAGCGGCACCGGCACGAGCCAGGCCGCGTCGCGCTCCGGCAACGCGATGCCCGCCACCGCCTCGGCGAGGGCGTCGGCGATGCGCGCCAGCGCCCCGTACTTGAGGGCGTGCACCGCGTCGCGCGCCCCGGCCTCGAGCCACACCGCCGACCGCACGACGCGCAATGCGCCGGGCCAGTCGGTGCACAACCGACATGGGCCGAAATGCGGCTCGGGCTGGCCGCAGCGCCCGCACCAGGGGGGCCGCACGCCCCGCCAGCGGTGGCGGCAGACGGCGCACACCACCCGACCGGAGCTGGCGTACGACAGCAGGGCGTGGCAGAGGGCGCACTCCGCCGGGAGGAGCAGCTGCTCGATCGCGTCACGCGCCGAGTGCATGGTGCACCGCGGCCCGCATGACCTCCACCGGCGCGGGGTGACCGGGGAAAAAGCGAGCGAACGCCGCCACACCCTGCTGCACCAGCATCTCGCGCCCGTCGTGCGCGGGGATCCCCGCAGCGCGGAGGGCGCGCACCCACCGGGTGCCGCCGCGACAGTACACGAGGTCGAGCGCCGCGCTGAGTCGTTCGGTACGCGCCGGGTCGAGCGGCAACGGATCGGTCTCCTTCAGGCCCAGCGGCGTGGCATTGATGGCGACCTCGGGCTCCAGCGCACCGCGGGCCGGCTGCACCCGCGCCCCGCGGCTGCGGGCCCAGTCGGCGAAGCGCTGGGCGCGCGCCGCGTCGCGCGACAGCACGTGCACGTCCGCCCGCAGCTCGGCGGCCGCGATGGCGACCGCCCGCGCGGCGCCGCCCGTGCCGACGAGCAGCCAGGAGCGGGCGCCATCGACCCCGAGCTGCTTGAGGCATGCCAGCACGCCGGGGACGTCGGTGTTGTCGCCTACCAGCTCGCCGCGTTCGGTCCAGAACGTATTGCACGCGCCCACGCGGGCGCACAGATCCGTTTTACGCGCCAGGCATCGTTCCGCCGCCTCCTTGTGCGGAACCGTGACGTTCCCCGCCGCGCCGACCACCGCCAGGGCGGCGAGCACCGGCGGGAGCGCGTCCGCAGGCGTCGGCAGCGCGACGTACACGGCGTCGAGGCCGAGGGCGCGCAGCGCGGCGTTGTGCATGATGGGGGACAGCGAGTGGGTGACCGGGTCACCGATCACGGCGAGCAGCCGCGTGCTAGCGCTGATTTCCACCGCTCGCAAACTCTTTGACGATCCGCTCCACCGCCGCGTCGATAAGGGCCTCGAGCTCGACGCAGGTGTCGCGGTAGACCTCGAGGTCGCCTCCGAACGGGTCGCTCACCTCTGCGGCGTCGCCCTCGCGCCCGGCGTACTCGCCCAGCACGAAGACGTGGCTCTCGCCGCCCAGCTCGTCGACGCGGGCGCGATGATGGCGGGCCATGGTCAGGATGAGATCCGCCTGGTCGACCAGCTCCCGCGTGAGCAGACGGGCGCGGTGCGCCGAGAGGTCGAGCCCGCGCTCCAGCCCCACGAGATACGCGCCCTCCGACACGGGCGCCCCGTCCCACGCCCCGGTCCCGGCGGACGCCACCTCCAGGCCGTCGATGCCGCGCTGCGCCAGGGCGCGCTGCAGCAGGGCGGCGGCCAACGGGCTGCGGCAGATATTGCCGGTGCAGACGAACAGGATCCGCTTCGTTTTCGTGTGCTCCATTACGGCGCCAGTCGGCCCACGGCGCGCCGCAGCTCTTCGAGGGTCAGGGCCCCTTCGCGCACCAGCCGGGGCTCGGGCTGCGTGCAGTCAACCACGGTCGAGGGAGGGGAGTTCCCCAACACTCCCCCGTCGAGCACCAGCAGCGTGCCGGCCGCGACGGCGTCCGCGAAATCGCGGATGATCGCGGCGGCCCCGGGCGCCGGCGGCTGGCCTGGCAGGTTCGCCGACGTGGACGTTATGGGCTCCCCCAGGACCTGCACCAGCTGCGCCATCCCGCGATGCGACGTCCAGCGCACGGCGATCCCTCCCTCAGGCCCGCGCAGCAGGTCGGGCAGTTGGCCGCTCCCGCCGGGAAGCACGAGCGACAGCGGCCCGGGCCAGAACGCCCGGGCCAGCGCGCTCGCCGCCGGGGTGAACGCCAGCCCCTGCGCCTCGGCCATGTCGCGGTGGCTCACCAGCAGCAGGAACGGTTTGTCCGGCCGCCGCCCCTTCAGGCGCTGCAGCGCCGCCACGTCCGCGGCGCGCGGCCGGGAGCCCACGCCGTACACTGTTTCGGTCGGGTAGGCAATCAATCCGCCCGAGCGCAGGTGGGCTATGGTGGGCTCGAGGGCCGCCTCCACCTCTGCGGCCGTGCGGAACGGAATCGGGTTCACCGCAGCTCACGCGCCAGCGCCTCGGCGATGCGGAAGTCGTCCGCCGTCGTGACCTTGAGATTGTGCGGCGTATCGGGGATCACCTCGACCGCGAACCCGGCGCGCTCGCACAGCTCCGCATCGTCGGTTGGGACGGGGTCCTGCTTCCGTACGCGGGCGTACGCTTCGTCGATCATCGCCCGCGGGAATCCCTGCGGCGTCTGCGCGCGCCAGAGACGCTCCCGCGCGACGGTTCTCGTGATACGATTCTGCTCGACGACTTCTTTGATCGTGTCGTGCAACGGCACCGCCGCCACGGCGCCCACGCCGCCGCGCGCCCGCGCGATCACGTTGTCGATCGTCTCGCGACTGACGAACGGCCGGGCGCCGTCGTGCACCAGCACGACGCTGGCACTCGACGGCAGGGCACGCAACCCCGCCCGCACCGATTGAGCCCGCGCGGCGCCGCCGGGCACGAGGCACAGGCGATCCCCCACGAGCTTCCCCAGCCACTCCGGCGGCCGCTCGGCGAAGCCGGCGGGCACCGCCACGACCACCTGGCCTACCGCGGGGTGCGACGTAAAGGGGCGGAGCGTCCGGAGCAGCATCGGTACACCGTGGATGGGACGGAACTGCTTCGGCTCACCCGGTCCGGCGCGGACGCCGGCACCCGCGGCCACGATCACTACGCCGACGTCAGGCGGCGAGGCGGTGGGCGAGCTCACCGATCCCATCCACCCCGACCACGTCGAGGTCGGCGACGCTGCCGCGCGAGCGCGCCGACAGGAAGACGCGCCGGAATCCCTGGCGGGCCGCTTCTGCGAGGCGCCGCTCCACGCCCGCCACCGGCCGGACCTCCCCGCCCAGCCCTACCTCGCCCAGAAATAGCGCATCTGCCGGCAACGCCCGGTCCCGCACGCTCGACAGCAGCGCGGCGGTCACGGCCAGGTCGCTGGACGGCTCGAGCAGCCGCACGCCGCCGGTCACGTTGACGAACACGTCCAACGCAGCGAACGGCACGCCGCCGCGGCGCTCGAGCACCGCGAGCAGGACGGCGAGCCGGCGGTGATCGAGTCCCGTCGCCACGCGCTGCGGCGTGCCGAACCCGGTCTTCGCGGCGAGCGCCTGGATCTCGACCAGCATGGGCCGCGTCCCCTCCATCAACGCGGTGACGGCGGAGCCGGAGACGCCGGTCGCCCGACCCGCGAGGAAGGTCGCGGCCGGGTCGGCCACCGGCTCGAGTCCCGCGCCGGTCATCTCGAACACGCCGATCTCGTCCACGGAGCCGAAGCGGTTCTTCGCCGCCCGCAGGATGCGGTGATCGAGCGAGCTCTCCCCCTCGAAGTACAACACCGTGTCGACGATGTGCTCGAGCGTCTTGGGACCGGCGATGCCGCCGCCCTTGGTGACGTGGCCCACCAGGAACACGGCGGGTCCCGCCTCCTTGGCGAACCGCATCAGCCGCGCGGCGCAGTCGCGCACCTGGCCCACGTTCCCAGGCGCGCCTTCCAGGTCCTCGGTGTACGTCGTCTGGATCGAGTCGACGAACACGACTCGGCTGCCGAGCGCCTGCGCATGATGCAGCACCGCCTCGAGCCGCGTCTCACCCAGCACGTGCACTCGGCCGGCGTCGACCATGAGGCGGTCGGCGCGGAGCCGCACCTGGTCGGGTGACTCCTCGCCCGAAACGTACAGCGTGGCAATCCCGGCCTGCTCGAGCCGGGCGGCGCACTGCAGCAACAGGGTGGATTTGCCGATCCCGGGCTCGCCGCCCACAAGGGTGACCGATCCGGGGACGATGCCCCCGCCGAGCACGTAGTCGAACTCGGTCATGCCGGTGCGCCAGCGCTCTGGGCGGACGGTTGGAAGGTTGGAAAGTTGGACGGGGGTGGCGTCCGTTTCTTGGGCCTTCCAACCTTTCGACATTCCAACCTTCCGCCCGACTACTTCTTCTACCAGCGTATTCCACGCCCCGCACGCCTCGCAGCGTCCGCCCCATTTCGGCTGTTCCGCGCCGCAGTCGGTGCAGCGGAACACCGAGCGGGCTTTACCCACGACTGGCCTCGGTGGGTGCCTCGCGCGACGTGTAGTTGTCGAAGCGGGTGTACTCCTTCTTGAAGACCAGCTTCACGGTGCCGGTGGGGCCGTTGCGCTGCTTGCCCACGCTGAGCTCCGCCAGCCCCTCGATGCTCTCGTTGGTCTTGGGGTCCACCGGGCCGTCGTAGAACTCCTGCCGAAAGATGAAGCAGACGACGTCGGCGTCCTGCTCGATGGCGCCCGATTCGCGCAGGTCCGACAGCTGAGGTCGCCGATGCTCGCCGCCGCGCTGCTCCGGCGCGCGGGACAGCTGCGACAGGGCGAGCACCGGCACGTCCAGCTCCTTCGCCAGCGCCTTGAGCGAGCGGGAAATGAACGAGATCTCCTGCTGGCGGCTCTCCGAGTCGGTGGGGCCCTGCATCATCTGCAGGTAGTCGACCACGACCATGCCGATGTCGTGCTCCGCCTTGAGCCGCCGCGCCTTGGAGCGCATCGCGAGGGGGGTGAGCATGGCGGAGTCGTCGATCCAAATCGGCGCCGTGCCGAGCAGGCCGGCCGCGCGGGCGAGCTTGGGGTAGTCGTCGTCGCGCAGCTGGCCGCGGCGCAGCCGTTGCGCGTCGACCAGGCCCTCTGAGCACAGCAGCCGCTGGACGAGCTGCTCCTTCGACATCTCGAGCGAAAAGATGGCCACCGGAACGTTGTGCTCGATCGCGGCGTGCTGCACCACGTTGAGCGCCAGCGCCGTTTTCCCCATCGACGGCCGCGCGGCGAGGATGATGAGATCCCCGCGCTGGAACCCGGCGGTGAGGCGGTCCAGGTCGGTGAAGCCGCTCGCCACGCCCGTGAGCGCTCCCTGCGTCGTGTGGAGCTGCTCGATCCGCTCCATCGTGGGCCAGATCAGCTCCTTCAGCCGGATGAACTCCTCGGCGCGCTTGAGCTGGGCCACCTGGAAGACGCGATGCTCGGCGTTGTCGAGCAGCTCCGCCGAGGTCGTGCGCCCGTCGTACGCGTCCTGGATGATCGCGGTCGCCGCCTCGATCAGGCGGCGCAGCACCGCCTTGTCGCGGACGATCCGTGCGTGGTAGTCGATGTTCGCCGCGGTCGGCACGACATCGATCAGTGCGCCGATGTACTCCATCCCGCCGGCGCGATCCAGGTCCCCGCGGCGCACCAGCTCGTCGCGCAGGGTGACCGGGTCGATCACGTCGCCGCGCTCGGTCAGGGCGATCATGGAGCGGAACAACAGCCGATGGCCCTCGCGATAGAACGTCGTATCGTCGAGAACTTCGGCGGCCTTGAGGGCGGCATCCTGGTCGAGCAGCATGGCGCCGAGCACCGCCTGCTCCGCTTCGTTGCTCCAGGGAACTTGGCGGCCGGCGAACTCGCGCTCAGGCGAGGAGACGGCGGGCGATGCGGACGTCATCCCAGGTCGGTTTCTTCCAATTGGGGTTCCGGAGCAGGGCGGCCGGATGGTACGTAACGATAACCGGGACGCCCCGAAACCGGTGGATCTGGTTGCGGAGCGCGCCCAGCGATTGCTTGGTATTGAGCAGCGTCTGCGCCGCGGTGCCGCCCATCGCCAGGATCACCTGCGGCTTCAGAACGTCGATCTGGCGGAACAGGTAGGGGACGCACGCCGCGATCTCGTCGTACTGCGGCACGCGGTTCTCGGGCGGCCGGCACTTCACCACGTTGCAGATGAACACCTGCTCGCGCCGCAGCTCGATCGCGGCCAGGATCTTGGTGAGGAGCTCGCCGGCCGGTCCCACGAACGGCCGCCCCGTTGCGTCTTCCACCCGGCCGGGGCCTTCGCCCACCACCACGAGACGCGCGTCGCGCGGTCCCTCGCCCGGCACGGTGTGCCGGCGCCCTTCGCACAGCCGGCACTTGGTGCAGGCGGCCACCAGCGTGGCCACGGCGTCGAGCGAGGCCGCCTGGTGCAGCGGATCGGCGCTGAACAGGTCGCCGCCGGGGGGGTCGTAGGAGAGGCCGGCAGGGGGAAGGTCGGACCCCTTGTGCGCGAGTCCAGTTTCGGATTTCCCCGGGCGCGAGCCCGGGGTGGGACCATCCGTCAAAATGATCGGGTCCCCCCCCAGCAGCCGCTGCTGTTCCAGGAATTCGCGCGCCAGTGCCCGCCCGTCGCTCACGTCAGAGCCTGTTCCACCGCGTCGAGGATCTTTTCCGCCACGTCGCGCTTGGTGAGGAGCGGGAGCTCGATCGGCTCCCCGCCCTTCCCGATGATCGTCACGCGATTCGTGGCAACTTCGAACCCCGCGCCGGGCTCGAGCGCGTCGTTCAAGATGACGAAATCCAGGGCTTTATCTTGCAGTTTCTTCCGCGCCCGCGCAACGCCGTCGCCTCCCGCCTCGAGGGCGAAGCCCACCACGACGCAGGGCCGCGGCCGCTCCAGCGTCGCGAGGATGTCGGGCGTCGGTTCGAGCTCGAGCGTGAGCGTGCCGCTGCCGCGCGACCGCTTGGTCGGGGAGGCGGTCGTGGGGCGGTAGTCAGCGGGCGCGGCCGCCATGATGAGGACGTCCGCCTGCTTCACCAGCGCCCCCACTGCGCGTTGCATCTCGGCGGTGGTTTCGACGCGGTGCGTCGTGACGCCGAGCGGTAGCGGCAGCTCCGTGGGCCCGGCCACGAGCACCACGTCGGCGCCGCGCGCATACGCCGCCGCGGCGAGGGCATAACCCATCCGGCCGCTGGATGGGTTGGTGATGACGCGCACCGGATCGAGATGCTCTCGCGTCGGCCCGGCCGTGACCACGACGGTTTTCCCCGTGAGACGGCCCCCGGTCACGAGCAACCGGGCCGCCGCAGCTTGGATGGCTTCCGGCTCGCTCATGCGCCCCGGGCGATCGCTCGGGCCCTCGGCGAGCGCTCCGGTGTCCGGGCCGATGAAGTGCCAGCCGCGCGCCGCCAGGGTCTTCAGGTTGGCGAGCGTCGCTGGGTGCGCGTACATCGCGTCGTTCATGGCGGGCGCGGCGAGCACGGGGCCGCGCCGCGCCAGCAACAGCGCCGTCAGCAGGTCGTCCGCCATTCCCAGCGCGGCGCGGGCGAGCAGGTGCGCGGTCGCCGGGGCGAGGATCGCGAGGTCGGGCTGCTTGGCGAGCCCGATGTGCGCGAGCGCCCGGTCCCGCTCCCACAAGGAGGTCAGGACCGGGCGCCCGGTGAGCGTCTCGAAGGTGACCGGCCGCACGAACTCGGCGGCGGACGCCGTCAGCACCACGTCCACCACCGCCCCGTCCTCGGTCAGCCGCCGGGCGAGCGTGCAGCTCTTGTAGCACGCGATCCCGCCCGACACGCCGAGGACGACGTGCCGGCCGGCGAACGGCATCAGCTCTCTTGCCGCCGCCGCCGGACCAGCCGGTACTTGAGCCGCGCCCGCACCAGCTCGTCCAGGGCGCGCGTGGTGAGCTTCTGCTCCAGGTCGACCGACCGGTCGCGCGGGAACTCGTTCACGAAGCGCGCGAACTTGGCGGCGACCAGCACGCCCAAGTACTTGTTCTGGGTTTGCGTGGCGACTTCGCTGGGGGTCACAATGCGCATCACGTGCTCCTTCTGGCAGATGGTCTCAGTTGCCCGGCTTCCTGCTCCAGCTCTCGCACGAAGTCTGCGAGCCGTGCGGCCATGTCCGGGACGGGCCGCCCCGCTTCGCGCGCGTCCGCCCACTCGATGACCCGGTTCACGGCCGTGTCCAGGTCGTCGTTCACGAGAATGTGGTCGAACACGCGGCGTACCGGAACATCCGCCCGCGCCGTCTCGACCTCTCGCACCGCGATCGCCAGCCGTTCGCGCAGCTCCTGCTCCGACTCGGTGCGCCGCTTGCGGAGCCGCTCGATCAAGACGCGCGGCGACGGCGGGATGACGAAGATGCTCACCGACGCCGGGCGCGGGTACACCGTGCGCACCTGCTGCGCACCCTTCACTTCGATGTCCAGTACGACGTGCTTACCGCCGGCCAGAACCCGCGCCACCTCCGCCTGCAGCGTGCCGTACAGCTCTCCCGCGTACTCGGCCCACTCCAGAAAGTCCCCTGCCCGCACGCGGCGCTGGAACTCCTCGCGCGTGAGGAAATAATAGTCTTCCCCGTCGCGCTCTCCGGTACGCGGCTTCCGCGTCGTCGCGGACACCGAGTACCCGAAGATCGTCGGGAGGCGGCGGCGCAGCTCGTTGGCGATGGTCGTTTTGCCGCCGCCCGAAGGGGCGGCGAGCACCACGACCCGCGGCGTCACTCCAGGTTCTCGAGCTGCTCTCGAAACTTCTCGAGCTCGCCTTTCATCGCGATCACCGTCTGGGTCATGGTCGCGTCGTTGGCCTTGGACCCGAGGGTGTTCACCTCGCGCAGCAGCTCCTGCGCGAGGAAACCGAGCTGCTTGCCGACCGCCCCTTCCCCGCCGAGCGCCTCTCGGCACGCGGCGAGATGGGTACGCAAGCGGACCAGTTCCTCGGTGATGTCCACCCGATCCGCCAGTAGCGCGATTTCCACCGCGAGCCGCTGCTCGTCCACCGGCACGCCGGCCGCGAGCTCCGCCACCGCCTGCTTGAGGCGGGCCAGCTCGGCCGCGAGCCGCGCCGGTGCCCGCTGCGCGACCGCGGCCGCGCCCGCCTCCAGGGCCGCGAGCCGCGCGGTCAGGTCCGTCGCCAGGGCCCGCCCCTCGCGCGCCCGCATCGCGAGGACCTCCTGCGCCGCCTGGGCCACGATCGGCTCCACCTCGCTCCACGCCGCCGCGACGGCGCCGTCGGTGTGGGTGCTCAGCACGTCCGGCTGCCGGGCCACGAACCCGAGGTCGATCTCGCCCTTGAGCTTGAGCTTCTTCTTGAGCTCATGCGCCGCCGCCACCACCTGGCGGGCCCGCGCGAGGTCCACGGCTACGGCACCATCGGTGGGCGGTGGCTCGACCCACCGGGCCGTCACCACGACGTGGCCGCGCTCCAGCAGCTGGCGCAGCCGCTCGCGGAGCTGGCCCTCGACGCCGCCGAGCTCGAACACCAGCTTGAGCTGGGGATTGTAATAGCGATGGTTCACGGTGCGGATCTCGACCCGCAGCCGCCCGCCGAGCACCGTCCCGTCGGCCGAGCCGAATCCCGTCATGCTTCGCGGCACAGACTATAAGCATAGTCTGGAAAACAACTTACGTCAACTCGCGCCGCTCAGTTCGTGAACAACCAGCGCACGCCGTAGAACTGGTAGCGGCGCGGATAGTCGAGACCGGGCACGTAGCTCCCCCGCATGCCGTTCATGTTGCGCTGGATCCAGAAGATGGTGACGCCCGCGATCCGCACCTCGACGTTGGCTTCCATGAACGTGGCCCCAGAAAGCGCCAGCACGTTCCCGCTGGTGTCGAGGCCTGCGGTCCCGCGGCTCCACGACTCCATCGCGATCTCGCCGCGGAGCGCGAAGATCCCGCTCTTGTAGACGCGCCAGAACTTGGAGTAGAAGGTGGCGGAGACGCGGGCGTGATACGGCGGCTCGAAGTCGTTGCCGCCCGCCACGTAGGGATCGAAATACCAGCCGGCCAGGTGGAGTCCGGGGAGGGGCTCGAGCGCGGCATGCACGGTGAGATACCGGGTCGCCTGGGTCGGGCCGAGACCGCCCAGCGGTCGGAGGCCCGTGGGACGTCCGAGCGGCACGAAGGAGTCGCGCCGCGCCAGGCCGACCTCGACCGAGACGCGGTGCCGGTCCCAACGGAGGGCGCCTGAGACGTCCGTCGTTCGCTGCGCGGTGTCGGACGCGAGCGCGGGGGCCTCGAGGTCGTTCGCCCACGCGATGTCGCCGCGCGCAGTCAACCCGAGCGGCAACGCGAGGCCGGCTGCGAGATGGAGCCGCTCGCCGCTCCGCGAGTTGCCGTAGCGCGCGCGCCGCGCGTCGGCGGCGAGCGTGAGCGGCCGCAGCGGGATCCATGCGGCGGACCCTTCGACCTGCCACGGCCGATCCTCGTCCTGAGACCGGAACGTCACCCGGACGTGCCCGTGCCCCCAGCTCGAGCCCAGCGCTAGTGCGCCTTGGGACAGCGAGCGCCCGAGCGCCGCCGTGTCGGCGGACACGGTCGTCGTGACGAAGGCGAGGTCGACGCGCGGTCCCAGGCCGTCCTCGCGCGCTGCGGCGAACAATCGAAAGATCCCGTCGCGGCGCTTGTATTCGAAGTGATCGACGAGGCCCGCTGGGTCCGAGGGGCTGCGTTTCCAGGCCGAGCTCGCGATCTGATAGGACACGCCGACTCGCGGCGTCGGGAGGTACTCGGCGTTGAGCCACAGGTCCACGCTGTTGAAGGCGGTGCTCGAGCTGCCGCCCACGCCGTCGTTGTTGTTGTAGTCGGCGACGAGCGACAGGCCGAGCCCCGAGCGCCAGCGCCGCTCGTACGACCCGCGATAATTTGCCGTCCTCGCCTGCCCCGTGGCGATCCGCACCTGCGAGGCCGTTGCGGTCGACTGCTGTCGCGCGGTGACGAGATAGACGCGCAGTGTAGCCGGAAGGACCAGGACGTCGACGCGCTCGAGCGGCGCCAACGAGATCCTCCCGAGATCGAGGTAGACCGAGTCGCGCCCGAGCGGCAGGTAGGGGACACCGTCCCAGTACACCTCGACGCCGGCGGGGCCGCGCCCGCCGTACAGCACGATTTCCGCCTGTCCGTAGATCCCGCCCCGCGCGACGTACACCCCGGGGACGTGGCCGAGCAGATCGGCGAGGGTCTGCGCGTTCGATAACGCGAACGAGTCGGCGGAAAAGGAGTAGCGCGTGCCGCGCGGCGTCGGCCCCTCGGGGCGCGCCGCCGCGAACGCGGGGAGGTAGGCGGGAGTGGTGTCGGGTCGGGCGATCGAGTCGCGCCGCGCGGTCGTGTCGCGCCGCGCCGTCGTATCGCGCGCCGTCGTGTCAACCTGGGCGGCGACGCCTCCTGCGAGCGCGAGCAGCGCGGCCGCGCCGAGGAGCCCGCGGGTCACGCCCCCGCGCGCTTGAGGATGAATTCGGTGAAGAGGCGGACCCCGACGGCCGTCGGGCCCTTGGTTTGATGGGGCGGCTCGGCATCGGTGTACGCGGTACCGGCGATATCGAGATGCACCCAGGGGAACCCGTCGACGAACTCACGCAAGAACCACCCGCCGGCGATCGTGCCGGCGCCGCGGCCGCCCGAGTTCTTGACGTCCGCGATGTCGGACTTGAGGAGCTCGCGATACTCGTCCCACAGCGGCAGCGGCCAGCAGCGCTCGCCCGCCCGTTCCCCGGCCTCCCGCACCTCGGCGAGCAGGGCCTCGTCATTGCCCATTACACCGATCGCCACATGGCCCAGCGCCACGACCACGGCGCCGGTGAGCGTCGCCGCGTCCAGCACCGCGGCGGGCTTGAACCGTCGCACGTAGGACAACGCGTCGCACAGGATGAGCCGGCCCTCGGCGTCGGTATTGATGACCTCGATCGTCTTGCCGAGGTGGCTCTTGATCACGTCGCCGGGCTTGACCGCCGTGCCCGACGGCAGGTTTTCGGTGGACGGGATCAAGCCGATGACGTTGATCTTGGGGCTCAAGCGGCCGAGCGTCTCAAACGTTCCGAGCACCGCGGCCGCGCCCGACATGTCGAACTTCATGTCTTCCATGTTCTGTGCCGGCTTGATCGAAATGCCGCCCGAATCGAACGTGACGCCCTTGCCGATGAGTGCCAGGGCCGCCCCGTCAGTGGCCCGGTACTCGAGCACGATGAACCGCGGCTCCTGCACGCTGCCCTGGGCCACGGCGAGCAGCGCGGCCAGGCCTTCCTTTTGTAGCGCGGCGCGGTCCAGCACCGTGAGGCCGAATCCATAAGCCGTGGCAAGCTGCTGTGCGCGGTCGGCGAGGTAGCTCGGTGTGCAGACGTTCCCGGGCTGCATCTGCAGGTAGCGCGCGAGCCGGTGGCCCGCCGCGATGCCGTCGCCGACCTTCTGGCCGGCGGCAACCTGGGTGGCCTCCTTTGGGTCACACACGATGGCCACCGTCTCCACGTCCGGTTTGGGATCGTCCGGAGCGGCCTTGAGCTCGGTGAACGTCCACGCGCCCTGCCCGGCGCCCTCCACGATCACCTGACCGAGGTCCTTGGCCGCGAGGTTGTTGCGCGCCTCCGGGGCGACCGCAAACGCGAGCTGCGTCGCGCCGAGCGCCCGCGCGCGCTTCGCCGCCACCGCGGCGGCCCGCCGGATGCTCGAGCGCGTCACCTCGCCGCTCTTCCCGACGCCCACCAGCAGGATGCGCTGGGCCTTGCCGCCGCTCGGGTAGAGCAGCAGCGAGTCGTCCCGCTTCCCCTTGAAGTCTCCGCTCGCGATGGCGCGGGCCAGCCCTCCGCCGGCTGCGCGGTCGAGCTCGGCGAGAGAGGCGGGTAGAGCCGGGCCCTGCGCCAGCGCCACCGCAAGCAAGGGAGTCTCGACCTGGGCGAGCGGCGCCGTGGCGAGCGTGCTGGTGATCTCAGACATGGTCGATTATGCACTCGGCGAACTGCGAGGTCGAGACTTCGGTGGCGCCCGGCATCTGGCGCGCCAGGTCGTACGTGACGCGCCGCGCCGCGATCGCGCCCGAGAGCCCGCGGATGATCGCGTCCGCCGAGTCGCTCCACCCGAGCTCCTCGAACATCATGGCGCCCGAGAGCAGCACCGCCCCGGGATTCACCTTGTCGAGGCCGGCGTACTTGGGGGCGGTGCCGTGCGTCGCTTCGAACACGGCGAATCCGTCGCCGACGTTGCCGCCGGGCGCCATGCCGAGGCCGCCGATTTGCGCGACGCAGGCGTCGGACAGGTAGTCGCCGTTCAAATTCGGCGTGGCAATCACCGAGTACTCCTCGGGGCGGAGCAACACCTGCTGGAACATCGAATCGGCGATGCGATCCTTGATCACCACCCTTCCCGCTGCCCCCTTCCCCTTTGTCGTCTCTGCTTCGGAGACCGTCTTGTCGCCGAACCGCTCCTTCGCGACCTCGTAGCCCCACTCGCGGAACGCCCCTTCGGTGAACTTCATGATGTTGCCTTTGTGCACGAGGGTGACCGAGGGGCGGCGCGCCTTGATCGCGTACTCGATCGCCTTGACGACGAGGCGCTGGCTGCCGAACCGGGACATCGGCTTAATGCCCAGGGCACTCCCTTCGCGGATCTTGGCGCCGAATTGGTCGCGCAGAAACACGAGCAGCCGGGTCGCCTCGGGGCTTCCGGCGGCGTACTCGACCCCGGTGTACACGTCTTCGGTGTTCTCGCGATAGACGACGACGTCGAGCTTCTCGGGTTCCCGCATCGGGCTCGGCACCCCGGCGAAGTAGCGCACCGGCCGGATACAGGCGTACAGATCGAGCAGCTGGCGCAGGGCCACATTGAGCGAGCGGATGCCGCCGCCCACCGGGGTCGTGAGCGGACCCTTGATGGCGACGCGGTAGCGGCGGATGTTTTCGAGCGTCTCCTCGGGGAGCCAGTTGCCCGTCTGCTGGAACGCCTTCTCCCCCGCGAGCACCTCCAGCCACTCCACCCGGCGCTTGCCCCTGGAGACTTTCTCGACCACGGCGTCGAACACGCGGCGCGATGCGCGCCAGATGTCGGGCCCGGTGCCGTCGCCCTCGATGAATGGGATCACGGGCCGGTCGGGCACCACCCAACGGCCATCGCGAAAGTCGATGCGGTCCCCCATAGAGGCTCCAGTCTACACGGCCCAGCCGGGGTTGCGCCAGCCGAACGCACGCACGTAGACTTGCAACTCATGCGTCGCGCCGCCGCTCTCTCGCTCTACGCCTTCGCCGCCGCCTGCTGGCTCGCGGGCGGCCCGGGCGGCGTGACGCTCGACGCGATGCTCGCCTGCCGCCACCAGACGCATCACACCCACGGTGGCCACGCGGGCACGCCGCCGGACGGTCCATGTTTTTGCAGCGAGATGACCAGCGGCTCGGATGTAGCGGTCTCGGTCGCTGTACCGGCGCCGCTCGCGACGCACCTGGTCGTCACGGTTGCGCGTCGCGTCGCCGCCCACCCTTCCCCCTTCCCCCTTCCCCGTTCCCCGTCCTTCGCTCCCGAATCCCCTCCGCCGAACGCGCTCGCCTGACCTGATCCCGCAGCGTCTCACACAATTGAGAGGAGGATCATCATGCGCAGCGCGCTGTGCAGCGCTCTGCTTTGCGGCGTGGCGTTCGGGGCCGCGGCGCAGGAGCGGGTAGTCACATTCGAAGAGACGCCGCCCGTGACCGTCACGGGGTTCGCCGTGGGCCGGGCGGACTACGATCGCCTTGTCCGCACCAACAGCTTCACGGCCGGGAAGATCGGGGTGAGTCTGTTCAAGCCCGCCGGCGACGCGTACCTGTTCGCGCAGTTGACCACGGCGCTGGACGGCGGCGGCGAGGCCGCCACGGAGATCGATAACCTGCTGGTGAGCTGGACGCCGCGGACGGCGAATCAGTGGACCGTGGCGTTCGGCCGCTTCGACTCACCCATCGGCTTCGAGCGTGATGACGAGCCGCTCAACCTCATCCCGACGAATTCGTTCAACTTCACCTTCGCGCGGCCCGGCAAGCTCACCGGGGTGCAGGTGCATTACACCGCGTCGCCGCGGCTCGATGTGTGGGGCATCGCGGCGAACGGCTGGGACGTGGGGGTGGACAACAATCGCGGCAAGACCGCCTTGGCGCGTGCCCAATTCATTCCGATACCCTGGGTCACCGTGGGACTCACAGGCGTCTACGGCCCCGAGCACGCCTCCACCGACGCGCAACAACGCTCCCTGCTCTCGGGCGACCTCACCATCGACCGCGGGCGGGTGATTCTGGGCGCCGAGCTGAACCTTGGCCGGGAGCGTACCGGCGGAAGCGGCGACGTGACGTGGCGGGGCGCCGCCGGCACGGTGTTTGTCCGCCTGGCGCGCAACCTAGGTGTGACTGCGCGGTACGATCAAATGGAAGACACCGACGGCCTGCTCACCGGCACGCCGCAAATCCTGCGCTCCGTGACCGTCGGCCCGATGTGGTACTTCAGTAGCGCGCGCGAAGGAATCTTCAGCAACATCGAGCACACGCGCTTCCACCTCCCGCAAATCGCGCTGCGCGCCGCGGTTCGGGCCGATTGGTCGTCCCAGCCGTTCTTCGCGGACGCGGGCGGTGCGCTGCAGGGCTCGAATACCACGGGCGTCCTCGAGCTCGTGTACGTCTTCTAGGCGGAGGGACCCTATGTCGTACGACCTGCGACGCGCCGACGCCCGCATCAAGTGGCTCGTCACCTGCCTGCTCGCGACGCTCGGCCTGTCCTACGTGTTCGGCGCGTTGATGGTCTCGTTGTACGCGGGCTTCACGCCCGAGCGGGTGGCCGCCACCTACGCCGGTCCCGAAATGACGATGCCAATGCCGCCCGAGACCACGATGGTCGTGACGCGTCCCATGTCCATGACTGATTTCGCCCGGCCCGAGACCCATGCGGTGGACACGAACCTGTTGATTCAGGACACGCACGTACACGTCCCGATGTACGGGGTGATCGCGGCCGCCCTGGCGCTCGTGGTCGCGGGGTTGTCGCTCCAGCGGGCGTGGGCGCTCGGCCTCATTACCGTGCTCTTCGCGGCGCCCTGGCTCGACTTTGCCGGCATGTGGCTCACCAAGTTCGCGTCACCCCATTTCGCGATCGCGACGCTGGTGGGTGGCTGGGCCATGGGCGCGGGCTACACCGTCGTAACGGCGCTGGCCGTGAAACAGATGTGGTTTCCCACAAAAGGAGTTGACCGATGAAGCAGTTGATCCTCACCGCCGCGCTCGCAGCCGTCCTGCACATCACCCCAGCCGTGGTGCTCGTCAAACGCCCGGACGCCGTGCAGGCGCTGCTCCCCGGGGCCGATGCCTACCTCGCGCGTGAGGTGCACTTGAGCAACCTCGACGCTCACCGGCTCCACCAGGTCGTGGACTGGAGCCCGGAAGACGGCGTGCTGACGCTGTACACCGGCAAGGCGGGGGCGACCGCCGTCGGCGCGCTCGAGTTCGTGCGCGTGGACACGCCGCACGGGCCGATCGAGGTGGCGGTCGGGTTTACGCCGCAGGGCACGGTGCGCGGCGTGATCGTGACGAAGGCGACGGTCGAGATGAAGCCGTGGGTGCTCGAAGCCGTCGCCGCCGGCCTCACCAACCACTACCGGGAGCTCAAGCCCGGGGAGGTGCCGCGCGGCGCCGCCGCGCTCGCCGGTCATACCGGCAGCCTCGCCGAATACATCGCGGGAGAGGTGGATAAGGGAGTGGCCCGGGCGCTCGCGGCCTACGGGACCTTCTACCGGACGGCGAAGACGTGAACATTGCCGCTCGCCGGGGCGTACACATACTGATGATGAGACGCGTCTACCTCGGCATCGCCCTCGTCGCCGCCGGCACCGCCGCGTGCCCCGGTCCCGAGCTGCTCGGCAACCGCGGCATCGCGATCGGCCACACCGGCGGCGCGACGAGCGACGTGCTGGCCTTCAGGGTCCGGCCCAGCAGCGTCACCGCGGGGAACGTGATCACGCCGGCGTTACAGGTTCAGCTACAGGACACGCTGGGCAATGTGGACACGAGCTTCACCGCCAGCGTGACCCTTGCGATCGGCACCAATCCATCCGGCGGGAGGCTCTCCGGCACCACGTCCGTGGCGCCGGTCAACGGCGTCGCATTGTTCGGGGATCTGAGCATCGACAAGGCCGGGACGGGCTACACGCTGACCGCGTCGGCGCCGGGAGCGACGGGCGCGAGCAGCGCCTCATTCGACGTCATCGCGGCCACAGGGAGCGCCCCCGCGCGATAGCGGGGCGCGATTCCACGGGTCCTACGCGCTGGCGAGGTAGGGCTCGTTCCAGGCGATCTCGAACAATCCGTTGCAGCGGTGGCACCGCATGCTCGGCACCTGGCCTTCCAGTCGCGCGCGGTCCCGGCAGTTCGGACACACCGCGTAGCGGGGGCCCCACGTTGCGGGGAAGCGCGGCGCATTCTTGGGCGCCGGCACCACCGTCCAGCGCTGCGCCGCCGTGGGCGAGAGCTGCAGCTCCCCACGGGGAAGGGAGATCGGCTTCCCCTTCACGTCCAGCGTTGCCTCGCTCGACGTGAGCTTGAGGATACGGTACCACGCGCCGCGGCGCAGCGGCGTCTCCACGTTTTCCTTGAGGCGGGCCCACTGAAACGCTGGCATCGTGCTGCCTCGGGCTCTCTAGAGGGCATAAGATAGCTTGGCGAAGCTACGTTAGGCGGGCAACCCCTGCGGACGCGGTGGCCTGGCTCACGCTGAGGGCGGCGCCGGACGTGCAGCGGGTGCCGTCAGGTGCCCGAGGAGAGAGTCGAACTCTCACGGGGTTTCCCCCGGGGGATTTTGAGTCCCCTGCGTCTGCCATTCCGCCACTCGGGCGCGTTTTTGCCCGGACTAACTTAGCCGCGGGCGCGGCTCAACGGCACCCTCACGGCTGCCCCTCTGCCACGGTGGATAGTTGCCTTGCAGTGGCTACAACAGATGAACGGAGCCGTGGTGCCGCGCGTCACAGTGCGGGAGCGTCAGACGCGCCATCATGTGTCGCCCGGCCCACGAGGCTCCGGGGGCGCCCTACGCCGACACTCGCCTCTTCGTCCCTCGGGAGGGCGTCATGCTGAATTTGGAACAATGGGCCAGAGTCCGGGCTCGAACGAATTGCCAGCTGCGCCGCGGCGCCTGGTATCGCGTCGTGGAGCTCGCGCCGCTCGATGTCGTCCTCGAAGTCAACCGGCGGCCGCTGCGCGTGCCGCGGCCCTTCGTCCAGGTCATCCCGATCCGTCCCCGCCTCTGGTCGGTCGTGGCGCGACTGCGGAACGCCGCCGCCCCCCCGCAGGACTGGGGGCCGCGCTACGGCGTCTGTCCCCGTTGTGCCAGCCGCGCGCCGCTCTCCGAGCGATCCATCAGCATGCGCTGTCCGGCGTGCGACGTGGTGTCCGTAATCGGCTGGTCCGACTCGCATTGGCGGGTATTCGAGATACTCTCGGCGACGCCCGCCGGCAGACTGATCGCCAAGGCGCACGGCGCGGCCAAGCGACTGCGACTGGGCGGCGTCGGAGAGCGATGAGCTAGGGTCGCCGGCGCGCCCCCCGCCTGGGCCCCATCCCCTGCTGGCGGCGCTGTTGCTGGCGGTGGCGGATCAGCTCGGCCACCTTGTCCTGAAAGCGCCGCCGCTCCTCCTGATAGCGGGCGTGCTGCACCGGCGTGAGATAGCGCTGCATCTCGCGATCCTCGTCGCGATTGATCTGCTGCAGCGTGAGCTGGTTCTCTTGCCGCGCGGTCATCAGCTGCTTCACGCGGTCTTCGTTGGGCGTTCCCGCGGACAGCTCGGCGTTCAGGGTCTGGTTGATCTGGCGTTGCCGCGCGCGCACCGGCTGGCGCTGCTGCTCGAACCGCTGCTCGGTGGCCTGCACCTGCCCTGTCTGGTCGTCGCTCAAACCCAGCGTCGAGCGCACATGCTCGTTCCAGCGCTGCCGGATCTCGCGACGCAGCTGCTCCGCTTGCGCCGCGTCCGCGTTGGGGAGCGCGCCCGAGTCGCTCTGCTCCTGCGCCCCGAGCGCCGGCGCCAACGCGATCATGAGCATCCACCCGAGCCGCCGCATCACCCCTCCAGGGACCGGAGCAGCTCGCGCAATTGGGGAGCCGTCAGGTCATCGAGGCTCGCGTCCGGAGGATAGACCGGCGCCGCCCCGTCCGCCGGTGTATCGACGACCTCGAGCAACTGTTGCAGCTGATCGGTCGACAGGTCGTTCAGGCCGGCGGCGGCCGCCTCGCCGCCCGCCGGGGCGAGCGCCTGCGGGCGCCACAGCGCCTTCGTCACGGCGCCCGTGCCCAGCAGCAGCACCACGGTCGCGGCCACCTTGAGCCACGCCGACTGCATCCACAGCCGCGTCACCACGCTCACGCGCGGCGCTTCCCGCAGTCGCGTGACAACCGCCTGCGCGGTCCGCTCGACGTCCAGCTGCTCGGCCGCTCGAGCACCGAGTCGCTGCGCCAGTTTTTCCAGCTCGTGTTCGTTCACGCCAGGTACTCCTTCAACCGTTTGACGGCGTGGTGGTAGTGCACGCGCGCAGCGCCGGGCGAAGTCCCCAGGGCCGCCGCGATCTCTTCGTACGCGAGTCCCTGCTGGGCCCGCAGCAGAAACACCTCCCGCTGCATCCGCGACAGTCGCCCGAGGCCCGCCAGCAGTCTCCCCTCGGCTTCGCCCGCGACCGCACGCTCGTGCGGATCGCCGTCGGTGGCCCGCAGCTCTTCGTGCAGCGGCACGACCTTGGCGCGTCGCGCCCGCCGGGCCGCGTCCTTGAGGACGTTGCCGCCGATCGTCAGGAGCCACGTGCGGAATCGGCACTGACCCCGGAACCGGTCCACGCCGCGGAACGCCCGGATGAACGTTTCCTGCACCAGATCGTCGAGATCCCCGTCGGGCGCGCCTGCGCTCGCGAGAAAGCGCGCGAGCGCACGGGCGTGCCGACGGACCAGTTCGGCCGCGGCCTGCTCGTCACCGCCTTGCCAGGCGGCGATCAGCGCCGCATCGGTCGGCACCGCGGCGACGGGCTCGGCGTGGGGCATGGCGCTCCGGACGGTGGACGCGGGGGTGAGGTAAATATTAAGCCTCGTGGAGGTTGTGGCGGTCGCCCTTGAATTCCTCTGCGCCAACGAGTACTTTCGAAATTCGAACAACTGTTCGAACCCCATGCGCCCCTACGACGAGCGATTGGAGCACCTGCTGGCCCGGGCGGCGAAGGTGTTCGCCGAGAAGGGCTACCACTCCACCACGATGCGGGACCTCGCGGCGGCGAGCGGGATGTCGCTCGCCGGCATGTACTACTACGTGCGCGGCAAGGAAGAGCTGCTCGCCCTCGTGCAGGAGCGGTGTTTCGCGCGCGTGCTGGCCGGCGCCGAGCAGGCGATGGCCGTCGCCGGCGATCCCGTCGAGCGGCTGCAGGGCTTCATCCGCCACCATGTCACGTTCTTCGCGGCGAACCTGGCTGAGATGAAAGTGTTGTCGCACGAGGCGAACTCGCTCACGGGCGAGCGCCACCGCAAGGTGAATGCGATCAAGCGGCGGTACGTGGACATGCTGGAGCGCCTGCTGAAGGACGTGGCGCCCGAGGAGCCGCGGGCCGAGCGCAGCGCCGCCGCGTACGCGTTGTTCGGCATGATGAACTGGATCTACAACTGGTACGACCCTGCGGGCGAGATCGATCCGGATCGTCTGGCGGGGCTCATCGCGCGCATCTTCGTCGGCGGCTTCGCCGAGGCGCGTTCCACGGTACAGGGAGGCTGACGCATCATGGCGACGCTGACGGAACCCAAGGCGGAGAAGAAGACGCTGGTCCATTACCTGGTCGAAGGCGGCGTGGCGATCATCGAGCTGGACGATCCGCCGGCCAACACCTACACCTACGACATGATGCACCAGTTGGACGAGGCGATCCTGCAGGCGCGCTTCGACGACACCGCCCATGTGATCGTGCTGCGCGGCCACGGGGAGAAGTTCTTCTCGGCCGGCGCGAACATCGCGTATCTGAACAGCATTACGCCCCGCTACAAGTACTTCTTCTGTCTGCACGCCAACGAGACGCTCAATCGCCTCGAGCACACGCCGAAGCTCACGATCGCCGCGCTCAACGGCCATACCGTGGGCGGCGGGCTCGAGATCGCGATGGCGTGCGACCTGCGGCTGGCGAAGGAGAACGCGGGAAAGATCGGGCTCCCGGAAGTGAACCTGGGGGTGCTTCCCGGGACCGGCGGCACGCAGCGCCTGGCCCGCATCGTGGGCAAGGCACGCGCCATCGAGATGATGGTCAAGGGCGAGACGTTCTCGTTCGACAAGGCGAAAGAGCTGGGTCTCGTGAACGAGGTCTTCCCGGCCGACGACTACTGGGAGCAGATCATGCTGTACGCCAAGCAGTTCACGCCGCCCCACAAGGCCTCGAAGGCGGTCGGCCTGATCAAACGGGCGGTCCAGTCCGGCGCCGAGGTGCCGTTCGAGTCCGGCCTGACGCTCGAGCGGGAGCTGCAGCAGCAGCTGTTCCAGTCGGACGATGCCAAGGAAGGCATCGCGGCGTACGTCGAAAAGCGGGTCGCGGAGTTCAAGGGCCGGTGAAGACCGATCTGCTGATCGGCAACGAGTGGCGCGCCGCGGGGAAGCGCTATTGCCTCACGAACCCCGCGACTGAGGAGCCGCTGGCCGAGGTGGCCGAGGCGGGCGAGGCGGAGATCGACGCGGCCGTGCAGGCCGCCCGGGCCTGCCTCGACTCGAAGGAGTGGCGGGACCTTCCCGCCCGCAAGCGGGGCGCCCTGCTCTTCCGGCTCGCCGACCTGCTGGAGCAACGCTCCAAGGAGCTCGCCGACGTCGAGACGAAGAACAACGGCAAACCGCTGTTCGAGTCGAAGATCGACGTGGCGATGGCGATCGAGACCGTGCGCTACTACGCCGGCTGGGCGGACAAGCTGACGGGCGACACGCTCCCCGTCAGCGGCAACTTCTTCACGTACACGTTGCGGGAGCCGGTCGGCGTGGTCGGCGCGATCGTCCCGTGGAACTTCCCGCTCAACCTCGCCACGTGGAAGGTGGCTCCGGCGCTGGCGGCGGGCTGCACCGTGGTGCTCAAACCGGCGCACGAGACGCCGCTCACCGCGCTGCTGCTCGGCGAGCTCGCCGTCGAGGCCGGGCTCCCTGCCGGCGCGCTGAATGTGGTCCCGGGGCCCGGCGCCACGGCCGGCGCGGCCCTGGTGCGGCACCCGCTGGTCGACAAGATCGCCTTCACGGGCTCGACCGAGGTCGGCCAGTGGATCATGCGCGAGGCGGCAGGCACGGTGAAACGCGTCACCCTCGAGCTGGGCGGCAAGAGTCCGAACATCATCTTCGCGGACGCCGACCTCGCGGCCGCGGTGCGCGGGGCGCAGGCCGGGATCTTCTACGGCAAGGGCGAGGTGTGCGCCGCCGGCTCCCGCCTGCTGGTCGAGCGGGCCGTGCACGACCAGGTCGTCGAGCAGCTCGCCGAACGGGCCAAGAAGCTCACGCCCGGTGATCCGTTCGACAAGAACACCCGCCTGGGCGCGATCGTCTCCAAGCGCCAGCAGGACACGGTGCTCTCCTACATCGCGGCCGGGAAGGAGGAAGGCGCCCGGCTCGTGGCGGGTGGCAACCCTGCCAAGGTCAACGGCAAGGGTTTCTATGTCGAGGCGACCGTGTTCGACGGAGCGAAGCCGGGGATGAAGATCGTGGACGAGGAAATCTTCGGCCCCGTGCTGTCGGTCTTGACCTTCGAGAACGAGGACGAAGGCGTCCGCCTGGCAAACCGGTCCATGTACGGGCTCGCAGCCGGCATCTGGACCAAAGACATCCAGCGGGCGCACCGGGTCGCCCGCGCGATCAAGGCGGGGACAGTGTGGGTCAATACCTACAACTTCTATGATCCCGCGGCCCCGTTCGGGGGCTACAAGTTTTCGGGGTTTGGGCGCGACCTCGGCAAGGAGGCGCTCGACAACTACACCGAAACCAAAACGGTCTGGATCGGTTTGTGACTGACGCGTTCATCTGCGCTGCGCTCCGTACCCCCGTCGGCAAGCACGGTGGGGCGCTGGCGTCCGTGCGCGCCGACGATCTGGCGGCGATCCCGATCAAGGCGGTGGTCGAGCGCACGGGCATCGAGCCGGCGAGCATCGACGACGTGATCCTCGGATGTACCAACCAGGCGGGCGAGGATAACCGCAACGTCGCCCGCATGGCGTCGCTCGTCGCCGGCCTGCCGGTCGAGGTGCCGGGCCAGACGGTGAACCGGCTGTGCGGCTCGGGGTTGCAGGCGGCGGCGAGCGCCGCCCAGGCGATCAAAGCGGGTGAGGGGGAGGTGTTCGTCGCGGGCGGTGTGGAGAACATGACCCGCGCGCCGTACGTGCTGCTCAAGGCGGGGGCCGCCTGGAGCCGTACGGCCCCGGAGATCGCCGACACCACGGTGGGGTGGCGGTTCCCAAACCCACGCTTGAAGCAGGAATGGACGGTCTCGCTGGGTGAGACCGCCGAGCTGGTCGCCGAGCGTTACCAGATCGGCCGCGCCGAGCAGGATGCGTTCGCCGTGGAGAGCCAGGGGCGCGCCGCGCGCGCTCTCAAGGATTGCGTGTTCACCGACGAACTGGTTCCCGTCCCCCTTCCCGACGGGACGACGTTCGCCAAGGACGAGTATCCCCGTGCGGGCACGACCCTCGAGGCCGTCGCGCAGCTCAAGCCGGCGTTTCGCAAGGGCGGCACCGTCACGGCGGCGAGCTCGAGCGGGATCAATGACGGCGCGGCGGCGCTCCTCGTGGTCGGACGAGCGGACAGCCGGACGGGCGGACCGAGGCCCCTCGCGAGGATCCTGGCGACGGCGGTGGCGGGCGTGGACCCGAGTTGCATGGGCTTGGGCCCGATTTCAGCTACCCAGAAAGTCCTGCAGCGGGCCGGATTGACCATCGATCAGATCGATCTGGTGGAACTGAACGAAGCGTTCGCAGCCCAGGCGATCGCGTGCATCCGCGAGCTCAAGCTCGACCCGAGCCGGGTCAACATCTACGGCGGCGCGATCGCACTCGGCCATCCGCTCGGCGCGACCGGCGCGCGCGTGTTGACGACGTTGGTGCACGCCTTGCGCCGGACGAAGACGCGTTACGGTTTAGCGACGATGTGCATCGGCGTGGGCCAGGGGATCGCCATGATCGTGGAACGGGTCTGATGGCGGCGTACGACTGCGTGATGGTGGAGATCGCGGGCGGCATCGGGACGGTGACGCTGAACCGACCCGGCAAGCTCAACGCATTCGATGGACCGATGTGCCGAGAGCTGAGCGCAGCGCTGCGGATGCTCTCCGGCAGCGATGCGGTGCGGGTGATCATCCTGATCGGAGCGGGCCGGGCGTTCTGCGCCGGTGCCGACCTGAGCGTGCTTGGGGAGGACGGCACCTCCCTCGTGGCGGCGGGAAAGGACGTGGCGCTGACGATCCGTGCGGCGCCGCAGCCGGTGCTGGCGGCCGTGAACGGGCCGGCGGCCGGGGGGGGCGCGAATCTCGCGCTCGCCTGCGATTACCGGATCGCCTCCGATCAGGCATCGATCGGCCAGGTGTTCCACACGCTCGGGCTCGTGCCCGATTGGGGGGGGAGCTTCTTCCTCCCCCGCCTGGTCGGGACGTCGCGGGCGCTCGAGCTGGTGTGGAGCGCGCGGATGGTCCCCGCCGCCGAAGCGCTCGCGCTGGGGTTGTTCGACCGGGTGGTGCCGCACGCCGAGTTGGGAGTGGAGACCCGTCGACTCGCCGAGCTGTGGGCCGCCCAGCCGGTGGCGGCCGTGCGCCGGGCCAAAGAAGCGCTGTACCGGAGCGAGGCGAGCTCGCTCGCATCGATGCTCGACCTCGAGATCGCGCACCAGAACGAACTGTTCGCCACCGCCGAGGCGCGCCAGCGCATCGGGGCGGCCCTGTCCAAGAGGAGTCACTGATGGTTCGCAAGCTCCACAACTTCGACGAGTGGATCGACTACTTCCGCTACTGGCAGGACTCGATCGGTCTCCCCCAGGGGGAGCTGCGCGACTTCAAGTTCGAAGCCAAGTTCGGGGACCAGGAGGTGCCGCACATCGAGTTCGGGCATTACAAAGGCCAGCGCAAGTGGCCGACGGTGATGCACATCCCCGACCAGCGGATCCGCGACGCGCTGCTCAACCTCATCGTCTACCAGGGCGACACCGAGTTCGCGTCGGTGGAGCAGCAGCGGACACTACTGCAGCACGCGCCCTCGGATTACGACCTGCTCTCGCTCATGCGCGTGATGACCGAGGAGATGCGGCACGGCTGGCAGATGTCGTACCTGTTGTGCGCGCACTTCGGGGACGAAGGCAAGCGCGAGGCCGCGAAGCTGCTGGAGCGCCGCGCCGACGAGGGCGAGCGGCTGCTCGGGTCGTTCAACGAGCTGGTCGACAATTGGCTCGACTTCTTCACCTACACGCAGTTCATCGACCGCGACGGCAAGTTCCAGCTCACCATGCTCTCGACCTCGGCGTTCGACCCGCTGTCGCGCTCGATGATCCCCATGCTCAAAGAAGAGTCCTATCACCTGGGAACCGGAAACAACGGCCTGCTGCGGATCGTGAAGGCCGGCCGGATGCCCCCCGAAATCATCCAGCGCTTCTTCCATAAGTGGATTCCCACGGCGTTCGATCTGTTCGGCACCGACAACTCGTCTTCGGCCCACTGGGCGTACGTGTGGGGGCTGAAGGGGCGCTACGACGAGCGCGACAACCAGACCGAGCCCGAAAAACCGCGGCTCAACGAGTACGGCCGCGAGCTGTACCGGCAGGAGATCACCAAGCTGGTCGAGCGGTTGAATCTCTTCATCCCGGAGCGCGAGCGGCAGCTCAGGGTTCCGGACGCGAAGTTCAACCGTAAGATCGGGATGTACGGGCACCAACTGTACACGGTGGACGGCGTGCCCATGGACGACCCGGTGAAGTATCAGGAGTACCTGAAGGCGGTGCTTCCCCAGCCCGAGCACTATACGATCGTGCACGACATCGAAAAACAGCCGGGCTGGATCGAGCCCAAGAAGGCGGACAGCCTGCTGCAGTGAGCAAGCCGCTGGTCATCGCCCACCGGGGCGCTTCGGGATACGAATACGAGAACTCACGGGCGGCCTTCCGGGCGGCCCGTGTGCGCGGGGCGGACGCCGTGGAGCTCGATGTGCACGCCGCCGCCGACGGCGTGTTGTTCGTCCACCACGACGAGGTCGTGAGCGGCACCCACATCACGCGCTCGAGCGCGGCGCAGATTCGCACGCTGCGGCTCCCGAACGGTGAGTCCGTGCCGACGCTCGACGACGCGCTGGCGGCGATCGATGCGGCGCTGCACGTGTTCGTCGAGGTGAAGTCGCTGCCGCCGTCGTGCGACGACCGGTTACTCGCGGCGCTCGAGGGGGACGGCGGCGCCCACGGCGGCCGCTGTGCCGTGCACAGCTTCGACCACCGGATCGTGCAGCGACTCGGGCGCGCCCGGCCGACGCTGGCGCGGGGCGTGTTGCTCGCTTCCTACCCGCTGCGCCCCCTGGACGCGCTCGAGGATACCGGTGCGACCGTTCTGTGGGAGGAGCAGACCCTGATCGACGCCGCGCTCGTCGACACCCTGCATCGGGCGGGACGCCGGATCTACGCCTGGACGGTGAACGACCCCGACGACATGCGCCGACTGGTCGCGCTCCGGGTCGACGGTCTGTGCGGCAACGTCCCGGATGTCGCGCGCCGCGTGGTAGACGCGAGCCCGGCATGACGGCGCGGCGCGTCGCGGTCGTTGGCGCGGGCACCATGGGGCACGGGATCGCGTACGTCGCGACGCTCGCGGGCTGCAGCGTCGCGCTGACTGACAGCCGCCCCGAGGCCATCCCCCCCGCCATCCGGCGCATCGGGGACCTGCTCACGGGCGGCGTGCAGCGCGGCAAGCTCGGCGAAGCGGACGTCGCCGCCGCCGCCGCGCGGTTGCGAGCGGATCGCGACCTGGCCTCGGCGGTGCGTGAGGCCGACGTCGTGATCGAAGCCGTGGTCGAGGATCTCGGCGTCAAGCAGCGCCTCTTCGCCGAGCTCGAGCGCGCGGCGCCGGCGACCGCGCTGCTCGCCACGAACACCTCCTCGCTCTCGGTCGGCGCGATCGCATCCGCAGTCCGCGACCCGGGGCGCGTCCTCGGGCTGCACTTCTTCAACCCGGTGCATGCGATGAAGCTCGTCGAGGTCGTGACGCACGAGCGCACCGGAGCGGGGACCGTAGACCGGGCCCTCGCGTTCGTGCGGCAACTTGGCAAGGAGCCGATCGTGGTGAAGGACGCGCCGGGCTTCGCGTCGAGCCGGCTCGGCGTGGCGCTCGGGCTCGAGGCGATGCGGATGCTCGAGCAGGGCGTGGCCAGCGCCGAGGACATCGATCGGGCGATGGAGCTCGGCTACAACCATCCGATGGGCCCGCTCAAGCTGACCGACGTGGTGGGGCTCGACGTGCGGCTCGCGATCGCCGAATACCTGTACCGCACGCTGGAAGAGCCCCAATTCGAGCCGCCGAGCATCCTGCGGGACAAGGTGGCCAAGGGAGAGCTGGGGAAGAAGACGGGAAAGGGGTTCTACATCTGGAGCGCGTAGGGCCGCCGTGACCGTTCCCGGCAGCCCCGCGTGCTCCCTGCCCGCTCAGAGGCCCGAACAGATCGTCGGACCTGCCGTTTGCGTCGCGATGGCGGTGTGATCGTCTCGCCCGTTGTTCCCGGGCTGGTCGTCGCTGTAGGTGATGGAAGCCAGGCCGGTCGTCGGACTGACCGCGATGCCGAAGTCGTCGAACAGGTCCCGGTTGCCGGTGCACGACACGCCTCCCTCGCACACCCCACCGAAGTGGATCACCGGCGTGGCCGCGGCCTGCGTGAATGTGCTGCCGACGGTCGCCGCGTTGAGGTTCTGGGCGAAGAACACCTGCCACGTCGCCGACGGCGGGTAGTTGTCCGGCGCCGTTGCCCCGTCAAAGAACGCAGTCCCGTACCACACGACGTTCAGCTGGCCCGGGTCGCAGGCCACGCTCCACGGCATGACCGCCGTGGCGGATGGCGCCTGGTTCACCTGGATCGGCCCGGTCCACGTGTCCCCTCCATCCTGCGAGAAGCTGTAGAAGAGGTTGTGATCGTCGGTGTACACGGCGTAGACCGTACCGGCCCGGTCCACGCTCACGTTGACGAACTGGTGGCCGTACGAGACCGAGTTGTCCGGATTCACGTAGACGGGATTGTCGGTGAACGTCACACCGCCGTCGCGCGAGACTGCGATCCACACGGCATGAAAACGGGCGGGCAGGACGGCCTCGGCGGCGTTCGCGATGCCGCTGAACACCTGGTAGATGACGTGCGTGTTGGGGTCGATCGTCAGGTTTCCGATCTCGTTGTCGTCGATCAGGAAGGCGTGTGCGGCGTCGATCGCCGAACCCAACTGGGTGAAGCTGGCGCCCGCGTCGAAGCTGCAGTTGACGTCGATGTTGAACGTCACGATGTCGTGGTACGAGATGCACACCTTGGTCGCCTGGTCGGCCGCGATCCACTCGCGGTCGTCGATGGGAATTGTGGCGCTGGTGACGTTCTTGCTCCAGGTCTTCCCCCCATCCTGGCTGGTGCTGACCGTGACGTTCGCCAGACTGAGGCTCGCCACATAGACGTTGTGGATGCCGCTGGCGTTCGCTTGGGGCGCGGTGCTCAAGTCCGTGTCGCCGCCCCCCGGCCCCACTCCGCCGGCGGCCTGGGAGAGCTGGTTCGGGGATTCCAGCGCCGTGTAGTGCAGGCCGCCATCGGTCGACTTCCAGGCGAGTGTGCCCGCGGAGAGACCGAGCTCGGAGGAGACGTAGAACGTCCCCGTGTTGTCGGCGCGAATCGCGGGCTCTGCGGCGCCATTGGTGCATGCCGACGAGCCCGGGCAGACCGTCCCAGGCGCGGCGCCGAGCTGGAAGTTCTCGAACGTGAACGGCCCCGCATTGATCGCCTGCGCCGCCGGCACGCCACTCCCCCGAGCGGGTGACGAAGGGTGGTTGCCCCCGTCGCAGGACGTTAGGAGCAGGATGCATCCCAGGACGGTCGCGCTGCCCGGGCTCGAAAGGTCGATCCTCATGTGGGTAGCCTCCGCTTCTTGGCGAGGGTTCTTGTTCCGACGAGCGCGGTGGGCAGCGTCGGACGGAGGAGACGCACGAAGCGCATCACGCCGGCGGCAAGTTCCGCACCTCTCTGCTGCACGCTGGCCACGGGGTGGCTGTAGGGGATTTCGCGGGTGCTCGCCGATCGTCAGACTGTGCGTGGAGCCCGGGAGGCGGCACAGGGCACGTGCATGTCGCGGTCGCGCCACTCCTCGGTGTGGCGGCTGCTCGGCACCCCAAGCTCACGCGTCCCATGTGGTATTACTCCGGCTCCGCGTCGAGCCGCCTCGGTGTGGCCCGCGGGCTCGAAGCGATGCGGATGCTGGAGCCAGGCGTGGCCAGACTGTTGACCAAGAAGTCATACTCTGGTATTACTTTAGTATGACCAAACGTCGGAAGATCGCCGTCAGCGTCTCAGCGGAAGCGCTCGCGGCGGCCGAGCGGTTGCGGAAGCACACCGGGGAGAGCCGGAGCGCGGTGTTCGAGCGGGCGCTGCACGGTCTGGTCGCCGCCGCGGGACTGGCGCAGCAGACGCGCCGGTACGTCGAGGGATATCGCCGGCGCCCGGAGCGCCGCGCGGAGGTAAGAACCGCCCTCGCGACCGCCCTCACCGCGCTGGCCGGAGCGCCTTGGGATGAGACGCGGTGAGGTGTGGTGGGCGCAGCTGCCCCCGCCGGTCGGTCGCCGGCCGGTGGTCCTCGTATCGCGTGACGAGGCCTATGCGATCCGCGAGCTCGTCACGGTCGTCCCGATCACCACGCAAGTCCGTGGGATCCCGGTGGAGGTTCCGCTGGGCCGCGACGAGGGTTTGCCGCGCCGCTCGGTCGCCAACACGGATACCCTGACGACCATTCCCAAGCGGACGCTCAGGCAATACGCCGGCGTGTTGAGCGGAGATAAGGCCGCGGCCCTCGATGCCGCGCTGCGCTTTGCCTTGGGGCTCGAGTGACGGGCCCGCACCCACCGACCCTGAGCACGCTCCGTATCACCGACGTCCACATCCACATCCAGCCGTGGCGCGAGCTCAAGCCACAGGTGCTCGCGGTAATGTGGCGCGACAAAGAGGCCGAGCGCGACCGGATGATCCAGGTCATGGAGGATCCGCACGCCCTGCTCGAAGTCATGGACCGCACGGGTGTCTGGCGCGCGGGGCTCGTCAACTACCCGTCGCCCGACATCATGGGCTTCACCAACGCCACCAACACGTTCGCCGCCACGTACGCCCGCACGAACCCCGAGCGCCTGCTCCCCTACGGAGGCGTGCACGCCCGCTTCACCAAGGACGCGCGCGGCGACGTGGATCGGCTCGTCGACCTGGGCATCCGGCTCCTCAAGATCCATCCGCCCCATCAGGGGTTTCCGGCCAACGCCTACGCCGAGGGGCTGGAGGCGCTGGGGGCGATCTACCGGCGGTGCGAGGAGCGCGGGCTGCCGGTGATGATCCACACCGGCACGAGCGTCTTTCCCGGCGCCCGCTCCAAGTACGGCAACCCGATGGAGCTCGACGACGTGGCGATCGATTTCCCGGATCTGCCCCTCGTCATGGCGCACGGGGGCCGGCCGCTGTACATGGCGGAGGCGTTCTTCATTCTGCGACGCCACCGCCACGTCCGGCTCGACATCTCCGGGATTCCGCCCGCCCGCCTGTTGGAGTACTTTCCGCGCCTGCCCGAGGTGGCCGACCGCGTCTTGTGGGGAACCGACTGGCCGAGCCCGGGAGTCAGGGACATGCGCCACAACCTCGATCAGTTCCTGGCGCTCTCGCTCGAGGACTCGCATAAGAAGGCGATTCTGGAGACCAATGCGCTGGATCTGTTCCCTGCTGCTCGCTAGCTCGCTCGCCGCACAGTCTCGAGACCCACCGAAGCCGCTCCGGTTCGCTCTCACGGACTTGGTGGCGCGGCGCGACTCGTTCGTATTCATCTTCCGCGGTGCCGAGCGGGGCTACGCGGTGTGGCAATACGAGGTCCGGCAGCTCGAAATGACCCAACAGCTCCTGTACACGGCGCACTCCGAGTTTCGGCCGGTGGAGGAGGAGCAGATGCGCGTCGTCCTGAACCGCCTGACGGGCGAGCCGATCGCGACATTCCACCACATCGACCTGTTCTCGCCCACGAGCGACACCGTCATGGTGGAGCACGACCTCGACGTGAAGGGCGGCGAGATCGCGGGACGCCGGCGCGTGGGCACGCGCAGCGGCGCGGTGCAGATCATCCCCGTGAGCCGGGCGCTCCCCCGGGGGGCCGTGCTGTCCGATTACATCTTCATCGCCGCCGCGGTGACGAACGCGGTGCCGGGCGATTCGCTCGCCATTCCGGCCTACAGTGAGTTCGGCGACTCGATCGCGACGCTCAGCTTCGTCGCCCTGCCGCCGGTCACGATCGCGGTGCCCGCGGGCCGCTTCGAGGTCTTGCCGCTCCGGAGCGGCGCGTTCCGTGTGTTCATCGCGCGCACCGGCGTGCGCCGCGTCGTGAAGGGCGAGACGCTGGACGGCGACTTCTCGTTCCAGCTGGCCGCGACGGGCCCGGTCGTGCCGTCCCCCGAATGAGCGCGCCCGTGATTGCGCTGGTCGCCGCCCTGCTGGCCCTCCAGGCCGGTCACGTGAGCTACGAATCGTTCGCCCTGCCCAACGGCCTGCGCGTGCTCTACTCCGCGGACCACTCGACGCCGGTGGTGACGGTGGACCTGTGGTACTACACGGGCGCCCGCAACGAGCGTCCCGGCCGCTCCGGCTTCGCGCACCTGTTCGAGCACATGATGTTCCAGGGGTCGGCGCACGTGAAGAAGAGCGAACACTTTCAGCTGGTGGAGCGCGCCGGCGGCACGCTGAACGGCTCCACGCATGACGACTACACGAACTACTACGAGACGATTCCGTCCAACCGGCTCAACCTCGCCCTCTGGCTCGAAGCGGACCGAATGCGCTCGCTCGCCGTCACGCAGGAGAACCTGGAGAACCAGCGGGCCACGGTCAAAGAGGAAAAGCGGCTGCGCGTCGACAACCAGCCGTACGCGCCGACCTTCCGCAGCGCCATCCTCTGGCCCTTCGACAGCGCGACGTGCTTCGCCTACGCGCACTCCACCATGGGCTCGATGGAGGATCTCGATGCCGCGCGGCTGGAAGACGTCCAGGCGTACTTCCGGACGTACTACGCGCCCAACAACGCCACCCTGGTCGTCGTAGGTGACTTCCGGCCGGTCGAGCTGCGCCGGCTCGTGAACCAGTACTTCGCCGACATCCCGAGCCAGGCGGCCCCGCCCGCGGCGCAATGCGCGTACCGGCTGGTCCCCGGGATGGTGCGGCGCGAGGTCGAAGATGCGCACGCCAACCTGGCGGCGGCGTTCCGCGTCTTCCGGCTGCCGCCCCACACCGATCCCGACATTCCCGCCATCGAGCTGTTGAACGTCATCTTCGGCCAGGGCGAGAGCTCCCGGTTGAACGTCGGCGTGGTGCGGCGGGACCGGGCCGCGCTGCAGGCGGGGATGTTCGCGCTGACCGAGCGGCGCGGCCCCGGGGTGCTGGTCGCCTTCGGGATCGCGAACCAGGGGGTCGCCGTGCAGGCGCTCGACAGCCTGATCGGCGCCCAACTGGACAGCGTGCGTCGGGTCGGCGTCACCGCCGACGAGCTGACGCGGGCGCGCAATGCCTTCCGCGCCGACTTCATCCACGAACGGGAGACGACCTTCGGCCGCGCGGAAGCGCTACAGCACTACAGCCTGTTCCACGGGTCCGTTGCGGAAATCAACAGCGACTTGGACCGCTACCTCGCGGTGTCCGCGGCCGACGTCCAGCGCGCGGCCACGAAGTACCTGGACCCGGCGAACTCGGTGGTGGTGATCGTGCGACCGAAGGCGGCGCCGGCGGATTCGGGGGCGGCGAAATGAGGGCGTTGGTCCTGGTCGTCGTTCTTTCCATCGGTCCATCGTTCCGCCTGTCCGCCCAAGCCTTCCCCGCGAAGCCTCCCCGCCCCACCCCGCTCTCACCGGTGCGCTTTCCGCCGTTCAAGGAGGCGACGCTCGGGAGCGGCCTGCAGCTCGTGCTGGTCGAGCACCACGAGCAGCCCGTGGTGTCCGTGAGCCTGAGCTTCCGCGCCGGCGAGACTTACGACCCGCCCGGCAAGGAAGGCCTGGCGGAGCTGGTCGCGGAGCTCCTCAGCAAGGGCACGGCGAGCCGCTCGGCCGAGCAGATCGCCGCGACGATCGAAGGGGTGGGTGGCAGCCTCTCCGCGTCCGCGAGCGAGGACGTTCTCACGATCTCGGCCGACGCGCTGAGCGATCAGCTGGGGCTGGTGTTCGACCTGCTGGGGGACGTGACGCAGCACGCGGCGTTCCCGGAGAGCGAGCTGGCGCTGGCGCGCACCCGCGCGCTCTCGGCACTGGCCCTGTCGCTCTCCCAGCCCGCGTCCGTCGCCGCCCGGATCTTCGGCAAGGAGATCTATGGCCCGAATCCCTACGGACGCAGCGCCACTCGCGAGAGCTATAACGCCGTCACGCGCGACGACGTCACGAGGTTCGCCGCGGATCGGCTGCGCCCCGCCGGCGCCCTGCTCGTCGTGGCGGGAGACGTCACCGAGCGGCAGGTGGACGCGCTCGTCGAGCAAGTCTTCGCCGGCTGGCGCGGGAGCCCCCCGACGGCGCGCCCACCGCCGCCCCCTCCCGCGACGGCGGCCACGGACATCCTGCTGGTGCATCGGCCCGGCTCCTCTCAGGCGAACATCGTGCTCGGCAACACGACGATCCTGCCGGCGGATCCCGTCTACTACGCCGGGCGCATCGCGACCCAGGTGCTCGGCGGCGGCGCCGACTCCCGGCTATTCCTCATGCTGCGCGAGCGGAAGGGCTGGACGTACGGTGCGTACGCCAACCTGCAGCGCTACCGTGGGCTCGGGTACTGGCAGGCGACCGCTGAGGTGCGCACCGAGGTCGCCGACAGCGCGTTGAGCGAGCTGCTGCACCAGATCGAGCGGATCCGGACCCAGGCGATCGCGGACTCCGAGCTCGCCGCGGCGAAGGGATTCCTGGTGGGCTCGTTTCCCCTCACGATCGAGACGCCGAGCCAGATCGCCGCCCAGGTGGCGAACGCCAAGCTGTTGGGCCTGGGGGACGACTACCTGCGACTGTACCGGGAGCGGTTGGCGGCCGTCACGCCGGCCGCCGCGCGCGCGGCAGCGGCCCGGCTGTACCGGCGCGGGGCGCTCACGATCGTGGTCGTGGGGGACGCGACGCAGCTGTACGATCGTCTCAAGGCGATCGCGCCCGTCCGGCTGGTGGATGGTGACGGCAATCCGCTGACCCCGGCCGAGCTGAGCCCGAAGGCCGCGCCGGTCGCGCTCGATCCGGGGCAACTCGCCTCGCACACCGACAGCTCGCGCGTGCTGTTCCAGGGGAACCCGGTCGGCGCCAGCGTGTCGGCGCTGCGGCGCACGGCCGATTCGCTGGTTTACACCGAGCAGAGCAACCTGGGCGGGGGCGCGTTCCAGCAGACGGTCACGCTGGTGCTCGACCCCGCCGACGGCTCGAGCCGGCGGCTCGACCGGGTGACGATCCAGCAGGGACAGCGCAGCGAAGCGCACCTCACCTACAGCGGCGGACGGGTGAAAGGGCGGAGCGCCATGCCGCAGCAGGACGGGACCACCAAGCCGTTCGACATCGACACGGTGCTGCCGCCCGGCACGATCGACGAGGATGCAGTCCCGTTTTCCGTTCCGGCGTTTCCGCTTGAATCGGGAAAGAGCTTCACGGTGAGCTTCTTCTCTCCCAGCGACGGCGCGGTGAAGCTGCTCACGTTCAAGGTCGGCGCGGAGGAGAGCGTGGTCGTCCCGGCCGGGACGTTTCAGGCGTACCATATCGCCGTGACGGGCTCGCGCGTGCCGTTTGTGATGTACGTGAGCACGACGGCGCCGCGCCGCGTGGTGCGGACCGAATACGTCGGTCAACCCCTCGTCGTCGAGCTCGTCAAGTGATCTCCGTCCGGAGCGATGCGATGCGAACACTCCTGTATCTGACCCTCGTGCTGTCGGCCGGCTGCGCCGCGGCCGGGGCCCGCCAGGCCACGCCGGGGAATCCCCCCGCCCCCGCCCCCGCCGCGGCGTCGCAGGCCGCCGCGGAGAGCATGAGCGTCGATCGGGCGCAATATCCGTCGACCTATCGGCGCCACGCCAATCCACCGGTGCTGATCCGCAACGCGACCATCATGACGGCGACCGGGCAGGAGATCCGCAACGGGTCCATCCTGCTCAGGGATGGGCGGATCGTCGCCGTCGGGGAGAAGGTGGAGGCGCCGGCCGACGTGGCCGTAGTGGACGGGACCGGGAAGTACGTCACCCCCGGCTTGATCGACGACCACTCGCATCTGGGCGTGTACGCGGCGCCGGGCACCGAGGCCGAATCGGACGGCAACGAGGCTACGAACCCCGTCACGGCCGAGGTCTGGGCGGAGCATTCGTTCTGGCCGCAAGACCCGCAGATCCCCCTCGCCATCGCGGGCGGGATCACCACCATCCAGGCGCTGCCGGGGTCCGCCAACCTGATCGGCGGGCGCAGCGCCATCCTGAAGCTCGTGCCGGCGCGCACGGTGCAGGAGATGAAGTTCCCCGGCGCCCGCTACGGTCTGAAGATGGCGTGCGGCGAGAACCCCAAGCGGGTGTACGGGCGGCGCGGCGGCCCTGCGACCCGGATGGGCAACATGGCGGGCTACCGCAGCGCGTTCACGCAGGCGGAGACGTATCGCCGCCGGTGGGACACGTGGCGCAAGGACCACAAGGGCGATCCGCCCGAGCGCAACCTGCGGCTCGAGACGCTCGCGGAGGTGCTGCGCGGCAACATGTACGTTCAGAACCATTGCTATCGGGCCGACGAGATGGCCCAGATGATCGATTTGGCGCACGAGTTCGGCTTCAAGATCCGGTCCTTCCACCACGCGGTCGAGTCGTACAAGATCGCGGACCTGCTCGCGAAGGAGGGGACCTCGGTGTCGGTGTGGGCGGACTGGTGGGGGTTCAAAGAAGAGGCGATGGACGGGATCCAGCAGAACGCGGCGCTCAACCAGCAAGCAGGTGGGCGGCCGCTGATTCATTCCGACAGCCCGAGCGGGATCCAGCGCCTGAACCAGGAGGCGGCGAAGGCGATGTACGCGGGCCAGCGGGCCGGGATACCGATCACGCGCGACCAGGCACTGCGCTGGGTCACGGTCAATCCCGCGTGGACGCTCGGGCTCGACTCGATCGTCGGCACGCTCGAGCCCGGTAAGATGGCCGATGTGGTCGTCTGGTCGGGCGACCCGTTCTCCATCTACTCGAAGGCCGTGCAGGTCTACAACGACGGTTGGCTCGTGTACGACCGCGCCGACGCGGCGCACCAACCTCGCACCGATTTCGAGCTGGGCCGGGCACCGGCTCCCGGAAACGACCGATGATCGCGGTGCTGCTGGCGCAGACGATCGCCATCACGGGCGGCACGGTGTACCCCGTGTCCGGCCCCAAGATCAGCAACGCGACCGTGCTGATCCGCGACGGCAAGATCGCGGCAGTCGGCACCGGGGTGGCCGTCCCGTCCGACGCCACGCGCATCGACGCGGCGGGCAAGTGGGTCACGCCGGGGCTGATCGACGGCGGCGGCCAGCTGGGTCTGGTGGAGATCGGCGCCGTCGCGGCGACGCGCGAGGCAAGCCTCCAGGGCGACACCATCGCCGCCGCGTTCAACGTCACAGAGGGGATCAACCCAGCGTCCGCGGTCATTGCGGTCACTCGGATCGAGGGAATCACCACCGTGCTCGCCACCCCGACCGGCAACCTGGTCAGCGGGCAGGCGGCACTGATCGACCTCGATGGCGCCACCATCGAACAGATGGTCGTGAAGTCGCCGGCCGGGATGGTGCTCGACGACTCCGAGAGCGGGAAGGACTACGCCGGCGGCTCGCGCGCGGGGTTGGCGGATCGCCTGCGCCGCGTGTTCCGCGACGCGCTCGAATACGAGCGCCGCAAGGCGGACTTCAGTCGCGCCCAGATGCAACCGCTGTCGGCGCCGGCCCGCGACCTTGAGGCGCTGCTGCCCGTGCTGCACGCGCAGGAGCCGCTCATCGCTTACGCGAACCGGCGGAGCGACATCGCGACGGCGCTGCGCCTGGCGCGTGAGTTCAAGCTCAAGCTCGTGCTGGCAGGCGCCCAGGAAGGCTGGGAGGTCGCGCGCGACATCGCGGCCGCCGGCGTTCCCGTGCTGGTGGAGCCGCTCGACAATATTCCTTCGTACGACGCGCTCGGCATCCGGTACGAGAACGCCGCGCTGCTCGCGCGCGCCGGCGTGAAGGTCGCGCTGATGGAGACGGACACCCACAACGCGCGCAACCTGCGCCAGCAGGCGGGCAACGCCGTGTCCTATGGGATGTCGTGGGACCAGGCGCTACGGGCCGTCACGCTCGCTCCCGCGGAAATGCTCGGTGTGGCGGATCGGTACGGGTCGCTCGAGTCGGGCAAGGTCGCGAACGTCGTGGTGTGGTCGGGAGATCCTTTCGAGTTCACGACCGGCGTGGAGCACGTTTTCATTCGCGGGAAGGAGATGCCGCTCACCAGCCGGCAGACGGAGCTGTTCGAGCGCTACAAGAAGCTCCCCCCCACCTACTAGGCGGCCGGGGCGCCCGCCTTCGGGTGGACGCTGACCTTGAAGCGCTTCTTGTTTTTGTGCTCGAACTTCACCACGCCGTCGACGACCGTGAACAGCGTGTCGTCCGACGCCCGGCGCACGTTCAGCCCGGGGTGGAACTTTGTGCCGCGCTGTTTGACGAGGATGCTCCCCGCCGTGACGAACTCTCCGGCGAAGCGTTTCACGCCCAAGTATTTGGGACCGGAATCGCGGCCGTTGCGGGAGGAGCCGACGCCTTTCTTGTGGGCCATACGTTCCCTCAGTCCTTGAGCTTCACGTCGGCGATCTTGACTTCGGTGAACGGCTGGCGATGTCCGGCGTGACGCCGGTACCCGGTACGGCGGGCGAAGCGGTAGATCCGGATTTTCTTGCCCTTGCCGTGACGCACCACTTCGGCCGTCACCTTGGCGCCCTTCAGCACCGGCTTGCCGGTGTGCACGTGCGTGCCGTCGCTCGCGAGCAGTACGCGATCGAACGTCACCTTGCTCCCGGGCTCGCCCTGGAGCAGCGGGACCTTGATCGTGATGCCGGGCTCGGCCCGGTACTGCACGGCGCCGATGGAAAAGATGGCGTAGGACATGGGGCCGCGAACTCTAACTGGGACTTGGGGTTCCGTCAAGGTGCGCCGTGCTCCTTCTGCTGTCACGCCACCGCGTACTGCTCCGTCACGTCCCGCCCCGCCGGCTGGGCCACCATGCGGAACTCGTCGAGGCGCATCATCGGGTCGTCGCGCACCTCGAGCTCGAGCCCGGTCTGCTTCTCGAGTTGACGCAGGAAGTTCGGCTCCTGCTCCACGAGATACAGCGCCACTTCGGGGTGCAGCCGCACTGCGAGCTGGCGCTCCTTATGCTCGGCGCCAGCGCGCTTGAGCGAGCGCTCCATCCGCCGCACGACCACCTCGGGGCGAAACACCCGGCCGGTCCCGTTGCAGGTGGGGCATTCGGCGGTCATCGAGTGCCATAGCGACGGGCGCACCCGCTGGCGCGTCATCTCGATCAGCCCCAGCTCAGAAACGGCGAACGCCTTGGTGCGCGCGCGGTCGCGACCGAGATGGGTCCGCAGCTCCTGCAGCACCTTATCGCGGTTGCCGCGCGACTCCATGTCGATGAAGTCCACCACGATGATCCCGCCGATGTCCCGCAGCCGCAGCTGGCGCGCCACTTCGCGAGCCGCCTCGAGGTTCGTCTTGAGGATCGTGCTCTCGGGGTCCTTCTTGCCGGTATAACGGCCGGTGTTCACGTCGATCGAGGTCAACGCCTCGGTGGGCTGGATGATGAGGTATCCGCCGGTCGGCAGCTCTACCCGCGGGATGAAGAGCTTGCGGACCTCCGCTTCGATGTCGTACTCGTCGAACAGCGAGGCCTCGGCCGCGTGCAGCTTCACGCGCTCGATCAGATCCGGGTCGATCTGCTTCAAGTACTGCACGACCTCGTTGTGCAACATCTTCGAATCGACGAGCAGCGAGTCGACCTTGTCACTGAAGAGGTCGCGGATGATGCCGCGGGTGAGGCTGGTCTCGCGCTGCAGCAGCGCCGGCGGGCGCGCCGAGCTGGCCTTGCGCTTGATCTTCTTCCACATCTCGTACAGGTGGTCGATCTCGTGCTTGGAGCTCTGCTCGGTCAGATCTTCGGCCACCGTGCGGATGATCCAGCCGCCCGAGTCTTTGGGGACGAGCTTGGCGACCATGTCGCGGAGCTTGGCGCGCTGGTCGCGGTTCTCGATTTTGCGGGAGACGCCGACCTTCGAGGCGAACGGCATGTAGACCAGAAACCGGCCGGCGAGCGACACCTGCGCCGTGACGCGCGGTCCCTTGGTCCCGATGGGCTCTTTGATGACCTGGACGAGCTTGGCCTGACCCTTTTTCAGCTCGTCGGCGACGTTCGGCAGACGGCGTCGCGACCGGCCTCCTCCCCCCCCACCCCCTCTTTCTCCTCCCCCGCCGTTCGAGCCGCCATTGCCGTTGTCGGTGTCGTCGTCCGGATCGCGCGGCTCGTCTTCGTCCTCCGATTCGATCAGATCGGAGGCATGGAGGAAGGCGCTCTTTTCCGCGCCGATGTTGACGAAGGCCGCCTGTATCCCCGGCAGGACCGCGTCCACGGTGCCGAGGTAGATGTCACCCACCATGCGGCGGGCGTCGGGACGATCCACCAGGAGCTCAACAAGGCGGTCGTCCTCCAGGATGGCCACGCGGGTCTCCCGCGGGCTCCCGCTGATCAATATTTCCCGTTTCAAAGCATGTGCCCTCGATCCCGGACGGCCAGCAGCCCGTCGGGATCCGATTGTTGTCCCAGCAAGCACTCATTCCGAGCCGATGGACGGAGGAGGAGTTGACCCGATTGGATGGACCACCCGATCGTGGCGCACCGAAGGTGCTCAACGCGGCGAGCAGTCCGGAAGCCCAATGCATTCTCTAAATCTAAGTGGGCTTGCGACTTACGTCAACAGCCCCGAGATTTCCTCCTATGCTGCATGCACACAACGGCTTTCTGTATGCGGGGGTACTCCTGACAGGCATGTTGCTCGGTGGGGCCGCCGAAGCGGCGCCCGGCCAAACGATCCAATATCCACCGGCGCGCCACAGCGACGTGGTGGAAGACTACCACGGCACGCGAGTGCCGGACCCGTACCGCTGGCTCGAGGAGCCCGACGCGCCGGAAACGCGCGCCTGGATCGAGGCGGAGAACCGGGTCACGGAATCGTACCTGGCCCAGATCCCGCAGCGGGCGACCCTCCGCCAGCGGCTCACGCAACTGTGGAACTATCCCAAATACGGCGCGCCATTCCACAAGGCGGGGCGGTTCTTCTTCTTCAAGAACGACGGCTTGCAGAACCAATCGGTGCTGTACAAGCAGGCGTCGCTCGTGGCCGATGCCGAGGTGCTGCTCGACGCGAACGTGCTGTCGCCGGACGGGACCGTCGCGCTCTCCACGCTGGCGGTGTCGGAGGACGGTCGGCTGCTCGCCTACGGCACTTCGGCGAGCGGGTCGGATTGGGAGGAGTTCCACGTGCGCGACATCGCGACGGCGCGCGACCGGTCGGACCACCTGCGCTGGATCAAGTTCTCGGGCGCTTCGTGGACGCACGACGGCCGCGGGTTCTTCTACAGTCGCTACCCGGAAGCCGCCGAGCAGGCGTTGACGAGCGTCAATCGGTTCCAGAAGGTCTACTATCACCGCCTCGGCACCGATCAGGCGCAGGACGTGCTCGTGTACGAGCGTCCCGATCAACCGGACTGGGGGTTCGGCGCGGCAGTGACCGACGACGGCCGGTACGTCGTCCTGCACGTCTGGCTCGGCACCGACCGGCGGAACCGCGTGTATTGTCTCGACCTGCGGAGCGCCACGCGCCCCAAGGTGACGGGCGCGGTGACGCGGCTGCTCGACGATTTCGACGCGGGCTACGGCTTCATCGGCAACGATGGACCGGTGTTCTACTTTCTCACCGACCTGAATGCCCCGAAGAAACGCGTGATCGCCATCGACACCCGGCAGCCGGAGCGCGCGCGCTGGCGCGAGATCATCCCGGAGAGCGAGGACGTGCTCGAGGGCGTCCAGATCATCCACGATGAGTTCGTCGCGCACTACATGCACGATGCCCATTCGCGGCTGCGGCTGTTCGCGCTGGACGGGCGATTTCTCACGGACGTGGCGCTGCCGACGCTGGGTGCCGTGGCGTCGATCTCGGGGGAGCGCAAGGACGACGCGATGTTCTACGCGTTCACCTCGTTCCTGTACCCCACCACGATTTTCCGTTACGACTTCAGGCAAGGCACGTCGAGCGTCTTCAAGGCGCCGGCCATCGACTTCGATCCGTCGGGGTACGAGACGAAACAGGTGTTCTACACCAGCAAGGACGGCACGCGTGTCCCGATGTTCGTCACCCACAAGAAGGGCATCAAGCTCGACGGCTCGAATCCGACGTATCTCTACGGCTACGGCGGGTTCAACATCAGTCTCACGCCGAGCTTCTCGGTGAGCGTGCTCGCGTGGCTCGAGCTGGGCGGTGTATACGCCATGCCGAACCTGCGGGGCGGCGGTGAGTACGGCGAAGCGTGGCACCAGGCGGGAATGCACGAGAAGAAGCAGAACGTATTCGACGATTTCATGGCCGCCGCGGAGTATCTCATCGCGCAGGGTTATACGTCGCCGGCGAAGCTCGCGGTCGGGGGCGGCTCGAACGGGGGCCTGCTGGTAGGCGCGGCAATCACGCAACGCCCCGAGTTGTTCGGCGCGGCCCTGCCGGCGGTCGGCGTCATGGACATGTTGCGGTTCCACAAGTTCACGATCGGCTGGGCCTGGGTCACCGAGTTCGGCTCGGCGGACAGCGCGGCGCAGTTCCCGTATCTCTACAGGTACTCGCCGCTGCACAATCTCAAGGCCGGGACGCGGTATCCGGCGACATTGATCACGACCGCCGATCACGACGATCGCGTGGTGCCGGGGCACTCCTTCAAGTTCGCAGCTGCCCTGCAGGCGGCGCAGGCGGGTCCCGCGCCCGTGCTGATCGAGATCGAGACCAAGGCCGGGCATGGCGCCGGCAAGCCGACCAGCAAGGTGATCGAGGAGCAGGCGGATCGGTGGGCGTTTCTGGTGCGCAACCTGGGAATGGAGGTTGGTGGAGATCGGTGAAGGCTGGTGCAGGTTGCTTTTAGCTAGTCGACCAGGTCCCCGAGGAGCTGGCGGGCGATCACAATCCGCTGGATCTCGCTCGTGCCTTCGCCGATCTCGCAGATCTTGGCGTCCCGCATCATCCGCTCCACGGGATAGTCCGTGGTGTAGCCGTAGCCACCGTGCAGCTGGACGGCCTTGGTCGTGGCGCGCATGGCGAGCTCCGACGCGTACAGCTTCGCCATCGCGGCCTCCTTCTTGAACGGCTGGCCCGTCTGCTTGAGCCACGCCGAATGGTAGACCAGGTGGGTCGCGGCCTCGATCTCGGTCGCCATGTCCGCGAGCGCGAAGTGCACGCCCTGAAAGCTCGCCACCGGCCGCCCGAATTGCTTGCGCGTGGCGGTGTACTGAAGGCACTCCTCCAAGGCCCCCTCCGCTAGCCCGAGCGCCAGCGCGCCGAGGCCGATGCGGCCGCCGTCCAGCGTGTGCAGGAATTGACGGAAGCCGTTGTTCACCGGTCCCAGCACATTTTCGCGGGGCACGACCGCGTCCTGGAACACGAGCTCCCGCGTGTCGGAGGCGCGCCAGCCCAGCTTGTCCTCCTTCTTGGCCGCCGCGACGCCGGGACACTTCGGAAGCGACGGGTCGTGACCGATCCCGACGCGTCTCGTTTCCTCGAGGTCACAGGTGTCCTTGGTGACGATGAACGCGGTGATGCCGTGCGTCTTCTGGGCGGCGGGATCGGTGCGGGCGGTGACGACGAAGACCTCGCCCACCCCGGCGTGCGTGATGAAGATTTTGGAGCCGTTCAGGACATAGTGGTCGCCCCGGGCGACCGCCGTGGTCTTGGTGCCCCCGGCGTCCGAGCCGGCCCCGGGCTCCGTCAACCCGAAACCACCCAGCACCTTGCCGGCCGCCAGCAGCGGGACGTAACGCTGCTTCTGCTCGCCCGTCCCAAAGTCCATGATCGGTGAGGTGCCGAGCGTGGTGTGCGCGCTGACCGTGATCGCGTGGCTCGCATCGACCTTAGCGAGCTCGTGGATCACGACGATGTACGAGAGATAGTCCATCCCCGAGCCGCCGAGCTCCTCCGGCCAGGGGATGCCGAACAGACCGAGCTCGGCCATGCGCTTCACGTTGTCCCAGGGGAAGCGGCTCTCGAGATCGTACGCCCTCGCGCTAGGCCGGATCACCTGGCTCGCGAAGTCGCGCACCATGTCGCGAACCTGGCGGTGCTGGTCGGTGAAGTAGAGGCTGTCGTGCATGGGTGGGAATCTAGCTCCTAGCCCGTCGTCCCGAACCCCGCGGCTATGCAGTTGATCGACAGGAGCAGCCCCGCCAGCGCGTCTTCTTGCCCCGCGCGGTAGCGCCGCAACAGCTCGATCTGTTGGTGGTTCACCTGGTTCAGCGTCGGCAACCGGCGGGAGAGCCGTTCCCGGAACTGTGGGAACCGCTCCGCCAGCACGCTCTCGCCGCTGAGGCGCCGCACCGCGTCGACGGTGCGGTGGTATTCGTCGGCGACCAGGGAAGCCAGCTCGTTCCGTACCCAGGGGTCGGCGACCAGATCAGCGTACGCGCGGGCGATATCGAGATCGACGTAGGCGAGCGTCTTCTCGGCCTCGTCCACGATCAGGCGGAACAGGCGGCAGCCGGCGAACATCCGCCCGAGCAACGCCGCTCCGCGCGCGCCCCGCACGTCGAGGAAGGTCGCGAGTCCAGTGCCGACCCCGTACCACCCGGGAATGCAGTGACGGTTCTGGGTCCACGCGAACACCCACGGGATCGCACGCAGGTCGCCGAGCGTGCGTGCGCCGAACCGTCGCGTGGGGCGCGACCCGATGTTGAGCAGCGCGATCTCCTCGAGGGGGCTCGCCGCCTGGAAGTACGTGACGAGATGGGGGTGCTCGATCAGCCGGCGATAGGCGGCGTGCGCTGCGCCGGACAGCGCTTCCATGGCCTCATCGAACTCGGCCGTGGGTACGAGCGCGTCCTCCCGCTCGGACTTGAGGGAGTGCTCGAGCACGCTCGCGGCCAACAGCTCCGTCTGGTAGGCTGCCGTACCGCGGTTGGCGTACTTGAACGACACGACCTCCCCCTGCTCGGTGATGCGCAGGCGTCCGGCGATCGAGCCGGCCGGCTGCGCCGCGATGGCGCGCCCGGTCGGCGCCCCGCCCCGGCTCACCGATCCGCCGCGCCCGTGGAAGCACGCGATCGGGACGCCGCACTCTCGGCCGAGCCGCGTCAGCTTGAGCTGCGCCTTCGCCAGCTCCCAGTTCGACGTAAGGAAACCCCCGTCCTTGTTCGAGTCGGAATACCCGATCATGACCTCGTAGACGCCCCCCTGCGCGCGGATACTGCGCCGTATCAGGGGCACCTGCAGCAGGTCGTGCACGATCTCCGGCGCGCGCCGCAGGTCGTCGACGGACTCGAACAGCGGCACAATTGGCAGCGTGCAGCTCTCGGTGCCCGCCGCGTCGGCGAACAAGCCGGCTTCCTTGGCGAGCAGGCACGCGCCCAGCACGTCGGCCGCGTCGTGGGTCATGCTGAGGATGAAGGTGCCGATCGCCTCGCGGTCGAGCTCGTCCCGCAGCTCGCGGATCAACCGGAACATGCCGAGCGTCTCGGCCGCCTCGGGGGGGAGCGTGGGCGGCGGGCAGTCGGCGGGGGGCCGGAGCGGGCGGGTGAGCTCGCCCTGCAGCCAGGCCGCCCAGGCGGGCGACTGGGGCGCGGGGGCCTGGGAGTCGCCGGGGTGCCGCGCGCGCCACAGCGCGGTGAGCGCGGCGGTGAGTCGCGTGGTGTTTTCCCGCACGTCGAGTCGGAAGGTGCTGAACCGAAACGCCTCCACCTCGCGTCGCACCGGCCGCACGAGCCGCGCGGCGGCGTGCGCGGCGCGGGCATCGGCGAGGCCCGACTCGAGCGTCTGCAGGTCGGCGATGAGCTCGTCCGCCGCGCGGTAGCCCGCGGCATCCGGGGAGGGGGCCGTCGTGCCGTGCTCCGCGCACGTGAGCGTGGCGTCCAGGCGCCGCAGCATGCACGCGACGTACTGGCGGAACACCTCGCCGGGGTTGCGCGCGGCGATGTGCTCGCCGGCCCCGCTCTGGTCGACCTGGCGAGCGAGGGCCTCCCGGAACTCGAGGCTGATCCGGGCCGCGCGCTCAGTGGCGGAGAGCGCCCGCAACAGCTCGCCCAGCCGTTGCCGGTAGCGGCGCAGACTCGCGACGCGATTGTCGTACACGGTCCGGCGCGTCACCTCGTTGGTGACGAAGGGATTGCCGTCACGGTCGCCGCCGATCCACGACCCGAACTGGAAAAATGACGGCACCTGAAACTGCCCCTCAGGATAGGCCTGGCGCAGCGCGCGCTCGAGCTTGTCCACGAGGTCGGGGACGACGTCGAACAGGTTCTCCGTCACGAAGTACAGTCCCCAGGCGAGCTCCTGGGCGACCGTGGGCTTCTCCAGTCGCAGCTCGCCGGTGAGCCACAGCAGCTCGATCTCCGTTCGCACGGCGTTGATCAGGTCGCTCCGCTCGCGCGGGGTCCAGCGCGGCGCTTCGAGCTCGACCAGCCGGCGGTAGATCCGGCGGTGCTTCTCGAGCACGGTGACGCGTTTGGCCTCGGTAGGATGGGCGGTGATCACCGGTCGGACGCGCAGGCGTGCCACGAGCGCCCGCATCTCGTCTGCCGAGACCCCCTGGGCGGCGGCGGCGCTCACGACCTGAGCGAACGTGCCCCGCAGCTGCTCGGGGCCCCGCTCCACCTCCGCCTGGCGCCGCTGGCGCATCGCGGCGTTCTGTTCGGCGATGGAGAGCAGCTGGAACCACGTCCCCTGCGCCTGGATGGCGCGCGCGATCAGCTCGGGGGACGCTCCAGCAGCCGTGGGCTGGCCCCGCAGCACGGGCTCGAGCTCCGGCTGATGCGCGCGGATCACATCGAGAAACTGGTCGAACAACAACTCCGCCACATCGTCGAGGTACTCGGAGGCGGTGAGGGCGGCGGAGACGAGACGGTTGTCGCTCACACCACGCGATCGCGCGGGGCGGATCCGGCGAAGAACGCCGCGAGGTTGTCCAACGCCCGCATGCCCATGGCCACACGCGTCTCTTGGGTGGCGCTGCCCAGGTGCGGCAGCAGCACGACGTTCTCCATGGTCAGGAGAGCGGGCGTCACGTGAGGCTCCTGCTCATACACGTCGAGCGCGGCCCCGGCGATCTGCCGGCGCTCGAGCGCGGCGACGAGCGCCGCTTCGTCCACGATGTCGCCGCGGGCGGTATTGATGAGGAAAGCGGTGGGCCGCATGAGGGCGAGCCGCTCGGCGTTCATCAGGTGGCGGGTTTCGGGCGTGGCCGGGGAATGCAGCGACACGAAGTCGGCTTCGCGCAGCACGTCCTCCACCGTGGCCTTCGGCTCGGCCGCGAGATCGGCGACGACGTTGGCGGGTGGCGGATAGGGGTCGTGAAACACCACGCGCATCCCAAACCCCTGACGGGCACGGCGCGCCACCGCCCGGCCGATGCGACCCAGTCCGATCAGTCCCAACGTCTTGCCGCTGACCTTGGTGCCGAGCATGTGCGTGGGTCGCCACCCCGTCCACGTGCCGCTCCGCACATGCCGCTCCCCTTCCCCCGCGCGGCGCGCCACCATGAGCATGAGCATGATGGCGTCGTCCGCGGTGTCGTCGGTGAGGACGTCGGGCGTGTTCGTGACGACGAGGCCGCGGGCTTTGGCGGCGGCGACGTCGATGTGATTGTATCCGACGCCGAAATTCGCGAGGATCCGCGCCCGCAGCGGCTCGACGGCGAGCGTCTGGGCGGTGATGCGGTCGCTCACCGTGGGCACGAGGGCATCCGCGCCGCGCAGCGCCTCGCGCAGTTCCGCGGTCGTGAACGAGTGGTCGTCCTGGTTCACGCGCGCGTCGAATTCCTGCGCCAGCCGCTGCTCCACGGGCGCCGGGAGCCGTCGCGTCACGACGACCGTCGGCCGGCTCCGCCCACTCACGGCGAGACCATCACCCGGCGGGCGGGCTTTCGCGCCAGCGCCTGGGCGACGGTGGCGCCGAGGTCGGCGGGACTGGGCGCGACGACGAGGCCCGCCGAGCGCATGATCTCGGCCTTCTCGGCCGCGGTGTCACCAAACGCCGAGATGATCGCGCCGGCGTGCCCCATGCGCCGGCCCTTCGGCGCCGTGAGGCCGGCGACGTACCCGATCACTGGCTTGGTCATGTGCTCCTTGACGAAGCGGGCCGCGTCCGCCTCCTGCGGGCCGCCGATCTCGCCGATCATCATGACCGCGTCGGTCTCCGGATCCTCTTCGAACAGCGCCAGCAGGTCGACAAACGAGCTCCCGTTGATGGGATCGCCGCCGATCCCCACGCTCGTCGTAATGCCGACGCCGAGCGCCTGCATCTGTGCGGCCGCTTCATAGCCGAGGGTGCCGGAGCGCGTGACCACGCCGACGGCGCCGCGCGTGTAGATGTGACCCGGCATGATTCCCATCATGGCCTTGCCCGGGCTGATCACGCCGGCGCAGTTGGGGCCGATCAGGCGGGTACGCCGCTCCTTGGCGTAGCGCCACAGGTACCGCTTGACGCGCATCATGTCCTGGGCGGGGACGCCGTCGGTGATCGTCACGACGAGCCGGATGCCGGCGTCGGCCGCCTCCATGACGGCATCGGCGCAGAACGGGGCCGGCACCAGCACGAGCGAGGCCACGGCGCCGGTGGCCGCGACCGCCTCCTTGACGGTATTGAACACCGGCCGCTCGAGGTGCGTGGCGCCGCCCTTCCCCGGCGTCACGCCGCCCACGACGTGCGTGCCGTAGGCGATCATCTCTTTCGCGTGGAACGTGCCCTTGTCGCCCGTGAAGCCCTGAACGATGACGGGGGTGCGCTCGTCCAGCAGGATGCTCATGCCGCTCGCGCCCCGTCGCGCGCCGCCACCACCCGGTCGGCCGCTTCCGCGAGCGTGTCGGTCGTGATGATCGGCAGCCCGCTCTCCTTCAGGATGCGGCGGCCTTCCTGCACGTTGGTCCCGGCGAGCCGGACCACCAGGGGGACCGTGACCTGGACCTCGCGGACCGCCTGCACCACGCCCTGCGCGACCCAGTCGCACCGGTTGATGCCGGCGAACACGTTGACGAGGATGGCGCGCACGTTCTTGTCCGAGAGCACCAGGCGGAACGCGGCGGCCACCCGGTCGGGCGAGGCGCCGCCGCCGATGTCGAGGAAGTTGGCCGGCTCGCCCCCGGCGTGCTTGATCATGTCCATGGTGGCCATCGCGAGCCCCGCCCCGTTGATGATGCAGCCGATATCCCCGTCCAGCGCCACGTAATTGAGCCCGTGCTGAGCGGCCTCGGCCTCACGCGGATCCTCCTGCGCGTAATCCCGCAGCTCGGCCACATTGGGCCGGCGGAACATCGCGTTGTCGTCGAAGCTCATCTTCACGTCGAGCGCCAGCACCCGCCCGTCCGCGGTGACGACGAGCGGATTGATCTCGACCATGGTCGCGTCCAGTTCCCGGAACGCGCGATATGCCCCGAGGATGACGACGACGGCCTGATTCACCTGTGCGGGTGCGAGACCCAGCCCGAACGCGAGCTCGCGCGCCTGGAACGCCTGCATGCCGACCGCAGGCTCGACGACTTCGCGGAGGATCGCCTCGGGCTCGCGCTGGGCGATCTCCTCGATCTCCATACCGCCGTGCGGGTGCGCGACGACGACGATGCGCTCGCGCCCGCGGTCGAGGACGAGCCCGAGGTACAACTCGCGCGCGATCGGCAGCGCCTCTTCGACGAGCAGGCGGTGGACCGGGAGGCCGTCCGGCCCGGTCTGGGCGGTCACGAGCGTTTTCCCCAGCAGCTCCTTGGCTGCCTGGCGGACGTCGACGTCCCCGGCGCAGAGCCGGACGCCGCCCGCCTTGCCGCGAGCGCCCGAATGGATTTGGGCCTTCACCACCCAGCGGCTGCCCCCGATCTCGACGGCGCGATACACGGCCTGATCCGCGCTGTAGGCGACCCCGCCCTTGGGCACGCCAACCCCGAACCCGGCCAGCAGCTCCTTCGCCTGGTATTCGTGAATATTCACGGGTCAGACTCGCGTCGCGGCCAGGGGAGGGGCGACGCGCTCGCGGGCGGCGATGGTCGATGCGATCGCGACGATGTTGCGCGCCATGCGCGCCGACGCCGCGTCGATCATGCGACCGTCGAGCTGCGCCGCGCCGCGGCCCTCGCGCGCCGCCTGGTCCAGCGCGTCGAGGATGCGCCGCGCCCGCTCCAGCTCCACCGCCGGCGGCGTAAAGACCTCGTTCGCGAGCGCGATCTGCGAGGGGTGGATCGCCCACTTCCCCTCGTAGCCGAGCGCCGCGGCCCGCCGGGCGGCAGCGCGAAAGCCCTCCGGATCCTTGAAGTCACCGTACGGCCCGTCGATCGGTCGGAGCCCGTAGGCGCGGCACGCCGTGACCATGCGCGACAATGCCGCATGCCATTGATCGCCGGGGTAGTCCGGGTTGGGGCCCCCGATGCTCACGGTTCGAGCGCGCAGGCTCGCCGCGAGATCGGCCACTCCGAAGTGCATCGCCTCGAGGCGGCGGCTGGCCTGCGCGATGGCCTCCACGTTGGCCATGCCCAGGGCCGTCTCGATCAGGACCTCCACACCGATGCGGTGGGGGAGGCGGCGCGCGGCCTCGATCTGCGTGAGCAGCGCGTCCACGAGGTAGACATCGGCGGGGACGCCGACCTTCGGCAGCAGCACGACGTCCAGCCGGTGTCCCGCCTGTTCCACGACGTCCACCACGTCGCGGTACATGTAGTGGGTGTCGATGCCGTTGATGCGCACGCTGACCGTCTTGCCACGCGCGCGCCAGTCGTGCTCCAGCAGCCCGGCAATGACGTTCTGGCGCGCCTGCTCCTTGTCCGCCGGCGCGACGGCGTCCTCGAGGTCGAGGAATACGACGTCCGCATCGCTCGCGAGCGCCTTCGCGAACAACGCCGGTTGCGAGCCGGGCACCGCGAGCTCACTGCGCTGCAGCCGGGACGTGGCCGGCTCGTAGCGCGTCAGGCTCATGCCCGCACGGCGGCGCGCGAGGCCAAGGAACCGGGCTTGCCGCCTGGGGGCTGGGGCTGGGGCTGGGCGTCGGCCGAGGGCGCCGCCACGGCGCGCGGCGGCAGCGGGGCCGCGCTGCCGCGGTAGTGCTCGGCGGCCGCCGCGACGCCGGCTCCGAGCGTGACCTTGATGCCGACGTCGCGCATCGCCATCTCCGTCCCGGCGATGGCGCCGAGCAGCATGAGCTCGTTCAAGTCGCCCAGATGGCCGATGCGGAACAGCTTGCCGGCCACGCGGGCGAGCCCAGCGCCCAGCGCGAGGTTGTAGCGCCGGAACGCGACATCGATGACGTCCGCCGCGTTGAACCCGTCGGGCACCAGGATCGCGCTCACGGTGTCCGAATGCCATTTCGGCGCCCGGGCACACAGCTTCAAGCCCCAGGCCCGCACGGCAGCGCGCACGCCGTCGGCCAGGCGGCGATGACGCGCGAATACGTTGTCCAGTCCCTCCTCGAACAGCATGGCGAGGGACTCGCGCAAGCCGTGCAACAACGGGAGTGAGGGCGTGTAGGGGAAGTAGCCCGTCGCGTTGGCCTTGCTCATGTCGCCGAAGTCGAAGAACACGCGCGGACACTTCGCCTGATTGCCGGCGGCGAGCGCTCTGGGACTGGCGCACACGAGGCCGAGCCCGGGGGGCAGCATCAGCCCCTTCTGCGACCCCGTGATGGCGAGGTCCACCTTCCACTCGTCCATGCGGAAGTCGATCGCACCGATCGAGCTCACCCCGTCCACATAGAGCAGCGCCGGGTGTCGGGCGGCGTCCATCGCCCGCCGCACGGCGGCGAGGTCGCTCGTCACGCCGGTCGCGGTCTCGTTGTGAACGATGAGTACACCCTTCACTTCGTGCTGGGTGTCCGCGGTGAGGATCTCCTCGATGCGCTCGACCGGTGCGCCCTCGCCCCAATCGACGTCGATGATGTCCACTCGCAGGCCGTGCCGCTGGGCGAGGTCGATCCACAGGTGGCTGAACTGGCCGTACCGCGGGGCGAGGACGCGGTCTCCCGGCGACAACGTGTTGACGAGCGCCGCCTCCCAGCCGCCGGTGCCCGTGGCCGGGAAGATGAACGGCTGACCGGCGGTGGTTTTGAAGACGCTCTTCAGGTCGCGCAGCAGCCCGGAGGCGAGCGCCGGAAAGGCGGAGGACCGGTGATCTTCCATGGCGCGGTCCATCGCGCGAAGGATCCGGTCGGGCACGTTCGTGGGACCGGGAACGAACAAGAAATTGCGGCCGGCCATGGCGGTCGTCCTCGAGGAGAGAGGGAGTGTGGCGATGCGAGAGCGGTGGGCTCGCGCCCACGCTATCCGGGCAAAGCTATTTCGACCGCCTCACCCCGCAACTGGACGAACGGGTAGGCGTTGCCCTGCCTAACTGGCGGAGGGGGAGGGGGGGCGCGGGCAGCGGTCGCAGCCGCTGCAGTGTCGCACCGCCTCGCCGAAGTAGGCGAGCAGCATGCGGCGGCGGCAAACCGGACGGGCGATGTAGGCACGCATCTCGGGCGCGCACTCGGCCCACGCGAAGTCGGCCGGGCTCCACAGGATCAGGCACTGCGCCGCCGCGCCATCCCGCCCCGCCCTGCCAGCCTCCTGGTAATAGCTTTCGAGCGTGCGCGGCGTCCCCCAGTGCAGCACCTGGCGCACGTCCGGCTTGTCGATCCCCATGCCGAACGCGCTGGTCGCGACCACCACCGGCACTCGGTCGCGCAGGAACTCGATCAGCACCTCGCGCCGCGTGGCGGCGCACAGCCCGGCGTGATAGGGGGCGGCCCGCACACCCATGCGCAGCAACGCGCGGGTCACGAGCTCGGTGAGACGGCGGGTCGGCGTGTACACGATGGTATGCCCGGGGACGTCGCGGATCAGGCGGCGGATACGCGCGAACCGGTTCCGGTCGTCGCTCACGCGCTCGACCGCGAACGCGAGGTTCGGCCGATCGAATGAGGTCATCACCACCGCCGCCTCCGGCAGGCGCAGCACCCGCAGAATCTCCGCGCGCGTGGCGGGCGTCGCGCTCCCCGTGAGCGCCAAGGTCGGGGGATGCTTCAGGAGGTAGCGGTACTTGCCGAGCTGGCGGTACACCGGCCGAAACTCGTTCCCCCACTCGACGATGCAATGCGCCTCGTCGACCGCGAGCAGCGAGACCGAGCCGCCCGCCTGCCGCAGGGTTCGCACCAGCGAGCCGAGCCGCTCGGGCGCGCAGTACAGCAGCCGAATGCTCCCGTCGAGCGCCGCATCGAGGATGGTGCGTCGCTCGGCGGCGGTGAGCAGGCTGTTCAAATAGGCCGCGGCGACTCCGCGGCGCCGCAGCCTGCTCACCTGATCTTGCATCAGCGAGATGAGGGGCGAGACGACGAGTGTCAGACCCTCGGTCATGAGCGCGGGTAGCTGGTAACAGAGCGACTTGCCGGCGCCCGTGGGGAGGACCGCGAGCACGCTCTGGCCCGCGAGCAGCGGGCCCAGCACCCGGACTTGATGGGCGCGGAACACGGGATGGCCGAATCGCTCGGCCAGCAACGCGCGGGCGCGGGGGAGCCCGCCGGTGAACGGGGACATGGGCCCAAAGAAAGCGAGCCCCGGCGTCCGCACCGGGGCCCGAATCGCGCGACCTGGATCTGAATTAGGCGATCGCCCTCAACCCCGATCGGTCCAATCCACGCCGAAGCTGTTGCCGCACTCGTGGCATTTCACGTCCTTGGGCTGGCCCGACACGTACTGGCGCCTGTGGCACCCCGGGCACACGAGATGCGGCTCGTGCACCACGCTCCAGGACTTCGGCCGGTCCTTTCGGACGTCGACGTTGTCTCTGGGCACGCGCACTTCGACTTGGTGCACATCCAGCACCACCCATTCCTTACCATGGTCTTCCACGATCCGGTACCACGCGCCCCGCCGCAGGCCTTCCTTCTCCGCGCGGTTGCCGTGGCTCCGGGCCCATCCGATGTCGGCCATGCGCTACTCCACTTCCTCGGGGGTCGCTTCCCGCACGAGCACGAGGATCGCCGCCTGCGGTATGACAAGGTACTTCTTGCCTTCGAACGTGATCTCGACGGCCGCCTTCCGGAAGAACAACCCGTAGTCGCCGACCTGGGCCTGCATGGGGAGGTACTTCACGTCCGGGCCGTGGATCTTCCACGGCTCGTCGTCCATGCTGGCGGGCTCGGTCATGGGCGTCCCCGGCCCGGTCGCGACGATGCGACCGCCCTGGACCTGTCGGCTCTCGAGCGCCGTGGGGGGGAGATACAGCCCGACATTGGTGCGCTCCTCCCCCTCTTCCGGGGAGATCAACACCCGGTCGCCCACGACGATCAGGCGTTTGGGAGTTTCGTCGTCGCGCATGGGCAACAGTATACGTCCGAGGGGCAAAGCTGTCAGCCCTGTTTGTGACGCAGATCACCGGCGCCGCTTGACACGGCGGAGACGGTCACTATCAATGTGTCCCGGCCGCTCGGGCGTCCGGGTGCGCCGTCGGTTCCCACGACCGCCAATCCCGGTTCCCACCCCAGTGAGGGAGCACTGACATGCAACAACCGCTAGGCACTGCCCAGACCGAGCAGTGGAGCTGGATTCTCCAGACGGTGTGGGGCTGGATCTGGGCGGGCCTGTCCTGGATCCTCGATTGGCAGGCGCTGGTGTTCCGCACGGTGCTCTCGGGTGATTCCTTCTGGCAGATCGTGGGGAAGTTCTTGTTGCTCTTCTTCCCGGCGACGGTGCTGGTGGCGGGCGTCTGGGGCACGATGGTCTCGCTCTACACCATTCCGTTCCGCTCGGGCCGCGGACGCTTTCTGGCGGCGCTGCTCATGTCCTGGTGGGACGCGGTCCGCATGGCGTGGTTTTACTGGTTCGGCCTGGCGCGCTTCCTCCTCGTGTTCGTGGGCTGGATCTGGGGTCTGCTCCGCCTTGGCGTCGGGCTGTTGTGGCGGACCCTGAAGAACCTGGTCACGTCGCCCTTCGCGATGCTGGATTCGAGCTCGCGCCAGCCGGGGGTGCCGTGGATCGCGTTCATGCTGCTGCTGTTCTGGTCCGCCATCGAGGCCACGATCTTCACCTTCACGCTGCGTCCGACGATGAGCGAGCTGCTCTCGGACTTGACGGGCTACCAGGTGAACGCGCTGGCCCTCGTCGTGCTCCTGTGGTTCTTTCTGTTCATCATCATCGGGGGCAGCTTCGCCTGTATCCAGGTGCTGAACGAGGCGATCAAGACTCGCGCCATCGGGCAGATCGTCTCGATGGTGCTGGTCGAGTTGGCGGTTGCCCTGTTCGAGGTGCTCTTCTTGTACCGCGAGCTGATCGACGCCATCACGCCGTGGCTGGCCCAGCAGGGGTTCCAGTTGGGGATCGTCGGGACCCTGGGGCTGGCCCTGCTGGGGTGGGTGGGCGTGCGCGGCATGACCTGGTTCCTGTTCGGGCGGTTCGGGACGCCGGCGCTGCTCGCCATCCTGGGCCGGAAGGCGATGGAAGGCGTGGGCGCCGTGCGGGCGGCCGCGACCGCGGACGTGGAGTTCTGGCGCGGTCCGATCAACGCGCTCAAGGCCGAGCACGAGTGGTTCAAGAAGGAGGCCCAGCACCTGATGGAGCTCTTGACCCTGCCGGTGCTGCAGTTGGTCGCCAGCGGGTTCAACTTCCTGGTCGTCGTCATCATGGGCAAGCCGCACTTCAACCTGCCATTCCGGTCGCTGGACCAGGTGCTCACCAGCACGCCGATCTTCCACACCGGCAAGACCCACACGGTCGAGGGAGGTGCGTCATGAGGCGTCGCGTCGCGGCCCTGGTCCTGGCGCTCGGCGTCGTAGCGTGCTCGCCGTCGCAACGGGCCGAGACGCCCAGGTCGACGCTGGTGATCGGCCTCGATATCAGCGGCTCGTTCCGGCGCAATCCCAGTTTCAACGGGGCGATCGAGTTCGCGTCGCTCTACATCTACGGCCATCTGAACGGGGTCGGCGGGCTACAGCCGAACACGGCGATCTTCGTCGGGGAGCTGGGCGGGGAGCGCACCGGCCAGGCCAAGGTGTTCCACCCGATCCAGGATCTCTCGGGCAAGTCGCCCGCGCAGATTGCATCGGACCTGCGAGCGTGGTTCCCGCAAGAGGACCCGATCACCGATTTCAACGCGTTCTTCCAGCGCGCGGCCCTGCATGTGAAGCGCAACAATCTGGTGCTGGCGCCGCTCAACGTCGTGCTGTTCTCCGACGGCGAGCCGGACTATCCGGGGGCGGGCCGGCTGTCCGTGGAGGACAAGTACAAACGGGTGGACCTGA